>SAMEA3663263__coassemble_52_pt1 | contig 69009 bp, 56 predicted proteins | sample SAMEA3663263__metabat2_high_PE_003 | metagenome-assembled genome bin SAMEA3663263 (sample SAMEA3663263) | pig gut metagenome | biome: pig gut; feature: pig-associated habitat; material: faeces | place: China | collected 2013
ATAGTATCAATGCCATACAGATACAGACATGGGTGGTACTCATTGCCAATCTGCTCATTACTGTACTCTCGCGGAACATAAAACGCAACTGCGCATTTTCTCAAGTAGTGACAATGATACGTCTGACGCTCATGTACTACATAGACTTCATCAGTTTTATGGAGAATCCTGATAAAACGTGGAACAATATTCTTGCCAGAGAGGCTCAGAAAGGGCCGCCACTGCCAACGCTTTTTGATTAGGGGGGGGGGCTTACTTTTGGAGAAATGTAACCCGAAGCCCATATTTACTGGGATCCGGGCGGATAGTTTATGCTGTTTTGAGTTTTACCGGACAGCAATAGTTCAGAATACAGTTTACCGAACCGGTGTCTATCATCATGACACCGATGTAAATCTGCTCATCCTTTCCCTTGAATGCAGCTTTGACAATCGGGAATTTCGTTTCTTGTACGTTTTTCAGTTTTGCTGTGAATTTCTCCATGTTTCTCTTTTTCGTATTTGAGAAGAGTCACCCATCATTCCTCGATGGGTTGCTCTTCGTTGAACTCCTGCTTCTTGATTCGGCGAATCAGGTAAGCAACGGCTTTTGGTGCTTTCTCGCGACACGCCTTCAACTGGGCAAGGAACTCCTCTTCCGTGGCATCAGAGTTGAAGAGATCTACCAATTCGCAGTTGTTGTCTGACTGTTTGTCAAGATGCAATCCATGACTCTGCATCAATGTGCGCAAGGCAAGGATGCCAAGGTCGTACTTTGGTCGTGCCTCCACCAGCTTTCGCATGAGGTCAAGCCCCGGATCTCCAATGTGCAACTCGTTGAGCATTGCTATCATGAAGAGAACCTTTGCGTCAGGTGTTGCCATCTCGAACACATTCGCCAACTGACAGTTCGTTTCGTCAGCTTCTGTGTAGCGTTCAAGCTTTGCCAAGGCACGTGACTTGATGTACAGAGCCTCTGCACATTGATGTCCTTCCAACACCTCACCAATGAGAGCCAATGCCTCCTCATACTTCTGAGCGTAGAGACTCAGCAAGGCTGCAATGAACTTCGGAGCCCAATGGCTTGAACGGTGAAGACTTTCTGGTACATCCTCTATTGCTCCATAAAGGTGCTCGTCACACACCAATATATCCAGGAAACGCTTTGCCTGCTGCATCGCCTCCTTGAAGTCGCCATCCTCATCCTTCTTTGCCACGAGCATCAGGTACTGTTTGGCAGCCTCATCGTAGTCGTTATGCTGAAGAGCGCCATAGACAGCCTTGCCACTCTCGATCTCGTTGCCAATCTGCTGTTCGTTGTTGTACTCGCTTGCGTAAGTGAGCACTTCACGACTGGTGTGGGCATACTGAGGAATGACGTTCTTCGAGAGGTAAAGACCTTCCAGCGTACGCACACGGCTGAGTGCTACGTAGAGCTGTCCTGCTGCAAACATACCTCGGCTCAGGTCGAGCGAGAGTTTGTCAAAGGTCATGCCTTGGCTCTTGTGTACCGTTATCGCCCATGCCAACTTCAGAGGGTATTGGGTGAAGGTACCTGTTAGTTCCTTCTTCATTTTGCGCTCTTCCTTGTTGTAGTCGTAGCTGTACGATTCCCATGAGCAACAAGGCACAACATACGTCTCGCCATTGTTGAGCGTAACGCTAATCTCGTCCTTGTTGAGCTTAGTCACCTTTCCGAGCGTACCGTTTGCCCAACGTTTCTGCTGGTCGTTGCGTGTAAACATCACCTGAGCACCAACCTTCAGGCGAAGTTTCAACTCTACAGGGAAGCGTTTCTCCTCAAAGGTTCCGTCAACTGTACCTTCGTATACGAACTCCTCTGCGTCAATCTCCTCCAGTTGCTGAAGGTTGATCTTGTCGGCAGTTTTGTTGATGGAAGCTAGGGTAATGACAGCACCATCTTCCTCGCCTGGTGTGTGTACACGACCATTGAGGTGCATGATGTTCTCGGGTGTCACCTTGTTCATGCGGACGTTTTCCAAGATGTGAAGGAAGTGTTCATCATCCTGACGGTACACCTTCTGGAACTCAATCTTCACCAATCGCATGCGCTTGATGGCATCCGACTTGTAGAAGAAAAAGTCATCTGTACGGTACAAGTCCTTCAGCAAGTCTTTTTCTGGACCTTGCTTCACCACAGGAGGCAACTGGAACATGTCGCCCACGAAGATCATCTGCTTGCCTCCGAATGGCATGTTGTTTCTGAGTGCCTTACGCATGGTGTAGTCGATGGCATCCATCACGTCACATCTTACCATCGACACCTCATCGATGATGATGGTATCTGCATGGAGGAGGGTGAGGATTCTTGCTTCGTTCATCTTTCCGCAGGTTCCAGGAGTGCAAACCTCCATCGGAAGACCGAAGAAAGAGTGGATTGTGTCACCACCGGCAAGGATAGCTGCCACACCTGTTGGTGCAAGGGTGATGAACTGCTTACCTACCAACTTCTGCACGTTGTGGAGGAAGGTAGTCTTACCGGTACCAGCACGTCCTGTGAGGAAGAAGCTGGAGTTTGTGTTGGCAACAAGCTCGTACGCAAGCTGCTGCTCGTGGTTCTGTGGGTCTATCTGTGTGTTCTGCATGTCCTACTTCTGTTCGATTTGTGGGAGGATTTGGGTGAGACGTGTGTTGAAGTCGCTGTCGAGGAAGCTCTTGTAGCAGCCTTCGACGATGCCTTTGGCTTGTGCTTCGAGTTGTTCCTTTGGCATGGATGACCGCTGTGCCTTCAGAACGCCTTCGAAGTAGTTGCTCACCATGGTTTCCGACTCCTGACGGATGAACTCTTCGTTGCGGAACGTCTTGTCGTAGTCGCGCTTCTGTACGAGTTCCAACCTTTTGCCATTGAAGGCATAGACCTCAATGCCGTCAATGTAGGTCCAGGTGTGGTAGAGTCCCACCTTTTCCACTATGACGATACGGTCGCAGAATCGCACGCCTTTGTAGTAGCGGTGTCCGTTACCACTCTCGTATTCCTCACAGAGGAACATCTTCTGACCTTCGTCCCACACGGGAACGTGAACTCTTGGGTTTCCAAACGTTGGCAGGATCTTGTCGAACAAGTCTTTGTTGATCGCTTTTGTAAGTGACGCCATCTTCTTGTCTGTTTTTCTTGGTTTCTGACTTTAGTTGTTTCTCTCTGCTCCCCAGGCTTATCGGAGCAACTTCTGCTGAGTTTCCTCAATCATGTTTCTGGAGAAGGCGAGCAGCTGGCTGTCAGCTATGACGCTACCCATTGCCTTTGCCTGTCCTGCGAGGAAGTCCTTCAGCATGATGATGCTCTCTTCCTTGGCTGTGCGCTCGTTGAAGCATCTCCAGTTGCAGCCGCCCCAGAACTTCTGTGCGATGATGTTCGCCTTCTGTCCGTTCCATGCGAAGAGCGTGATGCCGTTCAGGAAGGTGTGCGCATAGCCTTCACCTATGTGGTAGTACACGGCAAGTCGGTCAGAGAGGCGGATTGCCTTGTAGTAGGTGTTGCCAGCAGCGCTGGTGTAACCAAGGGTGAGGTACACGTTCTTCTCTGGATTGTAGGTGAGAGAACTGCCCGAGAGGGCTGGGAGTGCCTTTGCGGCAACGAGTGCGAGTGCTGTGCTCATAGTCGTTAGATTTTGTTTTTCTGTTTAGCGGAATAGGCCGCCACCTCTTTTTGATAAATAATAATGTATATACAAAACCAACTCTCTCGGAATTGCGATGCAAAGTTACAGACTTTTTATTGTCCTGCCTAAGCTTTTCCCAAGTGTATTGGTTCCTCTCGATTTGGAACCAATACACCGGATGTACACATTACTTCCTTCCTGCGAAGTAAGCTGTGATTGCAGTACCAATAGCTGAGCAGATAGCAGCAGCTAACATCCAACGATCTTTTTCTGTCATGGGCGTTTCTGTTTTTGTTGTTTCCATTTGTGTATTGTTTTTGTACACCACCAACGATTTGCAGCGTCAACTCCGAGGTGGTGTTGAAGTTTGACGCTGCAAAGGTAATACGTTTTTCGCAAATAAAATCAAGTAGTCGTGTGTATAATGGTTCCTCTCATTTTGGAACCATTCCGCTATTCATTCTTGGGGTATAAAGTAACTAATTCCTGCACTCGTTGTGCCATTTCGTCATGAACAGATTTTGGTGAAACAATCTCCAATCCTGCTCCCATCTGAAGTATGCGCCCATAGAACTCGTTGTTTGGCTCAACATCTACCGAGAACTCAGCATACTCACCATCGTCATATTGGGCGTATGGCTTAACAACGGTGTAACTCTGATGGAGGGGTTTCGTGTCCATCAGCTTATAAATATATAATGATCGTGCGCGTATAACTACATGCTCCTTCTTGGCATCCTTAATGTGACTTACACCAACGATGTCCATGAAGAACTCGTCATAAAAATGCTTAGGGGCTGGCAAATATTCAACTCTCGCCCTCTCACGAGGCTTTGATTGTATTCTGTCAAGAGCTATGTTGTAGCCACATTCTGGTTCCTTTCCTTCAGCATGACCGAACAGATGCCATCTGCCATTATATTCCTTGAGGTAGTGTGGGTGGAACATCAGTGTGACCTCTTCCTCATCAAAAGGTTTGTAGTCAATCTCTAGAACAATTTTGTTTGTGATGGCTTCATACAACGATGGCAGATACTCTATGTTGGTCAGAATGCGATCAAGGCTTGCGCTTATCACCTGTTCTCCTTTCTGACGCTTAGCTTTCATATCCAACAAGTCCTGGCAATCCTTGAAGAAGTACTCTAACCATGACTTTGGGAAGAAACCTGCAGAATCCTGACAGAACTTCCAGTACTGACGAAGATTGTTGATGGCCTTAGCGTTTCGCATATCAGCGAGAGGATCATTGTCCTTGCCTATATAACGGAAGCGTCTATTCTTATTGTTGCCGTCTTCATCAAAGCAATCTTCAACACTTTTATTGCGAACACCCAGTTTATCGCGAATGGCTTTCTTTACAATACAAACTATCTTCTTTAGTTCGCCATAACCATCACAATTGGACAAGTTTGCTGGTAGTTCTTCTACAGAACATCCTAACCGTTCAGCCATAATATCTGCATTAGTAACCCATCGGCGACTCATAAGCCATCGATAGGTTATAATAGCAAATTCTGCTTTATAGCTCTCGCCATCAAAAAGGTTCTTACGTTGCATATTATACTTTCTCGATAGCTCTTACATTCGCAGCCCACATAAATGTCGGTTTCTTTTCATCGATATGAATAGAAAACTCTACGAGTTGACCATCTTCTACAGGTTGAAGAAGATTTCTTACTTTGTAATATTTCCCATAAACATTCACGGATCTACGAGCACCGCTATAGATTCCTTTTAATCTCATCCCTTCTTTGTAAGGGATATATTCTCGATCGTACTCAGATGACTTGAGAGCCCAAGAATAAGCATACATAGAGGCGAATTGATATACTTTACCTCCACGTTTTACCTTTTCTGCAACGATTCCATTTGCATAGAGGAGTAACTTAAGATCTTCTTCATTTCTAACGCTCTTAAAGATTCCTATGTTGTCATTAAAAATAAATTTAATCAACATGTTAAATGTTTCCTCAGGGAGAGATTTGTATCTAAATTCAAAGCCTTTGTCGCTATTAATGAAATCTCGCACACAAATCAAATCCTTACTGAAATCGTCTTGAGTTAAGTCATCAAAATATGTTGTTGCGGTTCTCAACTGTACTTCTCGAGAAGCATATATCTCAGGTGATATAATTTGCTTAATATATTTCTCGGTCTTTTTTAATGCTAATTCTACAGCATTACCATCCAACATATTAATGAAAGGACGTAGACTTATTGATTTGTTGTCTGCATTTGCAAGATTAGTAAAGAAATACGTCCAAGGGTTACCAAGACTGACAGTTGAATGCTTGCCATTCGCGTCTGGCTTAGTAACAAGGACTTTACTTCCAAAAACAATATCCACCAAAGGACCAATCATCGTACGATCAAGAGTGATAAACTGGTTGTCGTTTTGTGACAGTTCTTTTATTACATTTGTTCGATGTTGTTCGTGAAGATTAGTTTTTTTTGATATAGCCCAAAAAGCCTGTGAGGCTTGCTTGTCTGAGAAAATCAACTTAAAGAAGTATGCAAAAACCTCTTCGATAGACCATTCAATACTTATAATGTTTTCTTCTAAGCGAGCTGTATTTGTTCCTTCTATACGTTTATACAAATCAGTTCTAATAAATATTTTTGGCAATATATTAGAATTGCTAACCCACTTTTCGCGCCAATATGAAATCAATGGAGAAACTGCTTTCCCCCAGTAGATTGGATTTATTCTTGTATCTAATTGATCATACATCAAGAATAGCTTCATCTTTTTTGATTTGAGATATTCATTCAAGTTTGCGAAGTCATTCTCGATATCAATCAATGCGTCTATTCCTTTGTTGATTAATTCGTTAAATCTTTTTACAGAATCTGCATCCCCCTTTATTGGTTTGATGTAATCTCGTAAAGCACTTTGCTCTTTTATTGCGGAGAACTCTGGATCCAAAAGAACAGACATCCATGTGTGAATTTGCCAAAAACAATTAAAATAGTATTCTGGTTCATTGATCTGGGCAAAATTAATGTATTTGAAATCAAACATTTTGTCGCCATCCTCTTCAAATGAGATGATGTTTACGAACTTCAATTTGTACTCTAAATCTAATGGAGGCAGATTTTTCCCTTTTCGTTCAAAATTTGCCTTCATAAGAATCTTTGTGGCAATTGTAGTTTCTTTTGGATCTGCCAATGCTTTATAAAGATAGGTTTTACCAGTACCTTTATAACCACAAATTAGGAACTTCTTCTCTTCGAAAAGTTCATTCATACAGTTTCGATAGAAGAACAAGTTTTCGTTTACATCGGTAATTTCAGCAAACGATTTTATTGAGGATAGCGTTTCCTTTAATCTTTTAAGAATGATATTCCTTAATTGTATTGCAGGAGTATTAGATGATATAACATTTTCTTCATCATCGTCTCTATTTTGTGGGAAGATACTACTGTTAATTGACTCGAAAATGTCAAGATAATCTTGTATTCCCTGAGATTTTATTGTATTCAAATATTCTACCTGTGAATCATTGGACAATCCTATCTTTTCTAGGATTGGATGTCTATGTAATGGCAATAGAACAGGAGTATCCTTGCCGAGTTCGCCCTGAGAACCATATTTTAGATTGATATACCTGTTAATGATATTTGACTCTTTTGTAAGCAATGGGTCAGTATCTCCCTGTGGTAATATGGAAGATACTAGCGTTAATTTGTAGTTATTGTGATAGTAAGAATCTATTATATTAAGAAGTCCAGGTACGGTTTGTTCATTAAAACCGAAAAATCCAACAATCATATCAGCCAAATACATTGAAGCCGTTCCAATAATATCATTAAATCCGGTTCTAGAATCTATTAATATTATATCTGGTGATATTTCTTCATTTATCTTATCCAAAAGAATTTGAAATGAACGAATGACCGATGATTCATTGGAGAGATTGAGTCTTGATAGTCCGTCCAAATACTGAAATCTATTTTCTCCTGTTCCAAAATCAAAGTCTTCGTTAAGATTTCCAGCAGGCATGAGATAAATATTCTCTAGTACAGATGACCCTTCAATATAATTTCCGAAGGCAACATTTATCAAATAGTTCTCCAAGATTTTGATTTTCTGAGGTTCCTTTGAAAACTGCAAATCTCCCAAAAACTCCACTAACCCATTAGTCTTACCACTATTAAGACTTTCGTGTTCTGATAAGTTGAAAAAATTAAGGTATCCTGGTGCCTCAAGGTCACAATCTATGATACATACTTTCTTTTTCTGATTTATTGCTAAATCTATTGCATAAGATACCATAGTGGTCGTTCTGCCCATACCACCTTTATAACTGTAGAAAGTAACAACAGGAGCCTGCTTGTTTATCTTTAGTTGCTTTTTGTTGCCTAACATGGCATTAAAACGCAAACGAGGTCCATTTTCTATGCAATTTGTTTCTCCCTCAAATATGTCTTGCCATAAGGGATCTTCTGTTGCTTTCTGAATCTCTAACAAATATATCTTCAACTTCCAATCGTTAACATTAATGCTATAATTATCATTTGTCTCAATGTAAGATTGGAAATCTTCAACAAAAGACTTCTGGGAATAATTGGAATTAATTATTACGTATATTTCCAAAGAAAAGTTTAGTCTTATGTATATCTTAAACTTCTCTACTTTTTCGTTATTCTTGCAAAAGTCTTTTAATCTATTTGCGATAAATTTTATTGTTATCATATATCTTATATATTTTGACTTACTTGATTATATATCAATTCACAAGCATGTATTAATTGGACGATTTCTGCCTTTGTATGTCTATTTAACACGCCATATCTATATCGCAGGTCAGGCTTCCATTCATCTATCAAATCAACTATTGAGTCATCTGCTGTAGAAGAAGCATCTATGTATGGGATATTGGTGCCTTGAAAGGGTATATCCAATAATTCAACATACTGATTAAAACCATGACTAGTAATATAATACTGAGCTCCGGTTCGTACGACTCTACCATTATCTAGTCTGTTACCATTTTTATAATAATCCAAACCAGTTTCGCGAGTAAAATCTTCGTCATATTCTTTTATATCTCTATCTTCCTCCCACTCGTAATGCTTGTATATTGCATAAACACATATTCCCTCAATAATATACCCTGAAAGATAGTGTAATTCTCGAAGAACAGATTCGGGAACTACATTGTCGGAATATGTATTTAGAATGGAAATGCAAGCGTCTAAATGCTTTTTGGCATTAATCTTATAATCTCTGTATTTCATGTGGTAAGTTATATTTTGTTATCTACCAGCAGTTCCCTAATGTTAATGTTTAGCAAATCCGAAATCTTTGCCAGCGTCTGCAAATCGGGTTGTGTGGTGTTTGTGCACCACTTGGAAACCGTTACGGGATCCTTCCCTAATTGACCGGCAAGCCAGACACCAGTTTTACCAGCATCAGCCAATGCTCCTTTAATTCTATTCAGATTTTCCATGCAAATTTCTTAATGTTTGATGCAAAGATATTAAAAAAACCATTAAAAACACGATCACAACCGACGTAATTCCTTTATTTTGCTTGATTTTTAACAATAATTGCACAGGAGTTCATGTAATAGATGCCATTGAAGGCGTGTATGTCAGTGATGCGAATGCCCCAGAAAGCAATAATGAATCAAGTGGTCAGACAGACAACTTTACAGAAACCTTGCAGAAGTAGACCAAAAAATCGTTGAGCTATTAGTATCTGACAAGTTCATTACAACCACACAGATGGCAATCCAGACAGGTAAATCACGCCAAACTGTTGCAACGAGAATTAAGGCACAACAAGAATGGGGTGTTGTTAAGCGAAAGGAACCAGACAAAGGAGGGTTCTGGGGAATTCTCCAATAAACTTCTTTGTCTCTGGTGGCGTAACCAATAAACGACTTTAGTTTGCGGAACCCCTCCTTGTTTTGGCATCGTGTTTCATGGTTTCATCATAGAGAAAAGGTGTGATTGGTGGTCTTCGCTTGGTAATTGATATGTCGCTCAATTCCTAATCATTTCGCGAAATTTCAAAAGGTCACGGGAGATGAGTTTTGCCTCGAAAAGGTCACTTGAAGGTCACTAACAAAAGAAAAAGCAGTTAAGTTTTTGGCTTAACTGCTTGATTTTCAGGGTGAACCAGCCAGGGCTTGAACCTGGGACCTCCAGATTATGAGCTTTTTCCATAGTAATTTCACGAAATCACAAATAATGCTAAATATCGGTAAATAAATGAGTTACAAATTTTGTGTATTGCAGAAAAATTCGTAAATTTGCACCGAATTTAGGGGTCTATGTTCACCTCATGTTCACCAAATATTATTCGTAAATGCCTGTAAATAAAGGATTCTGTCATGCCAAAGAAGATTTTTATGTCCACCGATTCGGCTGATTTGGCCAATTTTAGCTACAAGGGTGTCTATGTGTCGCTTACCATTGACACACGAAAATGGACTGTTACCCAAAGGGATGAAGCTGGTCGCCCGGCTGAACATGACCAGACTCAAGAGTTACCAATTGTCCTGAGAGTAACCAAGGAATCTAAGCGGCTTTATCTGCCTATTGGCGAAAAATACACATGGAATAATTGGTTAGAGATGTGTAAGCATGAACAAAGTACAAGAGTTAGAGCCGATTCTGAGAAGAGGGCAAACTTAAAGCAACATCTTGCCAAAATAAAGCCGACAATTTGTGAAATGGCAGATGCTGGCACATTCTCTCTTGTTAGGTTGAAAAACGTATATAACGGAGTTGCTGATGATAACGTTACGATATATTCTATTTGGGATGAATATATTCAAAAGAAGAAAGATGATGGCAAGGCTGGTACCGCGAGAGTTGGCAGAGACATCAGGAATAGGTTTATCAAAGACAACGGTATGGACGTTGTATTTGCCGACATTGACCATTCTTTCATACAGAAATGGGCAACGAAGATGAAGAAAGCAGGACTTAGCACAACCTATACAGGCATTGTGTTACGTTCGTTCCGCACTATAGTTAATATTGCCATCAATAAGGGTTTTATAAAAGGTACCACTAAGGAGATGTTTAAGGATTCTGGCTACAATAAAAAAGCTAGTCGCAAACATGAGTTCCTCGATGTGCCAACTATGCGTCAGTTGTATGAGTTTTGGGAGAAGGATGAAGCAACGGATGAAAATGGTAACGAGCTTTACATTCCAAGGGACAAGCACGCATTGTTCCGTGACCTTGGGCTATTTCTTTTCATGTACCTTGGCGATGGACAGAACTTGGCGGACACATTGCGGTTAGAGTATGACGGGTGGTATTTTGCCACCCACGGAAAGCAATTGAGATTCTATCGCCATAAGACCAAAGAGCGCAATGAAGATGCCAGCGAGGTTATCTTCCCTGTTACACCTGAGATAAAGAAGATACTCGACAAGTATGCCAATGAGCCCAAACTCGGTCAGCGCGTTTTCCCTATCATGAGTCAGCTCCTAACTCCTGAAAAAGAAATTTGGGTGATACAACGATACAACAAATACATTCGTAAGCATATGGGTAAGGTCGCAGAACACCTTGGTATGGAGCAAAGGCCGTCACCTACATGGGCCCGTCACAGTTTCGCTACGAACCTGAATAATTCTGGTCGAGTACCTTATAAATATATTAGTGATAGCATGGGGCATAGTAGCAATGGCGACATCACTTCAAACTATATCGGCACCTATCCGCTAGAAAAGATGCTGGAATACAATGCCTATCTGCTCAAAGATCCGAAACCAGAGGACAAAAAGGCAGCTTTGCTTGAATTGTTAAAGGGGATGAGTGCGGAGGAGCGTGCCGCACTGATGGCTGAAGCTTCAAAATAAGTTATAATCTGGCGCAATCTCAACTTTTTTGTAAGATTGCGCCAAGTTATAAAGTCAAATATCGCATAATCAGATATCACTCAATGGGAGATTTTGGGGTCAAATATGCAAATTATACTAAACAAATCTCAAAAATTGCAAGATTTTGTCTTTTATAAAAGATAAAATTGTTATCTTTGCAGCAAATTTCATCTATAAAAGATATGAAAGCAATTGTGAGACAAAGTTATCTTGACAAGATAGCGAAGCATCTTGGTAAGGACACCATCATTATCATAGTCGGTCAACGACGTGTGGGAAAGAGCTACACTCTACGCCTCTTTAGGGATAAGGTTGCAGAAGATATTCATGCAAACATTATCTTCATTGACAAAGAGAAACATGAGTTTGCCGACATTCAGACTGACAGGGACTTGAATGCTTATATTGATGAACGGCGAGACAAGACAAAGACCAACTATATCCTAATAGATGAAGTTCAGGATATAGAAGGTTTCGAGAACAGTATCCGCAGTTATTATGAGGAGCCAGATATTGAAATAGTTGTAACAGGCTCCAACTCCAATATGCTCAGTAGTGACTTGGCTAACAAAATAGGCGGTCGCTACAAGGAAATCTTCGTTCAGGCACTAAGCTATGAGGAATTCATGAAGTTTCACAACTTGTCCGACAGTGATGATACGTTAGCAAAGTTTATTCAGTTTGGTGGATTGCCTGGTTTGAAAAAGATAGGACTTGACGAACAGGATGCAAGGGAGTACCAGATGGATGTCTATAGTACCGTACTGCTGAAAGATGTCATCAAACGGAACAGCATCCGCAACGTGCCATTCCTGGAAAACCTTGTTCATTTCCTTGCTGACAATGCAGGGAAAATCATTTCTGCCAACAGCATCTCAAAGTACATGAAGTCACAGGGCGAGAAAGTTACTTCCACCGCCATCATCAATTATGCCAAATACCTGTGTGAATCATACATGATCCACAAGGTGAACAGGTATGACATTCACGGACGGAAGATATTTGAGAGCAACGATAAATTCTACTTTGAAGACAACGGCATTCGTAATGCTCTTGTAGGTGGTTCACGCGAGAGAGACATTGAGAAGGTGATAGAGAATATCATCTACAATCATCTTGTACGCTTGGGCTATGAAGTGATGGTCGGACAACTTCAGGCTGGCGAAATTGATTTTGTCTGCACAAAGCCCAAAGGCGAAAGGATCTATGTGCAGGCTTCCTACATTATAGCCGACGATAACACATATGAGCGTGAGTTTGGTAATCTCCGTTCCATCAAAGACAACTATCCCAAATATGTCATCTCTATGACACCATTGGTTACTAAGTCTGATGACAATGGCATAACTCATCTTCATCTCAGGAGGTTCTTAACAGATGGGTTGGAGAAGTGACATATATGCCATTTCACTCACAAATCACCGCTTATTCCGCTATGAAGGTCGCAAAATGGGTAGTTTTAGCGGAATAAGCGCGTTTTTATTCCGAATTTAACATTTCGAAAGGTTTATCTCTATGGATGAGAAAGTGCTATTAGAATGGAAAGAAGCCCACGCAGAAGTCTATGCCAAGTTCAAGGAGGATTTGGAAGGGCAGTTGCAGAAACCATACCATCAGAATATCTTAGACCTTGGCGATGGTAATGCAGAATCGCTGCAATCGGTCATCGCCAATCTTTATGCCATATCAACAGAGGATGGATTTGATATAGACAAACTGTACACAAAAGCAGTTGAGTCTGGTGATGCGTCTGCATACTGCCTGTGCTGTTATCTTCTATTTGACAGTGGTGAAGACCGATTGGCTGACGCCATAGCGGATAAAGTCGAGAAGCCAGACGCACAGGAAATCATGGATGCTGTCCAAGAATATAGGCGGTTTTACAAGCAGAACCGTAAGCAGGAGGTGTCCAAGATAACGGCTGATGAACTGAACATCCTAACCCTTCGGCGTTGGCACTATGACCATCCAGAAGAATATAAGGAGTTTACGGCTATGTTCCAGAAAGCCTACGATGGCGACATGACTTTCATCCAGACCAACTTTTTCTTCCTGATGGAGATGTTTTCGTTCAACGGTGTGAAAGGCATGATGAAAATCGTGGCTTCTCTGTTCCCTGGCAATAAGCACTACCAGCAAAGTCTGATGGGAAGCGATGACAACCCATTGAAGGGACGTTTGTCTGAAATGCTTGATTCTTCTCTCAACAATGAAGCTATCCGTGAGCGACTGCTTCACAAGAACCCCTACCTGTTCAGCTTGTACTATTGGATCATCTTCGATAACGGATTCCTTCATGCAGCCGACCTTATATCCCAAACTTTTCTGAAACCTGAAAGCCCTTATTGGGAGAAGCTAATCGGAAGGCGATGTGTGGAAGCCCTCATCGGTGCAAGTATCGACAAGGCTCATTATTCAAAGGCACAGTGGAAGGAAGTTACCCAAAAACTGAAGAAAGGCGAGACCAAGCAGGTTATAGACGCAGCCTTGCTTGAAGTGCAAGGGCGCAGAGGGAGGAAGAGCACATATGTCATTTTGGAGGAAATGCTGCCTTCAGAGGATGCTACTATTCTAATTGGTGAGATTCAGAAGGTGCTTTCTGAGTGGAAACAAGTCGATGATGCAGACATCATCTTACCTTATATCTTCGCGGCATTGATGAAAGGTAGCCTCACAAATGAAGAATACAATTACCGTACCTTCCATGCTGCCATGAGAGAGAAGTTCCCCGACTTCCATATTCGCGAAGGCTTTAACTGGGCCGAGGCTGTTTATAACGCCATTGTTTCAGAAGATAATAGTGGAAATCTTGATGTTTCTGATGCTCAGATAAGACGCGGGCGAAAGTATGCGACTGGCATAAAACTTCGCCTACTATCGGCAATCAATCCCAATATCAACTAAACTCGCAAGGATGCTCATTTTGGGCATCCTTTTTTCGTTCCTTCAGTGTTGAACTGTTAAATAAACCCCTTTATTTGTTAACTATGACTTGGTAGAAATCGTGCTGATTTTTACCAAGGTAACACCCTATGGCATTACACTACCTTTGCAGCATGAAATTATTAAACGCGAAGATATGACAGGAAATTTCGTAATGCTTCAGATGGATGACCTCAGGCAGGTTGTCACTGAGATTGTAGAAGAAGTCTGCACCAAGCGCGGACTGAATGAAAAACCTTCCGAAGAAGAAGGCGAGTGGTTAACCCGTGAAGAGGTGTGCGACATGCTGCACATCACTTACACGACTCTCTGGCGAAAGGAGAACGAAGGTGTCATCAAGAAACACAAGATGGGCCGACGTAACCTCTATTCAAAGAAAGAGGTCATGGACATTTTCTCCTCCGCTATAGAAGATGGTGACAATAATAAAAAATGTAAGGAGGAATGTCATGGGTGAACAAACAAAGTTTATGAACAGTATTGCATTGGCCACGATCAATGCAGTACGAGCGGAAGTCGCACATGTTTCCGACACGGGATTACCCTTGGATGTGTTTCCTGCCAAGGTTCAGGAAATCATTCTTGACCTCGCAGCTGAGGACAATTTTCCTGTAGAATACACAGCCGTTGCTATGCTTTCTGCTGTTTCAGCTGCGATTGGAAATACGCGACACATCCGGCTTAAACCCTCATGGGATAGCAATCCAAGCCTATACATCATCCTTGTGGGTGAACCAGGGCAGGGCAAGACCCCTCCCTTGGACTTTGCTTATAAGCCTATGGAAGACCATGACTATGCCATGTACATCAAGTTCAAGGACGAGATGGAGCTGTATAACGCTACTGCTGACAAAGGGAAGTCTGATGTGGGAAGTGGTAAGGAAAAGCCAGTCTTGATACAAACCATCCTTTCTGACTCAACTCCAGAAAGTCTATGGAGACTGCATAATGACAACCAACGCGGTGTCGTTCTGTTGATTGACGAGATAATGGGATTCTTCCATTCCGTTTGCCGATACAACGATAATCCTTTTATGAGCCAGTTGCTTACAGCATATACAGGTAAGCAGGTAAAGGTGACTCGCTGTAATAATCCTATACCAGCCATCATTCGGAAACCATGCATCAATGTCATCGGTACCACCCAGACCGAGCGCATTCATGAGTTCTTCACAGATGAGAATGTCAACAGCGGATTGATTGACCGTTTCATGTTCGTCATTCCCAAAGAGGTGAGACCTACCCTTTGGAGTATTACGGACAAAGAGAAGCCTGTAGGTATTGTCAAGGCTCCTTGCAATATACGATGGAACAATATTCTGACCCGTCTGATTCAGTTGGAATGTTCATACAGTGAGGATGGCACGGAACTGGCGACTGTAGTCCTTGATATGACGTATGATGCCAAGTGCCTGTTTTATAATTGGCGCAACAAACTAAAGGAGGAGGCTTTTGTTGTCAGTCGGCAGGGTAATACAGAAGCAAACCGTTTGGTGCGCCGCACTGCCAAGATGGAGACGAATGTCGGACGCTTGGCTCTTATCTTCCAAATGCTCCGTTGGGCATGTGGAGAAGCAACAGACACGCTTGTTGATGAAAAGTCCATCCGCTGTGCTTTGCGTATACATGCTTTCATGGAGGAATCATATACGAGAATCTTAGACATCGTTGATTCGCACAATATGGAACCTGACAAAAAGGAGTTCCTTGACTTGCTCGGAAATCCTTTCACCACGGCAGAAGCAATCGCAGCTGGTGCAGAGGTTGGCATGTCTGCAAGTGGAGTCAAGAAGAATCTGCCTAAGCTGATTCACCAGAAGTATATCTCTAAAAAGGCACATGGACTCTATGAGAAAGTTCCATCCTGCTCTCTCCAAACTCTTTCCACTTTGGGTACTATTCCACTTTCAGAAGCTCATGTTGACACCGAAAGTTCCCAAAGTACCCCAAGTTCCATAATTCCAAAGTGTAATGATAATGATCAACAAAATCAAACTCCTACAACATGAACCAGTATAGATTCCATCTAAAGAAATATGACACGAGCAGGAGAAACAATAAACTCACCTGCCCTGAATGTGGCAAAAGTAATTGCTTCGTCAAGTATGTTGACGAGGAAGGTGTTATCGTTTTTCCTGACTATGTGGGTCGATGCGACCATGAGAACGCTTGTGGTTACCACTATACCCCCAAGGATTACTTCCATGATAACCCAGATGCAAAATCTGATGCAAAGGACAATGACGGCATCATTGATAAGCCACATATATCACGCAACCCCGAAAATGTTAAGACCGAGCCTGTGGCTCCGTCTTTCATATCTGAAGAACTAATGAGAAAGTCCCTTTCACATTATGAGATTAATCCACTGCATCGTTATCTGTACAAAACTATCGGAAGCAATGCCACGAACCATCAGTTTGAACGCTATTGCGTGGGCACTTCCAACAAGTGGAATGGTTCGACTGTATTCTGGCAGATCGATGTGAATAACAACATTCGTGGCGGAAAAGTCATGGCATACAATCCGCAAAACGGACATCGCATCAAGGAACCCCAGGCATACGTCAGTTGGGTACACTCCCTGTTGAAACTTTCCAACTATAACCTGAAGCAATGTTTGTTTGGCGAGCACTTGCTTAACTCACATCCTACCACTCCCATCATGCTCGTGGAAAGTGAGAAGACTTGTCTCATTGCATCACATTTTATGCCAGATTTCCTCTGGTTGGCAACTGGTGGGAAAAACGGCTGCTTCAATGAGGATGCCCTGCAAGTGCTTAGGGGTAGAGACGTGATTCTCATGCCCGACCTTGGAGCTACGGAAAAATGGCAAGTGAAGTCTGATATGCTAAAACCTATTTGTCATAGTGTGATGGTGTCTGATGTTCTGGAGAAAACTGCAACTGATGAGCAACGCATGGCTGGACTTGACATAGCCGACTTCCTGTTGATGCAGGAAACCAAACAGATGCTTCTGGCCAGAATGATAGAACTAAATCCAGCTCTCCAGAAACTCATAGACGCTCTTGAACTTGAAATCGTTGAGGACGATTCGTGAGACTTCCCCCAAGGGATGTAAGGCGCATGCTGCGAGGGATTACGGAATAATCCCATAACATAATATGGACTTTTAGATTCGCCATGCTCCCTTAAAAAGTCCCATTATGCTCTCCGAGGGTTGAACCACACCTGCAAGCTGTGCCGATAGACCAAATAACACCAGTAACCAAGTGGCATCTGTGAGGGAGTGACTCTCTCCCTCAACCCTCCACTCAGGTTGCCACCCGAGACCCGATAAACATTTATACATTAACTTTATAACAATAGAATTAAATGAGTAAATCCAGATACAACGTCCCCCGTGCCGCTATCCATGTTGGCGCACCAGCAAAGTCCTTTTCTGCTGCCGAAGGCTACGAGCCTGAACGTCGCGGATGGGACGAGAACACTTATCGTCTGAAGAACCAGGACACCAACAATCACTATGATTTCACACGCAAGCATCTCAACTTTGAGATTAACAGCAAAGGTGAAATCGTTCCCCTTTGTTCAGATCCCGTGCCACTTCACGAACGCTTGCAGAAGCGTCTTGACGAACTTGAGTTCAAACCATACATGGACAAGAACAACCCCTTGGGAATCTCCGACAATAGTCCGAACTGCACCGTTGGCATTATTGTTAGTGGCGACCATCGGGTACTGACACGACTCGCCTTCGGTGATCAAGACGTGGACTTCACCCTGCAAAAAAGCAATGCCCATGTCGTACTGAAACAAGGTATCAAAGATTGGGCATTGGACACCTACCACTGGGCATGTGACCGATGGGGGACAGAGAATATCATCGGTTTTGATGTGCATCTTGACGAAACCACACCGCATATTCAAATCCAGACTATCCCTGTAGCAAAGACAAAAGCCAGAGGTCGTGCTTCCGCCAAGTATGTGCATAAGGATGACAAGTCGAAGGTACTCTCCCATAAGGAGTGGAAGAAGCTGCCTGAAGAAATCCGCTCGAGCTTCGTAAGAACAGAAGTCGAACGGAGGGAAAAGGAATGTGTATCGTATGCATGTGTATGGGGCGAGGACAAATATGCCGTAGGCAAAACCTACTACCAGATGCACACTGACTACTACAATAAGGTTGGACATAAGTACGGTCTGGAACGTGGTGACGACATTGCCATGCTGCCAAGTGAGGAACGGCGTGAGCGTGTCCACAAGAACAAGGCTGTTTTGGAAGCAGAACGTCAAGCAAAGGATGCCATCGTCAGAGTCCAAATGGAAAATGAGCGCTTGGAAGGTCAGAAGGAAAAGATGGCGAGTGAGGTGCAGGACATGAAGAAGCAAAAGGAATGTCTGGAAGAGCATAATGACAAGTTAGAGGGTGAGATACAAAACAAGGAGCAGCATAAGGAAAAGCTGGAAAATAACATCTCACAACTGGAAGAATATGCTGCGGCATTGGACATCAAGGAAGAAGACCTCATTGTGCCAACCTTGAAGACCAATCCACTTGTAAAGAAAGCTGTTGATGCAATACTGGAAGAACTGGGTAAGCCAATCCCGACATTTGGACAGAAGGAATGGCGCGAGGAACGACGCAAAGCTATTAAGACTATCCTTACAGAATTGCAGACCGCACTCATGGAAGCTAAGGAAGCCCATAACAAGGACATTCTGAAGTTGGGAAAGTCGCTCTTCAACAAAGCAATGAAGGAGGCAAGAACTATTATAGAACAGAACAAGCGACTGCAACAGGAGAATGGTCGGTTGACTGAAGAAAACGATGTCCTCAGGAAGCGGATAGCCTCGATTGACGAGAATGCTATCACTCGGCTTCGTGACAAGAAGGATGCAGAAATCAAAGAGCTACAGGAGCGAGTTGGCAAAGCTGAGTCTGAGGCTGTCCGTTCAGGCAACAAGGCGTATAGTGAGCATCAGCGGGCCGAAAACGCAGAAAGCCAAGTCCGAGAAATGTTGGACATCCCTGAAATCAAGAAAATCTGGGAGAGCATTCAGCAGAACAAGGAAGCCTTCAGGAAACAGATTGACAAATGGATTAAAGATGGTGTCGCAGCCATCAGGAATTATGCAGATGGCAAAGACAACGACTTCCAAGCAGAGCAGGGCAATGCTGTTGCATGGGGCATCATTGCAAAAGCATTTGAGTATGGCCTTGACCCAACTGATGAAAAGCAACGAAAGATAGCTGCCGCCTATCTGTTAGAGAAGGTATCGTGGACTGGCATCTCATCAGATTTCAAAATTAGTCTTACCTCTTCTCGTACCCAACAACTGTGCGATGCGATGACGGTTTCCAAAGATTTGATGTCAAGTTTACTCCTTGCTGCTGGAGGCAGAGGTGGTATCAGTTCAGGTGGTGGAGGTTCTACCAGTGAACTTACCAACTGGGACGGCACGAAGAAGAATACAGGCTGGGGAAGATAAAGAGGGGTGTATCGTTTCCTCAGCAAATAAAAGCGTGACAATCCCGTCACGCTTTTATTGTTTCTGCGTAGAACTTGTTCGGTGCATGTTCGGAATTTGCTGGTGCATCAAGTCTAGGAGAATCTTCTATTCATCGATTGCCTAAATCCATGGCATGATGCCAGTTTTTTGCCATTATTAGCTGCAAAAGCGCACAGACAAAGCCAAAAATAAATAAAATTCGCCCTACAAACACGGATTTGTGCTCCTGTTTGCCAAAAATATATTACCTTTGCATTTAAATTAGGTTGATTGTATCCATGCAGAGCATGGAACATGCTCTTAAAACGACAAAGAAGAAAATAAATACGGAGTAACATCCGTTATTAAGATAAACGCCCGACGCTCATGATGGCGCAAAAAGCATTGAGCAAGTAAGGTCGCAGACTGTGACCTCTTGCCGGAGGGCAAGGAACACATATGGAAAAGGCGTTTTCTGGACGCTTTGGTTTTGACGGTGTAGAACTTCGCAAACTCGAACATCAAGTCAAGAACAAAGCAACGGGAACGCCCCTTGTTAGGTGTATGTCAACATGCACTTCGTTAACAAACGAAAGTTGTATATATACATCTCGTGGGGCTGTCTTCGCGTTGCTCGTTTCGACTTGATGGGCAATGCGAAGGCCTTACACCGTGGAACGAGCGACAAGAGCTGGCTCCACGTTTCTTTTTTGTATGTGTAAGAGGACTATTGTCAAGAGGGTTATTGGAGCCAAACCTGTAAAAATGCAGAAATGCATATAGAAAAAGGAATTAGAAAAAGGCTCAATAACTGATGTCAAAAATAGAATGGGATAAGAAGACCGGAGGAGTGGTACTGAAGCGTCATGTGACAAAATCGACGATCAGTGTGTCACCACGTCCTGTATTCTTTGAGGAACTTGACCTGTTGCACCTCAAAGAGAAAGGTTGGAGTTATCCAGAATGTAAAGAGCCGCTGCTTTGGGCTTGCAACAAGGTGTATTACTACCGAGGGGAGCAAGTGTTTGAAGTAAAAGGGGCAAATGTATATGACAAGCCTACGGTAGCTTTCGCAGAAGGCAAGGAGAAACTGAAACTCAAGCCTGTTGATGTCGAAGGTATGCTGAAACGCAACCAAGACGAAATGTTCCTTATCGAAAGTGAGGCCATTGAGTTTATACGGGATACTTACATAATGTATTCTTCTGCCCAAAAGACTGTAGGTATTGCCAAGGCCAACGAAATGGACTTTGAAGCGCTTGCTGCCAGAGTAGAAAAAAAAACAAAGCAGAAGATGGCTATTGTAAAGGAAGACTGCGACAGCTTCGATGTCATGCCCCTTGAACAGGCAGAAGCCGAAGGCAAGCGTGTGTATCAAACCACACGAATTGATAAGTTCCTTGCTTCCTTCTCCGGAGGTAAGGACTCACAGGTAGTCCTCGACTTATGTACTCGGGCAATCCCGCCAGAGAACTTTGAGGTAATCTATAGCGATACTGGCTATGAGCTGCCGCCTTCACTTCACATGTATGAGGAAATCACTGAGCATTATCAAAGGCTCTATCCACGCCTAAAGTTCTCAATAGCAAGAAATCATGCCTCGGTTCTCAGCTATTGGGACAAGATTGGAACGCCAAGCGACACCCATCGCTGGTGCTGCGCTGTCATGAAGACAGGCCCTCTTTATAGAATGCTTAAAACAGAGGATAACAAACAGGCCAAAGTCCTTACTTTTGATGGAGTAAGAGCTGAAGAAAGTACAAGACGTTCTGGGTATAACCGCATAGGAAAGGGTGTAAAACATGATACTGTTATTAACGCCAGGCCTATTCTCTACTGGAATTCTACCGAAATTTTCTTATATCTGTTCAAGTATAATCTCCACATTAATCCTGCATATCGTCAAGGCATGACACGAGTTGGTTGTCTCGTTTGTCCATTTGCGAATGAATGGAACGAGATGATAGCCAATGTCCATTACAAAGAAAACGTTAAGCCTTTCCTTGATAAGATTGAAGGTTTTGCAAGAAAAGCGGGCGTGAGAGATATAAAGGAGTATGTTAGCGAGGGAGGTTGGAAACGTCGTGCAAGTGGAAATCTTGTAGAACAATCATCTTTCATAGATTTCAAGAGTTCTACCCCCAACCTTGTTGCTATAATCAAGAATCCCAAAGCCCCTGTACTTTCTTTCCTCCAAACATTAGGTAGTTACAGTACCTCTACAGTTGGAAACGTAACTAATGGTGAGATTCGAATTAAGAAGGACATATATAAGTTTAAGCTGACAGATGAAAAGGGCAAGTTTACATTTGAAGTTAAAAACATCCTTGATGTTGTTTTAGTCGGGTTGTTCAAACGAGTTCTTTTCAAAAGTACCTATTGCATTAACTGTGAAACATGCGAAGTAGAGTGTCCAACAGGTGCTCTAACTGTATATCCTTACATCGAAGTAAATAAAAACAAGTGCGTACATTGTCACAAATGCCTCGATTTTCATGAGAAAGGCTGTATTGCGGCAAATTCGCTATATATAACGACAGGTAACTCTATGACACAGAAAGTAGGAAACATTGACCGCTATAAGAATTTCGGTCTTAAAGAAGAATGGTTAAGTTCTTATCTCATTGACACAGATGATTATTGGACCAGTAATCATGGTCTCAATGAGAATTACCAAATTCCGTCACTTAAGGCATGGTTGAGGGATGCAGAGATTATAGATGACAATAATAAGGTGACAGAACTGGGCAAGCTACTCTCTAATCCTGATATTACCGCAAACTATACAAACCTTGCGTGGGAAATTGTTTGGATTAACCTTGCCTATAATTCCTTTATTGTAAATTGGTTCACTCAGAATGTCTCCACGGACATGTATAACACTCAAAAATCCTTAGAGGAGATGATTCGTGAGCAATATCCAACTTACAAAGAGAAAACGGTGCATAATGCCGTCTATCAGTTAAGACGAACATTAAAAGAGTCTCCCATTGGTTTTGCCTTTGGGCAGTATAACGAAATTGACAAAGACACTTTCAGTAGAAATCCATTTGAGGATTTAAGTCGTGAGGCCGTCGCGTACTCTCTCTATAAGTATGCAGCAACAAGAAAAATTGTACATCTCAGAGTTTTTGACTTGTTCAAACAAGATGCAACTGGTGGCATCTACAAAGAATTTTGTATCAATAAGTCAACATTTGAAGACATACTTCGTTCTTTGGACGCTGATACGACCCATGTTCTGACTGCAGAATTGAATATGGGATTGGATAGCATCACTTTACGCGAAGACCTCACACCATATAGCGTACTCAAATCATTACTCCATTTATAATGAGCAGTTTGAAAAAGCGATATTATCTGAATGAGGTTCTCAGAACACACAGAGGTAATTCACGAGGCATACCCGTGAATGCCAAGCCTTTGTTTGTTTTGGCACTTATTGACTGTATTGAAGAAAGCATATTAAAAAACAACGCCATAACCTTTCCCAACAAAGAGATTGAAGCGGTGTATTATAACCTTTGTCAGTCATATGAACCAAAGAGAAAGGCTTCACCCTATATACTCCCGTATTTTCACCTCGTCGGAGAATCATACTTTGACATTAAGTGGAAGGGAGAGAAATTCATTCCTAACGCTCATGCACATTCGCCTTCAGCAAAATTCCTAAGGGATAACGTTGAATTCGCTTATTTAGACCAAACACTTTGGGATTTGCTCCAAGACCACAATGTGCGTGAAGAGTTCCGCACTCAGATAGTTAACTTTTTCCTAAGACCTAATAACAATTAAACGATGGCTTCAAGATATAGCGACATAATCAAACTCAGTAAATCAAGGACTGTTTACAACATCCGTGAAGAAGGCCCTAAAGATTGGGAGACCTTTATTGCCAATGAACAATTCAACGGTTTGCTTGAGAAGACTGTAAAGGCAGTGTTTAACAACGACCCTGACCACCATAAGTCAATTTGGATGGCTGGCACCTACGGTTCAGGTAAATCACATGCTGGTGCTGTTCTGAAGCACCTTCTGTGCGACCCCGTGGAGGACATTATGGATTATGTCGACTTGGAATACAAAGACCCAAAGTTCGCGATGCTCCGCAGTAATCTTCTCTCGATGCGCGGTAATAAGCGGTTGTTCCCTGTTAGCCTGTACGGACAACAGAGCATCACACACGAGGAAGATTTGTCGCTGCAGCTTCAGCGTGAGATTAAGTCTGCTCTCGAAGCTGCTGGTATCAGCATCAATGTGAAAACAGACTTCGACACTTATGTAGAACATATAGACAATAATCCCGACTTTTGGACGATGCTCATTGAGAAGAGTCCTAAACTCGCTTCCTCTACTCCCGACATCAAGAAACTTAAGTCTGACCTTGCAGGTTGTGACGCAGGAGTACTGGACAAGGTGAATGAAGCTCTGCGAAAAAACCGTCTTGATGTGCGCATGGACAGCCAAAACCTCTGCAAATGGATTGAAGAGGTTGAAAACAAACTGAAAGAGCAGGGATTTTATGACGGACTGCTGATTGTGTGGGACGAGTTCACCGAAGTTGCTACTTCTGCCATTGGTATCAAACTTCTTGAACGCATTCAGGAAATTGCAGACACGATGATGTCGCCCGAGCACGACACCTACTTCTTGATTATTTCCCACCCGTCGGCTCTCAATGGTCTGAATGAGGAAAAACGCAACCAAACCATCGGGCGCTACAACTACTACACATACAATATGGAAGCGGTGTCGGCCTTCAAGATTATGTCGCGTAAGTTCATCATCGTTGATGAAGACGCGCACAAACACTTGGTCGATGACTTCTACGAGGATCATCTGGAACTGCTTGAGCTCTACTCCAAGACGAGCAACCAGCCGGAGGAAACCAAATCGGATATGCGCAATCTCTATCCTCTGCATCCTGCGACCGCTGACTTGGCCACCCACTATGCTCGTCAAGCTGGCTCTTCAAGCCGTAGCGTATTCGAGTTTCTCGCTTGCAATGCGGTAAGAGACTTCTTCGAGAATGAAGACTTTTTCCGTGAAGGGGCCACCATTTCTGCGGATTTTCTTTGGGATTATGTCCTTGATGTGTTCAACGAGGATAGTGCACGCTTTGGTGCGGTCACCCAGAAGTATGATACATACCACAAGAATGTTGAGCATGCAGGTCCCCATCATGTGAAAGTTTTCAAGGGGGTACTCCTGCTCAATGCACTTAATAACATCGCACACAAGGACACAGTTACTCCGTCGGAAGAAAACATTCGCAACCTCTTTGAAGGAACTGACACGCAGCCCTTCGTTGATGAAATTCTAAACTTCTTCAATGACAAGAGCATCGTGCAGCGTATGCCTGGAGATATATTCTCCATACAGTTCACAGCACTTCCAGGCGATGAGATACAGACCATCAAAAAGGATTTGCTTGCCACACAGTTCAAGTTCACCGAACAGGTGGCCAAATTTGGTGATACTGCAACAAGTGAGTTCAACAAGGCTTATGCTAATATCGCTCGTCCATACAGGATTGAATTATATAGCCAGCAAGCCAACGAGTTTACGCTTGTCAACAAAATAGAGAACGGCAAGAAGGCTTGTAAGGGTTATGAATTGTTCCTTGCTGTCTTGGTTGCACGCAACTTTGACGAACTCAACTTCCTGAAGGCTAAGGCACATGACTGGAACCTGCAAGGCAAACTGAAGGATGTCATCGTGGTTGTATTTGACTCGGCATTGGAGCAGAAAAACTATGATAGTTTCATTGACTTTATGGCCAACGCCACTTGTGCACAGCGTCATGGACTAACCCCGATGCAAGAAACTTACACCAAAAACGCCAAGGCTCTTGTGAAAGAATGGATAGGAAGAATGCGTGGCGGCAACGCAACTTTCTTTATCAATGGCGAAGAAGATACCATTGCAGGTATCAAGCTTGTTTCTACCATCAACAGCGTTATTGCACCACTTATATATACATGCGGACCGGAATCTTTGCAGCTTATTCAAGCTAAATTCTCGAAGACTTATTGGCAGAAGGCCGCCACCAAGAAGGCCGTGGATATCGTACTGCAATTCAACACCAAGGAAGAAATACTGAAACAGATACCTGGCCAGGGTAAGCACGTGGAATATCTTTTCCAAGACAGCCTCGACAGTAATCTGAAATGGAAAGCTGATATCGATCCGAACCATCCGCTGAAGGAAGTTTTTGATTTCATCGAGAAAGTGTTCAGGAATACAAATAAGAACCAAGAGTTCAATCTTGGTGAGAAACTGTTTCCTCTGTCACAGGCACCCTATGGACTCTATCAGTCATATTCGGGTATGTCTATGGTTGCTTTTGCTATGCGTGGCTATGTAAAGCAGATATTCGACATGAGCGGAAAACCACGCGAAGCACGCCACATTGTGGACGACGTATGCGAGCTTTTCAAGGCGTGGGAGGACGGAAAGAAGAGCAACAAGCTCAACTTTATGTTTGAGTCGAAGGAGTCGTCAGAACTCTGCAAACGCTTCATTACGATATTTAAGCTGAAGGAACTGCCGAACTATAAGGATGTCTCGAGTCTGACTGATGCTCGCTGGGCAGTACTGGAGTACTCCAACCGCAAAAAGTATCCGCTTTGGGCTCTGAAGTATGCTGGCTGCAGCGAGGCTCTTCAACAACTCATAGACAACATCGTCAAGATATGCGACCCCAACGGTCTTGCAAATCAAGAACTGATAGGCACCACTGCCAAAGCTATCAAGAATTTGGAACTTGACCTTAGCCTACTCTTAGTTGAGCCGGATGCCTTCAAGAAGGGTTTCCTTGCCTTCCTTAAGCAAGACGAGAAGGTTAATCTTAAAGACCACGAACTTGATAGTGTTTATGAATACCTTGTGAGGCATTTGCAAGGTGAGATTGGTCGCTGGACAGAAAATGAAGTCAAGCTGCAAGAACTCTACTGGCGTATGGAACAGCAAAGCGGAGGTGAAGGTGGCCAAGGTGTAGAAGGTGAACTGGGAGGCCAGGGTGGTCAAGGCGTACAAGGCATACAAGGTGAAGGCGGTCAAGGGAGCGGGGGTTTTGGTGCTGACGAAGCCCAAAAACGCAAAGATTCGGCAAAGAACGTCGTAACCAACGCCGACAGCGACTTGATGCGCAAAGCACTTATGGAACTGGTTGAAAAAGGTAATAACGAAGTCATTGATATCCTGTTAAGCTATGTACAATGAATTTTATGACATAGAATCCCTGTTTGATGCTGTCAGCAAAGACCGTGTTGCAGAGGGAGTCACTGCCATAGTGCAGAACAGATATCCCATCCGTTTTGTCTTGTTTGACAACTTCAGGGACTCCTATGCTTTCATCCTTCACATGATTCAAGATGAACATTTGAAGGTGGAAGAAATACAGAATTGGATAGACCCCGACTATCCCGACATCATTATCACTCACCAAAAACTGGCGAGAGAGATGGAAAAATTCATTAAGACATCCCATGGGGCTAGTTGGATTATCACTCCATTCTCTGAGCTAACACGTTTCTATGACAACATTGACAATAAAGAGTTTGACACTCTTATTAGGACCGTCAAAGCCATAGAGTCCACCACTGAGGGCTGGGATAAGAAACAGAGAATTTATGTCCCGATTGTCGGTCTCGAAGGAAAGATGTCTACGTTCTTCGGCGACACGCAGACTACTATCTGGTATTTGAGAAGTAATGATCAAGAGTTGAATTATCGCCTTGTATTAACCAACAGAACCACCTACGGCGTGCAGAATATTGAGCGCCAATATACCATAATAAATAATGTGCGCGAATGGCTTGACTTCTGGAAACAACAAGACTATCACGACAAACCAAACATAATCAGTACGTCGAGAGCAATCTTTGCTAATGCTGGCTATGCTCGACCTGACAATGCATTCTCTTATTGCCCATGTGAGAATGTTTACAAGTTCCTGAAAGAAGGTCTTGGATTAAGTTTCTCAAACATCGTATACAAACCGTCAGATGAAGAATACTGGGAGGAACTGGCTGCAGAAATAGACCTCACCGAAAAATTTGATTTCGAGAAATTCTTTGCCTGTCATTTCTCGATGAGCCAGATGGATGATTACAAGTCATTCATCAAGCTGTGGTTTGAATACAACGACGGATTCAGCAGGTGGCTTCTCATCAATACATATCGCAATAAATTTGACGAGAAGGATTATCTCTGCTCCGTATTTGCAAGAATGTCGGATTATTCCGACCGTGAACTAATAAGCGAAATCGCACTCGCCATCAATGACAGCGAGGCTGATATGAAGATAAGGTATTACTGTCTGAATGAAGCGACAAAACGTGGTATTCAACTAACTGTGAATGTTCAGACGGAACTCCACAAGAAGCTTGAAAAGGTAGCAGAACCCGACAACCATCACCAGGCGATACGCCTGTTTACTCCTATTTCCAAAAAGGAAAAAGAGTTGGCGATAAACTGGCTTGCTGCTGGTAAGATTGCGACAAAAGAACTGTTGCCCTTCTACCCCGAGCTGTACTATTATCTGGAACCATCTACTGGCACTTTGGATGCTAAACAGTCCTGGTTGCTCGATTACATTGACCACTATAAGTGGGCTAAAGTTATCGATGAATATACCGATGACATAAAGAATGACATTGCTAAGTACAATGCTTCAGATGTCGCCTTCAATACTTGGTATCAGAATTTCAAAACAACCAACGCATTGATGTATAATAGAGGCGACATCGATGTTTATTATTGGATTGATGGCCTTGGCGTCGACTGGATTCCTTTGGTTACATACCTTGTTGGTCTTCAACACACAGAAAAGGTTTTCCTCAATGATATAAAAATAGCACGTGCTATATTGCCAACAAAGACTGACATCAATAAGGAGAATCTTATGAAACTCATTGTCGATGATGTGAAGTTTGAAAAACTTGGCGACATTGATAAAATGGCTCATCAAAGTGGCAATCTCTATCCAATGAATATCATAGAGGAACTGGAGAGTGTGTGCAGCGCCATCAATGAAATGCTTAGGAAATATATTGGAAAAAAAATCGCTATTGTTTCTGACCATGGCATATCATATCTTTCTCAGAAACAAAGTGGATTAAACCTTGGAGGTTTTGAGTATCACCACTTTGGTCGCTATGCTGTTAAGCCAAAAGGAATTCCGACGCGTGATGATAATTACTTCATGCTGGAAGATGGAAAGACGGTATGTGCACTCAACCACCATTCGCTGGGCAACAAAATAAACATAGGGTCTGGAGCACATGGGGGATGTACCCCAGAAGAGGTTCTTGTCCCCATCTTCATTATATCATCGTCACCGAACAATAAGACTTGGACAGCAGAGCTTCTCAATAAAGAGGTGTCTGCCGTTGACCCTGTTTTCCACCTGCGCATAGTTGGACTAACGTCTCTTGACTCTCCCAAGGTCATATATAACGGCGTTACATACAAGCTCAAGGGACTTGGTAACAATATGTTTAATAGTGAGCCAATCGAATTGAGTAACGACACACTTTCTTTTGAACTTGTAGCTGGTGAATACTCTGAAATAATTAAGCTCAATAGTATAAATACTGGAGGACTGATAGACGACATGTTTAGTGACTTCGGATTATAAGCAGTAGAATATTATGAACGCAGAAATATCTTCTAAAATAAGGCAGTATTTCTCTGCCATGGCAATTTATAAAGATCCCGAAAAGACCAATAGCCTTTTCACTGGTCGCAATCTTCCATCATTCGTTAAGGACTTCCTGCTGAAGCGCTATATCGACTTTGATGGAAACCTTAACGTTACAGGACTGAGTGGTTTCCTTGATATGGTAATTCCCAAGGATCCTAACACTGTTAAGGACAGACTACAGTCAGGTCAAGACTTGACCCTGCTCTGCCGTTTCATCATCAACATTGACTTGGTTAAGAACGTGCGGCGTTTCTCTATTCCCGATATGGGCATCAAACTTAACGAAGGCCAGATACCGAGTTATGTATATGAGAAACATCGTGATACTCTTATTGACGGTGAGAAATGGGGTATCATAAAGGTTTGTCTTATGCCTGACAACGATGGCAAGAAAAACCACGTCGAAATGGTGGATTACAAACCCTTTAAGCCTTATAGCTCGGTAGATGTAAACTATCTGGCTGATGCTAGAAAGAACTTTACCACCTCGGAGTGGATAGACGTTCTCCTGTCTGCCATGGAATACGACCCAGATGGCTTTGCCAGCTCAACGCAGAAAATAGAGTTCTTAACTCGCCTGCTTATCTTTATTGAACCACGATTAAATGTCATTGAACTTGCTCCAAAAGGTACAGGTAAGTCTTATGTGTTCGGCAACCTGTCTAAATACGGATGGCTCGTGAGTGGTGGTAAAGTTACACGTGCAAAGCTTTTCTGGGACAAACAGAAACAGCAAGCAGGCATCATCAAGAACCATGACTTTACGGCTTTTGACGAGATACAGACTATCATCTTCCAAGAGCCAGCTGAAATCCAAGCTGCGTTGAAATCATATCTTGAAAGTGGTAAAACTACCATTGACAACCAAGAGTTCTCGTCGGAATGTGGCTTGATGCTCATGGGTAATATACCAATCAACAACGGATTGCCTGTTTCTCCGCTTTACTTTGATAACCTGCCGCAAAACTTTCGTGAGTCAGCGCTTCTTGACCGATTCCATTGTTTCATAGAAGGATGGAAACTTCCTCGCATGAATACAAGCATGATATATAAAGGGTGGACTATCAATGTGGAGTATTTCTCTGAGATTTTACACTCTATGCGCACCCAAAGCGTCTACAACCAAATCTACGACGAATTGGTTGAGCTCGCACCGAATACGGACATGCGCGACTCTAAGGCCGTCAAGAGAATAGCAACTGCATATATGAAACTGCTGTTCCCTCATTGGCGAACTATTGTAGACGTGAGCAAAGAAGAATTTGAGCTGTTTTGCTTACGCCCTGCAATTTATCGCAGAGGCATAGTAAAAGAGCAATGCCACAACATTGACCCCGAATTTAAGAGTCAAATGAGTGGTATCAGTATGAGAAACTAATAACAACCTCGAATCATGGGCAAGATTGATGTTATATTCCATGAAATCATATCTGATGAGGATATGGTCAATGCGTTTGACTATAAGCCCTCTGACTATCCCACAATAGACAGGGGTGTTAAGTCACGCAATAAGTATATAAAGGCCATCGCTAACATGCTCCTCCAATACGATAAAAAAGTGGAAGAAGTAAGGATGGACATGCGTATCAAGAACCAAACGGGCAAGGTGGTTATGAAGGAAAACGTCTTTGAATCCATCTATCGTAAATTTGTTAAAGACATGGAATAGGCTTATGTTACTGAAAAGACTGACAATAGAAAACTTCCGTAGCTATTACGGTAAGAAAGAATTCGTTTTCGGAAGCAAACTCAATCTTATTCTTGGCTCTAATGGTGATGGTAAAAGTACCCTGTTTGAAGCACTAAACTGGGTCCTTACATATAAGGCTACAGATATTGACAAACTACCGAACATTGAATCACTTGTATCAGCAAAGTTCTTCAAACTACTCCCCGTAAATACGCCCGAAATTGTTCGTGTTTCGTTGGAAGTAGCCACAAGTGCCGGCCAACCAAGGAAATTAGTACGTGAGTTCTATGTTGAGAAACGCGAAGATGGGAGTATGTTCGCCTCGCGGCATAATCATAAGGCATTGCAAAAAGTAGGAAACATCTGGAAAGAGCGCCTACTGACAGACGTACTTGAAAAAGAAGGTGTATTCCCTGCTAAAATTAAGAAATTCAGCATCCTTCAGGGAGAAGAACGACTGAATATCTTTGAAGACCCAACAGTGTTGGCAGAGCTTATCAATATGTATTCTAATGTTAAGGATTTGGCACCATACAAGGATTTGGCAGAATACATTATCGCAAAAGCACATCTTGCAAAAGAGCGTTCTAAGGACAAGAGAGAAACTGGCACACAATCCGCAAAGAATCTTCTTGCAGAAATTGAGCGTTTGAAGAAGGAAGAAGCCCGTGTGTCTGCGCTGTTAACAGAGAAGCGTGAAGTGCTTAGAGACACCGATAAGAAAATCCAAGATATTGCTGGCGACTATGAGATAATCAAATTGATACGCTCTAAGAAAGAGGAAATCAAAAGCCTTCAATTGATGATTGAGTCAAAAGAGAGCGACCTGGATCTTGAATATACTACACGCCTTCTTGACGAACTTTGGATTCTTGATGGCATTGCTCCCTTCGTAAACGAATATGTCGAAAAGATGAAGGGCTTTGAATCTGAAATTCAAGAAATCCGCGAAGAGCATAATCGTAAAATTGCAGAAACCTATGCTCAGAGGAAAACGCTTAAAGAAGCTAAAGCGAAATTGAAGGCTGACATAGATTCTATTCCTGGTTTCATGCCTGAATTAGAGTCTATGAAGCAAATGTTGGTTGACCATCGTTGCAAGTATTGTGGTACTGAGGCTCCTGAAGGTTCTACGGCATACAACCACATCAAAGCTTTGCTTGAGTCCTACCAATCCAAGTTAGAAGAAAGTTTAGAGGAAATTGAAGATAAAATCCCTGAAGTTCCACCATTGGAATTAGGCGGAAACGTTAAACTTCTTGCAGAGGATAGTCGTGCCATGCTACGCACTATCGAAGCATCAGATTATGCAACAAGAATATATGGTGCTATACGCAAGAATATTGAGATACAGGAAAGCATCAAAAAAGCTCATGCAAGAATTGGTCAGCTGAATGATGAAATAGTTCAAGAGCTATCAAACTCAGCTACCGGAAAGGACCTGATGCAATATACCGATGACGATAGCTGGAAAGAAGTTGGTCAGTGGCAATATATGCATGGTCAGGCAGAAGAATCTATCAAAACTCTTAGCGCAAGGCTGCCAGAGATTCGCCGTGAACTCCGTGAAAAGCAAGATAAATATGACAAGCTCGGCAGTAACGACAAGAACCGACAATTCATGGATGTCTACCAGCTTGCTCGTTTGTTTGGTAATAGCTTGGAATCTTTGGAGGAGCGTACCTATAACGACTTCCTGGTGGAAATATCAGAGAGGGCTAATGAATACATGCGCAAGATAACGGTTGATGACTTCAGAGGTGTTATCAAAATGGAACCGTCTGATGAGCGCAAGCGTAAGGGCTCGGTAGATGTCCTGCTAAGAGATAATAGAGACGCCATTATCACCAACCCCAACAAATCACTGCTTACTACCAAGTGTATCAGCGTAATTCTTGCGCTGGCTGACTATAATCAAGAAAAGCAGAATGGTAATGGCTATCCTCTTATACTGGATGCGCCGACTTCATCCTTTGACTCTGGCAAAGACAGAACCTTTTACAAAAGCCTTAGCACATTGACATCGCAATGTATCATCTTTACCAAGAGTTTCCTCTATAAGGAAAGCGAAGATAGAGGCGACTATGTCGTGGACATGGCGGGCCTTGAAGGCATAAACTGTCCTGTTTATCGCATCAAGAAAAACGCTGACGGCTTTGACCAACAGGATTTGAGCACTATTGAAACAATAATCGAAGAAATAAAGAACATTCCGGTATGATAGATAATTTATATGAATCGTGGCGTAAAAGCAGTGCTTTGAAGTTCGAAAGTGTATTTTACGACCCCATTGTCGAAACTTTTTGTCAGTGGCATTCAAGCACTGACAATGGTCGGGATGAGAAAGGACGCATCTTTAATGCTGGTTATGAAGTGTTCATTTATACTTTCTTTGTTGGGTTATACAAGAATGAGAGACGGCCTCTAAACGGGGCAACAAGGTCATTCAGCATGGAAATTTTTCGTCTTGGTGATGTTAAAGAGCGAAATACCAACCGTAATAAGTACACAGCTATTCAGCGCTATCTATTTGCTGCTCTAATCGCCAAGTCGGATATAAATTTAGTGGAATATGACAAGGGTAACATTTCGACTGAAGAAGCGGTGAGCATTCTCATGACCACATTGAACGAATACGCCAATGGTGGCTTTTACTATATAAATGATATCATGAACAAACAGGATGATTTCTTCACTTCAAGCGAGAATGTTCTGTCTCTCATTTGTGGAGAGGATCTTATTGAAAAAGCAAAATACAAACAATGAACAAAGATAGTAAAAATACTAATGAGCAGGAGACCTCCAAAGACGACAAAGAATACTACGTGGACATTGATGGGAAGTCTGTTAAAGTAGATGTTGAAAACGACGAGGAATACTCATGTATCCTTAATTGTCTTGAGGGCTATTATATCTATGGTATAGGTCGTGATGATGAACACGAGGATAATAATGATGACGATTCCGATTCTTTAGTCTAATAAGGAATTTTCAACGAGGCTGACAGAAACTGACTGAACGAATCGTTCTGTCAGACACAAAATGCAACCATGGCTCTGATATTGGACACGTCATTTATATGGAACACAACCATATTGGCAAATCGCTAATGTGTTTTTTACTAGATTTGCCTAGGAAGTCGTGCAGACAGTGATGAGTATAGAGAACCTTTTGACGATTTACAGACAATGTGCAGAAAACAGCAGAGAACACCAACCATTGCTATGGCATAGACTTGGCGCCAAACACTATTGAAAAATGCCTATCAATACCCAAAATATTTCTTAAACTCCCACGAAATTTCATTGAATACTTCGAGGTCACCCAAAGGTCACTTAGGGTGTTCTATGTTCACCTTATGTTCACCAAGAAAAGAAAAAGCACCTACAAAATCTTTGTAAGTGCTTGATTTTCAGTGTGGACCAGCCAGGGCTTGAACCTGGGACCTCCAGATTATGAGTCTGTTGCTCTAACCAACTGAGCTACAAGTCCAACAGAGAGAAAAAATGACACCTTTGGTACTTTGGGGAACCTTGGATGCCTTTTTCCTTGGGTTGTGCTACCAGGATTCGAACCTGGAATGACAGAACCAAAACCTGTAGTGTTACCATTACACCATAGCACAATCCTCATTGAAGCGTTCGGCGAGGAAAGACAAGGAAAGACTCGTTGACGAGGCTCGTCTTTTGCCGAATGCGGGTGCAAAGTTAGGGCTTTCTTTTGGATTTCCCAAAAACTTTTGTGGAAAAATGTGGAAAAGTTCCATTTTGTTTGTGTTTTTTAAGAAAATATCTCTACCTTTGCATAGTATAAGCGATATTATCATGGCGAAAGAGAAACCACTGATACATAATAAACGAAGAAATAAAATCCGCCTCCACCATGAAGGAAAGCACACGTTGCTCTACACGGGCTGTTTGGGTGCGTTCATCATTAGTCTGGCCTGGTTTGCAAAAGATTCGTTGTGCTGGGGCTCGTATGTCATCATTACGATTGTGCTGGTGGTGTACGGCATTTTGTTGAATTTTTTCCGTTGTCCCATCCGTATGTTCAATGGACCGACGAACAAGTCGGTGGTTGCACCTGCTGATGGGCACATTGTGGTAATAGAGGAGGTGGAGGAGACGGAGTACTTCCATGATAAGCGTCTAATGATTTCCATTTTCATGAGTTTGACGAATGTGCACGCGAACTGGATTCCTTGTGAGGGAACGGTGGTGAAGGTGGGGCATCAAGATGGCAATTATCTGAAGGCTTACTTGCCTAAGGCGAGCACCGAGAATGAGCGTTCGATGGTGGTCATCCGCACGGCGCATGGCGTGGAGGTGATGGCTCGTCAGATTGCTGGTGCATTGGCGCGTCGCATTGTGACTTATCCGAAAGTGGGTGAGGAGTGCTACATTGACGACCACATGGGTTTCATCAAGTTTGGCAGTCGTGTGGATGTGTATCTGCCATTGGATTCGGAGGTGCTGGTGAAGATGGGGCAGGCGACAGTGGGCGACGAGACGTTGATTGCCCGATTGAAATAATCAATATTGTTTACGTTTAGAGATGAAAAAGCATATACCCAATATCATCACCTGTTGCAATCTCATTTGTGGATGTGTCGCCACGTATGCGGCATTCTATCATGGTTATCAGATTGCTTTTCTTTTTATTCTTCTGGGAGCCTTCTTCGATTTCTTTGACGGGAAAGTGGCTCGTGCCCTTGGTGTCAGCGGCAAATTGGGAGTGGAACTTGACTCTTTGGCTGATTGTGTCACGTTTGGTGTGGCTCCTTCGGCTATGTTGTTCACATTGTTCAATCATGTGGCTTATCCTGCTTTCATGGGTGATGAGTTCTTCTTTCGCGTGATGCCTTTCACGGCTTTCCTGATGACGGCTTTCTCTGCTATGCGGTTGGCCAAGTTTAACATCGACGAGCGTCAACATACGGAGTTTATTGGTATGCCGACTCCTGCAAATGCCATCTTCTGGGGTGCTTTGATTTCGAGCAGTGAAGCCTGGCTAACAGGACCGCGCTTCAACGCTTTGTTCCTCTTCTTGTTCATGATTCTGTTCTGTTGGTTGTTGGTGTGCGAGGTGCCGATGTTTGCGTTCAAGGGCAAGTTGACATGGCAGAGTGATAAGATGAAAATCATTTTTGTGTCCTTCTCTGTCGTGATTCTGATATTGGGCGGGTTGTTGTTTGGCGAGGTTCCATGGATTGGCCTGAGTCGTGCTGCTGCTGCCTGCATCGGACTTTATGTCGTATTGTCTATTGTGGCATCATATTTGCCTAAGTATGAGGATTAAGGAGACTATTCTCCCCTTCATCCCAATGACTGCACAGATATGGAAGCATTCTTTACAGCCTTATTTATCGTTGTTTTCTTTGCGTTAGTATTCATCTTCATCGGTTTCTTTCTTATCAGCCGATTGGTGGGTGGCTTGGGCAATCTGAAGGCTCTGTACCGACTCTTCACGGGACATGGAAAGCAAAATGCCCGACAGGGGTCTGCCAAATCGTCATCATCTGGCGGTTCTTCACATACATATAATAATAAAGGAAAGGCAAGTGGAGGTGATGCTCAAAAGGACGGAAAGATGTTTGGGCAGAACGAAGGAACGTATGTGGAGTTTGAGGAAGTGAAAGAATAAAAGCGAGGAGTCAGATTTGGCTTCTCGCTTTTATTTTGACTTATCAATATAGCGTACCCCTCGACTACGAAATGCCGTAGTCGAGGGGTACGGTTTTTGAAAACACAAATGACTTGCTCGTGAACAAGCGGTTTTATTGGGGGCGTACTTGCCCGTTACCTTCAATCAACCACTTGTATGTACAGATTTCTTCGAGTGCCATAGGTCCACGTGCATGGAGTTTCTGTGTCGAAATGCCAATTTCTGCACCAAGCCCGAATTGGGCGCCATCGGTGAAGGAGGTTGGTGCGTTGTGATAAACACAGGCTGCATCTACTTGGGCGAGGAACTGGTCAGCCGTGGTGCGGTTTTCGGTGATGATGCACTCGGAGTGCCCAGAACCGAAACGACGGATGTGACGGATGGCCTCGTTGGCTGAAATGACAGTCTTGATAGCCATCGTATAGGCTTGAAACTCGGTGCCGTAACTCTCCTCGGTGGAGGGTCTCAAAAGGTCTTGGGGATAGTTGTCCTTGAGTACAGCGAGGGATGGCTCATCTGCGTAAATGAGTACGTTGCTTTCTTTCAGAGGTGCGCAAAGGGTGGGGAGGTCGGCGAGGCGGTTGGCATGAACCAGTGTGCAGTCGAGGGCATTGCACACGCTCACGCGGCGAGTCTTGGCATTGTTGATGATGCGAGCCCCTTTCTCAAGGTCGCCATCTTTGTCAAAATAGGCATGGCAGACACCGGCACCTGTCTCGATGACAGGCACTGAAGCCTCTTGGCGCACGAAGTCGATGAGGCGTTTGCTGCCGCGGGGAATGACAAGGTCAACATATCCGTTGGCATGCAGTAGGGCACCTGTCGCCTCGTGGGTGGCAGGCATGAGGGTGATGGCATGCTCGTTGATGCCAAAGTCCTTGAGCACGGACTGGATGAGGCTGACGATGGCGCGATTGCTGTCGTCGGCATCTTTGCCGCCTTTCAGGATGCAGGCGCTGCCCGCTTTGAGGCACAGGGAAAAGACATCGAACGTAACATTGGGACGTGCTTCATAGACAATACCGATGACACCGAACGGAACGCTGACGCGCTTGATGTCGAGACCGTTGGGAAGTACTGCATGCTTCAGCACTTTGCCCAGCGGAGAGGGGAGCGATGCCACGTTGCGTGTGTCGCCGGCGATGCCTTCGATGCGCTGGCGAGTCAGTTTCAGACGGTCATACATGGGGTTGGCTTCGTCCATGCGGCTAAGGTCTTTGGCGTTGGCAGCCAAGATGGTGTCGGTTGCTTCGATGGCTTTGTCTGCCACAGCCAACAGCACCTTGTTGATGGTGTCGTTGTCGAGCAGGGCAAGGTCTATGCTTGCCTCCTTTGCTTGCTGAAATATTTCTTCTAACATAAAAATTCTGTGCAGGGTGTGTTTCCCCTATCGTTCATGAGTTTCATCAATATGTCCTCTCTCTTTCCGTTGGCAATGATGACGCTGATGCCAGCGACTGCTGTTTGTGTTGCCACATTCGATTTGCTCTGCATGCCACCACGTCCAGCACTTGATTTTTTCTCTTGGATGTATTCGTCCAGATTCTTGCCTGGTTCAATCGTGCGGATGAGTTTGGATGCAGGGTTGGCTGGGTCGCCCGTATAGATGCCGTCGATGTTGCTCAGGATAATGAGCATCTGCGATTGGGTCATGCGTGCAATAAGTCCAGAAAGTTCGTCGTTATCGGTGAACATCAGTTCCGTCACCGACACGGTGTCGTTCTCGTTCACGATGGGCAAAACCTGGTTCTCCAGCATCACACGCATGCAGTTCTCCTGATTCTTGCGGTGTTCGGAGTCAGAGAAGTTCTCCTTGGTGGTCAGTACCTGCCCTACGGGGATGCCGTACTCTCTGAACAACTCAAAATAGCGGTTGATGAGTTTCGCCTGTCCTACGGCTGAAAAGAGTTGCCGCTGGTCAACCGAATCAAGATCGTGCTGGATGTGTTTGAGTTCGCTCCTTCCGCTTGCCACAGCACCGGAAGATACGAGGATGATTTCATGTCCTTGGCTGCGTAGTTGCGCAATTTGGTCAACCAATGCTGACATGCGGGTCACATCTAATGATCCATCTTGCCTCGTCAACACGTTGCTGCCAATTTTAATTGTTAATCTCATATCTTTATAATAGGTGTTAAATCTTTCCTTTTGATGCGCATCGTTGCTTCACCCTCCAATCTTCGTGTTCAGCCCGTGCGCTTGCATGATGTCGAGTGCCTTTTGCTGCATCTCCTCCGAAGGGGCTTCCATCTCGATGTTATCGGGGTTGTATGTCGTGCCCAGTCGTGCATGCTTGCCGATGCCGACATCGTGATAGACCAATAGATTCACCATTTGGGGTTTGGTGGGCAATGTGGCGAGGAATTCGGCAGAAGCGGTCAGGTTTTCCTCGTCGGCGTTCACTCCCGCAATGAATGGAATACGAATCCAGAACGGATGTCCAATCTCGCTCAATAGTCGGATGTTCGACAGTATTTGCTCGTTCCCGACCTGGGTGTAGAATCGGTGCTTTGCACTGTCCATCAACTTCAAGTCCACCAAGAAGAGTTCGCAGCGTTCCGCCACCTTCTTGACCTTCTCTGGTGATGCAAACAAGGTCGTATCGACAGTTCGGTGAAAGCCTCTTTTGCCCAACTCGTTCAGCACTTCGCACAGGTAGTCTGTATGCATCAGTGGCTCTCCTCCGCATATCGTCACCCCACCACCGCTCTCTTCCATCACTTGTCGTTCCTTCTCCACTTCAGCCATCAAGTCTTCCATCTTCCACTCCTTGCCAGCCATTTCCAAGGCAAGGGTGGGGCACTCGTTTGTACATTTGCCGCAAGCGGTGCAATGTCCCAAGTCTTTGATGCCCTCAGTCGTCAGCACCAGATTCTTCTGCGGACATACTTCCACGCATGTCTTACAACCAATGCATTTTTTCTTGGTGTACATCTTGACGGGCTTCTCATCAAATCCTTCTGGGTTGTGGCACCACACACAGCGTAATGGGCACCCCTTCATGAAGAGGGTTGTCCGTATGCCAGGCCCATCATTGATGGCAAAGCGCTTAATGTCAAAAATCAGTGCCATGGACGTCCTTCTTGCTGAAAATCTTTGCAAAGTTACGACTCTGCGAAGGAATAAACAAATTTATGGTTTCTTTTTTGCGTTTCTCGCAAACTCGAACAGCTCCACAGGCAAGTGGCAGTAACCAGCAGGATTCTTGTCGAGGTAGTCTTGGTGCGACTCATCGGCGGGATAGAAGCACAGCAACGGCTCCACCTCTACGGCGATGGGGGCATCCAGTTTCTTCTGCTCTTCGGCAAACACCTTCTCGATGACGGGCAGGTCGTCCTCTGAGGTGTAATAAACCCCAGTGCGGTAGCGTGTGCCTTCATCGTGTCCCTGCTTGTTCAGACTCGTGGGGTCGATTGCCCGGAAGAACATTTGGAGCAGGAACTCCAAATCGACCACTGCATCGTCATACTCTATGCGCACGGTCTCGGCATAGCCCGTCGTGTCGGTATAAACCTCTTTGTATGTAGGGTCGGCGGTATGTCCGTTGGCAAAACCCACCTCGGTGTTCACCACCCCTTCTATCTGCTTGAAGTAATGCTCGGTGCCCCAGAAGCAGCCACCAGCAAGGAAAATGTCTCGTGTCATATTCTTCATCTTTCAGAATTCATCGTTCTCCGTTCGTGCGATGATTTCGTTCTGCAACTGCTCCGTCATGTCGTTGAAGTAGTCGGAGTAGCCCGCCACGCGGACGAGCAGGTCTTTGTAGTCATCAGGCTGCTGCTGGGCATCGAGCAAGGTCTGCGTATCGACGATGTTGAACTGGATGTGATGTCCTCCCATTGAGAAGTAAGCGCGGATGAGCGAGACGAGTTTCTTCAGGTCTTCGTCGCGCTTCAAGAGCGAAGGCACGAAGCGCACGTTGAGCAGGGTGCCGCCCGACTTAGTCTGGTCGAGTTTGCCCAATGACTTGATGACCGCCGTCGGGCCATTCGTGTCGGCACCATGAGCAGGTGATGTGCCGTCGCTGATGGCGAAGTGAGCCAGACGGCCATTGACCGATGCACCGCAGACAGAGCCGAAGTAGTTGTGGCAGGTGGTGGAGAGCATGTTCAGTTGTGTCTTGCCGCCACGGGTGTTGGGGTGTCCCTCGATGGCCTTCACGAGGTCGTCATACACCTTCACGGCAATGGAGTCGGCATAGTCATCATCGTTGCCAAAGAAAGGAGTGCGGTTCATGATGAACTGTCGCATCTTCTCCAGTTGAGAGTTGACAGTTGAGAGTTGACAGTTTTCGTCGCGGCCCCAGTTGGAGGCAACGGCCTTCAGCAGTTCGTCCATCGTGAACTTCTTGTCCTCAAACACATGCTTCTTCAGCGTGGCGAGGCAGTCGGTGATGGTGCCGAGGCCCGTGCATTGGATGTAGGTCGTGTTGTATCGTGCACCACCGCTGTAGTAGTCGCGTCCGCGAGTGATGCAGTCGTCGATGAAGAGCGAGAGGAAGGTGGCTGGGGCATAGAGCGAGAACATGCGCTCGATGTAGTTGTTCACCGCCAGTTTCATGTTGACGAAATAGAGCATCTGCTTGTGGTATGCCTCGTAGAGTTGTTCATACGAAGTGAACGTGCGTGGGTCGCCCGTCTCCAAGCCCAACCGTTTGCCCGTCATGGGGTCGATGCCGTTGTTGAGCGTGATTTCCAGAATCTTGGGCGTGTTCAGATAGCCCGTGAGGATGTAGGCCTCCTTGCCGAAAGCACCCACCTCGATGCAGCCCGAACAGCCGCCTTCGTTGGCATCCTCCTGCGTCTTGCCCTGCCGCACCAGTTCCTTCGTGTAGGTGTCGGGATTGAAGACGGAGGGGTAGCCGTGACCCTGACGAATCACCTTGGCACCAGCCATCACGAACTCGTCGGGCGTGACCTTGCTCACATGGATGGAGAGCCCGGGTTGCAGTTCGTGCAGTTCTTCCTGAATCTCCAGAATGATGTAGGAGAGTTCGTTCACGGCATTCTTCCCTTCGCGGTCGATGCCGCCTATGTTGATGTTGGTGAAGTCGTTGTAAGTGCCCGACTCCAAAGCCGTAATGCCCACTTTGGGCGGGGCGGGCTGGTTGTTGAACTTAATCCAGAAGCACGAAATCAGTTCCTTCGCCTTCTCACGTGTCATCGTGCCGTCGGCCAGTCCCTTCTTGTAGAACGGGTAGAGGTGTTGGTCGATGTGGCCCGGGTTCATGCAGTCCCATCCGTTCAGTTCGGTCACGGTGCCGAGATGCACAAACCAGTACATCTGAATGGCCTCCTGCATATCCCTTGGTGCATGGGCCGGAACCCAACGGCACACATCGGCAATCTTCAGCAGTTCTGCTCTCCGCTGTGGATTGCTTTCTGCGTCTGCCATCTTCTCCGCCAACTCCGCATGCCGCTCCGCAAACAGGATGGCGGCGTCGCACGAGATGTCCATGGCCTGCAGTTCCTGCTGCTTGTCGGTGGCTTCGGGGTCGTTGATGAAGTCGAGTTCGGCGAGGGTCTTGGCAATGAGTGCCTTCACATCGAGCAAGCCACGACGATACATCTTGCCGTCCATCGCCGTATGTCCACCTGCGCGCTGTTCCATAAACTCGGTGAACACGCCCGCATGATAAGCCTCTTCCCACTCCTTGCTCACATGGCTGAAGATGCGCTCTCGTTGCGTGCGGCCTTCCCAATAGGGAATCACCTCGCGGGCATAGGTGTCGATGTCTTCCTGGCTGATGTGGTAGGGCTGCAACTCACGGGTGTCCAGCGTGTGGAGGTCTTCCACCGAGTGGCACGTCAGTTCGGGGAAGGTGGGCACCGCCTTAGGCACAGGTCCACGCTCACCCACAATCAGCTCGTCCGCACCGATATAGATGGTCTTCTTCTTGCAAATCTCATAGAAATTCTTGGCACGCAGGATGCAGTTGGGCATCTTGCCATAGTTCTCCTTATAGAATGCCGTCTCGATGAGCGCACGTTCGATGGTGAGCGTGGTGGGCGTGTCGATGCTCTGCTGGTGCAGCCGCTTCACACGGTCATTCATTCCCCCCTCGTTCTCGGGGTGCTGTAAAGCATAATTCATTTTGCTATGCGGCTGGCGCATAGCGATGGTCATTGTCATATAGTTAATCTAAAATATAAGTTGTACAACAATAGAATGCAAAGGTAAGGATTTTCAGTGAAGGGTGAAAAATAATTGGGTGAAAAGTGAAAAGTAAATAGTGAAAAGCCTCCTGAAGAACTTGGATTTCTTACTCTTAACAGCTTGTTTTGTGTTCTTCGCAAAGCCTCACTCCCTCATCATTCGATTCAGCAATGGTGAGATACATGCCAAGGCGATGGCGGCAACGCCAGACAGGACGACAAACATCATGAAGAAGTCATGGAGCGAGGCGATTTCAATGATGCCGAAGAGGCTCTTGCTACTGCCGTCGGGGTAGAGGGTCGCTAATTGTCCTGCCAGCATATTGCTTACTGCGGTGGACATGAACCAGATACCCATCATCAGACTCGCCAGATGCTTGGGTGAGAGTTTGCTCACCAACGAAAGCCCAATGGGGGAAAGGCTCAGTTCGCCTAATGTGTGGATGAAGTACAGCCCCGTCAGCCAGAGCATACTCACTTTGACATTCGGATCTAAGTCCTTCACGCCGAATGCAATCAGCATGTAGCCTATCGAGAGAAATGCCAGTCCGATGGCTTGCTTCATCACCGATGATGGTTCATGTCCGAAACGTCTCAAGACTTCCCAGGCCAGATTCATGAAAGGTGCCAGCAGCACCACGAAAATGGCTGGGAAGGACTGGAAATAACTGGTGGGCATTTCCCATCCAAAGATGTGCCGGTCTGTTTGCTGATCAGCAAAATAGGTGAGCGACACCCCCGCCTGTTCGTAGGCAGCCCAGAAAAAGATGACGAAAGCGGCGATGATGAAAATAACGACAATGTGCTGCTTCTCCTTTCGTGTGAGTTGCTGTCGCTCTGTTTTTTCTTGCAGTTTGGGCCTCGTGCCGATAGCATTCCCTTCGTAATCCATTAAATATTTGTTCTTCAGCAGATAGAAGATGAGTGTAGGTGCCAACATGGCGATGCAAGCGCATAAGAATGCCCACTTGAAGCGCATGGGGTTCAGGTAATCACCCTCGAAGATGCCGCAGGTCAAGGGTCCCAATGTGGCACCCACGTTGATGCCCATGTAGAAGATTGTGAAAGCTGAGTCCTTCCGTTGGTCATCAGGGCGGTACAGGCTTCCCACCATGGTCGAAATGTTGGGCTTGAAGAATCCGTTGCCCAAGATGAGAAAAAAGAGACCTCCCATCATACAGATGATGGCTAACTGGTTGTTCACTGTTGGGTCAATCATTCCCTCTGCCTCCTTGATGGCTGGTTGCACAAACGATGCACTGAGGAACATGAGGAATTGTCCAAAAGCCATCAGCATGCCACCGACGATGATGCTTCGCCGATTGCCCCAGTATCGGTCTGCAATGTAGCCTCCCAACAGTGGAGTGAGGTACACCAGTCCTGTGTAGTAGCCATAAATCTCACTGGCACTCTCCACCGTGAAGAGTGCAGCCACCATATAGAGCGTGAATACAGCCCTCATACCATAATAAGAGAAGCGTTCCGCCATTTCAGTGACGAAAAGTAGATAGAGTCCTTTGGGGTGTCCTTCTTTAGCCATAGTGGTTCATGCTTTTGTCGCAAAGATAGTTTTTTCCTCGCACATCTACATGACAGGGCACACTTTTTTATGATATTCCTTGTGAAAACCGTTGGAAAGTTTTACCTTTGCACATTTTTATTAGCAGTCTGCTATTTTTGTAAAAGTACAAACAAACTAAAGATGAAAAACTTATTTTGTCGTGCTGGCAATTGGGAGGGTTTGCGGCACGGGCATGAAAGCAACAAATGCAGTGACGTCATCGAATCATATACATGGAAAAATTTTTGCGAGAACAAATCATAGACTTAGTCAAGAGTGAGGTGGTGCCGGCGGTGGGTTGTACAGAGCCTATCGCCGTGGCATTGTGCGTGGCTAAGGCTGCTGAGGTTTTGGGTACCAGCCCGGAACAAATCGATGTGTTGTTATCAGCCAACATCCTCAAGAATGCGATGGGGGTGGGCATCCCTGGTACAGGCATGATTGGCTTGCCCATTGCCGTGGCATTGGGTGCTCTCATCGGGAAGTCTGTCTATGGACTGGAAGTGCTGAAGGATGTGACAGATGAAGCAGTGGAGAGGGGCAAAGCGATGATTGCGGCGAACTGTATCCATATTGGACTGAAAGAGAACATCACGGAGAAACTGTACATAGAAGTGATGGTGAAAGCAGGCGCCGATACAGCCATCGCTGTCATTAGTGGTGGGCATCAGAACTTTGTGAAGGTGAAGCGGAACGATACCCTATTGCTGGAGAAGAAAACCGAAGAAGGTCATGAACAGGAATGTGAATGCAGTTGTTTGAACATGAGGATGGTGTACGACTTCTCCATGACGGCTCCTTTGGAGGAAATTGTTTTTATTCGTGAAGCACAGCAACTGAATGAAAAGGCGGCAGAGGAGTCTCTGAAAGGCAACTATGGGCATTTGTTGGGCAAAACGCTGTCCCGCCCCTTAGGCAAGGGTATTTTTGGTGACACGATTTTTGCCCATATCATCTCGGCAACGGCATGTGCATGCGATGCCCGAATGGCAGGAGCGACAATCCCTGTCATGTCTAATTCTGGAAGTGGTAATCAGGGAATCTGTGCAACCCTGCCGGTGGTGAAATATGCCGAGGAAAATCACAATACCGATGAGGAATTGACTCGCGCTCTGATGTTGAGCCACTTGACCGCCATCTACATCAAACAGTCTTTAGGAAAACTTTCGGCACTCTGTGGTTGTGTGGTGGCATCGACGGGCTCAGCCTGTGGCATCACCTATCTGATGGGTGGTGGTTACGATCAGGTCACTTATGCTGTTAAGAACATGGTGGCAAATCTGACAGGCATGATTTGCGATGGGGCAAAACCTTCCTGTGCGCTCAAATTGGCGTCGGGCGTGAGCACGGCAGTGCTGTCTGCCATGTTGGCGGTGCAGCGCAACTGCGTCACCTCCGTTGAAGGCATTATCGAAGACGATGTGGACCGTTCCATCCGCAATCTCACCCGTATCGGAAAGGATGCAATGGATGAAACAGACCGATGTGTGTTGGAAATCATGACGAAAAAAGTTTAGAGCTCCCTCCAACTCTCCCAAGGGTTAAGGGTTTAGGGTTAAGGGTATAGAGTTTAGAGTTAAAGTTAAAGAAGATGAAAAAACGCACGTCGAATGACAAATAATTCCTAATTTCTAATTTCTAATTCCTAATTCTTCATTATCTTTGCAACTTGAACAATTCTGAAGCAAAATTAAAAGTAACAATATGGCACTGAAAACATTGATAGTAGGAAGCGGACCTGCGGGTTACACGGCAGCGATCTATGCTTCAAGAAGTTCGTTGAACCCTGTGCTCTACGAAGGCATGCAGCCCGGGGGACAACTGACTCAGACCACCGAAGTGGAGAATTTCCCCGGCTACCCAGAAGGCACGACGGGGCAGGAACTGATGGATGACCTTCGCAAGCAAGCCGAAAGGCTGGGCACGGACATCCGTTTCGGTATGGTGACAAAGGTGGAGTTCTCCAAAGACGGCTCTACCCCACACAAGGTGACGACCGACGATGGCACCGTGTTGGAGGCGCACACAGTCATTATCTCAACAGGTGCTTCGGCCAAGTATCTTGGGCTGGACGATGAGAAGAAGTATGCAGGGCAGGGCGTGTCCGCCTGTGCCACGTGCGACGGTTTCTTCTACCGCAAGAAGGTGGTGGCAGTCGTAGGCGGTGGCGACACAGCCTGCGAGGAAGCGCAATATCTGGCGAGCCTCGCCAAGAAAGTCTATCTGATTGTCCGCCGCGATGTGTTGCGTGCCAGCGATGCCATGCAGCAGAAAGTGAAAGATGCAGAGAACATAGAGATTCTTTGGAACACACAGACGGAAGGTCTCTTTGGTGACAATGGTGTGGAAGGCGCTCATTTGGTCGAAAATAAAGGAAAGGAGAATGAACGTCATTACGATTTGCCCATCGACGGATTCTTCTTGGCAATAGGCCATCATCCCAACAGCGAGGTGTTCCGTCCCGATGTGGAGGTGGACGAACAGGGCTACATCAAGGTGCAGCATCCCACCACAGCCACAAACATCCCTGGCGTATTTGCCGCAGGCGATGTGGCAGACCCCCTCTATCGTCAGGCTATCAGTGCAGCAGGCAGCGGATGCCATGCAGCGATTGACGCCCTGCATTACCTGCAGGAGAAAGGATTGTGAGAACAGAAAAAAGCAGAGAAAGAAATATGAGAAAAATACTATCAGCAGTGTTGGCACTTTGTTGTTTTGCAATGGTGCACGCACAGTATCTGAAACCCGTGAAGGTGGAGACCTCCCTGAAGGAGACCTCCCCCACAGAGGCAGTCATCACGTTTGTAGCGAGCATACAGCCAGGATGGCACATGTATAGTACAGAGGAGGTTGATGGTCCTATCCCGACCACCTTGACCATCGAAACTATTTCAGGAGCCAAACTGGAAGGCGCGTTGAAGCATGTCACCCCGCCCATCAAGAAGTATGAGGAGATGTTTGGCACCGATGTCTATTATTTTGAGAAAACAGCCACCTTTACCCAAAAAGTGAAGTTGCTGGGAGGAAAGTATGTGGTGGAAGGATATTTGAAGTATGGTGCTTGCAACGACCAGAACTGCACGCCTCCCACATCGGTGGATTTCAGTTTTAAGGGTGAGACGGCTGCACCGAAAGCGGAGGAACAGTCTGCTGCTGCCGAGGAGGTGAAAGCTCTTCCTGCCGAAGAGGTGGCTGCTTCTGCCGACTCCGTGTCTTCAGATAGCAATGTTGTCACTGCTCCCGTATCCTCCGAGGGTTCCATTTGGACACCTGTCATCGACCAACTCTCGTCTTTTGAGGAAGGTGGCAACGGAAATGCCGCTGATTCCTCCTTGTGGCAAATCTTCCTCCTCGGGCTCCTTGGCGGTCTTGTGGCGTTGGTCACTCCTTGTGTGTGGCCCATCATACCGATGACCGTCTCCTTCTTCCTGAAACGTGGAACGACCAAGAAATCGTCAGACGCAGAGAAAGCCGCAGCCAAGAAACGTGGCATCCGCGACGCCATTCTCTATGGCATCAGCATCATAGTCATCTATGTGACACTTGGTCTGGTCATAACAGCGATCTTCGGAGCCTCGGCGCTCAACGATTTGGCGACCAATGCAGTGTTCAACATCCTCTTCTTCCTCATGCTGCTCATTTTCGGCATCTCTTTTATTGGAGGATTCGAAATAACACTACCCTCCAAATGGAATACGGCAGTTGACAATAAAGCCAACAGCACCACAGGGTTGCTCAGCATTTTCTTGATGGCGTTCACCCTCGTGCTGGTAAGTTTCTCCTGCACAGGTCCCATCATTGGATTCCTCCTTGTGCAGGTGGTTACTTCCAGCATTGCAGGTCCCGTCATAGGTATGCTTGGCTTCGCCATTGCACTGGCATTGCCGTTCACACTCTTCGCCCTCTTCCCTCAGTGGCTGAACTCCGTGCCGAAGAGTGGAAACTGGATGAATGTGGTGAAGGTGACGCTTGGCTTTGTCGAACTGGCGTTTGCCCTCAAGTTCTTCTCGGTGGCAGACTTGACTCACGGATGGGGACTGCTCGACCGTGAGGTGTTCCTCTCCCTTTGGATAGTCCTTGCAGCCCTGTTGGGTGCCTATCTTATTGGCTGGATTCGTTTCCCGCACGATGAAGAGGAATACGACGAGATAGGCAATGTGGTGTTGCATCCGAAGACATCAGTGCCCCGTTTCTTTATGGCATTGATATCCTTCGCTTTTGCCATCTACATGATTCCAGGTCTTTGGGGTGCGCCCTTAAAGGCGGTCAGCGCCTTTGCTCCTCCGATGAAGACACAAGACTTCAACCTTGCCCCAGAGCAGGAAGTGAAGCCCATGTTTACCGATTATGAGCAGGGTATGCAGTATGCGAAAGAACACCGCATGCCTGTCATGATAGACTTCACAGGTTATGGATGTGTGAACTGCCGTAAGATGGAAGCCGCAGTATTCACCGATCCGGTTGTGGCAGACATCATGACCAACAAGTATGTGCTCATTCAACTCTATGTGGACGAAAAGACGCCACTACCCGAACCTATCGTCGTGAAGGACGGCGAAGAGAATTCGATGATCAGCATTGGAATGACTGCTGACGTGAAAGTGGCTGCATCAGATGGGAAGAAAGACTATCAGTACGAAAACACCTACGACAGCAACACGCGCAAACTTCGCACCGTGGGCGACAAGTGGAGTTACCTCCAGTCTATGAAGTTCGGTGCCACCGCCCAACCGTTCTATGTGCTGCTTGACAACGAAGGTAATGTGCTCGAAAAGAGTTATTCCTACGATGAGGACATCCCTAAGTTCCTCGAATGGCTCAACAACGGATTATCTCACTATCAAGCCAAATAAACCCTCAACTCTTAACTCTCAACCAATATGTATTTAGACGGTAATCTCTATATCGCACATTGCGCTGATGGTCCCATCAATTTGACGGGTAAAATGTGTAATCGTCATGGTCTCATTGCCGGTGCAACAGGAACCGGAAAAACCGTGTCGTTGCAGGTGCTTGCCGAAACTTTCAGTCAGGCAGGTGTGCCTTGCTTCATGGCAGACATGAAGGGCGACCTCTCTGGCATCTCTCAAGCAGGCAAACTTTCGTCCTTCATTGAGAAACGTAAGGATGAGTTCGGTGTCCCCAACCCTGAGTTCAAAGCCTGTCCAGTGCGATTCTACGATGTATTTGGCGAGCAGGGCTATCCCATGCGCACCACCGTGTCGGCAATGGGACCTCAATTGCTTAGCCGATTGATGGGGCTGAGCGATGTGCAGAGCGGTGTGCTCAACATCGTCTTCCGCATTGCTGACGACAAGGAACTCCTGCTCATCGACCTCAAGGACCTCCGGCTTATGCTCGACTTTGTGGGGCAGAACACAAGCCTTTTCACGACCGTCTATGGTAACATCTCTCCAGCCAGCATCGGAGCCATCCAGCGTGCTGTGTTGGAAATTCAGAGTGAGGGGGGCGACAAATTCTTCGGAGAGCCAGCGTTCAATGTGGAAGACTTGATTGATACGGAGAATGGAATGGGTGTAATGAATGTCCTCGCTGCTGACAAACTGATGCTCAATCCCAAACTCTACTCCACGTTCCTTCTTTGGCTCATGACAGAACTCTATGCCACTCTGCCTGAGGTTGGTGACCAGGAACTGCCTAAGCTTGTCTTCTTCTTCGATGAGGCTCACATGCTCTTCGATGGTACCTCCAAAGCGATGGTCGATAAGTTGGAACAGGTCATCCGACTTATCCGTTCCAAGGGAGTGGGCATTTATTTCATCACTCAATCACCTTCCGATATTCCAGATGACATCTTGGGACAGTTGGGTAACCGCATCCAACACGCTCTTCGTGCTTATACTCCGAAAGACCAGAAAGCGGTGCGTGTGGCGGCTCAATCCTTCCGTGCCAACCCTGATTTCAGCACTGAACAAGCCATCATGGAACTTGGTACGGGCGAAGCGCTTGTCTCCGTGCTCGATGAGAAAGGTGCGCCCACCATTGTACAATGTGCCAAGATTCTCTTCCCGCTCAGCCAGATTGGTGCCATCACCGAAGGTCAGCGAATCGACATCCAGAATGCTGCCCCTGACCATATTAAAGACTATGCCAACTACTATGATCGCGAAAGTGCTTACGAAGTATTGATTGCCCAAAAAGAGCAGGAAGATGCCGAGGCTGCCGAGATGCTGCGCCAGCAAGAAGAAGCCAAGCAGCAGAAGGAGGCTGAGAAAGAGGCCGAACGTTTGCAGAAAGAGCAGGAACGCCAGCGTCGTGAAGCCGAGCGTGAAGCCGAGCGCAAACGTAAGGAAGAAGAGCGTCTTGCCAAGGAGAAAGCCAAGTCCTCAGGCATGTGGAAACGCACCATTTTCGGCACCCTTATCGGAGCCGTCCTTGGTAGCGTAGGTCATCAAGTGGGCACTTCCGTTGGCAAGAAAATCACAGGCAACACTTCTTCCACCAAGAAGAAGACCGCCACGACCAAGAAAAGTTCCTCGTCCGGTTCCATCCTCGGCTCTGCAGCCAAGACTGCAGCCAACACTGCCACTCGACGGGTGACCAACGAGATTCTGAAGAACATCTTTAAATAAGTCGCACCCCTCGGGTTCGACATGCCGTACCCCTCGACTACGATGCTCCGTAGTCGAGGGGTACGTTAATTTAGTAGAAATAAAAAAGGGAACGCACTTTAGCAAGCGCGTCCCTTTATTTTTTTGTGATTGCTTTAACCCGAATCGTTCATTAGCGTTTTGATGATGGCAACTTCTATTTTTGAGCAGATGTTTTGACGCTTTGAAGGCGCAATGGGGGTTCCATTGTAACTGAAAAGCGGTAAAAACAGATGACAAAAAGAAAATTTGTCAGCGCATTAACAATCTAATGACCGATTAGGGTTTAATAACTCAGCACTGGTTCCAATTCCTTTGCCTGAGCAATCATCTTCTCCAATTCTGCCACGCTGGGCACACGATTGCAGAGGTTCTTCTGCTCGTTCACTTCCACGAGTTTGGGCTGGAGGTTAGCTGCCACGCGGTGGCGGAACTCCTTCACTGTGTCCACACCGGCTGCTTCGAGCAGTTCGGCGAACTGGCTGGCGATGCCGTTGATGCGGAATAGGTCAGCGTGGTTTGCCCATTTGAGGATGAGTTTGGGACTGATGTCTGTAGCCTCGGCCAAAGCCTTGCGACCGGCAGGGGTGGCGCACTTTTCCAGATATTCTTCTGTGGTTTTGATGCCAGCAGTTTGCAACTTCTCTGCATACACGGGACCAATGCCCTCTACGTCAATGATTTTGTAGGCCATAGTAGTAAAAGTTTTGGAGTTGATAATATGGTTTTCTGCATTGCAAAGGTAACTTTTTTCTTATTATGCTCCAAACAATTTGGAAACGATCTAGAAAAAATCCGTTCTTTTGAGGGTCTTTCTTGTTTTTTTCATTCGTCACTTCATTTTTTCATTTTTTCAATTCCTTAATCTTGTAAAAATTCCTATCTTTGCAACGCATAAGAAAACACAATATGGAGAAATTATATCCATTCCTTTTTGAACCGAATCTCCACGCGATTGTGTGGGGGGGTAAGCGTCTGCGTCCCTACAAGGGTCTGGAGTCTTCAGATGAGCCGATTGGCGAAAGTTGGGAGGTGAGTGGGGTGCCTTCGAGCACAAGTGTCATCAGCAATGGCGCTTATGCAGGCGAAAACCTCAATCATGTGATTAGCCAGTCGCCAGCCCGCATCCTTGGCGGGAAGGTGGCAAGGAATTATGGAGGGAAATTGCCGCTGTTAGTTAAGTTTATTGACGCAGAGAAGGACTTGAGCATTCAAGTGCATCCCAACGATGAAATGGCAAAGCGTGAACATGGGAAGTTTGGCAAGAGCGAGATTTGGTACATCATTGACGCAAAACCAGGAAGTTATCTCTATGCTGGTTTCAAGGATGAGATTACGCCAGAGGAATACAAGCGGAGGGTGGCAGAAGGTACGATTGTCGACGTGTTGGCAAAACACATGGTGAAGGCGGGGGATGTGTTCTATCTGCCTGCAGGGCGGGTCCATGCCATCTGTGGCGGCATCTTGCTGGCAGAGGTGCAGCAGTCATCGGATGTCACCTATCGCATCTTCGACTACAACCGCCCGGGCATGGATGGAAAACCTCGCGAACTGAATACGGAACTGGCATCGCAAGCCTTGAATTTCCATGTGGAGGAAGAGTACCGTACACAATATAACGATGTGGCAGGACGTGCCAACCGCATCATCGATTCTCCTTATTTCAGTGTTCGTGTCACGGAGATGATGGATACTTTCCACCGCAACCTCATCAAATATGACAGTTTTATCATCAGCATGTGTATCCAGGGTGATTGCAAGATTCGTATGCGCACCACGGGCGATGAAATCCTGCTGCGTGAAGGACACAGCACGCTCATTCCAGCCTCAATCGCAGACTATGATGTCATTCCGTTGCATGGCAAGACCCGCATCCTCGATGCTTATGTCGACAATATGGATCGCAGTGTGGGCAGCATGATCACACGCTTCTTGCACATCACAAGCAAATAGAGAACGAAAGAATGAGAGAATGAAATTTGCTCCATCATCCAGGAGGACTTTTTCATTCTCTCATTCTCTCATTCTTTCATTTTCTCATTTTCTCATTCTTTCATTTCCCTTTATACCATTCCTGCAACACATAAAAGGCTTTTTTCTTCTCGCCAGCATCGCTCACAAGTCCTTTACGGTTGTAATATTGCTGAATGTCGGGAAGGACACGACGGGGTGAACGGAAGTCTTTGAGAATCCATGGGGTAGTACCGGAAAGTCCTTCAATCTTGTCAATCATGGCGATGTTTTCACGATAGAGGTTCTCTTGGAACTCTTCTGTCCATCGCTGGTTCTTCTCGCCATGATAGCCAGCCTTGGCACCACCACCAAACTCGCTGATGATGACGGGTTTGTCGTAAGGAATCTCCCACTTCATCTTGGGTGCATCGTTCACATCGCGATACCAACCGATGTATTGGTTGAAACTCACCACATCCACGTATTTATTCATGTTGTCGTTCAGACGATTCACATAGTTGGAAGCGCCTGTCACCTCCATCGCCATCGAGATGAGGCGGGTGTTGTCCTGTGTACGTGCATACGTGGCGAGTTTGCCGAGGAAAGAGTCACGCTGGGGGGAGTGGGGTGTCTCGTTGGCGATGCTCCAGATGATGATGTTAGCACGATTCTGGTCACGTGCAATCATGTCGCGTAATTGCGCTTGTGCATTGTCGAATGTCTGGGTGTTTGTCCATGCGATGGTCCAATAGACAGGAATTTCCGACCATACGAGGATGCCCATGCGTTCAGCCTCACGGATGGCGTATTCGTTGTGAGGATAGTGTGCCAGACGCACGAAGTTACATCCCAGTTCCTTTGCCCATGAGAGGAGTGTGTGGGCATCTTCTTTGCTGTTGGCACGACCACCTCCGTTGGGTTTCTCTTCATGGATGGAGATGCCCTTGAGGAAGATGGGTTTGCCATTCAGCAGGATTTGTTTGCCGCGTGTCTCGATGGTGCGGAAACCGATTTCATCGGTCAATGTCTCACCATTGAGCGTGAGGTTGACACGATAAAGTTTGGGGTTCTCCGGCGACCATAACTGAGGCTTTGCCATGAAGTGCCATGCCGCCTTCCCTTCTGCATCGGTGGTGAGTGTCTTGCTGAATTTCAGTTCTGGAATACTGAGTGTCACCTGCTGTCCTGCTTCAGCCTTGTTCAGCTTCATCTGGAACTGTAGCTGCTGTTGTGCATTGAGTTTGTCACCCTTCATGGAGAAAGGCTTCTGGATGTGCAGGGAGTAGTTCTCGATATAGAGAGGAGCCACATCAATGAGGAGCACGTCACGGGTGATGCCTCCGTAGTTCCACCAGTCGAAGATTTGTGTGGGTACATCTTCTGCATGGCGCTTGTTATCTACTTTCACGATGACGGTGTTCTCGCCATCCTTCAGTTGTTGGGTCACATCGAAATTGAAAGGTGTGAACCCACCGATGTGGTGTCCTACTTTGGTACCGTTCACATAAACGTGGCAGTCATAATTGACAGCGCCGAAGTAGAGCAGGGTGTTGCGTCCCTCTGCAGGATGCCAGTCAAAACTCTTCTTGAACCATACCGTACCTTCGTAGAAGAACAGGCGTTCGTCTCGGGTGTTCCAGTCAGACGGGATGGGCATGGTGGGTGAGGTGTCAAAGTCATACTCCACCAAATCCTCTGGACGCTGTGGTTTGGCATTGCGGAAGAAGCCCCAAGGTGTCGGGTTCATGCGGTAGTCGTAGTAGCCTTCTTCCTGCACATCCACGATGTAGTTCCATTCGCCATTCAGCGAGGTGGTTTTACGTGCCCAAACATTGCCTACCAATGGGAGTGTGGCTGCTTGTACAAATGTGGGGAGAAGTGTCCCCAAAGTGAGTGTCAAAACAAGTTGTAAAAATCTTTTCATGTCAGTAATAAAACAATAGGTTTGTGATAAACTTGGGACAAAGGTAGAAATAAAAACGAAAAAAAACATGATAGAAGGAGGCAATTCTGCATTTTTTCTCCCATCAACTTCATTTTTCTGTTTTTTTCATTCTTTTATCCTTCAAAAAACTTATCTTTGCACGTCACTCTCCTGATGGTGCGAGGTGCTAGACCTTCGTTAAAAAAAGCATAATATACATATGCCTTTCTTTACCTCGAAAGGGAAAGAGGGTCAATAAATGGAGAGAAAAAGGACATGTTTATTTTTATGATGAAAGTTTTTTTGTCGTTTTTGTTGTTGTGCATGACAACGCTGTGTGTATGGGCACAGGATGCACGACGGTTCACGATTAACGGTCATTTGACGGATGTGGATTCAAAAGAACCGATGGAGCATGTCTCCGTCCAGCTGTTTGTGGCTGCCGACAGTTCTTTCGTGGGGGGAACCATCTCCAACGAAAGGGGTAATTTCTCAGTGGATGTGCCTTCGGTAGGCACGTTTCGGCTGAAGATTTCAGAAGTGGGGTGGCCGTGACAGGTGAAATAATCTTAACCCTAACATTAACTCTAAACTCTAAACCCTAAAATAATTTGATAGAAAAATGAAGGATTTTAACTATTATGCGCCGACAGAAGTCGTGTTCGGCGAAAAATCGGAAGAGCAGGTCGCTCGTTTAGTCAAGAAGTATGGTGGAACGAAAGTGCTGGTGCATTATGGTGGGCAGAGTGCCATTCGTTCGGGGCTCTTGGTGAAAATCATAGGTTTGCTTCAAGAGGCAGGTATTGATTTCGTGAAATTGGGGGGTGTGGTGCCCAATCCGCGTCTTTCGCTGGCTCAGAAAGGCATCGAACTGTGTCGTAGGGAAGGTGTTGATTTCATCCTTGCCGTTGGAGGCGGTAGTGTCATTGACTCCTCCAAGTGCATCGCCTATGGAGTGCCATACGAGGGCAATGTGTGGGATTTCTATCAGGGCAAGGCAAAAGCGACTGCCATGTTGCCATTGGCTGCTGTGCTCACCATTCCTGCTGCAGGCAGCGAGATGAGCGAGTCCAGTGTGATTACCAACGAGGACGGGGATGTGAAACTCGGCTATTCCAACAACCTTTCCCGTCCCAAATTTGCCATCATGAATCCTTGCCGCACCTTCACTCTGCCCCCTTATCAGACAGCGGCAGGTGTGACTGACATGATGATGCACACGATGGAGCGTTATTTCACTAAAGACGACGACATGGACTTGACAACAGATTTGGCTGAAGCCCTGTTGCGCAGCATGAAGAACGCCGTGTTTGCTGTCCTCAAGAATCCCGAAGACTACCGTTATCGTGCCCAGATTATGTGGGGCGGCAGTTTGATGCACAACGGACTGACTGGGTGTGGTATCAGTGATGACTGGGCAACCCATCAGCTGGAACATGAACTCAGCGGTATGTTCGATGTGACGCATGGTGCAGGGTTGGCTGCCGTGTGGCCCAGTTGGGCACGCTATGTGATGCACGAGAACGTGAGCCGCTTTGTGCGCTTCGCTGTCAATGTGATGGATGTCCCCAACGACTTCACAGACCCCGAAGGAACTGCCCTCAAGGGGATTGAGGCAATGGAGCGTTTCTATCATGCCATCGGCATGCCCATCAACATCAAAGAACTCATTGGTCGTGACATCACCGATGCCGAAATCAAAGAGATGACACGTAAGTGCAGTCGTGACCATCATGCCACTTGTGGTTGTCTGAAAGTGTTGGAAGCAAAAGATATGCAAACAATCTATCAAATGGCAAGAGGATGAAAAAGTTCATGTTTTTAGTATGTGGCTGCTTGATGGCAATGAATAGTGTCGCACAGCAGCAATTGGGTCAGCGTTCCCGTGTGCAGTCTCCTGTGGTGAATGCTGATGGTACAGTGACTTTCAATTTCTACAGTCCTTCTGCACAGCGTGTGAGTGTCAGTGGTGACTTCGATGAAATTCGCAACCAGCGCTTGGAGATGACCAAACAGGAGAATGGTGTCTGGACAGTGACGACCAAGGCTTTGAACCCCGAGTTGTATTCTTACAGCCTTTCAGTTGACGGGCAGCGCTTTGTCGACCCTGCCAACAGTTACGTCAATCGTGACATTTCCACGTTGAGCAATATTTTCATAGTGACAAAGTCCAACGATGACAAAGGACATCTTTATTCTGTCAATGATGTGCCACATGGCACGTTGAGCCGTGTGTGGTACGACAGTCCCACATTGGGACAGCAGCGCCGCATGACAGTCTATCTGCCTGCTGCTTATGATGGCAAGAAAGCTTTTCCCGTCATGTATCTGCTTCACGGACATGGTGGCGACGAGACTGCTTGGGGTGACTTGGGACGTGCTTCACAGATTATGGACAACCTCATTGCGGAGGGTAAGTGTGTGCCCATGATTGTGGTGATGCCCAATGGTAATCCCACTTGCAATGCGGCTCCTGGCTGGTGGCATGAGGGTATGTACACCCCCGATGGGAATGCCTTCAATCAGCGTGGTGCCAAGGCTTCAATGGAAGAGAGTTTCATGGATATCGTCAACTATGTGGATAGCCACTACAAGACCATCAAAAAGCGTTCGGGACGTGCTGTGACAGGACTCTCAATGGGCGGAGGTCACACGTTTGGCATCTCGCGCTTGTATCCTGAAACGTTTGATTACTATGGTCTGCAGTCAGCAGCGGCTCGTGTGCAGCAGAACGATGCGAAGTTCAACGAGCAGATGTCCCGTCTCTTTTCCTCCAAACCTAAGCTCTTCTGGATTGCCATCGGCAAGGAAGACTTCCTCATCCAGCAGAACAACGGACTTCGTCAGTATTTGGATGAACACAAGTATCCTTATGAGTACTACGAGAATGATGGAGGGCACATTTGGCGCAACTGGCGCATCTACCTCACCATGTTTGCCCAAAAGATTTTCCGTGATTAAACCATTGAAAGAGACATCCCCAATACCTATACCAAAGACAAATGAAACACCTGTTATCTTTCGTGCTCCTGATGGCGACGACTCTCAGTTATGCACAAGACTTACAATTGAATGACCGTGAATATTTTGAGCGTCAGGGCGTGAACGTGCTGGTGTTCAGCAATAGTTTCAATGGCGGTTTCAACGATGAGAAGAATTCCGGCATTGAGATCATCCATCATGGGGTGCTGCCCGTCCCAAGCAGGTGTTCTATGGCAATAACCGTGCCGACTTCTCCTTCATCCCAGGTAATGTGGCTCCAGGCTTGCTGTTTCGTCGTCCCGACCACTTCGAGAACTACGATGACTGGCCCTTCCTGTGGGGACAGAACGAAGGAACCATTGCTGGAAACACACAGTACATCATCTTCGGCTCGGCATTGAAGAATATTGTGAATGGTAAATAAATGAATCCGATGAGAAAGACGCTATTATCTGTAGTCGCTTGTCTGTTGTCTGTAGTTTCCTCTCTGGCACAGATTCGCTACAATCAGGTGGGATGCTACCCCGCACAAGAGAAAGTCATTGTTGTGGAGGGAACAATTCCAGAAGGAAAGGTGCGCGTGAGAACACCTAAAGGAAAGGTGCTGACTCCCTCGGTGATGCGTGAAGCCGTTTCGCCTTGGTCGGGCAAGACACGCTACATCGTGGACCTTGGGCAACTCTCCGCCACAGGACATTATCAAGTGAGTGTGGGCGACCAGCAGTGCGATCTGCTGGTGGCAAAGCGTCCATACCAAGACATAGCCAAGGCTTCTCTGCGCCTCTTCTATCTCATCCGTTCAGGCATCGCCATTGAGCAGGGTGGGGCATACAACCGGCCTGTGGGACATCCCGATACCCATGTGCTGGTGCATCCTTCAGCCGCCACAGACCATCGTCCTGCCGGTACTGCCATCAGTTCACCCTATGGCTGGTATGATGCGGGCGACTACAACAAGTATGTGGTCAATTCTGCCTTCAGCATCGGGCTCATGTTTGCTGCCTACGAACAGCAGCGTGGCTACTTTAACAAACTCAACACCGACATCCCCGAAAGCGGAAACCATACGCCCGACCTCTTGGACGAGATGATGTTCAACCTGAAATGGTTGCTCACCATGCAGGATCCCGACGATGGGGGTGTCTATCATAAACTGACTACACCCAATTTCGAGGGCTTTGTCATGCCTGCCGACTGCCACCAACCCCGCTATGTGGTGGCAAAGAGTGTCACCGCCACGCTCGACTTTGCTGGCGTGATGGCAGATGCGGCACGTCTTTTTGCCCCCTGTCAGAAAGACTACCCCGATTTTGTGACTCAGGCTACCGAGGCGGCTGAACGCGCCTACCAGTGGGCAAAGGAACACCCGACCGCTTTCTACCGCCAGGAGCAACTCAAAGACCCATCAGTCAGCACAGGCACCTATGGCGATGGCAATGCGCGCGACGAGTTCTTTTGGGCATCGTCGGCACTCTACCGCTTGACTCGAAAAGCAGTCTATTTAGAGGATGCCCGTCAGTATCAGTCCCAACGGTTTTCCACTCCTTCATGGGGCAATGTGTCAGCCTTGGGCACCTTCGAATGGATGGCAGATGATGAACTGCGGGCGACGGATGACGGGCTCCTGATGCAGACGCAGGTGCTTGCCTATTGCGAAGATGCTGTGAAGGAAGTGGGAACATCGTGCTTCCAGTCGCCCTTTGGCAACAATCCCCGTAACTTCGGCTGGGGCTGTCTGGCAGAGAACTGCTGCTGTCAGGCATTCGTACTTCTCTATGCCGATCTGCTTACAGGCACGACAAAGTACCGCCGCTATGCCTTGCAAAATGCCGACTATCTCTTGGGACGCAATGCCACAGGCTACTGCTATGTGACAGGTTTTGGCGACAAATCACCCATGCATCCCCATCACCGCATCTCAGAGGCTGACCAAGTGGAAGCACCCTTCCCGGGCATGCTCGTGGGAGGTCCCAATCCTGGGCAGCAGGACAAGCGCGACATGAAGGCAGCAGTCTATCCCTCCAACTATCCCGACGAGTCTTACATTGACAACATGGAATCCTATGCCTCCAACGAAATCGCCATCAACTGGAATGCCTCCCTCGTCGCCTTCCTTTGCTACCTCGATGCCCTCAAGATGTGATCTCCAACTCTAATCTCTAAACCCTAAACTCTAATCTCTAACCCCTCCCCCCCAACTCTCAACCCTCAACTCTCAACCCTCAACTCTCAACTCTCAACTCTCAACCCTCAACTCTCAACCCTCAACCCTTAACCCTTATGAAACTCTTTCGCATTGGCATCATCGCCACAGGCTGGATAGCCGAAAAGGCAGCCATCACCTTGAATGGGCTTGCCGACTGTGTACCCTACGCTGTAGGTTCACGGACATTGGAAAAAGCACAAGCATTTGCTGAGAAATGGAACATCCCCAAGGCATACGGCTCCTACACCGAACTGATTGCCGACCCCGATGTGGATATGGTGTATATCGGCACACCGCATTCCCACCACTACGATGTCACGAAGGAGGCGATACTGGCAGGGAAACCCTGTCTGGTGGAAAAAGCCTTCATGGCAAATGCCAGACAGGCAAAAGAAGTGCTGGATTTGGCACATGAGCGCAAGGTCTTTCTTGCCGAAGCCATCTGGACCCGTTATCAGCCAGCCGTCCAGATGGTGCGCGATCTCATCAGCAGCGGGCGCATCGGCATTCCACGCATGGTTACAGCCACCCTCGGTTACAGCATGGGCGACAAGCCGCGCATCATGCGCCCCGACCTTTGTGGTGGCGCTTTGCTCGACCTCGGTGTCTATGCCCTCAACTTCGTCCGCATGTTCTTCCCCGCAGACATCGTCAGCATGGAAAGCCAGTGTGTGAAGAGCGACACCGGCATGGACTTGACCAATGCCATCAGTCTTGTGCTGTCAGATGGCATCCTTGCCAACGTGCAGAGCAGTGCCGCTTGTGTGGGTGACAACATAGGTGTTATTGCAGGTACCGATGGAAATTTGATCATCGACAACATCAATAACCCCCAGCGCATCACTGTCAACACCCACGACCGTGAGTTTGTCGAGGACATCCATGTGCCCCAGCAAATCACAGGCTACGAATACCAATTCCTTGCCTGCCGTGATTCCCTTGCTGAGGGACTCCTCGAACCACGTGAGATGCCCCATGCTGAAACCCTCTATATCATGCAGTTGATGGATGGCTTCCGAAAGAAGTGGGGCGTTCATTACCCATACGATGATTAATGTTCCTGTTGTCCTCCCTGAAAGGTTGGACAAGCTTCCACGTGTCAGTAAGAAACACCCTGCGCAACTTTTTCAGGTGATCCCCAATTCTCATAACTCGTTGACCCCCAATCATCGCCTTCCAGCACGAAATATTACGCGCTGGAAGAACGAAATATTTCGCGCTGACAGCGTGAAATGTCACGCGCACCGTGCCGATAAATCCTGACAAAAATAATTCATGAAGAATTTGTGGTTAATTGGCTACGCCGAGCTAAAGGTTCATGATAATTTATGTCCAAGATAAAACGCTCTACGTTTGCAGCGAGGAACTTGAGTTACGACCTTCCCTTCAATTGAAGGGCTATAATGAAGTCAAAACGATTATCAATGATATGCAGGTGTCGTTGCATTACTGTCTATTCTGACACAAAAAAGCATTCAGGAAAACAAAAATTAAAATGAAATGTACAAAGATGCCTCAATGAAAGCATTTTTATTCATTCATTCTTTCTTGTCCTTTTATGCCTAATCATTCGTATCTTTGTGGCATAATTTAAATAGGGATTGAATATGAGTAGAGAAGGTCGCAAGGAACTTTTGTTCAAGGCTGCATTCAAATTGTTTGTTACCAAACAGTTTGATGGGGTGTCCATCAGTGATATCGAAAAAGAAACGGGATTGACGAGAGGGGCAGTGTTTTATTATGCAGATACGAAGCGTGACCTCTACGAGATGGTCATGAGGCATTATATGGTCGAGAGTCAAGATGTGAGAAGAAAGGTGCAGCCCCCGTCCAATGCACACTCTTGGAGTACATTGACCATTATATTGATGGCGTCAAAAAGACCATGGATGCCATTGTTTCCATTATTGATGCTTCAGAACGTGACAGAGCCAGTTTATAACTTGCGTCCTTGACGAGTTGTAATTCTGTATTCGTCATTCCGTTGTTTTCTTCTTTTTATTTCAACGCTTCCGAGCCATTGACGATGAATTTCTTCCCGTCCTCAATGACGATGCCATTATGCAAATGACCATCCGTCAGCCTACGGCCCTGCAGGTCGTACTTGCCCGAAGGGTGGTTGCTGTCAGCGTATGTTTCCTTTATTCCTGTGGCCATAGCCTCCTTTATTCCGTCCATCATGTGATGGTTGTAGATGGTGAGGTTAGAGCGGTTGATGATGGTCATGGATGGTCTTCCGCAGTAGTTTGTATCCCACACCATAGGCACCATTCCACGCTCCAGTGCATATTGTACCAGCAACTTGTAGTGGAGTTTGATACTTGCATCATGTTTCTCCTGACTTTCCCCCTGCTGACCACTGACATTACGCCAGTTGGCACCGAACTCGCCAATGAGAACAGGAATTCCTGCATCAACAAACTGTGCTTTCATAAGGTCCAACTGTTCGCGCATAGTGCTTTCCTCGCCACATGTGGCATTGTGCTTTGAACCAGAAACGTGGTTGCCGGCCCCCCAATAGTAGAAGACATTGCCCCACGACTCGTCCTTTTCCATGCCCCAGAACTGCCAAGGATTATAGTAGTGAACCTCCATCATCAGACGGTCGGTGGCAGTAGGGTCATATGGCATCTCACCATAGTATGCATTCGTGTTGTCGATATTTGTGGTTGGTCCCTGCACAATCAACACACGCTTTTCATTGTTTCCTCCGGTTGCACGAACGGTGTTTATGAAGATTGACTCGTACTCTTTCAGTTGAAGCGTAGCCTCAAGAGTATTGGCTTCAGGTTCGTTGAGTCCGGCGAAGAGAAGGCGCTCGTCGTAGTCCTTGAATGTATTTGCAATCTGCTTCCAGATAGCCTCAAGTACGGCCTTGTTCTTTTCCTTCGCCTCGCCAGTAGCAGTGATATTGCGCTCCAACCATCCACCGTCCCAATGCTGGTTGATGATTACATACAGGTCGGCATTCAATGCCATATCAACAATCTCTTTCACACGCGCCATCCATCTTGAGTCAATCTCGTATGTGGAGGCATTGCTTATATGGCCCATCACCCATGCACATGGAATGCGAACGGACTGGAAACCCTGCTGGCGGACAAACTCAAAGAGTTCTGGTGTGCATCGTGTTCCCTGCCACGATGTCTCTGCCCCCAAACCACCTTTGTTGGTGAAGTTGTTTGCGTTGTTTCCAGCCTCAAGCGTGTTGCCCAGGTTCCAACCGATTCCCATGCGTGATGCTACTTCTGTGGCTGAGAGTTCGAAGTTTGCTTGTGCATAAACTGTACATGCTGTCAGTGTAATGATGACCGCTAAAAAGATACGCTTCATATGTTTCCTTAATTCCGCAGCACTATAACATTAAAAATATTTTAATATCCTGAGCAACAAAAAGTTGCTCAGGATTTTGCCATGTCAGATTTTTCACTTATCTTAGTGCTGAAAACAAACAAGATAAAAATCTGCATTGACATGGCAAAGATACAAATAAAATCTGAGAAAATCACACCTTTTGGTGGAATTTTTCCAATTATGGACGAATTTAACCGAGTTTTGAGCGGAATTGTTGACTCGACACTCGGTTTTAGATGCAAACTTTTCGGCTATCAGTACAGCGAAATCATCCGCTCGCTGATGTGCGTGTACTTCTGTGGCGGTACCTGCATCGAAGACCTCAGCAAACACATTATACCTTGTGTGTCCCAGCATCCCAAACTCCGTACTTGCAGTTCGGACACGATACTACGCGCAATTGAAGAACTAACCGAAGGCAATGTCTCCTACACTTCAGACAATGGCAAGACTTATGAGTTCAACAAGGCAGAGAAGCTAAATAATCTGCTCTTGGAAGCATTGCTGACAACAGGACAGTTGACAAAGGGTGGCGAGTATGACTTTGATTTCGACCATCAGTTCATCGAGACAGAAAAGTATGATGCGAAAACTACCTACAAACATTTCAAGGGATATGGTCCCGGCATTGCCGTAATCAATAACATGATTGTCGGAGTCGAGAATCGTGATGGCAATACCAACGTGCGGTTCCATCAGCAGGACACTTTGGAAAGAATGTTTCTCGGCCTAGAAGACAAAGGATTGAAAATCAATCGAGCGAGGATGGATTGTGGATCCTGTTCAGAGGAGATTGTCAAGATGGTAGAGAAGCATTGCAAGCATTTCTATATCCGCGCCAACCGATGCCCCTCTCTCTATGACGACATCTTTGCGCTGCGAGGCTGGAAGAAGGAAGTGATCAATGACCTGGAATTCGAACTGAACTCCATTCTGGTAGAGAAATGGAAGGGCAAGGCATATCGTCTTGTCATCCAACGCCAGAAACGTATCGATGGCGACCTTGACCATTATATTGATGGCGTCAAAAAGACCATGGATGCCATTGTTTCCATTATTGATGCTTCAGAACGTGACAGAGCCAGTAGGGCATACCTGACGACTTTGATGCAAGTGAGCACAAGAAGCGTATGCCTCCCTCCTCCCTTCTAAATCTTATCTCTTAATTCCGACTCATCACTCTTCAAATGATTTGTTCTCTTCCGATAGTCCCTTCCGAATTTTGCTGATAGTGGTGGGTGTGACACGGAGATATGAGGCGATTTCCAGCAGGGGCAACTTCTTCACCACATGGGGACAGCGTTGCAGGAGTCCTATGTAGCGAGTCTTGGCATCGGTACGATAGAAGTTGAGTACTCGAGTGTATGCTTGAATGAACAGATGCTCGGCAAATTGCTTTCCAGCACGCATGGTGTCGATGCTCTCTTCGAACAGCAGGTTGAACTCGGCACCTTCCATCACATAGAGGGTGCAGTCCTCGCCTGCTACGATACTCACATCTGACATGCCGCCATAGAAACAGAAGGGATAGTCACCAGCCAGTTCCCCCTCGAAAACGAAAGCCATGCTGTAGTCTTTTCCGTCCACCTCATTGTGTGCCACATACTTCAGATAGCCAGTCTTGATGAAGCCCATCCATCGTGCTGGCTCTCCTACAAGTTCAAATACTTCGCCCTTCTTCATGTGCCAGATTCTACCTCTTTGCATACATGCATCTATGGCAAACTGCAAATCAAGCCCTTCCTTGTAGATGTTGAATTTGTCCATTCCCTTTCTTTTTTGCAATGCAAAGATAGCACATCTTTCCTGTCTCCCCGAATTTTTAACACTCTTTATGAATAGTGCTCAAACTAGTTTGAGAAATGCAGGGGCGCCCTCACTTTTATACTTATCTTCTTTGTTTGGTGAAAGTAAATAACTAACTTTGCCGTGCACAATGTTAAAAACACACCCTTTACCTTAAAAAGATGTGTGTTCGTTATACATTTCTTGAAAAAAGGGGAATATACAAATAGAAAACAATAACAATCAAAAAATCTTTCTTTTTTGTATAACTTTGCCTCTCTTTTTCGTTATATAGATAGAAACAAATAAAATATAAAAACAATAACTAAAAAACATGAAGAATCTGAATTTGTTACGAAAGCTTTGGATGCTGCCACTCTTTTGCCTGGCATTAAATCTTCACGCTCAAGGTGTTGCCAGGACAAAACCATCCACCAGTACTCGGCATCTCACAGCAATTCCGTCAAGGAGTAATGTCGCCAACAGTTTGAAAGCAAATGACTATATCAAAAAGGGTATGGAATATTACCGTGCCAAAAATTATACTCAGGCAGCCAGCTATCTTGAGAAAGCGGCTAATTTGGGAGAATTTACCTCGCAATCCGTGCTGGGTTCCATGTATATGAAAGGTGAGGGAGTACCTCAGGACTATCAGAAAGCCAAGTATTGGCTGGAAAAGTCTGCCGACCAACAATTTGCGCCAGCCCAATTCGGGCTTGGTCTCATGTATTATGAAGGATTAGGGGTGGCTAAAGATGCCAAGAAGGCTTTTTTCTGGGTGGAGAAGGCTGCCAAACAGGGGAATGGATATGAACAAGCGAGGCTCAAACTTGGTGAGATGTATTTAAGAGGTGAAGGAGTGGCTCGGGATTATCAGAAAGCCACATCCCTGTTGGAGCAAATCGCCAATGACAAAACCGCTCTCCCTGATAATGCCATACAGGCCATGCTCAACCTTTCTTTGATGTATGATCAAGGCGAGGGAGTTCAGGATCATCAGAAAGCCCTGCTCTGGGCGGAGAAGGCAGCCAACTTGGGAAGTCCCGTCGCAAAAGAAGTTCTTAGTCACCTGCAAGCGGAAAGCGTAACGGACTATTTGAACGTGGGGAATGCGTTGCAGTTTAATAAAGAGACGTATTATCTTGGGTGGAGTTCACATCCGACAGACATTTATTACATACAGGAGTATTTCCCCAAGGATGAGAAGGCAGAATCATATCATCAGATGTTCTCCGTTTCCATTCTGTATGGGGATGCACTCACTCCCAAGGTGGGGGCGGATACAAAAGTGGCTGAACTTGAATTGCGCAAATCAACAGATGCATGCTGCAATTACAAGGTCATGAATAACGGTGACAGCTATATGGTTGACTTCTTGGTAAGTCAGAAAGATGAGAAGAACCCTGAGTTGCTTTCGGTAGTGGAGTTTAATTTGTATCTCTATCGGCAGGTCACCATCAATGGGAAGAAGGCTCTCGAACTTGACTTCTATAGTCGCCGTGCGTATGGCGAGGAAATCATTCCGTTCCTCCAAATCCTCACAGAAACACGGAAAGAAGCATTGGCTGAGATGACGAAGACAGATATTCAATGCCACTAACTTGAATCAGCTCTATTAAGACGCAGAAGATGAATGGCGTGAAAGCTAAACAGATTTCCGATTATGCAGTAACCATCAGCGTGTTGCTCTACGTGGTCGCCTGTTTTTTACCAACAGGGGTGGGCTACGGCAATGAGAAAAGCATGGGATGTAGAGGCATCGTGTGTTTGTTAATGGGATGGTTTGGTGCTTTTAGCGAGTACACCCTGCTTGGGGGTGGATGGATGCAGATGGTTGGTGATAAATGGTCCTTTTTCCTGACATCACTGTTGACAGCCCCTGCCATACTTTGGGCGTGGCTCTCTAACCTGCTCTATTTCAAGGCAATGTTCGATTTATTTCGAGAACGGAAAGCCAAACGCTCGCTCATCCTTTGTGCTATAGCCTTCGCGGCCGCTCTTGCCTTTCTCCTTATTTATTATTCCCTTCGACTTAAGAGATTTCCGCTGGTCGGTTGCTATTTATGGGTGGCAAGCTATTTGACTGCACTTGTCGGGGCTGTCTGTTTCTGGTTCAGCAAGAAAGGAGAGGAGGAAAAGACTGTTGTTAATCCCGTATACGAGAGAAAACAGAGCGAGCCATCAACCATCATCCCTTACGAGGAGGAACAACCGACCGCAATCACGATGCAAGAAAAGAAATTGAAGAAGAACAAATGGCTGACAGCAAGTCTCGTCTTTTTCTGTTTGGCTTGCATCTGCCCGATGGTGGCACACAATTACGGAGAATACGGTGCGCCTGGCTTTATGTGCATCGCACTTGGATGGATGGGGGTTTTAGGCTCCTTCAATGTGTGGCTGATATGGTTTACAAGTTTCTTCTATTATGCAGGGCTATGGATGGCTTTCAAAAAACCAACACCCAGTCCTGGTCCCGTAGTGCTTACAATGCTGACTTTCCTCACTACCATTGTCAATCTCATCGCTACATTCATGACTCAAATCTCCGGCCATGAAGAGGTCTTGCATATCGGCTACTACTTCTGGATTGCTGCTAACTTCACATTATTTGTTAGCACCATGCGACGATGGTGGAATACAAAATAGGAGACTTAGAAGCCATCCATCTTTACAAATGTATTAGAAAAAGCATATAATAAATAACAAAATGGAAAACTATTCAACACTTATCATTCCCCTCATTCTCGACGCGATAGGACTTGTTATCTATTTTTTCCTCATGGCTGATTGGAAAAAGAAAATCCGTCCTTCCACATACACCATGTGCCTTCTCTTCTTTGTGATGATTCTAGCGGCGCCAATGGTCTGGTTTAGCACCTTGTTTCTGATGGATCACCCTTCCAGTATGACGCAGTTCTGGATTGTGTTTTTCGCCATCAATTCTTATCCCTTGTTTCTCATGATTATTGGTGGACTTTGCATGTATGCCGACATCCACAAGCAAGAGAAGATGGTAAACAGTAAGGAGGATTATCATGAAATATATTAAATCAATTATTCTCTGTTTCATTATTTTCTATCTATATGGATGTCAGGAAACGCCTGTCATTCATAAGATGCATGTTGACATACTTGAGAATCAGTTAGATACAATTAAGCTTTCAGACTATACGGACTTTGATTGGGACAGGGCATTGTTCTTTAACGACTATCTCACATGTGCCTATCATGAGAAAGACTTCATAGAGAAGACTTACAACTTCAGTCTTAATGCACTCTCTCTTTCTAAATATGAATTCGCAATCCCTGTTGTCTTCATCAAGGATGGAAGGATAGTTCATGTGGAATTGATTTTCAATGACTTTTATTGCTGAAAATCAACTATATAAGAAAATAACGGTACAGCTATCCATTAGGGAAAAGTGGGAAAGAAAAAGTTGTTTTCAGGGAGTGAAAGGATTAGAAAAGTCGTGTGTTTTTGAACGGAAGATTTAACTAAATCTTAACAGTTGATAAGTATTTTTAGTGTTTTGAAAAATAGCGAATTGGAAGGATAAAAGACACCAAATGCAA
>SAMEA3663263__coassemble_54_pt1 | contig 58870 bp, 57 predicted proteins | sample SAMEA3663263__metabat2_high_PE_003 | metagenome-assembled genome bin SAMEA3663263 (sample SAMEA3663263) | pig gut metagenome | biome: pig gut; feature: pig-associated habitat; material: faeces | place: China | collected 2013
CCAGGGTGCAACGAATAAAAACGAATGCTGAGTGTAGCCATTCGATTCCATTCGTCGCCGCTTGCGGCATTAGGAAAATACATCTTCTCGCCGCATGGTAAATTAGAATTATTCGCTTTATTCGTTGTTGAAAATGAAGTGTTTTTCCACAACGGATTGCACGGATTATACGGATTTTTGAGCCTCGGCGGCTCCTGCCATTCGGATTGTTCTGCATCCGGCCATCGTCGCCTCTTGCGACGAAAAATCCGTATAATCCGTGCAATCCGTTGTAAAAATATATCCGAAATTTGAGTCATAAATTATTTTTGTTGGAATTCATCGAACTGACGTTAACCTTAACCCTAACCTCTCAACTCTCAACTTTATTTTCCTCGTCCAGATTCTTGTTCCACAAATAGTGCTGTGTCTCTTTTGCTATCACGCCCGAAAGCAGGAGCAGGGACACGAGATTGGGTATCGCCATCAGCGCATTCATGATGTCTGCCAAGTTCCATACCAATGCCAGGCTCATGGTGGAGCCTGCAAACACTAACAGGATAAACACAACGCGATAGAAGATAATGCTGCGTTTACCTGCCAGATATTCCATTGCTCTTTCGCCGTAGTAACTCCAGCCTAAGATGGTGGAAAAGGCAAATGTGATGATGCCGAAGGTCAGGATGGGGGTGCCCACATAGGGGATCATGCCGAATGCTTTCTTTGTCAGCATGCCTCCATCCTCTTGGCTGATTTCTGGATAGGCGATGATGCTTGACACGATGACCAGTCCTGTAATGGCGCAAATGATGACGGTGTCCCAGAATGTGCCTGTGGAGGAAACCAAGGCTTGGCGCACGGGGTTTTTCGTTTGTGCTGCCGCTGCTACGATGGGGGCTGAACCCATACCGGACTCGTTGGAGAAGAGTCCACGTGCAATACCGTATCGCGCTGCCACCATCAGCACTGTGCCTGCTGTTCCGCCTCCCACGGCTTTCAGCGAGAATGCTTCCTGGAAGATAAGCGATATCGCCTCGCTCAGATAATTGTGGTTTACACATAAGATGTAGAGGCAGCCGACCACATACAGCACTGCCATCAGGGGCACTAATGCCATGCACCACCGTGCGATGCTCTTCACGCCTCCAATCACGACAAATCCCACCAGTGTGGCAAGGATGAAACCGGTGGCCATCTTTGTGGTGTCTGGTGTCATCCATTCTTCCATCACCAGCGATATGTTTTCGCTGATGGCATTTGCCTGCACCGTGTTTCCGATGCCGAACGATGCCACTGCTGCGAACAAGCAGAATAGTATGCCGAGCCATTTCATGCCCAAACCGTTCTGCAAGGCATACATCGGACCGCCCATCATTCTTCCGTCCTGCGTCTTCACACGGTATTTGATGGCAAGTAGTCCCTCTCCATATTTTGTGGCGATGCCAAACACACCTGTGAGCCAGCACCACAGCACAGCACCGGGACCGCCCAAACTGACAGCGGTTGCCACACCGATGATGTTGCCTGTGCCAATGGTTGCAGCCAATGAGGTTGCCAATGCTCCGAACTGGCTTACGTCGCCCGTTGCGTCATTGTCTTTCTTTACCGACAGTTTGATGGCTGTCCAGATTTTGCGTTGTGGAAATTTGAGCCGGATGGTGAGGAATATGTGGGTGCCAAGTAATAAGATAATCATGGGCCATCCCCACATGATTCCACTGATGTCTTCTGTGAGTTGAAGGAGTTGTTCCATATTAAGATTTAAATTCATGCTGCAAAGTTAGGAATAATCAAATTAAAACAAAAAAAAATGGGGGTAAAGTAATCTTCATCATCAAACGACACCGTCACTCTGTCCTAAAACGTGCTTTGGGTTGTCAACAAAAAGTGGCAACTTGCGCGGGTGCAGGTTGCCACTTTATATAATATGTATGTAGTTTGATTGCTTAGTATGTGCGGTAGAGAAGCCATGCGTCGGGGTAGGTGCCACGAAGTTGGTCGCGAGACTGGACAGCGGCAGCACGGTCGTCGAACGAAGAGGCTATGACACGGTACATGCCTGTCTCGGGGTTCTGCGCCACTTGTGCGGAATAGCCCTTGGATACGAGGGTGTTGCGCAGGTTGTTGGCATTGTCAACACTGCTGAAAGAACCGCATACGACGTTGAATGCCTTGAGGGTGCCGCCGTTCATGACGGTGAGACGTTCCTGGCGGTCATTCTCAGTGTTGGCTGCTGCTGCAGTGGTGACTGGTGTGGTGACAACAGGGGTCACAGTGACAGGTGCTGTTTCAACTTGGTCGGTCGTGTTGGTTTGTGCCATTTCTTGTGCCTTGGCTTTTTCGTAGGCTTTCCTGTAACTGCTTTCAGATGACTTGCACGATACGAAAGCAAGGGCTGCAACAAGTGCTAATCCCATCAAAATACTTTTCTTCATATTTTTCTCTTTTTATAATTAGATGATTGAATGCTTTGTACAAAGTTAGGGCATATTTATCATATTGCAAAAGAGAAGTGTGCAAAAAAAAGTTAAACATTGAAAAAAGTGTTGCTTTTTGTGGATTATGTCCTATCTTTGTCGTCAAAATAGTGACAATTAACATTCATTATCAACCTTTAAATTAAAATGATTATGACAAAAGGTGATGGTTTTGCATTGGCTGCTGCTTTTGTGGGCGGTGCCATTGCTGGAGCGGCAATCGGTCTTCTTTTTGCTCCTGAGAAGGGTGAAGACCAGCGTGCGAAAATCAAGGAAGCGCTTGAAAAGCGTGGCATCAAACTCGACAAGGAGTCTTTCGAGAAATTGGTGGACGAAATCAAAGGTCTCGGCAGGAAGAAGGAAGTTGTGCCTGCAGAGGATTTTGACGCTGAATAAAGGGAATGCCCATGAGTGCAACCGATAGAGTGAGTGAAGACATCCGCAGGCTGGCTTACCGTGTGGAGCGTTACCTCCGTCTTGAGGCGACGGAACGCTTGACGATGGTGACTACGTTTGTGGTGCTGGCTGCCGTGACGATGGCTTTGGCAACAAGTGCCATCTTCTTCCTGAGCACGGGACTGGTGAAGACCTTGACCCTGCTGACGGGAAGCGATATGCTGAGTTACTACATCGTGGGCGGCTTCTTGGTGCTGCTCATCTTGCTGGCGTTCTTGTTGAGAAAGCCTCTGATTGAAAATCCGTTTGTGAGGATGTTCAGCGAGCAGTTGCTGAATGTGCCTACCTTTACGGAGCAGATGCTGAAAAAGAATGGCAAGGATGAACAGATCCGCAAGTTGGCGGAGAGCCTTGTTCGGGAATTGGATGACTATGAAGAGGAAGGAGGCGAGGAATGAAAAGGAATCAATATGCTTCGCTAAAAGAAATCCGTAGCGAGAAGGAACGTGCAAGGCGACTGATTGACTACGGTGTGGACAAGGTGAAGAATGACGTTGTTGATTGTTTTGTATATCCGGAGAACTTTTTCCTGAAATCGTCCAACCGATACATGAACTATGTGGGTTATGCCATTTCTGCCTATAAGACGGTCATGGCTTTGGGAGGAATGTTCGGGTTCTTTTCAAAGAAACGGAAATAGCCGACAAGTAAGTGAAAAGTGTAAGGGTGATAAGTGAAAAATCTGCATTAAGGCTCCTTTGGGTGGGAGAAACTTAGATTTTTCACTTATCACTCTTCTCTTTTCACTTTTTTTCCGTAACTTTGTACCCAAATCAGGATAGTTCGGAAAGAGACATGGGAATCAATCAGCAGTATTCGTCAGCATTGCTGGAACGTGCCGTAGATGAGTTTTCGAAACTGCCGGGTGTCGGGCGTAAGACGGCGATGCGGCTTGTGCTGCACATGCTGCGTCTGGATGTCGGCAAGATTGATGCTTTCACGGATGCTGTTTCGACGCTGTGTCATGAGGTGCATTATTGTGAAGTGTGCCACAACATCAGCGATGACGATGTGTGTCAAATCTGTGCGAATCCGCATCGCGACGCTTCCCTCATTTGTGTGGTGGAGAATGTGCAGGATGTGATGGCGATAGAGCAGACGCAGCAGTATCATGGTTTGTATCATGTGCTGGGTGGTGTGATTTCGCCGATGGATGGTGTGGGACCGAGCCAGTTGGAAATAGACAGTTTGGTGGAGCGAGTGGATAAAGGAGGTGTGGACGAGGTGATTTTCGCCTTGAGTTCGACGATGGAGGGTGATGCCACCAATTTCTATATCTTCCGCAAGTTGTCGAAGTATCCTGATCTGAAACTGACGGTGCTGGCAAGGGGCATGAGCATCAATGATGAACTGCAGTACACGGATGAGGTGACACTGGGGCGCTCTCTTGTGAACCGTGTGCCTTTCACGGGGAAGTGAAGGTTGAAGATTTGAATATGGCGGGGATGAGTAGATATGGGGATGAATGGATGGAATTATTATAAGATTATGGTTAAATATATACAGAGGCTTTTGAGGGCTTTAAGAATAGAGATGGCGGTGGTGTGGCTGATTGTTGTGGCTGCTGTCGTGTTGGGCGAACTGGATGTGATACCGAATGGTTTGGTGTTGCCTCATTCTCCGGAAGAATTTAAATTGAACTTGGCTGACATTGTGCTGACGATTGTGGGCATTCCTTTGGCGATCCGTTTGTTCACGTTGAACACAACAAGGGGATTGCGCCGCATGAACAACGATGAGGCTTTGTGTTCATATCATATATGGAGTGTGGTGAGATTGGGCATCTTGTGTGTGTCTGCCGTGTTCAGTGTGGCAATCTATTACGTTGCGACAAGCGTTAGCGGTGTGTTTTGTGCGTTGGTGGCGATGTGTGCCACGATTTACTGTTGGCCTTCAGAGTCGAAGATTTCTTCTTATCTGGAAGATGTGAATAAAGAATAGATGAAACTCTCCATCGTCATAGTCAATTACAATGTCCGCTATTATCTGGAGCAATGCTTGCTCTCGGTGGAGAAGGCATTGACGGGTGTGGGTGGTGAAGTGTTTGTTGTGGACAACAACAGCAGCGACGAATCCATGTCGTACCTGAGGGGAAAGTTCCCTTGGGTGCGCTACATCCAGAATGAGGAAAACGTTGGTTTCTCTCGTGCCAACAATCAGGCTTTGCGAGAGGCACGTGGGGAGTATGTGCTGTTGCTGAATCCTGACACGTTTGTGGGTGAGCGCACCTTGAGAGAGTGCATTGACTTCATGGACAAGAATCCGCAGGCTGGCATGTGTGGTGTGGGGATGTTGAGGGTGGATGGCTCTTTTGCACCAGAATCTCGTCGAGGTGTCCCGACGCCGTTTGTGGCTTTTTGTAAGATGTCGGGATTGGGTTCGCTGTTTCCCAAGAGCCGTTTGTTCGGCAGGTACTATATGCAGTATCTGAACAAGCAATCTATCAATCCTATCGAGATTGTAAGCGGTGCCTTCATGTTTATCCGTAAGGAGGCGTTGGATAAAGTGGGACTGTTGGACGAGTCGTTCTTTATGTATGGCGAGGATATTGATTTGAGTTATCGTGTGTTGAAGGCTGGTTACCAGAACTACTACATTCCGACCCAAATCCTGCATTACAAGGGTGAGAGCACGAAGAAGGACTCGCTCAAGTATGTGAATGCCTTTCATAAGGCGATGGTGATTTTCTTCAAGAAGCACTTCACACATTATAGTACCATTTACTCGGCTTTCATTACACTGACGGTGGTGATGAGGGGAACCATGTCGTATGTGATGCAGAAAACCTATGCGTGGTCGCATAAGAATCCCAAGATGAAGCGGCAGAAGTTCTTGATTGTGAGTGATGGCGGAAATCTTGCCGAGATGAAGGAGATTGCGGAGAAACATCAGTTTAAGTATGACGTGTTCCATTCGAGGTTAGGCGATATGCCCAGTACAGATGTCCTGTACAGGGATTACGATTACATAGTGTTTGACACGAGCCGTTATCCGTTCAGCGCCATCTTGGAGTTTTTCCGACACGATGAGCCGAATCGTCGGCGTCCGATGATCGCAACTTATGTCCCTTCGAATAAGACGATTATGACTTTTCAGGGAGCGATCCATTAGCAAGCCCTCCTCTTATGGGGCAACTTTTAATTGAATATTATAAAAAAGGAAAAAAGATATGTTACGTATTGCAGTACAATCAAAAGGCCGTCTTTTCGAAGACACGATGGAACTTCTGAAAGAGACAGGCATAAAGGTGAGTTCAAGTAAGCGCACGCTGCTTGTTCAGGCATCGAACTTTCCGCTGGAGGTGCTTTTCCTTCGCGATGATGATATTCCACAGACGGTGGCAGACGGAGTGGCTGATGTGGGTATTGTCGGTGAAAACGAGTTTGTGGAAAGAAATGAGAATGCTGACATCGTGAAGCGATTGGGCTTCAGTAAATGCCGCATCTCGCTGGCAATTCCCAAGGCGATTGACTATCCGGGTGTGGAGTGGTTTAACGGCAAGAAAATAGCCACTTCTTATCCTGTCATCTTGAAGAGATTCTTGGAAGAGAGGGGTGTGAAGACTGACATCCACGTCATTCAGGGTTCTGTGGAGATTGCGCCTGGCATTGGTTTGGCTGATGGCATTTTCGACATTGTCAGTTCTGGTTCCACTTTGGTCAGCAACAACCTGAAGGAGGTTGAAGTGGTGATGCAGAGCGAAGCGCTCCTCATTGGTAATAAGAATTTGGATGAAGAGAAGAAATCCATCCTTAACGACCTTCTTTTCCGTATCAATTCGGTGCTCATTGCCGAGGACAAGAAGTATGTGCGCATGAATGCTCCCAAGGCTCGTTTGGCTGAGATCGTGAAAGTATTGCCTGGCTTGAAGAGCCCGACCATCATTCCATTGGCTGACGAGGATTGGTGTTCTGTTCATGCAGTGCTCGACGAGAAGCATTTCTGGGAAATTGTGGGTCAGTTGAAGGCTTTGGGTGCTGAAGGCATTTTGGTGACACCTATTGAGAAGATGATACTCTAATTTGATGAACAATTCGCTCCCAGTTGGTAAATGGTTGAATGGTAAAATGACTAAATGGTAACTGTAAGATGAACATCATAAAATATCCCAATAGAAGCGAGTGGACTTCCTTGCTTGAACGTCCGCATCGTGATGCTTCCGAACTGCGTGAGACGGTGCAGACCGTGCTTGACCAGATTCGGCAGTATGGCGATTCGGCGGTAAAGGCATTTGAGGAGAAGTTCGACAAGGTCCGGCTCGACTCGCTGGCTGTTTCCGAAGCGGAAATGGCAGAGGCTGAAAGACTGGTGGCAGACGACTTGAAAGAGGCGCTGAAATTGGCTCATGCCAACATCGAGAAGTTCCATGCTGCACAGAAGTTTGAGGGTGAGAAGGTGGAGACGGCTCCCGGGGTGGTGTGCTGGCAGAAGTCTGTCGCCATCGAAAAGGTGGGTCTCTACATTCCTGGCGGTACGGCACCGCTCTTCTCGACTGTGCTGATGCTGGCTACCCCTGCCAAGATTGCGGGATGTAAGGAGATTGTGCTCTGCACTCCTCCCAACCGTGAGGGCAAGGTGAATCCTGCCATTCTGATGGCTGCTAAGATTGCTGGCGTGAACAGAATCTTCAAGGCTGGTGGTGTACAGGCGATTGGGGCGATGGCATACGGAACAGAATCTGTGCCGAAGGTGAGCAAGATTTTCGGTCCCGGCAACCAGTTTGTCATGGCTGCCAAGCAACAGGTGAGTCTGCATGAGGTGGCGATTGATATGCCAGCAGGTCCATCGGAGGTGGCTGTGGTGGCTGACGATACGGCAAACCCTGTGTTTGTGGCTGCCGACTTGCTCTCTCAGGCTGAGCATGGTGTGGATTCGCAGGTGATTCTTATCACGAACTCAGAGGCATTGGCTGAAAGGGTGAATGAAGAGGTGGACAGACAACTGGCTTTGTTGCCTCGTAAAGAGATTGCAGAGAAGTCCCTGGAATATTCTAAACTCATTATTGTGAAGGATATGGACGAGGTGCTGGAAATGACCAACGAGTATGCTCCCGAACACCTGATTCTTGCGATTAAGGATTATACATCCTTTGCTGATAGGGTGGTGAATGCTGGCAGCGTTTTCCTTGGCAACTACTCTTGCGAGTCGGCTGGCGATTATGCTTCTGGCACCAACCATACACTGCCAACTTCCGGCTATGCCAAGGCATATAGCGGCGTGAACCTTGATTCGTTCTGCCGTAAGATTACTTTCCAGGAGTTGACAGCGGAGGGCATTCGTTCCATCGGACCTGCTGTGGAACGGATGGCTGCGGCTGAACAACTGGATGCTCACAAGAATGCAATGACTGTAAGACTTCAATCATTATGAAACCTCTACAAGAATTGGTGCGTCCCAACATCTGGGCGCTCAAACCATACAGTTGTGCCCGGGACGAGTTCAAAGGCGTGAAAGCAGAGGCTTTCCTCGATGCCAACGAGAACCCTTATCCCAATGGCGTGAATCGCTATCCAGACCCCTTGCAGGAGGAACTGAAACAAGCGATTTCTCCGATGAAGGGTGTGCCGGTTGACAACATCTTTCTGGGCAATGGAAGTGATGAGGCGATAGACCTGCCTTATCGCATCTTCTGCCGTCCAGGCAAGGACAATGTGGTGGCAATCGACCCTACATACGGCATGTACGAAGTGTGTGCCGACGTGAACGATGTGGAATATCGCAAAGTGTCGCTCGACGAGCACTATGACATAGATCCTGATGCGTTGTTGGCAGCGTGTGACGAGAACACGAAAATCATCTTTATCTGTTCACCCAACAACCCGACGGGCAATGCTTTTCAGCGTGAGAAGATAGAGAAAGTCATCACGAACTTCCAGGGCATCGTGATTGTGGATGAGGCTTACAGTGACTTCTCTGCTCAGAAACCTTTCCGTTTCGACATTCAGAAGTATCCCAATCTGATTGTTCTTGCCACGTTCTCAAAAGCGTGGGGAGCAGCAGGCATCCGTCTGGGTATGGCATTTGCCAGCACCGACATCATTGCTCTGTTCAATAAGGTGAAATATCCTTACAACGTGAATGTTCTCACCCAGAAGAAAGGATTGGAGATACTGAGTGACGTGACCCTGTTGCAACGCCACATCACCATGATATTGGAGGAGCGTGTGACACTCATCAAGTCGTTGAGTCTCCTGCCCGTCTGCAAGAAGGTCTACCCCACTGATGCCAACTTCATCCTCGTCCGTGTGACGGATGCGGATAGCATCTATAGGTATTTGGTGCAGAAAGGGGTTGTTGTGCGCAACCGCAACCGTGTACATCTTTGCGGCGATTGTCTCCGCATCACGGTGGGCACGAAAGATGAGAACACAAAACTGCTTTCAGCACTCAGGCAATACGTGTAGTCATAGAACTCTCAACTCTCTCTCCCCCCTAAGGGGAGTTGGAGGGGGCTCTAAACCCTCAACTCTAAACCCTCAACACTAAACCCTCAACACTTCAACATCTATGAAGCAAGCACTTTTCATTGACCGTGACGGCACTATCCTTGTGGAGCCAGCCGACGAACAGATTGACTCTTTCGAGAAGTTTCAGTTTGTTCCGGGTGTGATTAGGAACCTGAACTTCATCCGCACCAAACTCGACTTTGAATTCGTGATGGTGAGCAATCAGGACGGGTTAGGCACGGATGCTTACCCTGAAGAAGACTTTTGGCCTACACATCATCTCATGCTGAATACGCTCAAGGGAGAAGGCATCACCTTCGACGACATCCTCATAGACCGTTCGTTCCCTGCTGACAATCTGCCCACCCGCAAGCCCGGTACAGGCATGCTGGGTAAGTACATGACAGGTGAATATGATCTGGCTAACAGTTATGTGATTGGCGACCGTGAGACGGACAAGCAACTGGCGCTGAATCTTGGTTGCAAGTATCTTATTCTGGGTGACAATGTACAGTCGTGGGATGAAATCACAGAAATTCTCTTTGCTGGAGAACGTACGGCATCTGTACGTCGCACGACGAAAGAGACAGATATTGACATCAGCCTGAATCTTGATGGAACTGGGCAGTGTGATATCAATACGGGACTTGGTTTCTTTGACCACATGCTTGAACAGATTGGTAAACATGGTTCGATTGACCTGCGCATTCATGTGAAGGGTGACCTCAATGTGGATGAGCACCACACCATCGAGGACACAGGCATAGCCCTTGGTGAGTGTATAGCCAAGGCATTGGGTGACAAACGTGGCATTGAACGCTATGGCTTTGATCTCAATGGTACAGCCGACACTTATGGCTATACCCTTCCGATGGACGATTGCCTCTGCCAGGTGGCGCTCGACTTTGGTGGCCGTGCATGGCTCGTATGGGATGCAGAGTTCAAGCGTGAGCGGGTAGGGGACATGCCTACAGAGATGTTCCTCCACTTCTTCAAGTCCTTTAGCGATGCTGCCCACATGAACCTTAACATCAAGGCAGAAGGTGATAACGAGCATCACAAAATAGAAGGAATCTTCAAAGCCCTTGCCCGTAGTGTCAAGATGGCGGTCAAGCGTGACATCTACAAGTTCCAGTTGCCCAGCAGCAAAGGGGTGTTGTAAGGATTTAAGTGCTATACCCGAGGGGTACGATATGCCGTACTCGAGGATTACGATGCAACGTACCCCTCGGGTACGCTTTTTTTATGTTGCTTTTTGTTAGTAACTGGCAAAAAAAATGTATCAGAAACCTCACGACCTCTGATACACGAATGCTATGAAAAAACGAATGTCTAAATAATGAGCGGAAAACGAGACTCGAACTCGCGACCCCAACCTTGGCAAGGTTGTGCTCTACCAACTGAGCTATTTCCGCACACGTGATTCCTATTTTCACAAACACGAATCACAGAAATCCCTTAAATTTATTATGAACCATTATTGGAGCGGAAAACGAGACTCGAACTCGCGACCCCAACCTTGGCAAGGTTGTGCTCTACCAACTGAGCTATTTCCGCAAGGGATTCATTGATGTCAATCTTGAAAGAAAACTCCCAACAGAGTTCCTTATGTGTTTTGAGTGAAGAGGAGGAGACTCGAACTCCCACGGGCTGAGCCCACTACCCCCTCAAAGTAGCGCGTCTACCATTCCGCCACCTCTCCATTCTTTTTGTGCCCACGACAAGAATCGAACTTGCACGTCTCTCAACACTCGCACCTGAAACGAGCGCGTCTACCATTCCGCCACGTGGGCATTGTGTTCTGTCCTCAAAGAACGTTTGGTGTGTTGCTTTAAGAGAGCGGAAAACGAGACTCGAACTCGCGACCCCAACCTTGGCAAGGTTGTGCTCTACCAACTGAGCTATTTCCGCAGGTCTTTCCGTTTTGCGAGTGCAAAGGTACTACTTTTTCTTGAACCGACAAAACATTTCAGAAAAAAAATGCCTTGAAATTGTTTTTTCTTTTTCGCTTTTCCTTACACATTGTTCATATATAAGGAGAGTGGGGCGAGAACGGCTTTTTTATCGAATTCTGTCTAAAGAACGAACCAATGCTTCGTCTTTGCGTATGCCTTGAATGGCTAGGCAGTTGAAGATGATGCTCAGCACGGGAAAGATGGCAATGAACTTGAGGTGGAAGGTGGGCAGGATACACCCTGAGCCTTCTCCGCACAATGATTCAAGTTTCACCTGATAAACATAGGCGAAAAAGGTATAAGCTGCCACATAGCCCACCAAAAGGATGGTGCTGATGATGGTGAGCCTCAGTTGGCGCATACGTTTACGGAAAAGCATAATGCTCATGGCGGACAGAAACATGACCAGAATGAGCAATATGCCTAAGCACCAAGGGCCGCTGGTGGAGTCCAACGCCTTGAATTGCCCTTCTGCCCCAAACGTGAAGTTGCTGAAGTGAGCCACCACCGTTTCTGCCACCGTCCATTCTCCGATGCTGGAGATGAGCCCCACAAATGAGAGAATGAGAACTAGTGCCAGATAGACTGTTTGTATCCGTTGAATCATAAATTAGAGGTTTCTATCTGATTCCTTGGATGGATTGCGGTAGTAAATCTTGTCCTCAAGGAACTCTTGAGTGGCAATGAGAGTGGGTTTGGGAAGACGCTCGTAGTAGCGAGAAATCTGAATCTGTTCTTCATTCTCAAATACTTCTTCCAATGTGTCGGTGTGGGCACCAAACTCAACTAATTTTTTGCTGAGTTCATCTTTCATTTCGGCAGCAATCTGGTTGGAACGCTTAGAGATGATGGCAACACTTTCATAAATATTATTAGTGTCGCGGCATAAATCCATCAGGTTGCGTGTCACAGTTGACGTTGGTGCATTTGTCTTCTTGAAATCCATAATGTCTGTATATTATTTTGTTTTAGTTCAATTCTTTGCTGTCTTTCACTTTTACCTTGGCGGAGCAGCGCTTGTAGATCTGATCTGCTTCTTTGGTGTATTTGCTGTTTGGAAACTCGTTCTTGAATCCGTAGTACTCGTCAATGGCTTGTTGGAAACGCTCTTCGCTCTTGGCGAGGACACTTCGCTGTGCCAGTTCGTAGCGGCATCGCAGAATCATGATGTAGAGGTCTTCGCGCAGTCGAGTGTAAGGATATGTCTTCAAGGCGTTTTCAGCCGTGATGATACAAGCCTCGTAGTTGCTCACTCCATTGGGAGGGCAGTTGCCCATGTATGTTCCCAAATTATAGTAGAGCAAAGCGCTTTCGTATTCTTTCTGCACAAGGCGGTTCTGCAATTCGTACACCATGTCGTTCACATCCTCTCGCAAATCGGAATAGGGGTGAAACTCGAGGAACTCTTGCAGTTTTTCCAGGGCTACATAAGTGGGGGATTGGTCAAGACGTGGGTCTGGACTCTGCAAGTACGATGCTCTTCCGCTGTAGAAACGTGCCAGTTCCACATACTCTCCCTTTGTGTAGGTTTTTGAATACCTGTCCAGATACATGGTGGCAGTTTCGTAGTCACGGAGATTGTAGAAGCACATGCCCAACATGAAGAGTGACTCTTCAGCACGGTCGGAACCTTTCATCATCATGACTAGTTCCTCTAGCAACTGGTATGACCTTGTGTACTGCCCCGAAAGGTAGTACTCTTTTGCTGCTTCATATTTGTAACCATAATCAGTCGATTTCAACAATGAATTGTACGAGTTGCATGAACTCAACATCAGTACGGAAATCAACGCGATTGTAAGTGCTTTCTTCATTCTTAATGATATTTCAAGTGCAAAGTTACAAAGTTTTTCATGAAGAATCAGTAACGGAGGGGGATTATTTCACTTTTCTTTAGAAAAAAGCGGCTGATTTAGGGAATATTTACGGATATAAATTGTAATTTTGCAGTTCAAAATGAAAGACAGATGGATTTTCAACTGATATCGAAGTTTCAGCCGACAGGTGACCAGCCGCAGGCGATTGAGCAACTGACCCGGGGGGTGAAGGATGGGGTGCCTGCACAGGTGCTGTTGGGTGTAACTGGTTCTGGTAAGACCTTCACGATGGCAAATGTCATTCAGAATGTGGGCAAGCCCACTCTCATTTTCAGCCACAATAAGACGCTGGCTCATCAACTCTATACGGAAATGAAAGCGTTTTTTCCCAACAATGCGGTGGAGTATTATGTCAGTTACTACGACTACTATCAGCCTGAGGCATATATCCCCTCCACCGGCACTTACATAGAGAAAGACCTTGCCATTAACGAAGACCTTGACCGTCGTCGGTTGGCAGCCACGTCAGCATTGCTTTCCGGACGGAAAGATGTCATTATCATTTCATCGGTGTCATGTATATACGGCATGGGTGCTCCCACCAGTTATGCCGAGAACATCCTCGCGATTCAAGTGGACCAAGACCTGCCTCAAGAAGTCTTGCGCCGTAAGTTGGTTGATATGCTCTACACGAACAATGACCTTGCTTCAGCGGATGAATTGGAACGTGGCCAGTTTCGAGTGAAGGGGGAAACTGTAGATGTGTATCTTGCTTATGATGAGAAGATTTTGCGTATTTGTTATTTCGATGATGCAATTGATGATATTCAGGAGTTAGATGTGCAAACACTCTATCCCATCACTTCCTACAAGGAGTACAAAATATATCCTGCCAACCTCTTCATGACCACGAAGGAGCAGACACAGAAGGCCATCCATGATATAGAAGAAGACCTGCAGAAACGCATTGCATATTATGAGGAACGGGGCGATACGGAAAAGGCTAAACAGATAGAACTTCGTGTGAACAACGACTTGGAATGGATACGTGAGACGGGGCATTGTTCAGGCATCGAGAACTACTCACGTTATTTTGATGGACGTGAGGCTGGCGAACGTCCCTACTGTTTGTTAGACTTCTTCCCAGATGATTATTTGCTCATTGTCGATGAGAGTCACCAATCCATTCCGCAGGTGAAAGCCATGTGGGGAGGTGATCGCCACCGAAAGGAAAACCTGGTGGAATATGCCTTCCGTTTGCCAGCCGCATTGGACAACCGTCCTCTTCGTCTGGAAGAGTTTGAGGAACTGACCCCTCAGACCATCTATGTTTCAGCCACTCCTGCCGAGTATGAACTGGAGCGTGCTGAAGGTGTGATTGTTGAGCAGTTGATTCGTCCCACAGGATTGTTGGATCCCCCCATCGAGGTGCGTCCCAAACTCAATTTTATGGACGACCTTATTGAAGAGATACATCAACGCAATGAGGCGGGGGAGCGCACTCTCGTCATCACTTCCACCAAACGTCAGGCAGAAGAAGTGTCGAGCTTCTTTAATAATGTAGGTATCAAGGCTAACTACATTCATTCCGATGTTGATACTTTTGATCGTGTTGATATCATCAATGATTTCCGAGCCGGCACCTATGATGTGCTCATTGGTATTAATCTTCTGCGTGAAGGTCTTGATATTCCCGAAGTGTCGCTCGTTGCCATTCTTGATGCAGACTATCAAGGATTTCTTCGTGACCATCGTTCTCTCGTCCAGATTATCGGACGTGCTGCCCGCAACGTGCATGGACTCGCCATTATGTATGCTGAGACCATCACTGAAACGATGCAGCAAACCATTGACGAGACCAATCGTCGTCGCAAGAAGCAGATGGCATATAACGAGGAACATGGCATCACGCCTACTCAGATTCAAAAGGCGCAAATTGCTATTTCCCAGCACAAGCCAGTTGATTATCTGGGTACTGCCTATATTGAAGAAAATGCCTCTCTTGCTGCTGAAGCAGAGGAAGATACCATTTACAATGCCATGTCACCCGATGAATTGCGCCGTGCCATTGATCGTAACCGCAAACTTATGCGTGAGGCCGCCAAGAAACTTGAATTCCTGCAAGCTGAGGAATACAAGCAAGAAGTGGTCAGATTGGAAGAATTGTTGGGTAATCGCATGTGATTTCGTCACGACGACCTTGCTATCATTTGTTATATCTGTAAATGTCAAAGTTACCTATGACAGTCACGTCATAGGCTAAAAACTGTGACAGTTCTTTAGAATGTCATGCGGACTTTGAAGCGGATGCCCCAACGGTTGGTGTTGGGATTGTGCAGGTAGGTGACGCGGCGCACATAGTCAATCTCGATGAGTTTGAAGATGTTGTGGATGCCGACACGCCATTCGACGTAAGGTGTGCGCTCGTTCATGCGGACAGTGTTCTGTTCGTAGGTGCCATCGCCAAGGAAGTGTCCGGGAAAGTAAAACAGTTCAGGGTCGGAATAGTTGAGCGTGGCAGGATTGTTTTTGTCGCTGAGTTGTCCCCAAAGTACGTTGACGCCGAAGCATTCGCGCCATTTGAGTTTCTTCAGCAATGGGATGCGATTGAAGAGCCATCCGTTGAGATCCCATTCGGCGAGGAGGGAGGCGTAGCGGTCGTTGAGGAACTCAAGGTTGGAGATGAGGTAGAAGGTGTTGTCTTCGATGATGTAGGAGGCATTGGCAGCGGGATGGATGAGGAGGGGAAAGGGGACTTTGTTCCATTGTGCGCCTACCTTGATGTTGGCATCGAACTTGCCGAACTGTCCGAGCCAAAAGCGTTTGTAGATGCCTGCTTCGGTGACGTTGTAGTTGTATTGACCGCCAAGGAATCCGTTGATGCCTCGTGTGTAAGAGAGGGAGAGGATGGGGGCATCGTGGTTCACCTTCACGCGGCGCTGTTTGGTGTTGATGTAGGTGACATTGGGCTCGTAAGTTACACCTACCTTAAATTCGGCAGTGGTGATGCCGGAGAGCCATCGGGAAGGGTTGTTGACGGGTGTGCCCACACCGTCGAGCCGTTGATAGAAGAGGGCATCGACTGGGTGGTTGCGGGTGCGCGTGAATTGTGCGTTCACTTTCACACCGGTCTCAAATTCGCGTGTGTAGTCGATGTGCAGTTCGCGCGTGTGGTGGTATTGGTCCACCTTGGAGGCATGGAAGGCTGTGAACATGTTGTCCTTGTCGGTGGGCACAAACTTGTCGAAGGGTGAGATGATGTCGTCCCACCAATAAATAGAAAGGTTGTGCTGAGGAAACTCGCGTGGGAGGTAGGCTTTCTTGTTGAAGGCATAGGTGAGCATGCCTTTCCAATAGACGTTGTGGGTCTTGGTGCCGTAGGCGGCGTAGGCGTCGGCGAAGAGGTGAGGGGAGAGGTTGGCGGTGGTGTGTGCAGAGGCTCGAAGGCGCATGCCGTCGTAGTGGTTGGAAGAGATGATGGTGTTGACGGGGCCTATATCCACGTAGTTGGGGTGGAGGGAGTCGCCTGTCTCGACGAAGTTTTCGACGAGGGCTTTGAAGCCGAAGAGGACGTATTTGAAGCCCTTGATGTGGGTGAGGCGGTCGAGGAAACTGTCTATCTTTCTTTCGGAGGTGGTGAGTTTGACCTGTCTGTATTCGTTCCAGAAAGAGTCGTCCTGCATGGATGCGTCGGGTTCGCGCAGGGTATTGCCCTTGATGTGCTTGAAGAGGGAGCGTGGGATTTCTTCGAAACTGACGTTGGTGAGTCGGGTGACTCGCTGCACTTGGAACTTGCCGAGCCACTTGGAGAGTTGCAGTTCGACGAGCATATCGTTGGTGGAGGCGATGCGGTCACCGCTCTCCAGTTGGGTGAAGTCTTGGGAGATGAGCATGTTCTCGACGAAGTTGACGTCGCTGCGACGGGGGATGGTGAGTTCCACACGGCGCACTTGGAAGGTGGAGTCGGGATCGAGCAGGATGTAGAGGTGACCGGAAAAGCCGAAGTCTTGCTGGTTGTTAGGCAGGAACTCAACATCGACCACTTTGTCTTGTTCGATGAAGAGGGTGTCTTGCAGGTAGTAGCGGTAGAAGGAGATGGCGCTGTTGGCAATGGGCGACTTGAAGGGGAATTGCAGCAGACGGCATTCTTCCTCGTAGATATCGACATCGGTGAAGATGTCTTTGAGGGTGGTGGTGAGGATTTCGCCGGTGTTGACGAGTTCTGTCACTCCCTTGTTGCTTTCGCCTTTGATGACCTGTTTTTCGGACTTGGGGTCTTTGCGGTAATAAATTTCGGAGAGGGTTTCATCGACGGTGAGGGGAAGGGTGAGCTTGCCCGTCTGTGGGGATTTCTCCACATGGTCTTTCAGAAAGGCAAAGCGTTTGTATTCTCCTTCGTCAAAGACTTTGTCACTCACCTCATTGAGGGAGAAGGTCATTTTCTCATATTTAGTGTAGGTGAGGAAATCTTTTGAACGGAGGTCGAAACTCTTTTTGTGGGCAATCACTTTCCGCATCAGTTCGACAGCAGGGTTGTTCTTACGGCTGTATCGTCCTCGCTTGGAGGACACGGTGACCCCTTCAAGTGTCTGATTTTCTGGTACAAGCCGGATGGTGATGTTTTTGTTCGTGCCGAAGTCTTTTAGACGGTACACTTGTGTCTGATAGCCTAAGGAGGAGATGGTGAGTTCGTGCCATGTGCTGTCTTCCTTGATGGCGAAACGTCCGTTTTCGTCCGTCTGCTCGCCTACGTTCTTACCGTCATAATAGACATTGACGTAGTCAATCACTTCGCGTGTCTTGCTGTCGATGACACGCCCCGTCACTTGGGCATGACTCAACAGACACGAGAGTGTGAGGGCGATGAGGCATATGGAGAGTTTTTTCATATTACTTCGGGTAAGTCTTTTATGTGGCGGATAATGTGTGTGGGCACGGTTTCATCTACTGTTTCATTGTCCCATCCGATGCCTTTGAGCCACACTGTCTGGCATCCGATTTTGGTGGCAGGGAGAATGTCTTTGGAGTAACTGTCGCCTACCACGAGGATGTCATGGGCAGGCAATTCTTCCGCTGTCTTTCCCATGATTTCTCTTAAGGCATCGACACCTAACTGGAAAATTTTGGGGTCGGGTTTGCGAATGCCCACAACGGCGCTTTCCACGATGTGCTGGAAGTATTCAAGATGGAAGTCTTTCAGGATGGTCTCGATGTTGCCGTAGAAATTGCTGACCAGTACGAGGGGGTATTTCTCTGCCAACGTGGCGATGACGGGACGGCTCACTTCAAGCACATTCAGCACATATTGATAACAATAGTTTGCCACGGCATCACTTTGAATTTTCCGTTCCGTATCACTCACCAACCAAACGCCTCTGTTGACGAGGTCTTGGGTTTCGAGGTCGCATTTGATGGTGAGAAGGTCGAGGAAGTTATGTTCAGGCTGAATGTAAGGATGTTTTGCCAAAGCACGTTCGGCGAAGACATAACTCTGGCGGAACTCTTCCTTGCTGACAGGAATGTTCGTGTGTCGATAGCCTTCCCACAGCACTTCACTCCAATGGAGAGCGTTAGTGTCTATGGTGCCTCCGTAGTCGAATATGATAGCCTGAATTCTATTTACCATCTGACATTTACCATTTAATCATTTGCCATTTACTATTTGGGCATTTAGTTTTTGACAGAAGCCCTCATGGGTGTGGCGCATATAGAGATATAGTCCTGTGAACACGACAATTTCCATGAGCATGTAGAGCCATGGGAAATCAAACAGAAAAGTGATGTAGAGGGTGATGGCGCGGGTGTTGAACGTGAGGATGTTCGCCCATTTCATCAAGGGGAGGCTAAGCCTTCTGAACTCATCGCGAAAGGCTTGGGGTATGTTCTCCGTGTCACCATATTCCTCCTTCAGTTTCTGCTTGAGGAGTTGGAATTGGGGCGTCTGCTTTTCCTGATTGCGTGTGTAGTTGATATAGGTGAGCAGGAAGAGTTTGTAGATGAGGTTTCCCTTCCATGGAGTTTCCTCGTAGATTTGCTTTTGCTGAATGGAGTTGTCGAGTTCGCTGCCTGCTTTTCCTTTCAGGAAGAAGAGGTGTATCTGCCGATAGTAGTCGGAGAGTCCGCACTGATGGGCGTGGCACACGATTCCAGAGAACCACGATAAGGCATAAATGACCAAGGTGGCTATGAGGGTGTTTCGTTCGTTGTTTTCTATGCCCAACCACTGAAATTCGAGGTCGTGATGAAAGTAGAAACGGAAGGCTACTGCGTGGTAGATGGCAAAGAACCACACATCACCCGCTGCTCCATCAAGGATGCGTCCGAGTTGCGTCTTCTTGCCAGTCATACGTGCCAGTTGTCCGTCGGCACTGTCATAGAAGTTCGCCCATGCCAAGAGGAGGACACCGATGATGTTGTAGATGAGTCCTTCAGTGCCTTCTGTACGGTAACTGCCATGTGCGAAGAAGTAGGCAGATGCGACCCCAATGAACATGGAGAGGATGGTCACGGTGTTGGGATGCACGTTCAGCGCATCGAAGAAACGTGCCCACTGATAACCGATGGGACGTGTCCACACCACATCGAGCCACTCTTCGGTATCATTCGACTTGTATGTCTGTTGTATCTGCTCTTTCATTTAGCTTTAACCTTAACCTTAACCCTAACCCTAACGTTTCAACTCTCAACTGTCAACTCTCAACTGTCAACTCTCAACTGTCACCTCTCAACTCTCAACTCTCAGCTCTCACCCCTGAATCACTCTTTCTGCGATGGCTTTTGCTGCCTGATCGCGGCAGGAGGAGAAACTGGGGAAATCGTTGAAGTCGATAAACCAGATTTTGCCTTTCTCGTCTATGACGGCATCGCCGCCATAGATGGGCACTTGCATCTTTTTCGCCAATTTTTCGGCAAGTCGGTGAACTTTGTTAGGGTCAAAAGCATACCCTTTTTCTTTTCCGTTGATTTTCTCATGCCCGAATTTGGAGTGTCCCCTGCTGGCATATTGCCAATGGAAGAAATTGGTGCCCTCCACACCGTAGAACTTGATGAGGTCGCCGACTTTGTGCTCTTGCACCAACCAAAAGTCGATGCACAAATCGCTAAATGTGTTCAGAGCCTCCTCAATATCTTGCTCTGTCTCGCAATAGATCGTGTCGATAGGCATGGTTGAAGGACCTTGGCCATTTTTCATCCAGAATGGCAGGGTGAAGTCATCTTTCATCTTGTCGCTTTTAGGCATGAGTTCCCTTTTGAAACCGACACGGAATTGGGGTTGCGGGGTGCCTGCCGTGACCATTTCCATTGCCACTTCCGTTTTGCTCATGCAGGCGAGTGATCCTCTCAGGGGATTGAAAAACTTTTTCAGTTCTTCGTCCTTATATTCTGTCAGCATGGTTTCCATCATGTCCGTGAGGGTTGCTCTATTTCTTGCCATTGTCATCACTCTGTCAAACGAGGAGTAGTCTTGCTTTCTCATTTCCTCTTCGCGGATGGTGATGACCTCATGTCCAAGGTGTCTCAATTCATCTATCACAGCCGTGAAGATGGCTGCATCATCGCCCACCAGATTGGGCGAATAATCAATACCTCTGCTGATACCTAATATTCTCATATCGTGTCTTATCTATTTTGATTGATGTCGTTTTTGTTTTCAGATGGGGTGGTGCTGTTCCCGATTTTCATGAGCAATAAGCCGATGGCTGTCCAGAAGAGTTCGCGCACTCGGCAAATGATGCTGATGAACATGCCGATGTCGGCTGTCATGCCCATTTGGGCAACTGACATGGCAAAGCCTCCTTCGCGACCGCCCAATTGAAGGGGCAGAAAAAAGAGGAGGTTGGCGAAGAGGCTTGTGAAAGAGAGGATGAGAAATGCAAAAACGAAGGTCAACCCGCCACCCGTTCCTGCATCGAAAAGCAGGAGCATGAAGTAGATTTCAAGACTCTGGAGCACTCTTCCCACATATTCGAGGGCGAAACTGGCATAGAAACTACGTTGGTTTTGTGACTGGAGTTCTGAAATCTGCTGATCTATCTTTTGAAGGTCTTCTTGATGATTCTCTCTGAACCGTCTTGCCCAATTCTTGCAGCCTGGGATATGTCCGACAAGGCGGATGAGTTTGACGACCATCCCATTCTTATAGCCCCGTATGAAGAGGTATATGCCACCACTACAGAAACAGAGCATGAAGAGCAGTACAATGCCCATTCCTACATTCATGGGAAGGATGCCCAATGATGCCAGCGTCAGATAGACTGCAATGCTGCTTGTCCAGAACCAGAAGTGGGCGAAGATGTGCATCATGGCAAAGAGTAACACACTGGAGGTGGCTCTTTGCGTACCGATATACGGCTTCAGTTCCATGATTTTGTAAGGTTCGCCACCCATGAGTCCTGCGGGAGTCGCATAGTTGAGCGCAAAGCCCGTGATGGTGAGCTTCAGGATCTTCCAGAAGGGGATAGGGCAGTCACCCGAACCTCTGATGATGATGCGCCATGTACAGGCATTCATGATGTAGAGGAAAATCCACAAACCGAGAATGGCAATGAGCCAATAGCCTGCATGGCAAATGTCTGCCCAGAGTTGAGCAAACGACACCTTGAATGTGAACAACATCACAATGACTGCGATGAGTCCGAAGGCAAAGAAGATGTTGCGGGTGGTACTCTTCATCTTATATCTTACTGAATGGCGAAAATCGCCCAGCGCATGGGCTGACTAATTATCCTCTTCTGTCACTTGGTCGAGTTTCAGTTTGTCGGAGTCGTCACGTTTTGCTACATATTGCTTTTGTAGAGGATTGGTGCGCTCTTGGTCAAAACGTGAACGGTTGCGCACGGCATCGACAGCAGCGTAGATGGCTTCACGGAAGGGCTGCTCGTCTTCCACCATGTTCTTTCCTGCGATGTCGTAGCACACTCCGATGGCTGGTGCGGTGCGAAGCACTGATAGACCTGCTGTGTAGTTGACGCCTTCGTTGAGCGCAAGAGACTTGAATGCAGACACACCTTGATCGTAGTACATGGCAAGAACCGCATCGAAATGCTTGTGGTTACCTGTCCCGAAAAATTCATCAGCAGGATATGGTCCCACACATCGTACTCCGCGCTTGAACAGTTCGTCAATGACAGGAATGATGATTTCCTGCTCTTCTTGTCCGTCGGCATGTGGATTGAGTGCCAGCACGGCAATACGTGGGTTGTCAATGAAGAAATCGCGCTTCAGGGTGTTGTGCAAGGTGACAAGACGTTCTGCAAGGGTCTCTTTGTTGATGTGTCCTGGAATCTCCGATACAGGAATCTTGTCAGTTGCCAATGCGATGCGCAGATTGTTGGCAATGAATATTTTCAGTGCTTTTTTGCCTTCTCCCATGGTCTCCTCAATGTAGGAAGTCTGACCTTGGAAGGTCGTGCCATTGTCTAATTTGATGCATGCGTTATTGAGGGGAGAGGTCACCAATGCATCAATCTTCCCGTCTCTCAAGTCTTTCAGTGCCTTATCCAAAGAGATGAGGGCAGCCTTGCCCGCTTCTTCAGTGGCTTGTCCGATTTCAATCTTCAGCTCGTCTTCGCCGAAGCTGTTGATCATGTTGAGGTGACCATCCTTTGCTGCCTCTGCTGATTCAACCACTTGGAAGTTGGTTTCACAACCAAGGGTCTTGCGGTGGTAGGTCGCCACCTTCGGGGAACCATAAATGACAGGTGTACAGATGGAGGTCATCTCCTCTGCCTCAAAAGTATTCAGTATCAGTTCATAACCGATACCATTGATGTCGCCTTGTGTGATGCCGATTTTAATTCTTTCCATTTTCTTCTTCTTTTATGTTTTCTTCTTCACTTGGAGTTTCTAACGTGTATAAGGCTGCTTCGAGCCTGCGAATCATTGTGCGCTTCATCTTGTCGGGTGCATACACAAAGCCCTCAACCACAATGACGCGATTGTTCTTCTCGTCCAGTCGGGAATGACTGACGAAGGGACCACCCATGGCATCGTTTCGCATCTCCCACAATCCACGTGCCTCCATGGCAAATTTGCCGTTCACGCTGATGTTTTTGGTTTTCACAAACTCTGCGTTGGTTTGCATCCACTGACCTGCCTTTCCACCAGGGATGTTTCGTTTCATGATGGTGTCGCGAAGTGCAATGTAAGGTCCTTTGGTGAACATCTTCTCGCTCACATAGGGTAGGGAGTAGATGCAGATGTTCTGGATGGAGGAAAGCCCGTCATCGCTTGCCCAGATGAAATCCTCACCCACCTTCATCTTCTTGATGTCGAAAGGAATGTAGAACTCGCAGTCGAACATCTCTTTCACTTTCTTGGCGAACTTCACGTTGTGCTGGAAGTAGAGGTCATTTGCCATGCGGTTGATCTCCTCGCTGGTGATGAGTCCCTCGATGCCTTTGGAATGTTCTGTGATATAGACCGACGCCTCCACCTGATTGGGGGCATGGAGCGTGAGAATCATCTGTGGCGTGGAGTGTACGTCTTTCTCCACCGTCATCTTTGCCTTCGTGTATTCGTTGCTGATTTCGATGCGGAAGATGTTGCGGAACAGATTGGTGATTTTGTCGTAATGAGACTCTGTGATGTGGCTCTTATGGAACTGAGGTTCTTTTTGCGGCAATCCTGCCAAAGGTTTGTCAAGAATCGTCTGCAACGCCCTGCCTGCATAACCCTCCCAAATGCTGTCATCCGCCACCACCATCACCTCATAGGGGTTACCAGAAGATACAGGGGTGAGCAAACTGGCACTTCTGCGACGACGTCCGTTTTTTGTCGGGTTGTCACAGGCGGAGAAGATGCACGCTGCAACTAAAAGTATAGCGATAATTCGGAATTTCATATCGGTTTACAATTTGTCGTTTGTTTTTTACTGCTCGGATGGAATGAATCGCCCAGCGCGTGGGCTGGTTGAGAGTAATCCACAGGCAGCCCAGATGTCTTGTCCTCTCGAAGCACGAATGGTTGTGGGAATGCCGTGGTTGCAGAGATAGTCTCTGAAATGCTCCATCGTGTCCATCTCCACCTCCTTCAAGGGCACATCAGGCACTCGATGCCAGCGGATGAGGTTCACTCGGCAGAATAGTTCTTTCAGCAGTTTGGTCAACTCTTTCGCATGCAGCGGAGAATCGTTGGTGCCGCCAAACATCGTGTATTCAAAGGTGATACGCCGTTGGTGACTCCAATCATATTCTCGCAACAGGGCAACGATGTCGGCAATGGGAAATTGCTTCTCTGCTGGCATCAGTTGCAGACGCTGTTCATGAATGGGGGAGTGGAGTGACACTGCAATGTGACATTCGCTCTCATCGAGCAGTCGTCGCATGTGGTTCTTCAATCCCACCGTCGAGATGGTGATGCGGTGCGGACTCCAAGCCCAACCGTAATCAGCCGTGAGAATCGTTGTCGATTTCAGCACATTGTCAAGATTGTCGAGCGGCTCCCCTTGTCCCATATAGACGATGTTGGTCAGTGGCGTCTTACCCTCTTCAGCAATGAGTTGGTCAACGGTGTAGATTTGGTTCAGGATGTCCCTCACCGTCAGGTTTCCCTGCCAACCCTGTTTGCCTGTTTGGCAGAAGAGGCAGTTCATCTTGCAACCCACCTGGCAACTCACACACAGCGTGGCGCGATCACCTTCTGGGATATAGACGGTCTCCACAAACTTTCCGCTTTCCGTGGGGAAGAGGTACTTCACCGTGCCGTCCTTGCTCTTCTGAGTCTCCACAGGAGCCATGCACCCCACAGAATACAACGAATCCAACTTCTCGCGATTTGCCTTTGAGAGGTTGGTCATTTCGTCGATGGTATGCACATGTTTGCCATAAATCCATTGTGCCATCTGTTTAGCCGTGAATTTAGGCATAGAGAGGTGCAGGCACACGTCCTGCAACTCTTCCAATGTCATACCAAGTAAGGCAGACCCACCCCTCACCCTCCCTACGGGGAGGAAGTGGTTACTTTGTTCGTTCGTATCCTTATTGACAGAGATACTACTCCCTCCATTTAGGGAGGGTGAGGGGAGGGTCTGCTGTTCTGTTTTTACCATGCAAACAATGGGTAGTTCTTCATGGTCTCGTTCACTTCGCCGCGCACCTTTGCAATGACAGCCTCGTTTTCTGGGTCGTTGAGCACTTCCTCAATCCATGCCGCAATCTTCACCATGAGGTCTTCCTTTGCACCACGAGTAGTGATGGCAGGTGTGCCAAGACGGAAACCAGAAGTCTGGAAAGCAGAGCGGGTGTCGAATGGCACCATGTTCTTGTTGATGGTGATGTCGGCAGCCACCAGTGCATTCTCAGCCACCTTACCTGTCAGGTCTGGATATTTTGTACGGAGGTCAACCAACATAGAGTGGTTGTCAGTACCACCGCTCACGATAGCGAAACCACGTTTCGTCAGTTCGTCAGCCAGTACAGCAGCGTTCTTCTTCACCTGCTTAGCATACTCCTTGAACTCAGGCTTCAGAGCCTCGCCGAATGCCACAGCCTTAGCCGCAATCACGTGCTCCAGAGGACCACCTTGCTGACCTGGGAATACAGCAGAGTTGAGGAGTTGAGACATCTTCTTCACCACACCCTTAGGCGTCTTGTAACCCCAAGGGTTGTCGAAGTCCTTGCCGAGCAGAATCAAACCACCACGAGGACCACGCAGTGTCTTGTGTGTGGTAGTGGTCACGATGTGTGCATACTTCACAGGGTTCTCCAGCAGACCCGCAGCGATGAGACCAGCAGGGTGAGCCATATCAATCATCAGGAGAGCACCCACTTCATCAGCAATCTTGCGCATACGGGCATAATCCCATTCACGGCTGTAAGCAGAACCACCGCCGATGATGAGTTTGGGCTTGTGTTCCTTAGCCAATGCTTCCATCTCGTCGTAATCCACACGACCTGTCTCCTTGTTCAGGTTGTAACCTACAGGCTTGTAGAGGATACCAGAAGTGTTCACCAATGAACCGTGAGAAAGGTGACCACCGTGATCAAGGTTCAGACCCATGAACACGTCACCGGGCTTCAGCACAGCCAGCAGCACGGCAGCGTTAGCCTGTGCACCAGAGTGGGGCTGCACGTTGGCATATTCAGCACCAAAAAGTTGGCAGGCGCGGTCAATCGCCAACTGCTCAATTTCGTCCACCACCTGGCAACCGCCATAGTAGCGATGACCAGGATAACCCTCTGCATACTTGTTAGTGCAGTAACTACCCATGGCTTCCATCACCTGGTCGCTCACAAAATTCTCTGATGCGATCAATTCAATACCTTTCAACTGACGCTGATGCTCTTTCTCAATGAGAGAGAAAATAGTGTTGTCTCTTTCCATTTTAATTTTTATTATGTTTGTTATGATATTTGTTCTACCTTAAAAAAACGATGCAAAGTTACGGATAAAAGAGTGAAAAAACAAATAAATCAGTGTTATTCTTTCTCCATGTTATTACGAAAGTGCATACGATGCCCGAACACACCAGTCTTTGGCATATCAACGGTCAGGTTCTGCACTCCCCCCCCCTTTGTGGGGGAATAGAACAAACGTGATTGTACATGTGTGGTTGTAGCAGTTGCTACGCAGTCAGTGTAGTGTTTGCTACATTGGTTGTGTAGCATTTGCTACACTGGAACTGTAGCATTGGTTGCAATGAAACAGGCGGAAATAAGGCGAAGGCGTGAAAAAGTGAGGGTGCTCGTGCCCTTGATGAGCGGATTCCTTGCAGGATTGGGAACGTTTTCGTAACTTTGCAGTGAAAAAACGGTAGGATATGAAAAAGTCAGATTTGAATATAGAGAAATTGCAGACGAAGGTGGCTCAGTGCATGTGTGCTGATTGTCCGTCGGCAGAGATTTGTCTTCGTCAGATTGTGCGCAGACAGTGTGACAAAAGTCTGGAGCGAGTGCAGATGATTAACCCCGATGCCATCGTGATGGAAGGTGACAAATGCCAGTTTTTCCGCAACACCGAACTGTCGGTCTATGGCATAGGTTTCTGGCACTATTTCGACCTGTTGAGTTACAAGGAAGCCAAGATCGCACGTGCCGTATTGCTTGCCTTTTTCCACAATTCAGCCCAACTGTCTCGCTACCGCACGGGAAAATTCCGCATCTCTCCCGACATGAAGGCGGAGATTGACCGCCTTCTGGAAGAAAACGGTGTGTCCGTCCCCCTTGAATGTGATGCCTACGAGACAGACCTTTAAAATGTTGATACCCCCGTGAATAAAACGTATAACCAATAGACATAGATGCGGATGACCATTTTCGTAATCCCACAAGAATGGTTGCTTTTACAGAGGAAAACAGAAGAAGCCAAGAAAAGATTCCTTCTTTTATTTTGTATTGTGGCGAGTTATTCGTACCTTTGCGATTGAAATCTAAAACCTAAGAATAAGATGGCAGACAAAGAACCTGGCTACGTTTATATATTGACCAATCCCAGTTTCCGTGAAGATTGGGTGAAGATAGGAAAGAGTTCGCGTCCTGTTGATGTGAGAAGCAAGGAACTGGATAATACTGCTGTTCCCTTACCCTTCGAGATATTTGCCACAATGAAAACCACGAAATACAATGAGGTGGAGAAGTTGGTGCATAAGACCATTGACCGTCTCACCGATTTGCGAATTCGCCAAAACCGAGAGTTCTTCAATGTGGCGCCACAGATGGCACTTGACATCTTCCGTGATATTGCAATGACGATAGATGATGCAGAAGTGACACTTTACGAAGATAACAAACCCATCGTGGAAAGTGAACATAAGGAACCGCAGAAGCGAGAGGTGAAACGTCCTCGCTTCAAGTTCTCCATGTGTGGTATCAAGATAGGCGAAAAAATCACCTTTGACCCAACGGGTCTTATAGTGAAAGTGGCCTCTGATGACAGCATCGAATACGAAGGACGCATCTATAAACTGTCCCCTTTTGTAGGCACTTTTATGCCAGAAGAGCATCGCAACACCTCTGGTGCCTATCAAGGTGCCAAGTATTTCTCGTATAATGGCAAAGTGTTGGATGAGATTAGGAGAGAAAATGAAATATAGATGTTATTACGGTTCGTTTCGATAATATGATTGAGGAGAAAGAGAAATAAGGGGAGAGAAAAAGATTCTTGAAATAATTTCTGTCTTTAATTACATTTTTGTAATAATTATGGGAATAAGAGCAAATAAAGCTATGGTACAACTCAATATAGGAATCAACACCATTATTGAGTATTTGAGCTCTGTTCCAGAACTTGCTCCGAATGGGGAAATAACCCTTTATACAAAACTTTCTGACGCACAATATGAAGCATTGCAAAAAAGATTTCAGAAAGATAGAATGATAAAGGAGGCATCCAAAACAATCAAGAAGTTAAGAAAAAATGGGCCACTTACAGTTCAATCCAAACCACCTGTAATTATAGATAATGCATTATCTGGTAAACCATTGATTGAAACTATAAAAGTCCAATTGAAAGATTTACATTTTGAACATCATTGGGCTTCATATCGAAAGGGAAGTGAAACCTTCGTCCTTTTCGATTCAAGAATGTCAAAATATATAAATCTTGGTATAGGACGTACGAAGATAGAGAATATCGCAGCCATAATAACATTAAATCGTAATGATCATTCTTTCATTTTTAATGATGCAAACATGTTACCTGATCTAGAAAAGATATCACTTCTATCAGAGCAGGAAGCAAAAGAACTTAAGAAAAAGAAAAAAGAACAAAAAAAAATGAGAAAAATCAGAAGGAGAATAGTTTGCCTGAATCGAATGTAAAAGTTGAGCATAGAATTATTTTCTCTTCTCTTAGATTTAGAGAAGGAAGGGCTTTATTCACCTATAAAAAAGAGAAGTACACATTTAGAGCAAATTATATTAAAGATTTTTCATCTATTATTCGTCAATACCAAAAAAATTGTACTCGAAAAGAAAAAGGTGAAATCAAAAATTATTCAATAAATGTTGTTATAGACAAAAGAAAGCATTCATTTGTTTTTCTGGATTTTGACTTGTGTCGTTTTGTAACAAGTCTTAAAGAAAAGTATTCCCGAACAAGTCATAAAGAAAAGTATTCCAAGGTTGTCGAATCGTCTGCTGTGATAGAACAGCCTAGTCAATCACAAATTGCAGGAAAAGTCAAACTGGGTGTTGAAAATATTGAGTTTTATAATGGTTACTATGTTATCGTGCTTATAAAAAATGGAATAAAAGATTTGTCAATCACTCCCCTCACGGTGGTTGATAGCCATTCCAAAGCGTGTCTTCGTTATGTGCATCGATATTTTTCAGAAAGATTTCCTGACGATATAGATATTTTGTACAGCAAAACAAAAATCACAGGATTAACAAAACCATATATTCTTAATAAATACATCAAGGTCCTCCACAATAATATAGATGTACGAGGCGATTGGTGGGAAGAGGTGCAAAATGAACGTAAGTTATCTCTGAAACAATGTCGTAATGCATCGAGGGCTGAAGTACAGCAGAAAGTATCGTTGACGAATGGATATTTGGATAATCTTGTTGGTTTTCAAAACGACAAGAACTTAATTTCCGTTTATGAGATAAATCATGGTATTGAGGAAAAAGCCTTCATCTTTTCAGTTGATCTTCCTAATAATAGATGTGCTATTATTTTTGAGAACATTTCATATGCGTCTACTGCGACAGAGATCTTCATTGCAAAAAATGAGAACTATGAGTCTTGTGTAAATCTTGTGTTTAGTTATTTTACGGATTATAGTATTTATACAAAACGAGATTCTTTACGAAAAGGAATTAACCCTCCCGAGAAATTTCACGCGGAAAAATACTGCTATTTAGTTCACAATGAATTGTCCCAGTGGCTCATAAACCTAAATGAAGTTTTGGAACGAACAAACCATGCGTCAGTCATAGAATTTGTTCACGGACTCCATGTTCCACGTGATAAAGAAAGACGTTCGGGTCACGAAGAATTTATAGAGACAAAGAACATTCATAATGAATTAATGCGAAAACTATATGATAGGCTTTGTGTGGAATATGGCGAACAGAATGTCGGTACTGAAATTAGAGTGGGAAGCAAGAGAATAGATACTGTTGTTCGAAAACAAAACAGTTATGATATATATGAAATCAAATCTGATCCAGACCCTTTTGTTTGTGTCACAAAGGCATTAGGGCAGATTTGTCAATATGCATATCTATATTGTCGTGATAGTATCGAAAAAATGGTTATTGTGGGTTCATCTGAAGCTCCTTTAGAAGTCGATAAGTATTTATCATGGTTCCGTGATAAGTATTCTTTACAAGTTTATTATCTAAGTGTTTAATCAACCATGATACATTGACAGCAAATGAATAGAATAGTTCTCATAGGTAACGGCTTCGATTTGGCTCATGGTCTCAAAACCAATTATAAAGACTTTATTGATTGGTATTGGGAGAACTGGGGAGGGAAATTACTTCATGGACATAATAGGATAGAGACAGATGGGTTATGCTCATTTAAAATAAAAGATAATGTCGAGGCATATAGTTGGGCATATGCCTTTCAGGGATGGCGCTATAAGAGGGAAAATCCTTTCATTCCATGGAATTGGGGTGATGTTATAAAGATAGTGAAAGAAGATAAAGAATTCTGTGATTTTTCTATGAGTCCATTTCTTGAAAGTATATGTAATAGCTTAGAAACAAAGAAGTGGGTAGATATAGAGAATGAGTATTATCGCCTACTAACCAAATATGCATTAGAAGATAAATCAGAAAATGATGTATATGCGTTGAACAACCAGCTTGCAGAGATGCGTGGTCTCTTGATTGACTACTTAAATACGATAAATGTTCAAGAAATAAAGGCTAATTCCCAAATTCGGAGTAAATTGTATTCTCCCATAAAGGAAGACGATATTGCTATCGGAAGCAAACGACTCTTTGATGATTATATAGATTGGTGTATGAAACAAGAACAAGATTATTGGAAATCGAAAATGACAAAGTATGGGGATCAATTCTCATACATAGATGTTGAAGATTACAAGAATAATCTTAAAAAGGGCTACTCGGGAAAGTATCCACGTCCTTTTATGATGCCTGATAATATCATGCTACTGAATTTCAATTATACGAAAACTGCATCTTTGTATGAAACTGATAATTTCAAAACCAATTATATTCATGGACGACTGGAACATTTCGAGAGCGTAATCTTTGGTTATGGAGATGAGTTGGACGAGAAATACAAAGAACTCCAGAATTCGGGCAACAACGATTGCTTGTATAATATAAAATCTATTAAGTATTTGGAATCGGATAATTATCGTAAAGTGTTGGATTTCATAGAATCCGACCTTTTCCAAGTGTGCATCATGGGGCATTCCTGTGGTAACTCTGACCGTACACTTCTCAATACTCTTTTCGAACACAGAAATTGTATCTCCATCAAGCCTTATTTTCATGAATCGAATGATGGTACAGACAATTACCTTGAACTTGTCCAGAACATCAGTCGCAACTTTAAGGATATGAAACTGATGAGGGATAGGGTCGTCAACAAGACATATTGCGATAAGTTATAACGGGAAAATGATGATTTAGATGTAATCACTAGTGTGATTATGGCTTTATTTCTTACTTCTGACAGGTGGAGTCGAACACTTCGCCGGGGCAGACGTAGTGTGATTATGTCTTTATTTCTTACTTTTGACAGGTCGTATCGAGTAGCCTGAGAAACGACTGGCGTTATTCCATGCAATGAATTCATCGTCAAAAATGACGGCATAGGCATAACAAGGGAAGTCGTCGCAAAGTGTAGATGTCCAATAATTTCCCATGCCCAGAAGGGGACGCCCCTCCATTCCTGCGGCTGGCAAGAAAATAGATTTACCGTTAGGACCTGTCACCTGATAACCACCTGATGTCCAAGTCCATTTGCATTTCTCTATCAGTTCGGCAAATTCATCAGCAGTGGGAATGTGCCATTTAGCGTCCCAGAAAGGCACCTTGTGGGTTTGGGCATAAGAGGACGCTGCATCGTCGTCTGGTTCGAGTTTTACTTTTCCGTCCTTTTTCCCGAAAGTGCTGTCGGTGCAGTATTTGGTCAATGCTTTAGGTCCGTTGCCATACTTGTAGCCCCTCCATGAGGATTGTGACAGTGGGGCATCTTGCGATGAGACGGTGCTGCCCCAACTGTAGTAGTCTCCGAAATCCGATGCTTTGTTGTTCACTGCCATATTGCGGTCAGCCCATAGGGTGCCACTGGGCAACCCGAGGTCAATCGCTTGGGGGACATAGCGTTGGGAGGAGGAAGGGATACTGTTCTGAGCCTGTACAGCCGTGAGGGTACAGAGCGTGAACATTAGGATGATATAGCGTAACTGTTTCATGGTCAAAATACTTTATTGGATACTTTTTGTTCTCACTTGTTTCATGCCGTTTTGTTCTTGTGGCACACCATTCGCGTTGGTCTTTTTGCGAGCCTCGTCGATAGCGAGGTTGATGAGCGACTCCCACGAAGGCTTCTCTTGGGTGAGTGTGCTGATTTGGTAGCGGAGGCTCTCGATGAAACTGAGCAGGAAGAACCCGCCCTTCACACTGCACCATGATGCCTCTCCAGGGCTGGCAGCTGTAGCCCACACGTTGCCGCCTTGTCCAAGGAAAAGGTTACGCAACTTGTCGGTGTCGAGACTGTGTGATGCACGTGAGAAGAGAGAGTTCATGCTGACAGCGGTGGGCGTTTCGTAACCCACTTTCGTGTTGCAGCAGTCACTCAGCACGATGCTGAGGCGAGCACCCTTGTCGGTGAAAGCCTTGTAAACGTCAGTCATTGTGGTGTAGTTCTCCACAGCCTTGTCGTATGCAGTCGGCGAGAGGTCAATGCAGGGGAAGTAGTCCTTCTGGTCTTGGAAGCGGAAACCGTGTCCCGAATAAATGAACACTGCGATGTCTTGCTTGCCAGGCTTAAAATTTTCGATGGCCTTTGCCACATTCGCCTTGCCAAAGTCGTTCTCGCTCACGATGGTCTGCTCATAGGGGATTTCCAGCACACGGGCAATGTTACGGAACTCGTTTGTCACGTTCTTGATGTCTTGTTGACAGGCGATGCCGATGTCATCCACCTCTGTGTTCGCCACCATCAGCAGTCGGAGGGTAGGGGTGTCGGCACCTCTACTCACCACCTCCGTCTGGTTCTGTGCACCAGCCTTCTTGGCTGCGGCAAGCAAGTTCTTATATTCAGCATCAGTCGGTTTGTAGAACCTCTCCAGAAAGGTGGTTGAAAGTTCCGACAGTTGCTTCTCCTTGAAACTTGTGGCATTGAAGTAACTCTTTGCATCCGTCATATCGTAAAATACCTGTGGCTCAGGCTTCATGTCCTCACCGCGGAAGTCGCGCCACACCCAGAATAATGTGGGCATTGAACGCGCATCTTTAGGTCTGTAGTACATGATGCCTAACTGGTTTTCTGTTGTCACCGGCTCGGCCGCTTTCAGATAGTCCGATTCCCACACCTTGCCCTTGGTGCCTTCGTCAGCTCTGACAATACGCATCTTGCAGCGCTCGTCGCTGAAATAGGTCATCAAGCCTAAATATCTCTTTCCATCGACTGGGTGGGTGAATTGCAATTCGTAAAAAGTCTGTCCCTGCATGCTAAACGATGCCAGTAGCAGGGTGAAGATGAGTGCTAATCGTTTCATCATTGTTAAGGTTTTAGTATGAAAATCGCCAAGCGCATGGACTGGCTAATTCCCGTAAAAGTCATTGGCATCCACATCTCCCAGACCGTTGGTAACGCTCTTTCCGTTGTCTTTCTTGCTTTTCTTGTCCTTCTTACCAAGAGCCGCATTCGATGTGGCTGTGAGGTTACCGAGATCAACATAGTGGTCAAAACTGTTAGGCTTCAGAGTCACGTTGTCGCCCTTCACCTCGAGGTTGATGCAGCCCACTCCAGCAGTGAGGATGGGACGCCACTTGCTGTCGCTGTTAGCCTTGCTCACCATCACCAGTTGGTAGTCGTCACCCGACAGGTTGCTGGGCAGGATGGGGGTGAACTCAAGTTCGCGATAAGAACGTGTGGGAGTGAGCGATGCATCAGTCACCTCTAGCGTCTTTACCATCTCGCCGTCCTTGTAAAGCGCCACGCCCAAATTGCCCGTGAAATTGCCGATGGTACAGTTACTCACACGTTCCACCTTCACCCTTACTCGCCCACCTTTCTTACCGCTGGGGGCAGCCTCCAGACCTTTCATGCTCAACACACTCACTTTCTCGTTGTTTGCCGATGGAGGCTGAATGCCACCGATGAAGGTGACATTCTCGTTATAGTTCGCCACCGCACCAGTGCGGCTACCCGGACGGACAGGCGAGAGGTTCGTGATTTCAAAATATCCATTACTTGTTCCGTTCCATCCCCAATTGAAATGGAACAATCCGTTAGTGTCATAACCATCGCACACGAAGCAGTGACCGAAATCCTCCTCGTCAGTACCACCCATCAGCACGGGTCTTCCTTCGTTCAATTCCTTCTTCAGATAATAGACGAAGTCTTCGGGAGTGAAAGCGTCGCGACGGAAATTCACCATGTTGTTCCCATAGCCAAAATACTCTACTAAAGCCTGTGCCAGGTCGATGCGGCTTGCACTCGAACCCGATGGCGAATAGTCCATGTTGCAGGCAACACCGACATCGAACATCAGTTGGCTGATAGCCGCATTTTCCTTTTCGTCCCCTCCAGTCTTGCTGTAGGTGGGCAGCATGTTATTCCAGTCGTAAGTAGTGGTGAAAGAACTGCTCACCGTCTCTCCCTCGTTTTCATAACTGTGTGACTTGCCTGATGGCTGTTTGGGAAACTCGTAAAAGCGCATGATTTGTGCTGCACCAGTAGCGACACATCCAGTCAGACTTTTGTTGGGGCACTTGGCATTATAGGGGAACGTCTGCGCATAGCAGATATTGCCCAGCAGCGGTTTCACTTCGGGAGCCAATCCCGCATCATCGTGTACTGCCCTCTTCAGCGGACCTTCATTCAGTTGCGCCAGCAGCGAGTCTGGTGTCATGGACAAGTCGCTCAGCGCCTCCGTATAGCCACCTAACCACGCCTTCATTTCGGGTGCAAGACTCTCAATGTCGAAATGTCCTTCGTTGGAGTAGGCAAGAATCTTCTTCGTACGGCTATCAGCACTCACGATGATGAATCCCTGTTCGTCTCCTCGGTTGAAGATATAGTAGTAAGGATGGTCGTTCTGTGAGTCCTTCTCCACATGCGCCAGTTCTGGCTTCTTATTTTCGCTGCCACGACGCAAGGGCAGGAAACCGACTGCGGCATCCAGAGCATCGTTCACATTCACTACATGAGAGTTTTGTGCATGTACATTCGTGCACATAGATAGGGTTAGGATAGCAAAAAACGCTAATTTTTTCATCATGAAAAGTTCTTAATGGTTGGTGGTGCAAAGGTAAATATTTCTTTTGCAACCACCAAATATTTTTTCATTTAAGTTTGAACTGGAGCACCCCTTGGCTTGAAATTGTTATGTTGGTGTTTGGGTGCTCTTGGAAATGTGTAAAAAGAGTTGGTATCGGACTGTATGATGCAGCCTAATTATCTTTTCTTGCTTTTCTGTTGCGTTATCGAACGAAAAGGCGTACCTTTGTCACTGATTGTAAAAAGCATCATTTTTGCTATGCAGCCATTAGCAGAGAGATTGCGTCCGCAGACGTTGGACGATTATATAGGACAGAAGCACCTCGTGGGTGAGGGGGCTGTGATTCGCCGCATGATTGAACAGAAGCGCATTTCTTCGTTTATCCTGTGGGGACCTCCTGGTGTGGGGAAAACGACGTTGGCGAATATCATCGCCAAGACGTTGGATGTGCCGTTCTTCACGTTGAGTGCAGTGACGTCGGGCGTGAAGGATGTGCGTGAGGTGATTGAAAAGGCGAAGGCTTCGTCGTTTTTCGGCAATGTGAGGGGTGGGGTGTCACCCATCCTTTTCATCGATGAAATCCATCGTTTTTCGAAATCACAGCAAGACAGTCTTTTGGGTGCAGTGGAGCAAGGAGTTGTGACACTGATCGGTGCCACTACGGAGAACCCTTCCTTTGAGGTTATCCGTCCGCTGTTGAGTCGCTGTCAGGTGTATGTGCTGAAGAGTCTTGAGAAGGAGGATTTGATGGGATTGCTTGATCATGCATTGACGACGGATGTGTTCCTGAAAGAGAAAAAGATTGATGTGCAGGAGACAACTGCCATGATGCGCTATAGCGGTGGAGATGCCCGAAAGTTCTTGAATATTCTTGAATTGGTAACTGAAACGTCTTCAGTCATCAACGATGATATTGTTACAGAGACGCTTCAGCAGAATCCTTTAGCATATGACAAGGATGGGGAGATGCACTATGACATCATTTCAGCTTTCATCAAGAGCATCAGAGGAAGTGATCCTGATGCCGCCATCTACTATCTGGCTCGTATGATCGAAGGGGGTGAAGACCCAATTTTTATAGCCCGCAGATTGGTGATTTCTGCCAGCGAAGACATTGGTTTGGCGAATCCTAACGCATTGCTGTTGGCGAATGCAGCTTTTGATACGGTGTCAAAGATAGGCATGCCTGAAGGCCGTATTCCCCTTGCGGAAGCAACTGTCTATCTTGCCACTTCACCCAAGAGTAACTCTGCTTATAACGCGATTAATTCTGCCTTGCAGTATGTGGGCGAGACTGGCAATTTGCCCGTTCCGCTTCATTTACGTAATGCGCCCACCAAACTCATGTCGCAGCTGGGGTATGGCAAGGACTATAAGTATGCCCATGACTACAAAGACCACTTTGTAGAACAGCAGTTCCTGCCCGATGGTGCCACTGATGCCCGTTTCTGGCATCCGCAGGAGAATCCATCGGAGAATAAGTTGCATGAGCGCATGAAACAGTTGTGGGGTGAACGCTTCGAGACCTAGATTTGTGGATAAAGATAAACAGTATTCAATCTTCTCAATCTCTTTAATCATCCGCACCGCGGATTAGTTGGAAAAAAGAACTAGTCCGCTGAAGCGGCCGATTGGAGGATTTGGAAGATTGGTGGGTGCAGTATAGTGCAGTATAGCAAGCCTCCATTGAAGAGTAATTCACTTTTTTCGTACCGTTGAGCTTCGCTTGAACGTAGGATGCATCTCTGAATAACAAATAAATCGGGATTTATTTTGTTCTTCGCTCGGTTTTCACTACCTTTGCAGCGTTTTTCGCGCGTGTGCATGCAAGCATACGTGTGTGTAGTGCGGTAAAAAGATAAATACTAAAATTTCAAGATATGAACATTTCTTATAAATGGTTGAAGGAATACGTTGACTTCGACATGACAGCCGAGGAGGTGGGCAAGGCGCTCACCAGCATGGGTTTGGAAGTCGAAGCAGTGGAAGAGGTGCAGAGCATCAAGGGTGGTCTGCAAGGTCTTGTTGTGGGTCAGGTGTTGACCTGTGAGCCTCACCCGAACAGCGACCACATGCACGTGACGACCGTGGATGAAGGCAACGGTGTGGTGGAGCAGATTGTCTGCGGTGCCCCCAATGTCGCTGCTGGTCAGAAAGTGATTGTGGCTCAGTTGGGCTGCAAACTCTACGACGGCGACAAGGAGTTTGTCATCAAGAAGAGCAAACTGAGAGGCATCGAGTCGAACGGCATGATTTGTGCTGAAGACGAGATTGGTGTGGGTACCAGCCACGATGGCATCATCGTGCTGCCCGAAACGGCTGTGGTAGGAACTCCTGCTGCCGAATACTTCGGTTTGGAGAGCGACTTCGTGATAGAGGTCGATATTACGCCCAACCACTCAGACGCTTGTTCTCATTGGGGTGTAGCACGTGACTTCTATGCCTACTTGAAGCAGAACGGTTTTGAGACTAAACTTCATCGTCCATCTGTGGATGACTTCAAGGTACAGAACAATGGCCTGAAGTTTGATGTGGTGGTGGAGGCTCCCGAGGCTTGTCCTCGTTACTGCGCTGTCAGCGTGAGGAACTGCGAAGTGAAGGAGAGTCCAAAGTGGTTGAAAGACCGTCTGACAACGATCGGTCTACGTCCCATCAACAACATCGTCGATATTACCAACTACATCATGATGGCATACGGACAGCCACTGCACTGTTTCGATGCCGACATGGTGAAGGGCAACAAAGTGGTGGTGAAGACCCTGCCTGAAGGCACTCCGTTCGTTACGCTCGATGGTGAGGAACACAAACTCTCCGACAAGGATTTGGCAATCTGCAATGCCGAGGAGCCGATGTGTATCGCTGGTGTGTTCGGTGGTAAGGGTAGCGGCACATACGAAACCACGAAGAACGTGCTCTTCGAGAGTGCTTACTTCCACCCCACATGGATTCGTAAGAGCGCCCGTCGTCATGGCTTGCAGACAGATGCCAGTTTCCGCTTTGAGCGTGGCATTGACCCGGCAGGTCAGATATATGCCCTCAAACGTGCAGCGATGTTGGCGCAGGAATTGGCAGGTGGCGAAATCAGCATGGAGATTGTCGATGTGAAGAACGACACGTTGCCACAGGATGCCATCATTGATGTGGAATATCAGTATGTGGCTGACCTCATCGGTAAGGAACTGCCCGTGGAGACTCAACAGAGCATTCTGAAGAACCTCGGCTTTGAAATCCTTTCTTCTGATGAGAAGCAGATGCAGGTGAAGGCTCCCGCATTCCGTGTAGATGTGAAGAAACCTTGTGATGTGGTGGAAGAAATTCTCCGCATCTATGGCTATAACAATATTGAGATTCCTTCTCAGGTGCGTTCATCGCTCACCGTAAAGGGCGAACTGGACAAGAGCAACAAACTGCAGAATCACGTGGCTGAACAGTTGGTGGGCTGTGGCTTCAATGAGATACTGAACAACTCGCTCACCAAGGTTTCTTACTATGAAAATGGTCAGACTTACAAACTGGAGAACTGTGTGAAACTGATGAACCCGCTGAGCCAGGACTTGGCAGTGTTGCGTCAGACGCTGCTCTTCGGTGGTCTTGAGTCCATTGCCCGCAACAGCAATCGTCGCATGCCCGACTTGAAGTTCTTCGAGTTCGGCAACTGCTACTATTTCGACCCTGAGAAGAATCAGGAGAAGGTGGACGAGAACGGCGAGACGCTGAAGGCAAGTGCCGAGTCTTCGAAGAAGATTCTGGCTGCTTACAGCGAGGACTACCACTTGGGTCTTTGGCTGACAGGTAAGCGTGTGAACGGCAACTGGGCACATGCCGACGAGGACTCTTCGGTGTATGAGATGAAGGCATACGTGCTCAACATCTTCAAGCGTCTGGGTGTTCCGTTCGGTGCCCTTGTCTTCGGCGAGGAGAAGAACGACATCTTCTCGGTGGCCACCACCATCACGCAGCGTGGCGGCAAGCAGATTGCTGAGTTTGGCATTGTAACCAAGAAGATGGCAAAGAAACTCGACATCGAGGCTCCTGTTTATTTCGCCGACATCAACTGGACCAACCTCATGAAACTCATCAAGAAGGTGACCGTCACCTACTACGACCTGTCGAAGTTCCCGGCTGTGAGCCGCGACCTCGCCCTGCTCGTTGATGAAGGTGTTGAGTTTGCCCAGATTGAGGCAGCCGCTTATCAGGCAGAGAAGAAACTCTTGAAGGAAGTGAAGCTCTTCGACGTGTATGAAGGCAAGCACCTCGAAGCAGGCAAGAAGTCGTATGCCGTCAACTTCACCCTCCAGAGCGAGGAGAAGACGCTGAACGACAAGGCCATCGAAGCCATCATGACCAAGATTGAGCAGAACATCTGCAAGGCAACGGGTGCAACTGTTCGTGGCAAGTAATAACGTGAATATTTTTTCAACAACGAATTTAACGAATTAGACGAATTCCTTTAGTGGAATGCCGCAAGCGGCAACGAATAAAATCGAATGTAGTTCGTTCCATCGGAATCTCTTGTCGGATTTTCATAAGAAAGTTGATGCCATTCGTTTTTATTCGGCGCACCAAAGGTGCATTGCAGGAAAAGAATTCGTCACTTTCGACAAATTCGTTGTTCTAAAAACTCATTGTGAAAAAGAAATTGTAAATATAAAAATTGTAAATGAAATTATGGGACGCGCATTTGAATTCCGCAAAGCAAGAAAACTGAAGAGATGGGGTAACATGGCAAAGACTTTCACACGCCTTGGCAAGCAGATTGCCATCGCTGTGGCTGAAGGTGGTCCAGACCCAGACAACAACGCACACCTTCGTGCTGTCATCGCGACTTGTCGTCACGAGAACATGCCAAAGGACAACATCGACCGTGCTATCAAGAACGCCATCGGCAAGGACAAGTCGGCTTGGAAGAGCGTGACTTACGAAGGATATGGCCCTCATGGAGTGGCTGTGTTCGTGGACACATTGACAGACAACACCACTCGTACCGTGGCCGACGTTCGCTCTGTGTTCAACAAGTTCAGCGGCAACATGGGCACGACAGGCTCTCTCTCGTTCCTCTTCGACCACTACAGCCAGTTCACCTTCAAGAAAAAGGCCGACATGGACATGGACGAGTTCATTCTCGAAGCCATCGAGTTTGGCGTGAACGACGAGTATGACGAGGAGTACGACGAAGAGAAGGATGAGACCACCATCACCATCTATGGCGACCCCAAGTCGTTTGCACAGATTCAGAAGTACCTCGAAGACAATGGTTACGAAATCACTGGTGCAGAGTTCACCTATGTACCCAATGACTTGAAGGAAGTGACCGACGAACAGCGTGAAACCATTGAAAAGATGGTGGAGCGTCTGGAAGAGTTCGACGATGTGCAGAACGTCTATACAAACATGAAATGATGTACAATTATGTACAATTTTCCATGCGGACAATTGTAAATTGTAAATCGATGAATTGTAAATAGAAAGATGAAAACCATTTACGAAACAAAGGGCACTTGCTCTAAAGCGATAGAACTGGATGTTGATGATGCTACAGGCATCATCAACTCCGTTCAGTTCATTGGCGGTTGTGCCGGAAACACAACTGGCATCTCTCAGTTGGTGCGTGGCATGAAGGCTGAGGATGTTATCAGTAAGTTGGAAGGGGTTCGTTGTGGTGTGAAACCTACCAGTTGCCCTGACCAGTTGGCACATGCTCTCAGACAGGCACTTGCCAAGTAACCAAAGTTTCTTAATTCAATTTTCTCAAGTTTTAGTTTATTGGAGTTAAAGGAGTTGTAGGAGTTATCGCTCCGCTTAGGATTTAAAAGCCGATACTCTGCCAGCCCATGCGCTGGGCGACTCTCATCTCTATACCCTCAGCCCTAAACTCTAAACCATCACATTTGGCTTTCACTCCTCTAACTCCTTTAACTCCAAAGAAGTTGAGCACTTGCGAAACTTTAATTTAGAGTCCACTTGAAAAAGTCCCGAAGGGACGGAAGACCACAGGGAGGGGTAAAACCCTTTCTTGAAAGTCAAACAATTAGAAGAAGCCCTGAAGGGGCGACGGACATAAAAGCACTTTTTCGAGTGAACTCAATTCTTAATATAATATATAAATAATCTATATATGTACGCGCGTATATTCATATCTGTATTGATGCTTCTTCTTGTGCTCACTTCTTGTCAAGAAAAGAAAGCCGATTTCTTTGAGCGTGAAGCAAAAGAATACACGGAAAAGCATTGTCCGACAAAGATGGATGCGGTCACGACACTTGACAGTATTGTATTTGTGAAAGGGGAAGATCGAATAGGGGATTTGCTTTTGTATTATTCACTTTCGCTGGACGAAACGTCACGTAAAATCTTAATGGATAATCTTGGTCAATTGGCAGACATGAATCTGAATGACCTCCGCAATTCCATTGCTTTGGCGATGTATAAGGAAGAAGGAGTGGAGTTTACGTATATTTATCATGATGCGTCGACTGGAGAGAAGATAGTTGAGCTTCATCTCACGAAAAAAGATTATCAATAACTGATTGTGTGCGCACACAGTTGTTTTGACTTCAAACAACCCCATTTTCCGTAATTTATTCTTTTTTAGTCGTTCATTCTTCACTTTTGTGAAAAATGTTTTGTTTTTGTTGCCAAAACATTATAACTTTGCATTGTTTTTAGGGACAATGAATGAAGTCCCCTTCATTAAAATAAGTTTAACAATTAAAGGTAAGGTAAAGATTATGTTACAGGAAAAAACAGGAAACATTGCTGGTCTCATTTGGAACGCTCTTGCAGCAGCAGAGGAAGCACAGACATTCAAGCAGATCAAGAAGGCTACAAAACTTGCTGAGAAGGATTTCAACCTCGGTCTTGGTTGGTTGCTCCGCGAGGACAAAGTCAACGCTGTTGAGACTGGTGACGAAAAGGATCCATATGCATACTCTTTGAAGTAATTAGCGTAGATTTCTCAAGAAAAGAACCACAGATTATAAAAATGCGTTGTTCCCATTTTTCGAACAACGCATTTTTCTTTTTAAATTCTCGAACCCAAATATGAAAAAGTTTGCCATTTTGTTCTTATAACCGATTTTTTGTACTACCTTTGCAAAACAAACGCTCAAACATCTTTTTTGCGGATATGAAGAAGGACTTTTACAAATGCGTGAGCAAGGTGTGCGCAGTGCTGCTCACCCTGTTGGGCTTTACAGCCCCCATCACGTTGGCATCGTGCTATGGCCCAATGCCTGATCGTCATTATTCAGCAGAAGAATTGGCTGATTCCATTGATTCGTTGGCCGTGACCGAGGCTGACTCTTTGGCACGGACGGAGGATATGCAAGCAGTTAAAGAAGTTGGTGCAGAAGAGGGTGAGGAGTGATGCGATGAACATGAAGAATATCAGGAATTTTTGTATTATAGCACACATCGACCACGGGAAATCAACATTGGCGGATCGTTTGTTGGAGAAAACAAACACCATCAAGATCACCCAAGGTCAGATGTTGGATGACATGGATTTGGAACAAGAGCGTGGTATCACAATCAAGAGCCATGCCATCCAAATGGAACATCAATATGATGGTGACAAGGAAGAGTTCAAGGGACAAAAGTTCATCTTGAACCTGATTGACACGCCCGGACACGTCGATTTCTCTTATGAGGTGAGCCGTTCCATCGCTGCATGCGAAGGGGCGCTGTTAGTCGTGGATGCCACACAGGGAGTGCAGGCACAAACCATCAGCAATCTCTATATGGCGATTGACCATGACCTCGAAATCATCCCGGTCATCAACAAGATTGATATGCCTAATGCCATGCCCGAAGAGGTGGCAGACGAAATCATCGACCTCATTGGTTGCGACTTGGAAGACATCATCTATGCCAGCGGAAAGACGGGCGAAGGAGTGGGGGAGATCCTGAATGCGGTAGTGGAGCGTGTACCCCATCCTGTAGGTGAAGAGAACGCACCTCTTCAAGCATTGATTTTCGACTCTGTGTTCAACTCCTACCGTGGCGTTATCGCTTACTTCAAGATTATCAATGGTGTGATGCATCCGGGTGAGAAGGTGCGTTTCATCAACACAAAAAAAGAATATCTGGCGGAGGAGATTGGTACGCTGAAGATGGACATGGTGCCCAAGAAGGAACTGCGCACAGGAGATGTGGGCTACATCGTGACGGGTATCAAGAATGCCACAGAGGTGAAGGTGGGAGACACCATCACTTCGTTGGTCAATCCCACTGCTGAAGCCATCAAAGGATTCCAGGAAGTGAAGCCGATGGTCTTTGCTGGTATCTATCCCATTGAGACCGAAGACTATGAGAACTTGCGCACCTCGTTGGAGAAACTGCAGTTGAACGATGCTTCACTGACGTTCCAGCATGAGAGTTCGGCAGCATTGGGATTTGGTTTCCGCTGCGGATTCTTGGGACTTCTCCACATGGAGATTGTGCAGGAACGACTGGATCGTGAGTTCGACATGGACGTCATCACTACTGTGCCGAACGTGAGTTATATGGTGTATGACAAGCATGGTGAGGCACAGGAGGTACACAATCCAAGCGGCATGCCTGACCCCACGCTGATTGACCATGTGGAGGAACCTTACATTCGGGCAACCGTCATCACGACTGCCAACTATATCGGTCCCATCATGACCCTATGCTTGGGCAAACGTGCAGAATTGGTGAAACAAGACTTCATTGCGGGCAACCGTGTGGAGATTGAGTTCCTCATGCCATTGGGCGAAATTGTGATTGACTTCTACGATAAATTGAAGAGTGTTTCCCGTGGTTATGCATCGTTCGACTATCATCCGGCAGGTTTCCGCGAAAGCAAACTCGTGAAACTCGATATTCTCTTGAATGGTGAATCTGTCGATGCACTTTCCACCTTGACACATGTAGATAATGCTGTTACCCTTGGCCGTCGCATGTGTGAACGCTTGAAAGAACTTCTTCCTCGGCAGCAGTTCGACATCGCCATTCAGGCAGCCATCGGAGGTAAGATTGTGGCACGTGAGACAGTGAAACAAGTGCGCAAAGACGTGTTGGCGAAGTGCTACGGTGGTGACGTTTCCCGTAAGCGAAAACTGCTTGAAAAACAAAAACGAGGCAAGAAACGCATGAAGCAAATTGGCAATGTGAGTGTGCCGCAGAAGGCATTCCTGGCAGTGCTGAAACTCGACGATGATTAATGATTAAGGGGCTCTCAAAAAGCCCCTTAATTGTTAAAATATGCTTAAAAGCAGGTGAATACCCCCTAAAAACATGCTAAAAAGCATAAAAAGTTTGGCTGTTTCACCTAAAAGCCATAACTTTGCAGCACTTTTAATGAAAGAGTGCTTTCAGCGATGTGAGCATTTTTAAGGTAAGATTGTATGAAGAAATTATTGGTATTAGCACTGATGGCTATCTCGATGAATGCTGTTGCGCAAACAGTTCCGCAGGTAGATCTTCAGAAGAAATGGGGTGCAGTCATCAACGCCATTGCGATGGTGGAGAGTCAAGGTCATCCCAAAGCAGTGTCAAAAAATGGACTCTACGTCGGTTATCTGCAGATTTCCGAAATCCTTGTGCGCGAGTGCAACCGTATTGTTGGATACAAGAAGTACACTTACGCAGACCGTTATGACAAACAGAAGAGCATTGACATGTTCATTGATTATCAGGAATACTACAACCCCGATGGTAATATGGAACGTGCCATTCGCCTTTGGAACTCAGGCGACCTCAAGTGTATGACACGCAAGGCGCGCACCGAAGGCTACTATCAGCGTGTGATGTCAAAGTACACCGCTACAGCCTCTCTGGAATAACACTGAAAAGATTTTTCTTTTATATCAAAACGTCCCAGGAAGAACTTCGGTTCTCTCTGGGACGTTTTTTTGTGCTTTCACATTTTTCGTAATGCCCCCAAAACCGACGTGCCCCACGTCGGTCAACCGATGTGGGGCACGTCGGCAAGGCGGCGTGGGGCACGTCGGTTTTGGGGCCCTGTTTTTCTAGATTTCTTTGTTTCCCGAATTTGAACGGCCGTGCATGAAATGCCCCTTATGTACACCCTTCAACGTCACTAATAAACAAAGTGGTGTGAAGAATCTTGAAAGGTGGCTTAAAATTTGGTGGATTGGGGAAAAAGGTATAACTTTGCCAATCAAATAGAAATAAGTATTGTCATGAAAGTGAAAGATTCTTGGAAGGAGAAGGGCTATGTGGATGAGCCTGTTCCTGAGGGCATTGATTTGAATGCCGAGATTCGTCGGATGTGTAAGGAGAAGAATGCGGTGATTCTGGCGCATTACTACACGGATGGGGCAGTGCAGGACATTGCTGACTTTGTAGGCGACTCGCTGGCTCTGGCACAGTGGTCGGCGAAAACCGATGCCGACATCATCGTGATGTGTGGTGTTCACTTCATGGGCGAGACGAACAAGATTCTTTGTCCCGACAAAAAGGTGCTGGTGCTCGACCTGAATGCAGGATGCTCTTTGGCTGACAGTTGCAGGGCTGAGGATTTGAAGGCGTTTATCGATGAACATCCGGGCTATAAGGTGGTGAGTTATGTGAACACGACTGCTGCTGTGAAGGCACTGACCGATGTGGTGGTGACTTCGAGCAATGCCAAATTGGTCATCGACTCGTTTCCGCAGGATGAGAAACTTATCTTTGGTCCCGACAAGAACCTCGGCAACTATATCAACTCCGTGACAGGTCGTGAGATGCTCCTGTGGAATGGTGGCTGTCATGTGCATGGACAGTTCTCGTTGGAGAAGATTCTGGCACTGAAGGCAGAACACCCGTCGGCAAAGATTCTGGTGCATCCTGAGTGTCCGGCACCCATTCAGAAGGTGGCGGATGTGATTGGCTCGACGGCTGGATTGCTGAACTTTGCCATCAAGGATGAAGCCACCGAGTTCATCGTGGCAACGGAAAGCGGCATCCTGCACAAGATGAAGGAGGCTTGTCCCGACAAACTTTTCATTCCAGCACCACCAGAGGCAACAGAGACAGTGGGCTGTTCCTGCAACGAATGCGAGTTCATGAAACTCAACACGCTGAAGAAACTCTACAACACCTTGAAGTATGAGTGGCCCACCATTGAGGTTGACCCTGCCATCGCTGAAAAAGCGGTGAAACCCATCGACAAGATGTTGGAGATTAGTAAACAGACCCTCCCCCCGCCCTCCCTATAGGGAGGGAGAGGTATCTCTGCCAATGAGGAAACTAATGGAGAAAGTAAACGAGTAAGGTGCCCACTCCCTCTTTATTGGGAGGGTGAAGGGGGCTTAGGATGTGGAATCATAGAACAGCCTCGCCTGACCGATACGAACTGTTGAAAGAATATGCCAGAGAGAATCGGAAGAATATGACTCTGGCAGAATCTTCGGGCTAATGCTTTAGACCATAAGTTCTTGCGTCAGCATGTGATTGGCGATTATATCGTTGATTTTGTGTGCCGTGATGATGGTTTAGTTATAGAACTGGATGGAGCATACCATGCCGAACGTGAGCAGCAGATAGATGATGAGATTCGGACGCATGATTTGGAAAAGATGGGCTTTCGTGTGATTAGATTCACGAATGAGGAAGTCCTTTACGACATTGAGGCTGTTCTGGAAGAAATAGAGAACCTACTTAAATAATGACAGTGAATCCAACGGATATCATAACAAATACCATAGTCGAGACTAACTGCTCCCTCCCTGTAGGGAGGGCAGGGGGAGGGTCTGCTTCTGTCGCTGCTTTGGTTTCTGGTGGTGTCGATTCTGCTGTTTCGGTGCATTTGCTGAAAGAGCAGGGGATTGACCCACATCTGTTTTACATCAAGATAGGTCCCGACGAAAAGACAGAGTGGAACTGCACCTCGGAAGAGGATGTGGAGATTTGTCAATGGTTGGCACGGAAGTATGGTTTGAAGTTTGATGTGATCGACCTGCATAAAGACTATTGGGAAAAGGTGGTCGGTTACACGATGGACAAGGCACGGCAAGGGCTGACACCGAATCCTGATGTGATGTGCAACAAACTCATCAAGTTCGGCTGTTTCGAAGAGGTGGCAGGCAAGGAGTTTGACTTTACTGCCACAGGGCATTATGCCACGACAACCACGATGGACGGGAAAGTGTGGCTTTCCACTTCGCCCGACCCCGTGAAAGACCAGACGGATTTTCTTTGCCAAATCAGTTCGTTGCAAGTGAACAAACTGATGTTTCCCATCGGACATTTGTGGAAGCATCAGGTGAGGGAGATTGCCGAACAGGCACATCTGCTGAATGCGGAAAGGAAAGATAGTCAGGGCATTTGTTTCTTAGGCAACATCGATTTCCGCGATTACATCAAGGCACATCTGGGTGAGAATCCTGGCGATGTGCGTGAGATAGAAACAGGCCATAAGATAGGGGAACACAAAGGGCTGTGGTTCTACACGATTGGTCAGCGCAAGGGACTCGGTTTTGGCGGTGGCCCTTGGTTTGTGGTGAAAAAGAACCTCAAGCGCAACATCCTATTCGTGTCGCATGGCTATGACCCCGAAAAGGTATATAAAGACCATCTGACCATGAATGACTTTCACTTCATTACGGAAAATCCGTTTGAGGATGAAGCGTTTAAGCAGGATGTGCAGATGACAGCAGGAAATCCGTCAATGCGGGTGACGTTCAAGATTCGTCACACACCCGAATATCTTGGTGGTGTCCTTTCTCTCAAGGAAGATGGACACTGGTTTCTTCAGGCTGACAGAAAGATACACGGTGTTGCCCCCGGTCAGTTCTGCGTGGTGTATGACAAAGACCACCACCTCTGTTTCGGCAGCGGAGAGATTAACTGAATTTGTAGTAAAAGAATAGGTAAGTCTCTTCGTACATGACTTTATGCGATGCACATCTTCATTCCATCTGGTTAATGTAATTGAGCAGGAAGTCCTCTACACTAATATAGAGAATGCCTGCATTATCGCGCCAACGAACGATGTAGTCTCGTACTACTACAATCTTAACGAAAGAGTCTTTAATTTTTATCAGAGAATTAGTCTCCTGCTGCCGTTTGCTTTCTTCCGATACCGTCAATGCAGACTGTATGTAATAACGGGCATGACCTCGGTGACACACAAAATCCACTTCCAAGAGTGAATGTTGGCGCTTACCTTCTGTATTGACAATTACTGTTTCGATAACACCTACATCTACACTGAAACCTCGTGCAGTCAACTCATTATAGATGATGTTTTCCATGATGTGGTTCTCTTCTTGCTGGCGGAAGTTCAAACGGGCATTACGCAGTCCCACATCGCTGTAGAAATACTTTTGTTGTGCCCCGATATATTTCCGTCCTTTGATGTCATAACGCGCTACTTTCTTTAGGATGAAGGCATCAATGAATTTGTCTATATATGCGGAAATGGTGTTATGGGATATATTAACATGCCTTTCTGACCGAAAAGTGTTTTCCAGTTTGGTGGTGTTCGTTAGGCTACCTATCGAGGAAGCAAGGATGTTCAACAGGTCTTCCAACACATCCTTGGAACCCTTAAGCTTGTTGCGCTCTATGACATCAGTAATATAGGTGCGCTCAAAAAGTCCATGAAGTCTCTTTTTATAACCATGTTATGTACTTTTTTGTTGCATTGTCACGTTTTTCGTCTGCAAAGATAAAGAGTTTTTCTCAATAAAAAGAAATATATTGTAGACTTTTTTTGTGCATTATCACACTTTTCGTCTATAAAATAGGGCTATATACCATATTGGGATAAAAAAGCAGGATGAGGAAAGCGAACTCTACGTACAAAGTCCTGCCTATCTGTACGAGTTGATGAATCTCCCCCCCAAATGCAATGTGGTGGGACTGAAATTTAGTTGTAATATATGAAAATTGAAAGTTGGTGCCTTTCGTGGACATTCCATGAAAGGCACCAACTTTTTATGTTGTGTTGTAAAGTTTTCGGCTGAGATAGTTTGTGTGAGAAAAATAAATGTGTATCTTTGCAACGAAAACAAACGAAAGACAGATGAGCAAATACGAGATTCCTTTCTTGACAGCGTGCATTCAAGCGTTCGGGCGGCGGTTTGCCATGACACGGCAGGCGGCATTCCGCTATCTGCACAAGTACAAGGGATTGGCGTTTCTGATTGAGTTCTACGATGTGGAACACCTGCAGTCGATGGATGAAACCATTGATGACCTGCTCATCGTTTGCCAAAAGAATGGAGGGGTACTGGCATGACACTCTACCACGGCACCAATCAGGACATAGAGACAATAGACCTCACCCGGGGCTTGCGGCACAAGGATTTCGGTAAGGGATTCTATTTGACACCCGACAAGAATACAGCCATTCGCATGGCACAGAAAAAGACACGTATCTTCGGGGGAACTGCCACTTTGATTACCTACGAACTGGATGATGAAGCCTTGCATTCCGAATTGAAAGTGAAAATCTTCCCAGAGAAGGCTTCTGTAGAATGGTTTCTCTTTGTGGATGCCAACCGAGACAGGAAAACTTTGGCACCCATTCACGGCTACGACATCGTTATCGGGCCGATAGCCGACGATGGTGTTGTTTTGCAACTTACTAATTTCCGTGAAGGTATCTACAAGCCCGAACAGGCTGCCGAGCAGTTGCAGGACAGATACCTCGACCAACAGTATTATTTCGGAACGGAGCAGGCTCTTCGCTTCCTTCACAAGACAAACGTAGAAACCGTATGAACCAACCCACCCATCAACAAATAGCAACTTACTTGACCAACTACGCCCTGAGTGAGTTGGTGAAATACGTGATGGAGGACACGGGCTGCACCATCGAAGAAGCGATGGAACGGGTCTATAACTCACCACTGATGCCAGCCTTGCAGGACGAGGAAAGCGAACTCTACGTACAAAGTCCTGCCTATCTGTACGAGTTGATGAATCTCCCCCAAATGCAATGTGGTGGGACTGAAATACAGTAATAATTGAATTATTTTGTTAGAATTCATCGAACTGACGTTGGTTTATGGTTATGACAAAATTTACTCAAGGTGTGAAGAGCACAAAAAATGCCGGCTCTACATAATACGTAGAGTCGGCATTTTTTGTGGATGCTCGTTTGTTTTTACTTCTTCTCCTTCAAGAGGTCGCGGATTTCGGTGAGGAGCACTTCTTCCTTTGTTGGCTCTGGTTCTGGAGCGGCGGCAGCCTCTTCGGCTTCCTTCTTCTTGCGGAGGGCAGATGCCTTGGCGATGGCCTTCACGATGAAGAAGAGGCAGATGGCGATGATGAAGAAGTCGAGCACGTTCTGGCAGAATGCGCCGTAGTTCCAAGTGACGGGTTCGATGGCTTCGGTCACCACTTCGCCTGCCTCGTTCAGCACTTCGGGCACACCGGGCTTGAGTTCAATCTTCAGGTCTGCCACGTTCACGCTCCATGCTGCAGCCACGAGTGGCATGATGAGGTCGCCTACGATGGAGGATACAATCTTGCCGAATGCACCGCCGATGATGACACCGACTGCCATGTCCATCACATTGCCCTTGAAGGCAAAGTCCTTAAATTCTTCAATAAATTTTGCCATAGTCTTTGATTTTTATATAATAAAATGTTGAAAAGTATCGTTATAAATGATACGAGAAGGTGGATGTTCTCGTTGCAAAGGTACAGAAAATTCTACACACTGTGTTAATAAACTAAAAAAATATGAAGAATAAATTGTTTTTTCTGTTGATGATGTGCATGTTGTTGCTGCTTGTAGCATGTTCGACAGCGCACCATTGTAATTGCGGATAGGGGTAAACCCGAATCGGTCATTAGACTGTTTATGCGCTGAAAAACTTTCTTTTTGTTATCTGCTTCACCACTTTTCAGTTACAATGGAACCCCATTGCGCCTTCAAAGCGGCGAAAACATCTGCTCAAAAATAAAAGTTGTCATCATCAAAACGCAAATGGCCGATTCGGGTTAAAAGAAAAGGAGAAGCGAATGCTTCTCCTTTCTTTGTTATGGTGGTTGAGTTTCTCTTATTTGAGCTCAGCGAGGTACTTGATAGTACGAACCATCTGAGAAGTGTAAGAGTTCTCGTTGTCATACCAAGAAACAACCTGTACCTGGTAAGTGTCGTCGTCAATCTTAGAAACCATAGTCTGAGTTGCGTCGAAGAGAGAACCGAACTTCATGCCGATGATGTCAGAAGAAACGATCTGGTCTTCAGTGTAACCGAAGCTCTCAGTGCCAGCAGCCTTCATGGCAGCGTTGATGCCTTCCTTGGTGATGTCCTTACCCTTCACAACAGCAACGAGGATAGTAGTAGAACCTGTTGGAGTTGGAACGCGCTGTGCAGAACCGATGAGTTTGCCGTTCAGTTCAGGAATAACGAGACCGATAGCCTTGGCAGCACCAGTTGAGTTTGGAACGATGTTCTGAGCACCAGCACGAGAACGACGGAGGTCACCCTTGCGCTGAGGACCGTCGAGAATCATCTGGTCGCCAGTGTAAGCGTGGATAGTTGACATGATACCGCTAACGATAGGAGCGTAGCCGTTCAAAGCAGCAGCCATAGGAGCCAAGCAGTTAGTGGTGCAAGATGCAGCAGAGATCACTGTGTCGGCAGGAGTCAGAGTCTTGTGGTTCACGTTGTAAACGATGGTTGGGAGGTCATTGCCTGCAGGAGCAGAGATAACCACCTTCTTTGCACCAGCCTGGATGTGTGCAGAAGCCTTCTCCTTAGAAGTGTAGAAACCAGTACACTCGAGCACTACGTCAACACCAAGCTCACCCCAAGGAAGCTCAGCAGCGTTTGGCTTAGCGTAGATAGTGATTTCCTTACCGTCAACGATGATAGAGTTGTCTGTTGCCTCGACAGTGTGCTTGCCTTCGCCAAACTTACCAGCGAAACCACCCTGTGCAGTGTCATACTTGAGGAGGTGAGCAAGCATCTTAGGGCTTGTCAAGTCGTTGATTGCGATTACTTCATAACCTTCAGCCTCGAACATCTGACGGAAAGCGAGGCGACCAATACGGCCGAAGCCGTTAATAGCTACTTTTGTCATTGATTTAATAATTTATTGAGTTAATAAAACTGTATGTTGCTTGTGTTTTTAGTAGGGGAGGAAAACGCCTCACGGGGCTTCCTTCTCTTTTTTCGACTGCAAAGGTACGAATTTTTTATCAATGTAAATCATTTTTGTCACAATTTCTTTTTAAAATAAGGCGAGCGGACACCAAAAGCCCGATATTGGCAAACAAAAAGAAATGGGAAAACTTGCTTTTGTCAACTACGTGTTGCAATAGGGGTGGGCAACCTCCTCTTTTTTGCCTCGTCCTTAGGCTCAGAAAATTCTCTTTTTCAAGTCTCGCAAGTGCTTTCAGGCCACGGATTACAGATTGCACAGATTGGCTACACTGAAGGTTCTTCTTTGCATGCTTGGGCTATTACGCAGATTTTTCAAAATTTCACAGACAAAGCCCCGTAGGGCTTTTGAAGTAGTCTGTGTAATTCATTCTTGAATCTTCAGTAAATCCGTGTAATCTGAGCAATCTGTGGTTTTATTTCACACTTGTGAAAGTTGAATGGAGTTATATATTATATAATGTGTATTAGCAAGAAAGAAGGCATTCCTTCTTTTGAAAAAGTAGATGTTAATCGTTGGCACGGGCGTTCGTGGTTCATTCATCGTTTGTTTGTGTTTTTGCTCGAAAACATAAATTGCCGTGAATGAACCACGAATGTTTCATGAATTTTTCGTACCTTTGCACCCAAATTAAAGGTAAAAAGCAAATGATTACAGTTTCTGATCTTGCCATACAGTTCGGCAAGCGCGTTCTCTACAAAGATGTAAACATGAAGTTCACCAACGGCAACATCTATGGTGTGATTGGTGCCAACGGTGCAGGTAAATCAACCCTGCTCAAAGCCATCAGCGGTGAACTCGAACCCACCAAAGGAACCATCACGCTCGGCCCGGGCGAACGCCTCTCCGTGCTTTCGCAGGACCACTTCAAGTTCGACAACTGCACGGTCATCAACACCGTGATGATGGGTCATTCGGTGCTTTGGGAAATCATGCAGGAAAAGGATGCCCTCTACGCCAAGTCTGACTTCAGCGACGAGGATGGCATCCGTGCTGCAGAGTTGGAGGAGAAGTTTGCCGAACTCGATGGATGGAATGCCGAGAGTGATGCGGCTCAACTCCTGTCGGGTCTGGGCATTAAGGAAGACCTGCACTACAAGATGATGTCGGAACTGACAGGTAAGGAGAAGGTGCGTGTCATGCTGGCTCAGGCACTCTATGGCAACCCCGACAACCTGTTGCTCGACGAGCCGACCAACGACCTCGACCTCGACACTGTAGAATGGCTTGAGGACTTTCTTGCGAACTTTGAACATACGGTGCTGGTGGTCAGCCACGACCGTCACTTCCTTGATGCCGTGAGCACCCACACCGTCGATATAGATTTCAACAAGGTGAACCTCTTTGCAGGTAACTATTCCTTCTGGTATGAGTCTTCACAACTCGCCCTGAAGCAGGCACAGAACCAGAAGGCAAAGGCTGAGGAGAAGCGCAAGGAACTGGAAGAGTTCATCCGCCGTTTCTCTGCCAATGCTGCCAAGAGCAAGCAGACCACTTCGCGCAAGAAAATGTTGGAGAAACTCAATGTGGAGGAGATTCAACCTTCTACTCGTAAGTATCCTGGCATCATCTTCACCATGGATAGAGAAGCTGGTAATCAAATTCTTGAGGTGGAAGGACTTACTGCCATCGAAGACGATGGAACGGTGCTGTTCAAAGACCTCTCTTTCACAGCAGAGAAAGGCGAGAAGATTGTTTTCCTCTCACACAATCCCCGTGCGATGACGGCACTTTTCGAGATTATCAACGGTAATCGTGAACCACAGGCAGGCACCTACAAGTGGGGTGTGACCATCACGACGGCCTATCTGCCTGTTGACAACACGGAATTTTTCAAGAGTGACAAGAACCTCGTCGAGTGGCTTTCACAGTTTGGCGAAGGCAACGATGTGTTCTTCAAGGGCTACTTAGGTCGTATGCTCTTCAGCGGAGAAGAAGTGCTGAAGAAGGTGAATGTGCTCTCTGGAGGTGAAAAGATGCGTTGTATGATTGCACGTATGCAGTTGAAGAATGCCAACTGCCTCATTCTCGACACGCCGACCAACCACCTTGATCTCGAATCCATCCAAGCTTTCAACAACAATCTCAAGCAGTTCAAGGGTAACATTCTCTTTGCTTCCCACGATCATGAGTTCATCCAGACGGTTGCCAACCGTATCATCGAACTCGGTCCAAAGGGTCACATCGATAAGTTGATGGAGTATGATGACTACATCCACAGCGATGACATCAAGGAGTTGAGGGGAAGAATCTATTGAGATATTGAGTGAAAAGTGAAGAGTGAAAAGTGAAAAATCTAAGTTACTTATGCTGCTGGTTGACAAACCGAATGGCAAGGTAACTTAGATTTTTCACTCTTCACTCTTCGCTTATAGGAGAAAACTTTCGTCAAATCCCAAAGGCAGCAAGTCCTTGATGTTACGGACGATGTAGATGCCTTCGGTGCCGTAGAGGAGCACTTCGATGTCACTGCCAGCCCGTTGTTCTGCTTCGAGCAACACCTGACGACAGGCTCCGCAGGGAGAGATGGGGCGTTGCAGAAACAGTCCCTCGGTGTCTCGTGCCACAATGCAGATGCGGCGGATGGGTTGGTCGGGATATTGTGAATTGGCATAGAACACAGCCGTACGTTCAGCACAAAGTCCGGAAGGGTAGGCGGCATTTTCCTGGTTGCTGCCACCTACGATGGTGCCATCAGCCAACTCCACGGCAGCACCCACAGAGAAGTGAGAGTAGGGTGCATAACTGCGGTAAGTGGCACGGCGTGCTTCATCCAACAGCTTGACTTCCTCGGGAGTGAGTTCCTCTTCCTGTTTGACTAGGACATGAAGATGCAAATCCAGTTCTTTCATACGTCTTTCTATCATTTGGATGGCAAAGTTAGTGAAAGCCGAACACAATACAAAATAAAATGGGTTTTATTTTTATTGTTGAGGCGCATCCTAAGTTCGGCGAAGCCAACGTACGATTAAGTGAGGACAATACAAAATGAAAGAAAAGTTTTTTCATTTTTATTGTCGAGCGTGAGTGACTTCGGCGAAGCCAACGTGGTGAAAGCTGAACACAAAACACTGTGTCGTACCCCTCGACTACACTACAGCGTACCCCTCGGGTACGGCATGGCGTAGCCGAGGGGTACGATTTTAGAACTATAATAATAACCTTTTAACCAATTAACCTCTTAACCCTCCAAAAACAAAATAACAAATAACAAATTAAAAAGGTGCCAGATGAGGCACCTTATTCACTATACATATCTATTTACGAGTCTATTTACGAGAGAATATGTTTATGAGGATTTGTTGCTCTGTCCATTCCTTGGGGTAATGCACTTTCAGATATGCCATTCGATAACTTGCTAGGATTAATCCCATATCAGAAGTTTTTGGGAAAATCTTGGCATAGCCTCCAAATTGCCACCATGAGTTGAAAATTTGTTCCAGCAGATCCTTGGAATACCCCTTCTCGCAACCTCCCTTGATGAACATGGGAAGATAATGGTCCATGACCAAATCATAATCTCTGCGAACTCTTCCCATAGATAGGCTCAATGTGCGGGCATCAGAGAGGGAAAGATTGCCCAGTTTGTGCGCCAAGAGGCAGAGCTGTTCCGGGTAGAGAAGAAGCCCGTACGTTTCATCGAGCACTTCTTCCATCTCTGGGATAGGGTAATGGATAGCTTTGCCTGATTTCTTTCTGAGCAGAAACTCTTGAAGCAATGGAGTGTTCCGATTGGACGGAGTACGTAGCGAGTTTAGCGCCACCAAATCCATCAAGGTGTCCGGATGTAAATTGACAAGGCACTCACGAATATCTGGTGCATCAAACAGATAGATGTCTTCTGTGTCGCCCGTACGGAACAAGTCCATCGTGGTTGGATCGTCCAATGGAGTCTCCTTCAAGAATCGCAGTCGGTCGGCATTCGACGCATGAGGCTTGATTTTGCTCAGCATTCTGTTAAGGAAAGCAAGTTGTTGCCAATTCATGATGGATTGTATCATCGCGCCTTTCTCATAGATTTTCATTTTATCACGTTGGCTGTAGATGGGACACAGAACGTTTTCACCTTTCTTCTCATCATACACCTCACACATGGGCAGCAAGTTGCTGATGTCCCTGTTGGCAATGACCCATTGGTCATAGTGGATTTTCCTCTTTCTCTGACCATTTGGTTTTGTGTATTCAAAAAACAAGGGTGCCATCTGGTTGCCATACTTCTTCTCCATCAGCGTGATGAACTCGTTGGCGTTATCACTATCCACATCCATGCGGATGTTGGGGATGTAATTCGCTGCCTCATCGACAAACAACTCGAAAGGGAGATGATGTTCTATGGGATTGATGCAGGTGATGTCCAGCAGATAATTCACCATACAACACGAGGCTCTACCATGAAGATCGACAATAAGGCAAGACTTCAAAGACTCCCTTGCTGTCTTCATGGAGTTCCAGATGAAGAGGATATAATCAGCCAATCCCTTTTGCTCGATAAGAGATAGCTCCTGCTCGATTCTTTCCTCCACATTGTTGGGTATTAGATAACCATAATGATTTCTTACTCCCTCATGGACGAGGTGACGCAGATAAACATTAGCATCCGTGAAACCATCAGGCAGAGAAGGCGTGGGTACTGTCTCATTGTGAATCGTCTTGCTGGCAGTAGGGAAACGATGATCATTGTTCCCAGGCGGCAAACCTGGGAACATTAGGTTATTCAAATTTGCAAACTCACTCATTATTTTCTTTTTGACTCATTATATTTCCTGTATTCTGACATAATCTCACGCTTCTCCCAAGGCTCGAAAACGCCATCGGGCGCATTAATGATGAATTGGAGGTAGGGCAGATACTCCTCATACTTGAAGTCGTTGTAGTGCAAAAGATGTTGAGCTGCTTCCTTGATTTTGTAGGCCTCATTATAACCTACTGACTCTTGCCATTTGTAAAATGCATCAATGTCCATAGTTGTTAAAATTTTAATTGTTATTATTTGCCCAATGGGGGCTTTCCTTCCTTTATACGAAAAAGCCCTCTTGTTCATTTGGCGTTTTTAGGGCATTTTGAAGGTTCTTCTGCAAAAATGCCGCATAAAATGGCGAAATAATGCCACTTTTTTTGATTTTTCTTGCCTTCGAAAATGTTTTTTCCGAAAAACATCTTTAACTTTGCGAATCACTAAAACCTATCATATGATTAGCAAAACTTATTTTCGTTACATCTGGTTACTCAACCTCTTGCTTGGTGATGAGGCATTTACGTATGAGGAAATTGTCGACTTGTGGAGAAAAGATCCTAACGGTAGTGACAATTATCCGTTGCGCACTTTTCACGAGCATCGGAAGGGCATCAAAGAAATGTTTGGCGTTGACATCATTTGTGAGAAGTCAATGGGATATGCCTATACGGTGCGGAATCGAGAGGCATTGACATCTGATAAACCTAAGGAGTGGTTGCTCAACCAATACAATATTCCAAAAGATTTCCTCGTGGATTATAAGATGAGGGACAGAATCTTGTTGGAGAAGATGTCGAAAGGTCATGAATGGGCGAGAAAAATCATTCTTGCGATGCAGGATAATGAGGAACTGGAGATTGATTACCAGAAGTATGATGCACCGATGGAAACACTCCATATGCAACCTTACGCCTTGAAAGCATACAATCGTCGTTGGTATCTACTGGGGTATGTGAAGGAAAAGGAAGCGATTCGTACTTTAGGTTTGGACAGGATGAACGACGTGCATGCTACGAAAACGCATTTCAAAATGCCAGATAATTTTGATGCCCAGAAGTATTATGCCAACACCATTGGTGTGTATGTCAACGACAAGAACCCAGTAACAGAAGTGAAGATTCGCGCATACGGCAAGCAAGTGGAATATATCCGTTCATCCCCCCTACACAAATCGCAGTCGGAAGGCAGGTCGAAGTATGGCGAGTTTGCCGAATTCACCTACCGAGTCAGCATCACCCCTGAACTCATCAGCCATTTGTTAGCGATGGGAGATAGGGTGGAGGTGCTGGAACCTGTAGAACTGAGAGAGGAAATGAAAGAGAGAATTAATAGTATGTTTAACCTATATAAATGATTAAGATTATGGCAAAGGAAGATTTAAGAGAACAAATAAGAAAAGATTTGCTCAATTATTGGGGGAAAAAGGGTGGTTTTGGCAAATACAAGTATTCTGATGATTACAAGTATTATGTCAAAGATATAAATGAAAATTTAATTGGTGGCAATATGGATGATGTCCATATAAAAA
>SAMEA3663263__coassemble_59_pt1 | contig 47676 bp, 27 predicted proteins | sample SAMEA3663263__metabat2_high_PE_003 | metagenome-assembled genome bin SAMEA3663263 (sample SAMEA3663263) | pig gut metagenome | biome: pig gut; feature: pig-associated habitat; material: faeces | place: China | collected 2013
TAAATTCGTCATATTCGAAATATTGGCTACGCCGAGCTAAAGGTTCGTTGTTGAAAAAAAGCATCCAAAACTTATATTATTTATAGTTTTTCTCGTACCAATTGATGAATGCTTGGTTGACCTGTTTCACGCCGCCTGGAGTGGGGTAGTCGCCGCTGAAGTACCAGTCGCCGGGGTGATGGGGACAGGCTCGGTGGAGTCCTTCGAGTGACTGATAGACGAGTTGCACGGGGGTGGTCATGCCGTCGGGACGGAGCAGGTCGAGCATTTTCTGTGAGATGTCTTCGGGCGTGAAGGGGGCGTAGATGGCTTTCACGTAGTTCTGCATCTGCTCGGCTGGGAGGTGGCGCTGGGTGATGCACTGGTGATAGACATCGTGGATGGTTTGCCAACTGCCTCGTTCGATGTGGAGTTCGATGGCGGCACGGAAGGCGATGAACTCGTCTATGTGCGACATGTCGATGCCGTAGTAGTCGGGATAGCGCACTTGTGGACAGGAACTGACGAGGACTATTTTCTTGGGATGGAGGCGGTCGAGGATGCGGAGGATGCTTTCGCGGAGGGTGGTGCCACGCACGATGGAGTCGTCGATGATGACGAGGTTGTCTTCATGTGCCTTCAGGGAGCCGTATGTGATGTCATAGACATGTGCGGCAAGGTCGTTGCGCTGGTCGCTTTCGGTGATGAAGGTGCGCAGTTTGATGTCCTTGATGGCGACTTTCTCGCTGCGGATGTAGTTGTGAAGGATACCGCGAATCTCTTCTTTGCAGGGCTGGTGTGTCTGCATCAGTTGGAAGAGTTGCTCGGCCTTCTGTTCGTTCAGTTGTTTCTTGAAGCCGTCGAGCAATCCGTAGAATGCCACTTCGGCGGTGTTGGGGATATAACTGAAGACGGTATGTTCCAGGTCGCCTCCGATGGCGGCATTGACACTTTCGGCCAGTTGTTCGCCGAGGGCTTTTCGCTCACGGTAGATGTCGCGGTCGGAGCCTCGACTGAAATAGATGCGTTCGAAGGAGCATGCGTGGTTGCCTTGGGGAGAGAGAATCTGCGTGAGGGCGACGGTGCCATTCTTGTGGACGGTCAGTGCCTCGCCTGCCTGCAGTTCGTGGATGTTGTCAGCCTCCACGCCGAAGGTGGTCTGAATGACGGGACGCTCAGATGCCACCACCAGCACCTCTTCGTCTTGATACCAGAAGGCAGGGCGGATGCCCCACGGGTCGCGCATGGAGAACATTTCGCCACTGCCCGTGAATCCGCACAGCACATAGCCGCCATCGAACATGGGGGTGGAGGTGCGGAGCACGTTGGCGATGTCGATGTGGTCTTCGATGTAGTGGGTGATGTGGGTGCCTTCCAACCCCTTCTGACGTGCCATCTCGTAGATGCGTTCGCTCTCGCGGTCGAGTCGGTGCCCCATCAGTTCGAGCATGATGTAGGTGTCGTTGTAGATGCGCGGATGCTGTCCTTTGGCGGTGATGTGGTTGAACACCTCATCTACATTGGTGAGATTGAAGTTGCCACAAAGGCACAGGTTCTTGGCTCTCCAGTTGTTGCGGCGCATGAAGGGATGCACATGAGCCAGGCCGCTCTTGCCTGTGGTGGAGTAGCGGAGATGCCCCATGAGGATTTGGGCCTCACCCCATCCGTTCTCGCCCACCTTCCCGAATATTTCGGTGATGGCACCGCTGCCGAGAGCACGTTCGCGCAGCATATATTCCTCTCCTGGCTGTGCATTGAGATTGGTGCAGGCAATACCTGCCCCCTCTTGTCCCCGATTGTGCTGCTTCTCCATGAGGAGATAGAGTTTGTTGAGTCCGTAGGTGGAGGTGCCATATTTCTCTTTATAGTAACTGATGGGCTTGAGCAGGCGAATCATCGCCACGCCACATTCATGTTTGAGAGGTTCCATGTAATGTCTGAGTTAGGAGTTAGGAGTTAGAAGTTAGGAGTTAGGAGTTAGAAGTTAGGAGTTAGGAGTTTTGAGTTAGAAGTTTTTTTAGTTAGGAGTTGGGAGTTAAGGGTTGGCTATTCAGTTGGTTTCTCATTGAGAGCAAGCCGCATGGCAACTCCTAACTCCTAACTTCTAACTCCTAACTAAAAAAACTTCTAACTAAATCATCTTCTTGATTCTTTCCATTGCTGCAAGGCTGTTTTCCCATGTGCCGAAAGCGGTGATGCGGATGTAGCCTTCGCCATGTTGTCCAAATCCTTCGCCAGGGGTGACGACCACGTTGGCATCGGTGAGCAGTCGGTGGAAGAAGCCCCAAGAGTCTTCGCCATCGGGAGTGGAAACCCAGATGTAGGGGGAGTGTTCGCCGCCATAGACAGTGAGCCCGAGGAAGGCGAGGCTTTCGCGAATGAGTTGGGCATTCTTCATGTAGTGCTGAATGATTGCCTTCACCTGCTGCTGTCCTTCTGGCGTATAAATGGCTTCGGCTCCACGTTGAGAAATGTAGGAGGCACCGTTGAACTTGCTGCATTGGCGACGGTTCCAGAGGGCATTGAGCGGAGTGCCGTCAGCACCTTTCAGTTCTTTCGGGATGACCGTGTAGCCACACCGAATGCCCGTAAATCCTGCTGTTTTGGAGAAACTGCGGAACTCGATGGCACATTCCTTCGCCCCTTCTATCTCGTAGATGGAGTGGGGCAGCGAGTCGTCTTGGATGAAGGCTTCGTAGGCAGAATCATAAAGAATGAGTGCCTTCTCCCGGAGGGCATAATTGACCCACTCTGCCAGTTTCTCCTTCGTGATGACAGCCCCCGTGGGGTTGTTGGGATAGCAGAGATAGATGATGTCGAGATGCTCCGATGGAATATCGCCCGTAAAGCCGTTCCCCACATGGCAGGGGATGTACTTGAGGGTGCGTCCTGCCATGATGTTCGTGTCCACATAAACAGGATAGACGGGGTCGGTGATGCCCACGATGTTGTCGGTCGAGAGAATGTCGCCGATATTGCCCGTGTCGCTCTTGGCACCATCGCTGATGAACACCTCTTCGCGGTCGAGTTGAATGCCTCGGGGAAGGAAATCATGCTGGATGATGGTGTCGATGAGGAAGTCATAACCATGTTCTGGGCCATAGCCTCGAAAAGTTCTTCCGTCGGCACATTCATCCACAGCGCGGTGCATGGCTTGGATGGCAGCATCGGGCAGAGGACGGGTGACATCGCCGATGCCGAGACGGATGATGTCGGCATCGGGATGTTCGGCCTTATAAGTGTTCACTTGCTGTGCTATCTCGGCGAAAAGATAGCGGTGAGAAAGTTTTGCGTAGTTTGTGTTTGTGCGTATCATGAAATCATTTACAATTTGACAATGTACAATTTGACGTGGATTCGACGAAAACCACAAATAATTAAATTCATGAAAAATTGGCTACGCACTTGCTTGTAGCAAGTTGCCCTACGGGCGAGCTAAAGGTTCATGTTTTAGTTTGAACATAAATTAAGTAACCATACAAAATTATCTTATACAATGATGTCTCTTCTTTTCGCCGCAAGCGGCTTGTTTTCTCGGACAATAATTTCCAATAATTGACGATAATTTTATCCAATAATTATTATTGGAACCAATTTTTGGAAATTATTGGTAATTATTGTCCGAGAAAAATGCGGCTTGCCGCATCATATAAACTATTTTTGTTCACCTACTTAACCACGAACCTTCAGCTCGGCGTAGCCAATTTCCCATAAATTATTTTGTTAAGATTCATCGAACTGACGTTACAATTTACAATTGATGGCTTACAATTTTTTGAGGTAGGCTTCCATGTCTTCGGCTGTCTTCTTGCCCGAAGCGATGGCTCTCACCACGAGGCTTGCACCACTGGCGGCATCGCCACAGATGAATACGTTCTCTGGATACTGTGGATGTTCGGGCTTGAGGAATCCCATGGCGAGAAGGACAAGGTCTGCCTTGATGACTTCTGGCTCTCCTGCTTCCACCATGATGGGTCTGCCACCTTCAGGATTAGGCTTCCAGTCGATAGGTTGAACACGCACACCCGTCACGTGCCCCTCTTCGCCGATGAACTCCAACGTGTTGATGTTCCAACGGCGAGTACACCCCTCTTCGTGCGAAGAAGTCGTCTTGAGAATGACTGGCCAGTTAGGCCAAGGAGTGTTCGGGTTGTGACCTACAGGAGGCTTCGGCATGATTTCTATCTGGGTCACACTCTTGCACCCCTGCCGATGAGCCGTGCCGATGCAGTCGCTTCCAGTGTCTCCACCGCCGATGACGAGCACATCCTTTCCCTTGGCGGTGATGCGTTCTTCCTTCGAAAACTCCATGCCAGCCAGCACCCGATTCTGCTGACTGAGCAGTTCGAGGGCGAGGTGGATGCCTTTCAGTTCACGTCCAGGTGCTTTCAAATCGCGGGCAGTGGGAGTGCCAGTGGCAAGCACAACAGCATCATATTGTTCGCTCAACTTCGACAGAGTTTCAACACCATCCACCTTCTCACCGTAGCGGAAGACAACGCCTTCTGCCTCCATCACCTTGATTCTCCTGTCTATTATCTTCTTGTTCAGTTTGAAGTTCGGGATGCCATATCGCAGCAAGCCGCCAGCCGCTTCGTTTTTCTCAAAAACCGTCACTTCATAACCCATATAGTTGAGGTGGGTAGCAGCGGAAAGTCCTGCTGGACCACTACCAATGACTGCCACCCTCTTGCCGTTGCGTTCGGGGTGCTCAGTGGTCACATATCCTTCGAGAAAAGCCCTTTCGGCAATGGCGCACTCATTCTCACGGTTCGTCACCGCCTCGCCAGTCGTGTGATAGAGCACACAAGCCTTCTCGCACAAGGCTGGGCAGATGCGACCTGTAAATTCGGGGAAAGGATTCGTCTTTTTCAATATCTTGTAAGCCGTCTCCCAATCGCCACGATAGAGGGCGTCGTTCCATTCTGGGTCTTTATTTCCAAGCGGGCAAGCCCAATGGCAGAAAGGCACACCGCAATCCATGCAGCGGCTCGCTTGCTCTTGTCGGTCTTTAGAGTTCAGTGTCTGTTCCACCTCACCAAAATCATGAATACGGTCGTTGATGGGGCGATAGCCAGCCTCCTTGCGAGGCACGGTCAGAAATGCTTTTGGATTTCCCATTTTATGTACAATTTGACAATTTACAATTTACCATTTATTTGATGATTCAACAATTTGACAATTTACAGTGATTTATAAATTTCCTTCAATGACTATATAGATTGTACATTGTAAATTGTCAAATTGTAAATATCAATAGTCACGCTGCATGTCGGCAATCTTCTGTTGCAGTTTTGCCATCTGCTCTTCTTGCAGCACACGCTTATATTCGATGGGCACCACCTGAATGAAGTCTTCCACATAGCGGTTCCAGTCGTCAAGCATTCGTCCCGCAAGGGCACTGCCTGTGTGCAGATAGTGCTGACGGATGAGTTCTAGGAGTTCCTTGCGGTGAGAGGCTTCCTCCACCAGTCCCAGTTCCACCATGTCCATGTTGCAGAAGTAGTCGAAAGTATGGTCACGGTCATACACGTATGCCACGCCTCCGCTCATGCCGGCGGCAAAGTTTCTGCCCGTCTTGCCGAGCACCACCACCCGTCCGCCAGTCATGTACTCGCAGCAGTGGTCGCCTGCACCTTCCACAACGGCGATGGCACCACTATTGCGCACGGCAAAGCGTTCACCCACACGACCGTTCACGTAGAGTTCTCCACTGGTGGCACCATACAACCCCGTGTTGCCGGCGATGATGTTGTCCTCTGCTACAAAGTCTGTACTCCGTCGTGCTGGAGGCAGGATGCTGATGCGACCGCCACTAAGTCCCTTGCCGAAGTAGTCGTTGGTTTCGCCTTCCAGACGAATGTCGAGCCCCTTCACGGCAAAGGCTCCAAACGACTGACCTGCCGAACCCTTGAACTTCAGACGGATAGTGCCGTCGGGCAATCCCGCTTCTCCATATTTCTTCGCAATCACGCCAGAGAGCATTGTGCATGCGGCTCTGTCAGTGTTCTTGATGGTGTAGTCGAGACTCACCTCCTCCTGATTCTCGATGGCATTCTGGGCCGCCTTGATGATTTCCTCATCTTTCACGCCGTTCACCTTCGTGAACTCGCCACGATCCCAGTAGAGAGGCTTGTCGGTGTCGGGACGATGGAGCAGACGGGCAAAGTCGATGGTTTTCTGCTTGTCGGTGGCATGCTCCGTATGCACCTCGATGAGGTCTGTGCGACCGATAATCTCCTTGAGGCTCTTCACTCCGATTTCTGCAAGATACTCACGCACCTGTTCTGCCAGGAACGTGAAGAAATTGACCACATAGTCGGCTTTGCCCATGAAACGCTTGCGAAGTGTCTCGTCTTGTGTAGCCACACCGACAGGGCAGGTGTTGGTGTTGCACTTGCGCATCATCACACATCCCAGCACGATGAGCGGCAATGTGCCGAAACTGAACTCGTCAGCACCCAGCAATGCCATGATGACCACATCCTTGGCGGTTTTCAACTGTCCGTCAGTTTGCAACCTCACTTGGTTCCTCAGTCCGTTCATCACCAATGTCTGCTGCGTCTCTGCCAAACCAATCTCAGGACTGATGCCCGCAAAGCGCATCGAAGAGGCAGGACTGGCACCCGTGCCACCTTCGGCACCGCTGATGACGATGAGGTCGGCCTTAGCCTTTGCCACACCTGCGGCAATCGTGCCCACCCCGCTTTCTGCCACTAATTTCACGCTGACGGCAGCCGTCGGGTTGATATTCTTCAGGTCGAAGATGAGTTGAGCGAGGTCTTCTATCGAGTAGATGTCATGGTGAGGTGGGGGAGAGATGAGCGAGATGCCAGGAATGGCGTTGCGGGTTTTGGCGATAATCTTGTTCACCTTGAAACCTGGCAACTGACCGCCTTCACCGGGCTTTGCCCCTTGTGCCACCTTAATCTGAATTTCCTCTGCATTCACCAAATATTCAGCCGTCACGCCGAAACGTCCGGAGGCAATCTGCTTGGTCTTCGACGACAACGACACCCCATCCACCTCCGTATGATAGCGTTCGTTGTCCTCACCACCTTCACCCGTGTTGCTTCGCGCACCGAGACGGTTCATGGCAAGAGCCAGTGCCTCATGAGCCTCGATGCTCAAGGCTCCAAAACTCATGGCGCCCGTCACAAAGTGCTTCACGATGCTCTCCACAGGCTCCACCTCATCGATCGGAGTGGGGTTGGCGGCTTTCTTCCATCCGAAGAAGTCGCGCAGGAAGATTGCCTTTTCCTTCTCATCCACCATCCGTTCCCACTCCTGAAACTTCTTGTAACTGCCCAGTCGTGTGGCTATCTGAAGGTTTGCGATAGTCTCAGGGTTCCATGCGTGGGCAATACCATCCTTCCGCCATGCAAACTGCCCATTGTTGGGCAAGAACTCATTGATTTCGACTGGCTTGAAGGCTTCGTCGTGCAGACGGATGGCATCTCTTGCAATATCCCTCACACCGATGCCTCCGATGGTGCTCACCTCTGTGCCGAAATACCGCCTCAGCAAATCTTCGCTCAGGCCCACACTCTCGAAAATCTTCGCTCCACGATAAGAGCGGATGGTTGAGATGCCCATCTTACTCATGATTTTCTTCAGGCCCTTATCCACCGCCTTGATATAGTTGCTCTCTGCCGTGGCATATTCCTCCTGAATCTTATGCTTCTTCACCAAGTCGTCCAGCACCGCAAAAGTCATGTAGGGGCAGATGGCGCTCGCACCATAGCCCAGCAGCAGTGCCGCATGCATCACCTCACGAATCTCGCCGCTCTCCACGATGAGGGCGGTCTGCACTCGTTTCTGCACCGAGATGAGGTAATGATGCACCGCACTCACAGCCAACAGCGATGGGATGGCAGCCCGTTGTTCGTCAATGTCTCGGTCTGACAAGATGATATAATTCACTCCCTCATCCACCGATGCCTCAGCCTCATGACACAAGTCTTCGATGGCTTGGCGCAATCCGCTGGCACCCTTCTCGATGTCGAACAGCATGGCGAGTTTCTTCGTCTTGAACCCCTTGTAACGGATGTTGCAGAGAATGTCCAGTTGTGTGTTGGTCAATACAGGCTGAGGCAGCCGCACCATCTTGCAGTTCGACGCATCGGGCGTGAGTATGTTCGTGCCTACCGCACCGATATACTCCGTCAGGCTCATCACCAACTCCTCGCGTATCGGGTCGATGGCAGGATTGGTCACCTGTGCAAACTGCTGACGGAAATAGTTGAAGAAAATCTGCGGACGGTCGCTGATGACAGCCAATGGTGTGTCGTTGCCCATCGCAGCCACAGGCTCTTGTCCTGCCGTAGCCATAGGCACCACGGTCTTGTCGATGTCCTCCTGTCCGAAGCCGAAATTGAGCAGTTTCCTCTCATAGTTCTCCACCGAGTTCTCCACATGCCGTCCGCTCTTCAGTTTTTCCAACTGAATGCGGTTGGTCGAGAGCCACTCGCGATACGGATGTTCCTTTGCCAGTTTCTCCTTGATTTCACCATCGTAGTAGATGCGCCCCTCCTGCGTGTCGATGAACAGAATCTTTCCTGGCTGCAAACGTCCCTTGCTCACCACATCGCCTGGCTCAAAGTCCATCACACCCACTTCGCTTGCCACCACCATCATGCCGCTCTTCGTGATGGTGTAGCGGCTGGGGCGCAAGCCGTTCCTGTCCAGCATACCGCCAGCATAGCGGCCGTCGCTGAAGAGCAGTGCCGCAGGGCCATCCCACGGCTCCATCAGGATGGAGTGATATTCGTAGAATGCCTTCAGGTCCTCGCTGATGGGATTCTTGTCGTTGAAACTCTCTGGCACTAAAATCGCCATTGCCTGCGGCAACGAGAGCCCGCTCATGGTGAGGAACTCAAACACATTGTCAAGGCTCGCCGAGTCGCTCATGCCCTCCTGCACAATGGGGCGCAAGTCCTTGATGTCGCCTAAAGCCTCGCTGCTCAACACACTCTCACGTGCCTTCATCCAGCCTCGGTTGCCACGAATCGTGTTGATTTCGCCGTTGTGAGCCAACAGGCGGAACGGTTGTGCCAACTTCCACTTCGGAAAGGTGTTGGTGCTGAAACGCGAATGCACCAACGCCAATCCGCTGGTGAAGTAAGGGCTTGAGAGGTCGGGGAAATAACGTCTCAACTGACCGCTCGTCAGCATGCCCTTATAAATAATGTTCTTGCTCGACAGCGAGCAGATGTAGAAATCCTCATCGTCGATGCGGTTCTCAATCCTTTTGCGTACCTTATATAATATACGCTCAAACACCTCCACTTGCTCCTCGCTCACACCCGTCACGATGAGTTGCTTGATGTCAGGTTCCACCTCGCGGGCACCCGCACCCAGCACCTCGCTGTTCACAGGAACACTTCTTAAATGCGTCAGATTCAGTCCTTCACGCTCAATCTCTTCAATCATGACTGAAAGAATCTCCTGCTGTCGCTTTTCGTCCTTGGGAAGAAAGACGATGCCCGTTCCGTACCGTCCCTTTTCGGGTACAGGGATGCCCTGCAGCAGAATAAACTCATGCGGAATCTGCACCAAGATGCCAGCCCCGTCGCCCGTCTTGTCGCGCGTTTCGGCTCCTCGGTGCTCCATGTTTTCCAGCACCTTCAGGGCGTTATCGACGAGTTCGTGGCTCTTGCCTCCGTGAATGTTCACCACCATGCCGACGCCACAAGCGTCGTGCTCGTAGTCGGCACTGTACAAACCATCATACCTGTTCTTTGCCATAATAATCGTGTTATATAAAGTGTTTAGTTGTTCGTGTTTGTGATTTCGACGGCAAAGGTAAGAATAAAATTTCTTTTTAACGCAATAATTTTGAAAATAATTTCAATTTGATGTGAAAATTTATACAAACAAAGAAAAATGTTTGTAAAATGATGTTATTTAGTGTCAAAAAGATAAGAATGAATGGATTCCATAATCGAAGGCTTTCATTCACCAAAAGGTCGTTTCTTGGAGTTATTGCGAAATTCCAAATTACACTATTTAAGTTTGACTTCGTCGAGCTAAAGGTTCGGAAGTGTTTTTCCACAACGGATTGCACGGATTATACGGATTTTTGAGCCTCGGCGGCTCCTGCCATTCGGATTGTTCTGCATCTGGCCATCGTCGCCCCTTGCGACGAAAAATCCGTATAATCCGTGCAACCCGTTGTAAAAATATATCCGAAATTTGAGTACAATACACAATGCACCCAAGGGTGCAACGAATAAAAACGAATGCTGAGTGTAGCCATTCGATTCCATTCGTTGCCGCTTGCGGCATTAGGAAAATACATCTTCTCGCCGCATGGTAAATTAGAATGATTCGCTTTATTGGCTACGCCGAGCTAAAGGTTCGTTGTTGAAAATGAAGCGTTTGGAACTTCCGAAACTTAAATTAATTAACATCATCCGTGATGTTTGAAAAATGAGCGTCGCTCTGACTGACGGATGACTTCCGCACTGATTGACAAATGACTTCCGCACAGACAAACAAATGAGGCTCGCACAGACACGTGTGTGCGGAACTCATTTGTGTGTCTGTACGAGGGTCATTCATCGAAGAGTGCGGAAGTGAAAAAAAATTGCTCACGGAGCATCAATGCCCGTGAAAGGGTGCTTTTGAATATCGTTGAGCAAGTCTGTAATGCGCTTCATGATTTTTACATTACCAGTCTTCTTCCAATACTCATGGTCTTTTCGTACCTTTTTCAACAGAACTACTTCCATAAATCCTCAATAGCTATGGTTAAAAAACAACCGAAACTTGACCTTGTTCCGCCACTCATATTCTCCTTGTTCCGTCAGGTGTACTTCTGTTTGTCCTGCTTTGAAAGTACTGGAGTGCTGGCGAAGAAATACTGAGGTGCGGACGAAGGAGTGCTGAGGTGCTGACGAACAGGCACTCTGGTGGTGCAGAAACGAAACTAACTCGCTAAATCTTTCTTTGTTCCAATCATTTTGTTTACCTTTGCAGTCAAAACTGTGTAAGAGGACTTTCATTCAACTTGGTGTATAAAAAACATGGTGAAAAAGAACATCCGAGTTGATACTTTAACCTTATGTTTGTAATATGAAGACTAAATTTGATATGAAGACTAAAAGTGTGATTCTTTCGGTGATGGCATGGGCGGTTTCTGCGCTCATGGTGACGGCTGTGGCATGTACCAACATCATTGTGGGCAAGGGTGCCAGTGCCGATGGCAGTGTGATGGTGACCTATAGTGCCGACTCCTACGGCATGTATGGCAACATCTATCACCATGTGGGCGGTGTGCATGCCAAGGGCGAGATGCGCAAGGTGTATGACTGGGACACGAACAAGTTTTTGGGTGAGATTCCGCAGGCGGAACGTACCTATACGGTGGTGGGTCAGATGAATGAGAATCAGGTGAGCATTGCCGAGACCACGTTTGGCGGTCGGAGCGAACTCTGGAAGACGGAGGGACTCATCGACTATGGCTCATTGATTTACATTGCTTTGGAACGTGCCACTTCTGCACGGAATGCTATCGACATCATGACTTCGCTGGTGGCTCAGTATGGCTACTGCTCGGAGGGGGAGAGTTTCTCCGTCTGCGACAAGGAGGAGGCGTGGATTCTGGAGATGATAGGCAAGGGGAAAGGCGAGAAAGGGGCTGTGTGGGTGGCTGTGCGCATTCCCGACGACTGTGTGTCGGCCCATGCTAACCAGAGCCGCATCACCCGGCTGAGCCAGTATGGCAAGAATCAGTTGCTCTGCTCGAAAGATGTCATCACGTTTGCTCGCCAGAAGGGTTACTTTGCGGGCAAGGACTCGGAGTTTTCTTTCCGCGATGCATACGCTCCCAGCGATTTCGGTGCCGTTCGGTTCTGCGAAACCCGCGTGTGGAGCATCTTCAACCATTTCTGTCCGGGCATGGACCAGTATGTGGAATATGCTAAAGGCAATGACCTGAAGGGCGAAATGCCGCTCTACATGAAGCCCGGCAAGAAGGTGAAACTGAGCGATGTGATGAACGCCATGCGCGACCACTACGAGAATACACCCTTCGACATTCAGAACGAGGTGGGTGCAGGTGCCTACAACATGCCCTATCGGCCCACACCGCTGGAGTGGGAGAGCGAGGGCAAGAAATACTTCAACGAACGCCCCGTATCGACCCAGCAGACGGCTTTCTGTTTTGTCGGTCAGATGCGCTCGCAATATCCCGACCCCGTTGGCGGCATCGCATGGGTGACCAACGACGACCCCAACATGGCTCCCTTCGTGCCGCTCAACTGCTGCATCACGGAGATGCCCAAGTGCTTCCGCCGCATCGAGGGCGAGCAGGATGACGTCACGTTCTCGTGGGAGAGTGCCTTCTGGGTGCAGAACGCTGTGAGCAACATGGTCTATCCCTACTACGAGAAGATGTTTCCCGACCTGCTCGGACAGCGCCAGGAGATGGAAAAGGACGTTGACGACATGCGTCTGGAGGAATATCCGCTCCAACTGCTCAAGGAGCAGGGCAGGGGGGCGATGGTCAAGTACATGAACGAGGCATCGCTCATCCGTTCCAACATGATGCTGGCGCGGTGGCAACATCTCTTTGAATATCTGATGGTGAAGCACCTCGACATGGCCACCAAGAAAGTGGAAGCAGATGCCCCCCTGCTCAATCGCTTCAAGAAGACGGAACACGGCATTGCCGCGCCGCCCCTGCGCCCGGGCTATTCCGACGCTTTCCGCAAGCAAATGATTAAAGAAACGGGTGACAAGTACCTGATGAAATAAAAATACCCTTCTCAGGATGAGGCGGAAGGTTCAGATGTGTTTTCCTCGAATATGTAGCCGAAACCCTGACGGCTGACAATGTTGGCTGCATAGGGACCAAGTTTCTTTCGGAGGCGGGTGATGTTGACATCGACGGTGCGGTCAGTCACGACCACATCATTCCATACTGTGTCCATCAGTTCTTGGCGAGAGAGCACTTGGCCTCGGTGGGAGAGGAAGAGTTGAAGAAGGTCGAATTCGGTGCGGGTGAGGGCGACACTCTCGCCATTGGCGGTGACGGTCTTTTTTTCTATGTTCATGACCAGTCCTTGGTAACGGAGGGAGGGTTTCCCGAGCCGGGCTTCCACTACGTTCATCACGTAGTCGGCGAGTTTTTCGCAACTGCTGACGATGTCGATGTAGAGGGTGCCCAAATGATAGGAATACTGACGGGCATCCACGTCTTGGATGTTTTGTGCCTTCAGTTGGTCGCGGAGGGCGTTGATGTCCCGCTCCATTTCTTCCGACAGGTCGATGGTCTGATTCTCCTTTCGGCCACTAATCACAACAATCATCTGGGCGATGCTTTCGTTCACCAGACGCAGCATCTGGCGCAGGTGGGCATATTGTTCGTCGGTGAAGTCCTCTCGGCTCTCGCGCTTGCGGAGCAGGGTGCGGGCTGTATTGAAACAAGCATCGCCTATGCTTTCCAGTTCGCTGATTTGGCGGAGCATGGAGCGAATTTTCCCTTTCGTGTCATCTGACAGATGGTCGTTGCTAACTTTTTCCAGATAGAGGGCAATCTCCATCTCCATGTTGTCGGCGATGTCTTCATATTTCTTTATGCGCTCATACTGTCGGTCGAAGTCTTTCTTGTTCTTTTCGTCGAGCAGGACTGTCACCATGCCGAACATTCGCTGCATGCGTTCGGCAAAGTGGTGGATTTCTTTTTGTGCCTGTAACACGGCTATTTCGGGTGTGGCCATCAGGCCGCCTTCGATGAATTGTAGGCGCACGACGTTGTCTGCCTCTTGTTGTTTGGGACGGATGATGAGGCAGGTGAGGCGTTCCATCTGTGGAATAAACCAGATGAGGATGGCTGTGTTGATGACGTTGAAGCAGGTGTGGAACATGGCCAGCACCACAGGCAGCCGTTCGATTTGTCCGCTGGTGTCAGGGTCGTAGCCCACTAAGTGGCATACAGCATTGACAAACGGATAGAATACGGTGAGCACCCACATCACGCCAAACACGTTGAACAGCAGGTGGGCCATGGCGGCTCGACGGGCTTGCGTGTTGGCTCCGAGGGCCACAAGGTTGGCGGTGGCGGTGGTGCCGATGTTTTCGCCCATCACCAGCGCAATGCCAAGATAGATGGGCAACACTCCAGTGGAGCAGAGGAGGATGGTGATGGCCATGACGGCAGCCGACGACTGTACGATGCAGGTGATGAGTGTGCCGATGGCGAGGAAGATGAGGATGGTGAGGTGGCTCGATGTGTCGAACGAGGCGAAGAACGCTATCACATCCTCGTTGTGCTCGAGGTCCATCTCCTTGCCTGATGCACTCAGCATCACAAGCGAGAGGAACATGAAGGCTGTGCCGAAGAGGAAGTCGCCCACGTAGCGGTGGCGTTTCTTGTAGATGAGCACCATGCCCAGCAGGAACGAGGGAAAGACCACATTGGTCAAATCGACGTTGTAACCTAATGACATGATCCATGCAGTCAGGGTAGTGCCAATGTTGGCGCCCATGATGACGGAGATGGCTTGTGCCAGTGTCAGCAATCCAGCCGAGACAAAGGAGACGGTCATTACGGTGGTGGCCGACGATGATTGCACGGCGCAGGTGACAAGTGTGCCTGTCAGCATGCCCATCAGGCGGTTGGTAGTCATTTTTGCCAAAATGTGGCGCAGTTGTGAACCTGCCATCTTCTGTAGGGCTTCGCTCATCATCTTCATGCCGTAGATGAGCAATGCCAGTGAGCCGAGGAGTTTGAATGCAATTGCGAGTGTCATAAAAACGTTTGTCAGTTTTTCATGGGCAAAGTTACAAATTTTCTCTTGATGAGGCAAAAAAAACGCTGTTACAATTCGGTTACAAGTCTTTTTGAAGAGTGTGAAACTCGGCATCTACAAAAATGCCCCTGCCACAACCTCAAAATCGACGTGCCCCACGTCGCTTTTCCGACATGCCCCACGTCGGTCAACCGACGTGGGGCACGTCGGTTTTTTGGGGGGTGAAAGTATGCCAAGAGTGTATGAGGAATATCAACGGCGGAATGAACATTGACGTCATTGGCAAAGTAGGCGAATTGCAGGCTTGTTTCCCTTGAGTTACAAGGATGATGTTTTGCCAATGGGAATATGAATGATTATTTGTGGTCTTATAAGGATTTTGAGAAAAATGAAAAAAAAATGAAAACATGATTCTGCTTTCGGATTTTTGTGTTATCTTTGCAACAAATCTAAACTTTTTGTTGGTGTGGCGGATAGGATGGGTGATTGATAGAAAGAGAATATGTAAATTGATAGAATATATAGATTGGAAATCGTAAATATAAAAATTGTAAATGAAATTATGGACAACGAACTGATTAAACAGTGTACGGCTGAGGCACAGAAGTGGCTCTCGCCGGCTTTCGATGCCGAGACTCAGGCAGAAGTGAAGGCTATGCTCGATGCAGAAGACAAGACGGCTCTCATCGATGCGTTCTATCAGAATCTGGAATTTGGTACGGGCGGTCTGCGCGGCATCATGGGTGCAGGTACCAACCGCATGAACAAGTACATCGTGGGTATGGCCACTCAGGGCTTTGCCAACTACATCCTTAAGGCATTCCCTGGCAAGAAGGATCTTAGTGTGGTGGTGGGTCATGACTGCCGCAATAATTCTCGTTTGTTTGCTGAGACGGTGGCTGATATCTTCTCTGCCAACGGCATCAAGGCTTATCTCTTCGAGAGCCTGCGCCCCACGCCTGAAATTTCTTTCGCCATCCGTCAGTTGGGGGCTCAGGCAGGTGTGAACATCACCGCCAGCCACAACCCACGTGAGTACAACGGCTACAAGGCATACTGGGACGATGGCGCACAGGTGCTGGCTCCACACGACACGGGCATCATCGACGAGGTGAACAAGGTGACGATTGACCAAGTGAAGTTCACGCCCAACAATGACCTCATCCAGATTATCGGCGGTGAGATGGACATTGACTATCTGAACGCTGTGCATGAGGCACTGGTGGACCAAGAGGTGATTAACCGTCAGAAAGACCTCTGCATCGTTTATTCTCCACTGCACGGAACGGGTCGTGTGATTATCCCTGCTGCCTTGCGCACTTGGGGCTTCCAGAACATCAACGTGGTGAAGGAGCAGATGGTCATCGACGGCAATTTCCCAACCGTGGTTTCTCCTAACCCTGAAAACTCTGAGGCCATGACGCTGGGCATGAAGTTGGGCGACAAACTCAACGCCGACCTTGTGCTGGCTTCCGACCCCGATGCAGACCGTCTGGCTGTCGTTTGCCGCGACCCGAAGGGCGAGTGGTGCATCCTCAACGGTAACCAGACCGCTTTGATGCTCTCCTATTATATTATAGAGAATAAGAAGAAACTCGGTCAACTGAAGGGCAACGAGTTCATGGTGAAGACCATTGTGACAACGGAAACCATCGCCGAGATTGCCAAGCGCAACAACGTGGAGATTCGTGATGTCTATACTGGCTTCAAGTGGATTGCCCGTGAAATCAAACTCTCCGAAGGCGTGAAGAAGTATATTGGCGGTGGTGAGGAATCGTTTGGCTACCTGCCATTTGACAAGGTGCGCGACAAGGACAGCCCTGCCTCCATCTGTCTGCTCTGCGAGATTGCTGCATGGGCCAAGGACAACGGCATGACGCTCTATGACCTGCTGATGAAGATTTACCTTGACTACGGCTTTGCTTATCAGAACGCCATCAGCGTAACCAAGCCCGGTAAGAGTGGTGCAGACGAAATCAAGCAGATGATGGAAGACTTCCGCAAGAATCCTCCTGCATCGTTGGGTGGTAGCCCTGTGGTGTGCGTGAAGGACTACAAGACCCTGAAGCAGGTGTGCGACGGCAAAGAGACGGCTCTTGACATGCCAGCCACCAGCAATGTGCTCCAGTGGTTCACTGCCGATGGTACCAAGATTTCTGTGCGTCCCTCCGGCACCGAACCGAAGATTAAGTTCTATGTGGAGGTGAAGGGCGAGATGGAGTGTCCGAAGTGCTATCCTGCTGCCACAGCCGAGGCTAAGGCGAAGGTGGATGCCATCAAGAAAGACTTAGGGTTATAATTAGTTGGGAATGAGGAATTGCCCTGCAGCTTGTTCCTAATGAGGGAACAACTGGATAGCCAATTCCTCATTCCAAACTCCTCATTTCTTATTCCTAACCTTTATAAATCATGTAAAAACTATGAAAAAGGAACAGTCCCTTGTTTGTGGGCACAATATCCTGACAATGGTCTTTGTCTTTTTGTATGGTACAGGAACTGTATGTGCTCAGGGAAATAATAGTCGATTGGGTGGTGACGACAGCGGAGTGACCTCGTTGAGTGAACGTTTGCTGAAAGTGGAGAAACATTCGGATGCTTTCAATGTGTTCCTAAATATGCACGCATCTTATCAAGAGCGGTTTAATGGTGATGAAGAGGGTGGCTCCTTCAAGGGACGCCAACTGCGTTTGGAGATGAAAGGCACATTTGACGACCATTGGAGTTATCGTTTGCGCTATCGGTTGAACAGGCCAGGTGAACAGCAGGATGATAATTTCTCAAACAATATAGACTTCATGCAGGTCAACTACAAGGTGAATGACCATTGGCGCCTTACGGCTGGCAAGAAGGAGTTGAGCCTTGGCGGTTTTGAGTTCGACTACAATCCGATTCAGGTGATTGAGTATTCGGACTTTGTCAATGGCTTGGCTGAGTTTCATGTTGGTGCACAGGTTGCCTTTACGCCCGTGAAAGGGCACGATTTGCAGTTGGAGGTGTTCAACGCCAACAACAACAGTTTGGGTAAGGCTTATCCTGGTGCCGATTTGAAGGGTTCCAAGCATCCGTTGGGTACAACCTTCAATTGGACGGGTGACATGCTGGGCGGAAAGTTGCAGACATTGTGGGCTTACACCTATATGCATGAAGCCCATCGGACTGATACCCACTATCTCATGCTGGGTCAGAAACTGAACTTGAAACGCTGGCAGTGGTTTGTCGATTATTATGCTGCATGGGAGAATGCGGATCGTCATGGTCTTGTGTCGAGCGAGACGGGTGGTGTGGCTCGGAACGTGAACTACAACAGCGTGATCAGCGAACTGCATTATCAGCCGGCTTCTCATTGGAACTGCTTTGTGAAGGGTGGGGTGGAAACAGCCTCGATGAGAAATGATGCCACTTTCAAGAACTACCGTACAAGTTACACCTATCAGGCTGCTGTACAATGGATTCCAGACCTTTCGCAGGATGCCAAAATTTCCTTGGCTTATGTGGGGAAGAAAGTGGATTACAAGGAAGCATGCGGTTTGAAGGACTATAACACAGATCGTATTGAACTTAGTTTAATTTATCGTATAAAACTTTATTAATACCATCAAATGATGAAACCATTTTTGCAATTGTTTCAACGTTGGACCCAAATGAGCCTTGTGCTCCGTATCTTAATAGGTCTGGTGATTGGTGCCGTTCTTGGAATGGTCGTGCCTGAATGGACGGGCTTTTCCATTCTCGGACAGGTGTTTGTGAGTGCGCTGAAGGCCATCGCCCCTGTGTTGGTGGCGGTATTGGTGGCAGCAAGCATAGCCAAGGCAGGTGGAGGATTGGGACCTCGTTTCCGTGTGCTTATTTTCTGCTATGTACTTAGTACATTCATCGCTGCTTTGTGTGCAGTGGTTGGCAGTTTCCTCTTTCCTGTCACGCTTCAACTGAATGATATGGTGGAGGGCAATGCGCCAAGTGCGCTGAACGATGTGTTCACGAACCTGCTGACCAATATGGTGACCAACCCGCTGATGTCCGTTTCATCAGCCAACTACATCGGCATTTTGTTTTGGGCTATTCTGATGGGTATTGCATTGAAGGCATGTGCCAACAAGCAAACCATTGATGTGGTGAGCGATTTTGCTGAGGTCATCTCGCAGGTTGTCAAATGGGTCATCCAATTTGCCCCTTTCGGTATCTTGGGTTTGGTTTTCTCGTCTGTGTCAGAGGGTGGACTCAACGTGTTCTCCACCTATGGACATCTGGTGCTGTTGCTGGTGGGATGTATGTTTGCTAATACGCTCATCTTCAATCCGCTTATTTCGTTTTTTGTTACCAAGAAGAACCCTTATCCGCTGCTCTTCACATGCTTGAAGGAAAGTGGAATTAACGCATTCTTTACACGTTCTTCAGCCGCAAACATCCCTATTAACATGACCTTGTGCAAGCGGCTTAAATTGGATGAGGACTTCTATTCTGTGAGCATTCCGCTGGGGGCCACCATCAACATGGACGGTGCTGCTGTGACCCTCACCGTGATGACCTTGGCTGTGGCTAACACCATGGGCGTTGAGGTGTCCTTCATGTCGGCGTTCTTCCTCTGCATCATCGCCACATTGGGTGCTTGCGGTGCCTCAGGTGTGGCAGGCGGCTCTCTATTGCTCATTCCGATGGCTTGTTCGTTTTTGGGCATCGGCAATGATGTCGCCATGCAGGCTGTTGCTGTCGGCTTCATCATCGGTGTCATTCAGGACAGTGTGGAGACCGCACTTAATTCCAGCGGTGACGTGTTCTTCACAGCCACGGCGGAGTATTATGACAGAAAGAAGATGGGGAACAAGGAATGAAAAGAATGGGATGACAGAAGAAAACGAAAAAAGGAGTGAAGGCTGATAAAGTCTAAAACTCCTTTTTTTTGAATGTTACCCATTCACCTGTGGCGGGATGCTGAAAGGCGATGCTTTCGGCATGCAGATAGAGGCGGTCGGCAGCTGTACCGTAGAGAATGTCGCCTTTGATGGGGTGTCCGAGCCCTTCGGGATGGGCACAGTGGATGCGCAGTTGATGAGTGCGACCTGTTTGGGGATAGAGTTCAATGCGTCTATCCCCTTTATATATATAATGTGTGATGGCAGGCTTGCCATAGCGTTGATTCACCACTTGGCGTGGTGAGTCGAACGGGTTGCGAGAGAGAGGCAAGGAGATGATGCCTTCGCATGACTGTTCTGGACGAAGAGGAGTCTCAAGAATCGCCACATATTTCTTTCTTACCTCGTGGCGAACAAATTGCTGTTGGAGTCTTCGGCAGGTTTCAATATCTTTGCCTGCAAGGAGTAACCCGGAAGTGTCTTGGTCGAGTCGGTGAACAAGGCGAATCTCGGGATTGATGGAACAAAGATGTTCCGCAAGTGACACCTCGCCGTGGTTGCGGCTGGGTACGGAAAGTAGTCCCGAAGGTTTGTAAACCACCAGCATGCTGTCGTCTTCGTGGACGATATGCACCTGCTTCAACAGTGCCTGTCCACGGGCAAAAAGTGGATTATCCTCCACTTTGAGTCCTTGCAGCATGAAGGTGAGGATGGGAAAGCATTTGTGTTGGCAAGCAGGGTAGAAGTGCCCCTCAATGCGCATGTCGTTGCCTTGGGACGGTCCCACCCAAAATTCTTCCATGCAGATGGGCTTCAAACCATGCAGGTAGGCATATTGCAGGAGTTTTGGGGCACAGCATTCGCCTGAACCCGCCGGGGGAATGCCATAGTTAGGCTTTGGCTTTTCTGCCTGTCGCCCTTCCTTGTAATTAATATAATCTTCCTCGCTGAAAGGTGACTTGGCATCCTTGAAAATGTCAAGAAGGTCTGCTACTTCCTCGTTCGCATTCAGCATTCGGAACTGCCGGAAAGTCCATTGCTGCAGGGCTTGCGATTTCTCTTTCCGCAAGGTTTTCAGTTCCGCTTTCTCTGCCTCGTTGCTGCAGTCATTGATTTGGTGGGTCAAGTCCACAATCCGTTGTTCCTCTTCCCTAAAATATCCCTGCTGTAAGTCACAGACAGGAGGCACAAAACCCTCGTGATGGTATGAACCGTTGTAAATGCCTGAGAATGCTCGGAGGTAGTAGCGTTTTCCCTTATGCGCCACCACCAGCACCCCAAACATCTTTCCCTCGTGGGGATACATCTCTGGGGTGTGGTGGCAATACTCAATCACCTCCTTTGCTGCCAGTTGGCAAAGGGGGTGAGGACGGTAGCAGAAGGGGTAGGTGAATTGTGGAGGGGATGGAATGCCTTCTGCTTCAAGGGGGAGGGGATGGAGCAGAGATAACATACCTTTATTTTTCGATGCCCACTCGTTTTGTGGGTGCCTTTTCCACGTTTCGTTTATCTACTTGCGTGACCACCTTGGCAGCCAGGCTCATGAAGGAAATGCCCTCGGGTGAAGCAGGATTGAGTACGGCTGGTTCACCCTTGTCACCTGTTTCACAAACGGATTGAATAAGGGGAATCTGTGCCAAGAGCGGCACATTCAGTTCTTCAGCCAACTGCTTGCACCCCTCCTTGCCAAAGATGTAGTATTTATTCTCAGGCAATTCGGCAGGAGTGAACCACGCCATGTTCTCGACGAGGCCAAGAATGGGCACATTCACCTTCTCGTTCAGATACATGCTGATGCCTTTCCTTGCATCTGCCAATGCCACCTGCTGAGGGGTCGATACGATGATGGCACCAGTGATGCCTAATGTCTGCAATAGTGTCAGATGGATGTCACTCGTGCCCGGAGGTGTATCGAGGATAAAGTAATCCAGATCACCCCATTGCACTTCGCCAATGAGTTGTTTGAGTGCATTCGACGCCATGCCGCCACGCCAAAGAGTGGCTTCGTTGGGATTGACAAAGAAACCGATGGAGAGCAGTTTCACGCCATACTTCTCGATGGGCACGATGAGGTCGCGGCCATCCACCTGTGTGGCATAAGGGCGTTCGTCCTCCACTCCAAACATCTTGGGCATGGAGGGACCGAAGATGTCGGTGTCGAGCAGGCCCACACGGTAGCCGAGTTTGGCTAAGCCAATGGCGAGGTTGGCGGTGACGGTAGATTTGCCCACACCACCTTTGCCCGAACTGACTGCTATAATATTCTTCACGCCTGGCAGCAGCTTGTCGGGTTCAGGTGGTAAGGCTGTCTTCGCCTTGGTGCCGATGGTCACTTCCACATCGGGATGCACAAATGTCTTGATGGCAGCCTCAGCCGCCTTCACAACCGATTTCTTGAATGGGTCGGTCTCTTTCTCAAAAATCAGCGAGAAAGAAACCTTCATGCCGTCGATGCGGAGGTCATCCTCCAGCATCTCGTTTTCCATGATGCTCTTGCCGTTGCCAGGATAGCGAACGGTGGCGAGGGCATCGTGTATGAGTTTAGGATAGATAGTCATTTAATTTATTACAATTGGACAATTTGCCATTTACAATTTATTATTTACAGGTCTTTCGGGTGCTGACCACTTGGTGGTTATAGGAGCGGTAGCCATCCACCGGAATCTCCACGTCGGGTTCTTCAAGGGTGCCGCTTTGGGGCAGGCGGAATCGGAGATACTTGATGGGGATGCCACGTTCCAGCCACATGCCTTCGTAGTAGGTTTGGATGTCGAGCAGGGCGGTATCTACACCTTTCTCGGCATAGAGGTCGAAAGTGCATTGCTCCATGGGCAGATGGTTCTTCTCCACCATATATTTAGTATAGGTGGCAAGAAAGTTCGAGTCGGTCTTCACGTGGATGAGGCCGCCGTCGGTGAGGAAGTGGCGATAACGCTCCATGAAGAAAGTCGAAGTGAGTCGTTTGGTGGCTTTTTTCATCTGGGGGTCAGAGAACGTGAGCCATAATTCATCCACCTCGCCAGGGGAAAAGAAGCCGTCTATGCACTCGATGTTGGTGCGCAGAAATGCCACATTCTTCATCTCTTCCTCCAAGGCGGTCTTTGCTCCGTGCCACATGCGGGCCCCTTTGATGTCTATGCCTATAAAGTTCTTGTCGGGGAATCGACGAGCAAGCCCGATGGTGTATTCTCCACGTCCACAACCCAGTTCGAGCACGATGGGGTTGTCGTTCTTGAAAAAGTCGCGATGCCAGTTTCCTTTCAATGGAAAGCCGTCTTGTTGCAGTTGCCAGAAGGGGCACTCCACCACCAGTGGGTTCTCTGCCATCTCTGCAAATTTAGCAAGTTTGCCTTTTCCCATGTTTATGTAAGTTCCAATTCAAATTCTTCTTTCAGTTTGCGGAGTGCCTCACTCTGTTCAAGCATCATGCTCAGCACTTCCTTACGACTGTAAGCACGGTGCTTGTCGGTCACTTCGCGAAGTCTCGTCGTCATCTTGACGGAGTTGTTTTGCAATTTCTCATGCAGGTATGCCTCAATGCGTGCTTGCATCTTGACAAGTTCGTGCTGCACAGACGGATTATCAACAATCACCAAGAAGGTCTTGCCGTCTTCTTGCAACATCGGTTCCATGTTGTCCATTTGGTGGGACATGGCAATGTCCTCTTGAGGCAGATTGGACGCAAATTTACGCCATGCCACCGTCAAACTATTCCCATCGAAAGGCATGTCTTTTGCGGTCGATGTGGCAGTTTGTTGATTGTTGTCCGTTACTTGCTGTCCGCTGTTGGTTGTGGCGGCTGCAGCCGCACGTCGGAGAGAGAAACCTCCTAATCCTCGATGAGAAAGGGATGCCGTCTTGTTGGATGCAGGTTGCCTGTCGTCCGTTGCCTGTCGTTCGTTATCTGCAGTCCGTTTTCCGTTGTCTGCTGTCTGCTGTCTGCTGTTTGCAGCCTGTTTCAGCTGCGTAAATATGGGTTTAAGAATCTTCGTAGGGCAAAGCCCAGAAGAGGGTCCTTCATCGGAGGAGAGTTGCGCCATCTCGATGAGGGTGAGTTCCACCAGCAGTCGTTTGTTTTGACTCTGCTTGTAGTTGAGGTCGCAATCGTTTGCCAGTTTCATGGCACGGAACAGGAACTGCGGCTTACATTTCTTTGCCTGTTCCTTATATCGGTTGCGCACTTCCTCACTTGCTTCAATGAGTCCGACCGTTTGTGCATCTTGGCTCACTAACAGGTTGCGGAAGTGGCTTGAGAGACCTGTAATGAAATATTGTCCTTCGAAGCCCTTAGAGAGAATCTCATTCAGAGTGAGCATGCACTCTGTGATTTTTCCTTCGAGGAAGAAGTCTGTCAAGCGGAAATAGTAATCATAGTCCAGCACGTTTAGGTTCTCGATGGTACGTTGATACGTGATGTTGCCACCGCAGAACGATGCCACTTGGTCGAAGATGCTCAGTGCGTCGCGCATGCCCCCATCAGCTTTTTGAGCGATGATGTTCAGAGCCGCGTCTTCCACCGTGATGCCTTCCTTCTCTGCCACATTCTTCAGATGTCCCACAATGTCGTTCACACCCATACGCTTGAAGTCATAAATCTGACATCGGCTCATGATGGTCGGCAAAATCTTGTGTTTCTCAGTGGTGGCGAGGATGAAGATGGCATGATGAGGAGGCTCCTCCAATGTCTTCAGGAAGGCGTTGAAAGCTGCCTGTGAGAGCATGTGAACCTCGTCGATGATGAACACCTTGTACTTGCCAATCTGAGGCGGAATTCTCACTTGCTCAATCAACTGGCGAATGTCTTCCACCGAGTTGTTTGATGCTGCATCCAGTTCGTGGATGTTGTATGACCGTTGCTCGTTGAAAGCCTTGCACGACTCACACTCGCCACAAGCCTCGCCGTTAGGTTGTGGATTGAGACAGTTGATGGTCTTCGCAAAGATACGTGCACAAGTAGTCTTTCCCACACCACGTGGCCCACAGAACAGGTAAGCATGAGCCAACCGTCCGCTTTGGATGGCATTCTTCAGCGTCACCGTCAAAGCCCCTTGACCTACCACTGAGTCGAAGGTCATGGGGCGGTACTTCCGTGCTGAAACAATATAGTTATCCATGTTGCTTGGTTTTTTATTTCTGATTGCAAAGATAGAAATAAAAAATGGAAAACGAATGGCGAAAAGTGAAAACTTCGTTTTCTTCTCCTTCTTTTTGGCAGATTGAGGAAAAAGTCTTTACTTTGCAAAGAAAATTTGAAATTAGAAAGATAAAGAAAAATGAAGAAAAGTTTTTGGATAGCATGGGGAATGCTGGTATTCCTGATGCTGTTCAATAGCAATAGTTATGCTCAAAATGTCGGACAGACAAGCGGCTCGGGCAATGTGTTAGGTCTGAAAGTGCCGAAGGTGGAGAAGTTCGTGCGCGTGACGAAAGAAGAAGGGGCTGACATGGTTAAGGCACCCAATGAGAAGAAGTTAAGCCCGACCGTCGTGAAGACTGAAGGCCGATATAAGGGATTGGTGATTGATGTCGGTTCAGACGAAGAGTGAGGCGAGGAATGGCTGGACGTGGGTGTACTGGCTGATGGCATGATTGTATCGCCCGAGTCGTATGTGGTTGTCTTGGTGCATGACTACGAAATGGGGGATGTGAAAGAGATGAAGTGTGTCTTCGACAAGAAGACGAGCAATGTGGTGATGCGCTATCCCGATTCAATGTACATGGAGAACGAAGATGGCATGGGTCGTTGGTTCGACCCTGCGAAACTGACCGATGCGCAGATTGAGCAGATGTTGCAGACGTTGAGCCTGAAGAAGAGAGCCAGGCGAGTGCGGTGTGATTGCCTCATCCCCGAGGGAAATGGTGAGAGAAATGTTTATTACTTGAAATATTGATAGAATCGTTATGACACAAGAGTTTCAGATAAGAGTTCTGCCCGAACAGGCAGCCAGCGAACAGGGCATCAGACAGTTCTTGCAGGACGAAAAAGGTTTGTCAGCCCATGAGGTGAAAGCGGTGAGGGTGCTGAAGAGGAGCATTGATGCACGGCAAAGAACCATCTTTGTGAATCTGAAAGTCCGGGCGTATGTGAATGAACAGCCTGAAGATGATGCTTATGAGCGTGTTGATTATCCGAATGTGGGAGGTCAGCCGCAGGCTGTTGTGGTGGGTGCCGGACCTGGTGGTTTATTTGCGGCGTTGAGGCTGATAGAGTTGGGCATCAGACCCGTTGTGGTGGAACGTGGCAAGAGTGTACACGAACGTCGGAAGGACATCGCGCAGATTTCCCGTACCCAGCAGGTAGATCCCGAGTCGAACTATTCCTTCGGCGAGGGTGGGGCAGGGGCTTTCTCCGATGGAAAGCTATACACACGAAGCAAGAAGCGCGGCAATGTGGAGAAGATTCTCAATGTCTTTTGCCAGCATGGAGCCAGTACCAGCATCTTGGCAGACGCCCATCCCCATCTGGGTACGGACAAATTGCCGAATATCATTGAGGCGATGCGTAACACTATCATCCGTTGTGGGGGCGAGGTACACTTCGAGACCAAGATGGATGCCATTCTGCTCAAAGGGAACAAGGTTGAAGGCATTCGTTGTGGCGACAAGACATTCCTCGGTCCCGTCATCTTGGCAACAGGACACAGTGCCAGGGATGTCTATCGTTACCTCTACGCACAAGGCATTGAGATAGAGGCAAAAGACATAGCGGTAGGCGTTCGTTTGGAACACCCGTCGGAACTCATCGACCAGATTCAATATCATCGTCGAGAAGGCAGGGGGGGGTATCTGCCTGCTGCCGAGTATTCGTTTGTCACTCAGGTGGATGGACGTGGTGTCTATTCCTTCTGCATGTGTCCAGGCGGAACGGTGGTGCCAGCGGCGAGCGGACCGAATCAAATTGTGGTGAACGGTATGAGCAATTCCCAACGCAACAGCCCGTGGAGCAATTCGGGCATGGTGGTGGAACTGCATGTGGAGGACTTGAAAGAGCGTTCTCTGCTGGAGTTGCCCCCTGTGCCAAATGTGGAAGTGAAGGGAGGTGCCTTGGCGATGATGGAATTTCAGGAACGGCTGGAGTACACCACATGGATGCAGGGCAACCGCAAGCAAACGGCTCCTGCCCAACGAATGGCACATTTCGTGAATGGCAAGGGCAGTTACGACTTGCCTCAATCGTCTTACACGCCCGGACTTATCAGCACCCCGATGCATTTCTGGATGCCCGGCTTCGTCTCGAAACGCTTACAGCAGGGTTTCAAGCACTTTGGCAAGGCTTGTCATGGCTTCTTGACGAATGAGGCTGTGATGATAGGCATGGAGACACGTACCTCCGCTCCTGTACGCATACTCCGCGACCGCGAGACGTTGCAGCATATCCGTCTGCAAGGATTGTTCCCCTGTGGTGAAGGTGCTGGCTATGCAGGCGGCATCGTGAGTGCCGGCGTGGATGGAGAACGATGTGCTGAAATGCTGGCTGAATACCTCCAACGTGAGTAGTTTGAAAAAACGTACCCGAGGGCTACGTCATGCCGTACCCGAGGGGTACACCACTTCGTACCCCTCGGGTGCGTTTCTTTTGTGTATATGAATATTCGTGACAAACAAATTCTTCACCTCGCCCTGCCGAGCATCGTGTCTAACATCACGGTGCCGCTGCTGGGTTTGGTGGATGTGGCCATCACAGGCCACCTCGGTTCGGCTGCCTACATCGGTGCCATAGCGGTGGGCGGCATGCTGTTCAACATCATTTACTGGATGTTTGCTTTTCTGCGCATGGGTACGAGTGGCATGACGGCACAGGCGTTGGGGGCGAGAGATATGACAGAGGTGGTGGCTGTGATGCAAAGGGCGTTGCTGGTTGCCATCGTGATTTCTGGCGTGATGCTGTGTCTGCAGGCACCCATCAGGGATGGAGCCTTGTCTGTCATCCGTCCTTCGGCTGAAGTGATGGCATTTACCTGTACCTATTTTAATATATGTATATGGGGCGCTCCTGCCGCTCTGCCGCTTTTTGTCCTGACAGGTTGGTTTGTGGGCATGCAGAATTCGAAGGCACCCATGTTGGTGGCAATCATTCAGAATGTGGCAAATATTGTGCTGAGTTTTGTGCTGGTGTATGTGGTGGATATGAAGATAGAGGGAGTTGCATGGGGAACAGTGCTGGCACAATACATTGGACTGATATCTGCACTTTCGATTTTTATACCTTATTACTTGAGAATCAAAAAGTACTACCGAAAGAAAGTGGTGCTTGCAAAACCTGCCTTGATGAAGTTCTTCTCGTTGAACAAGGACATCTTTTTCCGGACGTGCTGCCTCATTCTGGTTCATTTCTTCTTCATCGCTGCAGGAGCAAAGCAGGGTGATTCAGAACTGGCGGTGAACACGATGCTGATGCAACTCTTCACGCTGTATAGTTACATCATGGACGGCTTTGCCTTTGCCGGCGAAGCGATGGTGGGCAAGGCGATAGGCGGAAAGATGCGTGGAATATATGATGACACCGTGTGTCATCTGTTTCGTTGGGGGTGGGGTGTTGCAGCACTTTTCACATTGGCATATCTTCTTTTGGGTAAGCCGTTCCTCTCACTTCTTACCGACGATGCAACGGTGTTGGCGACCGCTCAGCTCTATCAGCCGTGGACACTTCTTTTCCCATTATGTGGCATGGCTGCTTTTATTTGGGATGGGGTTTATATAGGGGCGACAGCCACCAAAGGCATGCTGATTTCCATGGCATCAGGCATGTTGGTGTTTTTTCTGCTCTATCTCGTGCTGATGCCTCTATGGGGCAATCACGGATTATGGCTTGCCTTTGTTGCTTATCTTGCCACACGGGGGGTGTCCCAAACATGGATGCGACATCGTATTTGGAGGGAGTGATTTATCGTTTTTGTCGGAAACTTTTGCTTATTTAACATGATTGTGTGAAGAAACACTTGTTTTTTGAGAAAAAAGAATCCCTTTTAGTGTATTTTTTTTGTTTTTTATTTGTGACGATAGATTTTTTTGTATCTTTGCAAGCGTAATCTTAGAGAAGTGGACATGAAAAATCAACGTATATTGAAGATATTTCCTTTACTGATTGTTGCCTCCATCTTGCTGTTGGGTTCGTGTAACAAAGTGAGTCAAATTCGGTCGAGTGAACCGCGCCATAGCATAGTGGTGATTCACTCATGGGATAGTATAGGAGAAGAGAAAGAACTTTTCTCCCGCACGATGGAACGTGCTTTCAAAGAGCATGGTATGCAGGTGGATATCCATCATATCTATGCCAACATGTTGCGGCGTCCCAATGATGCGTTTTCTCGATTTGATTGGCCTGCCTATTCGAAGCAGATTAAAGAATGGAAGCCTGAGGTGATTTTGTTGAATGACGACCCGATTTTGGAATGGGTTCTCACTCAGGAAGATAAAGACTCCATCTTTTATAATACACCTGTTGTTTTTGCGGGCGTCAGCACCTTGCTGCGCGATTCACTTTATCGTTTCCCCAAAATGACAGGCTATGAAGCAAAAATAGATTTGGCACGCAACATAGAGATGATGATGAAGATAACCAATACTCAGTGCGTGACAATAGAGATGGACTATCGGGATCGTGATTTGATTTTGCGCCGTCAAATAGAAGAAGAACTTCGTGATTCCACACGATACATCAACAATACCAGTTTTAAGTTGAAGAATCTGGATGAGGAGTATTTGAAAAAAGAATACCCAGGTCTTGTTGTTGTGAATGTGGTTTCCTGCGCATACCCCTTTAAGAATCGCGCTGAGGGCGAACCCGACTCCGTCGGAAAAGCCACGACGGGATTCTTCTACCAGAAAGCAAAAGATATGTGGCAATTGCAGATGAGGAACAGCATCCTCGGCAATTCTATCATTGACCATACGGAACGTCCCCAATTCACTTGTGTCCGCGAACAATTTAACGACCCCATGAATGTACGGTTCCTGGGTGGATATTTCACCAGCACTGAAACACAAGTGCAGGACCAAGTGGCTTATGCTGTTCGCATCATACAAGGTGAAGCGCCTAAGTCGCTGCCTGTTAGTATGCATTCAAGTGACTATTACTTGGATTGGAATGCCATGCAGCTGATGTTCCCTAAAATGCCTTATGGCGTGTATAGCAATGATTTCAAGATTGTCAATGCACCTTTCTATCTGGAACAGCCTCTCCAATTCGCTCTCGAAGTGGGTCTTCTCATTTTGTTGGTGGGTATTGTCATCTATTTCATTGTTTATGTTTTGCTGCAATGGAAATGGAAGGGACAATTGAATTTGGTGGAAGAGTTGCAGTACGAGGAGAGAGTGCATGACCTTATGTTCTCGGACGCGAAAGATACTTTTTGGGTGCTGAAGGAAGACCAGTTTATATTGAGCCCGCAATTTGCCGAGCATTTCAAAGTGCCCATTCGCTTGTCAATGGATAATATGGAGAAAATGGTACATGAAGACAGCAAGGCATCCTTTGAATTCTTGAAGAATTTCCGCAATCAGCGAGGAAGGAAGACCGTGCGCCTTCACCTGTCTCCCGATAATGGCAAGTCATGGTATTGGGCTGAGGCCATGTACACGGCAACCGAGGAGTCTTCGAAAACGGGTGAACTGTATGGATTGCTGCTGAACATTGACCAAAAGAAGGAAACGGAGGAGAAACTGGAACAGGCGCAGATTCTGGCAAGTCAAGTGGCGCTGAAAGAGAATTTCTTGGCAAACATCAGTCACGACCTCCGCACACCGTTAGGTGCAGTCACAGGTTTCTCCACCATGCTGACCACACCGGGCATGACTTTCGAGGAAGGAGAACGAGAGATGTATGGAGAGGTCATCCATCAGAACACGGACATGATTCTGAACATGATTGACAGCGTGATGGAGAAGGCCCAGATTGAAACGGGTGACCTTGAAATCATCCAGAAACCTGTGTCGATTCAGAAACTTGTGGATGAGTGTTACAAGACGAATTACATCATTGCACCGACGCACCTTGAGTTTAAGTTGGAAACGGCAGAACCCGATGCCACCGTGAATGTAGATGCTACCCGCACCAAGCAGGTGGTGAACAACTTCTTGAGCAATGCCTTCAAGTTCACCACCGAAGGCAGTGTCACGTTGGGATGGAAGTATGTGGAGGACGACAAGGACAAGGTGGAAGTGTATGTGAAAGATACCGGAATCGGCGTTGCACCCGAGAAACAGGCACAGTTGTTCGAACGTTACATCAAGGTGGATGAGACGGACAAAGGTACAGGATTGGGCTTGAACATCAGTAAGACCATCATGGAAAAGCAGAATGGCACCATTGGTGTGGAAAGTGAGATGGGCAAGGGAAGCAAGTTCTTCTTCCGCTTGTCACGGATGGTGGAATGCTTGCTGCTGATTGTCACGTTAGGCATGGGTTGGATGATGCCATCCTCTTGTTCAAGGTATAGTAAGGAAGAGATGAGAGCGAACGTGCTGATCTATCACAGTTACGAAAAGGGATATGACGGGTACCGGGAGTTCAATGATAAGATTCTGCAGACATTCCGCAGTCATGGCATCAATGCAGATGTGAAGCATGTGTATCTGGATTTGGAGAATCCAGCGAGTGAAACGAGACATTTGCACATGGTGCTAAAAGATTCGATGGAAATAAGTGGTTGGAAACCTGATGTGGTGATCACGGAAGGTGACCGTGCTGCTTATGACTGGATGTCTTGGCAGGAGTCGGAAGAGATTCTGGAGTTCGACTCAATTCCTGTCATTCTGGGTGCTCTGCATCATCCTCAGTGGGATTACATCAGAAAGCATAATAACATGGTGGTCATCAATGACCCGATTGATTATTGTACAAACATCAATTTGGCGTCTGAGATGTCAGGGAAGAACTGTGTGGAGATAGAACTTGATTATTTCCAACAGGATTCCTTGATTCGTAGTGAACTGAAGCAGGCAATTGCCCGTCCTCCTTATGTGGACAACTCCGATTTCCATGTGGAGATTGTGGATGATGAAGATTTCCATAAGAAATGGAGGGACAGTGTGGTGGTGTTTGTCTATTCGACGGAATCGCCAGAACTTAACTCGCAAAATGTGCAGGACAAAGAAGAAGGGTATCAGAATTTGCGGCGCATTTATATTCACTCATGGCTCTACCCGTCGGTGGCAGTGAAGAGAGATCTTTACAGTTCCGCCATTGTTGACAAGACTGGACGTCCTCAATACACGGCGGTGAAAGCAGGCTTTGCAGATGGTCGTGGCAGGTACTTGTGTGGCTACTTTGCAGGCTATGAGACGGTGGGTGAGGATGTTGCAAGGGTTGCATCCGAAATCTTGAAAGGAGCAAATTTGGCTTCTTTTGTCGGCATGACACACCAGAAGAATTATTACATGGATTATGATGCAATGGAGAAACTGGGATTGGAGTACCAGGACTACAATAATCGCTTCACCATTGTTGGTGCTCCTATTGAGAAGATTTCTCCATTATATACTTATGCCACATGGATTCTCATCATATTGGTCTTCATCATTGCTATAGGCTCCATCATTCTGGTGCTGCAATCGTGGAAGAACAGAATGGCCCAAACGCTGATTGAAGATGTGAAGAGACGTGCCGAGATACGGCAGATGGCATTGCATGGAGCAGATAGCCATAGTGTGCGTTCAGAGGTGAATCTGAAGGAGATTATTTCTCATGTCCATCCTGACTATTCGAGTGAGATTCCGCTCATCATGCAGTCGATAGACATTGCGGGAACACATAGTTATGAGATTTTTGCTGACGTTGGGCAGAAGGATGTTTACAGATGGTGGCAGTTGCGTTTTGTTGTCATGTTTGACGTCAAGACCGGAAAGAAAAAAGTGGATGGTATCTTGATCAATATTGATGAGACCAAACGTTATGAGGAGAACCTGAGGCAGGCGATGCTGCTGGCAGAGGAGGCAAAGCAGAAGGAAGACTTCCTGACTACGATTAGTCACGAAATTCGCACCCCTTTGAATGCCGTGGTGGGATTCAGCGATGTTTTGGTCAGCATGCCCCCCGATTCGTTCACACCAGAGGAGATGGCGGAATATGCAAAAATCATCAAGGCGAACAACACGAGCCTCTCTGCCATGATTGAGGACATCCTCATGTTCTCACGTATTGAAAGCGGACGCATACAATATGTCAAGAACGAATTTGATGCTGCGGAACTGGTGCGTGAGTTGGTGCACGAATGGCACGATTTGGTGCCGGAAGGGGTTGTGTTATATGATATTCCAGTCCTGCCAGGCATCACCATCAATAATGACCGTACACGTGTCAAGTATATCTTGAACCAGTTGATGAGCAATGCCGTGAAGTTCACCAAGAAAGGCTTAATAGCCATCGGTGTGGAATATCACTTCAATTCAGACGAGCTAGAATTCTTCGTATGTGATACAGGCTGTGGCATTCCGAAAGAAAAGCAGCATTTGGCATTTGGCTTGTTCTGGAAAGACGACGGTTTCATCCCAGGTTTGGGACTCGGTTTGCATGTGGCAAAGAAACTGTCAGAAGGAATGGATTTGAAGTTAGATGTTGAGAGTAAGCCCGATTGCGGTTCAAAGTTCTCGCTTTACGGTAATGCTTACATGAAGAAACCGACGGAAGAATAAACCACATGTCGGTTCTCATCACAGTAATATTATATTTTGGAGTGTTGCTGCTTCTTTCCCGCGTGGCGGGCAAGAGAGGCGGCAATGCTGCTTTTTTCACAGGCAACCGTCAGTCACCTTGGCCCTTGGTCGCCTTTGGCATGATCGGTGCCAGCATCTCAGGTCTCACGTTCATTGGTGTGCCGGGATGGGTGATGGCCATCGACATGACCTACTTGCAGATGTGCATGGGTTTTATCGTGGGATATCTGGTGGTGGCGTTTGTGTTATTGCCTTTGTATTATAAGTATCGACTCACATCCATCTACACCTATCTGAAACATCGTTTCGGGCATGTGAGTTACAAGACAGGGTCTTCCTTCTTTATCTTGAGCAAACTGTTGGGGGCTGCTGCCAAGTTTTATGTGGTTTGTAGAATCCTCCAGATGTGTCTGGTGGACAGTTTCTCGGTTCCATACGTTGTGATTGTCTTGGCAGCCTTGTTCCTGATATGGTTATATACACGGCGGAGCGGCATTCGTGCCTTGGTTTGGACAGACTTCTTGCAGACTTTATGTCTCATGCTGGCACTGGTCATCATGTTGCTCAAGGTGATGGACATGTTGGATATGAATATGGCAGAGGCGATACGCACGGTGTGGAATGACTCTCATTCCCGCATCTTTGAATGGGAGGATTTCACCTCGAAACAGAACTTCTGGAAGCAGTTCCTGTCGGGCATTTTTATCGTCATTGTGATGACGGGGCTTGATCAGGACATGATGCAGAAGAATCTCACATGTAAGAATTTACGTGCGGCACAGAAGGATATGTGCTCTTATGGCGTTCTGTTTGTTCCAGTCAATTTTTTGTTTTTGGCATTGGGCGTGCTGCTGCTGTTGCTTTATCAGAAGACGGGTGTGCCAGTCCCGGAGAAAGGGGATGATCTGCTTTCGGGGATGGTGCTAAATGGGATGATGGGAAATGTTTGCCTCGTGTTCTTCACGATTGGTGTCATTGCCAGTGCTTTCTCTTCTGCCGATTCTGCTATGACGGCACTCACGACCAGTTTCTGCATTGACATCTTGGAGAAGGAGGAAGATGAGAAGACGCGTAAGCGGGTTCATTTGGGGGTGATGGTGGCATTTGTGCTGGTTACGCTTGTTTTCAATGCCATTGGTTCCGGCAGTGTGATGGATTTGATATACACCTTGGTGTCGTACACGTATGGTCCGCTCTTGGGACTCTTTGCCTTCGGCATGTTCACCCGTCGGCAACCACAAGAGAAATATGTGCCATTTATTGCGATTGCATCACCTTTGATCTGTTATATGATTGATGTGGTGGTGTTGCAGTGGACAGGATACCAATTCGGCTATGAATTGCTGATGTTTAACGGACTTCTCACTTTCGTTGGATTGTGGGGTGTCTCACACCGATATTCACAGAAAATCACAGGAGGAACACGGTGAGCAAACTATTTCCCGCGTGAAAAAGAACGATATGAGATTTATTGATTTATTTGCTGGTCTTGGAGGTTTTCACCTTGCGCTGTCCCGTTTGGGGCATGAATGTGTCTTTGCCTCTGAGATACAGCCTAAATTACAGAAACTGTATCAACTTAATTTCCCTCATACTCCCATTGCTGGTGACATCACCAAAATCAAGGCGGAAGAGATTCCTCCGCATGAGATTTTGTGTGGCGGGTTCCCATGTCAGCCTTTTTCTTTCTCGGGAAAAAAGCAGGGATTTGACGATGAGTTAGGGCGTGGCAACTTGTTTGATGAAATTTGTCGTATTCTCAGTTGTCATCATCCCCGATACATTTTTCTGGAGAACGTGTCGGCTTTGCCGGGACATGATGGGGGACGCACTTGGAAGGTGATTCAGCAGAAGTTGGATGCGTTGGGTTATGACATCCGTTCTCACATCTATTCTCCCCATGACTTTGGCATTCCTCAGCACCGTCCCCGTTTCTATATCGTGGGCATATTGCGCGATGAACAGGGTGTCAGCGGCATGCACAAGTTCCATTTTGTCCGTCCGAAGAAAGATGTTGTGAGCGATGTGCGTACCATTGTTGATATGACAGACCATGATAGGGTTCAGCCTGTCCGTCAGGGACTGCATCCTGTATTTGATGCCTGGCAGGAGTTTGTCTATAATGTGACCCGTCGGGATGGTTATATGCCTTCGCACTGTATCTTCACAATGGAATTCGGTGCTGATTATGAGTTTGAGGACACGCCTCCGGCTTTCCAACCGCTTGAACGGTTGCGTGGTCATCGGGGGGCTTATGGAAAAGTGCTGGAGGGTGCGACCCGAGAGGAACTTGTTGCAGACCTCCCATTCTATATGCAGAAAACGAAATACGAGGAGACTTATCCAGAGTTCAAGAAAGTGCTTATTCGGCAGAACAGAGACCTCTATCAACGACACAAAGATTGGATTGACCCGTGGTTGAAGAAAATCAGGAAGTTCCCTCGCACACAGCGTATGCTTGAATGGAGTACCAATCAGGATTGGGATTTTCGGCACCACGTCATTCAACTGCGGCCCTCGGGCATTCGTGTTCGTTCGATGAATTATGTGCCCACCATCACGTTGTGCACTACTGCCACCCCCATCCTTCCTTTTGTCCCTTATCCTCCCGATGGGGCGGTGGACAAGAAGGGGCATCCTTATACTCTTGATGATTTCCGTTGGGGACGTTACATCTCACACAATGAGGCAGCACGTATCCAGTCGATGCAGGAACTCAATTACGGTAACCTCTCCCGAGTGCAGAAATTCAAAGCACTCGGCAATGCCGTCAATGTAGATGTGGTGGAAATAATCGCCCGTCGTCTTTTCACCTGCAAGTGAGATGAAAGCATCCCTGTTTCCGTTCGTATTTCACATAGCATTGACCATCTTCTCTCAGGTCGCGCAGCACTTCTGACAGTACTTGCTTCATGGGCTCGTTCCATCTGAGCAATGCTGACCGCGGCTCATACGTGCCTGTTATCGGCATGAATTTGTTGTAGGCTATGTCCACTGTCGTGCCATAGCAATGGCAGGAGTTCGTCGTGGCATTTCTGTTCCCTCGTTGCAGGTTCGACACATCGTCCGTAGTGCGCAACACCGAGGTGACAATGGGCAAGTGGATGGGGAGCCCCTTCACTTGGCACGAATCAATAAAATTCAGGCAGATAGTATTCAACAGATGTTGTGCTCTTGGCACCAGATAGGGAATGGAGTGGGTGAGGGAATCTATTGAATAAAAAGGAGAGTGGCAGATGTTGACCAACTCATGGCGTTTCACCAGCATTTCCGCCTCCTTCCTGTTCCTCACAGGTGTGATGCCATACTCCTGTGCTGCCACAATCTGTACATTCTGACTGTCAGGAAAACACTCAGCATAACTCCACACCCCTCTGATGTGGCGGTATACCTTATTCTCGATTATGTTTACCATCTTAAGTCCGCCCTGTTTTCCCTTCACCATCTTGCTCGGCAAGGCATTTGTCTCAACCTTCTTGGGCATCTCTCTCATTGGCACCTCAATGCCAAAAGTGTATTTGATACCCGTAAACAGTCCCATCACTGCCACAAACACCGCGATGAACGTCCACTGACTATACTTGTTCTTATTTTTCTCCATCTTTATCTTTCCATACTATAAACTCCAAACTCTCACCCCTTAACTCTTAACTCCCCGATGGGTCTTCATCTACCCTCTTCCCGAATTCTCCACCAATTCCTTCACCAACTCATTGAATCGCTTCGCCTCCATTAGTTGTTCAATGGTCAGGTGCATCCTGTAGCGCCAATAATGCCGTGGTTTAGCGGGTATGTTGATTCTCTCCCCGTTCGGGTCGGGCAGTCTCAGTTCTTCATCCATCGACAACCAGTCCTGCAACGACAGCAACGTCAGTGCTGAAGGGCAGAACAAATGTGATGAAACGATTTCCTCACATAGCCATCCCGGTGCAGGGTGGGGGGCAGTGCCGTCCTTGTACAGGGCATTGTTGTAAAATTGCTGTGTTCGTTCCGTGTCCTCGTCCCACCATTGACGCAGAGGGGGCATATCATGCGTGGAGATGGTCGCCACCGAACGGTAAGGATTTTCCCATAGATGTCCGAATTGCAGATAAGGCGACTTCGGCATCGTTTGGATTTCCAACGACAACATCTTGAGGTCATTCATCACCCATCCTACACTCTCTGGCACCATACCGAGATCCTCGGCACACACCAGCATTCGTGTCGATTGTGTCAGAATGGGCAACTTCTTCATCGCCTCGTCATACCAGAACTTGTTATGTCGATGGTAGAAATAGTCATTGTATAAACAGTTAAACGCATCCTTTTCATGCAACAGCAGTGAGTCGTACACAAAATCCTTTTGTGCCGAGATGCGTGGATGGTACATCTCTGGGTGTTTCTTGTCAGGAATGAAGAGCACACACGATGACAAGTCATATAACCCGTCTCTCAAGATAATGCTGTCCTCGTCCGTCTTGCCTGCAAAGGCTGCCTCTATCTTTCGTTGGCTGGCATACTCGTCCTTCAGGTCATACCTTCCGTCCGTGCGGGGCTTCAGATAGATGGCTTTCACCAAGTCGGCACGATAGCCAAAAATCTTTTCCAAAGTCTCGTCTGTGATGTATGGGCGTGTCATGTATTCCGCATTGAAACGCATGCCATAACTCTCAATCTCATCCACCGTCATTGGCAAGGATGGGGAGAACTGTCCCAACAGTCCATGCACAGAATGCATTGGAATGTCCCAAATGCGGAAGAATCCCAGCACATGGTCAATCCTGTAAGCATCGAAATACTCAGCCATCTTCTGGAACCGTCTGATCCACCACCGATAACCCTCCTTCGCCATAGCCTCCCAGTTGTAGGTGGGGAAACCCCAGTTCTGACCGTTCTTCGAGAAGTCGTCAGGCGGTGCTCCCGCTTGTCCGTCCAGATTGAACAGATGAGGCTCCGACCATGCTTCCACGCTGTCGCGCGAAATGCCAATCGGAATGTCGCCCTTGATGATGACTCCCTGCTTTCGCGCTTCCGTCCTTACTGCCAACAACTGCTTGTGCAACTGATACTGCACATAGTAGAAAAACGCCACCTGTTCGTAAGACTCGCAGTCCTTGGCAACAAGTTTCTCCACCTCCTTCTTATTAAATATATTGTATAGAGGCCATTTCCCAAACTCCGCAGTCTTGTACTTATCTCTCAAATAGCAGAATGCCGCATACGGAACGAGCCAATCCTTGTTGTCCTCAAAGAATTGTTTGTATTCCTTCTCTTCCAACACATCCTTTCCCTCCTGGACATACGCCATTCGCAGATACTCCATTTTCAGGGCAATCACCTGCTCATAGTCCATCTCCTTCAGCGCATTCACTCGTTGCTGTCTCATCATGAACTTCTCCATCGACAGACGGTCCTTCAGTCGTGGCAATGCATTCAAATCACAGTAGAGCGGATGCAACGCAAACACCGAGATGGCATTATATGGGTATGAATCTTGCCAAGTGCCCATCGTGCTTGTGTCGTTGATGGGTAATATCTGGATAGCATGCATCTTTGTCTTCACAACCCACTGAATCATCGCCTTCAAGTCACCGAAGTCACCCACGCCATAACTCTTGGCTGAACGCAAAGAGAACACAGGAATCACCACACCGGCCACCTTCCAGCTGTCACCACTCAATGCCAATCGCTCATCCGTCTTCACCCACATTTGCTTGGCTTCCAGTTTCGGACAGCGCAGTTTGCGGTTCTCGCCATCCTCCCAGCGCAAGATGTTATTTCTTGCATCCACCACTACATATTTATATTCCACTTCGCCAAACAACAACTCCGCGTCAATGTTTACAGCCCATTCCTGCAAGTTGATGAGTGCCATCCGTTTCGCCCTTTGCCATTCGCCTAATTGCGGCGTGTTGCCACACACCGCCAACCATTCGCCCTTCTTCAGCCGAGGCTCCACCACACGCAGTTGCAGGGTGGAGGAGAAGAGTGTGTCGATAGCATCGCAGCCATCAGGCACCGCACCTACACATTCCGTATAGGCCGAGGAGAACAAAGGCTGATCCTCTGGGATTGGACGCCACTTGTCGCTCAGCACATAACTGTTGGTCACCCCGTCAAACTTCACCTTGTGAGGTGCCACCTCCCATTCTGTCCACACCAGTTTCCCGTCACGATACATGGCATACTTGTACTCGATGCCGTGCATCCTCTTCTGCTGTTCCTCCAGCATCATCTCTCCATTCCACATCTTGCCATCCTGGGTTGACAGCGGCAATTCCTTCACAGCCGTCTTCTGGCCGCGCTTGTCCACCACCCACAGTTGCACACGCAGATCCTCACCCCATCGGGTACGATACTCTATGTTGAAATGAATCCTCATCTTTTTTATTATAGTGGAAATTCGGAATGCTGTACAGCTGTCACGACAGTCGCAGTTCCGCAAATCGGTTTTTCAATTGAGCTATATTTTTATTGGCAAAGGTACACCCTTTTTTTTATTCTGCCAAGAAAAACTGTCTTTTTTGCATTAAAGATAGAAAAACGGTGAGGCTGTTTCACTTTTCATCTTTCTTCACATACAGCACATGACAGCCTCTTCCTGTTCGCTTCTCTGCTCCCTTCTTCATGCCTAATGCAGGAGAGAACACACCTAATCCTGGCACCTTCACGGATTCTACAGTTGAATATGCGACATTCGCTGTATGGAATATTCATGGTTCACTCAGTGGAACATTTCCGTAGGTGTTTGTGGGCTACACCCCTCCGGGTATGTGGGCAATACGAGGGTGTCCATACGCCATTCACGCCATGATGTTTTTCCCGTGTCCTTTTTCAATCTTTTTACGAAAGAATTTGATGACAAATGAGAAAAAAAGTCCTCTTTTTGCTTATTTTAATACCAAAGTTTTGGCGAAGAAGAATTTTGGATGTATTTTTGCCCCTTAAACGAACGGTGTTGGCATCTTTTTTGTATAATCAAATCATCAATCCGATATGAATATTAACAATCGTTTTTTATCTATCACCTTATTAACTATCATGTTTTCAATGGGATTTCTAAAATTGTTTGGTCAAAAGGCTGATTTTGCCACGAAGGTGAAGTCTGCCCTTGAGAAGGTGCAGAAGGAGGCGGACAAGGATCCTGATACGTTTAAGGAGAATATTGCCCAATTGGAGAAGGAATGGGCTGGAAGAAAAGACCCTGTGGAGCAGAGTGTGGTGCATGCTGTGTTGGGTTCCAGTTACAAGGAGATGAAGTGGACGCACATTTCTGACTATGATGAGGAGACGCGTGATGACTATGATGTGAAGCGGGATGAACATTTTGCCCATGTGCTTGACCATATGGAAGCCTTGGCGCGGACAAAAGCGAATGCCTACTCGGGACTGCTGGAGGAGCGAGGTAGAGACAGCGAATTGTATGGCAGTGATATGTTGTCGGTGATGATTGACTTCTTGAAAGAAAATGCCAGTTGGACGCATGAGAAGGAAGCCGAGATATACGAGAAGGCTTTTAAGATTTATCTTCAGCGGGGCAACAAAAATGGCTATGGACTGATGAAACGGCAGTGGTTGCAGGCAAAGCGTAGGGTGGAGAACCAATACGGAAACTTGACTTATACGGAGTATAAAGACAGTGTTTATCAACTGATGTTGGAACTGAAGGACGAAGAAGTGGGTGCTGACTTGGCATTGGATTACAGGCATACGTTTCTGAATCGTGATGAGAGTATTCTCTTTCTGCGATGGGCAGTGGCTCATGTCGGCAATTCTCGTCGGAAGGATGAACTGAAGGGAGAACTCTCGGACTTGGAACGTCCCACCGTGAATGTGTATCGCCGGGGGGATTTCCTGGCCAATCGTCCATATGAAACATCGCTGAGTTTCTGGAACTGTGAACGGGCAACGATGACCGTCCGCAGATATGTTGGACGACGTCCTTTGAAGAATGGTGGTTCAGAGCTGATTCTGACTGGTCCTGTGGTGGAACAGAAGGAGGTGGTGTTGGAGATGGACTCTACCAACAGGGAAAGAAAAGCCAAAGAGTTACCTGTAGAGGGAAATGCCAAGACGAGCCTTACGCTGCCCGCTGGCAGATACGTGTTTGTGGCTGAAGGTTTTGGCGAATCTTCTGTTACGGAATTCAACGTCAGCACAATGCGTGTCATCAAAATAGACAAGGATGGGAAGAATTGCCGGGTGTATGTGGTGGACAATGAAACCGGACGTCCCCTGTCGGGTGTGAAGGTGCAGTGGAGAAAGAATCTTCCCGAAAAGGCCCAAAGGACTGATGGATGGGAAGGTCAGGGAATAGAGGAGGAGAAAGTGACGGGGGCTGATGGGGTCGTGGATTTGAGTAAATCAGGTTATGTGCGTGCTTTCCGAAACGAGTATGATTTTACTGAATGGGACCACGAGTATAATTATTGGAATGGAAATCCTGGTGAGGAGGAAAGGACCTTCTGCCGCATCATGACCGACCGAAGCATCTATCGTCCGGGACAAAAGGTGATGGGGTCGGTAGTTCTTTACACTCAGTGGGGTGACAAGGTGGATGTCTTGCCAGAGAAACAATTGACTCTGACAATCAGTGATGCGATGTGGAAGAAGTTGTCGGAGGTGGAGTTTGTCACCAATGAGTACGGCACGGCTTCCTTTGAGTATTTGTTGCCCGAGGATTGTGAAGTGGGCAATTTGCATCTGAGGGTGAACAAACAAGGGGTGCAGGCTTCGTGTGATGTGAAAGTGGAGGAGTACAAGCGTCCAACCTTTGAGGTGTCGTTTGGTGGTAGCCATATGGGACGCTTCGGCGAGACCTTAGAGGCTGAAGGCACGGCAATGATGTTTGCGGGTGTGCCGGTACAGGGAGCGCTGGTACGCTATTCCGTGGAATATGCATCGGTGGATTTCAAGAGGTGGTGGATCGACACACGTTGGAAGCATATGTCGGAGGGTGTCTTGACAACAGATGACGAGGGACACTTCAGAGTGCCGGTCGTGCTGACGAGGGAGCATTTGACTTCCGATGAACAGATGATGCGTTTCCGTGTGAAAGCCACGGTGACTGATGTGGCTGGTGAAAGTCATGACGCGGAATGGACGGTGAATGCCACCGACAGGGAGTTCGCTCTGGACTTGACGGTGGATGACGTGCCAGATTTTGCCAAGGATGTCAGGTTTAAGGTGGAGGCTTTCAATTTGAACCGTGAGAAGGTGAATGTGCAGGGCAAGTATGCGGTGATGTACGATTCGCATGTGTTGACAGAAGGCGACTTCACGTCGGGCGATTCCATCCTCTTGCCTAAGAATCTTCGATTGGGCGTGAATTATTATATCAAGGTGAGTGCGCTTGAGAAGAGTGGGTACAAGGTGGTGGATTATGCCTCAATCACCCCTTACAACTCTTCCCTTCCCATATCGGAAATCGCTCGTTTGGGAACGAACGAGAAGTTCCGTCCAGAAATGGATGAGAAAGAAGGGGATTTCATCTACACGGAGAACAGTGTCTTTACCGAAGGTGGGGCAGTGGATCTTTTTTTCACGACGAAAGAGACGGATGCCTTCATCCTCTACACCATATACACCGACCAAGGTTTGCTCACCCAGCAGATGGGGGTGACTGACGGTACGATGAAGCATTTGCGTCTGCCATACCAGAAGGAATGGGGCGAAGGTATCGAGGTGAATGTATTCTATGTGCGGAACGGACGGTTCTCACGGATGGTGAAGAGGTTTGAACTGGCTCGTCCCGAGAAGAGACTGAAGTTGGAGTGGGCTTCTTTCCGCGACAGGTTGCAGCCTGGGCAGCAGGAGCAGTGGACTTTGACGGTGACGGACTGGAATGGCAATCGTGTGGGTGGGGCTGAGATGATGGCGGTGCTGTATGATGCTTCGCTCGACCGCATCTTTTCTCACGACTGGAATTTCGGTTTGAACTTCAGCCGTTTTGTCCCATCGGCAAGGGCGGATTGCTCCGACCGCTATGTGTTCCCGACGTTCTCGTTGGCAGGGAGGTCTTCCGGTGGAGGAGCATATCACCGTGAGTATGACCAGTTGAGGGGTTTTGAGCACGACCGCTATCTGCGCATTGGCGGTGGAGTGAGTGTGCTGGAGAGTCGGGCTATGAGGGTTGCCGACGAGGAGGGTGCCGCGGTGGAGGATGATGCGATGATGATGTCGAAAAATATGATGAAAGTAGAGGAAGAGCCAGCGGTGCCTTCGGAGGACTTTGACCATGCGGTTGTCCGTGAAAACTTTGCTGAGACGGCTTTTTTCCTTCCGCATCTAGTGTCGGACTCGAAGGGGAATGTGACTATTCAGTTCACGTTGCCTGAATCGCTGACGGAGTGGCAGTTCATGGGTTTTGCCCATACGAAGGAGGTGGATTATGGCTTGCTGAAGGCGAAGGCGGTGGCACGGAAGGATTTCATGCTGCGTCCTAACATGCCTCGTTTCGTCCGTTGGGGCGACAGGGCTGTGGTGGCATCGTCTATCATCAACCAGAGCGAGAAGGCACTGAATGGTGCTGTGAGAATGCGCTTGATAGACCCCAAGACTGATGCAGTGGTGTTGACGATGGAAGAGGCTTTTGCTGTGGAGGCTGGCAAGACCATCGGTGTGAATTTCCATTTCGATGTGAAGGAAGAATGGACAGATCTCGATTGCGAAGTCATTGCTGTTTCTGGAAATGTGAGTGATGGCGAGAAGAATCACTTGCCAGTGCTTTCCACGAAGAAGGCAATGGTGGAGACGGTACCATATTACATCATAGGTACAGCCAACGGTGCTGAGGTGTCGAAGACCATGGACTTGACGAAACTCTTCAATGAGAACTCTTCCACAGCCACGAACCGTGTCTTGAAAGTGGAATATACAGATAATCCGGCATGGATGTGCATCGAAGCATTGCGTAGTGTGAAAAATCCGGCAGAGGATGACGCCATTGATTTTGCGGCTTCGCTTTATGCCAACACACGACTGGTGGAACTGATGCAGACTTTCCCTGTGATGGAGAAACATGAGAATCGTGATGAACTGCAGAAGCGGGTTGATTTGGCAGAGACAAAATTGACGGGCTTGCAGAACAGCGATGGTGGTTGGAGTTGGTTCAAGGGGATGAAGAGCAGTTTCTACACGACACTGGCTGTCTGTGAACAATTGGCAAAACTGCCGAAGCCGAATGAGAAGGTGAAGCAGATGCTGATGGAAGGAATGAAGTACCTTGATCAGTACGAATTGGATTCTTACCTTGCTGCAAAGAAGAGAAAGGTGAAGATTTGGCCGTATGACAGCGATATCCGCTATCTCTATGTGTCTGCACAGATGCCAGACAGGGTGGTGAGTGCTGACATCAAGAAAATGCGTGATGAGTATTTGAAGAAGGTGGAGAAGGCACCACGTGACCTGACCATCTACGGTGCAGCGAATACAGCCTACACTTTGAGAGCATTTGGACGTGTGAAGTCGGCAGACAAGTTCGTTGACTTCTTGAAGGATTACACTGTGGAGAAACTTGGCCAGGGTCGTTTCTATGCGACAGACGCCGCTTACTATTCTTGGATGGACTATCGTATTCCTACTCAGGTGGCAGCCATGAAAGCCATCTGGCAGAAGGATAAGAAAGATGCCATACTGAACGACATGCAGTTGTGGCTCATCTCGCAGAAGCAAGTGCAGAAGTGGGACAACCCGATGAATACGATTGATGTGGCTGACTTCCTCTTACGGGTGTCGTCAACGGAGACTTTCCATGAGAGCAAGAAACCTGTCTTGGTGGTGGATGGTACGGAACTGAAAGAGATGGACTATGGTACAATCAACACCGAACGTGATGAGTTGGAGGGACGTGAAGCCAACCTCATTCTCGAAGGCAATGTGTTGGCAGATGTGCCTGAGGAGATGTTGAAAGAGGGGGTGCATCAACTTGAAGTGAAGAAGCAGACCCCAAGCATTTCATGGGGTTCGGCATACGCCACCTTCCTTGAAGATGTGGGTAGTCTGAAACTCTATGCCACTAACGAACTGAAGATAGAACGCAAATTGTATGTGCAGAATGCAGGTAGCGACAAGTGGGTGGACTTTGATCCTAACCAGCCTCTGAAAGTGGGGGACAAGTTGCGGATTCGCCACCTCATCACAGCCGACCGTGACATGGATTTCGTGCGTGTGTCGGCACAGCATCCAGCATGTCTCGAACCGCTCAGACAGTTGTCGGGTTATCAGAACATGGGTGGCAGAGGTTGCTATCTGTCCATTCATGATTCCCATTTCGACATGTTCTTCGATTGGTTCACTCGTGGCACCTCTACGGTTGATATGGATTATTCAATTGTTCGTGAAGGTTCATACCAAGTGGGTGTGTCCACCGTTGAGTGTGTCTATGCCAAGCAGTTTGGCGGGCATACGGAGGGTATGAAGGTGAATGTAAAGAGTGAAAAGTAAACAAACACGATAAAAGCATGTAATGATGGAACAAAGGAAGTTTTTTACCCTTATTCTTGCGACCCAGTTGCTGATGATGGGGACAGGTGCCAGCGCACAAAAAGAGTATGCCATCACGGTGGAGAGCAAGAAGCCTGCTGGCGTCATTGATGAGATGCTCTATGGACAACTCTTCGAGCACATCTATTTCAGTGCCAACAATGGTGTGTGGCAGGAACTCATACAGGAGCGTTCGTTTGAGCCAGAGCAGTATCCGGGCATTCATCCGCGAGATGGTTATTTTGACGGATGGTACATGGACGATGATATGGTGTTGCATTCGCCTACCCGTTATGAGCAACCCCTCAAGATTGACAGCATCAACACCTGCGATTTTGACCTGACCATGGACGTGAATTGGCGCGCCTACAAACTGGCACGTCGCAGTTGGAGCGGTGGTCTGATGGACATCCGTTTCGCTTTCCGCAATAAGACAGACGGCACACCTTATTATGTCCGCATACACGACCCTTATTACGAAAGCCGCACTTTCACCCCAGCGCAGACTCAGTCGCAGATTGACGCTGCCAACGAGGCTGCTGCACGTGCTGCCCTTCAGCAACAAAGCGCCACTGCCGATTTCTCCATTTGTCAGATGGAAGTGCGTGAATCGCAAGGTTTCGGAGGACGCCCGGGACGTCGCATGAACACGCTGGTGCCACTGGTGTCGGCTCCTGCCACTAAAGAGCAAGTGAATGAGGAACAGAAATGGCACAAACTACGCATTGAGAGCCGAGGCAGCAAGGCGACTGTCTATTGGGACGGCAAGGAAGTGGCGAGCTATGATGGGTTGGAGAAGACTGACCGCAACTTCGTGACTTTCTGGGTGAACTATACTGAGGCTACTTACCGCAACATCAGGCTGACAGCCGCTGATGGCAAGGTGCTGTTTGAAGGTACGCCTGGTGATGTGAAGATTCCAGCGGTCGCTCAACAATGGACGGCATTCGGTGAGGGCGGAAAGTATCGTCTGATTAAGGATGATGCCATCAATATGCGCTATTCCCAAGAGATTACAGCGGAAAAGGCGGAGGCAGGTATTTTCCAAGGACCGCAAAACATCCTATCGGGTGAAAAGTATGTGGGTTCCATCTATGCGAAAGGTAAGGGTGAACTTATGGTGGGGCTTCGTAACACAAAAGGTGAGTTCGTGGCAAGGAAGTCACTTGGCAAGGTTGGCAAGGAATGGCAGAAATATGCGTTCACACTTGAACCTCAGGTGAATTGCGACGGTGATTTCGCCATCGTCGTGAAAGATGGTACGGTGCAGGTCGATATGGTGACCATGACCACTCTGACGGGTAAGAATTTGGGCGGTTTCCGTCCTGACATCTTGCAGGCTGTGAAGGAACTGCATCCTACCTGCTTGCGTTGGCCAGGTGGTGGATATGTGGCGCAGTATGACTGGAAGTGGGGCATTGGTCCGCAAGAGAACCGTGAGCGATGGGCACACTGGATGTGGATGGATTACGACCAGAACTGCTTCGGAACAGATGAGTTCATCCGTTTCTGCCGTGAGGTCAATTCCGAGCCTGTTATTGTCGTGAGCGTCAAGTTTGAACGTCCTGCAGAAGAGTATGACAGCATCTTACAGAATGCGGTCAACTGGCTGCGCTACTGCAATGCTCCTGCCACCGATGAATGGGGTGCGAAGCGTGCCGCGAATGGACATCCAGAACCTTACAACGTGAAGTACTGGGAGATTGACAATGAGATGTGGGAGATGGGTATCGACCGCTATGAGAAGTGTGTGCGTGATTTCAGCGAAGCAATGCGCAAGATAGACCCCTCCATCAAAATCATTGCATGCGGTGGATTCCAAGAGGATGAGCAGTTCATCAAGCGCAGCGGCAACTATTTCGACTACCTCAGCCTTCACCACTATGAGCAACAGGGTGGTTACGCAACTGGTCCTGTGCGTTTGGGACAGCAGTATGACCGCTATGCGAAGATGATTGCTGATGGTCCTAACC
>SAMEA3663263__coassemble_79_pt1 | contig 34697 bp, 26 predicted proteins | sample SAMEA3663263__metabat2_high_PE_003 | metagenome-assembled genome bin SAMEA3663263 (sample SAMEA3663263) | pig gut metagenome | biome: pig gut; feature: pig-associated habitat; material: faeces | place: China | collected 2013
GTCAGGATGATGACTATTATGAGAGCGACATGTACACATTGGCAGAAATGGGAACGAGATTAGGTGGGGGTGACCCTGGAGGGGGATATGACCCTAATCCACCGATACCATATTTGGGTAATCCTGTACAAGCTGGTGCCGATACAATTAATTTTGAGTTGGCGTCTGATTGCCCAATGGAAGCCTACATAAATTGGTCACGAGGATATACAGGAATGACCGCCCCTGTTAGTGGAATCTCTGTATCAATAAGTTTCTACCCTATTTTGTGGGAAGATAATGTTAGCTATTTTATAACCAGTAGTACTGCTGAATGGTTTGGCCTTAATAATGATATGAGGATAAAAATAAAATATTCTAAAGATTCGATTGTCAATATAGATAATAGGGATACTACATATATTTTTAACAGAGAACACATATTAACTCATCGTGCTGATTGTATTTCAGACCCAACATTGCGCCCACTATAAGCACCCTTTTGATAATTGCATGGTATAGTACCCCGTGAGACAATTTCTACACATATTATTTCTGACACTTGCCGTTTCCTCCCTCCATGCGCAGAGCGATGAAACGTCACGCATCCTGTCGTACATCCAGAAAGCGATGAACTTCAACAAGGTGATGCCTCAGGAGAAGGTGTACCTTCACTTCGACAACATGGGGTATTTCGAGAACGAGACGCTGTGGTTCAAGGCATACGTGACGCGAACGGACACCGGGCATCCAACAGACTTGAGCAAGGTGCTGTACGTGGAGCTGCTCAACCCGACTGGCGACGTGTTGCAGACCTTGAAATACCCCATTGACTCGCTGGGGCAGTCGCACGGGGAGATGAAGCTTGATACGATTCTGGGTTCTGGTCTTTATGAGGTGCGTGCCTACACGCGCTACATGACGAACTGGGGTACGAACGCCGTCTTCTCCCGTGTCATCCCCATCTTCAAGACACCGAAGACAGAGGGTGACTACTCTGACCTGACCATTGCCACCATCCCGTACCACAACAGGCTGCCCAACCGTCGGGATCCGTTGGACTCCCTCTATGTGCGGGCTGTCGGTGAAGGTATCTATACGGATGACCTAATGAAGACGGTCAGCGTGAAGTTCTACCCCGAGGGCGGCGACCTGATAGCGGGGAAGAAGTGCCGCGTGGCGATGCTGGCTGTTGACGACAACGGGCATCCATACGAAGGCGAGGGCTTCGTGATGAACGAGAGGGGCGACGTGCTCGCCTCCGTGAAGACCGACACGCTGGGCAGGGGGCTCTTCGAGTTGGTTCCCGACACGGGGAAGCTCACCTTCCAGATACGAAATCTCAAGAAACTGAATCGGAAGAATCTTCCAACCCGCAATGGGGTGCAGTTTATACCTCTACCTGTAGCCAAGGAGGAGGGTTGCGCCCTCCATGTGGATGCGGTGAGCGAGCAGATGCTCGCCACGCTGCAATGCACCGATGGAATATGTGGCAGCATGCTGGGTTATGTGCTGATGCACAACGGGAACATCCACCGCTGCGACACGCTCACCGCCTCCCCCCTGATAGAGATAGAGTTGGACAGGCAGGCAATGCCTGAAGGGGTGAACCAGATGACAGTGTTCGACAGCAGGGGCGCCATCATGGCGGAGCGGCTGTTTTTCATTTGTCCGAAACCTGACAAATCTGACAGCATACAGGTCACCGCCATCACCAAGAGGCTGAAGCCCTGCGGCAAGGTGGAATTGGAACTGCAAACGAAACCCAACGCCAACCTGTCCTTCTCCGCCATGGACGCAAAGACGATGACGAACGGCAAGCAGGGGAACATGAAGACTTGGATGCTGCTGTCCTCCGAGGTGAGGGGCTACATCCGCAATGTGGATTACTACTTCGAGTCGGACGACAAGGAGCACAGGCAGAATGCCGACCTGCTGATGCTGACGCAGGGCTGGCGACGTTATGACTGGCGGCTGATGTCAGAGAAGTACACCTTCCGCAAGGCGCAGCCCATTGAGGACCAGTTCTATCTGAACGGTCAGTTGAAAGTGTATCGCAAACACAATCCTGTTTCAAATGTGCGCATGTATGTGAGCCTCTACAATGAGAAGGGGCAGAGCCTCATTGGAAATGCCGTGACGGACTCGTTGGGCAACTATGCCTTCAAGATGCCGTTCTTGGATGGTGAATGGAAGATGAACATCTACACGACGAGGAACATGAAGAAGGGTGAGAAGAAGAAAACATATTATGTTGGCATTGACAGGCAATACTCCCCCGTTCCAAGATACCTCACACCCATTGAAACGGAAATCCAGCATCCGCTCCTGCCCAACGCTTTCGTGAAGAAGATGGGTGAGGAATTGGAAGAGGAGGATGAGTTCATCCCCATTACGGAGAAAGACCATGTGCTGCAGAACGTGACGGTGAAGGCAAAAAGAAAGTATTTCACCAACGATAACTGGCGCTACAAGAATGAGGCATACGGGAAACAATATGCCTCACTTTACTACAATGCGGATAGAGAACTGGATAAGATTCTTGACAGGGGAGAACCTGTACCATATATTAATGACTTCATCCTTCAGAAACTGAAAGACCGATTGGGGAAATACAACTATACACCAAGGGACATAAAGGCTTTTACATTAGAAAGAACCTTCTACGTCATTGATAATAATGATAGATCCGTGTCTTTTCCTGTATATCTTGATGAAGTAAAATCCATATATATTGTATTCAACGAGAGGATTTCCCCTACGATTAAGAATGCGTGGACTTTTATTGACACCCCTAAACTAAATATCATTGTGTATCTCTATTGTCACCATCTTTTCTCCACCGAGAGCAACAAGGGACTTCGCCGCACCTACTTCCAGGGCTTCAACCAAGCCTCCACGTTCAAGACGGAGGACTACAGCGTGATACCTCCCATGGCGGACTTCCGCCGCACCATCTGGTGGCAGCCCGACATCACCACCGATGCAGAGGGCAAAGCCAAGGTGGAGTTTTTCAACAACTCCACGTGCGAGGAGATGTACATCAGTGTGGAGGGCATGACGCCGGACGGAAAGGTACTGATTAATGAGTGATACCGATGAAAACGTCAATGCCCTGTCAATTGTTAAAAAACCGCTCTTTCCACTAAAAAAGTAGTGTGTTCGTTATACATTTTTCAAAAAGTGGGTAATATGTGAATAGAAAACAAAACTATCATGACAAAAACTAGTTTTTGTGGCATCTTCGCCACGTTATTCGTAACAACCACGATGGTCCTACTTGCTTCGTGCAGTCAGGATGATGACAATTATGACAGTGACATGTACACATTGGCAGAAATGGGAACAAGATTAGGTGGGGGTGGTGACCCCGGAAGTGGGGGACCTGCGCCTGTTAATATAAATGTGCCAGATACGGTTATAAGAGAATTCCATGAGATGTATTTTTATCCTAATAGTATTTTCTATTCGTCAGATTTCCAACACAGTCCATTTACCGCTATTGACCCATCTCTTTATAGCGGCTATTATGTGGAAGCCGACATCTGGGTCGATATACAGAAAGTAGATGGTGTACCGACTGTTCGTTCATTTTCATATAGTCCATCTGTTGTTTCAATAGAACATATATTGGACACAATACCAGGATACGATCACAATATTGCATACGATCCCGAATTTAGGGTCACGGATGTTTATTTTCAGCAGGATGATAGTTCTATTTTCAATAGATACATTCTATATGCTACGGGATATTGTACACTTTATGTAGGAGAAGATATATCTTTCACAGCATACCTTCCTGGTCGTTTGTATTATTAACAAATTGATTTTTATGAGGCTGCTTCTCTTGGTGATATCTTTCCACTGTGTTTTCTCCTCTCTCCATGCGCAGCAAAGCTTCCATGCCCGTGTGGTGGATGCGGAGACAGGAGAGGCGTTGCCTTTTGTGAACGTCTATCAGGCGTCGGGCAAAGGGTGTGTCACCAATCTGGAGGGTGACTTCACCATCTCGGCAGGTGCCGAGGACTCGCTCCGCTTCTCCTTCGTGGGGTACAAGACCTGCAGGTGGAAGGCAGGCGAGATGCCCGGGGTGGTGAGGATGCAGCCGTCTGCACTGTCCATCGCGGGTGTGACGGTGCTCTCCGATGAGGCCATCCTGACGAGGGCATACAAGACATTGAAGAACGACCTCAAGGCACATGCCAGGGAGAAGATGCTGTACCTCAACCGCATCACGATCAGGAGCGGCGGTTGCGAGGAGATGGTGGAGGACTTCCTCACCGCCCGCTCTGCTGTCAATGTGCGCAACATGAGCGTGCTCTCGGGACAGTACTGGACAAGGACGGTGACTGGGGAGCAGATGATGTCGCAGCTGCAATACACCAACCTGCATAATCTCATGACGGCAGGTCCCCTGATGCGTCAGGTTCCCCTGGAAGATTATGTCATCCAGCCCTTCCCTCCCACCTTTTCGTCCTCCTTCCTCAATTATTACTATGCCCTCTCCAGCCAGACGCTCCAGACGGATGGGGGCGGGCTGATGTACGTGGTGGAGATGAGGCCCAAGGTGGACACATGGAAGGACATCCTGTACGGGAAGCTGTACATTGATGCCCGGACCTTCCACCTGCTCCGTTTCGATGGCGCCGTGCGTGGCATGAGGGTGAACGTGAGCCGCCTTGGCGAGGAGGCAGACCGGGTGCAGCCCGCCACAATCTGGATTCATGTCCATTACACGCACAGACGGGGATTCACGGAAGTGGCGAAGGCTTCCGCGCAGATTCACGCGGACGGGCTGGACGTCAGCATGGTGCTGGCAGATGCGGAGGATGTCGCCGCGCCCTCGGGAAAGGGCGTCGCCGTGAAGGAGAATCTTCTGAAGGCCATCCTGGCGGCAGGCACCGACCCCGACCTGCAGCAAAATGCGCAGTTCATGCAATGGACGGAAGAGGAACGCCTGATTGCAGAGAACGCCGCCTCCAATGACCCGTTGCCGGCATTGAGGAGCCGGTCCACATCCTCCGTCCTGTCGTACATCCAGAAAGCGATGAACTTCAGCAAGGTGTTGCCGCAGGAGAAGGTCTATCTGCACTTTGACAACATGGGCTACTTCGAGAACGAGACTCTCTGGTTCAAGGCATACGTGACGAGGACGGACAACGGGCATCCCTCGGATTTGAGCAAGGTGCTGTACGTGGAGCTGCTCAACCCCAGCGGTGACATCGTCAAGACGTGCAAGTACCCCGTTGACTCCCTGGGTGTCTCTCATGGTGACATCAAACTGGACTCCCTGCTCACCTCGGGCTACTACGAGGTGCGCGCCTACACGCGCTACATGACCAACTGGGGGACGAACGCCGTCTTCTCACGGGTGTTCCCCGTCTTCAAGAAACCCGCAAAGGAAGGTGACTACTCCGACCTGACCATCCGCACCATGCTCTACTACGCACGCGACCCGAACAACCGCACCAGCGAGGACTCGCTCTATCAGAAGGCGATAGACGACGGCATCTACACGCGCGACCTGTTGAAGACCATCAGCGTGAAGTTCTACCCCGAGGGAGGCGACCTGATTGCGGGGAAGAAGTGCCGTGTGGTGATGCTGGCGGTGGACGACAACGGGCATCCATACGAAGGCGAGGGCTTCGTGATGAACGAGAGGGGCGACGTGCTCGCCTCCGTGAAGACCGACACGCTGGGCAGGGGGCTCTTCGAGTTGGTTCCCGACACGGGGAAGCTCACCTTCCAGATACGAAATCTCAAGAAACTGAATCGGAAGAATCTTCCAACCCGCAATGGGGTGCAGTTTATACCTCTACCTGTAGCCAAGGAGGAGGGTTGCGCCCTCCATGTGGATGCGGTGAGCGAGCAGATGCTCGCCACGCTGCAATGCACCGATGGAATATGTGGCAGCATGCTGGGTTATGTGCTGATGCACAACGGGAACATCCACCGCTGCGACACGCTCACCGCCTCCCCCCTGATAGAGATAGAGTTGGACAGGCAGGCAATGCCTGAAGGGGTGAACCAGATGACAGTGTTCGACAGCAGGGGCGCCATCATGGCGGAGCGGCTGTTTTTCATTTGTCCGAAACCTGACAAATCTGACAGCATACAGGTCACCGCCATCACCAAGAGGCTGAAGCCCTGCGGCAAGGTGGAATTGGAACTGCAAACGAAACCCAACGCCAACCTGTCCTTCTCCGCCATGGACGCAAAGACGATGACGAACGGCAAGCAGGGGAACATGAAGACTTGGATGCTGCTGTCCTCCGAGGTGAGGGGCTACATCCGCAATGTGGATTACTACTTCGAGTCGGACGACAAGGAGCACAGGCAGAATGCCGACCTGCTGATGCTGACGCAGGGCTGGCGACGTTATGACTGGCGGCTGATGTCAGAGAAGTACACCTTCCGCAAGGCGCAGCCCATTGAGGACCAGTTCTACCTGTACGGCAAGCTGAACACATACCGCAAGCGGAATCCCGTTTCAAACGTGCACCTGTATGCCATCCTCTACAACGAGAAGGGACAGAGCCTGATAGGGAACACGATGACGGACTCGGTGGGCAACTATGCTTTTAAGTTGCCTTTCATCACGGATGAGTGGAAGATGTGCATCTACACGGCGAGGGACGGGAAGAAGAAAGGGCTGGAAAAGAAGGAGAAACTGAAGACCTACTATGTGGGCATTGACAGGCAGTTCTCGCCCGAAGCGAGGTACCTCACCCCCGAGGAGCGGGAGATTCTTCATCCGCTCAAACCGAACGCCTTCGTGAAGAGGCAAGGTGAGGAACTGGAGGAAGAGGATGAGTTCATCCCCATCACGGAAAAAGACCACGTGCTGCAGAATGTGACGGTGAAGGCGAAAAAACGATACTTCGTCAATGATGACTGGAGATGGAAGAACGAGGCGTACGGTCGTCAGTATGCCACCCTTCATTACGACATCGACAAAGAGTTGGAAAAAATCCTTGACAGGGGAGAGCCAGAACCGACCATCTTTGAGTTCCTTGCCAAGAATAATAGACAGTTTGACAATCCGGAATGCATTGGTTTACCTGCTGGACCGGGAGGTGCCCATGGTCATAGTATGCCCCCGTTAGGTGAGTGGTGGTCAGGAGGTATGACCTATAATAATCATGCAATTCGTTGGATTGTTGATAATGGAGAATCTCAATGTGTTGGTCTGTACACCAATACAAATTATGCCGCAGGAGATTATTTCTTCCCCATGTTCATGAGTGATATAAAAAGTTTGTACATTGTTCCGGCGGATCCTCGTGATGTTGAGAATGTTTCACGAATATACCTCTATACCCATCGCAAATTCTCCACCGAGAGCAACAAAGGCCTTCGCCGCACCTACTTCCAGGGTTTCAACCAAGCCTCCACGTTCAAGACGGAGGACTACAACGTGATACCTCCCATGGCGGACTTCCGCCGCACCATCTGGTGGCAGCCCGACATCACCACCGATGCAGAGGGCAAAGCCAAGGTGGAGTTTTTCAACAACTCCACGTGCGAGGAGATGTACATCAGTGTGGAGGGCATGACGCCGGACGGAAAGGTACTGATTAATGAGTGATACCGATGAAAACGTCAATGCCCTGTCAATTCCTTGCCGCATGGATGAGCGTGGTGTGCTACCTGCCGCCAATCTATCTGTTCACCGATGCGCACCTGCTGCCCAAATGGTACCTGTGCCTGATTGGACTGACTGTGACAGGTGTTCTTGCCGCTGTGACATTATGGCGCGGCAGGCGAAACGGGTGGAACGGAGAGACACTCTCCTTTGTCTACAAGGTCTATGACGCGACGGGTGACACCCTCCACCTGAAGGAAATTGCCGTCAAAATCGCCACGAAGCGTGTGAAGGTCAACTCTCTGGACGTGATGAGAATAAAAAGGAGGTGCAGGTGAGAATAGAAAACATTGGTCATATGTGGAAAAATTCACAACAAAGTTTGGCAAACCTCTCCGTTCCGTCAACAGATTGTTCCTAAATTGTCATTCATGTCGCAAGCTTGATTGTTTTTTGAAAGTGTATTAATTTGTGGTTTGGTCACTACAAAGTTACTAAAAATATCGCTAATGTGCTAATAATTAAACAATTATTTTTAATAAATTTTCATCGAACTCACGTTGTATTAAAAAGTTTGGATCATGAGAAAGATTTTTCAAAAGTGGCCTCTTGGGGGTGTATTAGGATTGATTCTGCTTTCCGTTAGTGTAAGTACATCATGTATGCAAGGAAAGGGGCAAGGCCAGGCAGATGCACAGACCGAGACAGCCCAAGTCGCGAAAGAGCAAAGAAGTGCAGATGGACTACGTTTGATGTCCATGTTGAGCGAGCAGGACTTTGAGAATGCTCTTTCGTTGCTTGACACGCTTCATGCACGTTATCCTGACGACCCGCAATTTCACTTTGCCGAAGGCTGGATTTACGATATGGAGGACGATAGCATCAAATCGCGGAGATGTTTTGAAAAGGCATTGATGCTTTATGATTCCTTGGTCATTCAAGATGATGGCGTTGATGGCAAGATTAATCGTGCTTTCATCATACAGATATTGTATGGCGAAGATGCTTACAACGAAGAAATAACAAAAATTGCTCAATCCGCCCGAACCCCGGAAGATTCTGCAAACATTGAAAATTGGCGTGGTGTTTTATACGATAAAGATAAAAAGGACATTTTCAACCTCCATGTTTATATAAATGAATCTATAGACAACGTTCCGTGATGTGTTATTTCAAGTGACATGAAAATATGCGATTGTAAGCATGATGATTATTGAATAAAGTATGTTCTAAAACTCAACCAAGGATGATTGCAATATTAAAGAAATATGATGATGAAATTGGATATCTCTGTTATATGTACCTGCTTTACCTTTGCCTTTTCCTTATTCCAAACTGCGTCCAAGCCCAGATAGAACCAGCCATAGCTGCTGTTGTGGATGATACGTGTTATGTGGCTTACAAGGGTGATAGCCTATTGGTCGTTGTGACAACCTCAAAGTTTTCTGATGGCTGCCAGATAAATTTTGACGTTTCATTGGTTAATCATCCGTTTCGGTCATCAAAGCAGATGATTCCCTTTTTTCCCCCAGAAATGGATGGGCCTGCCATGTTGGAGAAGAGAGAAGGGCAGAAAGATCATTATGTGCGTATGCATAAAGACTATCTGTATCAATACGTTGATAGTATAATTGGAGGTTTGTTGCCCGTCGGAACAGAAACAAAAATTAGAGGTTCATATCCTTATGCTTTTCGAAATCTATGGCTTGATATAAATAGTGATGGATATATTATCGCAGCAGAACTCTATATAAGACACCCCATGCAATTTATACTCTTCGGAGGAGTGCAAGGCTGTGGTGATATAGTAAGAGTTTTTATCGGTAAACGGTTACCGACTCAACAACTTCCGACAATAGGATATGGTCTGCAATTGCAAATTCCAATTTTTCTGAATGAGCGTAAACAAGAGGAGGACTAATAGGAATATTTATAATGTGGAAAACAAGGTGGCTCACACGTGTTAGTCTATTCTTGTATGTTCCAAATATGTTGTAAGATGCCTCAAAAAAGGAATATGCATGAAATGTCTCGTCTATATCACCCATAAGATGGATGATGCGATATACCGCTATCTGTCATATTTGATGAAAGAAAGGGGGCGGCGAATACACTTTTGAAGAGGCTGGTTTATACCCCACACATTACATTCAAGTGACAGGTGTTTACGATGAAAAAGGTGTTACTTTTTGGCATTGGGGGAAGGAAGACAACCACTCAACAAATGTAGACACCTATTTTATTTTCAAAATCCAGAAACCATGAATCGTATATATTTAGCATTAAAAATTTTAACAGTTTGTTTGCTTGTAGTAGTGATTCTTTTACTCTATACCTCTTGGGGACGCAGACGTCCGATTGATTATAGAATAGAAGATGTTTATGCTGAAAGGATTATGTTAAGTGATTCAATCTGTCATGGACATCAACATTATGTAATCCACTTTGTTGTCTCTCCTGTTCATTATGAATATGGATTTTGGATAGGAGGGGCAAAACCCTATACTAACGGAAGTGTTGATAGTATATTGGATGTTTCCATCGAATCAGGGGGAACCAAACAATTGGAAGAACATATCTTAAATGTAGAACCCATGTGTGGAAACACACAGGAAAGACTTTGCCTATCTGTTGATTCACTTCATGTCACAGTTCCCTCCCATAGCACAATTCAAAGAGTCAAAAATATCCTACAAACAGGGGCTGATATGGAACACAATCATTATTATAATTTCCCTCAAGATTATTTCATTTCATTAGATAGCCTCTCACCCATGCCACAATATGTTATTGTTAAATTTTTAGATGGAGAGATTAGAAGAAAAGTGAAAATGGCGGAATGTCAAATAGTTTCTCAAATGATTAAAGATTGAGACATGAAGCATTGGTTATACATATTACTCACAATAACGCTGTTCACATCATGCATGTATGAAGCCATGTATTTCCTCACAGACAAAGATTTGGAGTGGATGGCATCATACGAACAGGGTGATACAGTTCTCTTTCTGTCATCGAATGAAATAGATACAATGACGATAGATGAGATTACTCTGTATAATGATGATAATCCTTGGAGGGAGAATGAGGGCACTTCTACCTTCATGGGAAATAGTTCTTTTAAATATACAATTAAGCATCATGGCGAGATGATAAATGGAAAATTTTTAATTGTCAAAGAAGATTCGTTAAAAATGAGTATAGCTATAAGGCTTTATAGGAGACATATGTCATTAATTGATGAAAAGGAACTTCAATTGTGTAGTCGAAGTATAGGAGGTACCCAATATGACAATCTAATTGAAGTAAATGATTCCAATTCGGAGCTTTATACTAAAGACCCATTTAATACCGAGTATTTCATCTGGAGCAAGTCCAAGGGTTTGCTCCAATACAAGTACCTGAATGGTGATGTATATACGTTTTACAAGAAAATACCACGTAAGAAATGAAAAAATATTGATGTTTTAACATGATTTCTTTGTAAAACATTCAAAAGGATGTCCGCCATGTATCCAATGATACCATGACGGACATCCTGAAAAGGTGATCCACATGTCAAAATGATGCTCGTGCTTGTTGGAAAGTGGGCGTGACGGTGTGGTGTATCGTAGCGTATGTTTTTATTTTGCAATGATGAGACTGTACTTTTTCTTGCCTTGTTGCACGAGAAGGTACTTGCCGTCGAGCAGGTCGGTTGCGGTGAGCAGTTGATCGGGGGCTGATGCCTTGTCCTTGTTGACGCTCACACCACCGCCCTTGACGAGTGTCTTCACTTCGCCCTTGCTGGGGAACACCTGCGCGTGGTCAACCGTCAGGTCGGCAAGTTTCACGCCTTCGCCTTCGAAAAGGCTCTTGGAAACTTCGAAGTGGGGAACACCAGCAAAGACATCGAGCAAGGTCTGCTCGTCGAGTTTAAGAAGGCTCTCCTTGGTTGATTTGCCGAAAAGGATGTTGGAGGCTTCGACAGCCATGTCGTAGTCCTCGCGAGAGTGAACCATGACGGTCACTTCCTCGGCAAGTCGCTTCTGGAGCACACGACGACCAGGGTCAGTGTCGTGCTCGGCGATAAGGGCATCAATCTCTTCCTTCTCCAATGAGGTGAAAATCTTGATGTAGCGCTTGGCATCCTCGTCGGGCACATTGAGCCAGAACTGGTAGAACTGGTAAGGTGAGGTGTAGTTGCGGTCGAGCCACACGTTGCCCGATTCGGTCTTGCCGAACTTCTTGCCGTCGCTCTTCGTCACGAGTGGGCAGGTGAGGGCAAAGCACTCCTTGCCGTTCATGCGGCGGATGAGTTCAGAACCAGTGGTGATGTTGCCCCACTGGTCGGCACCTCCGAGTTGGAGTTTGCAGCCTTTATGCTCGTTGAGGTAGTAGAAGTCGTAACCCTGAAGGAGTTGGTAGGTGAACTCTGTGAAGGAAAGGCCGTCGCGTGCCTCACCATTGAGACGCTTCTGAACGGATTCCTTTGCCATCATGTAGTTGACGGTGATGTGCTTGCCGATGTCCCTGACAAAGTCGAGGAACTTGAAGTCCTTCATCCAGTCGTAGTTGTTCACCAGTTCTGCGCGGTTGGGTGCATCGCTGTCGAAATCAAGGAAATGAGAGAGTTGCTTTTTGATGCAAGCGACATTGTGGCGCAGGGTCTCCTCGTCGAGCAGGTTGCGCTCGGTGCTCTTGCCCGAAGGGTCGCCAATCATGCCTGTGGCACCGCCAATAAGGGCGAGGGGCTTGTGGCCGCAACGTTGAAAATGGCGGAGCATCATCACGCCGCAAAGGTGTCCGATGTGGAGAGAGTCGGCGGTGGGGTCGATTCCGAGGTATGCCGTCACCTGCTCCTTCTTGAGCAGTTCGTCAGTGCCGGGCATCATCTGGTGTATCATTCCACGCCATGTGAGTTCTTGTACGAAATCTTTCATTATGTTGAGTTTTAAGTTTTTAAGTTTTGAGGTGCAAAGGTAGGGAAAAAAATGAAAAAATGAAAGAATGAGAAAATGAAAAAAGAAAAAAGGATGAGAATTGTTACTTTTTCAAGAAAAAAAGACATCAAATAAAAAAAACTTTCAACTCTCAACTTTCAACTTTCAACTTTTTTGTATCTTTGTGCCCGAAAACTTAATAACCAACACAAAAACTTAATAACTTATGTCATTCAGAAACGTTATGCAGGCTGTTGCGCTTGCAGCATTTTTGGGAGCACCGCTGTCGGCTTCGGCTCAGAAAGTGAAGGCTCCTGCAGGAGGTAAGAAAATCAGTAAGGAACTCATCGGCATCTTCTTCGAAGACATCAGTTACTCGGCTGATGGTGGTTTGTATGCTGAGTTGATAGAGAATGGCTCGTTTGAGTACAATCCTAACGAGCGTGACGGATGGGGACCTGGTACATCATGGAAAACGGCACGTCCGGGTCATTCGCTGGGTATGTTGCAGGTACGCATGGACAACCCCATCCATCCTAACAACCCTACCTATATGCGTCTGCACACGGAGCGTGTGAAGGAGTATTACGACTATGCAGGTTGGAAGGGCTTTGGCTTGGAGAACGACGGTTTCGACGGCATCAGCGTGAAGGCTGGTGCGAAGTATGACTTCTCCGTGTTCTTCCGCAACTTTGGTGCTGCAAAGCAGGTGCGTGTGGTGCTGGTGAAGCCAGGACAGGGATGGGGCGCTCAGCCTACCGTGTTGGCTGAGACCACGCTGAATGTGGGTGACGCTGCTTGGAAAAAATATGAGGCCACGCTGACGTCAGCGGAGGACTGCACAAATGCCAGTTTGCAGATTTTGGTGCTGACTCAGGGCGACCTTGACATTGATATGGTTTCGCTGATGCCACAGGACACTTACAAGGGTCATGGTTTGCGCAAGGACCTCGCTGAGGCGCTGGCAGGTCTGGAGCCTAAGTTCATGCGTTTCCCTGGCGGTTGCGTGGTGCATGGTGGCGGTGACGGTTTCTGGGACACTTACCGCTGGAAGACGACGGTGGGTCCGAAGGAGCAACGTCGCGGCTTGAAGAACACTTGGGGCTATCACCAGTCAATGGGTCTCGGTTACTATGAGTACTTCCAGTTCTGCGAAGACCTTGGCATGGAGCCACTTCCTATTCTTCCTTGTGGCGTGAACTGCCAGGGTACGAATGGTGGCTGGAACATGCGCACTCAGGCTCAGGATGCTGTGCCTATGAGCGAGATGGATGAATGGGTGAACGAAGCGCTTGACCTCATTGAGTGGGCAAACGGCGACGTGAACACCAAGTGGGGTAAGGTGCGTGCGGAAGCAGGTCACCCCAAGCCTTTCAACCTGAAGTATCTGGGTCTCGGCAACGAGGAGAAGATTACGAAGGAGTTTGAGGAGCGTTTCAAGTACATATATGATCGTGTACGTGCGAAATATCCTGACATTGTGATTGTCGGCACAGCAGGTCCTGGCTCTCACAAGGGCAATCCTGACTTCGAGAACGGTTGGAGGATTGCAGAAGAGACAGGTGTGGACATTCTGGATGAGCACTACTACGAGCCACGCAACTACTTCCTCGACAACCAAGCCAACTATGACAACTACCCACGCGACCGCAAGACAAAGGTTTATTTGGGTGAATATGCCGCTAAGGATAAGAAACTGGCTGATGCGCTTTACGAAGGTCTCTATCTTCTTGGCATCGAACGAAACGGCGACGTGGTGACCATGACAAGTTATGCTCCTCTCTTCTGCAAGAAGAACCACGAGAGTTGGAATCCTGACCTCATCTACTTCGACAACGAGAAGGTCATCTACACTTGCAGTTACTACGTGCAGCAGATGTTCGGCACCACTTCTGGCGACTACTACTATGGCGATGTGGCTAAGTTCGAGGGCGGTGACAAGTATCAAGGCACTTCGGCTGTGCTCAACACGGAGAAGGGTGAGTTGTACATTAAACTCATCAATGCCGCTGCTGAAGCAAAGACTGCCACCATCGACTTGGGCAAGTTCAAGGGCTTCCCATCTGTGGCTCCGATGACCACCATCAGCAATGCCTCGATTGATGCTGAGAACAACTTCGACGCTCAGCCTGTGGCTCCTCAGACGAAGGATGTCAAGATTGCGAAGAAGATGAAACTGACGGTTGAACCTTATTCGGCTAACGTGATTCGTCTGAAGGTGAAGTGATTTTTTGTCACTTTGTGATGAACATGCAAGCGGGACTGTGCCTGGATGGGTGCAGTCCCGCTTTTTCCCGTTCTTTGTGGAAAAGTCATAAAAAGGCACTCGCAATCATGCCCGAACGATGTTTTTTATGAGGGAACAACATTTTTTTGAAAAAAAAATTCTTCTTATATACATAAAACTTGTATATTTGTGCTCAAAACAGGAATAAGAAATTCTTGTTGTATTATAACAGAAAGAAGCCTTTGATTAAAATAGTTCAATATTTTCGTAAAACACTCTCTGCACGAATCAGCTTATGGGTATTGATGTCGGTGACCATCTTGTTTGTGGCTGCCCTTGTCATTATGTTCCGATACTCCCACCATGCAATTGAACAGGAATCATTGGCAAAGACACAGCAGATGCTTGATGGTAAGGTGCTGCAAATTGACAATCAGTTGCACAAAGTGGAAGTGGCGACGAGAAACATGCTTTGGAATGTAGAGCAGCATCTGGACAATCCCGATGCGATGGTGACGTATAGCGTGAAGATGCTGGAGAGCAATCCCGACATCACGGGGTGTGCCATTGCTTTTGAGCCAGGCTACTACAAGGAGAAGGGTGAGTCCTATATCACGTACACCTACCGCATGGAGGAAGACAAGGATGAAATCAGGGTTACTCATGACCCATTGGTGATTGAGCCGGACATATTTAGCGATGTGCCTTATTGGCAGGTCAATTGGTACAATATACCCAAGCAGGAGAACTTGACTTGCTGGGTGCGGCCACATGTGCCAAATGACACCGTCAACTCCACTGTGGTGTCTTGCTGCATGCCCATCCATGACAAGCAGGGGAGCATTGTGGGTGTGATGGCTGCCGACATTTCAGTGGCATGGCTGTCCCGTGTCGTGCTTGACTCGAAGCCTTTCCCCCATTCCTATTGTACGATGTTGGGTGTGCAAGGTTCCTACATCATCCACCCTGACAGCACGAAACTCTACCATAGCATGTTGCGTGATGTTGCCAGACAGGAACCCGACGAGCGAGTGGGGGAACTTGTGGAATCCATGCTGGCAGGCGAGTCGGGATGCCGCTCTGTCCGTTTGTTCGGCAAGGGCTCATACGTGCTTTTCAAATCGCTCAACAACAAGCATTGGAGTGCCTGCATAGTTTGTCCTGAAAGCGACATCTTCGAAGCCAGCCACCGGCAGCAATCCTACATGACAGTCATCATCCTGCTGGGCATCGTGCTGATTGTGTCCTTCTGCTTCTGTTTCGTCAGCCGCCAATTGGCTCCGCTCAACAAGTTGGCAAAGTCGGCACAGCGCATTGCGCGAGGCAACTATTCGGGCACGATACCCTCCACGAACAGGACGGATGAGATAGGTGTGTTGCAAAACAGTTTTGGTACCATGCAGACATCTCTGTATCGCCACATTCAGCAGATGAGGAAGTTGTCCCGTAACCTCAAGGAGCAAAATGAAACTTTGGGTGCTATCCATGAAGAGGTGAAGGATGCTGACAACATAAAGATGAATCTTATCCATAAGATTGCCGACAAGATGATTCTGCCCATCAAAGGTATCGTGGCCATTGTCGATGACTTGTCGGCACGTCATGCCGAATTGAAGAAGGATGATGTCGTGTCCATGTCGGAGGATGTGATGAACCACACGAAGACTATCACTGATTTGTTAGACCAGATGCTTGACATCCCCAAGAAGAACAAGAAGGACGGCGAGGACAAGACGGCCTCGTCTGTACTCGACCGAATTGCAGGGGAAGAAAGCGAAACAAAAAATAGGCCGAACTCATGAAAAGCGTATTCTTCCATATCAACCGCTCGTTGTCGCTGAAGCTGAGTTTAGGCATCTTGCTATTTGTGGTGATGGTGTTCGTCCTCAGCCTCGGCTTCCTCTTCCAACGCTCACGGCAGCTCGTGAAGCAGGAGGCGATGGAACATGCCACCCGCATGCTTGAGAACACCGCCTTGCGGGTGACGGGATACCTTGACGAAGTGGAAAAAGCCACCGACAACATGGAATGGTTGGCAATCAAAAATCTCCAGCCCGATTCCCTTTACAACTACACTCGTCGTGTGGTTGAACTCAATCCCAATGTCAACGGATGCTCCATCACCATGGAACCCGAATTCTTCCCTCAGTTCGGCACCCCCTTTTCCGTCTATTCTCTGAGGGGGTACGACACGATAGAAACCGTCATCGAAGGAAAGTACAACTATTATGAGAAGGTGTGGTACAAGACTCCTCGTGAGCGGAATGAGGCATGTTGGGTCGATCCCTTCAACGACTTCAATGAGGGGACACTCTCATCTCCCGTCATGATTGCATCTTATTGCAAGCCTTTGAAGAATCCGCAAGGCGACTTCATTGGCGTCATCTCCACAGACCTTTCCATCGAATGGCTTTCCCGTGCCATCACTGCCGAAAAGCTGTATCCTCACTCATACTGCATGATGCTTGGCACAGACGGACGCTATTTTGTCCACCCCGACAGGTTGAAATTGGTGAAGGAGAGCATATTCTCATCCGTTGATGCCCATAAACATCACGACATCATTGTGTTGGGACACGAAATGACCTCGGGAAAGACTGGAAACATGCGTGTCAATGTGGACGGGAAACCTTGCATCGTGTTCTATCAGCCGTTGAAAGGCACCACATGGAGCATCGCCCTCGTCTGTCCTGAAAGTGAGATTTTTGCAGGCTACAACCGTTTGGGCTACATCCTCATCCCGCTGCTTGTCATCGGTTTGGTGCTGATGCTTATAGTTTGCTGGAAAATAGTCCAGCATTTCATCCGTCCGCTCGACCAACTGGCACAGCAGTCACGCCACATCGCAGCCGGACACTACCACAAGCCCCTCCCTTCAAGCAACCGCGTCGATGTGGTAGGGCATCTGCAAAACAGTTTTGTACAGATGCAGCAGTCCATCAATGCAAACATCAGCGACATGCAGCGGGTGAACGATGAGGCCGAAAGGCGCAACAGCGAACTGCTGACCGCCAACGCCCTCATAGAAGATGCCGGCCGACGGAAAGCCGCGTTCATCCATGACGTGTCCCTTCAGATACGCACACCCCTCAACATTATAGCAGGCTTCATGCAAGTGTTGCGCGAGACCTTCACCCTCCTGCCCAAAGAGGAAGTGGTGAACTTTGTGGAGACCATGAAGCAGAACGCAGACACGATTAAGCGTATGTCCACGATGATTTTCGATGTGTCCCGCATGGATGGCGGGCAGAAACTCGATTTGTCCAAGGAGGTGGAGGTCATTCCTGCGGTGCAGAAAGTCATCAAGTCGTTCGAAGAGAAAGCACCGCACGACGTGGTTCTGAACCTCACGACAACCCTGCCCGACCACTTCACGATACACACCAACCGTCTCTACCTCAACAGAGTCTTGAGCGAATTGCTCATCAACGCGAAGAAGTTCGCGTCAGGCAAAGAAGTGGGTATGACGCTGACATTGATGGACAGCACCACCCTGCGCTTCGTCATCGAGGACAAAGGTGTGGGCATCACCGAGGCGGAGCGTGACCATGTGTTTATTCCCTTCGTCAAACTTGACAGTTTCAGCGAAGGGTTAGGACTTGGACTTGGACTGTCTCAACAATATGCACATTTGTTGGGAGGCACACTTGTGCTCGATTCCACCTACACAGAAGGAGCACGTTTCATTTTCGACATCCCCTGTACTTAGTTCTTGTTCTGTTGTCTCTGCAAGAAATCAGCCACTTGGTTCCGTAGCATAATATAGGCGTCGCAATCCTTATATTGGGTGTTGCGACGTAGCATCTGGGCTGGTTGGAACTGGCTGTGGGAATAGCAGGAGAGTTCGTTGTTCATCTGCTGGCTGTTGCCCCGTGCCAGCATCTTGATGTCTTTTTCCCGTTCGCGTCGAAGGATGGTGCACACGGGGGTCAGAGCGGCATCCACCACATTTTCCATCAGGTGGTGCCCTTGGATGAAGAGATAGGTGTTGTCTTTTCTCACTCCGAGTTCGGCAAGTTCCTGTTTCAACGGGGTGAGTTTCCCCTTGGCATCTTTCACGTGTTGCTGAAGCCAAGCCAATTTGCGGTTCACCTGCTTGCGCACACGTTCAAGTGCATCGATGGGCTTGAATACATTGAGTTGCTCCACCGATATGATATTGTTGAAATTGGTCAAAGGGAAGTCATTATAGCGTCCACGCCGATGCAACCACACCATCCAGATAAATAGTTCATAGATGATTTCAGAATATTGTCGCAAATATTCCTCGAAGTTGAAGATGTCACGGTCGTTCAGCGTTGCCATCACACACACATTGTGCAGTGAGGGTGCATAACACTGGAAACTCTCGATGGAATAGGCAAAGGTGTGCAGCACGTAGGGGTTGTCAAGCATCCTTTGGGAGGAAGGTGTGTGACGCTGCAAGAGATAGTCGAGGTCGGCATCCACGCAGGCAATCATGTATCCTCCTAAAGACTCTCCAAGTTTGTTCATCAATGCAGTTTTCTTCCCACGGTTCAAGTTGGTTCGGCTGGGCAGCATCACCTCGAACGCGGTGTTCTCGTCCTCAAACTCACTCAGCACGTCCCGCCAGAAGAAGATGTCGTCATACGATTCCACATACGCCACAATCTTCCGTTTGCGGGTCTTTGGTCGCAAACGGTTCGCAGCCTCGATATAGGCGGAACTGATGTTGGAAAGCAAATGACGTGCCATAAGCCATAGAAGTTAAAAGTGAAAAATTCAAGTAACCTGCCATTCAGCTTGTTGGCTTTTCATTTGCAAAAGTAACTTAGATTTTTCGCTTTTCACTATTCACTTAATTACTGATATCTCCCACTTCCGTCACATTGCTCATCCATCCATCCATGATGAGGGCAGGGGAGTGGGTGGAGAGGATGATTTGGGCATTCGGGTTGAGTTGCCGTATCAGGTCGATGAGACGTTGCTGCCAGTCGATGTGGAGCGAGATTTCGGGTTCATCCATCAACAAGGCATATGGTTCTCTGTTCTCCACCAGTACGGTCAGCAGGATGGCAAGCATCTGCTTCTCACCGCTGGAGAGTTGGTAGGGTGTAATCATCTCGGTGGTTCCGTTACCGTTTGTCTGCACAAACTGGATTTCGTTGCTTTGCCTGTCAATCTTCTTGTTTGTGTCGGCAAACAGTTCGTCAATCATGTCTTGAAACTGCTTTTTGGGCGCACTCACCTCCGCAGCCTTCATCTGGTCGTCGGGGTCTCCGCTGGTCAGCAGTTCGATGATACGGTTGCCGATATTCACCTGATAGTCGAGGAACCTCTTTTGCAAACGGTAGATTTGCCAATCCAGTTCCGTCTTCACCCGCGAGTCGGAGAGTTTTTCTAACAGGTCGCTGTGGAGCAGCGGACGGTCGAACGAACGGATGACATCAAACTTGATGTAGGAGGCGTCTTCAGGCATCAGTTTGATGGTCACCCCCTGTGGAGCCTCTTTCGGCACAATCTCGTCGCGGTCAATCTCCGCCAGCGTGCGTGCCGAATGGTTGATGATGGTGCTTTTGCCCACACCGTTGATGCCACTGAGGATGTTCACGTCAGGTTGCAAGTGCCAGATGATGTGTCTGCCACCTTTCCACAGAGCCTTGATCTCTATGCTCTGGATATAATCTGCTCTTTTTCTCATGGTCTTGTAGGTTTTGTGTGGCGAAGATACGGAAAAATTGGGAATGAGAAGTTAGGAATGAGGAATTATTTGTCATCTTGGTCGTTTTTTTATGGGAAATAGTAACAAATCACTAAACACTAAACACTAAACTCTAAACTTTTTCGTACCTTTGTACCCGATTTCAAACACATTATTATTTATGGGAGGTTTTTTTGGGACCGTATCAATGGAAAAATGTGCGGCAGACCTTTTCTATGGCACAGACTATCAGTCACACCTCGGTACACGACGCGGAGGTATGGCATCGTATAGTAAGGAAAAGGGGTTCTACCGCGCCATCCATAATCTGGAGAGCACTTATTTTCGTACACGTTTTGAGGCGGAACTGTCTAAGTTTGAAGGCGAGTCGGGCATTGGTATCATCAGTGACACCGATGCACAACCGATGCTGTTCAACAGTCACTTGGGGCGTTTCGCGATTGTGACGGTGGCGAAAATCAACAATATGGAGGAGATTGCCTCCAAACTCTTGGACGAGAACATGTACCTGTCTGAGTTCTCGTCGGGAAAGATCAATCCGACAGAGTTGATTGGCGTGCTGATTGTGCAGGGCAAGACATTTGTGGAAGGTATTGAGAATGTGTTCCAGGTTGTGAAAGGTTCCTGCTCCATGTTGTTGCTGACGGAGGATGGCATCATTGCTGCCCGCGATGCTTGGGGACGTACACCTATCATCATTGGCAAGAAGGAGGGCGCGATGGCTGCTACCAGCGAGAACACGGCATTCCCTAATTTGGGTTACGAAACGACATACTTTGTGGGTCCAGGCGAGATTGTGCGTCTGCGTGCCGATGGTATGGAGCAGTTGCGCAAGCCCAACAAGAAGATGCAGATTTGTTCCTTCCTCTGGATATATTATGGGTTCCCCACCTCGTCGTATGAAGGAAAGAACGTGGAAGAGGTACGATTCGAGACGGGACGCGTGATGGGCGAAACGGACGAAACGGAAGTGGATTGTGTGGGTGGCATCCCCGATTCGGGCATCGGCATGGCTGTGGGTTACAGTGCCGGCAGTCACATCCCTTATCAGCGTGGCATCAGCAAATACACGCCTACATGGCCTCGCTCGTTCATGCCACCAAGTCAGGAAGTGCGCAACCTCGTGGCGAAAATGAAACTCATTCCCAACAAAGATATGCTGAAGGGTAAGCGTTGTCTTTTCTGCGATGATTCCATCGTGAGAGGTACACAGTTGAGAGAGAACACGAAGGTGCTGAAAGATTTGGGAGCGAAGGAGGTGCACATGCGTATTGCCTGTCCTCCACTGATTTATGCTTGTCCGTTCGTGAACTTCTCTGCCAGCAAGTCGGAATTGGAGTTGATCACACGCCGTGTCATCAAAGACCTCGAGACGCATTCGCGTACAGCCACCATGCTGGCGGATGCACAGACGGCACAGAATGTGGAGGTGTCTGCTGAGCGCATCAAAGCATATGCCACAACCGATTCACCCGAATACAAGGCGATGGTGGCAGAGATAGCCCATCGACTCAACCTCGACAGCCTCAAGTTCTCCTCGTTGGAAACCATTGTGAATGCGATAGGACTTGAGAAGTGCCAAGTGTGTACACACTGCTTTGACGGTAGTTCGTTCCACTCTCTGGAAGAGGAGAATACAAATGAATAAAAGTGTACCCCTCGGGTACAAAAGGGCGTACCCCTCGACTACGGCACATCGTAGTCGAGGGGTACGTTTTTTCAGATAATCGGTGTTGTTCTTACCAGTTCACTCTTTTTGTCAGGTAGTCAATCACTTGCTCGTTCGCAGTTTTCAGTGCTTCGCATGCCTTGTGGAGATTGCGGGAGAACTCTTCGAAAGTTTCTGCACCGCTGTCACAGAGGTCGGTGACAGACTTGACATAGAGAATGGGGGTTTTGAACAAGGAGCAGACAAATCCCACAGCGGCTCCTTCCATATCTTTGAGTTCCCCGCCATGCTTTTGAATCATCTCAAGGTCACAGGGTTGCATGTCCAACGATGAGCCCGTCGTGACCTTGCCCATTTTCAATTCCAATGCTTTTGCCAGTGCTGGGCTTCCTTCCCACACAGGGTAGTTGCCAAGGCTCTGTGTACCCCATGCGTCATCGCCTGGCACACGGCGGTCGTGAAACATCACCCCGTTGCCGATATACACTTCGGCAATGTCGGCACCCTTCTCGCGGAAGGCACCGCAAGTGCCTGAATTTACCACAATGTCAGGATGCAATCGTTGGATGGCACTGAGGGTTGCCACTGCAGCAGCCTCGCATCCCACGAGGTCGCTGCCTTGTTGCTGACCGTTCAGCACCACATTGAGCGTGACATTGTTCACTTCTCCCTCATAAAGTTCGCAAGGGAGTGGGGCGAAAAATCCCTCCACTTTCCTGATACCGTATCTCTCGATGAATGGTTGGGCTTCTGCCACCATTGCCACTATATAACAAATTCTCATGCGTATTGTCAATTTGGTTTGTTTACATTGCAAATGTACGGAAAAGTTTGGAGTTTAGCGTTTGGCATTTTGCGATTTGTTACTATTTCCTATAAAAAATGCCAAAGACGGCAAATAATTCTTCATTCCAGACTCCTCATTCCTAATTTTTCCGTATCTTTGTCACCAAAACCTATTATTATCTTTTATCAAATCATTAACAATGAAGAAACTATTTGCAATTAGTTTTTGTGCCATGCTCCTTGCAGCACCTGTTTGGGCACAAAAGAAGAGTGCTGTTTCGTTCGACTCCTACGAGTATGATTTCGGAACTGTCAATGCGGCAGAAGGCGCCATTTGTCACACATTCACATTCAAGAACAAGTCGAAGGCACCCGTTACCATCGGTAAGGCTGAACCCAGTTGCGAGTGCATCCTGGCACAGTATGACGATGAGGCAGTAGCCCCAGGTCAGTCTGCCACGGTGATGGTCGTGTTCAATCCTGCCAAATCCATCGGGAAGAGTTTCCGTAGCGTGGCATTGTTCGACAAAAACGGCAACACCCTTGGTGCGCTTTCCATCAAGGCGATGGTCAGCGAGGGACCTGCTCCAGAGAAGTATCCTTATCAGAACACGTCACTTTCTTACGCAGAGCGTGTGGAGAACCTTCTTTCTCTGCTCACTCCCGAGGAGAAGGTGGGTTTGATGATGAACAAGTCCGTCTCTGTCGATCGTCTGGGCATTCCTTCCTACAACTGGTGGAGCGAGGCTTGTCACGGTGTGCGTCAGGGAGACTACACCGTATATCCACAGCCTATCGGTATGGCGGCTGCTTTCAATCCTCAGCAGATGTATGAGGTGTTCTCAACTGTGTCTGACGAGGCACGTGCCAACTGGAACCGTACCGACCACAATGACCCTAAACTCTTCAATGTGCCAATGGGTGTCACTTACTATCCTGGCAACCCGGAACTGACTTTCTGGTGTCCAAACGTGAACATCTTCCGTGACCCCCGTTGGGGACGTGGTCAGGAAACTTGTGGTGAAGACCCTTATCTGAATGCCGTTTTGGGTGTGCAGACCGTTCTCGGTATGCAGGGTGATGACGACAAGTATTTCAAGACCCACGCTTGTGCCAAGCACTATGCTGTACACAGCGGCCCAGAGCCTCAGCGCCACTCCTTCAATGCTTCAGTTTCCATGCGTGACCTTTGGGAAACCTATCTCCCAGCTTTCAAAGCATTGGTGAAGAAAGGCAATGTGCGTGAGGTGATGTGTGCCTACAACCGTTATGAGGGCAAGCCTTGCTGTACGAGTGACCGTCTGCTGGTTGACATTCTCCGCAACAAGTGGGGCTACGATGCCATCGTCCTTACAGACTGCGATGCAATCAATAACTTCTACAACCGTGGTCAGCATGAGACTCACGCTGGTCCACTGGAGGCTTCTGTCGATGCAGTGTTGAACGGTACCGACCTCGAGTGCGGTAAGGTGTTCATGGTGCTTACGGAGGCTTTGGAGAAAGGTCTCATTCAGGAGAGCACACTTGATTATCACTTGCGCAAGACACTCTACGGACGTTTTGAATTGGGTATGTTCGATCCAGCCGAGATGCTTCCTTGGGCAAACCTCAAACCAGAGGTGATCAGCAGTGAGTCCAATAACGACCTCGCCGTTCAGGCTGCACGCGAGTCAATGGTGCTGCTTGAGAACAGCAAGGGTGTGCTTCCTCTTTCGAAGAATCTCAAGCGCATCGCTGTGTTAGGTCCTAATGCCGACGATGTGGAACTGCTCAACGGAAACTATGGCGGTACACCTACGAAGGCACATCAGCATTCACTGCTTGAGGGCATCAAGAATGCTTTGCCTAACACGGAGGTGTTCTACAAGAAGGCTTGCGAACTGTCTGACGGCTACACGACCATCCACCACTTGCAGGAATTCAACGACGGCAAGGGCATCATGGCTGAATTCTTCAACAACAACAGTCTGAGTGGCAAGCCTGCCGTGACCAACTATTACAACGAACTGAACTTCTCCACCTTCGGCGCATGGGGCTTTGCTCAGGGTGTCAGCAAGGATACGCTGTCTGTCCGTCTTTCTGGTAAGTACAAGGCTACCTTCACAGGTGATATGCAATACACGCTCAGCACTGATAATGGTTATGTGCTCAAGATCAACGGCAACGTCGTGGAAGAATCTAAGGGCGGCGGTCGTGGTGGCTTTGGCTTCGGCTTCGGTCGTGGTGGTGCCAACTACAAGTCTTTCCCTGTGAAGGCTGGCGAGACCTACGATGTCGTGATTGAATACAAGCATGGTAATGGTAACTTTGCCATGTTGCGTGGTGACATCTGCGAGCGCAAACTCATCGAGTTCACTGAACTTGCCAACGAGGTGAAGGACATGGATGCCATCATCATCATCGGTGGTATCTCTGCCCGTATGGAAGGTGAAGGCGGTGACAAGGCTGACATCGAACTGCCTGCCGTACAGCAGCGTCTTGTCAAGGACATGCATGCCACAGGCAAGCCTGTTGTCTTCGTGAACTGCTCTGGCTCAGCCATTGCATTCGGTAGCGTGGAGGGACAGTACGACGCACTCCTTCAGGCATGGTATCCTGGCCAGGGTGGTGCCAAGGCATTGGCTGAAGTGCTCTTCGGCGATTTCAACCCAAGCGGCAAGTTGCCAGTCACTTTCTATCGTTCCAACAATGACCTGCCCGAATTTACGGATTATAGCATGGAGAACCGCACCTATCGTTACTTCAAGGGGGTACCGCAGTATGCCTTCGGTTATGGTCTTTCTTATACTACTTTTGAGTATGGCAAGGGCAAACTCTCTAAGTCATCTATGACCGCTGACGGCAAGGTGACCCTCACTGTTCCTGTGACCAACACAGGTAAGCGTGAAGGTGCTGAAATCGTTCAGGTATATGTGAAGGCGCTCGACTACCCTGAAGCACCTATCAAGTCGCTCAAGGGTTTCCAGAAACTCTTCCTCAATGCAGGTCAGACTGCACAGGCAACGATCACTCTTGATGGTGAATCTTTTGAATACTATGACCCATCCATCGATGAACTCTCCACGCGTCCCGGACGTTATCAGATTCTCTATGGTAGTTCTTCACTCGACAAAGACCTGCAAAGCCTTGACTTTGTGGTGAAATAGAAAAATAATATGAAACTAAAATTGTATATGTGTGTAGCGGCTTGCCTTTGTGCAGCCGCTACCATGGCACAAAAGGTCAAGCAATCGACTGTTTGCAATGCGGATGGCACGGTGACCTTCAAATATGAGAATCCTAATGCCAAGAATGTGGAGGTGGATGTGCAGTTCGCAGGCAGAAACCCCATGACGAAGGGGGCTGACGGTGTGTGGACAGCCACGCTCGGTCCTGCTGCTCCTGATATGTACCCTTACTGCTTTGTGGTGGATGGTGTCAGTGTGATGGACCCGCTCTGCCCGCAATACTTCCCCAATGAAGGTTTCAAGAACAGTCTCTTGGAAATCCCTGCAGAGAATGGCTCTTTGGCTCACGACATCAAGAATGTGCCACACGGAAAGGTGGAATACCTTCATTACTATTCCAAGAGTTTAAAGGGCGTGAACAACGCCGTCGTCTATCTTCCTCCTAAGTATGAGACCGACAAGAACAAGAAGTACCCCGTGTTCTATCTGTTGAGCGGTACGACCGATACGGAAGAAGTATATTATAAGGTGGGCCGCGTGAACTACATCCTCGACAACCTGATTGCTGAAGGAAAAGCTGTTGAGATGATTGTCGTGCTTCCCTATGGCAACCCAACAAAACTATTGCCTCCAGCGCCGGCTCCTGCTGGTGGATTTGGCGGTTTCGGCGGTATGGGCATGATGCGCGATGTGGTGGGTGATGACATCACAGGCGATTTGATGAACTATGTGGAGAGTCACTATCGCACCATCAATGACCGCGACCATCGTGGCATCGGCGGTTTCTCACGTGGAGGAAACCAAGGATTGGGAATCGGGCTTCGCAACCTCGACAAGTTCTCTTACCTTTGCTCTTACAGTTCATTCACGGCAACTGAAATCCCTGGTGTATATGATCATGCTGCCGATACAAATCAGAAGATTCACCTCTTCTGGTTGGGTGTGGGCACCGATGATTTCCTTTTTGGAAATGCACGTGACTACATGGAGCACCTCGACAAGCACGGCATTCGTAGTGTGAAGGAGTTTACGCATGACAAGTACGGTCATACTTGGATGAATGCCAAGTATTTCCTCGACAAGTCATTGCGCCTGCTCTTCAATCCTACAGCCTCCGAAGAGGCGATGAAAAACGGCAAGCCGGCTTTGGAACGTACAGGTCAGGAGCAGCAGTTCACGGGTGCCACGATGGCACGCCTGTTCCCCCGACAGGTCACCTCTCCCGACTATGCAGATGGAAAGGTCACTTTCCGCCTCAATGCTCCCGATGCAAAGAGCGTGCAGATGGAGGGTGAATTGTTTTCAGCACCTGTTGCACTCACGAAGGGTGACGATGGTGTGTGGAGTGTCACGCTGACCGACCATGTGGCTGATGTCTATAAGTATTGTTTTGTGGTGGATGGCACAAAAATCGCTGACCCCACCAACATGTACCTCTCACCTGATAAGGGCCTCAAGTACAGCATTGCTTACGCCCCCAGCAACCCATTCGATGTTCAGGTGCTTGGCGACATCAACTTTGGAAAGGTCAGTTATGACTTGAACCAGAATGTGGCTACCTATTTCCCGCCAATGGCAGAAAATCCAGCTGTGCTCATCCAACTCATTCCTGGTGATGATGATACGATGGAGAGTTGGTTCAAGGTGGGTGGTGCCAATCTCATTGCTGACAAACTCCTCGCCGACGGAAAGACCCAGCCTTGCCTCTTGACCACTTCAACAGCCAAGAACGCTAAGATGAAAACTTACACGTTGAAGGCTTCTGACTACAAGACTTGGGCAGAGCGTCGCAAGGCATTGGAGAAACTGCTGTTGAGCCTGAAATAAGGAAAGGTTTTGCAATCATCACAAAAGAAGGGGATGCACATCGAAAGACGTGCATCCCCTTCTTTTGTGTGAGTTCAACTATCATTCAAAGACGAAGTTGTGCAAGGTGCAGAGCGATTTCTCCTTCGTGTCAGACTTGAAAGTGAAGAAGATGGCATGTTTATGCTCCAATTTGCCGATGTCAGGAAGGACAACGCTCAGTTCAGTGGGTTGCTGTGGCATGTCTGCACGCAGTTCAATGGTGCCCAACAGCATTCCTTGCGAAGTCCAAGGACGGTCTGCACGGATTTCGATGGTGCCATCCACGCCCAACGGCGTGGCATTCAGCAGGAGTTTTACATCATTACGTCCTTTTGTGGCATTGAAGTTGAAGTATTTGTAGCCCACGATGCTGCCGTCGGTGTTGTTCACCACATCATTGGTGTTGTAACGCAAGTCATAGGGTGTGTCATACTTTTTCGTTGAGGCCAATGCCTCCTCCTTGGTCATGCCTGCCTCGCCACCATAACTGGCTGCCACATACGAGCCAAAGAAGGTGTTGTTAGGCCATTCGTGGAGGGCGGGTTTCGGTCCTGTGTACCAGCAGGCGATGCCAGCAGAATGGCGTTCCAATGGGTTGAGACCATCAAGGGCAAAGCCTTCTGAGGTGTATTCACCTTCAGAAATCTCCACCTTGCCACCTTTGCCTTCTTCCACCTTCACTTCAATAGGTGCCACCATGGCTTGGCGGGCATATTCGTCAGTGCCTGTCTGACGGTGGTAGAAGACATACCATTGTCCGTTGATTTCACAGATGGAACCGTGGGTGTTGCCGTCAGGGGTGGCAGAGGCGATGACATTGCCCTGCTCATCCTTTTCACGACCACGTCCATCAATGATGGTGCCACCATACGTCCAAGGACCTAACGGGTTGTCGCTGTAACAATATGCCAAGGTGTAATTGGAAATGGGCAGTCCGAATTCACCGTCCTTGGTGAAACGACTATAGATGAAGACGTACTTGTCTTTGATCTTGCGGATGGAGGAGGCTTCGAAGAAACTGAATATCCCCTCTTGGTTTCTACCAGAAATCATGTCCTCGACAATCTGGGTGCCAGGCTTCACCGTTGCCATGGTCTCGGGGTCAAACTCGGCGGCATAGGAACGCTCGAAGCCCCAATAACCATACACTCTGCCGTCATCATCGACAAACACGGCAGGGTCAAACTGCAGCACGCCATCCACCTGGTTGGGATCGTCCTTGCTCCAGTTGCACACCTCAAAAGGACCATCGGGACGGTCGCTCTTGGCTATCAATCCATTGCGGATGCCCGTCTGGTCGTTGGGGAACAAGTAGTAGGTTTTCTTGCCCGTGCTGTCAGTTACCAACGTCACGTCAGGCGCATAGAGCACATCTGCAGTGCTTTTCGAGTCAAAAGGTTCTCCGTTGGCATTCTTATCTACCACCAGAATGACACCGTCATACCGCCAGTTGTTGAGGCTATCGACAGAGGCGGACCATACGACTTGGTCGCGTCCGCAGTATTCACTGATGAGGTCATCGTGTGAGCCATACACATACACGCGATATTTCCCTGGCTGGTCAGGGTCTTCAAACACGTAAGGTTCACCGTCAGGGATGTGTTCCCAAAGGGGCATGAAGGGGTTACCTACGGTCGTGAGTTCTTGTTGTGCCATTTCTGTGGTTTTGTTGGTGCAGGATGTTGCCAATGCTGTGCAACAAGTGACTGCAATAAGGGTTTTGATATAGGTGCTCATGTTGATGAGATTTGAAAGATTGAAGTTTTTGCAAAGGTAGGAAATAAAGTGAAAAGTGGAAAGTGAAAAGTGAAAAATCTATATTAGTAGCCATTCGGACTGTTCCTCATAACAAAGTAACTTAGATTTTTCACTTTTCACTTTCCACTTTTCACTTTATTTCCTACCTTTGCATCGCAAACCATCAAAAGGAAGAAGTTTTATGACAGTTTCGACAGCGGAATCGTGTACGGGTGGTCGCATTGCGTCTGCCATCACGGCTCGAAGTGGTGCGAGTCGTTACTTTGTGGGTGGATTGGTGGCATATCAGAATGAGGTGAAGGAACAAATGTTGGGTGTGCCGGCAGAAATGATTGAGAGGTATGGTGTGGTGTCGCGTCAGGTGGCGGAAGAGATGGTGAAGGGGGCATGCCGATTGTTCCATACCGACTATGCATTGGCTTCCACAGGTTATGCGGAAGCATGGGAGGGACATGAAGTGGAGATTTGGGTGGCATGGGGTAGTGAAGGTGATGTGCATTCGATGTGTTTGCGTGAGGACTTCGGCAGGGTGAAGAATGTGGAGATTGCCACACAGTGTGTGATGGAGGAGTTTGGAAAGTACTTGAAGGGGATGAGGGTTTAGAGTTGAGAGTTGACAGTTTAGAGTTAAGAGTTGAGAGTTGAGGGCAACTTTTCATTCCTTCATTTTTTAGAGTATCGGCCTTTAACTTCTGAGCGGAGCGATAACTCCTCTAACTCCTATCGTTCTATAAAATGAAACTTATATGAATACAATAATTATAGAAATGAAAAAAGTTTTAGCAATGGTAGCCCTTGCAGTGGCTACGCTGCCAGTCATGGCACAACAGACAAAGTACAGTATTAAGGGTACAGCCCCTGCAGGTAGCAAGATGGTATATTTGGGAAACCGTGATTCACGTGAGGTGCTGGACAGTGCTGCTGTAAGTGGCGGTAAGTTCTCCCTCGAAGGCTCTTACGCCAAGGACGCCCTTCTTTATGTGAGAGTGGATGAAGCCCCCCGTTTCGTTATCATGTTCAATGATGGTACACCTGCCACCATTGACCTTAACACCAACGTGCTGAAAGGCTCTGCCCAAAACCAGAGTCTAAACTATTATGACCGTCAGAATGACTCTTTGATGATGCAGGTGAGTGCCTTGCGTTCAGAAGTATTGGATGCCTATTATGATACGTCCGTTCCAGAAGAAGAGCGGGAGAGTAATGCGGAAAAGAAGGGTGCGGAGGTGAAACCCGAACTGGACCGGCTGATCAACAAGGATAAGGAACTGATGGACCAGATGCTGAAAGAGAACGCGAAGACGTTGGTTCCTGCTGCTTTTGTTGATAATCTTCTGGCTTTCTATGGGATGGAAGGCTTCAAGGAGATGCTGGACGCCAATCCACCATACGCCAGTCATCCAGCCGTAGATGAAATCAAGTATCGTCTGGCGCAAGAAGAGGCAAAGAAGAAGGTGATTGGACAGCCTTTCATCGACCTCGAGGAGGCTGATACCGACGGTAACCTGCACAAACTTAGCGAGTATGTGGGCAAAGGTCAGTGGGTGCTCATCGACTTCTGGGCTTCATGGTGTGGTCCTTGCCGTGCCGAGATGCCCAATGTGGTGGCAAATTACGAGAAATATCATGCCAAGGGTTTCAACATCGTTGGGCTTTCTTTCGATCAAAGCAAGGATGCGTGGGTCAAGGCGATTCAGGACCTCAAGATGCCTTGGGTACACCTTGCTGACTTGAAAGGTTGGGAGACAGCCGCTGCCAAAGTGTATCACATCGATGCCATCCCAGCAAGCCTGTTGGTCAATCCTGAAGGAAAGATTGTGGCACGTGACCTGCGAGGTGACGCCTTGGGCAAAAAACTGAAAGAAATATTTGGTGAGTAAAAACGGTTTAGACAGCTAAGAATCGTTTCACTTCCTCCAACATGGCATGGGCTTTCTCCTGCCCATGTTGATAGATGGCGTGCAGTTTCTCTTCGTTGAGTTCTGTGCGCCCTATTTCTAATGGATGGTCAGGGTAAATCGCCAGAATGTTTCCAGCCCGTTCCTGCTCCTCAATGTATTGCAGTTCGGCATTGTACATCTCGTGCCTCTGTCTCATGCAGGCAGCCACTTGGGGGTAGTTGGGGTACCACATCTTGAAGAGCCATGTGAATTTGTTGGGTGTCTTCTGGTAACCTTTGGGTCTGGTAAGGATGACGATGTTGCGCTCGTAGCCAATCTCTTGGAAATGTTGGAGAGGAATACAGTCAATAAGCCCTCCGTCCAAGAGTTTAATGCCGTCAATCTCAACGGGTTGGGATACGATGGGCATGGAACCAGTGGCACGAAACCACTCGAGGGTGCTGTCTTCTACATGGTCAATCTGTTGATAGACAGGCTTTCCGGCTTCAATATCGGTACACACCAGATAGAACGCTGTAGGGTCTGCTTCAAATGTGGGGATGTCGAACACGTCCAGTTCCATCGGCATGGTGTGGTAGGCAAATTGGGCATTGACGAAGTTGCCCGTTGTGAGAAAAGAACGCCATCCCATGTAGCGAGGGTCATCTTTGAAACGTGTGTTGTAGCGGAGCCCGCGTCCTACTTGGTGTGACTTGAAGTTACAGCCGAACAGGGCACCTGCCGACACGCCAATCATGCCATCGACGGTGATGCCTTCCTCTTGCATCACATCGATGAATCCTTCGGAGAAGAGTCCGCGCATGCCCCCACCTTCCAGAACTAATCCTCGTTTCATGTGTTTCAGTCGTTTTTTGTGTTTTGATGTGCAAAGATACAAAAAAACTCTTGACTCTCATCCTTAAACTCTTAACTTTTTCTTATCTTTGCAAACAAAAATGGAAATATGAAGAAGAGACTGTGTTTCATTCTGTTGCTGCTTGTATGTGTGGCAGTGAAGGCACAGGATGCGTCCTTTTCTACAGATGGAAAGAAAGTTTGTCCCAAAGTGGCATTGGTGCTTGGCGGTGGTGGTGCAAAGGGTGCTGCCACGGTGGGTGTGCTGAAATATGTGGAGGAGTCTGGTGTGCCAATTGACATGGTGGTGGGCACGAGCATTGGTTCCATTGTGGGTGGACTCTATGCTTTAGGGTATCGCAGTGAGCAGTTGGATTCGATGTTTCGTTCCCAACAGTGGATAGATATGTTTGCCGGTTCGCTGATGGGTGACAGCATCGTGCGTCCGTTGCGGCAGATGACGGGCGATAGAGGGTCGGTCAATTTTGACGACCTGCCCACCCCTTTCCGTTGTGTGGCGGTGGATATAAATAAGATGCGGGAGGTGGTGTTGCGTGAAGGTGATCTGGCTCAAGCGATGCGTGCCAGCATGGCGATTCCGTTGGTGTTCAAGCCTGTGAAGATGAACGGCATGCGGCTTGTGGATGGCGGTGTGCTGAACAATTTGCCTGTGGATGTGGCGAGAGACATGGGGGCGGACTTTGTGATAGCGGTGGATTTGACAGTGAACAAATCCTCGTCGTCGTTGCGGCTTGACGCAAAGAAATACCAACAGAATTGCGAAGATGCTGACATCTATATCAATCCACGACTGAAAGGATATGGGCCAGAGGATTTCTCGCCAAAGAAAATAGCGGAGATGATTGCCATGGGTGAAAAGGCTGGCAAGGCATCGTTGAAAGAAATGAAGAAAATGAAAAAGAGACTGGCTCGGTGAGAGGTCGGTCTCTTTTTCATTTCAGTTTTATCCTGAATCGGTCATAAATATTTTAATGACCGATTTGGGGGTTATCAGTTCGCACTACTCTTCAGCAGATGCTGACGATACATCCATACAAAGTAGCCGCATAGCGACAAGGCGGCAAGCACGACAAGACTGGTCCACAACAGGGTGGAGGAGCCGTCGCTGGACCCCCAATCGTTGAAGAAGTTGATGGCAGAGCGCAATGTGTCTTCCACAGCCTCCTTGCATCCGAGAGAATCGAGGGGCGCGGTCAGTGTGTCGAGCACATTCTTGGGAGCCTCCACCGTATCGGTTACGGGCTGAGGTGCCTTGACCGTATCAATAGGATGGTCAATGATGATGCGTGGCCGATAGGGTCTGCCTGGATAGGCAATGTCTAAAAGATTGAGCATAAGCAATACTATTTAAATAATGAGTAATACTATTTTAACGCCTGTTCGGTATAAGAGAACTTAACTTCGGAGTTCTTTTTACCGCTTTGCGGGCTTTAGAAAAACAAGAAAAAATAAAAAAATACAAGAAAAAAAGCATTTCACTTTCTCTATTTCTTCTTATTTTCTTTTGTTTTTTCTTATTTTTTCAAGCCGCCGAAGGCGTTATTCTTATACCGAACTCACGTTGTTTTACATGAAGAATTGGTATAGGAGTTGCAGGAGCAATCCGATGAGGAAACTGATGGCATTGCACAAGAAACTGTAAATAACGGCTTGCTTGACGCGATGCGTGAAGCACCAGTACCATACGGCTTCGGCAAGGAAAACCGCTACCTCGCCAATGAGGATGTCTCCCATGCTGTCGTTGACCAGCAGCACATACAGGTTCAGCGGCACGTTGGTCAGCACGTTGACGGCAATGGACGATAACAGCACCTTCTTGCGCTGTTCCTTCAACAGCCACAACACTCCCAGCTCGATGAGGATGGTGGGAATGAGTGCAGCGAGCAGTTGCATCATCAGTTCGTAGTCAGCCTCCAAAGGAAACGACAAGGGGTGGGCGATGTCTAAGAGGTGGAACATGTTACCGTCTTATTTCTTGTTATCATGTGGCGAGCAGATACCCTGGTATCAATGCTGCCGCCAACAGTCCGAACGCTAATCCCTCATACCCTTTTAACAGCGTGTTCGCCCAATAGAGGGTGACAGGCATGGTGCAGTTGATGAGGAAAAGTCCAGTGAGCATCACAGCGATGTGCAGGTCCTTGCCGAGGAAGCAGAGAATCGTCCCCACCACCATCAGCAGCAAGGCTTTCCATATCCCCATGCTTTTGGCAAGCCATCCGCCAGCCATCTTTCCAGCCATCGAGGTGGCTCCCAACAACAAGATGAGCATGGCATTTTTCGTGATGCCCGTCGTGAATGCCTCACCTGTAAA
>SAMEA3663263__coassemble_88_pt1 | contig 31662 bp, 24 predicted proteins | sample SAMEA3663263__metabat2_high_PE_003 | metagenome-assembled genome bin SAMEA3663263 (sample SAMEA3663263) | pig gut metagenome | biome: pig gut; feature: pig-associated habitat; material: faeces | place: China | collected 2013
TATTTTACCGATCAATCATCTTCAGGGAAATACTCATAATAAATATCACCTATGGTATCAGCAAATCCCCATCCGCATGGCGAGGCCCACTCCATACACTGCCTCAAACGAGGCTTGAAGTGCTCCAACATATTATTTTTGGCAATGAATGCCATAGTCTTTTCGAAATTATTCTCTACCGATGTATAATACTGCTCCCACATGTCACCATAGTCGTATGTAAACTGACAAGCGTTCTCGACATAGCAAAGCATCAAGTCAGCCAACTTGTCTGGAGAAGGTTTCAGTTTCTTGTAATCAGAAACAGCCTTCCGACAAACCGAGAACCGGGTCTTTGGCTCCTGTCGTCCCCTCGATGGATAGAACTCTTCTGTAATAATCTTCTTATACTCTTCCAGCTTACCGTCCTCGTCAGGATTTGCATAGAACTCCAGATACTCTTTCGCTTCTTTGCGAGCATCATACATCTCTAGGACCATGCCAATGATCTCTTCCTTGGGCATGGACATAAGTATTTTCTTTACTGTTGTTTTTGACATAATCCGAAAATGATTGTATTTCGATTGAACTTGTACGGGTACTTGTATGGGTAGTTGTATGGGGGAACTTTGGATTTATTATTATCAATCTTTCTTATCTCCAAACAGCAGTTTCAATTGCTTGTCGAAGTCGCTCATGATTTCACGATCCTGAATGACACGGAACTTGTCATATTCTGTGAGTGCCTTTTCTACCGCTTGTTCGTGAGTCACACGCCCAGCATCTGGAAGTAAGGGACGGTTGTTCAAGTCCATATAGCGTTGCAGGAGAGCAGACCAGTCAGCCATTGTCATTAGGATATGGTCTTCTGCGCGTTGCTCTGCAATGTCAATGAAGGCATTGCTCAATCTGTTCAATGAATCCACCTCCTTTTCGCTCAGATAGTTCTTGGCTACCGTAACATCCGATTTCACGACTCTTCCGTCTGGAGCATTCTTCCATGTTGTCAAACCCATATGAGGGCGTTCTGCATCCGCACGGTCATAGATAATCTCGGCAGCAGTCTGTTTGGTAACAGCATAGTGCATGATATTTTGCACAGTTTTGAAGAACAACTGCGTTTCTTCGGAATCCTTATCATAGTCAGAACTACACTCGCTATATATGTCCGTAATCTTCTGATAATAACGTCGTTCGCTGATACGTATCTCTCGAATGCGGTCAAGCAAATCATCGAAGTAGTCTGCCCCAAATACGTTCTTTCCCTTCAGACGTTCATCATCCAGCACAAAGCCTTTGGTAAGGTATTCTTTTAAGACTTGTGTAGCCCAAATTCGGAACTGAGTGGCCCCGTAGCTGTTCACGCGATAACCCACTGCAATAACTGTATCAAGGTTATACATCATCACCTCACCTGACCATTTGTCCGAAGGTATTCGAATTTTTCTAATAGCATCGGACAAATGTATTTCACCACTTTGTTCTATTTGGTCGAGGTGGTAGTTTATTGTGGGTACTGTCACTCCAAACAATTCAGCCATTCTCTGCTGTGAAAGCCAGAAAGTCTTGGTGTCAAAGACTACCTGCACTTGTACTTTCCCACGTCCGCTTTTATACATCAAAATAGAGGACGCCATGCTTCTCACGGCAACGTCTGGAGTCATGGTCGCGCTGAAATATTGCTGTGCAGCCTTCACCATCTCTTTCTTTTGGTCGGCATTCATAGCCACAGCCATGCAGGCCGCACGAGAAAGTCGAATGCTTGTCACTTCTCTGACTGCGCCACTACCCAGTTCTGCCATCTCTGTTATCTCCACGAAATGCTCGCCCAGATGATAGCCTTTCTGTGAAGTCCATGCCTGTGCCTTGGCTATGACACGCTCAAAGTTCCAGTATTTGCCATAGCCCATCACTCGCGCCAACTTGCGTGAGTTCCACCATTCCTTGCCATCGGCATCAACCTCTCTTAACTGTCCGAAAGGAGATTGAAGTTCTGGGATATTGTTAGAATTTTGCTCCATATATTCTTTTAACGTTTTTACCCATTTTTTTTGTGAGTCCGTAAATCCGTAATACTTTCAGACCTCAGCCATCAGCCTTCTATATATCAACTGTCCCCATGGCATAGGCTATTGTAAAGAGCCAGTCCTTTTACCGTCAGCAGGTATTTCTGGCGAGGGTGACGGGGCGAATCAGGATATAGCATACGGATATAGCCCTCGTTCATAGAAGGATTAAGAGAGTAGTCAAGGAAGTTTTCCCTATCTTTCAAGCCAATCCTCTCCATCATCACTTTGACGGAGAGTTGCTCTTCACCCAAAGCTTTCACTAATCTGATAATATTTTTATTATTGGTGTAAATAAAACTTGTCGGGGTACTTGTCGGGGTACTTGTCGGGGTACTTGTCGGTTGTTTTGAAGGAACTGCAAGGTTTGGCTGTTCTTTCCATTCTGCAGGCGGGTTAATATGCAGATAACGATTGCGCAGATCCCACTGCTCTCCAAGCAGTAGATTACGGAAAAAACGTTCCAGAAAAACAGGACTATAGTCGATACCCTTTATGGCATTTTTGTAGTTGGCCCTCACAAGTGCATTACGGAAGTACCAAGAATGTTTAGCGAACAAGTCGTTCTCCACATTAAAACCCAGTGAACGAAGATACTGAATAGTAAATACGGCCGTAGTGCGTGTGTTTCCTTCACCGAAGGCATGAATCTGCCAAAGTCCAGATACGAAATTGGCAATATGAGCCACTAACTCATCATTACTGATGCCCTTATAACTGAAATCACGTTCCTGCTGGATATCATAATCAACAGCCCTGCGCAGATCTTCCCAATTCAGGTAGCTCACGGTGTCACCCTCCAATACCCACTCACGCTTGGTAATGTCGTACTTTCGCATTTCACCAACGTGCTTCATTACGCCTTCGAAGATTCTGCGATGCAAGGATATGTAGCCATTTGTCGAGAAGTCGCATGTCTTTACCGAGAGTATGCGCTTGATGTTCTTCGAGGCTTTGTCAGCCTCCTGTTTGTCATCATCGTCAGCTTCAAGAGTCGTTTTATTCTCGTAATAACTATTGAGCAACTGTTCCACCTCATCGATGGTGATTTCACCCTCGATGTTTCTGCGAGCCAAGCCGTTCAGATACTCTGACGTTTTCAGCCCATCCACCGCCTGAAGTCCAATAGCCGTACTCCAGGCGTATGCAGCTTCACGCTGCGACGGCTCTCCCTGACGAATATACTCGTCAAAGTTTAAGTATAGCTCCTTATCGTTCTTTTCGCTCATATCTCGTCTTACTTTATTTCTATAACGTTTTTATTCCGTACATTATTATCACATCAGCCATCTTCAGCGAATCAAAGAACCGTCCCATGATTCTTTGAACGCAGTTCATAAAATGATTCAAAGGTCTTGGTGCGTAATTTACCAAACTCAAACTTCATTCTCAATGGTTGCGTCTTATCAAGCACAACATCAAATGAATTTTGAATGGACTCACGTATCAATGATGGATAAGGTGTTGCCGTGAAGTGTTCTGCGGCAGCATTGTTCGGTCCTACATCCTGACAGGCTTCCTGCTGTTTGGCAAAGTGCCAAGAACAATTACATTCTAATACGTTCATAATCTATCTCGTTATTTTCTATATTGTTTAAGGTCTCGCCCAAGCATGTAGATTGGTTCACCTTTCTTATAATCTTGATGCGATGTTTTGTAATCATGGAGTAACTGGACAATATCAATGTCGCCAAAGGTGATAGGATCCTGCTCAAGTATGTAGCTCACATAGTTTCGACCCTCTTTGAGTCCAGGATAATTGGTTTTCTTCATAAACTCGTATGGAGTGTCGGCAGCATTATGTATTTTGAACATCATCAAGCCTTCCGTTGTCGGCTCATCCACATTGTATAGGAAAAGGAAGTCGGGTGCTTTCTTTGCTTTATACTTCGAGATACTACCATCACGCTCCTTGCCGATACGGATATTATACATATTGTCCCGTTTCCCTGTTCTGCCGAAAATCCAGTTCAGATGATCTGTGCTCTTATAACAACCTACAAGGAAATTGCTATTCATATATGCTTCGAAGAAGTACCTTGTCCTAAACTCATTAGGAATGTACTCAACTGGTGTTGGAACCACCTTTGGCAATTCTGCCAAAGCTGAAGGATTAGTTCCTAAATCACATGCAGCGCAATAGAAGTACTGGTCGATAATCTGGCGTATGCCTTCATTCTCTGTTTCAATCTGTTTTTTCAGTTCTTGTTCCTCTGGTTTATTGAGGACTTCGGGATTGCGCAGAGCCAACGAAAAATACTGTTGAGCATCCACATCCTCAAAAGGCTTGAACACCTTACCAAGCAGAAATTGGAAGTTCTCACGGATATATTCATCGGCATTCACATTTTCATGAGGAGTCAAGGCATAGAAGAGGAATTTCTTTTTCAGCATTTCTTGAATCTCTCTTCTGAACATACTTCTTACTCTCTTCTTCCAACTTTCCTTCTCGCTTGCATTGTTTCTGCCATAAAGGGCTACGATAAAGAGGAAGTTCACATCATAATGAGCAATAAGGAACGTATCACGGTCGAACAGACGGTTCTCAAACTGACGAGAGAAGAAATACTTCTCTTTCTTGTCGGTCAGATGGATATCGTCTTCTTTCTTTAGTGTATTCTGCTGAGCACTAATAAAGAAGTTCGGAATAACATTGTAACCCTCCGTCACATCATCACGCAGCAATACATGTCCCTGCTTCTCTTCATCTGTACCATCGTTAAAGAGGTCAAGGTTCCATTGTATGACGTTTCTTGCGTAGGTAAACTGTTTATACACACTTTCCTTACCAATAGGATTACCTCTCTTATAGTATTTTGAGTCACCTATATAGTAAACGGTTTTGTCCTCATCTTCGTTATTCGTAAGGTTCTGCCATTGATAGATGTGATCCACCATCTTACCGTCTGGTTGTTCCTTCAGCTCGCGCAGACGCTTGTCTTTTTGTGGAATCTTGTCGCCTACTAGTTCATCAATCATTGCCTCGAAGACAATATTGAAGTCCTTAGCAAGCAGATAGTCTTGCAATTCGCTTGATATGTTAATTTGGTGTGAACGGTCGAAAAAGGCATAGCATAGATCCCAGAGTTGGATGGCTTTGTCTGAGAAGTACTTGTATTTGATTTGATGTAGGCGTACCTTGCCCATACCTCTTATGTAGTTCTCAAATTGTGCCTTGGGTATCAAGGGAAAGTTGATGTTTATACCTGCTGAAAAACCATACTTGTCATTTATGTAGTTCAGAATACTGAAAAATATCACCAGCAGCTCCTCGTCAAAGTTTACCTGCCGTCTTTTGTTCACAGGATTCAAATACACTGGAGCTTCATCCTGCACAAAGGCTTGGCTCTTCGAAATGGTCTTTGTCCAGTTAATCTTATTCAATCCTGAGTGCTGGTTCTTCAGAGTGAAAAAGAAGAAATTCTGGTTGTCCTTGTTAAACTGGAGGAGCGAAAGAAGTACATCCAGGAAAGTGTTGCTCACCCTCCGTCTGCCTTTGCTCATCTCGGCAATATGCTTGTAAAAGATGATGCCAGACTTCTTGTTCTTTGCCCTATAAACATCTATGGCACGATAAATCCATACAGCAAACTCGTAGATGAAGCGCCTTTGTTCTTCGCTCAGAGGGGAATCCTTATCGATATTGATAATGTCTTCAGGTCGATGTTCACCGAATGCCAGTTCCTTCTTGTTCTCACCTATCGTTATGAGCACCTTTGGCAGAATAAATACACAATCCTTTAGTTCGGCACTATAGTAGTACCCAACATAGTTGACGCTAATTTTTCCCTCAACATTCTCAAAGCCACCTAATTCTTTTAGGATGCACTTCAAGTCATGCTGACGGAGTTCGTCAGTTAATGTGTACTGATATTCTTCAATAAGTATTCTCATGCTTCTGTTTTCTCGTCGTCTTTGTCCTTTTTATTCCTCAACCGCTTCACGGCCTTATCGAAGTCGCTCTCTAACTGCCGCATTTCTCGTTCACGGTAGATTTCGAACTCTCGCTCAGCCTTCTCAATGGCTTCTTGGTGAGAAACCGTCCCGTTGCCTCCCAGAATGTTCTTCCGCAGTCGGAGTATCTGGTCATCAAGAGCAGCTATCCAGTCGGCCATGGTCATTGGATTCTGCTCCAATGCCTGGAATTCAGCATAGTCGAGGAATTGGGAGGTAAGTAGGTTCAGCCTCTGCAATTCTAACTCCGATAGGTAGTTTTTTGCGATTTTTACATCGTCGCGAGTCACGTAATTACCCTTGAAGTTAGTCATACCAACAAAAGGCTTCTCATTATCTACACGTTCATAGATAAGCTCCGCTGCCGTATGCTCATGCACTGCATAGTGCATCTTGTTCTGCACCGTAGCGAAGAACAACTTTGTCATCTTAGCCCGTGGATCATAATCGGTTGATGTGGCGTAAATGTCAGTTACCTGCTGATAGAAATTTCGTTCGCTGCTGCGGATGTCGCGAATGCGCTGTAGCAGTTCCTTGAAGTATCGGTTGCCACCTTGCTTCAGTCGCTCATCGTCCATCGTGAATCCTTTCTGGATATACTCATGCAACCGCTGAGTAGCCCAACGGCGGAAGCGCACAGCAATGGGCGACTGAACACGGTAACCAAGGGCGATAATCATGTCAAGATTGTAGTGGTCAATCTCCCTATTCACCTGTCGTTTGCCCTCTTGACGAACTAGAAAGAATTTCTTTCGAGTTCCCTCTTCACTCAATTCTTTGTCTTGGTATATGTTGCCGACATGAAGGCTAATGTTCTGAGGGGTGGTCGCATAAATCTCCGCAAGATTCTCTCTTGTCAGCCACACATCCTCGTCAGCAAAGCGCACATTCACGTTCACTTTGCCCTCTTCATCCTTATATAGTATCAGTTTGTTTGCCTTGTCCATCTGCGATGCAAAAATGACTTTTTTCAATTTGGAAGTACATGAACTTATTCTATCATCAAGCCCAAGCCAAGGTCTTTGTTCATTTTTTTCAGTAGTCTATGCTGGCTATCTGTACCGCTTAGAACATAATAACCATCTATCTTTATATATTTATATGTGCCTTGATCTTGAATTCTCTTATCAGTTATCAATGGTAATGTCTTATTCATCCTAGTGAACATCTGTCCAAATGGTAATGCTTTGTCAAGCCCAATCTTACGCAATGCAGCTATGTATGTATCCCATCCATATTCTTCGCAAATTACTTCTCCATCTGGAAATGTCACCTTATATGGCGAATTTGTATCTGACACGCCATTATCGTTCAAATCATTTTCATCAATTTCGTCATTATCTTCTTCTGACTCCCCCGAATCATAATCATCGTTCTTTTCTTCAACTTCCGAAGCCAACTTAACTTCAAGATTCTTCAAGAACACCTCAATCTTCTCCTCGTTAGGTTTGCCATTTGCCTTGAAGAAGCATTGGAACGACAAATCGCTATTGCCATCTTCCTTATCCTTGAAGATGGCATCGTCAAAGCCGTAATCTTTGAATACATCATTATATATATAGAAGAGCACCTTGCCGACGAATCGGTCAGCTGAGATAACGCTATTCTCTACATCATTCTCATTCACCTTGCGGTCAGCCTTACAGAAGAAGTAACCAAGTTTCTTGTCTTCTGAGTGTGTTGCGTCCCAAATCTTGTTATTGATTTTCTCCACAAACGACCACCAATCGTATTCTGTGCCGTTCACACATATCTTCCACGCTTTGCCAGTATCGCTGATAGGAACGTATTTCCATTCCCATCTGCGCTTGAAGGCAGAATCGATTGGAAAAAGACTTTGGTCGCTTGTGTTCATCGTTGCCCAGATATAGAGGTTATTAGGAAGAAGTAGGCGGCTTCCATTCAGCACATCTGTCACCACATCATCCTTGTAGTGAGCGTTGATAGCTTCGCTATTGGCAACTTGCAATCCGTCGAACTCCTCATTCAACACCCGCATAATGTCCGTATCTGCCGTAATAGGATACTTAGAGAAACCAATGTCATTGCGGTCAAGCAACTGGAATAAATCGCCGAATATCTGGGCGCAGTTTCCACGGTTTATTTCTTCGATGACCAGTACATGAGGATTCTCCAAGTCCTTCCATGCTGCTACGTATGCTTTCAGAAACGCTTGTCGTGTGTATTTATACACAATCTTCTTCTCATAAACCACTTGGCCATTCTCTTTTACAGGGAATCCGCGATCGTCACGTACCGTAACCTTCTCCATCTGTGGCTTGTATGCTCCTACGAAAGTGGAGTAGTCACTATCAGGATGGAAAGTTGTACGGATGTCGTGCATGCCATGAAGTTTGACATCTTCATCCATATTAAAGGATTTACCAGTTCCTGGAGCACCATATACGATTTGCTGGAGAGGTAATGAGCACTTTTCTTTGTACAATTCTTTCATTGCAAATAAATGAGGATAATGTTTCACATACAAATGTTCATTTTCAATATTGACGATGTCATATAATCCATATTGAAAACTATTCCAATATTCTTCATCAGCACATGCAACTTGGTCGATCTTTTTAATCTGCTGTGATTTGTTTACATAGTCAGCAACAAGATCTTGCATGTCAGGATTCAAGCAATACTTACCATTTTCCCCTATAATAAGCTTGCTTATCAAAAGGGGTTCTATGAGGAACCGAGCAGCCTCTTGGTTTGATAGTTCAAGTCCATAATATTCATCCTTATATTTGTCCAATACCATTTGGCCAACATGTGAAACAAAATCGCCCATAGGTATTGATTGGCAACTGATAAAATCAGCGAGTATTACAGAAAGGAGATTTGCTTTATACTCATCTTCCCCCCCAACTTCCTTTACTTTAATCCATTGCTTAGACAAAAGTAAAAAGCAATAATCTGCCAGAGAAATTTTGTCTCTTATGATTGCATTTGCTATAGGACTTAACTCATATCTTCCACCAACAGAATATAGCAATCCATTCTTTCTAAGCCAAGTTTCATTAGCTTGACCATCTGTCGTCAACTCTTTAATGTCTGATATTTTATAGTTCTTTTCGTATCTTTCCAATGCACGAGCACGATTCAAGTTAAGCTGGTCGGCAATAGCAACACCACCATCTTTAAGAAATTCGGCAAACATTGAAAGTTTTGTAATTATATTCTTTGTTCCAAGATAAAGCATCGTATCTATTTGATACAACTTGATTTCCGGACCTGTTTGTTTATTCCTTGCCATAATTATAGATATGATTGTAATGACTTTATAAGTTCTTTTAATACAGGTACAACTATTGAGTTACCTGCATGTCTATATGCGATACCATCTCCTACCGTAATTTTAAATGAATCATCAAAACCCATGAGATTCATACATTCGCGAGGAGTCATCTTACGGCCAACTGCATCTACCATACCATTGCCATCTTTAAAGTCAAATTTACCTACGTAAATGCGCTCATCGTCATAATGTCGCTGTTCAGGATGTTCTACTCGGAAATCGCCAATCCAATTATCTTGTTGATTGGCCGTCTCACAACCGATAATATCCTGATTAACTCTTGATCGTCTCAGGTTCTTGCTTGGAGTAGTTATCCACTCGAATCCCTTTTTGCCCAAATAATACTTGTTGTTTATTGGGGCGGGGTCAAGATATTCTGTACTAACATGCGTAAGCTCCATCTTGGCAGGAAATTCGTATTGGTGATTATAAATATCCTTTCTAATACCTATCAAGAATAATCTTGTCCTAAGCTGAGGATGATTGTAATCTTTGGCATCCAGAATCTTAAAATTCAACTCATAACCTAAAGACTGCCAGACTCCAAGCATAACCTTCCATGTCTTCTTTCCATCATGGTTTAGCAAGTTCTGTACATTTTCGTATATAAATATTTTAGGCTGAGATTCCTTAATGATTCTGGCGTAATCATAAAACAAGGTTCCTCTAACATCTTCCAATCCCAATTTTTTACCATAATTTGAGAAACTTTGGCAAGGGCTTCCACCAACCATGATGTCTATTTCATCTTTGAACTCATTAGCATCTAAGAATCTTATATCTTCGTGCCATTGTTCTTCCTTTATGTCATAGTTAGCGAAATATGCGTCTTTGACATAATTGTGCTCTCCCATATTATCATACAATTTGTTAACATAGGCCTCTCTTTCCTTCATAGACATATTAGGAGTAAGAGATATAATCTGATCCTGAGTTAAAATCAATTTATGTTCAACAGGACTCTTTCGGCCTGTTTTCATATATTTGAGAACAATAGGTGACTCTGGGTGATGGTTTTCTGTTTCATGAGCAAGAGAATTTAGAAGACGTGACTCTATTTCACGGAATTCCACTTTAACTCCAATTCTGTTTATGTAGTCAGTACAATATGCGAGAATAGCTTTGTCATTCATGCCATTTGTTAACACGGCAAGATCGCCATATTTCAACGGCAATTCTCTTTCACCACAATCGCAGGCAAACAGAATTCTATGTTTAATTTTCAATTGATTAAGTGCATGTTCAAATGCACCAATACCACTAAATAATGTTCCTATTTTTAATATCTTTTTTGGCATTCTATTTTACTATTTCAAAGTTCCAGCCAAGTGCCTGAGCTATTCCAAGCACATTAACTATGTTATTCTTGTCCCACTCTACACAAACGACAAATTGTACACCATCTCCACTTACGATAATGTCTTTATCTGCTATAAAGTAATGAACATGGTCTTCGCCTAATGTCTTCCAATTACGTGCTTTTTCTACATCTGGCTGCAAAAACTCGTGTTGTGAGAAGCGTTGTAGATAATCTCTTGAGAAGGTTGCTCGCAATTCATCAAAAGTTGTATCAGGGAACTCTTTTATGTATTTCTTTACAATCTGAAGTACCATTTCGCGCTTTGTGTATTTCCCCTCACCATCCAAGGAAAGACGGACTTGACCTTTTAAATCTTCGCTTGAATATTTAATGGCTACAGGCAAAACTTTGGGTTTGACTGCTTCAAGAGTTGTTGCAAGTGTTACATTCGGACGCCTTTCAAAGATGTCACATCCTACAAATTTTGCCAAAAACTGTACGTACTTGAAGAATTTTTCAGTTTTACCCTTCTGAATTACGTTCATGTGGGGCTGCTTAGGGCTTTGGGTATTCTCCGACAAATCGTATGACTTTACATCTATGGCTTTATTATATGCAAGAAATTCCAAGTGCTGAACCTCTGTTTTGCTAAGAGTATCGTCATTGCTTCCAAGAAACACCAGCACCTCGTCCCAGAAATCTTTCTTTGCCAAATGCTGAACGATACGTTTGTTGAAGTCATCAGTTTCACCAATGTAGGCTTTTCTGTTATCCTTGTTAAGCAAAACGTAAAGAGCAGGTTTCTTAAGGTCTTCATTGAAGTCTTTCAAAAACTCAGAATCATCCCTCTTTATATTATATAACTTACACATACAATCATCCATACTCACGATACGCGAGCCATTTAGATCATCATTGTGTAAGTATGTGTAAATTGTTGTTGCCATATATTATATTCTTTCTAATTTATCGTTTATGTAATAGCTTTCGCTATCAATTGTATTCTTAACCTCTGCTTTGCCATCCTCAAAAGCACCTATCAAATAGTACTTCGGCTTGACTTTGATAACTCCGTTGCTCAGCATGATACCCCATTTTCCATTGAGTTTGAAGGGTATATACCCCTTGTAATAGGGGTGCATGTCTTCGTAAACAGGAGGTATGATGGTTCTGTTGTTTCTACTACAGATGCCATATTTACCTTGCTTCTTAAATACATTGAAGTCACCTATGCCGTGACCAGCATCTTCTGATTCAGCCTTTCGTATCTGACGACCTCCTTCGGCATGTTCCACCAAAGTCATCTGCTCGTCACCTTCACTATAGTCAGGTTCACGGTCTTCGAAAATGATGTCTCTGGTCAACCCTGTACCATCGTTATAGGCAAGAGGGTCTGTCTCATGACCAAGGAAATGGTAGTGCCACCTACGATTTGCCATTGGTGTGCCGAAACGGTTGTAGAGTCCTACATTATCAAGTATCAACCCTTTGTCCTTGTCCTTTGACGTGCGGAGTCCTCTGCCTATCTGTTGCAGAAACATGGCGAGTGACTTGGTTGGACGAGCCAGTTGGATAAACTCTATATCCGGGCAGTCAAAACCTTCAGAGAAGATATTGACATTGACAATCACCTGCAAGACTCCTGCACGGAAATCATCCAATAGTTCTTCTCTCTGAGACTTTGGGGTAGTGCCGTCTATCATAGCGATGTTCACACCATGGCTCTGATATGTGTTGAGTATGTTGGCAGCATGTTGTCGGTTGATGGCATAGATGATGCCCTTCTTCCCCTTGCAGAATTGGTTGTAGGCATCGTATAGCTTGGCTCTGATGCTATCTTTGTCGAATCGGTTGATGAGTTCCTCTTCAAGGTAGTCTCCATCCACGCCAAATCGGTCTATAGCGTTTATCTCATGTTGAATTTCAGAATTGGGAGCAATCGAAATATAGTCGTAATTGCTCAAATACCCTTCTTTTACAAACCACTCGATAGGATGTGAAATGATGATGTCGTCAAAGATTGAGGTAAATCCTGAGTGATCCATTCTCCAAGGTGTTGCTGTCACTCCAAGCTTCTTACTCTCGGGAAACATTTCCCAAAGGTCTTGGTAGCGAGGAGCCATAGCATGATGAGCTTCATCGATGATGATGAAATCAAACTGTTCCATCGCCATCCTGTCCTTGTTTCGGGCAGACATAAAGGTTTGAACAGATGCCACTTGAACAATCTTCTCTAGTTGCTGAGGGTGACCGCTCATGATGATTCCGCTATCTATGCCACGTTTTGCAAGTTTATCTGCCGCCTGTTGTATCAATTCCCTTACATGAGCAAGAATAAGGATGTGTGAATGCTTACGGTTCTTGATAATCCAACTGCGAATGTCACGAACGATAGAAGCAAACAGAATCGTCTTGCCTGTTCCTGTAGGCATTTGTACCATGACGTTATTCATGGTGTCCCACTTGGAAAAGACAAGATGTTTCATCTCTTTCTGATAGGGAAAGAGTATGGCATCTGTTGTTTCTATATCCGAATATCGTATCATTCTTCCCAACCTTTTGAACGTGCCATCTCTAGCACTCTCATTGCATAACGAGCCTGTTTGTAGGTCAACTCCTTACCTCGTTTACACCAGTAATAGATACTACCCATGAAAGCGGTATCACGAGGAGAGATTAATCCTGTTTCTTTACCCCAGATGTTGATATCATGCCATGTTTCATAATCGTAACTATTTGCAGTTTCGGTCATACGGGTCATGGCGGGAGTCATTTCAAAATCTTCCTTTGAAGTAAGAACTTCATCGGATATATTGATTTTGTTTTCAAGATGTTTCTCACACAAAGATGACCAACAAGATGGTTTCTTTGAATTCGTATCTACTGCTACACCAGCATCAACATCAAACAAATGTTCCCAAACGAGTGGATGCAATGACTTGATGATAAGAAGAACCTTATACAAAGTCGTTTCCTTTATTTTGTCAATATCAGCTTGTGGAACAGTTCTTGTTTCTGTTCTGTTTCTCTTTCTTCCGTTTTCAGTAGAAGATACCTTTAGCTTGTAACTTACACTGTCTGTACCCATGAGAATTTTTATATACAAAGGTAGCAAATTGCCTTCCAGATCATTATACAATGACGGTGAAACAACACTTTGTTCATCCCAAATACTTAACAAATCTATTGCTTTGTTTGAGATTTTAGATAATGTTGCCAGAGTGTAGGCGATCATTTGAGATTTGAAGCCAGCTAACTTAACACCATCTTTACCATAATAAGCATCAATTGCTCTAAACAAAATCAATTTTGCTATGGTTTTCTTGAACTCATTTTCATTAAAACGAGTTTTATCCTTGAGCATCTTTTTGAAAAATGCGGAATAGCAATTCTCTCCACCCTTGCACACGATAACTGGGTCATGTTCCCAAGCCATCACGCACTTAGCAAGCGCGGATTTGTCGAACATCTGAGTTTTAGGGTATTCTTCATAGTACTCACGTTCTTCCTTCGCGCTTGCAGTATGCTTTGCCTTATCCATATATTGCCCGCGAGTACGCTCAAAGAACCACTTGGAAATTTCCTTGTTCATGGAGTTCTTTACCCAAACGCTACGTGACTGTTGTTCAAGCTCCTGAAGGAATGGCTCGTTAATGCCGAAATCAGATTTCTTGACGGCTGACTGAGTATTGGCAAACTGAGAAATACGAGGAACAAGATCTTCCTTGGTTTCTTTGTCCTTGATGACCGACACCTTCATGGCAACAAATACCTGCTTAATCATTTCTGGGTCGGTGTTCTTCATCTTCATTACGGCACTAATGCTTGCCGTTGTCTGACCACCGTTCACGATCTGCCAATCCGTAATCTTTGTGATTACAGGACCCTGTTCGGTATCTACTACTTTAATATCTGTGGCTGTAGTAGAGATTCCGTTGTTGTATGAGAAGAACATATCTGGTTCTGGGTCACGCTTTTTGTCACCCTTGGCACGTTGAGCGGCAGTTGGTGTATGACCAATTAAAGTATCGCGAATACCCTTATTGCTCGCACCCTTAAACTGAAGGAAAGTACGGACGTTCTGCTCCAGAATATGCTGATGGTACTGGTTGTAAATCTTTGAGAGCGTTTCACCTGGAATGATAGCCAGATAACACTCTACACGATTCGACACATCAGGCATCTTGATGCAAGGAAGAGGATGGAATCCTTGATCCTCGAAATCCACCACTACAGCCTCTTTACCCCGAAGGATGTCATCGTGCTTCTTGATGCGCCTTACATCCCAGAGATGGTATTCCAGCATAGTACCTTCCTCTGTTTCTTTCTCGTCAATCTCCAGATTGGCAGGAACTATGGCATTTGTCATCAAGAACATCCTTACTCGGTCAACTTTCTCGGCATCATTTATTAATTGAGCAATCTGGTAGAGGTCGCTACGCTTGTCGGTAATACGCGAGAACATTGTACCCATCTGAGAACGCTCAAAGAACTTCTCCATCCACTTGAAGTGCCGTTCAATCTCCGACTTTGGTAGAGTATTGCTCTTCTCTGGGTCAACGAGTACGGTAAGGAAGAGGTCAACTGACATCATATCCTCGTCACCACTATAACCCCATGCATCGATGGCTTCACCATTTCCTGTATTGAAACTGCAATAGTTTACCTCGTTGACATCGCCAACGTTTTGGATATACTCGACCATCATTTCAGTAAGAGCCTGCTTAGGTTCTTCGTAACTGAAAATCATGTCATCATTATCAGCCTTGAAAGTCTCGAGTTCCGAAAGTTCTTTCTCGATCACCTTCTTAACGGTTTCATTTACGCCGTCATCCACCTTTGCAGGTTTGAAATCATCGAACTCATCAAATTGTTCAGCCATATTGGTATTCTATTTTTTTAGATTTTTCTAAGCCAGTCACTTCTTTTCTATCCTCAACAATTCGTTTATATCGACTTCGAGGAGTTCTGCAATCTTGACGAATGTCTCCATAGGTGGCTGACTGGCATTTGTACACCATTTACTCACAGTAGTAGGTGCACACTCCAACTGCTCGGATAACCACTTATTTGTTCTCTTCTTATCTGCGAGAACCACTTTGATTCTATTTTCCATTCTTATTGTGCTGAGGTTGTACCTTATTATAATTTACGCGTACAAAATTAGCTAATTTCCCACGAAACAACGAAGGAAAATCATCTTTTCTGCAAAATACAATCACTTTTATGCCTTTTTCTTCACTTTTGTATCCTTTGGCTCATCCAGTTTCCGGCATGGAGAAAAGATGAGTGGAAAAGCAGCGTGAGGGAGATGAAAAGTGTTCGGGGCAGCATAGGCTTTACAATATGCTGATGATGTCACGAAGGTGATGCACCTCATGGGTGACAGGTTCTGGAGCAGGATAGTCTGGAAAACGGTTAAAGTAGATGGTGTCAAGTCCGTAGCGTTTTGCACCAAGAATGTCGGTGCTGAAATTGTCGCCAATCATCAGGGTTGTCGCTTTCATGGCTCCAGATTGTTGAAAAGCGTAGTCGAAGAATTGGGGTGCAGGTTTGTTGGCACCTGCATCTTCGCTGAGGATGATGGTGTTGAAATAGTCGAAGAGCCCACACGAACGGAGTTTCTTGTATTGCACTTCATGGAAACCATTGCTGCACATGTGCATACGGTAACCTTTTGCCCTAAGATAATCCATCAGTTCCTGGGCACCCTCAACAAGCCCGGATTTGACGGCACAGAGTGAGAGGAACTTGTCACTGGCTTGAAGACAATATTCCTCTGTGGGATTAAGTTCTTTCCCAAGACTCAAAGGGTGCCGGAAACGCTCCACGATGAGATAATTGCGTTCGATTTCTCCTTTGGCATATTGTGTCCACAGACGGATGTTGGTGTTCCAATAGTCATCATAGAACACCTTCGGGTCATCAAAGTATTGTTCGAGGTGCAGATACTCGTACAACTCCTTCAAGGCAAGTATGGCATTGCCGTGGGTGTCATAAAGGGTGTCGTCGAAATCGATGAAGAGGTCTATGTATTTACCATTTACCATTTACTATTTACCATTTGCCATCTCAATTAAAGATGGCATTGAAGCATTTGTCGGTGGCACCAGCATTGGCGTTGATGTAACTATCAGCAGCATCTCCTGCGTTCTTGAGTGCTTCGGGATTGTTGATGAAGTTGTCCATGAGCGCCGCAAAAGAGGCATTGTCTTGATATTCGAACGAACCGCCACAAGCCTTGAGTGCCTGTGCCTCACGGAACTTCTGGTTGTTGGGACCGAAGAGTACTGGAATGCCATAAACAGCAGCCTCGGGCACGTTGTGGATACCCACGCCGAACCCACCTCCGACGAGTGCCACCTTGCCATAGCGATAGATAGAAGAGAGTTTGCCAAAACAGTTGACGATGAGGGCACCCACCTCAGAAGATACAGGCACTTCATTTTTCTCCAACTGCGTGTATCTCACATGAGTGATGCCGTTGTCATTCAGCAATGCCTCAATCTCCTTCAGGTGTGTCTCGCTGATGACATGAGGCGCGATGATGAGTTTCCAATCCTTGTGCTGGGCAAAGTAGGGGATGTAGATTTCTTCGTCAGGTCCCCATGACGAACCAGCGATGAAACAAGGAGAATCGCCTGCAAATTGCTCCACCAATGGCAGTGGTGCGGCAGCGTTCTTGATGGCGATGACACGATCCAGACGGGTGTCACCCACCACCGTCACACAGTTGATGCCAGAATCAGCCAATAGTTTCTTGGAACTCTCGTTCTGCACAAACAGATGGTCAAACTGTCTGAGGGGTTTGATTGCCGGGTATTTGCCGAACATGTGCCACTTGAAGAAATATTGGTCAGGACGGAAGATGCTGCTCACGCTATAAATCTTGATACCCTTCCTGCGACAAGTGATCAGATAGTTTGTCCAGAACTCGTATTTAATGAAAATTGCAATCTCAGGATGTGCCAGGCGTAAGAACGAAAACGCATTGCCAGGTGTGTCAAAAGGTAGGTAACACACAAGGTCAGCCCCCTCATAATCCTTTCTCACCTCATAGCCTGATGGCGAATAAAAAGTCAGCAGAATCTTATATTCTGGATGTTCCACACGCAGACGTTCCATCAAGGGGCGCCCTTGCTCAAACTCGCCCAAGGATGCGGCATGGAACCACACTACGCGGTCCGTTTTCTTGATGTGGCGACGCAGCAAAAGATACGTCTGCCCGATGCCCACCACCATCTTCCTTGCCTTCTTGTGGAAGATAGCAGCAATCAGCATGCCCAATACAAAGATGTATATTCCAATCGTGTACATTAGCCGAGAGTTTCAATCGCAAACTTCATTCTCTTCATCACCTCCTCCTTGCCTAAGAACGCCGAGAGTTCATACATGTCAGGGCCTTGTCCTGCACCCACAAGTGCCACACGCCAGGCGTTCCAAGGCTTGATGCCAGTCTCCTCAGTCCAAGGGTCGATGATGGCTTTCTGCCCCTCCACGCTCCAGTCGTCGATGCCTTCCAGCACCTTTATCATCTGTGTCATGTCGTTGGCCGTATTCTCGTTCCAGTTCTTTCGGATGAACTTGTCACCCTCCTTGTCAAACTCCGTCGGAGCCACAAAGAAGAACTTGGTCAGTGGCCACAAGTCCGAAGGAAAAGAAATGTTGCGCTTCTTCTTATTGCCCTGTCCATCCGTGTATTCAATCACCTTCAACTTCATCATCCTCACCACCTCTGCCTCCTGCTCTTCCGTTGCGTTGATGCCATTCTCCTTCAACACCTTGTCGAAAGCAGGACACCAATCCTTGTCAGGACGTTGAATCAGATACTGATGGTTGAACCAAGCCGCCTTCACATAGTCGAACTTCGCGCCATTCTTCGAGCACTTACTCAATTCGAAGAGTTTCACCATTTCGTCCAGCGTCATCAGTTCCTGGTCGTTGCCTGGATTCCAACCCAGCAGGGCCAAGAAGTTCACCACAGCCTCTGGCAGATAGCCTTTTTCGCGATAGCCAGAACTGATTTCACCACTCTTCGGGTCATGCCATTCCAATGGGAACACAGGGAAACCGAGTTTGTCGCCGTCACGCTTCGACAACTTACCATTGCCGATAGGTTTCAACAACAAAGGCAAGTGGGCAAAACGTGGCATCGTGTCAGCCCATCCGAATGCCTCATACAGCAATACATGGAGCGGGGCACTGGGCAACCATTCCTCACCACGAATCACATGAGTCACCTCCATCAGGTGGTCATCCACAATATTAGCCAAGTGATACGTGGGCAGTTCGTCGGCACTCTTGTAGAGCACCTTGTCATCGAGAATGCTTGAGTTAATTTTCACCTCTCCACGAATGAGGTCATCCACCAACACGTCACGTCCAGGTTCAATCTTGAATCGCACCACATATTGTTCGCCAGCGGCAATCAGTCTCTCCACTTCCTCCTTGGGCAACACAAGCGAATTGCGCATCATGCCACGAGTCGAAGCATCATATTGGAAATTTTCCACCTCCTCACGTTTCTTGTTCAGTTCCTCAGGGGTGTCGAACGCATAATATGCCTTGCCATTGTCCAACAGCACCTGCACATACTTCTTGTAGATGTCTCTGCGCTCACTCTGACGGTAAGGACCATAGTTGCCACCAAAGGAAACACCTTCGTCAAACTGGATGCCCAACCACCGAAAAGCCTCGATGATATATTCTTCAGCCCCTGGCACGAAACGAGTCGAGTCAGTATCCTCAATGCGGAAAATCAAATCCCCTCCATGCTGCTTGGCAAAGAGGTAGTTGTAGAGGGCAGTGCGCACACCGCCAATATGAAGAGGTCCCGTAGGACTGGGTGCGAAGCGCACCCTCACTTTCTTGTCTGCCATTTGTTTTTTTCTTATAGATGAGAGTCGCCCATTGCATAGGCTGAATTCGGCTGCAAAGATACGAAATAATTAAGAATTAAATCCCTTCAAATCCTCGAAATCAGTCATCGAACAAAAATTATTGTACAAATATGCCATCAAACTTTGTCGCGTAGGGACTCATTTGGCACGATTCGAGACGAGGAAGGTGGTGACCGACCTTGCCGGCAGAGAAGCCCTTTTCAGATTCACCGTTCCCAAGTTCTTAAGACTTTCCCCCTCCACATCTGAGGTACGATAGAGGGTCGCTGTCTTTCCCTTTGGAGTGTCAATGCTGACGAGTTGATCGGTGGTACCGTAGTTGATAGCAACAATGGCAAGGGTTCCATCGGTGTTGCGATAGGCAGAAAGCATCAAACCGTCAGAAGACATCGAGCCATCCACTTCCAGGCGCACGGCTCCCGGACGAACGAAACGGGAAAAATTGCCCAAAGTCCACATCAGTTTGGAGTCACGCACCATGTTGTCTTTCACCATCGCCCTTCCCTGTCCTCGGCGACCTCCTGTGCGTTCACCCTTCAGATACATACGAATGAGCCCATCTTTATAGTTACCTCCAGCTGCTCGCCACCACTGCCACGAACGTGCATTGGCAACCGTCAAGTCATAATGCATCACACGTGCCACATAAAGAGCCTCTTCCATCGAAAAGTCAAAGCCCCCTCCCCCATGAATCTCTTCGTCATTGGACATGATACAAAGTTCTGTCATCCAAAATCCGACAGACGGGACCTTGTCCAGTTCCTCTTTCAAACGTCGTCTGTAACCATATAGCCCCACCCGCTTGTAGTTACGGTCCGAAGGACGAAGCACCGGTGTATTAGTCCAATAAGAATGCCCTGCCATCACTGGAGCGATGTTAGGCAGATCACCCACATAAGTGTCAGCAGAATCAGGATTCCAAAAGGCTTGAATCTCGTAACCACGTTGCCAATCCGTCTGATGGGTGGCAAACATACAACGGAAGTCACTTGACTCATTCACCAGAATCCTTGTAGCGATACCCCGTTGTTGAAACTCACGACTCATCTCACGAGCGATATGTGCCACCTCGCGATTGGTGGCAGGAGTGCCTTCCTGCTTAGGGCCAATCCAATTCCAATGTCCATCAGGCTCATTAACAGGACACACATAATCAAAGTGGACGCCATCCTCCTCTTCGGCTGTCTGAAGCATATCGGCAATGTAAGCAGCAAAGTCATCGTAAGCATCTTCTCGCAGGTTGAAAGTTCCGTCACGCCCCGTGTTAGTGGCAAGTCCATTTTGGGTCAGATGAACAGGAGGAGAATTGTAAAATGCCAGAAATGTTGGGACCCCTCGTTCCTTTGCCAGTTGCAAGAAGCGGCGTTGCCCTGTCTGCTTTTCGAAATATTCAGTGCGTGTGTCACGATTGATTTGTGCAGCATCCCCCTGTGTGGCACTACCTGCTCCAGCATTGAATCGCCAGATGGAAAGTGCAATGCCCTTAGGAGAACCGTCGGCTAAGGTTTCAGACGAGAAAAGCCAGTCAGCCACACGGGTTTGCAGGGAGTCGTTCCATGTGCCTATCTGCCACATACTCCACGCATCGCTGGCACCAAAACCGTCAATCGTTTGTCGCTCCTGATTCGTCACTACGAACGAAATCTCTTTTTGTGCTGCTGCCTGTCCAGAGGCACCAAGCAGCGTTGCACTCAATAATAGTTTAGTAAAGCCTTTCAATTTCATCGTTGTATGTGTTTATGTTTGTATTCTATATTCTGAAGGTGTTATTTGCACATGGCTCTTAAAATATCGGCTAAAAGTCGATTGGTCAGAAAATCCGAGCGCATCGCTGATTTGTTGAATGCTCATGGCACGATGGTGCCGAAGCATTTCCTTCGCCTGAATGATGACGTAGTTGGCAATCCAGTCGGTAGCCCTAATACCCGTTTCGTTCTTGATGACAGTTGCGAAATACTTTGGCGAGAGGTGTTGCTGTTCAGCATAGAAACGCACCTCTTTCGACTCGCAGTAATGCGTTGCAATGGAATCACAAAAGCGTGAAAATATCAGTTCATGTGGTTTCTCACGCATAGCCTTTCCAACGTTGGCGAAACGATATTCATCCACCAATTGCGAGAAGACATCAAGCGTGCTTGCCAGCATGTTCATCCGGGCAGGAGATTCCACTTGACTCACAATCCGCAACACTTCAATGAGAGTCTGCACATTCCCATATTGCTCCTTCGTAAGCGTGAAATCTGGCTTCCTCAGATACTCCAAATAGTTGCGGTATGTGCTGCGATGATTCAGTGTCTCCAAAAATTTCCTCGACACCACCACGAGAGTTGCCAGATAGTCAGGAGAAGATTCGCGAGCCAGCACCACATGATCGGGAAAAACGACCGACAGTCCATATTGATAGAATTCCACAGGCTGCATATCATACTCCGCCTTCACCCATCCACGCTGATTCAGACATATCAACAGATGGGGCGAAACATAAGGTTCCCCATAAACAGGCATCGACGTTACATGATCTATGACCACAAGTCCACGCTCCACAATTTGCCCATATTGCCATTCCAATGGGTGTCGGTATTCATGTTGCATAACTTTCTGACTCTTAAAACGTGAGTAACGCCACAAATGTAAGGATTTTTTAACTCTCCGCCAACAAAAATCCGACCTTTTGCAAAATAAATCCATCTTTTAGCTATTTCACGACCCAGAAAAAGTCTCTACCTTTGTTTTGGAAAACAAAACGATGCTAATAATATACAGACTAATTGACTAACAAACTTTGTCTATCTTCAACTTTCATTTATACAGAACACTTAACAATATAAAGAATATGAGAAAGAAATTTATTACCATTCTAACCCTCCTTGGAATAGCCACCACACAAGCAGAAGACTACCCTTACATGATGTTCCAGACCCATGATGGAACCGTACAGACTTTGGCATCAGCTTGGCTGACCATCACGTTTTCAAATGGCGACATGGTAGTCAGCAATGGCACTGAAAGCAAAGTCATTGCCCTCACCGACCTCAGCAAGATGTTCTTCACATCAGACCCCGCAGGTGTGGAAGCCACCCAGACTGAAACCATGAACGAACCTGTGGAGGTATTCACCATGACAGGCATCTCTATGGGGAAATACGAGAGCATGAAACAAGCCCAAGCCACGCTGGAACGGGGCATCTATGTTGTGAAAAGCAAGAACAAAACCCTTAAAATCACAGTCAAATGAAAAAGCACATCACATTCATCTTATTCTTACTGATTGCTGTGGCAACATCTGCCCAGACACTGAACGTCGTGACGGACAATGTGACTTATGCTTTCCCCGCTTCCAAAGTCGGAGAGATGACCTACAAAGATGGCACCACACTCACCATCGGTGGCAAGGTGTTCACCATTAGTGACATCAACAAGATTTATGTCGATGACTCCGAGGTGACTGACAACGAAGTAGCCGTCACTTACAACAGCACCAATGCCACTGTGACTGTGGCAGGCAATGTGGCACAATACGTCACTCCCACAGTCAGTGGTGCTCATGTCAGCATCGTGCAGAGCAACACAGACGATGTGGATGGGAACGAAATCACCTATTCACTTTCTGGCGCATCAAGCGACGGTGAGTTTTACATGAGCGGCAAATACAAATGCAGTATTGATCTCAATGGCGTTTCACTTACCAATAAGACGCCCGTTTATTCAGGAGCAGCCCTCCACATCCAGAATGGCAAACGTGTCAATGTCAGTGTGAAGAAAGGGACAGAAAACACCTTGATCGACTGTGCCAGTCCGTCAGACGACCTTGCCCAGAAAGCGGCACTCTATGTGAAAGGACACACCGAATTCAAAGGCAAAGGCACCCTCAAGACAGGTATAACAGTTGGTGGTGAAACCATCTGGAGCGGCATGGGAGCCACCTCTGCCACCGGTGGCACTGAAGCCTCCATCACCACATACAACAGCGGAAGCAGTTGGTAATAGTTTCTTCTCCTTCCAAGTATTCTCCGTGCATTTTGTCGCTCCACGACAAGATGCACGGTGTTTTTTCTGGTTTATCGGGAAAAGATTTGGTCACGACAAGAAGAATCGTTAACTTTGCAACAAGAATTCACACAAGAACTTATATGAACAAGGAATTTATCGTGTTGAGCCGTCAAGATGCGGTGGCTCGCAACAACTCGCCTTATGTAAACTTGAAGGTGGCAAACAACGAGGAGATTGAGAACATCTGTGTGTTTGACGTGCCGAAGACGAGTGGCCCCAAGGTGGGACAATTGGTGCGGTTCTTGACGATTCGCGAGAATCAGGGGAAAAAGTCAGCAACGAACATGGACATGATTGCAGGTACGTTTCCCACAGAAGAACATCCGCTGTATCATCTGGTGCCGCGTCCCGTGAAGCGTGAGGTGTGGGATGCGACCATCAAGACGCTCATCGGATTCTGCAAGGACAAGGTGCTCATCGACTTCATCAGCAACCAGGCTGACGAACTTTTTCCAAAATACATCAAATATCCTGCCGCCACGAGTGTGCATCATGCATTTCCGGGTGGATTGCTGAACCACACATGGCAGATGCTTCACCTGTTGGAAGGCATCTATCCCGTGTATCCTTATCCTGAAGACATCAAGGTGGAGCGCATCATCATTGGCATCCTTTTCCACGATTGGGGCAAGTTGTGCGAATATAACGTAGAGGGAGAGAAGTTAGAGAATGGATTCCTTTTGGGGCACATCTACATGTCCGCCAATTATTTGAACAATCTGTTGCGCGAACTGGACATTGACAAGAGGGAAGTGAATTTCATTGTCCATTGTGTGCTGGCTCACCACGGCCAACTGGAGTTTGGAAGCCCAGTGCTTCCGTGCATACCCGAGGCGCAACTTTTAAATTACATTGACAACATTTCTGCCAAGGCCGACATCTTCAGCACCACAGGCAACATGGAGAAGGCGTTTGCGTTAGGCACCAATGTGGTGAAGGGGTGAGAATAAAAAACTAAAAGTGGTTCATGATGCAGTTTCCTATTGAGAGTCTGAACTTGCAGATGCTGAACGTGGGGCTGGCGCACCACGACGGTGACTGGAACTGGCAGGGGGTGAGTTCGCCTTTTACCAGAATTTATCATGTGACGCAGGGAGAGGCTTGGCTGCATCTGCCAGAGCGCAAAGTGCGGCTGCATCCGAATCACTTGTACATGATTCCCGCCCACACAGTTCACTCCTATGAATGCAAGGGAGTGTTTGTGCATTACTACCTGCATGTGTATGAGGGTTTCAAGAGTGAGACGAATATAATTGAGATGTATGACTTCCCGACCGAGGTGGAAGCAGAAGAGGGTGACATGGAACTGATGGCAAGGATGTGCAAAAGGCATCCTGAGGCAAAACTGCCAGAAAGCAACCCGAAGTCGTATGACAACACCACACAGTTCACCGACTACATGAGGCGGTATCACAGTATGCCGCTATGGCAGAAGATGGAGTTGAGAGGCATGACACTGACGCTGTTCTCGCGGTTCATACATCATGCAGCCCCTCGTATGTGGACGAGAAACGAGCGAATGACAAAGGTGCTTGCCCATGTAAACCACCACATCTACGAAAACATCGATGTGGAAGCTTTGGCAGATGTGGCATGTGTGACCAAGCCCTATCTGGCACGCTTGTTCAAGCGAGAGTTTGGATTGTCACCACTTCAGTACATCAATCTGAAGAAGATGGAGAGGGCGCAGTTGCTGCTACTCACCGAAGAACTCAGCGTCAAGGAGGTAGCATACAAGTTGGGATTCAGCGACATTTCCTATTTCATCCGCCTTTTCAAGAGAATGACGGGGGCAACTCCTCAGGTATATAGGCAACACATCTGACAAGTGGCATTGAAAAGCCAAGTTTATCCTATTCTCGTACCGTATCGTCCAACGCCACCAAGAGAAATCTCCGTAACTTTGCATCAACATTGATAACCAAAACCCATAAGAAATCATGAGGTACAAAGAACTGGGAAAGACGGGAATGAAGATTTCCCATTTATGTTTCGGCGCATCATCGCTGGGCAGTGTGTTCCGCAGCACGAAAGAGGCTGAAAGCATCGAGGCTGTGGAGGCAGCCATCGAAGGTGGCATCAATTTCATTGACGTAAGTCCCTATTATGGGCACTACAAAGCCGAAACCGTGCTGGGCAAAGCACTGAAACGGATTCCAAGAGAGAAGTATTACCTGAGCACCAAGGTGGGACGCTACGGGAAAGATGGCGTGAACACTTGGGACTACTCTGCCAAGCGCGCCACCGAGAGTGTGCAGGAAAGCATGGAACGATTGGGCATTGACCACATTGACTTAATCAACGTGCACGACATTGAGTTTCAGGCCAACATGGATGGTGGCCTGCAGAAGGTAGTGGATGAAACGCTGCCCGCACTGGTGGAACTGAAGAAAAAAGGTTTGGTGGGACACGTAGGTATCACCGACCTGCAGTTGGAGAACTTGAAATGGGTGGTGGAACACTCTGAGGAGGGCACAGTGGAAAGCATCCTCAACTTCTGCCACTACTGTCTGAACGACGACAAACTGAAGGACTTCATTGACTTTTTCGAGAGTCGAGGCATCGGCATCATCAACGCATCGCCATTGAGCATGGGTCTGCTTTCACAGCGCGGTGTGCCCGACTGGCATCCTGCTCCCAAACCACTGGTGGAGGCTTGTGCCAAGGCTGCCCAACGCTGCGCCGAGAAAAACTACCCCATCGAACGGCTTGCCATCCAGTATGCCGTGAGCAATCCTCACATTGCAGGCACCCTGTTCTCGTCAGCCAACCCCGACAACGTGAAGCGCAACATCCAGTGGGCTAACGAGGAGCCTGACTGGGAACTCGTGAAGGAAGTGCAAGATATTATTGGTGACCAAAAGAGAGTATCATGGGCAAACTCCTGACAAGCCCACGCGCTTGACGATTCTCTAAACTCTAAACCACTAAACTCTAAACCACTAAACTCTAAACCACTAAACTCTAAACTCATAGTGACTATCATCGACGCACATACCCACCTGTGGAAAAAGCAAGACACTTGGGTGGACGGAAAGAGAATCCTGTCGTTGAAGAACGGCAGGAGCATCTTCATGGACGAAGAGGTACAAATGATTCCCCCCTTCATCATTGACGGCGTGAACTCCGCAGAAGTATTCCTGTCAAACATGAATTATGCCCAAGTCGGTGCAGCCGTGGTGGTGCAGGAACTCATCGACGGCAACCAGAATGCCTATCTCACCGAGGTGCAGCAGCAATACCCCGACCGTTTTTTCTGCCTGGGTATGGCTTGGAATCTCGACGAAGCCCTGGCCGTGCATGCCGCAGGACTGAAGGGCATCGCCTTCCCCGGGCACCGCATGCAGCAGTCGCTCCTGACTCTGATGCCCATCTTCAAATACATGGAAGAGAACGGCATGGTGCTCTCCATGTGTCTGGGCGATGACGAGAAACAGATTGACGAGATGAAGGAGGTGATACAGGAATGTCCCCGTCTGAAAGTGGCAATCGGACACTTCGGCATGGTCACCACCCCTTCGTTCCAGCGTCAGGTGCTGCTGGCAAGAGAAGGGAAGAACGTGATGGTGGAGTCGGGTGGCATCACTTGGCTCTACAATGCAGAGTTCTACCCCTACCCTTCTGCCATCCGCAGCATCAAGCAGGCTGCCGACTGGGTGGGAATGGACAGACTGATGTGGGGCAGCGACTATCCCCGCACCATCACCGCCATCACCTACAAGATGTCCTACGACTTCGTGTCGAAGTCAACGGAACTGACGGACGAAGAAAAAGCCCTTTTCCTCGGACAAAACGCCCTCCAGTTCTACGGCTTCAAGGACTTGCCCGAATTACCCTACATTAAAAACATGTCAGAATAACCCGCCATGCATTAGGCAATTCTCTAAACTTTAAACTCTAAAAACCTAAACTCTAAAACCCTCATCATGAAAAAGCCTTTAGTATCGAAGAAATACCTCTTCACCTTCATCCTCATCACGTCGCTGTTTGCCCTCTGGGGCTTTGCCAACGACATCACCAACCCTATGGTGGCTGCCTTCCAAACTGTGATGGAACTGTCGGCTGCCAAGGCATCACTGATTCAGTTTGCCTTCTATGGTGGCTATGCCACAATGGCGATACCTGCCGCTCTGTTCATCCGCAGGTATTCCTACAAGAGCGGCATCCTCCTCGGACTTGCCCTCTATGCCATAGGTGCCTTCCTCTTCATTCCCGCTGCCGAGTGGCAGGCATTCTCCTTCTTCTGCATTTCACTCTACATCCTGACCTTCGGATTGGCATTCCTGGAGACGACCGCCAACCCTTTCATCCTCTCGCTGGGTGACAAGGAGACTTCAACCCGCCGACTGAACTTGGCACAGGCATTCAACCCTGTAGGTTCATTAAGTGGCATGGCAGTAGCATCCTTCATCGTGCTGCCCCATTTGCTCTCCGACAAGCGCGACGCAGCAGGACAAATCATCTTTCCCCTCCTCTCCGAAGCAGAGAAGGCTGACATCCGTCTGCACGACTTGGCAGTCATCCGCAACCCCTACGTAGCCATTGGCCTCGTGGTCGTGGCAGTGCTGGTCATCATTGCATTGACCAAGATGCCAAAGACCGAAAGCGAAGAACAGAAGGCGGCAGGACAGACCCACACCCTCAAAGAGACCATGCACAACCTCTGGCACAACACCATCTACCGTGAAGGTGTGTTCGCCCAAGTATGCTATGTAGCAGCACAAATCATGGTGTGGACCTTCATCATCCAATATGCCGACCACCTCGGCATCAATAAGGCAACAGCCCAGATGTACAACATCGTAGCCATGTCCTTAAATCTTCTGGGACGTTTCGTTGGCACCTACATCATGCGCTACGTGAACACACGCCGACTGCTCACCATCTTTGGTGTAGGAGCATCGCTGTGCACCCTTGGAGCCATCTGCATCGAAGGCATGGGAGGACTCTACAGCCTTGTGTGCATCAGCCTCTTCATGTCCATCATGTTCCCCTCCATCTACGGCATTGCCTTGGAGAATGTCGACACCAAAGACACCCACCTTGGTGCAGCCTTCCTCGTCATGGCAATTGTAGGCGGTGCACTGATGCCCCCCCTCCAGGGACTCATGATTGACCAAGGCACCATCTGGGGCATGCCAGCCGTCAACATGTCATTCATACTGCCGCTCATCTGCTTCATCGTGATTATCATCTACGGATACAGAGCATTTACAAAAATAAGATAATCCAAGTCTCGCAAGTGCTCAACTTCTTTGTTGTTAAAGGACACTTAAACTCATAAAAAATGAAAGCAATACAAATTTCTCATTCACAAGAACTGAACATCATTGACGTAGAGAGACCCACCACACCGAAAGCGAACGAAGTGCTGCTGAAACTGGAATATGTCGGTTTCTGCGGTTCCGACCTCAACACCTTCATGGGCAGAAACACCATGGCTCTCAACCCTGTCATTCCTGGACACGAAATCGGCGCCATCATCGAAGCCGTAGGTAGCGAAGTGCCCGAAAACCTGAAGCCCGGCATGGTCGTCACCTGCAACCCCTACACCAACTGCAACCACTGCGCCTCCTGCCGCAACGGCAGAGTCAATGCCTGCCAGCACAACGAGACCCTCGGCGTGCAGCGCAACGGAGCCATGAAGGAATACATCCTGATGCCTTGGGAGAAAATCATACCGGCCGGCACACTCTCAGCCAAGACCAGCGCGTTGATTGAGCCCATGAGCGTAGGCTTCCATGCAGTGAGCCGTGCCCAAGTGACCGACGTCGATACAGTCATGGTCATCGGTTGCGGCATGGTGGGCATGGGTGCCATTGTCCGTGCCGTAACCCGTGGTGCCACTGTGATTGCTGCCGACCTCGACGACGAGAAACTCGCCTTGGCAAAACAGATGGGAGCAGCCTACGCCATCAACACCAAGACGGAAGACGTACACCAGCGTCTGGCAGACCTCACTGGAGGTTTCGGTCCCGACGTCATCATCGAAGCCGTGGGCAACCCCTTCACCTACCAGATGGCTGTCAACGAAGTCGCCTTCACAGGTCGCGTGGCATGCATCGGCTATGCCAAGAGCGATGTCACCTTCCAGACCAAACTCTTTGTGCAGAAAGAACTCGACATCCGAGGCTCACGCAACGCCACCCCCGAAGACTTTCGAGGCGTCATCCGCTATCTGGAGCGCGGCACATGCCCAGTCGATGAACTCATCACCAAGGTCATCCAGCCCGAAGAGGCATTGGAGACCATGCGCTGGTGGAGCGAAAACCCAGGCAAGGTGTTCCGCATCTTGGTGCAGTTCTGAGGTCAAACAGAAAAGACACAGTGAACGGTGTGAGAGTGAAAAAAAGCATACGACACACCACCCGTCACACCTACTTTCCAGCAAGCACGACCATCAATGTTTTTGTAATGTGGATGCTTTTCAGGATGTCCGTCATGGTATCATTGGATACACGGCGGACATCCTTTTGAATCTGTTTGTATAATATCCAAGAACATTGCAAATTTACACAATTTTACCCATATATATATATTATAATGAGCGATAAAACCGAAGAATAAGTGTGTTTTCAATACCTAACTACCCCATTTTGCTATTAGACAAGGATGACAAAAACGAGAACAATTGCAATGGGGGACACTTCTGCAATGGGGGACGTTTCTCTCTTGCACACGTGTTTTGCAAGAGAGAAACGTCCCCCATTGCAGAAACGCCCCCCTCTTTGTTATCTAAAAGACTTTACCTATGTTAGAAGAAATTGAGCAGACTGAATCCTGTAGGCATAGGGATAGTGAACATATAGATGGTAGCTATCAGGAAGCAGAGGACGCTGAAACCAAGAAGAATCTCGCGGTTAGGCATCAACTTTAATGTACCTACGATACCAAGGAGGAAGAGTACGACAGTGTAGATGACAGTCACGAGGTTGTATGCATCACCATTGGCATTGTCCTGCTTACCCTGTTCGAGCACAGTCTGCGATTCAGCGAGAAGTGAATCTGCATCTACGAAATACGACTCAATAAGACCTTCCTGCTCGAAAGGACTTACGATGCTGCCATCATCCTTCTTTGCAGTCTCGGCCATAGCCCATGCCACAGCATCGATGAATGCCTCATTGTTGGCATTGCTCAAGAGATACTGAGCCTTTTCTGCCAGTTTGTCGCTGGTATCGACAGCACTGAACTTCTCATCTACCATGAGAGTACTGATCTGACCCCAGATACCCATGTCATTGTTCACGTGCTGCAAGTCTGCCACATACTCTGAGTTGCCTTCAGAAGCGAGGTTGTTGCTCATAGTGTAATTAGTAGATTGATTGCCACCATGCAATGAACCAATCCATGAAGCCCATGCAGACAGGAGGGCTGTTACGCCAAGAAAGAAAGCAACGATGATCTCAAGTTGCTTTTCGGACAAGAAGCGTCCTTTTACATTAGGATTCTCCATTTGTTAAAGTGTTTGTTAAGATTAAAATTCATGCAAAGTTAAGGAAAAAAATACGAAACAAGTATTAAATAGACATTAATTTGTGCAGAAATTGTCAACTTTGCATCATTTTCAGCATCTCTCATAGTGTGCATCTCCATAAAAGTCTTGCAAAGCAAGCTGAAAAGGCGATGGAGCTTCTCGGGACTCGCCACAATCGTGCGGATTGTGCTGATGTATTACCTGGACCTCGAAAAGTTCCTTAATCAACCTGATGCAGACCTGAATATCATGCTTGCCGAAGCCTCGGAATCGCCTCCAGAAAGCACACAAATCTAATATAGGGGCTTGTCTCATACAAATAGTAAGACCAATTTCTGCATATCAAGGAGTTGGAATCACTACTTTACGGTTTAGCGGACAGTAATAGTTGTGATAAATGAAATCACCTATGTAGTCTGTTGAATCCTTTGACATGATGTAGTTGGTACTTGATGAGGAAGAGCCCGTGCCGTCCTGAGGAATTGCCGTGATGTGGCGTGCCTTCAACTTGATGCCATCTGCACTATAAACGTATTCAATGCTGCTTTTATTGCCAAAGGTGACCTTAAAAGGATTGCCGAACTGGTCATACGAGATGGAACTGATGCCCTTGTTGTAGTCACGTGTCAATTGTA
>SAMEA3663263__coassemble_133_pt1 | contig 23833 bp, 13 predicted proteins | sample SAMEA3663263__metabat2_high_PE_003 | metagenome-assembled genome bin SAMEA3663263 (sample SAMEA3663263) | pig gut metagenome | biome: pig gut; feature: pig-associated habitat; material: faeces | place: China | collected 2013
TTCGTTGTGGAAAAACCTTCATTTTCAACAACGAATAAAGCGAATAATTCTAATTTACCATGCGGCGAGAAGATGTATTTTCCTAATGCCGCAAGCGGCGACGAATGGAATCGAATGGCTACACTCAGCATTCGTTTTTATTCGTTGCACCCTTGGGTGCATTGTGTATTGTATAAATTCGTCGTATTCGAAATATTCGTTGTGGAAAAACACTTCCGAACCTTCAGCTCGGCGTAGCCAATTTCTCATCAATTTAATGAGTTGTGGTTTTCGTCGAATCCACGTTAGATACATGAAACGAGTTGTGTGTGTGGCTTGGCTGATGGTGGTGTCGGGCATGGTTGCTACGGCACAGGATGACGCTATACGTGTGGTTGAGGAGGTGGGGAGGCAGACTCTTGACAGTGTTGAGGTGACGGAGAAAGCTCAAAACTCTCCCCAAAAAACGCTAAGTCCAAAGAGGCTTTCCTTGCCCCTGCGCATGATGAGTGGTGTGGAGAATTTCTTCATGGGATGTGACACGGCTTATGTGACGCCTCAGAAGTATCATGTGACGGCTCAGATGGAACTTTCCTACTGGCACGACTACTACTTCCTAAGGTCTTCGCGGACGGGTAACACCATGGTGATTCAGTCTGACCCTTCTGTCATCCTTGGAGGATATGTCTATTACAGCATCTTCGGATATGGTGCCGTATGGAACCTGAACGACTTGGGCATCAGAGCGGGCAAGACGAATGGCACGTCACTGAGGCAGTCGTTTGTGATTCACACTGCGAAGTTTTTTGCCGAGTATTATACGTTCAATTCTGGCAAGGGTGCGGAGATCAGGAGTGTGAGCGGAATTGAAACGAAGGGAAAGGACAGAACTTTTCATGGTCTGGACTCCCGCTGCAAGGGGTTTAGTGTCATGTACTTGTTCAACAACAGGCATTTCTCTTGGCCTGCTGCCTTTGGGGCGAATGCTGTGCAGCGAAAGAGTTGTGGCAGTTGGAGCATGGGATTTCAATATAACCACCAACGCATCACATTTAACAAGGAGGAATTGCCTGACTACATCAAAGAGGATATAGACTCTACGCTGCTTTTCACTAAAGTGAACTACAATGACTATAGCGTGAGCGTGGGATATAATTACAACTGTGTGTTGGGACGCAATGTGCTCTTTGCCATATCGTTCATTCCCAGTATTGGTTACCGAAGGTCGAATATCACGGAAGCTGAAGATTTAGGAAGCTCCATCCTGAACAACATTTCCACTGACTTTAACCTGCGAATGTCCATCTTTTGGAACAACACGAGGATGTTCAGCGGACTGATATTGGAAGCACACACCTATGACTACAGGAAGGACAAGTTTGGTCTGACCAACACCTACGGGACATTAAAATACCTGTTAGGAGTGAACTTTTGGAGGAAACCGCAACGGAAGACTTAGATGAAAGAATATTCTTTATATACATGACAAAAAGATTAACCTAAAATACAAAAGTAAAAAAATGAATATGATGAATAAACTGTACACTGTTCTTTTCCTGACCTGCGCTTCTTTGTCTGGACATGCGCAGAAGGCATGGATTGATGTGACTGATGCCTACATGATCAATCCGAGATTTGACAACAATGACCTCGTTACAGGCTGGGAGGGCACTGGATATGGTGCCTATAACCCGGCAGAGAATGCTGAACATTATGAGAGGATTTATGATTCGTACCAGACACTCTCTGGACTGAAGGCGGGCACGTATCGTGTCAGTGTCAATGCATTTTACCGTTGTGGAGACGCCAACAATGACTATGGCATTTATAGTTCTGGAGATTATGAAAGTTACCAGCACTCCCGTCTTTATGCACGTTCAAGCAAGAACTATTATGATTCACCCATTGCACTGGCATCGTCGGGTGCCCAGGATAAACCGCTTGGAGGTGGCATCAGTGTGGTAGGCTCGACATGGGAGTTGATAGGCAATGAGTGGCAGGAGGTGGGCTATTACATTCCGAACAACATGGAGGCTGCTGACTACTGGTTCAAGGCTGGACTGTATAATAATTATGTAGACTGTGAAGTGGAAAGTGATGGAGTGCTGACAGTCGGAATCAGAAAGGATGAAATTGTCGGGATGGACTGGACCTGTCTTGACAACTGGAAATTGGAGTATTATGGCACTGTTATCAGTGTCACTTCCATAACCTTGTCTGAAACAAGTCTGGAGATGGCTCAGTCAGAGATTCACGACCTCACAGCAACGGCTCTGCCTGCCAATGCCACTTTCCCGAATGTGTCATGGTCATCGACCAAGGAAAGTGTGGCAACAGTAGATAGTAAAGGTCAAATCACGGCTGTCGGCATTGGCGTTTGTTATATCGTTGCCACTGCGAAGGATGGCAGCAACCAGAAAGCTTATTGCAGGGTGACAGTCAAGAGAGATGAGCCTACGAGTGAGAATCTCGTCATTAACGAAATCATGGCTGCCAATGTGGATGTGTATCTTGACCCGTCGTTCAACTATGGCAGTTGGGTGGAGTTGTATAATCCGACTGACAAAAGTGTCTCTTTGGGCGGTCTTTACATTACGGACAACCCGAACAACCTGAAAAAGAATCAGCTGCTGAACACTTACGGCGCTATTCCTGCGCATGGATATGCTTTGCTCAATTTTGACCATCATGAGGAATGGACGATGCCTTCATTCCGCCAGATTGATGACAAATTGGATTGTGATGGTGGCATCATCATCATCTCTGATGGCACTAACATCATTGCTCAGCAGGAGTATCCTGAAGCCATCTCACGAACTTCTTATGCCCGCAAAACGGATGGCGGCGCTGAATGGGGTGTGACGGGAAGACCTTCGCCGGGGGCTTCGAATCAGGTGAACGGCGGGTTTGCCACGCAGCAGTTGGCGGCTCCGTCAGTGGATAGGGACGGGCGGCGTTTCAGCGCCTCCCTGCAGGTGAGCGTGAACATTCCCCAGGGGGCTACATTGAGATACACGACAGATGGTTCGACTCCTACCCTTGAGAATGGAGAGACTTCGAAAACGGGTCTTTTCAGGGTGACTAACAATGTGTGCTATCGGTTCCGCTTGTTCCAAGAGGGGTATTTGCCGTCGCCTGTGGTGACTCGTTCCTACATCTATGAGGATAAGGATTATCCCTTCCCTATCGTCTCGGTGGTGACTCAGGATGACAACATCTATTCGACGGAATATGGCGTGTTCCAGAGGGGTCCTCATGGACGTCCGGGCCATGGACAAACGAGCAACTGCAACTGGAACATGGACTGGGACCGTCCTGTCTCATTTGAGTATATCACGGAACAGAATGAATGCCTCGTATCTCAGGAGTGTGACCTCTCCGTGTGTGGTGGCTGGACTCGTGCCTCCAATCCGAAATCATTCAAACTGAAGGCTTCCAAGGCTTACGACATGAACAATTTCTTCCAAGCACAACTCTTTGAGAAGAAGCCTTACATCAAGAATAAGACTTTACAGATTCGCAATGGTGGTAATGACGGAAGTTGCCGCATCAGGGATGTTGCCATTCAGCAGGTGGTGTCGCGAAGCGGCCTCTATGTAGATTACCAGGCATGGCAACCAGTGCATGTGTTCATCAATGGCAGCCACTATGCCGTGCTGAACATGCGTGAACCTAACAACAAGCATCATGCCTATGCCAACTATGGCATCGACACGGACGAAATGGATCAGTTTGAAATCTGCCCCGACTCGGGCTATGTGCAGATGGAAGGCACGAAAGAGAGTTTCGACAGGTTGATGAAGCTGTGTGAGAATGCTGCCGATGACAAGACGTATGAGGAAATTGCCCAATTGCTAGACGTTGATGAATTCATCAACTACATGGCTGTGGAACTCCATGTCGGCAACTGGGACTGGCCTCAGAACAATGCAAAGGGGTTCCGCGACAGGAATGACGGGAAGTTCCACTTTGTACTCTTCGACCTTGACGGAGCCTTCAGTGTGGGCGCTGGTGATATATTCAACACCTTCTTCAACAAGGAGCACTACAATTTTGACACCTTGCACGGATATGACTATTCAAAGGACGAGAGCATTGAGGGCAAGCGCCTTAGCGGGCAAATTGAGTTGGTGACACTGTTCAAGAACCTGCTGGCGAACGACACTTTCAGAAAGAAATTCATCGATGCTTTCTGTCTATTGGGTGGTTCTGTGTTTCAGCAGTATAAGGTGGAAGAGATTGTGAATGAGGCGGCTTCTTATCTCGCCACAGGTGGGTTTGTGAATCCTTGGAGCACTGCCAACGATGTGATGAACAAATTAGGATCGCGCAACAACAGTGCGACACAGGCTTTGCAAAATTGCAACTACATGCAACTGCAGGGTGTGGAACGTCAGAAGGTGAAATTCTCTGCCAATGTGGAAGGAGCGCGAGTGATGGTGAATAACATAGCAGTGCCATACTCTGAATTTGACGGTTATCTGTTCAGTCCTGTCACCCTGAAGGCTCAGGCTCCAGCCGGCTATCTGTTCAAAGGATGGAAGAGCACTGGAACGACCCAAACAAAGAGCGTCTTCACCACTGGCGAAAATTGGAAGTATTACGACAAAGGCTCGCTGGATGGCACAAATTGGAAGTCGTCAACATACAACGACACTCAATGGAATAGTGGTGCTGCCCGCATCGGCTATGACGAAAACAATTGGCACTCTGGACTCAAGACGAAAACGGAGAGTTATCTGACCACGTACTATATACGCAAATCATTCAATCTTGCAACCAGCCCATCCGCTACCGATGAGTTCATCTTGGACTATGTGATTGATGACGGCATGATTGTCTATGTCAATGGTGTGGAAGCCGGGCGTTACAACATGCCTTCGGGCACTATATTATATAATGATGTGGCAACCACGCATGCACACAACAATCCTGATACGGGTCAAATGACTCTGAAAGGGTCGCTCTTCAAAAAGGGGAAGAATGTGATTGCTGTGGAGGTGCACAACAACAGCACGACATCGAGTGACATCCTTTGGGACGCTTCTCTCTCTACCATTGTGCAAAACACGACAGATGAATATCTCTCCACAAAGGAGGAATACACGCTACCATCGTCTGGTACACAGAATATCGAAGCGGTGTTTGAGCCATTGCCCAAGTCGGAAATGCTGGCGGAGGGCATCACTCCTGTCCGCGTGAATGAGGTCAGCGCCGCCAACTCCATCTATGTCAATGATTACTTCAAGAAAAATGACTGGATTGAGCTGTACAACACCACTGACGAGCCTATTGACATCAAGGGCATGTACATCTCAGACAACACCACGAAGCCAGAGAAGTATCAGGTTCCTTCCGATGACGTGAACATCAACACCGTCATCCCTGCACATGGATACAAGGTCATCTGGTGTGACAAACTTGACAACATCGGTGCTGACATCCACACATCCTTCAAGTTGGCTTCTGAGGGTGGAGAAATTGTCATCACCACGAAGGACTACTCTGATGTGCTGACCTACGGGCAACACCTTGGCACTCAGACTTTCGGTCGCTATCCTGATGGAGCAAATGACACCTACGTGATGAATGTGCCCACCATCGCCAAGGCGAATCAGATTGGCTCTTATGACGAACTATTCATTAAGCCAGTTGATCCAACACCAGAGCCTGACGCCATCCGCTCCTACACAAAAGAAGGAGGCATCACCATCGCCTATGTGGATGGAGTCGTCAATGTCAAGAGTGAGGAATCTCCCATTCGGACTGCTAACATCTACAATATGTCTGGCATAAAAATGGGGGCAACACCGTTCGGCAATGTCGGAAACCGCTTCGTGACCTTCAATGTGGCTGGACTCCCCAAAGGCATCTACATTGTTAGGGCAACAACCGAAGATGGCAATGAGTGCCATGTCAAATTCGTCATAAAGTAAGAAAAAAAGGTGTTTTATTGCCAAAAGTGGACTCCTCGCGAAAATAATTGAAATTTGAATGAAGAAGAATGAATATTTTGTTCTATATTTGCAAAACCAAACATAAAACAAAAACGATTCACTCTTCTTCATTCATTTTATATGAATAAAACCAATTATTAAACATTAAACTGCACATACATGAAAGAAACAATCCTTGTGACTGGTGGAACCGGATTCATAGGCTCACATACCACAGTAGAACTCCAGCAAGCGGGTTACGATGTGGTCATTATCGACAACTTATCAAACTCAAACGCCTCTGTTATTGATGGCATCGAAAAAATCACAGGCATTCGTCCTGCATTTGAAAAGATAGACCTGAATGACTTCGCAGCAACAGAAGCCGTATTCAAAAAATATAGCATCAAGGGTTGCATCCACTTTGCAGCATCAAAAGCCGTCGGGGAATCGGTTGAAAAGCCCCTGCTCTACTACCGCAACAATCTCAACTCACTCATGAATGTTCTAGAACTCATGACCAAGTATGGCAGCAAGGGCATCATATTCTCCTCTTCATGTACCGTGTATGGTCAGCCTACCAAGGAGAATCTGCCAGTCACAGAACAGGCGCCTATTCAAAAAGCATTGTCACCTTATGGCAACACGAAGCAAATTAACGAGGAAATCATTCAAGACTACATCCATTCGGGTGCACCCATCAAGTCTGTCATCCTCCGTTACTTCAACCCGATTGGCGCCCACCCTTCTGCACTGATTGGAGAATTGCCTAACGGAGTGCCGATGAACCTCATCCCATTTGTCACCCAGACAGCCATCGGTATCCGCAAACAGCTGAAAGTGTTCGGAAATGACTATGACACCCCAGACCACACTTGTATCCGAGATTACATTTATGTGGTTGATTTGGCCAAAGCACATGTAAAGGCTATGCAGCGAGTTCTCGAACAAGACACAGACCCCATTGAGGTGTTCAACATCGGCACAGGACATGGTTATTCCACTCTTGAGATTGTTGAAGGCTTTGAAAGAGCGACAGGCGTAAAACTGCCTTGGGAATATGCACCACGTCGTGAAGGTGACATTGAAGCCATTTGGGGTAATGTGGACAAAGCCAACAAGGTGCTCGGCTGGAGTGCTGACACCCCACTCGACGACATCCTTCGCTCAGCATGGAAATGGCAAGAGAAACTTCGTGCTGAAGGTGTACAATAAGAGCATAACGCGTTAGGAGAACCAAACACTCTTCTGATGTGTGCCAGAACAACGTTCTGGTCGTGTACCAGAAGCGTTTGTCGTGTTTTATTTTGTGTTTGTGTTGTGGCTATTCCTTTTCGTGAGAAACGGGGTAGCCCTTTTTATTATGTCCAATACAGAGAGCACAACATCAGTCTGCAAGATGGTGGAGACACTAAATCTATAGAAAGCGGGCAAAAGTTGTTGTTGCAACTTAATAATGGATATGATCACATGCTGGAGGTATGTCTGCACCCCTGTTTTGATGAATCGGAATTAATTCAGCGAACACGAATTAAAAAAAGAAGAGAAAAAAAGAAAAAGACCACAAAACAAGCGTTCTGTTTGCACTTTTTAAGATAGATTATTAAGAGATGGCCATCATTCTGTTTTGTTGTTCTGTTTCATAATGACAAATCGGGAATGTCCGTGTCAACACACCCCTCCTTTTTCATTCATTACAATTCTTTTCTAACGATTTTTTTTGAAAAAAGGAGAATTCACATACGCTGTTCACAAAAAAACATATAACTTTGTGCTTGAAAAGGGTAAAATAACGATCGAAAACTAAACTTCTTCCCTTGTTTGCACATCAAAAAGAGGGAATTTTATTAATCAAATCAAATGAAGAAAAAAATGACTTTGGTGGCATTGACTATGTTGTCATGCTTCCAATTTGCCAAAGCACAAAGTACCGCATCAAAACTATTGGTGAATGAAATCATGGCGAGAAACATCGACATGATGATTGATCCATCCTATAACTATGGTGGATGGATTGAATTGTACAACCCCACTAACTCACCCATCAGCCTGAATGGATTATACATCAGTTGGGATAAAGACAATCTGAAAATGGTTGCCATCCCTTCAGGGAACGGATCTGTTCCGGCAAACGGATTCAAAACCTTGTGGTTTGACCACTATTCCACAGGAAATGAATATAGCGACAAAGCGAAAAATCAGATTGACTTCAAGATTGATTCCGAAGGCGACATACTCTATATATCTGACAGGAACGGCAACCTGCTCATCACTCAGGAGTGCCCACAAGCAATTGCACGCACCAGTTATGCCCGTAAAACCGACGGAGGTGATGAATGGGGCTACACTTATACCCCAACTCAAGGTAAGTCAAACACTGGTAGCATATTTGCTGAAGAGCAATTAGCACTTCCTAAAGTGGATCGTGCAGGCACAGTTTACAAGACAGATTTTGACATCCATATCAACATTCCAGAAGGAACAACACTCCGCTATACGACTGATGGTACAACACCCGATCTTGACAACGGTTTCACCAGCGATGACGGTGTGTTCCACATCGGTGATCAGAAAAATTACGTTTACCGTTTCCGTTTTTTCAAAGAAGGATATCTACCCAGTGATGTGGCCACACATACTTATATATAATAATAGCAACTATTATCTCCCAATTGTGTCGATTGTCACCAATCCCGACAATCTCTATGATGACAAGATAGGTTGCTATGTAGATGGCAAGAACGGTACGAGCGACTCTGGCGGCTATAAGTTTGTTCATGGCTCAAATGGAACAAGCAACAAGAACCGCGGTTGGGAACGTCCTGTCAATTTCGAATACATTGTGCCAAATGAAAATGAAGAATACTGTGTGGCTATTAACCAAGAGGTTGACTTTGAGGTAAGTGGTGGATGGAGCCGCCACTTCCCGCCTGCGCCATCTTTCAAACTGAAAGCAGGAAAGGTTTATGGCCAGAATTTCTTCGACTACCCCATCTTCTCCCAGAAACCCTATATCAAGAATAAGGCTATCATTGTCCGTAATGGTGGCAATGATTGCGATTGCCGCATCGTTGATGCTGCCATTCAGAGAATTATCTCAAGCAGCGGTTTCTATCTTGATTGCCAAGCCGACCAGCCATCCCACGTGTTCATCAATGGCAAGTATCAGTTCATGTTCAACCTCCGCGAGACCAACAATAAGAACTTTGCATACAGCAACTACGGCACCGACAATGATGAGGTTGACCAATTTGAATATGCTGGTGGCGGCAATTATGTCCAAAAAGCAGGTGACGATGAAGCGTTTGTGAAATGGACCACCCTCTGCAATGACCTCTCATCCAATCCCACAAATGATAATATATGGAAACAAATCTGTGAACTCTGCGATATAGATGAGGTGTGCAACTATTTCGCCACTGAATGCTACGTAGGTTCGGAAGACTGGATTACAAACGGCAATAACACCAAAGGTTTCCGCGACCGTAACAATGGCAAATTCCATTTCGTATTCTTTGATGTCGATGAAGCCTTCAAACGTACCGACCTGCTCAGCCGATTCAACGCCAACAAAGGCAGCCAAAATGGAGGCTGGGGCTGGGACTGGGGAGGCTTCAACAATAAGTCCCTCACAGACCTCCTTTCCAATTTGCTCACTCGCCCAGCATTCAAGAAACAGTTCATCGACACCTACTGTATTGTGGCAGGTAGTGTGTTCGATGCAGACCGCTCATCAGAAATCATCCACAGCATGGCTGACTTCAACGAGGCAGCGTTGGCATTGGACGGTAAAAACCCATGGACTGCACAAGGCATACACAACCTTGCTGGCAACGACATCTCAGGGGCCGCATTGCTTGATGATATTACGAACAAATCAAAGCGCAGGGTTCGTATCAATGCGTTGAAAGATTTCTTCGGCCTCCAGGAGAGTTATGATGTCACTATCCAGAGCAATCTTGACAAGGCTGTGCTGACACTAAACGATGTAAGGATTCCTACGGGTAAACTCGAAGGCACCGTATTTGCACCAGCCGTGATCAAAGCTGATGCCCCTGCAGGCTATGCCTTCAAAGGATGGAAGATTGTAGCAGGAAGGACAACCAGCGAGAAACTTACTCCAAAACTCGATTTGGCAAGTGTCATCAAAACAAAGACCCACACTAACATCACTGCTTGCTTCGAGCCCATTGAAGACGAGGAAATCATCGCTAATCGCGAGAATTCACCTTTTACCCCGATCCGTATCAACGAAGTGAGTGCCGGCAATACAATCTACGTGAACGAACAATACAAAAAGAACGATTGGATTGAACTGTACAACCCAACCGACATGACTCTCAATGTGGCTGGTCTCTACGTGAGCGACGATCCTAAAAAAACTCAAAAGTATCAGATTCCTACAGGTAACCCTGAAATCCAAACTTTTATCAAACCTGGTGGAAAACTCATTATCTGGGCTGACAAACTCGATTCGCAGGATCTCATCTACACCAACACCCCACTCGGTGTGGTTCGTGAAGGCATCTACTTCTCAAACCTCCACGCATCTTTCAAACTCAACAACGATGAGGGCGTTGAGCAAGAGGTCATCATCACATGGTCTGACGAGTTCATTGCTAATAATCAAGAGTATTTTGAGAAGCATCCATCTTTCAAGCACTTTGCAGACCACCTCGTATACCAGGCACATAAGGGTGACCAGACCGTGGGACGCTACCCTGATGGCGGCAACAGCTTCTATATCATGAACCATCCAACAATTGGTCAGAACAACGCTCTCCACTCCTACGACAAATTTATCGGGACGGATAACGGTGTAATTATTGAAGAACCTGATGATATTGCGGCTGTTTTGGCAAAAGACAACAGAATCAGCATCCGTTTCGCTGGTACACAACTCATCATCCAGGGAGAAGCATCAACCATACAACTTGACATCTACTCTATTGCTGGTCTGCAGCAAAAGCACCAGACTGTCAATCTCGACAATGGTAACGCTACAGTATCCATCAGTGACCTCCCAGCAGGTGTTTACATTGCTCACGTGAAAGGAGCGAACGGCAGCGAGAACAGTTGCAAGTTCATCATCAGATAAAAAGCAAGAAAAGTACAATCAAGTAAGAAGAAAACGGATTATTTAATACTCCTTTTTCCCGACCTGTTTACACCACCGTATGTACAAATCCACATACGGTGGTTTTTTATTTAAGGCATCAATAAACAAAACCTTACTTTTCATAGAAGTGTCCACAAAAGCACCCGTTTCGTGACATTTCGTCACACAAAACCTGTTTTTGCTATCAAATATAAAAAAATCCGACAAAAATAATGATAAAAAGAGATTTATTCCGTACCTTTGCACAAACAAAATGAAATGGTATTATGTGCGGAATTGTTGGATATTTAGGCAAACGTAGTGCCTACCCCGTCTTAATCAAGGGACTTAAGCGATTGGAATACAGAGGTTACGACAGTGCAGGAGTGGCTCTTCTGACAGAGAATGGAGATTTAAGAATTTACAAAACGAAAGGCAAGGTGGCTGATTTGGAAGCCTATGCCTCTGACAAAGACATTAGCGGAACCGTCGGCATTGCCCATACACGTTGGGCGACTCATGGTGAGCCCAATTCCACCAATGCACACCCACACATTTCTTTTACAGGCAATCTTGCCATCATTCACAATGGTATCATTGAGAACTATGCCGTTCTGAAGAAGCAACTTCAAGAAAATGGCATAGAATTCAAAAGCAATACCGACACCGAAGTGTTGGTGCAACTGATAGAATATGTACGCACAAAGAAGAATGTAGATTTGCTTACAGCCGTACGCATTGCCCTTCGTTCCGTCATTGGTGCATACGCCATTGCCATCCTCGACAAGAACGATCCCGACCAAATCATTGCCGCTCGAAAGAGCAGTCCTTTGGTCGTAGGCATCGGTGAAGAAGAGTTCTTCCTCGGTTCTGATGCCAGCCCTATCATTGAATACACAGATAAGGTCATCTATCTCGACGACAAGGACATTGCCGTGATCCGTCGTGGGAAAGATGTGGAGGTCGTAGATTTCAACAATGAGAAGATGGAACATGAAGTGACAAAGGTTGACCTTAACCTGGCACAGATTGAGAAAGGTGGTTTTCCCCACTTCATGCTGAAGGAAATCTTCGAACAGCCCGATTGTCTGAAAGACTGCATGAGGGGACGCGTGAATGTGGAAGCAAACAATGTGGTTCTTTCAGCCATCATCGACAACCGCAGGTACCTTCTCAACCCTCGGCGCATCATCATTGTGGCATGTGGTACTTCATGGCATGCCGGATTGATTGGCAAACAACTCATCGAAGACTTCTGCCAGATTCCTGTCGAAGTGGAATATGCCAGTGAATTCAGGTATAGCAAACCAGTCATCAACGAGCAAGACGTAGTCATCGCCATCAGTCAGTCGGGCGAAACAGCAGACACCTTGGCTGCCATTGAACTGGCAAAATCGAAAGGTGCTTTCATCTATGGCATCTGTAATGCTATTGGTTCCAGCATTCCACGTGCCACCAACACAGGTTCATACATTCACGTGGGTCCCGAAATCGGTGTGGCATCCACCAAGGCTTTCACGGGTCAAGTAACTGTGCTCACCATGCTGGCATTGGCGTTAGGTAAGGAGAGAGGCACAATTGACAACATGCGTTACACGAAAGTCTTGACCGCCTTGAATGCTATTCCGGAAAAGATGGAGCAACTGCTCAAACAAGGCGACGCCATCAAAGACATTAGCCGCATCTTCACCTATGCCCATAACTTCCTCTACCTCGGTCGTGGCTACAACTATCCCGTAGCATTGGAAGGTGCACTAAAACTGAAAGAAATCTCCTACATTCATGCCGAAGGCTATCCTGCCGCCGAGATGAAGCATGGTCCTATTGCACTCATCGATGACGAGATGCCCGTAGTCGTCGTAGCCACCAAGAACGTGCTCTACGAGAAAGTGGTCAGCAACATTCAGGAAATCAAAGCACGCAAGGCACGTGTCATTGCCATTGTGAGTGAGGGTGACGAAACTATCTGCAAGATGGCAGATGCAGTCATTGAGTTGCCACATACAGAAGAATGCCTTGAACCACTCTTGGCATCCATTCCTCTCCAAATGCTTGCTTATTACATAGCCATCGCAAAAGGTAAAGATGTAGATCAACCACGCAATTTGGCAAAATCAGTTACAGTGGAATAAAAAAACAAACACATAAATGAGAAACGTAACACTTCTTTTAGAAGACGGCACTGCTTTCCACGGGAAATCATTCGGCTACGAAAAAACTGTGGCAGGCGAGGTGGTCTTCAACACAGCCATGATGGGCTATCCGGAAAGCTTGACCGACCCCTCTTATGCTGGTCAGATGATGGTACTCACCTACCCTCTGGTCGGAAACTATGGTGTTCCCCCATTCAGCATTGAAGAGAATGGCATCGCTACCTTTATGGAAAGTGAAAAGATTCACGCCGAAGCCATCATCGTAAGCGACTATAGCACAGACTATTCGCACTGGAACGCCAAAGAGAGCCTCGCCGATTGGCTGAAACGTGAAAATGTGCCAGGCATTACAGGCATCGACACTCGCCAACTCACCAAAGTATTGCGCGAGCATGGTGTCATGATGGGAAAGATCCTCTTCGATGACGAACCCGACAATATTCCTTCAGCACAATATGAAGGAGTGAACTACATCGCCAAGGTCTCCTGCAAGGAAGTGATTCGTTATAGTGAAGGGAAAGGCAAAAAAGTTGTTCTCGTCGATTGCGGCGTAAAAAACAACATCATCCGTTGCCTCCTTCGTCGTGGCGTTGAAGTGATTAGAGTTCCATGGAACTACGATTTCAACGCGCTCGATTTTGATGGTCTTTTTCTTGCCAATGGTCCAGGCGACCCCGACACCGCAATAGATGCAGTAGAGAACATAAAAAAATTCCTCAACACTGAAAAGGAAAAAGGAAATGTACGTCCCTGCATGGGTATCTGCATGGGAAACCAACTGCTGGCAAAGGCGGCTGGTGCCACCATCTACAAACTGAAATACGGACATCGTTCGCACAACCAACCCGTGCAACAAGTGGGCACCAACCGCTGCTTCATCACATCGCAGAATCATGGTTATGCCGTTGACAGCACTACCCTACCATCGGATTGGGAACCCCTCTTCATCAACATGAACGACGGCTCCAACGAAGGCATCCGCCACAAGCACTTCCCGTGGTTCTCAGCACAGTTTCACCCCGAAGCCGCCAGCGGTCCTGTCGATACGGAATTCCTGTTCGACGATTTTGTCAAACTCCTTTAAGACTTCAAGACGATGATAGATAAAAGCATTCAAAAAGTTCTTCTCTTAGGCTCTGGAGCCTTAAAGATTGGTGAGGCAGGCGAGTTCGACTACTCTGGCAGCCAAGCCCTGAAAGCCCTGAAGGAAGAGGGCATCGAGACCGTGCTCATCAACCCCAATATCGCCACAGTGCAGACGTCCGAAGGTGTGGCCGACAAGATTTACTTTCTGCCCGTCACCCCCTTCTTCGTAGAGAAAGTGATTCAGAAGGAACGGCCACAAGGCATCCTATTGGCGTTCGGTGGACAAACCGCCCTCAACTGCGGCGTGGAACTCTATCAGCAGCACATCCTTGAGAAATACAACGTGCGTGTGCTTGGCACTCCTGTTCAAGCCATCATCGACACCGAAGACCGTGAACTCTTCGTGAAGAAACTGGACGAGATTGACGTGAAAACCATCAAAAGCCACGCTTGCGAAACCATCGAAGAGGCTCGCCAAGCAGCTGCAGACCTTGGCTATCCCGTCATCATCCGTGCTGCCTACGCATTGGGTGGCCTCGGCTCCGGCTTCTGCGACAATGAAGAGGAACTGAACAAGTTGGCAGAGAAAGCCTTCTCGTTCTCTCCCCAAGTGCTCGTCGAAAAATCGCTGAAGGGTTGGAAAGAGATTGAGTACGAGGTGGTGCGCGACCGCTTTGACAACTGCATCACCGTCTGCAACATGGAGAATTTCGACCCCCTCGGCATCCATACGGGTGAGAGCATCGTCATCGCTCCATCACAGACACTCACCAACAGCGAATACCATAAACTCCGTGCCCTCGCTATCAAGATTATCCGCCACATCGGCATCGTCGGCGAGTGCAACGTGCAGTATGCTTTCGACCCCGAAAGCGAGGATTACCGTGTCATTGAGGTGAATGCCCGTCTTTCGCGTTCCTCCGCTTTGGCATCGAAAGCCACGGGCTATCCGCTCGCCTTTGTTGCAGCCAAACTCGGTCTCGGCTACGGACTCTTCGACCTGAAGAACTCTGTCACCAAGACCACCTCCGCCTTCTTCGAGCCAGCCCTCGACTATGTAGTGTGCAAGATACCCCGTTGGGACCTCGGCAAGTTCCGTGGTGTTGACCGTGAATTGGGTTCTTCCATGAAGTCGGTGGGCGAAGTGATGGCAATTGGACGCACTTTCGAAGAGGCCATCCAGAAAGGTCTCCGCATGATTGGGCAAGGTCTGCACGGCTTCGTCGGCAATCACGAACTGGAGATTGATGATGTAGATGCCGCCCTCAAAGCCCCCACCGACAAACGGGTGCTGGTGGTGGAAAAGGCTCTCCACATGGGCTACACGGTCGAGCAGATTCACGACCTCACAAAGATAGACAAGTGGTTCCTCTACAAGTTGCAGAACATCCGCAACACCTATGTGGAATTGCAGCAGAAAGGAGCCATCCAAAATGTGCGCAAAGACCTGATGCTTCGTGCCAAGGTGCAGGGTTTCACGGATTTCCAAATCTCCCGTGCCGTAGGTCTCGAAGCCCTCATCGACCCAGAAATCGCGACCAAACTGGTGCGTGAACTGCGCAAGCAAATGGGCATTCTCCCTGTCGTCAAACAAATCGACACCCTCGCTGCCGAGTACCCTGCACAGACGAACTACCTCTATCTTACCTACCAAGGTTGCGGTTCCGTATGCTGCGACGCCGTCGCTGCACAGGGGAAAGCAGCCCACGACATCATCTACGAAAACGACCGCCGCTCCATCATCGTCCTCGGTTCAGGAGCCTATCGCATTGGTTCAAGTGTAGAGTTTGACTGGTGTGGTGTTCAGGCACTTAACACTATCAGGAAGAATGGCTACCGTTCGGTGATGATTAACTACAACCCTGAGACAGTCTCCACCGACTACGACATGTGCGACCGCCTCTACTTTGACGAACTCACCTTCGAGCGTGTGATGGACATCATCGAACTGGAGAACCCTCATGGCGTGATTGTTTCCACAGGTGGACAAATCCCCAACAACCTTGCCATGCGTCTCGACAGCGAACGTGTCCCCATTCTCGGCACTTCTGCCAAAAGCATTGACAATGCCGAAGACCGCGACAAGTTCTCCGCCATGTGCGACCGCATCGGTGTGGATCAGCCAGCATGGGCAGCCCTCACCTCGATGGACGACATCAACACCTTCATTGAGAAAGTCGGTTTCCCAGTCTTGGTGCGTCCGTCTTACGTGCTCAGCGGTGCAGCCATGAACGTCTGTTCCAACCAAGAAGAGTTGGAACGTTTCCTCCAATTGGCTGCCAACATCAGCAAGAAGCACCCTGTGGTGGTGAGCAAGTTCCACGAACACAACAAGGAGATTGAGATGGATGCTGTGGCAAAAGACGGTGAAATCATAGCCTATGCCATCAGCGAGCACATCGAGTTTGCCGGTGTTCACTCAGGCGATGCCACCATCCAGTTCCCACCCCAGAAGATTTATGTGGAGACCGTCCGCCAAATCAAGAAAGCCTCCAAGAAGATAGCAAAGGAACTTAACATCTCAGGACCATTCAACATCCAATTCCTTGCCGAACAGAACCATCTGCGTGTCATCGAGTGTAACCTTCGTGCCTCACGTTCGTTCCCATTTGTCAGCAAGGTGCTGAAACTCAACCTCATTGAATTGGCGACAAAGATTATGCTGGGCTTGCCATTTGAACGTCCAGAAAAGAATCTCTTCGACCTCGACTACGTGGGCATCAAGGCTTCGCAGTTCTCGTTCAACCGTTTGCAGAAGGCAGACCCTGTACTTGGTGTTGATATGGCATCAACCGGCGAGGTGGGATGTATTGGTGACGATACCGCCTCTGCCCTGCTCTGCGCTATGCTCTCCGTCGGTCATCGAATTCCAAAGAAAGGAGTTCTTCTCTCGACAGGTCCAGGCAAGCAAAAAGCCGACATGCTCCGTGCGGCCCAGCAACTCATTGCACATGGCTATCAACTCTATGCCACAGGCGGTACATCGCGCTATCTGGCAGAAAACGGCATCGCCAACACCCTCGTCCATTGGCCCAGCGAGGAAGGACAGCAGCCACAGGCGCTCGACCTGCTCCACAGCCACGACATCGACATGGTGGTCAACGTGCCCAAGAACCTCTCGGTGGGCGAACTCACCAACGGCTACAAGATTCGCCGTGCAGCCATCGACCTCAACATTCCTCTCATCACCAACTCCCGCCTTGCTTCCGCCTTCATCAACGCCTTCTGCACGAAGAGCCTCGATGATATTGAAATCAAGGCATGGAGCGAGTTCTGAACCCCGAAAGACTTTAGGTACCATAACGATAACTGCAGACAATGAAACAAATGAAACTTTGGATGATGACCGCCATCCTGACTTCTTGCGGCCTTTCAGTCTTTACGTCGTGTTCTGATGAAGAAGAACCTATTGTGACTCCTCCAGATGCAATAGAATTGCAACTTCAGGAGATGACCCTGCGCGAAAAAGTGGGACAGATGTTTTATGTGCGTCCAGAGTGCCTCGACACGACCATCCACTTCAACCAACCCAACGGTATTGACAGCAGTAGCGAAGACATCACAGCAATCAAGTTGCAAGCTGTGAATGCTACCATGCGGAATGTAAACGAAAAATACCCCGTTGGCGGCATCATCCTCTATGCCCACAACATTGAGGACGAGACGCAACTGGCGAAGTTCATTCCTGAGATAAAGGCACTGAAAGGCTCTCCCCTGCTCTGCATCGATGAGGAAGGTGGCAGGGTGGCCCGCATTGGTCGCAACAGCAACTTCAGTGTGAAAACCTATGAGTCGATGGGAGCCATCGGTGCCACTGGCGACCCACAGAATGCCTACGAGTGTGGCAACACCATCGGAACTTATCTACATCGCTACGGATTCGACATCGACTTTGCCCCTGTGGCCGACGTGAACACGAATCCTGAGAACATCGTCATCGGTGCCCGTGCCTTCAGCGATGATCCCCAGGTGGCAGCCCCGATGGTGATCAACTACTTGCAGGGACTAAAGGATGCCGGTGTGACGGGCTGCATCAAACACTTCCCAGGCCACGGCGACACGAAGGCCGATACGCACTATGGCTATGCCAGTTCGCAGAAGACCTGGAGTGAGATGCTCACATGCGAGATGGTAACCTTCAAGGCTGGCATCCAGTGGGGTTGCCAACTTATCATGACGGCACACATCTCAGCCCCCAATGTGACAGGTTCCGACATTCCTTCAACAATGTCGTCGGTCATCTTGCAAGACAAATTGCGCCGCGAACTCGGCTATCAGAACATCATTATCAGCGACGGAATGGAGATGGGCGCCATCACTCAGCAATACAGCAGTGCAGAAGCGGCTGTCGGCTGCATCAAGGCAGGTGTTGACATCGTGCTCGGCCCACAGGTATTCACTGAGGCTTTCGATGCTGTGGTCGAGGCTGTGGAGAACGGCACGATAACCGAACAACGTATCGACGAAAGCGTCCGTCGCATCCTGAAGATGAAACAAAGCATTAGTAAAAGAAAATGATGTTTTCGTGAGTTGCGAGACTTAAATCCAACCATGTTTGTATTTTCATTCTCTTAATCGTAACTTCACATACCGGAAAGAACCTATAAAAAGCAAGCGGCATACCCATTGTGGTGTGCCGCTTGCTTTGTTTTTACCATTATGTATAGAGCATCTTTGGGGAACAGATCAAAGAACCGTCCCCTGATCCGCCTTCAGCGAACTTTTTCATTCTTTCATTTCCTCATTTTTTCATTCTTCATCAGGATAGCCCTTACACAGGATTGAGAATACCTCATAAGCAGAAATGAGAATAGCCCTTAAGCACGAGCGAGTATAGCCTTGACACAGAAGCGAGAATATTAGTGACATCGAGCTGAGTATATTAGTGACGTTTGATGTTGTATACGAGTGACATTGAAGTGTGTATACGAGTGACGCTGAAAGGTGTTGATGAACTACGTGCACACCGTGCGCATCACATTTTGCTCACCCAGCGCATAATATTTCGTTATTACAGCGCGTGTTATTTCGCGCTGAGTGCCCGTGTTTGATGATACAAGTACAATCATTTTGTCATTTCTTAAACAACACAGTCGCACATTATGAATCTAGTAATGCAAGAGAGAGGTGACAGTGACCTGTCCCCATTGTCACAGTCGCACATTATGAATCTTGTAATGCAAGAGAGAGAGGTGACAGTGACCTGTCCCCATTGTCATGTCATAGAGCCCCCTGATTCAGAACTAAAGGTTATATCTCTTCTGGCTCATAGTCATTCATTTTATCTGATAGTTCCTCCTTCATATCTAATGCAAAAGAAAGGAAAGTATCTAGAAGAGATGAATTACGAGATAGCCAATTAGAATCTTCTTCAAGCCTTTCATGAATGAAATCGAATCCATAATTAGCATATTCCTCCATTTTCTTTTTCATCTCTGCAACAGCTCGCTGAACAGTTAGTTCACCTTTGTCTAAGGCTATATAATCTATATTAGTGCGAGCTAACAGCGCCATAAACATATAATATCGAAGTTGAGGGTAAGCCTTTCGCATCTTTCGATTCTCAATATTACCCCAATACATTATTGGCTGGCCAAGTCCTTTTCGTTTAATCGGGTCAGGATTCAGCGGTTTTGGTTGGTCGGCATATAGCCCAATAAAGAATGCTACGATGTATAACTCATAGCCTGCTCCAAGAATTTTTGCCTTTGACTCAGTATACTCGTTATATCCTTTGCCGTAGTCGCAATATTGACGTAATAACGGCTCAAATCGAATCTCAAAATCAGGATTCTTCTTTGCCCATAAATCATATAAAGTTTCTGCCATAGTTACTTGATTTTTGTAGTTCTGACTCTAATTGTAGAAAGATCATTTTCGTTGAAGCCCTCCCTATCCTTTTCTATTCTATAGATTGGGCAAGAAAGAGAATAAGCAGTTGATTTGATATTGCTTTTTTGTGTAGTCGCATCAAATTCCAGCATATCTTTAGTAACGATGACGCACTGCTTCTGTATTTTGTTGATTATTTCGTAAAATTCCGTTTCTTTCATTTGGCCAAATGATGATGTAGGCGCGTCAAAGATTAGCGGATACTCAGTTTCTCTCTTCTCTGCTGTTACCTTAGCAATAGCAAAGAGGACTGCCATATACATAGTTGTCTTTTGTGACTCAGACGGATTGGTCACTAAAGTTCCATTTTCACTTCTGAGTACAACATCTATGCTTTCAGTTTCCTGACTGCGTAACATTTCAATGATTCCATGGAAATCATTGCCGTTAAGTTCAGCCAAATATTTATTGGATAGTGTTTTGAGGTGAGAAATAAAGTTTCTGCGATTAGTTTCCCTGGCAGAGACGAAAGCCTTATAGATATGGTCAAAAATATTGTGTATACGTCCCAGTCGGGTAACTTCTTTGTTGCCAGTGTCCAAAGACGATAATTCATCCTCTTTCTCTTCCTGCTGTTTGCGCAGGCCTTCAAGAATCATACGCAATTCTCCTAATCTATGCTGTGCTGCATCATGTCTGTTCATGAAATCGCGAACATCCTTTGCAGATCGATTAATATCTTCCTCAGAGATGCCATTCAATTGTGACAATATCCGAGATTTCTCATCCTTTGCATCATCGAGTGCCTTTTGCCATTTCTCCATTTCCTTAGAGCGGGCAGCAATAAATTCTAATTCCTGTTGAATTGTATTTGTTCGATTTGCAACAGAACGTTCTTTGGGACCGCCATAACTTATACTAAGGTGTTGCAACTCTTCTATGTAGTTGAATTTGAAAATATCTTCATCCTCAGTCTTTTGCTGCTTTTGCCTATTTTTCAAGGCTTCTTGAAGTTTCTGAACCATAAATTCGTATGCTTCAGAACCTTTCGGAGCTGGTCGGCCACATACTTTACAGCATTCATCATCAATCATTTCTACCAGGTATTCTTCGTTTGGAACGAACCAAGGGAGTTTTGTCATTCCTTCTGGGAGAGCCAAGGCTGCCAATTGCTGCTGCTTACCTTTTTCGAGTAGATATTCATCGTGTAGCTTGCGGCGTTCCTTGCTGAAAACAGAAACTTTTTTCTTGAATTCCTCAAAAATCTTAGGGTAAGCACACAATATCCACTGATTATCTAATAGAGAAGTATTAAAGTCTACATTTATATAGCCTCTCATTCGTCTGACTTTTTCTTCGTAGTCCTTCATCCTCTCATTGATGGAATCAAGTTTTTCTTTTATCTCACGATTGTCAACCATTTTGTCGAGTTTACCCTTATAGATTCGTGAGTTCTCTTCTTGATCTCGTATTTGTCGACGTGTATCCGAGATTTCACTACCAATTTTATCAAGCTCACGCTCCAAAATATGAGCCTCTTGAGCGGTTTTTTTGTCTTTCTTCAACTCGCTGGAATGAGCCTTACTTGCCTGTTCTTTTAAACTAAGTGTAAGTTCTGCAAACTTGTCAAGGCGAGTTATGTCTGAGAAGGTTTTCAGCAAACGCTTTAGTGCTTCTGTATCTTCATGAAAAATATCTAGTTGAGTTTCGCCTTTAAACATACTGTATCGACGAATCTCTGCATCAAAACAAGAATTGAGAATCTGACGTCCATCAATCTGTTCACGTTCGACACCATTAAAACGGTAACCGTAGAATTCTCTTGTGACTATTTCAACTTTGTTCGCATCGGTTTTTCTGAAGGAGAAAGCTTTAGTTAATTCTTTTTCGCCTTCATGTTCAAATTTAATCGTGACACGGACTTCATCGACATCCCCAACTATCATTTGGGACTTACGCATCTCCGAGATATTGAAGATTTCGTCTTTCTCACGTAGCCCAGTTGTGTCAAACAGCCATTCTAAAGCTTCGAAGAAGGTTGTCTTACCGTCTCCATTGTCTCCGATAATCAATGTGAGTCCTGAAGGGTTGAACTCAAATCGGTTTCCATCACCATAGTAACTGCGAAAGTTACGTATTTCAAGCTCTTTTAAAACCATAACAATCAGCTTAAATGATTACAAACTTCTCTATATATGTCTCTATCAGACACATTAGATGATTGCCTCTCGATAATTCGCCCGACGGCGCTAACCACTTCGTTATCTGACTCAATAGCGTCATCAACGGTAAGATAATCGTCGGGTTCATATTCACCAAACTTACTAAGTACCGGTTCTTTCAAAACCGCTTGTAGTAATTTGTCTTTTGCTCTATATTCCATAGGCACTAAAATGTTGGTAAATTATAATATGTTAATATATCTTCTAGTTCTTTTACGGTATCGCCGCTGTTCTGAGAAAGATCTGCAAACTCACGAACTCTTTTCATCTCATTGTTTAAAAGATTGCGTTCCATCTTATATGATGATAGTGAGTAATCAATCTTAGGCACCACAACTAAGTCATGGATCATTGCGAATTTCTTGTCCTTATGAGTTCGTAAAATACGTCCTCTGCGTTGGATAAATTGTCTCGGGTTTCCAGTACTGGCACAGAATATCGCCATCTCGCTACGAGGTACATCAACGCCTTCATCCAAACATTTCATTGATGTTAGAACATCCAACTGCCCCTTTGCAAATTTATCAAGAATCTCATCTCGATTAGTTGTTTCGCTAGTGAACTGCATGACTGTAGTATGAGGGTCTGCTTCAGCAACAAGTCGAGTATATTCGTCAATCAGGTGTTGAGTTTCGGCATCATCGCATATTATATCTTGACTATCATTGTCATTGTCAAAATACTCTGACGGTTCATTGCCTTCTGGAACATAGATGAGAGAATATTTCAAGGAGCCATTAGTTTTTATTCTATCTTTCAGAATGTCAAAAAATACAGCTTTCTTTCCAGATGCCTTATGAATGATGCGCTTTCTCTTTAACAAAAGTGCCATGAGTATTTCATCATTTTTAAATCTATCACTATCATCCAAGTAAAATTTGGCCAATTTGACGGAAAGCTCATTGTACTCTTGCATCTCTTCTGAATTGAGATATACAACATGAGGATAATAATAGTATTGACAAAGCTTACCTTCCAGAATGGCTTGCTTCATGGTATATTCAAAAGTATAACTATCTTTTATACCGAAAAACTCGTTGATGGCGTTGTTTCCAGCATCATCAAATTGTCTTTGAGGTGTTGCAGACAAGCCTATTCTTCTACCATAAGGTATATGCGGCAACCTTACTTTTATCTTACCTGCTCCAATATTATGACACTCGTCAGCAATAAAAAGGACTTTCTTTCTTGGTAGTTGTGTCAGAATGGCAAAAACGTTGTCCCTTGCGAACGAAGCATAGGTGGATATAATAACGTAATTTAGCTTGTTGTCATTACTTATTTTCTCCTGTAAAATAAAGTTGTCAAGTGCCTTTTTCCAAGAGCTGTTTTTAGAATAAACCTTTATTATGCTATCAAAATGAAATTTTTTGCATTCTTCTGCCCATTGGTCAACAAGCACGGTGGTAGGTACAAGAATTATCGCTTTATAACATCCGGCCTTACCTTTATATATATTAAGGAGGCAATTCACAATACTTAGTTAATTTTTGGTTTATTATCTCATTTTTAATATGTTAGACTATA
>SAMEA3663263__coassemble_135_pt1 | contig 23339 bp, 17 predicted proteins | sample SAMEA3663263__metabat2_high_PE_003 | metagenome-assembled genome bin SAMEA3663263 (sample SAMEA3663263) | pig gut metagenome | biome: pig gut; feature: pig-associated habitat; material: faeces | place: China | collected 2013
GACGATGCCCAAAGCATCAAGCAGGTACGTCGTATTTTCGATGTCAACGAAAAGTGCCTCTTCCCCCTCCTGCGTTTCCTCTGCAAGTTGTTGCCAGGTAAGGTCGTCACCAGTGGCATGGGTATCCCTTATCACAATCCTCGCTTTGAAGATGAGATTTTCCCCTTGACCACCCATGAGTTTGAAGGATATGAACTTCCAGTGCCTGGTAAGGCGGATGCGCATTTGCGTCACATTTACGGAGATTACATGCAGCTGCCCGACTTGAACAAGTTGACCCCCCATGTGGCACAGTTGGAGATGTGGTGAAAGAATTTTCACAATGAGGAATCGAATTCCTCAACTCTAACTTTACAGAACTCTTTTAACCCGATTCGGGATAAACTATAAAGAAGTTGAGCAACTTGCGAAACTTGAAAATGATAAAAAAGAACGGGAAGTCAGCGACTGCTGACCTCCCGTCATTATGAGTGTCTATATCTTTCGATTAGAAGCTTACGTAAGCACCGAAAGAGATGTTGTTGCTGATACCCATGTCGAATGCGTTGCTCTTTGTGTCACCGCACTTGTAGAAAGAATAACCGAGGTCACCAACGTGTGCTACGAGGCTCACCTTGTCAGTGAGGCTGTAAGCGATACCTGGCTTGAAACCGATAGCCCACTGGTTACCGTTATCGTCAGCACCGCTGTAATGAATCATTGTGTAAGAGAAACCACCATCAACAAAGAAAGTGAAATCACCAGCGTTAGCGAACTTGTAACGAACGTAAGGATTGATAGTGAAAGCATTGCGGTTTACATCGTCGTAGATGCCGCCGAAAGTGTCAAAGTTTTTGCTACCTTCAAAGTAGTCACCGTTAGCGTTTGCGTGAGAAAGACCAATGGTCAAAGCAATGTCGAATTTGTCGTTGATGCTGTAACCAATCTCTGGGAGAAGGTTGAAGCGAGCTGCTGCGCCCTTCTTGTTACCATCGATTGAGGTCTTAGTTGCGCTGAAACCTACTTCACCGCCGACCCAAACTTGTGCGTTAGCTGCGAGAGATGCAACTGCTACGAGAGCAGTAAGAATCATTTTTTTCATAAATTCTCGTTTTTTTACCAATTAGTTTTTCCTACTCTGTTAACAATGTCATTCTGAGGTTTTCGGAATCCCCTCGATGTGAAGACGATGCAAAGATATGCTCTTTTCATCTATCAACCAACACTTTTTAACAAAAAAGAACCATAAGGGACAAATTTGAGTACAGATGGAACAAAATGAATAAAAAATAGGCAAAGAAATTTGTTTCTTTTCCCACTTCTTTCTACCTTTGCATGCTTTTAACATTGAATTATGGTAGATAGCGACGATTATAAATATTTAAGGAAGATTGATTACCCTGTTGACCTGCGTAAACTGAAGGTGGAGGAACTGCCGGCGGTGTGTGATGAGTTGAGACGTGACATCATTGAGGAGTTGGCGATGAACCCGGGGCATCTGGCTTCGAGTCTGGGTGTGGTGGAGTTGACGGTGGCGTTGCATTACGTTTTTAACACACCATACGACCGTATTGTGTGGGACGTGGGGCATCAGGCTTATGGACATAAGATATTGACGGGACGGCGTGACTTGTTCTGTACGAACCGTAAGTTGAACGGATTGAAGCCTTTTCCGCATCCCGACGAGAGCGAGTATGACTCGTTTTGTTGCGGGCATGCGAGCAATTCCATCTCGGCGGCTTTGGGCATGGCGGTGGCTGCGAAGATGAAGGGTGAGGACAGGAAGGTGGTGGCGGTGATTGGTGACGGGGCGATGAGTGGCGGCTTGGCTTTTGAGGGCATCAACAACACGGCGAGCACGCCGAATGACATGCTGATTGTGCTGAACGACAACAATATGTCGATTGACCGCAGTGTGGGGGGCATGAGGAAGTATCTCTTGCGATTGACAACGAACACGACTTATAATACTATTCGGTACAGGGTGTCGCAGAGGTTGTTGGGCTGGGGTATTCTGAACGAGAAGCGTCGCAGGGGACTGATTCGTTTCAGCAACAGTCTGAAGTCGGTGCTGTCGCGTCAGAAGAATATTTTTGAGGGGATGGACATCCGCTATTTTGGTCCTGCCGAGGGGAATGATGTGGTGGAACTGGTGCGCATTCTGCAAGTGATCAAGGAGATGAAGGGACCGAAACTGCTCTATATCCATACGACGAAAGGTTATGGCTATGCACCTGCCGAAGAGGATGCCACCATCTGGCATGCTCCGGGCAAGTTTGACCCCGACACGGGGGAGCGCATTAAGAATGATGATGGCAAGCCGCATCCGCCTAAGTTTCAGGAGGTGTTTGGAAAGACATTGTTGGAGTTGGCGCAGCAGAATCCGAAGATTGTGGGTGTGACGCCTGCCATGCCGACGGGCTGTTCGATGAATATCATGATGAATGCGATGCCTGAGCGTGTATTTGATGTGGGCATTGCTGAGGGGCATGCGGTGACTTTCTCGGGTGGGATGGCGAAGGACGGGTTGCTGCCGTTCTGCAACATCTACTCGTCGTTTATGCAGCGGGCTTACGATAACATCATTCACGATGCGGCGACGATGCGGCTGAACATGGTGCTGTGTCTGGATCGTGCAGGACTGGTGGGGGAGGATGGCTCGACGCATCATGGTGCGTTCGACTTGGCTTTCTTGCGCCCTATTCCGAATCTGACCATCGCCTCACCGTATGATGAACCTGAATTGCGCCGACTGATGTACACGGCGCAGTTGCCTGACAAGGGTGTGTTTGTCATTCGCTATCCTCGTGGCAGGGGCAATACGGTGGACTGGCAGTGTGAACTGGAGGAGATTCCTGTGGGGAAGGGTCGGAAACTGAAGGACGGCAGGGATATTGCGGTGCTGAGTCTTGGCCCTATCGGCGTGGAGGCTTCGAAGGCGATTGCCATTGCTGAGTTGCGGTCGTTGAATGACCATCCTGACGTGCCATTGCATATCGCTCAATATGACATGCGGTTCCTGAAGCCTCTGGACAAAGACTTGCTGCATGAGGTGGGGCGGAACTTCAAGAAGGTGGTGACGGTGGAGGACGGTGTGATTTCGGGCGGCTTGGGCAGTGCGGTGCTGGAGTTCTTTTCAGACAATGGCTATGAAGTGGAAGTGAAACGCATCGGTATTCCCGACAAGTTTGTGATGCACGGCACAGTGGCTGAGTTGCGGCAGATTTGCGGAATGGATGCACAAAGCATATCGGAGGTATTGGTATGAAAATCGTGATTGCTGGCGCGGGTGCCGTGGGCACTCATTTGGCTCGCATGCTGTCGAACGACCGACAGGATGTGGTGCTGATTGATGCCGATGAGAATAAACTTTTCCGTTTGGGCAGCGAACTGGACATCATGACGCTGGTCAGGCAGCCGTCTTCCATTGAAGGACTGAAGGATGCCGAGGTGCAACGGGCAGATTTGTTTATCGCCGTGACTCCCAACGAGAGCGAGAACTTGACCTGTGCGATGCTGGCGAGGCAGTTGGGTGCGAAGCAGACAGTGGCGAGGGTGGATAACTATGAGTATATGAAGCCTGAAAATCTGGAACTCTTCAAGAAGATAGGCATTGAGTCGCTGATTTATCCAGAATTGCTGGCTGCGGAGGACATCAAGGCGAGTGCACGGTACAGTTGGGTGAGGCAGATGTGGGAGTTTAACAATGGTGAATTGCTGTTGTTGAGCGTAAAGATGCACGATGCCAACCCGATAGGGGAGAAGGAGATCAGCAATAAAGATAATCAGTTGGTGGGTCATACGCTGAAGGAGATTGGTATAGCACATGGGCATAACTTCCATGTGGTGGCGATTAAGCGTGACGGTGAGACCATCAGTCCACATGGCGACGAGAAGATTCTGCCGCGCGACTTGGTTTTTTTCATGACCACGAAGGAGAACCTCGGAGAAATTAGGCACTTGACAGGTAAGGATGACTATCCCGCGGTGAAGCACAGCCTCTTGATTGGTGGCGGAAAATTGTCGGTGCGTGCCAGTTGGAAGTTGGCTTCCATCCACGATGGCATCAAGTTGATTGAGCCTGACAGGGCACGGACAGAAATGTTGCAGTCGTTGGTGTCGCCCAAGACGATGATTTTGGAGGGTGAGGGTTATGATGTGGATTTGCTGAATGATGAGGGCTATGGCAATATGGAGGCGCTGATTGCCTTGACGGATAATGACCAACAGAACATCTTGGCGTGTGTGGCTGCCAGAAGAAGGGGCATCCGCAAGACCATTGCGCAGGTGGAGAACTTGGATTATTTCGATATGGCAGATGACCTTGATATTGGCACCGTCATCAACAAGAAGATGATTGCTGCCAGCCATATCTACCGCATGTTGCTGAAGGGAGATGTGGACAATGTGAAGATGCTTGCCATTGGCAATGCGGATGTGGCTGAGTTTGTGGTGAAGGCGGGTTCGCAGGTGACGAAGCGGAAGGTGATGGACTTGCATTTCCCGTCTGGTGTCAACATCGGTGGCATGTCGCGTGACGGCAAGTCGATGCTGGTAGGCGGTGGCACGCAATTGCAAGCCGATGACAAGGTGGTGGTGGTTTGTATTGCTGGCACGCTCAAGAAACTGGATAAGTTCTTCAAGTAAGAGATGGTCAACTGGAAACTGATAGCAAAAATCATGGGATTCCTCCTCTTCATTGAGGCGGGGTTGATGATGTTGTGCCAGGTGGTCTGCTGGATTTACGATGAAGGTGTCAGGGCTTTCTCCCCAGCCATCGCCATTGCCTTGTTCTTGGGTCTTGTTGGTGTGGTGTTGGGGCGTCGTGCCGGAAAGAATATGGGAAGGAAGGACGGGTATATTGTTGTGTCGGTTGTGTGGGTGCTCTTCACGCTCATCGGCATGATTCCTTTCTTGCTTGACGGGCATGTGCCTGATGTGGCTGGTGCTTTTTTCGAGACGATGTCGGGATTCACCAGTACGGGTGCCACCATCATTGATGATCTGGATGCCATGCCCAAGGGATTGCTTTTCTGGAGAAGTATCACCCAATGGATTGGTGGTATCGGTATCGTGTTCTTCACCATTGCCATTCTGCCTGCTTTTGGTGTGGGCGAGGTGAAACTCTTTGCGGCGGAATCGACAGGTCCTCTCCACAACAAGGTGCATCCGCGTATTTCGATGGCTGCCAGGTGGATTTGGGGGGTGTATGTGGTGCTGACGCTGTTGTGCATCTTGTCGCTTATGATTTGTGGCATGCCTACGTTTGATGCCATCAACTACTCGCTTTGTACCACAGCTACGGGTGGGTATGGCACTCACTCGGCTTTGTTGGGTGACCTCTACCACTCTCCTGCCATTGAGTATGTCCTCATCTTCTTCATGCTTGTGTCGGGCATGAATTACACATTAATATATTATACGATTCTCAAGGGGAAGGTGAGGAGGTTTTTCGGTGATGCGGAATTGAAAGCTTATCTTATCATTGTGGGGGGGGCATCGCTCATTTGCACATTGGCTCTCGTATTCAACGAGTCGGCTCCTGTTGGTGTAGAACCTGCCATCCGTCAGAGTCTCTTTACGGTCATCTCCCTGCAAACCACGACGGGACTTGCCACGGTCGATTACACCTTGTGGCCTGTCCAACTGATGCCCGTCCTGCTGTTCGTCATGTTCGCAGGAGCCTGTTCGGGCAGCACCAGTGGCGGATTCAAGTGTGTGCGTCTCAGCATCATCTACAGGGTGTTGAAGAATGAGTTCACCCACATTCTCCATCCTCGTGCCGTCACGCCTGTCAGGATGAACGGAAACATTGTCCCCACCAATGTGGTGAAGACTCTTCTAGGGTTTGTTGCCCTCTTTGTTTGTTCCCTCTTCTTGGGTGCTTTCGTTCTGGCGCTGAGTGGTGTGGATCCCAATGAGATGCACCCTGGTTTTGACTATTATGAGGCATTGGGCATTGCCATGTCGAGCATCAGCAATGTGGGTCCAGGCATGGGCTACTATGGTCCAGTCCATTCATGGGCAATTCTTTCACCGGAGGCAAAGATGGTCTGCTCGTTCCTCATGCTCATCGGTCGTCTTGAAATATTCCCCATCATGATTCTCTTCACGCAGGGATTCTGGAAGAAAGGATAGTACAAACATAAACCATGGACCATCATGTCCTCATACAATAGGGTGAATGGCCCCTTCACACAGGAGAATCGTGAACTCCTTACTACCATCTTGCGAGATGAGTGGGGGTTTGATGGCATTGTTATGACTGACTGGACGGGTTTGCGCAATACCGCTGCACAAATTCAGGCAGGAAATGACGTGATGAAACCCAATATGGAGTTGTGATTGAATCGAAATGGAAAGGAAAACAGCCATCTGCGAAATCCGTAGATGGCTGTTTTCTTTTGCGCTTCAGGATGGGCTTGAACCAACGACCCCATGATTAACAGTCATGTGCTCTAACCAACTGAGCTACTGAAGCAGATTTTTGTTTTGTTTTGCAAAGATAGGAAAAAGTTGAGAGTTGAGCGTTATGAGTTCTGTGTTTTTTTTGTGAAATGACGTTTTTTTTCTTCTTTATACAGTAAAATGGCTTTTTACTTACATTGTTTGAGTTCTTCTTTCAACTGTCCTCGTGGAACGCCGAGTTGGATGGCACGTTGGAAGTCTTGTTTGGCTTGGTGCTTATGGCCTTCCTTCAAGTGGAGGTATGCACGGGTGAGGATGAGGTTTTTGTTTTCGGGTTCCAGTTCGATGGCTTTGTCCAGATCCATCAGGGCAAGTTCTGACTGTTTATTTTCAGCCTCTATCTCAGCACGGATGGAGTAGAGTTCTGCCTTGTCGGGATATTGGTCGATGAGGAGAGTGAGACGGGTGACAGCCTCCTGTGGCTTATTGGCATTTTGGAAGAGGATGGCAACACCGAGGAGGGCTGCGTAGTTGTCGGGTTGGAGGGTCAACAGGTGCTCGTAGTCGGTCTTAGCACTCTGGTAGTTGCGTTGCTGCTGGTAGATGTAGGCACGACTGAGCAGAGCATCGGTGTTGTTGGGGGCAACGTCTATGATTTTTGTGTAGTTGTGCAAGGCTTTGCTGTAGTTGTCCAAAGACAGTAGAATGTCTGCCTGTGCCTTGAGGATAGGGACATTGAGAGGGGCTATGCCCAAAGCAATGTCGTAAGTGTCGATGGCTTTGAGATGTTCACCCTGCAGTTCTTGAATGTGTGCAATGTTTGCATAAGTGAGGGCGTTGCGGATGTCGTCAGGCGACGATTTCAATGCTTGACGGAAGTAACCGATGGCTTCGTCATAATGCTTTTCATTGGCAGCGGCGAGTCCCTGCTCAATGAAGGACTCGTAGGTCTGGGCGGAGGACGTGAATAACGAAAAACTAAAAACTAAAAGTAAAAGTGTTCTTTTCACTTTAATATGCTGGGCGGTATTTGTCTTCATTTTCATCTTCGAGCATGGAGAGGTAGGAGTTGTAGCGGCTTTCGGCGATGTCGTGGCGTTCAACAGCCTCACGCACGGCGCAGTGGGGCTCGTGGGTGTGGGTGCAGTTGTTGAAGCGGCAGTCGGCTGAGAAGTGAAAGATGTCCTTGAAATAGTGGCTGACCTCCTCCTTCTTCATGTTGAAGGTGCCGAAGCCTTTGATGCCGGGCGTGTCAATGATGTAGCCACCGCTGCCCACTTCATACATCTCGGAGAAGGTGGTGGTGTGCTTGCCGGTGTTGTAGGCATCGCTGATGTCGCTGGTGCGCAGGTGGAGGTGGGGAAAGAGGGTGTTGATGAGGGTTGATTTGCCCACGCCGCTGTTGCCCGACAGAAGGGTGATTCTGCCTTGCAGTTCGGCTCTCAACTCCTCCACACCTTCGCCTGTCAGGGCAGAGATGCGGCGGCAGGGATAGCCGATGGTTTCGTAGAGGTTGATGACTCCGTCAAGATAGTCTTTCCACTCGTCGTCAATCAAGTCTATCTTGTTGAAGACGAGGGTGACGGGCACACTGTATGCCTCGGCAGAAGCCAAAAAGCGGTCGATGAACTGGAGAGGTGTTTCGGGCTGCTGGATGGTGATGATGAGGAAACACATATCGACGTTGGCGGCGATGATGTGCGACTGCTTGGAGAGGTTGGTCGATTTGCGGATGATGTAGTTCTTGCGGTCGTCAATCGCTGTAATGAGACCAGACCCAACCACAGACCCTCCCCTCACCCTCCCTACAGGGAGGGGGTGGTTACCTTGTTCGTTAGTTTCCTCATTAGCAGAGATACCACTCCCTCCCTGTAGGGAGGGTGAGGGGAGGGTCTGCTGCTCGTAGGGTGTGAAAGTCACTCCGTCGCCAATCGCCACAGGATTGGTCGTTCGAATGCCGCGAATGCGGAAGTTGCCCTTGACCTTGCAGTCAAAGACCTCTCCCGCATCCGATTTGACGGTATAACTATACCCAGTGTTTCTGACGACGAGTCCGTGCATCACTTCATTTACAATTTGACAATTTACAATTTACAATTCATAGAGCAATTTGGCGATTGTACAGTTCTTTCTGTCCGCATGGGAAATTGTAGATTGTAAATCGTCAAATTGTAAATTTTTACACTGTCATAATCTCTTTGTTCTTAACCTCGAGCATGCCATCAATCTTCTTGATGTACTTGTCGTGTGCCTTCTGAACCTTGTCCTCATAGTCCTTCTCCATGTCTTCGGGAGTGCCGGTCTTGATGGACTTCTTCAGTTTCTCGATGGCATCGCGACGAGCGTTGCGCACACTCACTTTGGCGGTCTCTGCCTCTTTTGAACACTGCTTCGCCAGGTCCTTACGGCGTTCCTCGGTCAGGGCAGGGATGCCGAGACGGATGAGTTCACCGTTGTTCTCGGGCATGATGCCGACCGATGAGTCGATGATGGCTTTCTCGATGACCTTGAGCATCGACTTCTCCCAGGGCTTGATGGTGATGCTGCGGGCATCGGGCGTGTTGAGCGATGCCACGTTGCTCAGTGGCACCATGCTGCCGTAGGAGTCAACACGTACTTCGTCCAGAATGTGTACGTTGGCACGTCCTGCACGGATGCGGCTGAGGGCTTCTTCGAGGTGCATGGCTGCAAACTCCATCTTTTCCTCAGCATCTTCCAGATACTTTTTTACTTCTTCCATATTCAATACAGACCCTCTCCCCAACCCTCCCCCGTAATGGGGAGGGAGTGCCATTCAGCGAGGTTCCAACGAGGGTATTGTTAAAGTTAATAATATATTTCTTCTCATTTTCCCTTACATCCCGCATGGTCTCCCTTCCCATTATGGGGGAGGGTAGGGGAGAGGGTCTCTTTATTTCAAAATTCCAAGGTCATCTGCGAGTCTTCAGCCACTTTGGTGCAATCGAAGAAGAAGTGCCCCCGCTTGCCCACTACATAGCAGTAGGGTGAATCGGCTTTCTTGCTTTCCCCTCGAAGGAACTGGTAAATCTCTTTCCATGCCTCGTCGTAGGGGTGCTGCTCGCCAAAGAGTTGCGGCTCCATGTTGCAGATGTTGCGAACGATATGACTTATGCGTAGGCCTTCCTTGCCCGCTTCCATCAGCAGTTTCTGTAGATTGGGTTCAAACCAACGCATTTGTTCAGTTAAAAGTGAAAAGTGAAGAGTGAAAAATCTAAGTTACCTTTGTTTCTTGTCTTTCTTGTGATAAAAGTTACTCAGATTTTTCACTTTTCACTTTTCACTGATGTATTTTAGAGAATGGTGCATCCCGTGCAGGGCTTTAACTGCTTGAAGAAGTCGTTGCCCTTGTCATCCACCAGGATGAAGGCTGGGAAGTCTTCCACCTCAATCTTCCAGATGGCTTCCATGCCCAGTTCGGGATATTCCACACATTCGATGCTCTTGATGCTCGACTGTGAGAGCACGGCTGCCACGCCGCCGATGGTGCCAAGGTAGAAACCGCCATGCTTCTTGCAGGCTTCAGTCACCACGTCGCTGCGGTTGCCCTTGGCAATCATCACAAGCGATGCGCCATTGTCTTGGAACTCATCTACGTATGGGTCCATGCGGTTGGCTGTGGTTGGTCCCATCGAACCACAAGGATAACCCTCTGGAGTCTTGGCAGGACCTGCATAGAGTACAGGATATTCCTTGAAGTATTGTGGCATGCCTTCGCCAGCATCCAGACGAGCCTTCAGTTTGGCGTGAGCAATGTCGCGCGCCACGATGATGGTGCCCTTCAGGTTCACACGGGTCGATACAGGATACTTGCTCAGTTCCTTGCGCACAGCGTCGATGCCCTGGTTCAGGTCAATCTCGATGCCCTTGCCGCCTTCGCCCGGACGACGCAGTTCTTCAGGAATCAGTTCGGATGGGTTGCTGTCCATCACCTCGAGCCAAACACCGTCCTTGTTAATCTTTGCCTTGATGTTGCGGTCGGCAGAACAGGACACGCCCATGCCGATAGGGCAAGAGGCACCGTGGCGAGGCAGACGAATCACGCGGATGTCGTGTGCCAGATACTTGCCGCCAAACTGTGCGCCAAGACCAATCTTGTAGGCTTCCTTCAGCAGTTTCTCTTCCAAATCCACGTCGCGGAAGGCACGGCCTGTTTCGTCGCCCGTAGTGGGCAGAGAGTCGTAGTATTTGATGCTGGCCAGTTTCACGGTCAGCAGGTTCTTTTCAGCCGATGTTCCGCCAATCACGAAGGCGATGTGGTAAGGAGGACAAGCCGCTGTGCCGAGGCTCTTCATCTTCTCCACCAGGAAGGGGAGCAGTGTGCCCTCATTCTGGATGGTGGCCTTCGTCATGGGGTAGAAGTAGGTCTTGTTGGCAGAGCCGCCACCCTTTGCCACCATCACGAAACGGTACTCGGCACCCTCCGTTGCCTCGATGTCAATCTGGGCAGGCAGGTTGCACTTCGTGTTCACCTCGTCATACATGTTCAGCGGTGCATTCTGTGAGTAACGCAGATTGTCCTGAGTGAAGGTGTTGAACACACCCCTCGACAGTGCCTCCTCGTCTTCAAAACCAGTCCACACCTGCTGACCCTTCTCGCCGTGAATGATGGCCGTACCCGTGTCTTGGCAGAAGGGGAGGACTCCCTTGGCAGCCGTCTCAGCGTTGCGCAGGAACTGCAGAGCCACATACTTGTCATTCTCAGTGGCTTCTGGGTCGCGCAGAATCTTCGCCACTTGCAGGTTGTGCTCACGGCGCAGCATGAACTCCACATCGTGGAATGCCTGCTGAGCCAGCAGCGTGAGTGCCTCGGGCGACACTTTCACTATTTCTTTTCCTTCAAATGTGCCGACGGAGACTCCCTCCTTTGTCAGCAGTCGGTATTCTGTTTCGTCCTTGCCCATTTGGAACATCGGAGCGTACTTGAATTCTGTTGCTTGAGCCATAAAATGTTAGATTTTTATTTGTTTGTCCGTATTGATTTCATGCAAAGATACGCTAAAAAAACGAAAACATCGCTTTTTTCATGCTTTTTTTGTCTTTTTTTCTTTCTAAATGTGTGGACATCAGAATAAAGGTTGTATATTTGTAAAAACAAACTCGAAAAAAGCATGTAGTATGATTAAAAAGATTTTTACCTTGATTTGTTGTTGCACATCGGTGCTCAGCATGTTTGCACAACCTTACAAAGACCCGAATCTCTCTGCGGAGGCGAGGGCCAAAGACCTGTTGGGACGCCTCTCTTTGCAAGAGAAGGCACAACTGATGGAGCATACGTCTCCAGCCATTGAGCGTTTGGGCATTCCTGCTTTCAACTGGTGGAACGAGGCTTTGCACGGCATCGGGCGAAATGGTACGGCGACAGTCTATCCTATCACGATGGGATTGGCTGCTACCTGGGATGATGCGTTGGTGGAACGTGCATTCTCTGCTGCCAGCGATGAGGCGCGTGCCAAGAACAACATTGCCCGACAGAACGGGCGCATCAGACAGTATCAGTGCTTGTCGTTCTGGACACCTAACATCAATATCTTCCGTGACCCTCGCTGGGGGCGTGGACAGGAAACCTATGGTGAGGATCCCTACCTCACCACTCAGATGGGTTTGGCTGTGGTGCGCGGATTGCAGGGTGCACAGGGCGATGAGGGTATTGAATATGGCAGTAAGGGACAATACAGAAAACTGCTGGCATGTGCCAAGCACTTTGCGGTGCATAGCGGTCCTGAGTATAACCGCCATAGTTTCAATCTCGAACTGCTTCCCGAGCGTGACTTGTGGGAAACTTATATGCCTGCCTTCAAGGCTTTGGTGCAGGAGGGAGATGTGCAGGAGGTGATGTGTGCCTATCATCGTTTCGATGGTGAACCTTGTTGTGGCAACTCTCGTCTTCTCAATGACATTCTTCGTAAGGAGTGGGGATTCAAGGGACTGGTGACGAGTGACTGTTGGGCAATTAACGACTTCTTCAATAAGTCGAATCACGGCACTTCCGATTCAAAGGAATCAGCCGTGGCGACTGCTGTCATTGCAGGTACAGATGTGGAGTGTGGTGGCACGTTCCGTAGTCTGACCGATGCTGTGGCTCAAGGAAAAATCACGGAAGAGAAGATTGACGAGAGTCTGCTCCGCTTGTTGAAAGCCCGTTTCGAGTTGGGCGATTTCGACAGTGAAGACCTTGTTCCTTGGAAGAAGATTGGTCCTGAGGTCATTGCCAATGAAGAACATCATCAGATAGCACTCGATGCAGCCAGAAGAAGTATCGTGCTGCTCCAAAACAAACAGAATATTCTGCCTTTGGCAAAAGAGACAAAAGTGGCAGTGATTGGTCCCAATGCCAATGACTCCGTGATGATGTGGGGCAACTACAACGGATTTCCTCGCCACACAGTCACTATCCTCGAAGGCATCAAGCAGAAAGGCAATGTGGTGGGCAGCATGAAGGCTTGTGACCTTGTGGAGAACATGGGTCGTCAGTCACGTAGAGGCAACGAAGGTCCTGCACGAGACTATGGTCACGATGATGCCCTGCAAGTGAAGACGGAAGATGCCACCAACACGACAGATAAAGATGTCCTTGCCTGTGTGAAGGATGCGGATGTGGTGGTGTTTGTGGGTGGCATCTCGCCCCGTTTGGAAGGTGAGGAGATGCGTGTGACATTGCCTGGTTTCAGAGGAGGCGACCGCACCAGCATCGAATTACCGCAGATTCAGCGCAATATGTTGAAGATGTTGCACGATGCAGGCAAGAAGGTTGTATTTGTCAACTGTTCGGGAAGTGCAATGGCATTGGTTCCCGAAACCACCACCTGTGATGCCATCGTTCAGGCTTGGTATGGCGGCGAAGCAGGTGGAGAGGCGTTGGCTGATGTGCTATATGGCGACTGCAACCCTACAGGAAGATTGCCCATCACGTTCTATCGCAGCACAGACCAATTGCCCGATTATGAGAGTTACGAAATGAAGGGTCGCACCTATCGCTACATGACGGAATCCCCTCTGTGGTATTTCGGCTACGGACTTAGTTACACAACGGTTCGCTATGGTGCTCCCACTTACAAAAACAACGTAGTGAGTGTGAGTCTCACCAATACGGGAAAGCGTCAGACAGAAGAACTGGTGCAGGTGTATATCAATAAACAAGGTGACACGGATGGACCGAGAGCCACGCTCCGTGCTTATCAGCGAGTGACTATTCCGGCAGGTAAGACCGTGCAGGCAGAAATCCCGCTGCCACGCACCAGTTTTGAGTGGTGGAACACAAACACCAACACCATGAACGTGAGTGCAGGAACATTCAATGTCATGGTTGGTCCTTCCAGCAACCCCACCGACTTGAAATCGGTCTCTGTCACCATCCAATAACCATACTGGTCTTCATTGAACGTCAGTTCGATGAATTCCAACAAAAATAATTTGTCAGTATTGATAGAGTTGGATATGTAGGATTTTCCATTCGCCTACACCGATGCGGGCATGTCGTCCCTGATGGCTTTGGTCACCATTGTGACGGCGCAGGTAGTTCAGATTGCCGTCGTTACCGATGGCTACTTCATCGACAGAAAGGAGTCCCAGCCGCTTGCCTTTGAAAGTGGAGAAGGTAGAGGTTTTTGTGGTATTGCCTGCTTCTGCAAACCCGTCCTCTCCCAATTGCTTCTGCTCTTCCTGTTGTTTTTCGGATGGGGTTTTGAAGTCGATGACCACTCCACTGCCTGCCAGCAGATAATCGAACTTGCCCAATCGAATTAAGACGGCTCCTCCTTCAGGCCATGTGCTGCCGTCGGTGGCACGGGCATCCCACGGTAAGGTGAAATAGTGGCGGCAAGTCATGACCACGTCGTCATCGGTGATGATGCGTTCACGGTCTTCTTGGTCGAAGAGGAGTCCCCATGTCATACCTTGGTTGAATAGAGGACAATGGGTGAGTTGGTTCAGCAGTCCGTAGGCTTTTGTCACCGATTCTGTGTCTTTGGCACCTGCTTGGTCAATGGCAAAGGGACTAAACCCTAAAGCCTGATGTTCTCCGAAAGCATAGAGCGCACGTACACCGCTGTTGACGCAGCATCGGCTTTCGGGAATGAACAGGCGGTTTTTCACTTTTCCTCCATCCTGTGGACGTTGGGGCATGGCATATTGGGAAGCCCACGACTTGAAACCTGTATCATAGATGTCGGGCGCCAACAAATCTATGCTGGGTGCCCCTTTGCGCCAGAAATCGATGAGATGTGCAAGTGGACCAGCCGACGGGTATTCACCTGGGCGTCGTCCACGACTGTTCATGGCGGCATTGACATAGAGTGGCATGTTGTGGATACGGCGGGCGGCTTGTGCCAGATGTTCCACATAGCGGGCATAACTGAGTGCCATGAATTTCTCGTCGGCATAGTCGTCTGTGCCATATTGCTTTGCCCATTGCTCTTTTTGATAGGCTTTCTCTGCCAGAGGCGAGTGGTCGCGTGCCGATTCGAGCATGCCGATTTCATTTTCTATTTGTATCATGATGACCACCTCGCGTTGCGGATCTTTTTCTTTGATGTGTTGCATCAGGGCAGAAAAGGCTTTGAGGTCGGCTTGCAGCACGTTGTCGCTGAAGCAAGAGGCTATCTCCAGTGGTTTGCCTGTCGCGGTCTGTGCTCGTGGAAACCGTTGGGTGTCTTGCTTGAACCATGCTGGTGCATAGCATGACATGCTGTTTTTCCAGACTCCAAACCACAAGAACACTACTTTCAGTTGTTGCTGTCGGGCAGCATTGATGGTACGGTCGATAAGGGTAAAGTCAAATTGTCCTTCGGTGGGTTCCATCAGTTCCCAATAGGCAGGCACCAGCACGGTGTTCAGTCCTAATGCCTTCATTCGGGGCATGACTTCGTCAATATCTGCCACGGAGGTAGCAGCGGAGTTACTCAATTCACCACCAAGAATGATGTGTTTGTTGGACTGTGCATAGGCGATGATGTGACAACATAGGAGGAGTGTCAGGAACAGAATTTTTTTCATATAGAGATATAAGTTTTCTGGTGGTTCTTATTTCTTTTTTCGCAGGTATCCCCAGCATTCGCGCAGAATCTGTGCACCGAAAAGTTTGAGCATGCCGAGGTAGAGGGCTGCTGCCGTGAAGATGCGGCTGATCAGCAGAATCCAGGGGGTGTTTATCCAGCGAGTGGCAAAATAGGTGGCAGTCATGGTCGCCGCGGCGATGAGGAGGAAGGGGAGGATGTCTTTGAGTGCCGAAAGGAAGGGATAGCGGATTTCTTGATAGAGGAAGATGTGCCAGATGCCCACCCAAAGGATGACGATGGCAACGTAAACAATGACCATCAGGTCGACAGTCGGCAGTTGGCAGTTGACAGTTGACAGTTGAGGAAAGATAGTTGATAATTGGTAAAGAATACTGTTTGCAAAACTTTCAATTGTCAACTGTAAACTGTCAACTAAAATGATGCTGCCGAGGATGGCACAACCCTGAGCGATGATGTTCCACATATAGACATCGGACTTGCCGCGCGAGATGATGAGGTTGTAGTAGAGCGTGGCAATGGGGAGGAAGGCACCACCGATGCAGAGGTATTGCATGAGGTGGGCGGAGGAGAGCCACTTCTCTTTAATCAGTGTGACGATAAACTCTGGTGCCACCAGCGCCAATCCGAACATGACGGGGAAGGAAACGAAACAGGTGAAGCGCAGCATCTTGGAGAAGACTCGACGCAGACGCTCGATGTCATCGCCCACCTCGACGAAGGCTGGTTGTGCCACGCCCTGCACCATGCCTGTGATGGTCGAGGCTCCCATCGTGTTCCACTTGTTGGCTTGGTTGTAAGTGCCCACCTCGTACTTGTTGTAAAGTTTGCCAAGCACAACGGAGAAGATGTTGTTGTTCACGCCGATGAAGATGTTGGTGAGGAGCATCTTGGAAGAAAAACCGAACATTTCTTTGATGGGAGCAAAGAAGGCTGAAGCCCCCCTCTTGTCCCCCCAGGGGGGGAGGAGCCATGCGGAGTGTTTGTCAATGGGAGTCTTATCATCGGGAACCTCGCCGGATGGCATCTTCCCCCCTTGGGGGGATGAGAGGGGGGCTTTTGCTGCAAACACCCAACTGAGGATGCTGACCATGAGGTTGAACACGATGGTTTGGGTGGCGAGTCCCCAGTATGCCATGCCGTTGTATGCCATAGTGATGCCTACGATGCCCGATACAAGAAGGGAACAGAGTCCCATGATGGCGAGTTCCTTCTGTTTCATCTGTCGGAAGAGGATGGCGCGGGGCACGATGCTGAATGAGGCGATGAAGAAGCCGAAGAAGTAGTAGCGGGAAAGGTTCGTCAGAATGGGTTCGTTGAAAAACCATGCAATGAGCGGTGCACAGAAGAAAAGGAGGATGTAGAGGCATAGGCTCACGCCGATGTTGAACCAGAAGACAGCGTTGTAGTCGTGCCGAGTGGCATCCCTCTTGTTGGTCAGCGCTGTCACAAATCCGCTGTCTTGCAGGGAGTTGGCAATGAGGGTGAAGATGGTGAGCATGCCGATGAGTCCGTAATCATCTTGGTCGAGTTTACGTGCCAACACGATGCCGAACACAGCGTTCAGCACCTGCATGGTCCCGTTGTTCAGGGCTCCCCAGAAGAAGCCGCGAGCCGTCTTGTCTTTCAGCGATGGAGTTGTTCCCAATTCTTCAGTTCCTCTTAGTTATAGGCATTGACAATCTGTCCGTTATAGTTGATGCGGTAGCGGTAGAGTCCGCGTCGGGTGGGCAGTTGGGCGTCAGACGGCACTTGATAGATGGCTCCGTAGTTGTTCAGGTCGAAAGTCACACCGCACTTGCCGCATTTGGCATAGCCATTATTCGTAAAAGACAACCGCCTGTTTGCACGGTCACAGATGGGGCAGGAAAGGTCATAGCAGAGGGCTTCGCCAAAGTTGCTTGTCCCCACGATGAGTCCTCCTAAACCGAAGCCATAGTTGTTACTCAACTGGTTAAGAGGGTAGTAGCCTTTGAGACCCGAACTGCTGACGAGTTCTATCTGTGTCTTGCCATCCACCACACGTTTCCGAACACTGGCGAACTGCCCGTAATTTCCCATCACATTGAACAGAACATCTGACTGTAACACGTCTAAAGCGCAATACACATGTTCACGGTTGGAGAAGGTGCTGGTGGCATCATCACTGCATCCGCAGAGTATCAGGAGTGATATGAGTGTGATGAAAACTTTTCTCATGATTAAAACCATAATTCTTTTTGACGGATAATCGTGTCTATCTTTTTTAGTTCCTCCTCGCTGAAAGAGAGGTTGTCCACCGTGGCGAGGTTGTTCTCTAACTGAGCCACCGACGATGTGCCGATGATGCACGAAGTCACTCTCTCGTCGCTCAGCACCCAAGCCAGTGCCATCTGTGCGATGCTTTGTCCGCGCTCTTCAGCAATGACCGCCAGTTTCTTCACCGCCTCCACCCGTGCGGGCGTCACCTGGCTCTGCTGCAAGAAACCCGTGCTCCGTGCCGCACGGCTCCCTTCGGGAATGCCATTGTTATACTTGCCCGTCAGCAAACCTTGCGCCAGGGGCGAAAAGCAGATGATGCCGCTCCCGTTGTCGGCTGCAATCTGGAAGTTGCCCATCTTTGCCTTCGGGTCGAACATCGAGCAGCGATACTGGCTCAGCAGGCACGGCACATGCGCCTCCCTCAGAATGTCGTAGCACCGTTGCTGCAACTCGGGCGGATACTTCGAAATGCCCACATACAGAGCCTTCCCCTGCCGCACCAAGTCGATGAGCGCACCCATCGTCTCCTCCACAGGAGTCACCCCATCGTAGCGGTGGCTGTAGAAGATGTCAAAATACTCCAGCCCCGTCCGCCTCAGGCTCTGGTCACACGAGGCAATCAGGTTCTTCCTGCTGCTGCCCGTGCCATATACTCCCTGCCACATGTCGTGCCCAGCCTTCGACGAGATGAACATCTCATCCCTGTGGCTTGCCAACTGATTCTTGAGGATTCTGCCGAAGTTCGTCTCAGCCGACCCGGGCACAGGCCCATAGTTGTTCGCCAAGTCGAAGTGGCAGATGCCCGCATCGAATGCCCTCACCACCATTTGTGTGGCCACAGAAAAGTCATCCACACTGCCAAAATTGTGCCATAAGCCGAGACTCAGCACCGGGAGTTGCACGCCTGAATGTCCGCAATACTTATATATCATAATCTTTTGCGTTTTCTGGGTCGCAAAGGTACGATTAAGTGAGAGAAAAACCAAATTTATTTGAGTTTTTCCGAACGTGTGAGTACCTTCGAGAGCAGTTCAACGGTACGAAGAGTCCCTTTAGCAGCAAAATTTTCCATCGATAAACTCATTGCCCTGTGTGGTTTTACGGCATTGCCTCCGATGGCTTCGTGGCAAAGTCTCTGAAAGGGTGCTTTCACAGCCTCAAAAACGACATCGACGACGTCGGTTGACCGATGTCGTCGATGTCGGCAAACCGACGTCGTCGATGTCGGTTTGGGAGGTGTGGAAGAACCGTTCGGGTGGTCCTTCTTTTATGTCAGTAGGGTTTATTCCATCTGCTCTAACAGACGTGCCAGTTCGTCAAGGTTGCGGGCATCTATTTCCAGGTCCAGCAGATGGCCTTCACGGTTGAAGAGTTTGTAGGTGGGGAAACTGTGAACGTCAAGGTGACGTTCGATGGCTGATTGCTGCTCTTCGGGCAGGTTGTAGTGGGCTACGTTGGGGCCACTCACATTATATTCCTTGATGACGTTCTCCCAAGATTCCTGAGGACTCCTGTTGGCCAAATAGAGAAACTCAATGTCATAGTCTTTCAGTCGGGCATACTCCTCGGTGGAGTGGGAGAGGGCTTCCTTGCAGGGAGCACACCATGTGCCCCAGATGTCGAGCAGGACGAACTTGCCCTTGTAAGGCTCTACAAGTTTCTTCAGCAATGCCTCGCCTTCGCTCAGGTCTGCGAGGTTGTCAGATGACTTCAGCACCAGTTTGTCAAACTCGCGGTTCTCGATGGCAAGATAGTGGTTGTTTTGCTGCTCCACTCTTTCAAGGAAGGCTGGACAGTTCACCAATTTCCTCAGCTTGTCCAAGGCTGCTGGTTGTAATGATGTCCGCCTATGTTCTATCTCGTTGTAAGCCATTCGGGAAAGCCAGAGGTCTTTGATGAAAGAGTTTGCACCGATGGAATCGAGCGCATGCAGGGCATCTCTTGCTTGAAGGATGAACATCTGACTGGCAACATACTTATGAGCCTTCGGGCTGTTGAGTATTGTGTTCACCTTTTCAATCATATCAGCGTTGTCGGTATTGAGTTTTTCAGCAATGCGCTGTTTTTCCTCTGGGGTGGATGCTGCTTCCACTTCCGCCTGCGCCTCTGTAATCCAGTTCTTCCAGCGGTTTGCTATGGCCAGTTCCTCATCGTCGGAGGCAAATTCTGTGATAAGGTCTTGTGAATTCCATTTGAATGTAACGGAAGGCGTGCCAATGGCATCGTCCAGATAGTCGCGCAGGAATGTGCTGAGGTCACTGTGCAGGGTGTAAGGCTTCTCCAGTTTCGTCCAGAACGTGTCGTGGGCATATTGTCGGGCATTGTCGGGTAGGTTGAAGCCTTTGGCTCTGAAACGTGCCTGTCCAAAGTCGCGTGCCTGTTGCACGAGGGTGTTGCCTTTTCTGTATAGATAGTAACGGGTGGAGAGTGTCGGGTGTGCCTTGCAGAGTGAGTCGGTGTTGGCATCCTGTGCTTTGATGAGGCTGTCAACCGATGCGATGTAGGGCGTGAACAATGCTTCGTCGCCTTCGCCTGCTCCTTCCCTGCCTTTATATAGGCTGATGGATTTCCAATCAAGAGGATACTTGAAGATTTCGTTCTGCAAACGTGCATCGTCTCCCATGAAGTAGCGACGACCCTCCTTGAAGTCGTAGAGCATGAAGTAAGTCTTGCCTGCCTCCAGCATGGTGCGGATGAAGCAGCGTCGCCAGTCGCAGCGGAACTCGGTGCTGTTCAGCACAGGAATCTTCACGGTGAAGCGTCCCAACGAGTCCAAGTCGGCATGGGCAGATGTCTGGTCGTCTGTGAGGAAGTCGGTGTACATCAACTCGAAGGTCTTCAACTGCTTGTACTGCTCGGGCATGTCCTTGAGCCAACCCACCACCGTCACGCTGTCCATCTTGTAGCCAGTATCGGCAAAGTCGGTGCGTGTGTCTTGGGTGGGGTAGTCGGGCAGGAAGCGGCTGGTAATCATGGAATAGGTCACCTTCTGCTGGCCTATCTGCATGGTGCGCTTGCCCTTCTTGTCCTTGCCCACCGTGACCTTCAACTCGTCGTTGCCGTTGCGCATCACGATGGTCGCTTCACCCGTCAGGGGATTCACATCGCACTTTTCGTATGTCCAGAACTTGCATTGGTAGATGGCGCAGTCGTCGAAGAAGGCTATCTTCCAGTCGCCGTTATTGTCGCGCCAGTAGGAGGGGAACAGTTGTTTCCAGCGCTCCTCCACAGACTTGATGCCCTTGATTTGGAAAGCGCCCTGTCCGTCGCCCTCGATAAAGTCGAATGATTTAGTTCCCTTAGGCAGCGGTGGGAAATGGAACGCTATGTCGCGCTTGCCGTCCTTGTTCGTCTGAAGGTGCTTGTTGAGTTCAATACCGTCGGCAGAAACGACGGTGTAGCGTTGCTCACCCACTTCTAGGTAGGTGTCGCCCGCAAACTGGAACCAGTAGTCTGGATAGTCCGACCGCTGCTGTGCGGTGATATACACCACGGTCTCGTTGTCCTTCAGTTCTACCTTCGTCACGTCAAGGCACAGGTTAAAGACCCCGTCGCCATAACTGTTTCCAAACTCCGTGGTGGGCTGTTCCCACACAATCGCTTTCTCTTTTGCCTGCCCCACTACTGCGGCGAGGGCGAGCAGGATGGTGATGATGGTTTTCTTATTCATATTTCCTTGTTTTGTTAGTTGTTCTATATTTATATATACGTAGGTTTTGCTGAAAATGTGACAGCCGATAGCGTTAAATATCGTTAAACCCAAATGGGTCATTAAGAAACAAATTACCATAATTAAAATAATTTTATCCACAAATTATCATAATTATAGAAATTAGTGGGTGAAATTATGATAATTATTCAAATTTGTTTTACGACAGAGCCACGAAGTGGCCTAATGACCGATTCGGGTTAATGTGTGATAAGAAATGGCGCGGTACTGATATTGCATCCGTATTCTCGGCATCGCCAAACGCCTTTCTCCCAAATACAAGTATCAGCCCGCGCCTAAAACGCGAGCATCAACTTCTATCATCTTGGGAGTCTTATTTTGGCGAAATTCAGAATACAAGAATCAAAAAGTCAACGCTTCTTTATGTTGCTATGTCTATGGGTCTATCTGTCTATCTTTATGGGTTGTTTAACAGTTTCTTCACAGCCTCCTCCATCTTCTGGAACTGGAAGCCGCTGACCACGTCGTCCATGAGGGCTTGTATCTTGTCGTTGCAGAGGTTGCCGATGGAGCCTTCGTGGGTGTGGTGGATGTCTTTGTTGGGGGTGAAGTGGCCAGCCTCGATGTCGAGTCCTACTTTTTTGTAGGCATCGCGGAAGGGCATGCCCTCGCGGGCGAGGCGGTTGACTTCCTCTACGGAGAACATGGGGTCGTAGATGGGGTTGTCGAGGATGTGCTCGTTCACCTCCATCTTATTGATGATGTAGGCTGCCATCTGCAGGCAGTCCTTCAGTTCGTCGAAGGCGGGGAGGAAGACTTCCTTGATGATTTGCAGGTCGCGGAAGTAACCGACGGGGAGGTTGTTCATAATCATCGTCACGGTGACGGGCAGCGACTGGAGTTTGTTGCACTTGGCACGGGTCAACTCAAACACGTCGGGGTTCTTCTTGTGGGGCATGATGCTGGAGCCTGTGGTGCAGTCGGCTGGGAGTTTCACAAAACCGAAGTTCTGTGAGTTGAACATACAGGCGTCGAAGGCTAACTTGGCGAGGGTGCCGGCGATGCTTGCCATCGAGAACGCCACGTTGCGTTCGGTCTTGCCGCGTCCCATCTGCGCATAGACCACGTTATAGTCCATGGAGTCGAAGCCGAGGAGGTCGGTGGTCATCTGGCGGTTGAGGGGGAAGGAACTGCCGTAGCCTGCTGCGGAGCCGAGTGGGTTGCGGTTGGTGATTTTCCATGCTGCTTGCAGGTACTGCATATCATCGACGAGTCCTTCGGCGTAGGCACCAAACCAGAGGCCGAAACTGCTGGGCATGGCGACTTGCAGATGGGTGTAGCCGGGCATGAGGACGTTCTTGTACCGCTCTGACTGCATGATGAGTTCGTCGAAGAGGCTCTTCACCAGCCCTGCTATCTCCTTGATTTGGTCACGGATGAAGAGTTTCAAATCCACCAGCACCTGGTCGTTGCGGCTTCTGCCCGAGTGTATCTTCTTGCCGATGTCGCCGAGTTTGCGGGTGAGCAGCATCTCCACCTGTGAGTGGACATCTTCCACGCCTTCTTCTATTACAAACTCGCCTTTCTCTGCTTGCTGATAGATGGTTTTCAACTCTTTGAGCAGCACCTTCAACTCGTCTGCTGTCAGCAGGTCGATTGACTGCAACATGGTGATGTGCGCCATGGAGCCAAGCACATCGTATTTGGCCAGATAGAGGTCCATCTCGCGGTCTCTGCCCACGGTGAACTTCTCTATCTCTTTCGTCATGGAGACGTTTTTAGTCCACAATTTATCCACCTTCTTATTTACAATTTTACAATTTACAATTTACGATTTATTTACAATTTGACAATTTACAGTAACAATTCAGCGAATCGCCCTCGGCGATGATTTTAAGAAACAAATTACCATAATTAGAATAATTTTATCCACAAATTTTAATAATTTAAGTTTGACTTCGTCGAGCTAAAGTTTCGGAAGTTCCAAACGCTTCATTTTCAACAACGAA
>SAMEA3663263__coassemble_144_pt1 | contig 22329 bp, 25 predicted proteins | sample SAMEA3663263__metabat2_high_PE_003 | metagenome-assembled genome bin SAMEA3663263 (sample SAMEA3663263) | pig gut metagenome | biome: pig gut; feature: pig-associated habitat; material: faeces | place: China | collected 2013
ACCTGCCATTCGGGATGTTGGTGTCCTGTTTGCAAAAGGTAACTTAGATTTTTCACTTTTCACTCTTCACTTTTCACTCTTCACCTCAAAGCCCACCTTCTTCGGTTCGGGCAACTTCACCGTCACAGGCTCATTCACTTTGTCCTCCTTCCAATCGTTCGTCACCGTTACCTGCATGGTCAAGTTTTGTGCCGATGCCGCTCCACAAGTAAGCAGCATCAAAAACACTGTCACTTTTGTTTTCATTCTGTTCGTTGTTGTTTTTGATGCTGCAAAGGTAAGAATAAAAGAAGTAAAAGAGAAATGCGAAAAGCGAAAAGTTCTATTTCGTCATCCTCAGCACATCGTCCAACGTGAACTTGCCAGAGAAGACAATCACATTCACTTCGTCATCTTCCTCCACCAGCATGACCACTATTCCATGTCGCTTATCCACACTATAATAGATGTCCACCTTCTCGTCATCTTCATTCACCTGCAGCAGCAAACCGTATTTACCCCGTTTGACGATGTCGCGGGTATCCGCTTTCAACTTCAAGGCTGCAAGTTTTTCCTCTGCCGAGATAATCTGAATGGCATCGAGTTTGTCCATCAGACTTTTCGTGTTCACTCCAGGCAAGGATGGCGAGGCTTTTGCACCAGCCAGTTTAAGCATGAACTTGGAGATGTACACGTAGGTCACGTTCTTCGTGTCGGAGTACTTTTCAAACTCCTTCACTTGGGCATTGGCAGTGAGGCAGACAAATGCCATGACTGCACAAAGAATGATTTTGGTTATGATGGGTTTCATATTATTCTAATGCTTTTAGTTGTTTGTTCAAAGTCATTTCCGTATGGTCGCTGATCGCTTTCGCCTTCTTCATTTGACCCATTCCCTTGTTCAAGTTATGCGCCAAGAGATTCAGCGCCTTCTCAGCTTCCTGTTGGGCAACAACAGGGTCTTGGTAGGTGTCCTGCTCGGCAAGGTTGACTTTTTCCTCTTTATTGTTGAGGAAGTAATACCCCACTCCAAAGACAAGGACGATAGAGGCTGCAATGGCAAGCCAATGGAAGACCCTCTCTGTCCTGCGGACATCTCCCCCGTAATGGGGAGAGCCATTCGGCTTGCTTCTCAATGACAAAGACTCAGGATGGTCTCCCTCCCCATTACGGGGGAGGGTTGGGGAGAGGGTATCCTTCTCCCACTCATCTATCTTCGCCGAAAGCCTTTCCTCCAGCCCTTCGGGGATGGGGATTTGTTCGAGTTCTTTCCAATTCAGTCCTTCCATGTCTTTGTGAGTTTTTGGAATTGTTCTTTCAGTTTCTGTTTCGTTCGCATCATGATGATTCGGATGTTTCCTTGCGAGAGTCCTGTGTCACGCTGGATTTCTTCGTAGGACTTTTCTTCCACCAGATGCATTCGGAGGATGCTGCTGTCCCGTTCGGGCAATCCGTCCATCAGGGTTTCCATCTGCTGAGCCTCATCTTTTGCCTCTAAGGTTTCAGAGAGGCTGCGTTCATCAGGCGGGTCAGCGTGGTCGTCGATGTCCTCCGAGGTGTCAATGCGCTTCAGTCGCCGTTGGTCTTTGTAGAGGTTTTGCATCAGCGTCACGAGATAAGCTTCCGTGATTGCCTCATGCCGCAGGTCATCACGCTTCTGCCAGAGCTTCAAGTACGTGTCCTGAAGCAGGTCTTCGGCATCCTGCGCATTGCCCGTCAGATGGTATCCCACCCGATAGAGCCGCCTGTGGAAAGGCATAAACCGTTGCTTAAACTCGCTTGCGTCCATTCAGTTCAGTCACTTTTCGTCTTCATACTCTGTGAAAGTGATGTCAGCCACCACCTTCTTTGTCTTGTCATATTTCGATGCCTTTTCTTGATCGAAATAATAATGGACGCCATATTCGCCATTCAGCACGCCATCCTCATCGCTCAAGTATTTGATGACTTCATCTTCATTGTGGAATTCAGGACGATACTTTCCATTCAAGAGGATGACACAATTCTTGATTTCTGTTTTCATTTCTTCTGCAGACATTTTAGAGAAATCACTTCGATCCCACCACTCAATGACCACCTTCTTGTCCGTGTTGGGATATTTCTCCTTCACAGCACTTCCTACAATCCATGATTCGTTATTAAAATGGAAATCTTTGGCATCCATGTATGCTTTTGCTTCGTCCGTCGAATGTAATTCAGGGTGTTCTTCACCATTGATGACAAACAGCACATTGCCTGCCTCCACCTCCTTCAGCACATCCTTCATGTCCACCACATCATCCGTTTCTCGCTCTACAATGCTCCAATCATCTCCCAACTGAATGACCTTTGACAGGCTTTCCTTCTTAATCTTGCAATCGAAATGGCCCAGCACCACCTTATTCCAAATATCCCACCGAATCAACACATCGTCCACCATATTCTTCTTCACCCGTCCATAGACAGCCACTTTGCTTTGAGGATTCAACACTTGGCTAAACATCTGCTGCAAGATATTTGCTTCCTCATCTGGAGCATTGTTCTCATTCACAGCCATGAGCAGTTCATATCCTTGCAGCAACTGGATGTCCCTGTTCAGTGCCTCCAGCTGAACAGAATCCAACTGCAACGTCACCTGTTCACTCCGTTTGAGATTCTTCCGGATGAATGCACTTTCCTCCTTGCCAACCCCCTGAGCCATCAACTCCTCGTCTGTCAGCATTTCTGCAAGCAGAGAATCTCTTGTCTTCTCCTCATATTCGGAACCAGGCACCGCCTTATACTTCTCAATCAATTGAGAAACAGTTTGTCCGAGGGCGACACTCACCATGAGTGCCATTGCCATTGATAAAATAACCTTCTTCATATTATTCTTGTTGTATATTCAAATGCCATTTTCTTCTTTGAATTCGGATACTTCTTCTTGACATCCTTTCCCTCCAGCACATTCATGTCTTTGGGACTTCCGCTCCAATCCATATTGTGGTCGAACATATACCGTACAGCCTCCTCCTGCGTATGGAGGTCTGGATATATCTTTCCATCAATCACAATCAGGCAATCCCTGTACTTGCGGGGTTCCTTCTCGTCCTCGTCATCATCCTCCCAATTATGCGTCTTCACAGAGAGCGACATCTTTTGGGCTTCCTCCTCGTCATTCATCGCCTTAGTTACCAGTTCTGACAAGTCAAACTTACCCATGAGAACAATCAACTGGATTCCTTCCTCGTCTTCTCCCAAGATGACAATTTGTGTCTTCTCGTCCACTTGACACATGTACATGTTCACGAAAGCACCATCATCCCCATCGTCCTTCACATTCATCAATGTCTGATACTTGTTGTCCTTCAAAAGTTTCCGAACCTCCTTTTTCAATTGGGCAGATGCCTTCTTTTTCTCACAACTGAATATCTGCAAATCCTCCACCTTGCCAGGCATCATTTCACCAAAATTCATGTCAACATCTCCTGCTCCTACATCCATTTGGAAGCTTCCTACGTCCACACTCATTCCTTTGTCAAACAGTTCCTTGTCAAAATGGAGTCTCTTCACTCCCTTGATTTCAGCCAACTTTGCAAAGTCGTCTTTTTGTCCGAACATGCAACAAGCACAGAGTATCAATGCGACAGATAAGATTATTCTTTTCATATTCATATTTATTATAGTTGTTAATACTTCGTTTCAAGAGCCCTTCTATCTGTACAAACGAGACTTTTGAGAAGTTTGTTACAACAATGTGCCACATTTTTTACAGAAATAAGGGAAAAAGAGGAAACGGCGCATCCTTCAGTTCCTTTTTTACAGAGCCACAAAAAAGGCGCTTCCACAACCTCTTTGTCGACATCGTCGACGTCGGTTAACCGATGTCGACGATGTCGGCAAACCGATGTCGACGACGTCGATTTTGAGGTGTTGGAAGAGACCAATTCGAGGTTATGAATATAAGAGCCTCGCCCTTCTTCCTTTCCCGAAGTTGCAAAGATAGGCAAATCACCCAACAGCACAAAGGTTTCCCTACAAATATTAGTCGTTTCCCTACCATTATTCCAAAATAATGTTGTACCTTTGCCTTCACAACAAATAACAATCACTTCAAATTCACTTATGAAGCAGAAAAAACAACTCTTGAGCATCCTTGCTGTGACGTGTGTGTGCATGGTGTGCACTTCATGCAGTAAGGATGAGAAACTGTCCAACCGTCTTTCAGGCACTTGGCGCGGTAATTGGGGTATGTCGTACATTGACCGTGATGGCACCCAATACAATTCGGACAACACGGTCATCGAGTTTCACTCTGACAAGATTTTTGAAACACAGGGTTATGGTTATCAAGAGGACTATTATCAGGATGGACCTTTCGAGAAAATCGGCTTATACTTCAATTGGAGCATTGATCATCAAACCATCACCATCAACTATCCAGGCTACCCAGAATACAACTGCCGCATCCGCGATTATGTGATGAAGAAGAAGTACTTCACGGGCTACATCGGTAACACTTACTTCGACCTCTACAATGTGGAGAAAGACTACAAGTGGTATGACTATGCGGGATTCTACACCGCAACCACCGTCGCTGGCACTACAGCAGTATTGCTTTGGGCATGGGAAAGCACAACCCCCATATACTACGATGACTATTACGGCTATTCCTACGCCAAGACGCGTGGCACCGAGGCTTCCAAGGCAAAAACCATCACGATGCCCAACGGCACGGAAGTGCAACCTGCTGGCGAGAACTGCCCCATCCGCATTTTTAACAGATTTGCAGAACAGTAATCTCATTCAATGATTTACACACCATTAAAAACATCATCATTATGAAAAAAGCATTTTCTCTTTTCAACATCATTGCAGTGATAGGTCTCTGCACGATGTTCACTTCGTGTAACGAAGATGCCGACACGGAAATCTCCATGACAGTTTCTGGAGAGTGGCAAGGCGATTTCGGTATGTACTATGGCTACACCTACCCTGACGGATTCTATGACGAGTTCGACTCTTACGACACCGATCTCATCTTCTATCCTGACTACGACTATGCCAGCCACGGCTATGGCTATCAGGTGGACTGGTACAGCAACGTGCCCAATGCCAATGGTAATGTCAGTCCTTATAAGCGCCTCAGTTACCGTTTCAATTGGAGTGTCATCAATGGTCGCATCAACTTGACTTACCCTGGCTATCCAGAGTACAACACAACCATTCGAGACTATCGCTTGAACAATAATCACTTCACGGGCTATTTCGGTGATACAAATTCCCATTTCGATCTCATCAAGATAGCCGACTACTACAGTTGGTACGATTACGACTACCTGTACAGAAGTCACGGCTATACTTACATCGAGTGGACTTGGGATGGTGGTTACTACTACGACGGCATTTACTACGACTACGACTACGACTACGGCTACGGCTATGCCAAGACCCGTAAGGCTGAAAGTGCCGAAACGGAGCCTGCTGAGAAGCCTGCACAGGGTGGACGCATCACTAAGATTGGCAACCGCTTTGCTGAAAAATAAAAGGTGAAGAGTGAAGAGTGAAAAGTGAAAAGTGAAAAGTGAAAAGTGAAAAGTGAAAAATCTAAATTACTTTTACTAATGAGTTGCCAACAGTCCGAATGGCAAGTAACTTAGATTTTTCACTTTTCACTATTCACTTTTCACTTAAAACGTCTTCACTCTTCACTTTTCAATGTCCCAGCCGCTTCATGTGGCACATCATCAACTCTCCCTCTTCATCTCGAAGGTGCATTCCTCCACCCTCGCAATAGCGGAACATCTTGCAGGTGGCACAGTCACCTTTTTTCATCCAATCGCGGTTTCGGTAGTTCTGGAAACCATTCTCCCACACTTCCCAGAAGTTGTCTTTGTAAATATTGCCTTGATAATATTTACCCCTGATGCTGGTGCAAGCCGAGATGCTGCCATCTATCAGAATGGAAGCGACACTCAGCCCTGCCTCACATCGATAAAGATGGTCACGCACCTTCCCTTCATATTCGCCTACAAAACCTTCGCAAGCATAACTGGCATGCACCTTTCCCTCCTTGCGGCATGCCACGATGAACTCCATCAAATCACGAAACTTCTCGTCAGAGATTTGCAAGTCTGGATGCTGCTTCGCCCTGCCTGCCGGAAAGATGGTGAAGAGTCGCCACTGACGCACTCCTGCCTCATAGAGCATCTCTTTCAGTTCAGGCAGATACTGCACGTTGCGATTGTTCACGCAAGTCACCACATCCCATATCACCTGCCTCTGAGCAGCCAACAGACGAATCGCCCGCATGGCATTCTTGAAACTGCTCTCATGTCCACGCATCCAGTTGTGGTCTTCCTCCTTGCCGTCAAGACTCACCGCCACACTCCGCAATCCCGCTGCACACAAACGCTTGAAACGCTCTTCGGTGAACATCATGCCGTTGGTCACCATACCCCAAGGATATTCACGTTTGTAAAGTTCCACACCTATATCCTCGATGTCTTTCCTTGCCAACGGCTCACCACCTGAAAAAATAATCATCGTCTCATGTGTATCTACATGAGGCGTCACCTGTTCGTCAATCACCTTGAGGAAGTCCTCAGCAGGCATATCGGGAGCCAACGCCTCCGTCTTGCAGTCACTGCCGCAATGCTTGCAATGCAAATTACAACGCAACGTACATTCCCAAAAGAGTTGTCGAAGAGGGTGCAACTGCTTGTGGTTCTTGCGCACTTGACAATCAAGTTCCAAGCCTACCTTCTGTTTCAGAGAGAGAATCGCCATAAAATCAGTCCTGCTTAATTTCTATTTCAACACCTCCCTTGTCAATTTCATTTCTCCGAAAAGGCGCAGGTCTCACACCATACATTACCCTCAATTCCTTTTGAGGATAGCGTTTTGCCGAATCCGTTGACGTAGAATCGGTTGCCATAGAATCAGGATTCCAATTAGGATTAGGCACACCATACATACTGGGTTGAAAAAAGCAGGATGACAATCCCAACATGGCAACCATAGACGAAAGCACCTTGCTCGTCCATACTAACCATTTAATCTTTATTTTCTTCATTGGAGTTAGGAGTTAGGAGTTAGGAGTTGATACTACGGTTGTTAATCCCTGCAATCAATTATTTTTGCTTTTATCCCGAATCGGTCATTAGGCCACTTCGTGGCTCTGTCGTAAAACAAATTTGAATAATTATCATAATTTCACCCACTAATTTCTATAATTATGATAATTTGTGGATAAAATTATTTTAATTATGGTAATTTGTTTCTTAATGACCCATTTGGGTTTATGCTGCAAAGGTACGGAAAAGTTAGGAGTTAGGAGTTGGGAGTTAGGAGTTAGGAGTTGGCTATCCAGTTCGTTTTTCTTCAAGAGCAAGCCGCATGGCAACTCCTAACTCCTAACTTCTAACTCCTAACTAATCATTCCATTCCCAGCAATTCCTTCACACCAGGTGTAAGATACTTCTTTATCTTTTCGTAAGGAATGACGGCACTGGGCATTCCCATAGCATAGGCTCCCAGTTCGTAGGCAGCATAGTCGAAACGTACACCGTCTTTATCCAAAGCAGGGGCAGCGCCTGGAAAATCGGACGCACCGCTCGCCATATCCCAAACATCAGCATATTCATCCTCCAGTTGGTCAAATATCATCTTCAGCACCGCCTGTTTTCCGCTTTCCGTGATGATGTCATCCAAAGTCAAAATACGCAAGTTCTTCAAATCAAACGTCTTGGCAGCCCCCCATGGCATGCCATGAGCGGCACCTGCCGAATAATCGTAACCAGAATCCCACAAGGTGAGCACATTCTTTGTTTGCCACATCACACTGATAGACTGAGAAAATTCATTTTGCGACGCAAAAGCCCTCTCTTCCATTTCGTCCACATCAACATCATCATCGTCATCAGGCTGATGCTCTCCCCTACTTCTCTTCAGTGCAGAGCGTACATCCGTCACGCCTTTCTTCTTCAGTGCCTCATACGCTTTCGCCACCTCGGCAGCCGTATGGACACTATATGAATCTGCCCCTGCCGCCTCGAGCGTCAACCACTGATTGACAAATGCCACAGCTTCGGCAGGACCGCCCACTGCCCAAAGCGTATTCACCTCCCAAGTGTCAGTCACTGTCTCAACCGTGTAAGGATAAGGCTCCTCGTCACCACTGTAATCGACGATTTTCACCTTATAAGGCAGAGAGTCTTGATACACCACACCCTTGAACACCAATGTGTCAGACGCTGCAAACGCTGTGTCGGCAGCCAACGAATCTTCTGCACCACTCTCACCTTGAGCAGCGCCCTTCTGACCCGTGCAAGCCATCATCAACAGCATTGCACAAGCAGCCATGCCAAAAGATTTTTTCATATTCATATAGGTTTTGTTCTGTTTACTTCATCTCACCGAAATACTTCGTGTCAGCCAGTTTCATCAGATACTGTCCATACTGGTTCTTCAGCATCGGCTGAGCCAATTCACGCAGTTTCTCCGTCGAAATCCAACCATTGTGATAAGCAATGCCTTCCAAGCAAGCAATCTTCAAGCCCGTTCGCTTCTCCAGCACCTCGATGAAAGTAGAAGCCTCGGAGAGTGAGTCGTGGGTTCCTGTATCGAGCCATGCAAACCCGCGCCCCAAGAGTTGCACTTTCAGGTTCTTCTCGTTGAGGAACTCCTGATTCACCGTGGTGATTTCCAACTCTCCACGTGCCGACGGCTTGATATTCTTCGCCACTTCCACCACTTTGTTGGGATAGAAGTAAAGACCCACCACCGCATAGTTGCTCTTAGGCTCTTTAGGTTTCTCCTCGATGGAGAGGCAGTTGCCCTCCTTGTCGAACTCTGCCACACCATATCGTTCAGGGTCTTGCACCCAATAGCCAAACACACTTGCCTTACCCTGCTTGGCATTCTCCACACACTCCTTCAGCATGCCCGAGAAGCCACGACCGTGGAAGATGTTGTCGCCCAACACGAGGCACACATCCTCGTTGCCCACAAACTTCTCGCCAATGATGAATGCCTGTGCCAAGCCATCGGGTGAAGGTTGTTCGGCATACTCAAAATGCACACCATAATCGCTGCCATCGCCCAGCAGTCGCTTGAAGCCCGGCAAATCGTAAGGTGTGGAGATGATGAGAATCTCCCTGATGCCCGCCAGCATCAGCACCGAGATGGGATAATACACCATAGGCTTATCGAAGATGGGGATGAGTTGTTTGCTCACACCCTTAGTGATGGGGTAAAGCCTTGTACCCGAACCACCTGCAAGAACTATTCCTTTCATTTTATCTGCTTTTTTAGAGAGATATCTGCTTATCCCGAATCGGTCATTAGGCCACTTCGTGGCTCTGTCGTAAAACAAATTTGAATAATTATCATCATTTCACCCACTAATTTCTATAATTATGATAATTTGTGGATAAAATTATTTTAATTATGGTAATTTGTTTCTTAATGACCCATTTGGGTTTATTGATGCGCAAAGTACGCATTTTTTTTTCAAAGAAACAAAAAAAAGCACCATTAAGACAAAAAAAAGACGGTCGGTCTGCCGACCAACCGTCTAAATGAATCATTCAACGTCTTAACGCAAGGTGAGGCCAAATGTCATATACACCTTTTCAGTGTGTGGATTTGCTGTCAATGAAGCAAAAAGAGGCAACGAGAATGTCGGTGTGATTTTAATCTCCTTTTCAGCACGGAGAGCCACGTTGATGACTGCAAAATGACGGATAGGCTCCTCATAATAGTCTGTGGCATAAGGTACAGCACCCACCGTAGCATTCCAATCGAGTCCTCCGAACCTGAACGGTGCTGAAGCCTCAAGATAAGACGAGTAAGCACGTTTGCCCGAGCGATTGACGCCGTCATTGCCAGCAAAGATAGTGCTCCAACTCACTGCTGCCACATTAAAGTCGTAGCCAACAGAGGCTTCAAATTCATGAACCGTCTCATGTGCTTTGTAATTGAAGAACTTTTCAGAACGCGGCGCCACATCATCACCTTGATAATAGTAATCAACCACAGAAACTTTGAATCCTCCCGTCTGGTATCCCAGAGTCAAATCCAGTTCCTTCGTATCATCAGGGTCAGTGATGCCATAGTTGCCCCAAGCCTCCAGTTTGAAGCCTTTCCACGCAACACCCAATGTGGGTTGCACAGCGGCTGCACCGAGGTCTTGACCTCTCCAAATGTAGTTCGACACGAGGTCGGCACTGACGTAGGCTTCCACCTTATCTTGTGCCGAAACCATTGCAGGAACACACATTGCCACATACATGCCCACTACTTTCAGAAAATTCTTCATATAAGTTTGACTTCGTCGAGCTAAAGGTTCGGAAGTTCCAAACGCTTCATTTTCAACAACGAATAAAACGAATCATTCTAATTTACCATGCGGCGAGAAGATGTATTTCCCTAATGCCGCAAGCGGCTACGAATGAAATCGAATGGCTACACTCAGCATTCGTTTTTATTCGTTGCACCTTAGGTGCATTGTATAAATTCGTCATATTCGAAATATTCGTTGTTGAAGAAAGCATCCGAAACTTCAGTTCTTCATATACAACATACGTTTAGACGTTTGTATCGAATGTCAGATTTTTTCAGAACAATTTGTTGGGATATACACCGTCTGCCACCAACTGAGCGATGCGGTCCACTGTTGCCTGACGGTCAGCAGCGTATGTCACACCAAACCATACAGACGTTGTGTCAAGCACCTCAACAGTTGCCGTACCACTCTTGATGAGTTTGTTTACCATCAGCGGAATGAAGAACTCTGCCTTCAGATTCTCCATGTTCTTAGGATCACTGAGGAATGCCTTGAATTCCGCCTCACTGTACTCGAAGTAGTCGGGAGTGAAGCCCCACATGTTCATGCTGACAGGCACATTCTCGTCCAATGGAATCCACTCTCCCTGCTCGTCCTTGTAGCAGATGGCATTGTCCTTATCTGCCTGACGCAAGATTTCTGTGCGTTCCACCACATCCACCAAATGACGGTTGTTATCGTACATGCACACACCACGAGCCACAGAACCATTCTCAGAAAGGGTGTTGCAGCAGCGGAAGCCCACCATTGCATACTTGTTCTTCGAACCTTCTGGCAGGTTAGAGAGATACTTACCGATAGACATGAAGGCATCGCGACCATAGAAGTCATCGCAGTTAATCACAGCGAAAGGTTCCTTAATCACATCCTTACCCATCAAGACAGCATGGTTGGTGCCCCAAGGCTTCACACGTCCTTCTGGACACTTAAAGCCCTCTGGAAGGCTATCGATGCCCTGGAAACACAATTCGCAGGGGATAATGCCCTCATACTTTGACAGAATCTGAGTACGGAACTGCTCTTCAAAATCTTTGCGAATCACCCATACAATCTTGCCAAATCCAGCCTGGATGGCATCGTAGATAGAGTAATCCATGATGGTTTCGCCGTTAGGGCCAAGACCATCCAACTGCTTCAAGCCGCCATAACGGCTTCCCATTCCCGCAGCAAGGAGAAATAATGTTGGTTTCATAAGGGGAAAGACAGACTCCCTCTGTCCTGCGGACATCTCCCCCTCTATGGGGAGAGCCATCCGGATTGTTTGTCCTTCAGGAGTCTTTTAGTTAGTTAATAATTAAACTTTTATTTAGTTTCCTTTTCTATTTCCTATTTTCCGACACCCCGCATGGTCTCCCTCCCCATTACGGGGGGAGGGCCGGGGAGAGGGTCTTTTTTTCACTCAATCACCACACGTGTCCATCCGTGTACGTCTGGCTCTGTGCCATATTGGATGCCACGCAGTTTGTTGTACAGTTTCTCTGAGATAGGACCTGGCTTGCCATTCTTGGAGATTTGGAAAGACTTCTTCTCCTCCAAGTCGTCAATCTTGCCGATAGGCGAAATCACAGCAGCCGTGCCACATGCGCCAGCCTCTTCAAACGTAGCCAGTTCTTCTTCTGGAATCTGACGACGCTCCACCTTCAAACCAAGGTCCTCAGCCAACTGCATGAGGCTCTTGTTGGTGATGGACGGAAGGATAGAAGTGGATTTTGGAGTCACATAGGTGTTGTTCTTGATTCCGAAGAAATTGGCAGCACCACACTCGTCCATGTACTTCTTCTCCTTTGCATCGAGGTAGAACTCACAAGCATAGCCGAGGTCATGCGCCATCTTGTTGGCACGAAGAGAAGCAGCATAGTTGCCACCCACCTTATAGATACCAGTGCCGAGAGGAGCCGAACGGTCATACTCACGGATAATCACATAGTCGTTGCAAGAGAAGCCACCCTTGAAGTAAGGACCTACAGGAGTGACGAAAATCATGAACAGATATTCAGTAGCAGGATGCACACCCACCTGTGCGCTCGTTCCGATGAGCAGCGGACGGATGTAAAGTGTTGCACCAGTCTCATATGGAGGGATGAAACGCTCATTCAAGCGCACCACCTTATCGACCATCTCGTTGAATTTCTCGGTAGGCAGTTCTGGCATCAGAATGCCACGGCAAGTGCTTTGCAGACGTGCTGCATTCTCATCGCTGCGGAACACTCTCACCTTGCCGTCAGGACAGCGGTAAGCCTTCAGTCCTTCAAAAGCCTCCTGTCCGTAATGCAGACAAGTAGCAGCCATGTGAAGTGGAATTGTCTCTTCGGAGCAAACTTCGATTTCGCCCCATTTGCCGTCACGGAAGTAACAGCGTACATTGTAATCGGTCTTGTGATAGCCAAAGCCAAGGCTCGACCAGTCCATCTGTTCCATATCTTTTTTTCATTTAATGATTTTACAAATTCAGTTGCAAAGGTACGATATTCTACGCACAGAAACAAAAGAAACGTGCATTTTTTTCTGATTATGTTCCTAATCGGTCATTCCCTCTTCATGTCTGCAATGACCAACTTTATTTCAGCATAAGTATAGTCGTTCGGCAGGAGGTTCTTCACCTCGCTGAGCGAATAGGCCTTGTTAAACGTCTTGACGATGCCACGGATGATTTTCTGATGCTGACTGCTCACCACCTCACCAATCTCCAGTTCGCCCTGTTCCACAAAATGAGCCAGATGATTCTCCACCGTACCCACCGTGAGTGACCTTTCAGCGGCAATTTCCTTGAGGGTCTTGCCATCGCGGAACATCTTGAAGGTGAGGGCTTTCGTGTCCACCTTCTCCTTCTTCGGCTTTTCTTCCTTCACCTTCTTCTTACGTTTCTTCTCCACCTCCTCTCCTATCACCACCTCGTCCAATGCAGCCTTCGCCTTGGCACTGAGGAAGTCGCGGATGGAGAAGCCTTTTTCTTCCAGTCTTGCGAAGATGCCCACCTTGAGTTTGTAAGACAGCGTGAAAGCATCCAGCGCATTGTTATAGAGCGTAGCATTCTGCTTGTTGTTGATGACCACCTTCGTATGCGCCATCACAGGGTCCAGCAGTTCGTGCAGTTTCGTGGCAAAATACCCCATTGCCGCCTTCAGCCGTTCTTGCAGTTTCTCATCCTCCGCAAAAGAGGCACCACTTTGCTGCATGAGCATCGTATATTGGCGTCTGAACTTCTGCGACACCTCCACCACCTCACCATCCATCTTCATCAGCGCCTCCTGCATGACAGCCAAGAGTTCCGGTTGCGAAGCATACAGATGCTGGTTCACCACCCGCAAGAGATGCTCCAAGTCTTTCTTCAGCAGGGTGAAGTCGAAGAGTTCATTGAGCAGGGAGAAATAATACTCATACATCATCTGCGGCAGTTTCTCTTCCGTCTGCTGAGCCTCCAGAAGTTCGCGGTCGATATAAGCGTTGACCGACGCATCGGTGATGACCGAACCCGACAAAAGGGGACGTGCCAGCACCATGCCTTCCAGTGTGCGGCAGCGGCTCAGTGCCACATATACCTGACCATGCGTGAACGAATCGGTGATGTCAAGCACAGCATGGTCAAACGTCAATCCCTGGCTCTTGTGCACCGTGATTGCCCATGCCAATCGCAACGGGTATTGTCTGAACGTGCCGTCCACCTCCTCACGGATTTCCTTTGTCTCCGCATCAATCACATACTTGGTGTTCTCCCAAGTCAGTTGCGGCACATAGATGGTGCTGTCATCCTCCTTGCAATGCACGACGATGAGCCGATCGTCCCGATCGTCATCCCATGTCACACCCTCCACCGTGCCAATCTTTCCGTTGTAATACTCCTTTCCGGGGTTCGGGTCATTCTTGATGAACATGACCTGCGCACCCTCTTTCAGCACCAGATGTTCGTCGGCAGGGTAACTGCTTTCAGGGAAATTCCTGCGTATCTCTGCCATGAAACTCATCTCCGTCGTCTTCAAGGCTGCCAACTGCTGCTCATTGTAAGTCTGCGCCATGCGGTTGTGTGTGGTCAGACGAATCCAGTCCTCATTCTTCGGAGGCACAAAGTCCTTCACATACCTGGCATTCAAGGCATCCATCGTTGCCGTGTCCACCTGATTGCTGCGTATCTTCGCCAAGATGTCGATAAACGCCGCATCCTGCTGTCGGTAAATATGTTTCAGTTCGATGGTCACATACGGAATCTGCTGCAACGCCTTGCTGCCAAAGAAATACGGAGTGCTGTAATAAGGCGACAGCAATGCCCATTCCCGTTCTTGAGCCACAGGAGCCAACTGCTGCAAGTCACCAATCAGCAGCAACTGCACCCCTCCGAAGGGTTTCCCCCTGTCACGATATTTGCGGAGTTCCTGATCCACCGCATCCAGCACGTCACACCGCACCATCGAAATCTCGTCAATCACCAGCAAGTCCAATGTCTTGATGAGGTTCTTCTTCTCCTTGCTCATTCGGTAGTACGACTTCTTCTCCCCCTGCACCATGCCAGGCACCTGAGGTCCCAACGAGAGTTGGAAGAACGAATGAATCGTCTGTCCCTGCGCATTGATGGCAGCCACACCCGTAGGAGCCAGCACCACCATCCGCTTCGGGGTTCTCTCCCGAAGTGTGCGCAGAAACGTCGTCTTGCCCGTTCCAGCCTTACCCGTCAGAAACACCGACACATTCGTGCTCGTCACAAACCGCCACGCCACATTCATCTCGTGGTTATGCACCCCGTCACTTTCTGCCAACTGCAACGAAAACACATCATTCTGTCCCGCCAAATCAAGATAATCCATCATGCTTTCTGCTATTTTTTCACAAAGTAACTGCTTTTTCCCCACATGGACAAACATTTGCTTAAATTATCCTAAAAAGTCCTTTCACATTTTAATCTTTCCCCCACTCCTCCACCTCTAAAAGGTAAATCACTCTTTTTAATCAGTATTACCATCATTTACATCTAATATGAATAACAAAATCATCCTTGCGTGCGCACTTTCCCTGTTGACAGGCAACATGTGCCATGCAGAAGACATCACCATCCGCTTCGACGGTTCGAAGGCAAAGGTGAAACAACAAGTGAAAGACAGTGTCACCGTAGAGGTGAACGGAGCGCACGTAAGCATCGCAAGCGCATTTCAGGCACACAAACTGACCGTTGCCGTGAGCGGCAAGAGCAATGACGGACAACTCATCCTCAAAACCGACGGCAAGGCAAAAGTGAAACTGAACAAACTCGACCTGACCAGTCAAGAAGGTGCACCTCTCTGGCTGAAGAACAAGAAGAAGGTGGAGATAGAGGCAGCCAACGGTACCGAAAACACGCTGACCCTTACTGCCTGCAACGACACAGCCAACAACAAATCCGCGGTCATTTGGGCAAAAGACAAAATTCTCCTTTCAGGCAAAGGCACCCTCAACATCGTTGCGACAGGCGACGGATGCCGAGGCATCAAGTGTAAGGACAATATCACGATAGAAGACCTCACCCTCAACGTCACCACGTCGGGCAACCACCTCGGCGAGAAACCCTTCAGATTCGGCGGGTTCGGAGGCGACATGCCCGACTTTGGCGAAGGTGGATTCCCCGATTTCGGAGGTGGTTTCCCACCCATGGGAGGTTTTGGCGGGTTCGGTGCCCCTGCTGACAGCACCCGCCAAGGAGGATTCCCAATGGGCAATTTCCCCATGCCTGACTTCGGAGGCGGTTTCCCACCCATGGGCGGTTTCGGCGGCTTCGGTGCTGGTGAAGACGGTGAAGAAGGCGGAGGCATGGATTTCGCAAAGCACAAATATGTTTCTCCAGCCAAGGGCATTGCCTCCAAAAACATCGTCACCATCAACAGCGGTCATGTGACCGTCACCACCAACACCCCAGGTGCTGAAGGCATCGAAGGCAAGAAGGGAGTCATTCTGAATGGAGGCGACGTGAATGTCACCGCCATCGACGATGCCATCAATGCCAATGCCGTCATCGAATTCAACGGCGCCCATGTCGTGGCACGCAGCACCACCAACGATGCCGTCGATGCCAACCTCGTCGATTTCTTTGCAGGAGGATTCGGAGGCTTTGGAGGTTTCGGTGGTGGCAACAACGAGCAGAACAACGACCCAGCCATCATCATCACCGGCGGCACCGTTTATGCATGGAGCCAGCGAGGTATGCCCGAAGAGGGACTTGACTGCGACTTCTCCCCCATCGAGGTGTCAGGCGGCAAGATATTCTCCGTCGGTGCAGGCATGGGTGAGATGCCTTCCGTGCCCACCAACGACACCGCCAAGCAACCTACAGCCCTCCTTATTGGCATCAACATCGTGAAGGACGAGCCTGTCCAGATTTGCGATGCCAACGGCACCCTTCTCGACACCCTCACCATCCCCTTCTCCTTCAAGCGCAGTTCCAGCCTCATCACCACACCACAATTCAAGGTCGGCAACACCTACACCGTCAAGACCAAAGACTACGAGAAGACCTTCACGCTCAGCGAAAACTTCACCGTGGTGAGATAATAAACAAATGACAGATGAAAGTATTTGTATCCAATGAGATTGAACAAATATGCCCCGAGTTTGTCGGGGCATGTTTAGAAGCAGAGGTGGTCAACTCACCCTACCATGCAGACCTATGGGCAGAAATAGAAGCACTCGGCGAGAAATTCCGTCGGGAACTGACCACAGAATCCTTGAAGGAACTGACCAGCATTTCTGCCACAAGACGGGTGTACAAAGCCTGCGGAAAAGACCCCTCCCGCTACCGTCCAGCCTCCGAGGCATTGATACGGCGCGTGTTGCAAGGCAAGGAACTCTATCAGCGCGACACCCTCGTTGACCTCGTCAACTTGGCATCCATCGCCTACGGATACAGCATCGGAGGCTTCGATGCCGACAAGATGGTTGGCGACACCCTCACCTTAGGCATCGGGCGTGAAGGAGAGCCCTACGAAGGCATAGGACGGGGCTTCATCAACATCCACGGCTTACCCGTCTATCGTGACCAGCAAGGGGGTGTGGGCACCCCGACCAGCGATAACGAGCGCACCAAGATGACCCTCTCCACCCGTCACCTGCTCGTCCTCATCAATGGCTACGACGGCAACGAGCAACGTGTCAGAGAAAATGCTGAATACATCCAAGCCCTCCTCCGCAAATATGCCCAAAGCGATGGCGGCACATATTATATATACCAATAACTCTGTAAATACAAATGTCTTTATACACCGTACCCCTCGACTACACCTCACCGTAGTCGAGGGGTACGGCATTGTATAGTCGAGGGGTACGATTCACCGATGATCTTCTGTAGTTCTGTGCATTCACCAACTCCTATTGTGCCATTTTACCATAAGACATCATTTGGATGTAAAAAATCTCACCATCCCATCCCACAAGTCAAAAGAGCGGGACATCCGTATTGATGACGGGAGCAACTCCTGTTCCCCAATACTGGGCAGAATAATATTGTGCCACAAAATCGCGGAAGGAAGCCTCGTTCTGTTCGGGAGAAAGACAAAGTCCTCTTTCACCATACTGCTCTTGATAAAGTTCTGCAAGATGAAGAACCGTTAAGAAATCCACATTTATTCTACTCATACTCTTTTTATAAGGCGATACAATCACATTTAAGAAGACAAATGGATTTAGAACGGTATATTATGTTCCTTACAATACCTCTCCAGTTCCTCGTCCGACTCAAATATCTTGTCGCAGATGGATTCAAAAGAGTCTTTCGCTTCCTTGATATACTTCTCTGGTGCATTAAGAACCTTCGAAATCTTATCAATGAAAGTGCAGAAATCACGATTCAGATTATTCAGTTTCTCAATCGTATTGTAGTCAAGAGACTTTTCCCTTGCAGGATAGAGAATCGTCCAATTGCCATCTTGCATTTGTATGATGCCAATACCATACGCATTGTTCAGTCGCTCCATTTCCTCGTCAAGCCCATCATTTATTTCAAAGGCTACCAGATAGCCGAAGTTTGCCCAATTGGAATTGGACAGGGCTTGAAAGTAGTATTGCTTCAACTGATAATCTGATTCTATTTTCTTTTTCAGTTCGTAGGAGTACAGATGCACTGTTTCTTTGGGCTCAGTGGCTTTAAGCAATGACAATGTGGCATCGTTCTTAAATTCCTCAAACTGTACGCCTACAATGTCAGGATGCACCCACTTCTGTGCAGTATCTACCCTTGATGATGATTTTTCATGGAAGATGGTTTTTGCATAAATGCTACGAGTGCGAAGATAACTACAGAACAACTTATGAAGTGACCGCTCGTCAAAACTCTTTATAGGCTCTGGTTCCTGTTTCTTTTCAATTGTCGCCACTGCTACTGAGCCAGTAATCAGCGATTCTATTTCTTCTTCGTAGCGAGTAATGTCGCAACAAGTACCTATTGAGCCTGTAGAGTTTTGCAGTTTCTGTGACATACTCTTGCGTGGAATCACCTTGTCTTTCCACTCCACCTTTCGACGATGTGGAAGGTCTGTATTGGGTACATAGTAATAATCGCCTGTTATTGTGCCGACATAGTAAGTGCCTTCGCCAGACGGACACAGGACAACATCACCAATCTGCAACCCTTTGGCTATCGTCCACAAGAAACCACAGGCTACACCTGCAGCCGTATTGCTTTTGCCTGGATTGTTTTCAAGCCAAAGCGGAATAGTTTCTTCATTGAACTGCCGCCAGTTTTCAGGAAGTGAACCTGAAAGGTCTTTCTTAATATCAAAGTTCGCTCCGATATATCCTTCTTCACGGCACATCTTGGCGAAACGACCAGCACGGCCTAACATGATGCGATTATACTTCTTCATAAACCCTGATTATTTAAGGCTAATAAACTCTAAACACATCACCAGCTTTTCTTATTAGTTCTTTTTCAAGCTCAGTGATACTATTATCATATTGATCAGCATCTATTGAAGAAAAAGAATCGTCTTCAAAATAGAAATGCCTACCTTCTTCCAGTGCATTTATTTCTTCACACATAGCTTCCTCCATAATCTCTTTTGATACTCCTTTGCCAAAGAACATATAAATACAAGGAGTCTTTTTAGGAGCTGTTTCAAAAAGATAGCACCATGAAAGTCCGTGTTCCTGCAAGAAACTTTCTAATGTTCCACTATTGACATGAAACCAGTCCCATGTATCATTTACATTCTCTAATGATGTAACAAATGGATATTTATTGTCATACATCCTAATTGTAACCCTTTCAGGAACTTCTGTTCTTGAAAGAAGTAATTCATAAAAAGCCGTATCCATATCTATTAGTTTTATTTATTTCCTTTCGCCCTATTATGTGTCTTGCACAACATTTGACAGTTTTCTATATCTGTGCTGCCGCCTTTGCTCCATGCGGTCACATGGTCGGCATCCATTTCTTCCAGTTTCCAAATGCGGCGGGCATTCTGGTCGTGACCAATAGCGCAGTAGGGGCAGTTGCTCACGCCTTCAGCCTTTGCCTTGTCGGTTTGTTGCTGATATACTTTGCGCATGGTTGGTTTGTCGAACAAGCGGACATTCAACAGCTTTGTATCTTGACAACCACCAAGCACATATTCAAACACGCCTCGGTGATTCCCTACGAAATCATCATGCATTAGCTCGCGCACTTTTTGCGACAGTTCTGTATGGTTCAATGGCAGCGAATGGAAACGCTCGTAGAGTTCGCCCCAGTTCAAGCCTTGCATTTCGTCATAGACATCATCAAACTTGCTATCCACCCAATCTATCACGGTGTTGAAATAGGTCTTTATTTCGCTGATGTCCTCGTCACGACGATGGGCAGACATATAAGCACTTACCTTATCCTTTGCGTCCATATTCCGACTTACCCATTCCAGGGCAGTTGCTAAGAACTGCTGTCGGTTGGCTGGTCCTTTTACATAGCTTTCCCAACGCTGAATATTGGCGTTTTGTGAGTTACTGAACTCCGCTTTGCATAGTGTAACAAATGGCCCACTGAACACGGCGTTCAATTCCTCTTGATGATTAAGAGGAATGCCTGCGATGTTAATTGTCTTAAACCATTCTTTGATTTCCTCCTCGGCATGTTCGCCCTCGCCTTCGCAAATATAGACCAGTAACTTAGTTTGCAGAATCTTCTGTTGCTGGCCTTCATTCAGACCGTCAAAGATTTGCTCCAGTCCATTAATCTTCACAGCAAACTTGTTCTTAATGAAACGGCCAAGCGAAGTAATGCGTTGCTGACCGTCAAGAACTTCCAATTCAGTTTGAGGTGACTGATAGTCTTTGTTGCGGTTGAAGTATATCAGCCCAAGCGGATAGCCTTTCAGTACAGACTCAATAACTGCTACGTCTTTCTTGCATTCAGCATAAATATAGTTACGCTGATATTCTGGCTGAATAGTCAACTGACCAGCCAAGCCATAGAGACCTTTTCCTTCCAGTTCGTTATACTCAAAGCCGTCGCAAATCTGCTCAACGGTATAGATTTTCAATTCTGTCTTCATACTGATTGCTTTTTGCGGATTAATATTCTACGATATGGAAGTTCTGGCTTTCCGTCCTTCATATAATACAGGTCGCCATCACGAAGTCCTTTGTTTAACTCTTTCAATTCACGGGGATATGGTTTTAAGCCTAACTCTAATCCATAATCTCCATGTGGATGACCAATAATCTCAAATTGCTCTGGGCAATATTTATCAAGAAAAGTAATGGGAACTCCCATTGCTCCTTCGTAATCAGAGGGAATAGCGTCGGTAAAAGGAATGTCTATTGCGTCATAATTCTCATAATGAACGTAGTCTTTTTGACCTCTTATCTCTTTATGCTTACTATGCTTGAAGTTTTTCGCCATTGTCATTAATTGCAGTGGCTCATGACGTCGCCCATGGTCAATATTTGTAAACCAGCGAACTCCCTTTACACGTATATATTTATTGCCGTTCTCATCTATTCGCCAACCTGATGCTTCAAGTGGATATGTGTCTGGCACTCCAAATTCACGATCACCGCTATGTATACTAACACCCATCCACATCTTGTTATCTTTAATCAAGGGAAAAACTTCTTTATAGGAAATTGCATTAACGTTGCCAATGATTGCAAATTTCTTTCCAGATTCAATGAGCCAAACAACAAACTCCCTAAAAAGTGAGAACGGCGGATTAGTTACAATGATGTCTGCCTCGTCACGCAGTTTGCGTATCTCCTTGCTACGGAAATCACCGTCACCCTCCAGATACTGCCATTGCAAATCTTCGATGTTGATACGATTGTCGCCCGTTACATCACGCTCAAGCACGAATATCTTTCCATGCGTCTTACTCTTGTCTGCGTTGAAATGCGGTTGCTCAGTTTCAAAGAGTGTCGGTTGGTATGGCATCTTGTACTTCTTGCTTTCAGGGGCATAGCTGGTGGAAATCAGTTTCTTCAATCCAAGCAGTTCAAAGTTCTGAGCAAAGAACTTAGTAAAGTTGCTCCACTCTGGGTCGTCGCAAGGCAGGAGCACTGTCTTGCCGCGAAATACATTCGGGTCATAGTCCAGATAGGCGTTTATCTCCTTCTGAATGTCGGGATATTGCGTATAGAACTCATCGTTCTTTGCCGTCTTCGCATTTGCTAAGTTCGTATTTGCCATACTTGTTCGCTTTCTGTTTCTCAATTATGGGTACAAAGATACTCAATTCTTTTTAGTATTGAGCATGAAAAAGAAAAAAAAAACTTTATCTCAAAAAAATCACGCATTATGCACCCTCTCATTTTCTTACCTCAGACATTCCACAGCCTTTCCCGATTGTTTTTCTTGCTTCCCCACAAACAAGAAGACGACAGCGAAGACATAGACAAGGAAGGCGGTGCAGAGGGAGATTTCCTGCATGCCCATACCGGCAAATACCCAGAAGAGGATGAACGCTGCCACTAAGGCGCCAAGCGCTGTTTCGATGATGATGTTTCTAATTGTTCCCATCATTTTGCTCGGTTTTGATTGTTAGTTTTTTTGATTTCCGATACAAAATTAGGGGGATTTTACGCTTCATAATGATGCCGTCTGCACCTTTTTGAGATTTTTG
>SAMEA3663263__coassemble_148_pt1 | contig 22220 bp, 17 predicted proteins | sample SAMEA3663263__metabat2_high_PE_003 | metagenome-assembled genome bin SAMEA3663263 (sample SAMEA3663263) | pig gut metagenome | biome: pig gut; feature: pig-associated habitat; material: faeces | place: China | collected 2013
ACGTGAGCAACTTCGGTGCAGCCAACGTCACGGAAAAAAGTGAAAAGTGAAAAGTAAAAAAAGTGAATAGTGAAAAGTGAAAAATCAAAGTTTCCAGCCCATCCATCAGCAAGAGTAACTTTGATTTTTCACTTTTCACTTTTCACTATTCACTTTTTTTACTTTTCACTATTCACTTTTTTTACTTTCCGCTCTTCACTTTTCACTTAAAAAGTTTTGCCAATCCAAAAATAACTCCTACCTTTGCACCCGCAAAACCGAGAATGAGCGAGTGAAGAACCGAATCGCATTCGTGTTTTTCCGAGCATAAACGGTTTCGAGCATTGCTCAAACAAAACATGGGTAAGTCCTATACGGCCAGCTCCCTCGGAATCCCCCAGGGCTTGACCGCAGCAAGGGTACTTGGTTGTAGCGGCGCGATGTAGTCAGCTTACCCACCCGCCTCTTTAGCTCAGTTGGCCAGAGCACGTGATTTGTAATCTCGGGGTCGTTGGTTCGAATCCGACAAGAGGCTCAAGAATTTCATCTGAGATGGCAATGAAAGTTCACTTTCAATTGACAGCGAAAGATGAAAGCCTTGAAAGCCTGCCATCGGCAGGTTTTTCGGATATCTAATCCGACAAGAGGCTCAAGAATTTCATCTGAGATGGCAATGAAAGTTCACTTTCAATTGACAGCGAAAGATGAAAGCCTTGAAAGCCTGCCATCGGCAGGTTTTTCGGATATCTAATCCGACAAGAGGCTCAACGAATAGGGGAGAAAGCAGAGTTCTTTCTCCCCTATATTTATCATAAGTGTCACGAAAATTATGGACAAACAGAAAGACATCAAACCCTGGGAGACCGTCAGTTCCACGTATCTCATTCAGCGTCCATGGCTCACAGCACGCCGTGATGTGCTCCGCATGCCCGACGGAAAACTGGTGCCCGAATACTATGTGCTCGAATACCCCACATGGGTCAACATCATAGCCATCACCACCGAAGGCAAATACCTCCTCGTGCGCCAATACCGCCATGCACTCGGCATCGTCGAGTACGAACTCTGTGCAGGCACCATGGATGCGACGGATGCCACACCCCTCGATGCAGCCAAGCGCGAACTCCTCGAAGAGACAGGTTATGCAGGAGGCGAATGGACAGAACTCACAGCCCTGTCAGCCAATCCCACCTCCATGAACAACCTCAACCACACCTTCATCGCCAAGGGAGTGGAGAAAGTGTCCTCCCAGCACCTCGATGAAACCGAGGAAATCACCGTCCATCTCTTCACCCTTCAGGAACTCATCGACCTTCTCCGCCGTGACGAGATGAAGCAATCCCTCATGGTAGCCCCCCTCTGGCGCTACATCGCTGAAAACCATCTTTTGTAAAGTTTTTGTAAAGTTGAAGGTTTACAAAAAACTCACTCCTCTGCCGGCGAAAAAGTGAAACTCATGCCGTTCCACACAGCATGATAATCCTTGAAGGAGTCGTCGTCGTCATTGCTCCATGTGCACACATAGCAGTCCTTGCCCTCTTGAGGCAAGTATGCATACATGGAACTATATTGGGCGGCAAAATCGTCAAACACCTTCACCACCTCCTTGTCGGGAGTCATCATGCCCGTAGCCTTGTCATAGTCATAAAACATATACTGATACTTCGAGTCATCGTCGTTCTCAAAACCACGCTCCGCAGTCACACCCACCAGTTGGTGCCCGTTCTTGCGGTTCCAGTAGCAGAGGGTCACGGCATTGGAAAACTCCCATTCCCAGTTGCACTGGATGTAGCCATTCTTTTGAACATCATGCACATAGAAGTTCTTTTCTCCTCCATCAAAATTCTCAGGGTCTTTCAAGTAGGATAGCAACTTCGCACAAGGCTCAAACGAGGAATACTCCTGACAGAACGCCTGAGCAAAATCGTGGATGTTCACCTTTTCGCCCTTGGCTTTCACCGTCAGCGGTTGCGATGCCCATTCGCCAAGATGCTTCCAACTCTTTTCGAGGAGTTGCTGCTCTGCTGAAAACTCCTCGTCCGTTTCCGTGTCATTCACGACAGCCACAGCCGTCGAATCCTCTTCGCCACCATTTCCGGCAGCATTCTTGCTGTTGCAACTGCCCAACAGCAAGGGGAGTGCCAGCCCCATAGCCCAAATGTACGTAGTCTTTTTCATTGCTTTTTGGTTTTTAGTGTAGTAAAAGTGATTACAAATGTAGCACATTTTCTGCATCGTTCCAATTTTTGAAGGGATTAACTGCAAAATATCCAATTCGGAAACAAGTTTTGAAAAGAAAAACACTAATTTTGCGAGATTTCCATTTGACTTTTTCGGTTTCCAGTCGTATAATGGATAAATAGTTCGACAAAATGGTTCAGATAGACGAAGATATCATAGTAAGGTGCCAACGAGGCGAGAAGACTGCTTTTCGTGGGGTGGTGCTGGCATATCAGCGGATGGTGTTTTCGTTGACGCTGAAACTGCTGTGCGACGAGGAAGAGGCGAAGGACATGGTGCAGGAGACCTTCATCCGTGTGTGGCAGCGAATGGGAGAGTATGACACCCAGAAGAACTTTGCCACATGGATCTATACGATAGCCACACGCCTGTGTCTGGACAGGTTGAAACGCATGAAACATGTGGTTCCCATGCCAGACGACGAATTGGTGTTCCGACGGTATGCTTCCGATACTGATACGCACAGGGCATTGGAAAACAAAGAGTGGGTGTCGATCGTGAGGATGCTGGCAGATGGGTTGGGGGAGAAGCAAAGGATGGTGTTCACGCTCTGCCATCTGGAAGGACTCTCATCGCCAGAAGTGGAAGAAATAACAGGCTTGGATGCCAAACAGGTGAAGAGCAACCTGTATGTGGCTCGGCAAACCATACGAGAACGATTAAAACAATTAGGATATGACACAGATAGATGACATACTCGACAGGTTGAAAGGACAACAGCCAGAATTGGATAATCCTGATGAAATGCTGGAAAGCATCATGGCAAACCTGCCCGACAGAGAAGAACAGGGGGAAAGAAGGGAGGAACAAGGGAGTGCTAAGCCTCACCTGATGCTAAGGGTGTTGCGCACCATCACATCCGTGGCAGCCATCCTGCTCATAGGACTGTTCATCTATGTCAACCAACCCGTGAAGACTGAGGCACCACGTGCCCATGCCTATACAACAGACTTTCCACGAAGCAGCACGCTCGAGAACATGTACACACGCTACTTAGAGGCAAGCCGACCAAAACCTATTAGTTACACACAATTAAAAATGATGATGTATGAAAACTACAATTAGTTCATATTGGATGCTCTTGGCATCAGTGGCACTTTTCTTCTCCTGTGAAAAGCAGGACGTCAGATTGCACACCGTTATTCACGAAGACGGCACTTGTGAGCGTGAAGTCATTTATAACAAAGTGATGACTCAGGAAGAAAGAGATTCCCTGTGGGGCAAGGACAGCACGTCTGCCCCGTTGGCTCCCGTTCCGGAATGCGTCAACATGGAGGGCTTCATGGGTTCTCACACCGACATCGGCGACAACGATACGGTGACCACTACGCTTGAATACCGCGAGTTTAAGGATGTGAAGGAGATGTGCCAATACACCCCTCTGCAACTGAATGGCGAACGCCTGAAATCGAATGCGGATCTGGAAAAGCATTTCCGCTGGTTCTACACGGAATACACCTATACTGAAACCTTCAGCACAGTGGCAGACACCTTCAAACTTCCAGCAACAAACTATGCAGACAAAGACATCGTCAGGTTCTGGTTCACAGGACAACCCAACCTGCTCGAAGGACTTAACGGGTCGGAGGCATCGGAGAAAATCAGTAAAATGGAACCATTTGTTTCACAATGGATGAATGACAATCTATTCAAGATGTGCTTTGACTACATGGTGGAACACTATGACTCCATTCAGAATCCTCCTGTGAACAAGGAACAGTTCGTGGCACTACAAGACTCGTTGGCGAAATCTCTCTTGAAAAACGGGAACATCAACGAGAAGGATGCAACCGAAGAGTTTGAGAAGTTTTTTCAATCCAATGCCTATGCGCCCTTCTTCGACGATAAAACGCCGCTTGGGATGGGTATGTCAGAGGAACTTTCCGACCAACTCAACATCTTCTGGCTTTCTGTAACTTACACGCTTGAAATGCCTGGCACGGTAGTGAATCCTGGTGCAGGAGTCCTCAAGAATGGCATCATCTATTATCCGCTCACAGGCGAACGGCTCATTCCTGGCGACTACACCGTCAGTGCCACCTCGCGTGTCACCCACATCTGGGCTTATGTTGTCACGCTCCTCATACTTCTCATAGCCATCGGCAGTTTTGTGTATCGAGGACGGAAGAAGTGAGTTGAAAGACCCCCTCCAAACTTTTGTGTGCTTCGCACAGTCTCGGAAAATAAATTCGGTGTAAATTTTTTGAGTAAATGAGAAGTTTTTACTTACTGTTCTAAATTTACCCCGAATTTTCACTATCTTTGCACCCTAAAAGCAACAGAATGGTACATTTAGACAAGCAAGAGGCACGGGAAAAGTATGAGACGCTGGATGGCATCGGGTTCATCGAATGGGTGACGGACGGGTATCTGGCGGCGATTGGTGGCGGACTGACTGCCGAGAACATGGATATGCTGAGTGCGGAACAGCATGCGGTGTTGTGTTACCGCTATGTGCTGGACGAGGTGATGGAGGGCGGTTTCATTCAGTTGATTCTGAACGGATATGCGCCGTATGTGCTGGAAGGACCGTTCCCGATGGTGGTGAAGAAGGAGTGGGGGAAAGAAAAAGAAGAAGACCCTCTCTGTCCTGCGGACATCTCCCCCTCTATGGGGAGACCGTGCGGCGAGAAGGCAACATCGGATGTGATGAAAAAGTTCTCGAAGTTGTTGTATGAGGTGAAAAAGGAGTATCACAAGCATCAGGAGGAACTCTCGCAGGACATGAGCGATGAGGAGTTCATGGCACTGTATGAGCAGTTGGAGGAACTGAACGAGTTGGGTGATGACTTCTTGGACGAACATCAGGAGGAGGTGACTCCAGCGGTGGCGAAGATGATGGTGGAGAATTTGGATAAGTATGTGTAAGTTAAAAACGAAAAGTGAATAGTGAAAAATCTGGGTTACTTTTGCTAATGAGGAACTATCCGCATAACTGGTAACTTATACTTTTAGTTTTTAACTTTTAATTTTTAGTTTTTTTATGGCAAAGACAAAGATAACGAAACCGCAACAGGTGAACATCAAGAACAAGAGGGCGTCGTTTGACTACGAATTCATCGACACTTTCACGGCTGGTATCGTCTTGACGGGTACGGAAATCAAGAGCATCCGTGCTGGCAAGGCGAGTCTGGTAGATACCTATTGCTATATCAATAATGGGGAGATTTGGGTGAAGAACATGTATGTGGCACTCTATTCGGAGGGGTCTTACAATAACCATGTGGAGCGCAGGGAACGGAAACTGCTCTTGAACCGCAAGGAAATCCGCAACTTGCAGGAGGACACGAAGGCTCCGGGGTTCACCATCGTTCCCGTCCGTCTCTTCATCAACGAGAAGGGCTTGGCTAAACTGGTCATCGCATTGGCGCGAGGCAAGAAGGAGTATGACAAGCGACAGACACTCAAGGAGAAGGAGGACAGAAGGGAAATGGACAGGGCAAAGAAAAAATATGTTTAAGTTAAAAACGAAAAGTGAATAGTGAAAAATCCAAGTTACTTTTGCTGATGAACAGCCAACTGGATGGCAGGTAAAATGGATTTTTCACTTTTCATTTTTCACTTTTCACTATTCACTTTATGATCAATATCGTCAAACACAAAATTCTGATTCTGGACGGTGCGATGGGCACCATGATTCAGCGGTACGGATTGCAGGAGGAGGACTTCAGAGGTGAACGGTTCAAGGATGTGCCGGGGCTGATGAAGGGCAACAATGACATCCTCTGCTTGACCCGTCCCGACGTGATTGCCGACATTCACCGGAAGTATCTGGAGGCAGGAGCCGACCTCATCACCACTTGCACCTTCTCTTCGCAAAGGGTGTCGATGGCTGATTACAATGTGGAGGGGTATTGCCGTGAGATGAATTTGGCTGGTGCGAAGATTGCCCGTCAGTTGGCGGATGAATACACACGGAAAACACCGATGAAACCGCGTTTTGTGTTGGGCGATGTGGGTCCCACGAACAAGACGCTGAGCATCTCGCCCGATGTGAACAATCCTGCTTTGCGTAGCCTCACTTACGATGAATTGGTGGATGCCTACGTGGAGCAGATGGAGGCTCTCATCGAGGGGGGCGTGGATGCCTTGCTCGTCGAAACCATCTTTGATTCGCTCAATGCCAAGGCTGCCATCTATGCGGCAGAAAAGGCGATGGAATCGACAGGGAAGCGTCTTCCGCTGATGCTTTCCATCACGGTGAGCGACACGGCTGGTCGTACACTTTCGGGACAGACATTGGAGGCTTTCTTGGCGAGTGTGCAGCATGCCAACATCTTCTCCATCGGATTGAACTGCTCGTTTGGTGCACGCCAACTGAAACCTTTCCTGAAGTTATTGGCTGAAAAGGCACCTTACTATATTTCTGCCCACCCGAATGCAGGACTTCCCAACTCGTTGGGACTTTATGACCAGACACCCGACATGATGGCGGAGCAGGTGAAGGAATATGTGGAGGAGGGACTGGTCAACATCTTGGGCGGCTGCTGTGGAACGACAGAGAAGTTCATTGAACGGTATCCAGCCCTTGTGGAGGGGAAAAAGCCGCATGTGCCTGTGGAAAAGCCGAAGAACATGTGGTTGAGCGGTCTTGAATTGCTGGAACTCACGCCTGAACGCCGTTTTGTGAATGTGGGTGAACGCTGCAATGTGGCTGGCTCGCGCAAGTTCCTCCGTCTCATCAACGAAAAGAACTACGAAGAAGCCCTCTCCATCGCCAGAAAGCAGGTGGAGGATGGGGCACTTGTCATCGACATCAACATGGATGACGGATTGCTGGATGCGAAGAAAGAGATGGTGACATTCCTGAATCTCTTGATGAGCGACCCCGACATCTCAAAGGTGCCTGTGATGATTGACTCCAGCGATTGGGAGGTCATCAAGGCTGGGTTGAAGTGTGTGCAGGGCAAGAGCATCGTCAACAGCATTTCACTGAAAGAAGGGGAGGAAAAGTTTCTTGAAAAAGCGCGGGAAATCAAACGGTTGGGTGCTGCAACGGTGGTGATGGCATTTGACGAACAAGGACAGGCGACTACCTATGAAAGAAAGATAGAAATCTGTGAACGTGCCTACCATCTTCTGGTGGACGAGGTGGGTTTCAATCCGCTCGACATCATTTTCGACCCTAATGTGTTGGCGGTGGCGACGGGTATGGAGGAACACAACAACTATGCCCTCGACTTTATCCGTGCCACCGAGTGGATTCGCAAGAACCTGCCGGGTGCGCATGTTTCGGGTGGTATCAGCAACCTTTCTTTCTCATTTCGAGGCAACAACTACATCCGCGAGGCGATGCATGCGGTTTTCCTTTACCACACCATTGCGATGGGTCAGGACATGGGCATTGTCAATCCTGCCACACAGGTGCTCTACAGCGACATCCCCGACGATGTGCTGACTGCCATTGATGATGTGCTGCTCAATCGCACCCCACAGACCCACCCCTCACCCTCCCTGCAGGGAGGGAGTGGTATCTCTGCTACGGAGAGATTGATTGAAATTGCTGCTCGAATTAAAGAGGAAAAAGATGCTGAAAAGGAGGCACTTAAAAATGGTGGAGTTTTACCAAAAAGTTCTGCTGACGATTGGCGAAACGGCACGGTGGAAGAACGGTTGAAGCATGCTCTCATCAAAGGAGTGGGTGACTGTCTGGAAGCCGATTTGGACGAGGCAGCGAAACTGTATGACAACCCCGTGAAGATTATCGAAGGTCCGCTGATGGATGCGATGAATACGGTGGGTGAACTTTTCGGCAGTGGCAAGATGTTCCTTCCCCAAGTGGTGAAGACGGCACGAACGATGAAAAAAGCCGTGAGCATTCTGCAACCGCTGATTGAAGCCAGCCGTTCAGAAGGGGCACAAAAGGCAGGGAAAGTGCTGTTGGCGACCGTGAAGGGCGATGTGCACGACATCGGCAAGAATATCGTGAGTGTCATTCTTGCCTGCAACAACTACGAAATCATCGACCTCGGTGTGATGGTGCCAACCGAGACGATTGTGGATAAAGCCATCGAAGAAAAAGTTGATATCATCGGGCTTTCAGGTCTTATCACCCCCTCGTTGGAAGAGATGGTGAATGTGGCTCGTGCGCTCGAAGAACGAGGTGCCAACATCCCCATCATGATTGGCGGTGCGACGACCAGCGAACTCCACACTGCCTTGAAGATTGCTCCTGTCTATCATGGTCCTGTCCTCTGGATGAAAGATGCCTCGCAGAACGTGATTGCCAGCGCCCGTCTGCTCAACCCTGCCACAAGAGCTGAATTGACCGATGAATTGGACAAGAAATATGCCGAACTCCGCTCTGAACAGTCAGATGAGAAGTCCGGCATGGTGAGCCTGGAAGAGGCAAGAAGACGGAAGCCTAACTATTTTGAATGAACGCAACATATGATATAAACAAATCACAAAAATTTGGATAAAAGAATTTTTTAGAGCAGCTTTATGATGAAAAGAACTTATGAATGCATCGCCCGTAGAATGGGGGTGATGGTGCTACAGGCTTTGTTTGTTGTGACCGTAGCAGCACAAACGGATTATGACATGCGTTATACTGTGGCATTTGACACGTTAGGGCATTATTTGAAAGTTCAGTTGGACTATCAGCAAAATTCTCAGGTGAACGAGTTGGTGCTCAACATGCCGAGGTGGACTCCTGGTTATTACGAGATGTTGAATTTTCCCAAACATTTGTGCGATTTTGTGGCGGAAGATGTTCAGGGAAAGCCTCTTTCATGGAAAAAAGATGGCATGAATCGTTGGCGCATCAGTTTGCCGGTAGATGGAAAGGCGCATGTCAGTTATCGTGTCTATGCTAATCAACGTGATGTGGCATCAAGTAGAGTGGAAGGCAACCTTGCCTTTGTGGCTCCAGCTGGTGTATTTATGTATGTGGATGGCCAGACAGTGCATCCTGTCACTGTTCACTTTGATATGCCCATCACTTGGGAGCATATCGCCACGGGACTGGTTCCGCATAAAGATGAGCGTTCTACGTTTATGGTTAAAGATTTTGACACGTTGTATGACTCACCGTTTTTGTTGGGCAATTTCTATGTCAGCCGTTTTGTGCATGAAGGGCATCCATACGAATTTGCGTTGGAAACACCTGACGGGGCGGAGGAAATAGGACTGGAGGATGACTTCAAGAAAATGGTCAGTGCCGCCACTCGCATGATGAGAGATGTGCCTTATAACAACTACTGCCTTATCCACATGGGAAAGGGTGGTGGAGGACTGGAACACCTCAATTCGCAAGCTTGCTACACGGATGGCACCTATCGGTTCAGTTCACGCCGTGACCATGTGAAATTTTTGGCTTTTGTGGCACATGAATATTTCCATCTCTACAATGTGAAGTGCATCCGGCCAGCAGAGTTGTGGCCCATCGACTACGACCGCGAAGCCATTACGCCCATGCTGTGGGTGAGCGAAGGATTGACTTGCTACTATGAGTTTCGGCTTTTGAAGTACGCTGGCATCGCCAGCACGGACGAAGTGTTGGAATTGCTCTCCACCTATTTCCGTCTCTATGCACCCTATGAGGGACAGCGCCACATGAGTTTGCGGCAAAGTAGCTATGACATTTGGATCAACTTCATGAATAACGATGACAACGAGCGCGATGTGCGGGTGAACTACTACTTCAAAGGACCAGTTATCGGCTTGCTCATGGATATTGACATCCGTCGTAAGACCCATCAGCAACATTCGCTTGACGATGTGATGCGTCTGCTCTATAACCGCTATTATAAGGAACTGCAGCGCGGTTTTACCGAAGAAGAGTTCTGGGCAGCGGTAGAGGAAGTTGCGGGGCAGCCGATGGGGGAAATGCGTCATCTGGTTGACACCACGGCAGACATTAACTATAACAGTTATCTACAGGAGGCGGGGTTGCGTGTAGATGAAACGGATTGGAGCATTCGTCGAGTGGAAAATCCAGACAAGAAGCAGAGTCAGTTCTTAGAGGCGATGCAGTTGCTTTGATGTTTCGCCTCTTCCCACCAAGCATCCATTTGTTCCAAGGTCAGGTCTTTCAAGTCCTGACCTTTTTCTTTGGCCTTTGCTTCCACATAGTTGAAGCGGTGGATGAACTTCTGGTTGGTGTGTTCGAGTGCATTGTCGGGATTGATTTTATAGAGTCGGGCAGCGTTGATCAGGCTGAACATCACATCTCCAAACTCTTCGGTGGCGTGTTGCTTGGCGGCGGCTTTGGCTTCATCGGTCTCCGCATTGTTGTAGAGCGTTTCCACCTCGGCTTCAAATTCGGTGATTTCCTCCTTCACTTTCTTCCACACATCGCGGCGTTCCTCCCAATCGAAACCCACGTTGCGAGCCTTGTCCTGTATGCGGTATGCCTTGATGAGAGAGGGGAGTGCATTGGGCACACCAGAGAGGACGGTCTTGTTGCCATCCTTCTCCTTCGTCTTGATTTGTTCCCATGTCTGCACCACTTCGCCAGCCGTATTTGCCACTGCATCGCCATACACATGGGGGTGACGGAAGATGAGTTTGTCGCACAGTTTATGGCACACGTCAGCCACATCGAAAGCCCCTTTCTCCTCGCCAATCTTCGAGTAGAAAACGATGTGCAGGAGCACGTCGCCGAGTTCCTTGCAGATGTTGAGGTTGTCCTCCTTCATGAGGGCATCGCAGAGTTCGTAAGTTTCCTCAATCGTGTTGGGACGCAGCGACTCGTTCGTCTGCTTTCTGTCCCACGGGCACTTCTCGCGGAGGTCGTCCATCACGTCGAGCAAACGCCCGAACGCCTCCATCTTCTCTTGTCTTGTATGCATATTTCTCTTATTATAATAATGTGAAGCACAATTTTTCCGCAAAGGTACGATTTTTTCCTCAAAAATATTTGTCGGAACGGAAAATTTGCACTACCTTTGCACTCGCAAAAGACAATGGAGTACCTTTAGCAAAGGAGAAATGCACTTTGTCGGAGCAATTCAGAACACACGGTTCCGGAAGGATGGGTGAGTGGCTGAAACCACCAGTTTGCTAAACTGACGTACGGGTTACCGTACCGGGGGTTCGAATCCCCCTCCTTCCGCTACCTTTGTTTCTGATGGCGCTTTCGTCTAGCGGCTAGGACACATGCCTCTCACGCATGGAACACGAGTTCGATTCTCGTAGGCGCTACAAAAACTTCGGAATCACGCCCTTAACGGGGCACTTGGCGCTTTCGTCTAGCGGCTAGGACACATGCCTCTCACGCATGGAACACGAGTTCGATTCTCGTAGGCGCTACAAGGAACCACAAGGAACCACAAGAAGGAATCCATTCAAGGGTTCCTTTTTTTTGTTGTGCCATAAGAGTGTAGCCGAGGGGTACACCTTGCCGTAATCGAGGGGGTACGGCACTTCGTAGCCGAGGGGTACGCTTTCTCTGAAAAAAGTTGGAGATGGTATTCATTCTCCCTTCAACCTTTCCACATACTGGATGAGTTTCCGATAGAAAGCATGATGCTGAAGGGTGGCTTTGTCGCCAAAGATGATGAGTTTCATGCGGGCACGAGTCATGGCGACATTCATGCGACGGAGGTCGGAGAGGAAACCAATCTGCCCGTTGTCGTTGCTGCGCACAAGGCTGATGAGGATGATGTCGCGTTCTTGTCCCTGAAAGCCATCGACGGTGTTGACGCTGATGACCTGACGGAAAGGACGGAACTCCTCACGCTTGCGGATTTGCTGACGAAGATACTGTGTCTGCACTTTGTAAGGGGAGATGATGCCCACATCCAGCCGTTCGGCAAGGAAACGCTCTTTCCCGATTTTGTCTATGTAATTCTTGAGTGTGGAGAGCACCAGTTCTGCTTCCGCCTTGTTGATGCGTCCATGATTTTCACCGATGAATTGTTCGGTGAAATCAAATTCAGAAGACCCACTCCCCGCCCTCCCTATAGGGAGGGAGCAGTTTCCTTGCTCGTTAGTTTGTTCATTGGCAGAGATTTCACCCCCTCCCTGTAGGGAGGGTGAGGGGAGGGTCAACTCTTTGCCGTCAATCCATTGAATGGAATGTTCAAGGTCGAGCACGGAACGATGTTTCACACTTTCGTCCGACTCCACTTCGCCCTGATAGAACCAGTCGGAGGAGAACTTCATGATGTCATCATTCATGCGGTATTGCACTTTGAGCAACGTGACGGCATCGGGTTGGTTTTCCACAATGCGTTCCATGAGGGTCTTTCCAAGCCCCTGTTTCATCGCTTCGTAACACTTGATGGTGGGTGGAAGTTGTTGGTGGTCACCCGCCAAGATGACACGTGACGCACGCCTAATGGCAATCCAACATGCAGGCTCCAATGCTTGTGCCGCTTCGTCAATAAAAAGGGTGGAAAATTTGTGTCGCACCAAGAGTTTGTTGGCTGAGCCAACCAAAGTGCAAGCCACCACACGTGCCTCGTCAAAGAGTTGGGCGTTGATGGCCATTTCAATCTCGCTGGCACGGTCGCGCAGACGGGCTATCTTCTGATGCACGTTGTCGCCACGCTTGCGGTTCTCCTTGATTTGGCGGATGGTCTTGCGGATGCTCCACAGTTCAGGATAGTCGGGATGACTCTCAAATTTACGCTCGTAGGTGAAAGAGAGCATCTTGTCGTTCACTCGCGAGGGGTTGCCAATGCGAAGGACGGGCACACCATGATCCACGAGTTTTTCGCTAATCCAATCGACCGCCATGTTGCTTTGAGCGCACACGAGCACCTGTGTTTCACGATGCAGCGTCTCGTAGATGGCTTCAACCAGTGTGGTTGTCTTTCCCGTTCCGGGAGGTCCATGCACCACTTCCACATCCTTTGCCCACAACACCTCGTTCACTGCCTGTTCCTGTGTCTTGTTCAGCCAAGGGAATGCGATGGGCGTGAAGGTGCGCTTCTCTGGTTTCAGTTGTCCTGCAAAGATGTCCTTCAAGTCTGCCAGACGATTGTTCTTCGCATTGATAGCATCATCAAGTGCATGAAACATAGTCTTATACGATGTTTCATCAAAGTAAAGTTGCAAGCCAAGATTGGTCGCATTCTGCAAGTCGATGAGTGCCTGCGAAGAGGGTAGCGTGACCACCATTCGGTCGCCATCTACGTAGGAAACTGTCGATGAAAAGGAGAAATAGGAGAATCCGTCTTTCTTTGGGGCATCTCCAGTCGGAAAGCCACCTGCAAGGGTGTCTTCTCCATAAGGGGCAAGGGTCTGGAAGAACTGCACGGGCTTTCCATACTCAAACAAATGCTCAATGTCCTCCTCGTCCTCTTCGTGGTCTTTTTTCACGATTTCAACGACGAATTGGTTCAGTGAGTTGTAGTAACTGCGTCCTGCCTCGACAGGATACCAGCAGATGCCGCGATGAATCTTACGCTTGATGCCCATCTTTTCCGACTGCACACGAAAATCTTCCTTCTCCGAGTCGTATTCCATCTGAAGAAGTTGGCGAAGACGTTGTAGATATAAGGTGCTGTTTTGCATGGTGTTTCGTGTGTTAATCAATGTTGAGCGTCAATGCGTCGATGAAAAGGGTGAGGGTGGTGCGCTCTATCAACTTGCGGTGATGAAGCGTGTCGAGTTTCTGACGCAAGTCTGCCATGTTCTTCTCGCTGACGATGGGGCGAAGTTGCTGATAGGCTTCTTTGACTTTTCCGTCAAGGAGCAGTACGATGCCCATGAGGATGTTAGCGTCCTCGCTGGCTGTTTCCACCCTTTGCAGTTCAAAGATGTGTTTCATGGCATCTTCCTTTTTGCCACACACGATGAGGCACCATGCCAAGAGAAGTTTCACCAACGGTGATTCTTCGTCGAGAAACGAAGCCTTATATAATAGTGGGAGTGCGGCTTCATGTTCGTTGCATTGCATGAGCGATTGTGCCGCATTCATCATGTATTTCAGACTCTCGGGGTTGATTTCCAGCAGTTCTTGGTAATACTTGGCTGCATCTTCCATCCTGCCCGTAGAGTAGCACAGCGAGGCAAGGTGGCTGAGTGTCCACTTGGAGTGCGGCTTGATGCTGTTGGCAACGGTGTAGGCGTGGATGGTTTCTTCGGTGTGTTTCAGTTTCTGATGGCAGAAACCGATTTTTTGCCAGATGCTTGCCAAGGCTTCGTCAAACTCATTGTCGGCAAGTGTGGTGAAGATGTCCAATGCAGCCTGATAGAATTCTTTCCGCATCAGGAAATCGGCATATTGTGCCATTTCCTCCTTGTCGGTTGTCAAGAGTTCCTCCAACCATGGGTTGCTGAACGGAGTGATGGGGTGCTCTTTCAGCAGGGCGAACGGATTGGTGAATTGCTGTTTGTAGGGGTAAAGATGGTAGAAGCGGTAGAGGTCGAACACATAGTGCCGACGGATGTCCGCCTTTTTCGGTTTCTGCAGTTCGGCACTCTCAGCCAGTTCGTCCATGTCCATTCCGTCGGGGATTTGGCTGCTGATTTGTGTTTCGATGGCATTTCCTGCCGTGCTGCCGAGGCTGGAGAACGTGAAGCAGAGTGAGTATTTGTCACTGTTGCAGAAAGGACTTCCATTCAGGATGAGACGGATGATCTTGTTCACATGCCCGCTTGTAAAGTTCTTGAGTTCGGGAGCGTGATTGTCATCCAGCGAGAAAGGGTAGAACCAGTGGGGCATCTGATGGAAGAACGAATAGCCCTTCAATGTGGAGAAGGAAGCGAAATAGACATCGGCGCCATCGAGTTGCATCTCAGCCATTTCGTGCATCTTCTTGTTCATCTTCTCATCGTTCATCCATTCGGGATTCTCTCCGTTCTTGGCGAAGTCATCAGGGTTTATATTCGTCTGCTCAGGCTTTTTCCTCCTCATCACACCCTTCATCAGCGCAGGCATGATGTCGTTGCGCATTCGGGAGGTCACGCTGTCGGTGGTGCAACTCATTTGCAGTTGCATCATGGTGGCATAGAGGTCATGCACGAAGGTGGCATCGTCGCTATAGATGCGCAATCGGTCTCTCAAATCCTGACTGTCCTTGATGCTCGGGAAAAAGAGGTGGAAAACAAGCAGGAAGCCCACCAATGCACGTTGCGACACGATGTCGTCTTCCACCAAGTAGCAATCCAGGAGGAAGAGCACCTTCGCGGTGTCCATGAACTCAAAAAGCGACAGGGTGACGGCGGTGATGAAGACCGCCTTGTCGTTGACACTGATGCTGTCCGAGAAGATGATGCGGTTGGCTTGCTCCGTGTCGGTGCTTTGCCACACCTCGCACGTCCATGTCCAGTTGAACAGGTGCAGCATGGCTGTTTCGTGCTGTTCCTTGAGACTGTCCATGCGATACTGGCGGACCGTGTCGCGCAGCAATTCGTCAGCGGTAACCTCGTTGATTTCTTGTGACAACGATTCGAGATGATTGACAATATTCTCGAAGGAAGCGATGTTTTTCAGTTCCTTTCGGGTGCTGACATACTTCTCTTCAGGGTGGTTCTTGATGCGTTCCAAGCGTTCCAGACGGCTTGCCACAAAGGAGAGTTGTTGGCAGATGTTGGCACGGATGCGTGTACTTTGGGCATCATTCATCCCTTGCAGCATGAACTGCAACATCTGTCGGTAGGTCGTCCAGAGATTCTCCGTCTCTTCTGACAATTCCCAATTCCCCATCTCCGCCACCTTCTGACGAATCAGTGGAAAGGTGTCGGCAAGGTTTCCCTCCCTGAGTTGATTATGTATATCAATGTATTCCAATCTATTTGTCAATTATCAATTCTCCACAAGTTTTCTTCCTTTCGCCCATTTCTTCACATCTGTCATCATCGAGTCGGCATACGCCATGCTGACATGGAGGGGCGAATAGCGGAAGAGCGTGTCAGGCATCGCCGTCCGCTGTTCCTTCGGAATGTACTCCAGTACATTCGAAAGCGTATCGGCATTCAGTGCCGTAACAGCCTGGTCATACACACTCCTGATGTTCTCGATTTCACGCTTTCTGGCTTGGTGGATGGAGTCATTGAAGAGCACGCACATGAGGTTCGCCACCTTCATCTCCTCCGTTCCGTTCAGCCTCCTGGCACCTCTCGCCACCGCTTCGCTGGCATAAGGTTCGGGCAGGATGGCACCATCCATCTGGTCTTGGTCAACCATCAGCCCACGAATCCGTATGTTGTTGATTTGTGGCTTGTTGAGATCAATGCTCTGCAACTTCACCGACTCCAGAATCTTGTCGGCAAAATAATCCACTGCCGAGTGGCGTGTGATGCCGATGATCTTCTCTCTCAGGCTCTCCGCTTTCAGCAGTCGCGCTTTAGGTGCCGTGATGAGCCACATGCGCAGTTCACCCACCATCGCCACCATTGCCGTGTCGCCCTGACCCTGCCAGATGCAAGCCTTCACCAAGTCCGTCACGATGCCGTCAATCTTGCCATTCACAAAAGCAGTGTCGGCATCCATCGCAGCATCGAACGTTACCAAATGGACATTCACACCCAACGAATCAAACAGGCCGATGGAATCGGCATAATAGAAGGGTAGGCACTCCATGGTCGGAAGCACCCCCAGTTTGATAGCAGTGGAATCCTCTTCGTTCACCGTCCCATTCGTCTGGTTGCATGAACCACACAGGCCCACAACCATCAGCCACATGAATATCTCAATCAGTTTACGCATCTTGCAATAATTTCTGCCATGTTATTCTAACAACTTGCAAATTTACGGATAATTGAGAGTGAAACCAAATTATTGACCAAAAAACTTGCGCAGTGGAGCATGAATGTTCACAAAAGAGAGGAGCGCGACATACGTCGCACCCCTCTCCCCGTCCATTGGTGAAGGTGTCAAGCCCTTACGCCGTCACGTCCAGCGCCTCGGAAGCACCACCTACAGATAAGTCCTTCTGCATTTGCTTGGACTTGCCGCTCGGGTAGAAGTTTATCTTCTTGATAAAGCCCTTCCCCCAATGGTGTCGTCCACCTGGTGGGAGATTGAAAGCATTAAGGATGGTGTGATGAAGTGGACGGCATTGCGCATGCGCGAGGATGGAACGACTTACACCGCAACGTTCAGCATGACGAAGATGAAATAAATGAAAAATGTCGGTGAAATCGGAAAAGAATTGAAGTTCTGGCAAAAGAAAAAGAGCGGCAATGAAATCCATTGTCGCTCTTTTCTTGTTGAGTGGAGTTGTGTGTCTCCACTATAGGAAGTAGGGGATTACTCGCCCTTTACAGCAGCGATGCCAGGAAGCACCTTACCCTCGATAGCCTCGAGAAGGGCACCACCACCTGTAGAGATGTAAGACACCTTGTCGGCAAGACCGAACTTGTTGACACATGCTACAGAGTCACCACCACCGATGAGTGAGAAAGCGCCTTCTGCTGTAGCCTTTGCAACGGCCTCACCTACGGCACGAGAACCAGGAGTGAACTCTTCGCACTCGAAGCAACCTGCAGGACCGTTCCAAAGGATGGTCTTGGCACCTTCGATAGCCTTGGCGAACTTTTCACGGCTGATAGGACCTGCATCGAGACCGTCCCAACCTTCTTCGATGGCATTAGATGGGAAGGTCTTGATTTCAGCACCTGGCTTCACAGAGAATGTGGAGAAGTCGTAGCCTGTGCAGCATACAGAGTCTTCACCAAGAACGAGTTCAACGCCGTTCTCCTTTGCCATCTTCTCAACGCCGAGAGCGACATCGAGTTTGTCCAACTCTACGATTGAGTTGCCGATATTGCCACCGTGTGCTTTCATGAAGGTGTAAGTCATACCACCACAGAGGATGAGTTTATCTACCTTGCCGAGGAGGTTCTCGATGATGCCAATCTTGGTAGATACCTTTGAACCACCCATGATGGCTACGAATGGACGCTTGATGTTGTTGAGCACGTTGTCAACAGCCTGCACTTCCTTCTCCATGAGGAGACCGAGCATCACGTCCTTCTTGTCGAAGTAGTCGGCGATGACGGCGGTGGAAGCGTGCTTGCGGTGAGCGGTACCGAAGGCATCCATCACCCAGCAATCAGCGTAAGAAGCGAGTTTCTTGGCGAACTCCTTCTGGCTTGCCTTCATGGCTTTCTTTGCCTCGTCATAAGCAGGGTCTTCCTTGTCGATGCCTACAGGCTTGCCTTCCTCTTCGGGATAGTAGCGGAGATTTTCGAGAAGGAGCACTTCACCTGGCTTCAGGGCTGCTGCCTGTTCGTCTGCCTTCTGGCAGTCATCGGCAAACTGTACGGGAACACCGAGTGCCTTGCTCACAGCAGGAACAATCTGCTTGAGAGAAAGTTCTGGCTTCACCTTACCCTTTGGCTTGCCCATGTGGGACATGATGATGAGGGCGCCACCTTTCTCTAGGATGAGCTTGAGGGTTGGGACTGCACCACGGATGCGGGTGTCGTCAGTGATGACTCCGTTCTGGATTGGCACGTTGAAATCTACGCGCACGATTGCCTTTTTGCCGGCAAAGTTGTACTCATTGATTGTCATAGTTGTTTGTTGTTTAGTTGTTTTGGGGTTATTGTTTATTATTATTGTAATGTCGTGATGACGTTATATCGTTATATCGTTATCTCGTAATAATGCCCTCTCTCTTAGTATTGCTCGTTCTCGTTGGGGAAGTGGCCTTCCTTCACGTCTTCCACATAGTGTCCGATGGCATCGGTCATGATGGTGTTGAGGTCGGCATAGCGGCGTAGGAACTTGGGTGAGAATCCGCGTGTCATGCCCAGCATGTCGGCAATGACGAGCACTTGTCCGTCGCATGCGCCACCTGCTCCGATGCCGATGACGGGAATCTTCAGTTCGCTGGTGACTTGTGCTGCCAACTTGGCGGGAATCTTCTCCAGCACAATGGCAAAACAACCTGCCTCTTCCAGCGCATGTGCATCGCTGATGAGTTTGTTGGCTTCTGCTTCTTCCTTAGCACGCACAGTGTAGGTGCCAAACTTGTTGATGGCCTGGGGCGTGAGGCCAAGGTGTCCGCAGATGGGAATGCCGGCATCGAGGATTTTCCGCACTGCGGGAATGATCTCCACACCGCCTTCCAACTTCAGCGCGTCGCAATGAGTCTCCTTCATGATGCGCACGGCATTGGTCACAGCCTCTGTCTCGTTCACCTGGTAGGTGCCAAAAGGCATGTCGCACACGACGAGTGCACGCTTCACGCCACGCACCACGCTCTTGGCATGGTATATCATCTGGTCGAGTGTGATCGGGAGAGTTGTCCAGTTTCCTGCCATCACGTTGCTGGCGGAGTCGCCCACGAGGATGACATCAATTCCGGCAGCATCGGTGATGCTTGCTGTTGTGTAATCGTAAGATGTAAGCATTGCAATCTTCTTACCTTCTGCTTTCATCTGAATCAATCTGTGTGTTGTGACCTTTCGCTGGTCTTCCACTAAATATCCTGCCATTTTCAGTTGCTTTTCTTAACAGGATGCAAAGTTACACATTATTCTTAAAACTCAAACAACAATCGTGCATTTATTTGACGTCCGGTCAGGTAATTTGGCACCGCGTATTGATGATTTGTAATGTCTGTGACCCAATAGTAACTGTTCACGTTCGCAATGTCGAGAATGTTGAAAGCATCCACACCCAGCCAAATGTTCTTGAAAGCTCGCCCAATCCCTGTGTGGATGTGCCGGTCTTCGTTCTTCAGCAGTCGGTAACTGATGCCTAAGTCAACACGGCGATAACTGGACATACGGAACACTTGCTTTTCGCGTCCGGAGTGTGGGGGGCCGAAGGGAAGTCCGCCTGCATAATGTCCCTGCAAAGTCATCTTCCAACGGTCTGTGCTAGGGAAGTAGTCGCTGAAGAAGATGGCGCAGTTCAATCGCTGGTCGGTCGGACGTGGCACATAATGGCTGCCTCCGATTTTCTCTTCCGTCTTCATGATGCCCACACTCAACCATGAATCTGTGCCTGGCACAAACTCACCGTAAATCTTCAGGTCGAGACCTGCCGCATAACCTTTTGAGATGTTTCCACCATAATAGACAACTCGCACATTGTCAATGTTGTAAGGGACAAGGTTGCTGAGCGCCTTGTAATATGCTTCTGCTGTGAACTTGAAGGGGCGTTGGTTCACTCTGAATTTATATTCCATACCCAACACGAAGTGGATGCTTCGTTGTGACTTGATATCGGTGCGCAGAAATGCCATCGTGTTGTTGTTCACCTTCGTGGTGTCACGCATTTCTTTATAGAAAGGTGTCTGGTAATACACACCTGTGGAGAAGCGGTAGGTGAGATTATCGTTGTTGGCTGGAGTGAAAGCCACTGTGGCGCGTGGCGAGAAAAGCGTCTCTTTGCTCCAATCCCAGTGAGTCAGTCTAGCACCATAGTTCAGCACCAAACTTCCTTCTGCCACATCTTTCCTCCACGTGTCTTGAAAATAGATTTCATAATGCTTTGATTTTTCACTATTTACAGAAACTATATTATAGATAAGATCTAAACGTTCGGGAGAGTGGGGGAGGGAATAGCCTGCCGAATCTCTCATCTCCCATTCACGCATCGTCTCGTCCACTTTTTCCATCTTCATCAAGGCACCATATCGCAACCAATGGCTGCTGAAGCGATTCTGTCCCGTGATGCCGACATTCACCATGCTGGCGTTCAGGCGGTTTCGAGCGTGCTCATGATAGGTGCCGATGCCTAAACTTTCGTCGTCGCCATCGTTGTTCAACCAATATTCTCCGTTGATGTCATAGGCCTCTCGTTCCTTCGTCTTGAATCCCGACCAATTAAAGGTCAAGGAGTTCATCTTGTTGAAGTTATAGGTGGCTGAGAAGGCACCGAAATAGGTATAGAACTTGTCCTGTTCGCTACCATCAAAATACACTTTGAACTCTTTCAAATCCTCGCTGGTGCCAAATTTCGTCGTTCGGTCGCTTGGCGTGAAATCGTAGTTGTTGGTCGAAATGACACCCATCAAATCGATGGTCCATCGTTGATTCGGACTCCAACTCATATAAGTCTGGTAATCAAAGTCACGTGGGTCATATTCTCCCTTTGTTTGCAGCGTACCCAACAAGTTCTTCATGGTCTTGTAACGTACGGCATGGGTCATCGAGAACTTTTCTGTGCCAAACCCAAGATAGCCGCTAGCACCTAAAAGACTGGCACTTACGCTGCCTTCTAAGCCTTTCACCTTCTTATATGTGATGTCCAGCACACTCGACATTTTCTCTCCATAACGTGCCTCGAAACCGCCTGCGGAGAACCCGATCCGTTCCACCATGTCAGGATTGATAATGCTCAATCCCTCTTGCTGTCCGCTACGAATCAGTAGAGGACGGTAAACTTCTATTCCGTTGATATACACGGAGTTTTCATCAAACGAACCACCTCGCACATTGTATTGTGAGGACAACTCATTATGGGTCGAAACGCCTGCCTGACTCGTGATGAGCCTTTCCACACCGCCACCCGAAGCATTTCCCATGTGCTTCATATCCTGCATGTTCACGTCTGTCATCGTACTTGTCTGGCGGCGTATATCTGTCACTTGAACTTCTCCCAATTCATATCCTAATGAAGGCAGCATCACATTGAGTGTCACCGAATCCACTGGATTCTGCAACACTCGTTTCCGAGTTTCATAACCCAACATGGAAAAGACGACAACCATGGAATCTGCGCTTTCACAAGAAAAACGAAATTCTCCCTTCAGATTACACACAGTACCGCATCCGGTGCCTTCCACACGAACCTGAGCCAATTCCAGCGCTGATTTCTGGTCATCAACAACTTTGCCTTTAATCACAACAGTTTGAGCATGACCCATAGCCACACTCAATATCCACAACATGCACGTTGCGCCTATATATTTATATGTATTGTGCCGTCTCATTCATTACAAATAACGATATTCCTTTCCGTATATTGTAATTTCATCAATAATTAGGGGAATTTGTGTGTAAAATAGAAAGAGTGGGTGCCTGCCAAAATAATCCCCCCTTTTTTACTATTTAACATAATCACGATTACATTTCAATCGCGAATGGCGAATTATTAAGGGCAAAAATGGTATGTAAAACCAGCCTTTCAGCGCATCACATTT
>SAMEA3663263__coassemble_151_pt1 | contig 22041 bp, 22 predicted proteins | sample SAMEA3663263__metabat2_high_PE_003 | metagenome-assembled genome bin SAMEA3663263 (sample SAMEA3663263) | pig gut metagenome | biome: pig gut; feature: pig-associated habitat; material: faeces | place: China | collected 2013
AAGTCGTTTCCCCTCAATGGCTGGCAGATGAGATTCGCCAATGGCATGAGGATGCTATAAAAATGTATAGATAGAATCAAAAAACGTAAAAAATATGCAGTACATCAGCTTTTATAAAGACCGACTTCCTTTCAAGCCCAAGACGAATGTGGTCATCTATTTTGATGCGATGAACATTGGCGTGAAAGAGTATTATGAGATTCTCTATGAGGATTACGACATGCTTGTGGAGACGTTCAGACGTGGCGGGCTGGAATTCTGCTTCCTGCCGAGGATTGCGCACGACATGGATCTCGGCAAGATTTACCGCTATTTCAATCCCGATGCCGACGCGAATGCCGCCGTCCCTTATGCCGGGCATAGCCGCGATAGGGACCTGCTGGAATATGTCGTTGACGGTTTCGACGCAAGAAGCCTTGAGCCCGGACTGATTCAATACAAGGGTGAGGATTTTGACAAGGAGGACACCTACACCTATGCGTTCACGCCCATGACGGATGTTTACTCACCGTCACCCTACGAAATGGCGGAGAACTACATACGCATGCATGGGGTCAGTGGCGATTTCTTCGGCAGGAGTCATGATAGGCCATCAGACCGTCTGAGGTACGAAGAGGAACAGCTTCAGCAAATGCGGCTTGAAGAGGCATGTTCCGAAGAAGCGTGCGCGGAACCTCCTTCCAGCCCGTCTCTGTTCGACAGACTGACATCGGCTTTCAGGGCGAGGCTGGCTCCACGTGAAAAGACTTCCGGCTCGGAAAGGATGGTCATTCGGGAAAATGACGCTCTCTGTGAGGAATGCCGTCCGGTGCCGCAGGAGGAGGAGGTGGAAGCCGTGATGAGCGAGGTGCAGATGCTCGTGGAACGTCTTCGCCAGAGTGGGGTGGGCGAATGGGCGCTTCAGCAGCTTTTCCAACCCACACAGAAACTGAGCCGCCTGTATGTGCGCTACGGACACATCTTCCTGCCCGACTATAATAATGTGGAAATCAAGATGCCTCCGCTCTCGAAAGCCATCTACCTGCTCTATCTGCAGCATCCCGAAGGCATCAGGTTCTCCTATCTGCCCGACTACCGCAGGGAACTCCTCTCCATGTACGAACTGATTTCGGGACGTGACAACCGTGAGGACATCCGCAGGAGCATTGACGATGTGACTGACCCCACACGCAACTCCATCAACGAGAAATGCTCCCGAATCAAGCAGGCATTCCTGAGGGTTTTCGATGACAGCATCGCCCGCAACTACTACATCACGGGCGAAAGGGGAGAAGCCAAGAAAATCCTCTTGCCTCAAGACATGATTGTCTGGGAAAATTTCCGTTAACCCATTCTTCCATAATAAAATAGGCAGTATCCCTGCAAGGCTTGCGACGTTTGCAAGGCTTGCAGGGATTTTCATTTGCTATATATCATAGCGTAACTTTGCATCGTCAAAAGTTTTTGTTCAACCTCTAAAAATTGTTTTAATGATGGATTATTCATTGAAAGATTTGAAGAACGCTGCAGTTTTGATTCAAAAGAGCGTATTCGGAAAGAAACGCGAGTATGACCTGAAGTTCAACCACGAGGCAGACGGATGCTGGTATGTGGATTTTCCCGGCTGGCCCTTCGAACATCACAACCTGATGATGGTGGCTGGCGCCGACCTGCTCTGTGCCTACCTCTCGGACGATGATGTGGAAACACGCGTCAAGGTGATTCCCACTTCCAAACAGGAAAAACTCCAAGGCTATGCCGAACTGCGCCGACTCGACCACTCGCTCACAGGTGGAGCACACTACGAGGTGAGAGGGCTGGACGGATTCGGCCGCAAGATTTGGCTCTGCCCCGTCACCCTCTTCGTGCTGGGGAAATACCCTGCCTACATCTATGTGAAGAAAGCATAGTGTCCGCTTCTGCATCTTCAATTCAACAAACTATTACATTAACCACTTAATACATCAATCGACATGACACAGAAAGTTTACAACCTCATCGTTCTGGACGCCTCAGGCTCCATGTATTCCATCCGCAAAGAAGCCATCACAGGTGTGGTGGAAACCATTCAAACCATCCGCACTGCCCAAACCGAGAACCCTAATCAGGAACAGCTGTTCAGTTTGGTGGTCTTCAATGGGCGCCGTATCTCCACCGTCTATGACCGTATGTCCATCGCCAAGGTGCCCGACCTGAACGAGAACGATTACCAACCCACTGACAACACGCCCCTCTACGATGCGATGGGAAATTCCATCACCCACCTGCGCCAATATATCGACAAGGGCGACAGCGTGCTGGTGACCATCATCACCGATGGCTACGAAAACTCCTCCGTGGAGTGGAACCACGCTCGTGTCTTCCAGCTGGTGGAGGAACTGAAGAAGGGCAATTGGCTCTTCACCTACATCGGAGCCAACCAAGACGCCATGGCAGTAGCCAAGGGCATGGGCATCGAACACAGCTTGAACTTTGAAGCTGATATGGAAGGCACCAAGGCTATGTTCCGAAAAGAGAAGAAGGCTCGTTCCGCTTTCTATGCCAAACTCAGCGAATGCTGCGAATTCTCCCGTCTGAAATCCGACAAATTCTTCATCGACGACGAAGAGCCTGACAAATGACAGACGACAGTTGATAGTTGACAGTTGACAATTGACAGTTGACAGTTGACAATTGAGGCTGAAGGTTCGGCAAAGAAGAAGAGTGGAGGCTTGATGGCTTCCGCTCTCTGTTTTGTGTGCGGAGAGGGGATGGGTGTAAAGGAATTATTGGTGCAACATGGATTTAAAAAACAATCTTTTTCTGAATGTTGAAAACGAAAAAGATTGGTCCGTATGAAAAAAAATCATAGTTTATTTGTTTGTAATGGGAAAAAGATATATATTTGCAATGTCGAATGCAAAACTCCTCAGAGCATAGTAGCAGGAGACAGGGCGTTTAGCGCGTTACTTCTCATTTGGAATCTGGACAATTCTAAGGCTGAGAGTGATGAGCAGAAACGTTCACGTCAATGGTATTTTATACCCTTATGGGTCTATCATATCATTTGTGGCGTGGACATTTGCTTATTATTCAGCCAAGGCAGTCCAGAGCCACAATGAGGTGATAGGCAATAGTTCCCACGCCTTTTCTATATCATCTATTATTAACTGCCGAGATTGGGAACTGGTAGGCAAAAACTTATTAACACTATGAAAAAGTTATCTTTTCTTTCGGCTATCTGCGCCGGTCTGCTCATGTCGGGCATTTCAAGTTGTGCATCGTATCAAAAAGAGGCTGCTGTTATGAGTATGGACAGTCATCTCAACACTTATCTGGAAGCTGATGTTGACTATTCCAGTGCAAAACCAATTCAAGCAACAGTCAATACAGCCACACTTTTCGGGTTTATTCAGCTAAAGCGTAATGGGCATAAATACTTCCATAGTGCAAACCGTTATAAAGGTCTGACAAAACGCCAGAGCCAGGCATTGTATCGTGCAAAAGAAGACTCAGGTGCAGATATCATTGCTGAACCTGAATTTGAAATGGAAAAGCACAGTTGGTTCTTTGGTGCATACACAAAAACCTCTACAAAAGTAAAAGGCTGGGGTCTTAAGGTTAATGGAATAAAGGAGGACAAACACCTAATTGCCAACTTCTGATTAATAAAGAAATAACAATTCCCTGTCTTCCCCATAGCGAGAAGACAGGGCCTTTCAATCATGGAGCTTATGTGAAACCTCTTATAATACTTTTATTGATATAAGCTTCTTTGTTGTTTACGACGGCAAAGGTACACCCTTTTCTTGACACTTCCAAAGAAAAGTGGCACAAAAATTGTCTCATCGAGAAAAATATTTTGGAATTTATTTGTGAGGTTCGGAGAAAAAGCGTACCTTTGCATCCGCAAATTGCGTGGGCATATGTCCGTGCATGATGTTTTGTGTGGCTGAGCCATACGTAAAACTCCGAGTGGATGAGGCCTGAGAGAAGGACACTAAGTCCATGAGAGGATGGTCCGGTAGCTCAGCTGGATAGAGCAACAGCCTTCTAAGCTGTGGGTCTTGGGTTCGAATCCCAACCGGATCACGAAGACTTTTTGAATGAAAGAACGAAAGCTCACTTTCGGTTCTGCAATGAAAAGAAGGATTCGATGGATAGCCCGTGGCAGGGCGGTGGGATATGTAATCCCGACGAAAGATAATAAAGAAACACCCCTAATTTTCAAAAACAAAAAGGGTTGAGCGTTCCAAATTTCGCGAGGTGGGCATTGCGGGCCTGCCGGAACGGCGAAGACCTGTACTTCTCCAAGTAAATTAGATTTGAAAATTAACAAAAGAATATAAGAAAATGTCAAAAATTTGTCAGATTACAGGTAAGAAGTCTGTGGTGGGTAACAATGTGTCTCACTCACTTCGCAGAACAAAGAGACGTTTCGATGTCAACTTGTTCACTAAGAAATTCTACTATGTAGAGGAAGATTGCTGGATTGTGCTCAAGGTGAGCGCTGCAGGTTTGCGTATCATCAACCGCATTGGTCTTGACGCTGCTCTGAAGCAGGCTGTCGCTAAGGGTCACTGCGAATGGAAGGACATCCAAGTTATTGGCTAATCACATTAAAGTAAGGAGAAAAGAACTATGGCAAAGAAAGCTAAAGGCAATCGCGTGCAGGTCATCCTCGAATGCACAGAAATGAAGGATAGCGGTCTTCCAGGCACATCAAGATACATCACTACCAAGAACCGCAAGAACACTCCAGACCGTTTGGAGTTGAAGAAGTATAACCCCATCCTGAAGCGCATGACTGTGCACAAGGAAATCAAGTAATTTACCATTTGACGATTTGCAATTTACCATTTGCCATGCGGCGAGTGCGTGGATTGTGGGAACTTTGAATTGTAAATAGTAAATTGAAAATAAATAATTAGACTATGGCAAAAAAAACCGTCGCAACCCTTCAGAATAAGGACGGACGTTCTTACACGAAGGTCATCAAGATGTTCAAGTCTCCCAAGACTGGTGCATACGCATTTGATGAGAAGATGATTCCTGCCGACATGGTGAAGGAATACATGAAGAAGTAATCTGACGTTTGGGGCAGAACCTTCAGCCCTACATGACTAAAACATAGGCTTGGAGTGCACTTTTGGGGTGCTCTTCGGCATGAAAACGACAAACCTCTCCATTTTTGGAGGGGTTTTTTGCTTTTTTAGCCACTTATTCGTACCTTTGGCGGTGTCGAAGGGACTATTGGTGGGAAAATTCCAAATTTATTTGGTTGTTCTATCACTTATTCGTACCTTTGTCTTTTAATTACATAAGTAAAGGAAAAAAGAATATGGGATTTTTTGATTTGTTCTCCAAGAAAAAGAAAGAGACACTGGATAACGGATTGGCCAAGACGAAAGAGAGTGTGTTTGGCAAGATTGCTCGTGCTGTGGCTGGAAAATCGAAGGTGGATGATGATGTGCTGGATAATCTGGAGGAGGTGCTGATTACGAGCGATGTGGGTGTCGATACGACGTTGGAGATTATCCGTAGGATAGAGGAGCGTGTGGCACGCGACAAGTATGTGGGTACGGACGAGTTGAACAAGATATTGCGTGAGGAAATAGCAGGTCTGCTGACCGAGAACAATACAGATGATACAGAGGGTTTCCAGATACCCGAAGGGGCGCACAAGCCTTACATCATTCTGGTGGTGGGCGTGAACGGAGTGGGAAAGACGACGACGATAGGCAAGTTGGCTTATCAGTTCAAGCAGGCAGGTCTGAAGGTCTATCTCGGTGCAGCCGACACCTTCCGTGCTGCTGCCGTGGAGCAGATTTGCATCTGGGGAGAAAGAGTTGGAGTGCCTGTGGTGAAGCAGCAGATGGGCAGTGATCCTGCCGCTGTGGCTTTTGATGCGGTTAGTTCTGCCAAGGCGAACGGTGCGGATGTTGTGCTCATTGACACGGCAGGTCGTCTGCACAATAAGGTGGGCTTGATGAACGAATTGACGAAGATAAAGAATGCGGTGAAGAAAGCCGCTGGATACGAGGCTGATGACGTGATGTTGGTGCTGGACGGTTCGACCGGGCAGAATGCCTTTGAACAGGCAAAGCAGTTCACAAAGGCGACGGAGGTGACTTCGATGGCCATCACCAAGTTGGATGGAACGGCGAAAGGTGGTGTGGTTATCGGCATCAGCGACCAGTTCAAGATTCCCGTGCGCTACATCGGACTGGGCGAGGGAATGGAAGACTTGCAGGCGTTCAACCGCAAGGCGTTTGTGGAGAGCCTGTTTGGAGAGTAGTTGATGGTTTAGGATTAATAGTTTAGGGTTAAGAGTTAAGAGTTAAGAGTTTAGGGTTTAGGATTAAGAGTTTAGGGTTGAGAGTTTTGAGAAAAAATACAATAGATATCATCACGCTGGGGTGCTCGAAGAATCTGGTGGATTCGGAAAGGCTGATTCGTCAGTTGGAACTGAATGGCTATCGTGTGACGCATGATAGTGAGAACCCGCAGGGTGAGATTGTGGTGGTGAACACGTGTGGCTTCATTGCCGATGCGCAGGAGGAGAGCGTGAACATGATTCTCGAATTGTGTCAGGCAAAGGAAGAGGGGCGTGTGAAGCAGGTGTATGTGATGGGGTGTCTGTCTCAGCGCTTCATGAAGGAATTGGGGCATGAGATTCCGCAGGTGGACAAGTTCTACGGCAAATTCAACTGGACGGAATTGCTCAACGACTTGGGCAAGACGTATCAACAGGAACGCCAGTATGAACGCCGTCTGACTACCCCCAAGCATTATGCCTATTTGAAGATTTCGGAGGGATGTGACCGTCATTGTGCCTATTGCGCCATCCCCATCATCACGGGGCATCATCAGAGCCGTCCGATGGAGGACATCGTGGCAGAAGTGGAGCATCTGGTGAGCGAGGGCGTGAAGGAGTTTCAAGTGATTGCGCAGGAGTTGACTTACTATGGCTTGGACATTTATGGCGAACAAAAGATAGCGGAATTGGTGGAGCGGATTAGTGAGGTGAAGGGTGTGAAGTGGATTCGTCTGCACTATGCCTATCCGATGAATTTCCCTTGGGAACTGCTGAAGGTGATTCGTGAACGGAAGAACGTGTGCAAGTATCTCGACATCGCCTTGCAGCACGTCAGCACGAAAGTGCTCACCAACATGCAGCGCCATGTGAACAAGGAGGATACCTACGCCCTGATTGAGCGCATCAGAAAGGAGGTGCCAGGCATCGCACTCCGCACCACGCTGATGGTCGGTTTCCCAGGTGAAGGAGAGGCGGAGTTTGAGGAACTGAAGGAATTTGTACGTTGGGCGCGATTCGACAGGATGGGTGCTTTTGCCTATTCGGAGGAAGAAGGTACACCAGCGCAGAAGCAGTTCAAGGATGAGGTGTCTGACGAGGTGAAGCAGCAGCGGTTGAGCGAATTGATGGACTTGCAGCAAGACATTTCCGCAGAGGTGCAGGCAGAGAAAGTGGGGCAGACGCTCAAGGTGATTATCGACAGGAAAGAAGGCGAGTATTATGTGGGAAGAACTGAGTTTGACTCGCCCGAAGTGGACCCCGAAGTGCTCATCCCAGTGGCAGACGGGATATTAAGAAAAGGAAGTTTCTACAATGTTCATATCGTTGATTCCGACGATTTTGACTTATATGGTAAAGTGACAAAATGACGAACACGGAATTTTTAGAGAAAATCTCGCAGAAGACCCGCCTCGAGATGGGCGCGGCGAAGGAGCTGTCTTCTTTGCTGATTGGCACTGTGCTGGAGGAAATAGCCGACGGCAACAGCGTGACCATTCAAGGCTTTGGTTCGTTCGAGCCTCGCGAGAAAGCCAGTCGCAGAATCTACAACCCTACCTCCAAGACCTACATGGTGGTGCCGTCGAAGACCACGCTCAACTACAAGATGAGTGGGGCACTGAAGACGCAACTTAACAAGGAATAGCCTATGAACGAGAAACTTTCATTCCAGAATATAGCCGACACCCTTGCTCGGAAAGCAGGAGTGCAGAAAAAGGTGGCTGAGACGTTCTCCAAGGCATTCTTCGACACCATCGTTGAGGCTGTGTCGGCAGGAGATGCCGTCAAGATAAAAGGTTTGGGCACCTTCAAACTCATAGAGGTCGGTGACCGCGAAAGTGTGAACGTGTCAACAGGCATGCGTTTTGTCATTCCAGGATATAAAAAACTTTCTTTCACCGCTGAAGACCATGTGGTGGAGGTGCTGAATCCTCAGGCAAAAAATGAGGAAGAGGTGACTTTGGCAGAAGATGCCCATACGGAAAGCGTGGTTGTTGCTGAACTAGCAAAGGTTGCTGAACCTGTAATGGTTGCAGAGCCTGTAAAAACAGAAGCACCTATCGAGATGGAAGAGCCTAAGGAAGAGGAAGATATAGAAACTCTCATCCAAGTGCCAGAACCCGAGCAGGTGGAGACTCCACAAGATGCTTTTGCCGGCATTGACATGCTCATCTCCACGCCAGAAAGTGTAGATGATATCCGTCAGCAATACGAAGCGGCAAAGGCGAAGATGGAAACCGCAGTGGAAGAAGCACGTAAGGCAAATGCCGAGAAGGTGCGCTTGGAGAAATTGCTGGAAAGATTGGAGAAGAATGTGGAACCTGAAGTTGTGCCCCATACAGAAAAAACGGAAAAGGAAGTGTCTGCGGAAACTGTAAAGGACACCAATCCCGTTTCCGCTATTCCTGTGACTCCTGCGAACGAAAAAGCCGACCCTTCAGTAGAAACTTTTGAAGAGGAAAAGCGTCAGGCTGCCTTCAACCGTGTGATGACAGAGCCATCACATTCACAAGAGGAAAAACCTCAATCAAAACCATCAAGCAACAAGCGTTTCTGGCTGACCGTCCTCATCATCCTGCTGTTGGCGGTGCTGGGCGTCTTCATCTATTTGATTCATCGAAACATTGAGGCTGTGGAAAAAGTGCATACAGTGGAACAGACGACGAAACCTGCCAAGCAGGACAAATCTGTCCAACCTGCTAAGTCCACAAAACCAGTTGTACCGAAGGCAGACAAGGATTCATTGGTTAAAGCACAAAAGGCCGATAGCGTCAAAGTGGCTCCCAAACCACAAAAAGAAGCATCCAAGCCTGATGCCCAGAAGCCTGAAGTCCAGAAACCAGCCAAGGAGGAACGCCCTAGGACACACCGCATGCAACGTGGTGAGTCCTTGACCCGCGTCTCTCAGAAGTATTATGGCACGAAGGATTCTGTGCGGGCAATCCTCCGCATCAACACTTTTGCCGATCCCAACAACATCCCAGTCGGCGCAGTGGTGAAACTGCCTTAAAGAACCTCATGTCATACACAATAAAAGCCAATCGTAGCCTTCGTGTTGCGGTTGGCTTTCTTTTGATGTCTATATTCTTAAGCCTTTATCGGTTAACTATTCTTAAATGCAAGGTTTTTTAATACTTGAGAGGGCGAAGATATGCGTAGAATGGTGTATCTTTGCATTCTAATTGTGAAGTTAATGAAGTTGCGGAAGTTATCGCTTCGCTCGAAGTTAAAGACATATGTCATACTGTAGGCAAAGTTCCGTCGACAACTTCTCAAAATTCTTTAACTTCTCTAACTTCTAATAAATGAATTATGGCAGAAGCTATTGACATTAGAGAATTAAACGAGAAAATTGAGCGCCACTCGGCGTTTGTGACAAACCTGATGACAGGCATGGATCAGGCCATCATCGGTCAGAAACATCTGGTGGAGTCCCTCCTTTTGGGACTTCTTTCTGATGGGCACGTGTTGCTCGAAGGTGTGCCAGGTTTGGCAAAGACAAAAGCCATCAAAACCTTGGCATCGCTGATTGATGCGCAGTTCTCGCGCATCCAGTTCACACCCGACTTGTTGCCTGCCGATGTCATCGGTACCATGATTTACTCGCAGAAGGATGGTGAGTTCAAGGTAAAGAAAGGTCCTATCTTCGCCAACTTCATTTTGGCAGATGAGATCAACCGTGCTCCAGCCAAGGTGCAGAGTGCATTGCTCGAAGCCATGCAGGAGCGTCAAGTGACCATCTCCACCAATACTTATGAACTTCCTAAGCCTTTCCTCGTATTGGCTACGCAGAACCCCATTGAGCAGGAGGGCACATACCCTCTGCCTGAGGCTCAGGTGGACCGTTTCATGCTGAAGGTGGTCATCGACTATCCTCGTCTGGAGGAAGAAAAAGCAATCATCCGTCAGAATATCAAGCAAGAGAAACAGGACATCCGTCCTGTGATGGGCACTCAGGAGATAGAGGAGGCTCGCAAGGTGGTTCGTGAAGTCTATCTCGACGAGAAGATTGAGCAGTACATAGCCGACATCGTCTTTGCCACCCGCTACCCCGACAAGTACAACCTGAAGGAACTGAAGGGCTTGATTGGCTTTGGCGGTTCTCCACGTGCATCCATCAATCTGGCGTTGGCAGCCCGCAGTTTCGCTTTCATCAAGCATCGCGGTTACGTCATCCCGGAAGATGTGCGTGCCGTGGCTCAGGATGTGCTCCGTCACCGCATTGGTCTCACCTACGAGGCAGAGGCAAGCAACGTGACCAGTGAGGAAATCATCAGTAAGATTTTGAATAAGGTTGAAGTTCCTTGATGGTTGACAGGTGACAGTTGATAGTTGACAGTTGATAGTTGACAGTTGATAGTTGACAGTTAAGTTATAAATGTTGGGATGGAAACTGAGGAACTTTTACAGAAGGTCAGGAAAATCGAGATCAAGACCAAAGGACTCTCGAACAATATCTTTGCAGGCGAGTATCACTCCGCCTTCAAGGGTAGGGGAATGGCATTCAGTGAAGTGCGTGAATATCAGTATGGTGATGATGTTCGCGACATCGACTGGAATGTGACTGCACGTTTCGGAAAACCTTTCGTGAAGGTCTTTGAAGAGGAACGTGAGTTGACAGTGATGCTGCTGGTCGATGTGTCCGGTTCGTTGGATTTCGGTACGCAGACACAGACCAAGCGACAGTTGCTCACCGAAATTGCTGCCACCTTGGCGTTTTCTGCCATTCAGAACAACGATAAGATTGGTGTGATTTTCTTCTCTGATAAGGTGGAGAAGTTCATTCCTCCGAAGAAGGGTAGGAAGCACATCCTCTTCATTATCAGAGAACTACTTACTTTCCAACCAGAAAGTCAGAAGACGGATGTGGGGCAGGCGGTAGAGTTCATGACCAATGCCATCAAGAAGCGTTGCACAGTCTTTCTGTTGAGTGACTTCTTCGACACAAAGGACTACAAGAACCAATTGACCATCGCCAACAGCCGTCACGATGTGGTGGCGTTGCAGATTTACGACCGCCGCATGGTGGAACTGCCCGACGTTGGTATCGTGAAGATGCTGGATGCAGAGACGGGAGGGGAAACCTTCATCGACACCTCTTCCAGCGCTGTACGTCGTGCTCACCACGAATGGTGGGTGACGCATCAGTCTTGGTTGAAGGACGTCTTTACGAAGTCGAATATCGACAACATCTCAGTGAGGACAGACGAAGACTATGTCAAAGCATTGATGAATCTGTTCAGACGGAGAAGTTAGTGTAGTTTGGAGTTGAGAGGTTAGAGTTTAAGAATGAGAATATTGAATATTTATAGAATACTGACAATCTGTTGCTTGATGTGTTTTGTGAAAGTAAATGCTCAAGTGACGGTAGATGCAAAATTAGACTCAGCTGGCATCTATATTGGCCAGCGCATCGGCATGACTCTGGAGGTGAGTGCCAGTGCCAAATCGAACGTGGAACTGCCTGAATGGGACTCCCTGCAGCAGGTGGTTCCGGGCATTGAATTTGTTCGTGCCGAGAAGACCGACACCAGCCTTCTGAACGACGGTAAACGCATGATGCTCTCCCGTCGCTACTATTTCACTTCATTTGATTCTGCGCTCTATCTGATGCCAGACATGGACGTGAAGGTGGATGGAAAGGAATACCACTCAAAAAAATTGGCATTGAAAGTGTTGACCTTTGAGATTGACACACTTCATGGCGACAGCATCTTCGGCATCAAAGAGGAGTTGGCTCCTCCCTTCGATTGGGCAGAATGGCGAGAAGTCATGTGGTTCTGTATCTTGGCACTGCTCATTGGCGGTCTGTTGGGGTATGTGATTTATCGTCTGAAGACCAACAAACCCATCATCCGACGTATCCGCAACAAGAAGCGTCAACCTCCTCACAAAGTGGCAATGCAGAAGATTGAGCAAATCAAGGAGGAGAAGATATGGCAGAGTGAAGACTCGAAGGAATATTATACGCAACTGACAGATACTCTGCGTAACTACATCAAGGAACGCTATGGTTTCAATGCGATGGAGATGACCTCCTACGAGATCATCCAGCATCTGCAGGAAGTGAATGACGAAGATGCCATCAACGAGTTGCGCGAACTTTTCCAGACGGCAGACCTCGTGAAGTTTGCGAAGTACAGCACCCTCATCAACGAGAATGACCGCAATCTGGTGAATGCGATAGAGTACATCAACCAGACCAAGATAGAAGATCCAGAACAGAAGCCGCAGCCCGAAGTGATTGTGGTCGAGGAAAAGCGCTCGAAGATTGCTAAATGGACACTCATCGGAAGCATCATCGTGGCAAGTCTTGTACTGCTTGGTGTGCTGGTTTTTGTAGGGTATAGAATTTATATGTTGACGTTGTAGGGGTGAGAGCCCTCTCCAACTCCCCCTAGGGGGGGGAGAAGAGTGAAAAGACCCGCTTTGTCCTGCGAATATCTTCCCCGTAATGGAGAGAACCATGCGGGATGTGAGTTGGAAAAGGTTAGCGTTAAAGTTAGCGTTAAGGTTAAGGTTAGGGTTAAAGTTATAAAAAGAAATTAGAATATAGAGATCATATAAGATGGAGTTTAAGAATCCTTTATTCTTCTTATTGCTGTTGGTGCTCGTGCCATACATCGTGTGGTATGTCCTGCGGTTCAAGCAGAGCCTGCCTTCGTTAAAGGTGCCTGACACGACTAAATATGTGAAGGTGCCCAAGACGTTCCGTCTCTATCTGATGCACATGCCCTTCTTGTTGCGACTCATCTTGATGTCGTTGGTGGTGTGCATCTTGGCACGCCCACAAAGCAGGCATTCGTGGAGCAACACCGATGTGGAGGGCATTGACATCATGTTGGCAGTCGATGTGTCAACGTCCATGTTGGCGCAAGACTTCAAGCCAAACCGCGTGGAGGCACTGAAGGAAATAGCACAAAGGTTCATAGAGAAACGTCCGAACGACAATATGGGCCTCACCATGTTTGCAGGTGAGGCTTACACCCAGTGTCCGCTTACGACCGACCACACGGTGCTGATGAATCTCTACAATAGTGTGGATTGCAACATGGCAGCCCGTGGCATCATCGACGATGGTACAGCCATTGGCGATGGCATCATGAACGCCATTCTCCGTTTGAAAGAGAGTCAGGCGAAGTCGAAGGTCATCATCCTTCTGACCGATGGTGTGAACAACTCAGGCAACATCTCTCCGCAGACCGCTGCTGAAATTGCCAAGAAATACGGCATCCGCATCTATACCATTGGCATCGGGCGGAACGGTATGGCTCCTTATCCGCTGCCGACAGGCGGCACGGCGATGTTGCCCGTGGAGATAGATGAGCAGACCATGACGAAAATCTCCACCGAGACAGGTGGTCAGTATTTCCGTGCCCAAAAGAACGCCGAACTGGATGCCATCTATCAAGATATCGACAAGATGGAACGCACGAAGTTCAACGTCAAGCAGTTCAGCCGTCGCGGAGAACTCTATCAGCCCTTCGCCATCGCCGCCTTCGTGGTGCTTTTGTTGGAGATTCTGTTGAGGACAGTGGTGCTGAAGAGATTACCCTAAAATAATCAATTGTAAATTGTCAAATAGTAAATTACTAAGGTGTTTAGATTTGCAAGTCCCATATATTTGTATCTGTTGATTCTCATTCCGTTGCTTACAGCCGTGTATGTGCTGGTGCAATACAGGATGAAGAAGCAAATCAAGGTGTTCGGTGACCCGGAACTGATGCGTAGCCTGATGCCCGATGTGTCACCTATGCGCCGTCACGTCAAGTTTGCCTTGCTGATGGTGGCATTAGGATTATTGGCAGTGGTGTTGGCACGTCCTCAGTTTGGCACACGGAACGAAGAAGTGAAGCGTTCGGGCATCGAAGTGGCGATAGCAGTCGATGTGTCCAACTCGATGCTCTGCCAGGATGTGAGTCCCAGTCGCTTGGACAAGTCAAAGATGATTGTCAGCAAACTCATTGAGCAGTTCGATGAAGATAAAGTGGGTTTGGTGGCATTTGCAGGAAGCGCCATCACCCTGTTGCCCATGACCAGTGACTATGTGTCAGCCAAGATGTTTCTCGACCAACTGAATCCAGCCACCATCGCCATTCAGGGAACCAATGTGGCAGAGGCGATTACCCGTGCCACGGCAGGTTTTTCCAAGAAAGCCGATGTCAATGTGGGGCGGGCACTCATCCTCATCACCGATGCTGAAGACAACGAAGATGGTGCTATCGAAGCAGCCAAGGAAGCGCATAAGGAAGGCATTCAGATTTTCGTTCTCTCGGTCGGCACCGAGCAGGGTGGACCCATCCCGATGAGCGACGGCTCTTTCAAGAAAGACCTTTCGGGCAACGTGGTGACCACCAAACTGAACGAGCAGATAGGCAAGAACATCGCACAGGCTGGCGGTGGCATGTACATCCATGTGGACCAGACCAATCTGGCGCAGTCACTTTTGGAAAAGGAAATAGAGAAGATGCAGAAAGAAGACATCTCCCAGTCGATGTACTCCGAATACGACGAGCAGTTCGTGGCAGTAGCCTTGCTGCTGTTCATCGTGCTGGTCGTAGAGTTCTGCATCATGGAGAGAAAGAATCATGTGTTAACGAAATTCAAACTTTTCAAGTGAGATGAAGAGACTGATTTTTAGCATATTATTGATGATATTTGTGCTGCCGATGATGGCACAGAGTGCCCGCGACTTCATTCGCATGGGCAACAAGGCTTATCGTGAGAAGCAATACGACAAAGCGGAGACCATGTATCTGAAATCCATTGCCAAAGACCCCACTTTCGAGGGCTACTACAATCTGGGCAATGCCTACGTGATGCAGATGAAGGACTCTACCGCTTTCGAAAACTACAAAAAGGCTGACTCCATCGGTACGAATGATCCCCTGCGCAAGGCTCGTAACTTCCACAATATGGGCAACATCTGGTACGCACAAGGCATGGCTGCATCCCGTCAGCAAGGCGGCAATGCCGTGTCTGCCTTCCAACGTGCCGTTGAGTTCTACAAGAGTTCCTTGCGCTGCAACCCCGAAGATGACGAAACCCGCTACAACTTGGCGATGGCTCAGCATCAGTTGAAAAAGAACCAAGACCAGCAGAACCAGAACGGAGGTGGCGGTAACGACGACAAGAACAAGGACAAGCAGGAACAGGACAAGCAGCAGCAGAAACAAGACCAGCAGAAACAAGACCAGCAGAAGAAGGATGAGGACAAGCAGCAGCAACAGCAGCAACCTCAACCCGAACAAAAGAAAGATGAAATGAGCGACCAAGCCGCCGAACAACTCCTCAACTCCGCACAGCAGGACGAGAAAGGTGTGCAGCACAAGGTCAATAAAAATCAGAACAATAGACGTCGTAGTTTAGAGAAGGATTGGTAACAATGAAACGGCTTATACATATCATAGTATTGGTGTTCCTCTCCGTCAGCGTATGGGCTGACGAAGTGTCCTTCCGTGCCTCAGCACCGTCCACCGTCGAAGCAGGTGGCAAGTTCAGGGTGCAGTTCACGGTCAACACACAGAATGTGTCAGGTTTCAGTGCGCCCGACTTTAAGGGCTTTGAGGTCATCTACGGACCAGCCACCTCTTCGCAGAGCAGTTTCCAGATGATCAACGGACGCACCTCGCAAAGCAGCAGTATCATCTACACCTATGTGCTTCTTGCCGAGGCTCCCGGCACATACACCATCGGCAGTGCCAGTGTGCATGTAGATGGCAAGGTGGTGAAGTCCAAGCCCGTGCAGGTGAGAGTCCTGTCTGGCGGTGCAGGTGGTTCATCCAGTGGCGGAGGTGCCAATGGAGGCGGTGGCGGCAATTATGGGGGAGGGCGTCAATCCTCAGCACCTGCTGCATCCGCATCGCCCACCATCTCAGCCAAAGACCTCTTCATGACGGCAACTGCCTCACGCACGACAGTTCACGAACAGGAGGCAATCTTGTTGACCTACAAGATTTACACGCTGGTCGATTTGACCCAATTAGATGGAAAACTCCCTACGCTCGATGGTTTCCAGATTCAGGAAATCCCGCTTCCGCGCACCAAGGAGTTCTCCCTTGAACAGTATAATGGCAGAAACTACCGTTCAGTGGTGTGGAGCCAATACCTTCTCTTCCCGCAGAAATCAGGCAAACTGACCATCCCCTCCATCACCTACGAAGGAGTGGTCATCACCCGCAACCGCAACCTCGACCCCTTCGAGGCATTCTTCAACGGACAGAGCGGCTACACCGAAGTGAAGCGCAAAATCACCACACCGACCCTCACCATCAATGTCTCTCCGTTGCCCAGCAAGCCCGAAGGCTTCTCAGGTGCAGTAGGACACTTCTCCGTTTCTTCCAGCATCAGCACGAAAGAAGTGGATGCCAACGAGGCTGTCACCCTGAAAATCAGCGTGAAGGGTAGTGGTAACATGAAACTCATCTCCACTCCCGATGTACAGTTCCCAAAAGACTTTGAGACCTACGACGCCAAAGTGAACGACAACTTCCAACTCACCCGTTCCGGATTGGCTGGAACAAAAGATTTTGAGTACCTGTTTGTACCTCGTCATGCAGGCACCTACGAAATTCCTGCCGCCGACTTCATCTATTTCGACACCGAATCCCGTTCATACAAGACGCTCAAGACCGAGGCATACACGTTGAAGGTCAATAAGGGCAAGGGCGGTTCCGCTCAGAGCGTCTCCAACTATAGCGGTCAGCAACAAGATGTGCAGCAGTTGAACCAAGACATCCGCTTCATCAAGCAGGGTGAGGTGGAACTGCATCAACCCGGCGACACCTTCTTTGGCACATGGAAATACCTTGCAGCCTATCTCTTGCCATTGCTTCTGTTCGTGATGGTCATCGTGCTGGGTCGCAAGCAGATGAAAGCCAACGCCAATGTGGCACTCTCTCGTGGCAGGAAAGCCAACAAGGTGGCACTCCGCAGAATGAAGACCGCCAAGAAACTCCTTGACAGTCACGACACAAGCCGATTCTACGACGAAGTGCTCCGTGCCCTCTGGGGCTATGTGGGCGACAAGTTCAACATGTCGCAAGAGTCGCTGAACAAAGAGAATATCGAGCAATCCCTCACATCCCGACAAGTGCCCGACGAACAGATACAGCAATTCATGAACGTGCTCAACGACTGTGAATTTGCACGTTATGCGCCAGGCGATGTGAATGAGAACATGGAAAACGTCTATAACAGCGCCATCAGTGCCATCAGCAAAATGGAGGACAACCTATGAAGATTTACCATTTGACTATTGACAATTTGCAATTTGCCATGCGGACAGCCCCCAAGATATTCCTTCTCTTCATTTTCACCTTCTCGTTCCTTGCATCCTTCGCTGCCACCAAGACCGAAGCCGATGCCCTCTACGAGAAAGAACAGTACCGCGATGCAGCGGCAGCCTATGAGGCAGTGCTGAAGAATGAAGGCGTGGCGGCTGAGGTCTATTACAACCTCGGCAACTGCTACTATAAGATGGACGAGATTCCCTTGGCAGTGCTCAACTACGAACGTGCCATCCTGCTCGACCCGGGCGATGCCGACATCCGCGCCAACCTCGCGCTGGCACGAGGAAAGACCATCGACAAAGTGGTGCCCCCCTCCGAGATGTTCTTCGTCACATGGTGGCGCGACCTGACCAACTGCATGAGCATCAACGCATGGGTCATGTTAGGCATCATCGCCTTCATCCTCATGCTCATCGGTGTGCTGCTTTATATGTTCATGCCACAACTGACAGTGCGAAAGACAGGCGTTTATGGTGCCATGATACTCTTGGTCATCGTCATCATCGCCAACTTGGCAGCCGTCTCACAACATGCCGACCTGACCCATCGCAGCACAGCCATCATCCTTGCACCTTCGGTCACCGTGAAGAGTTCACCCAGCGAGACCAGCACCGACCTATTCCTCATCCACGAAGGCTCAAAAGTCGAGATTCTCGATGGCTCGATGAAGGAATGGCTCGAAGTGAAGTTTGAAGAAGGCAAACAGGGATGGATTCCCGTCAACGCCCTCGAAATCATCTAAAGTTAAAAGTTAAAAATTAAAAACTAAAAGTAAAAGTTACTCTTGAAAATGGGAAATAAACTTGCCGCATGGCAGGTAACTTAAATTTTTCACTTTTCACTTTTCACTTAAATTTCATGCACGAGCTCAACGAACTTGACCATCAGCTCACGCTTGCCATCAACGGCAGCGACAGCCTCTTCTGGGACAACCTGATGTACACCGTCACCAACACCTTCTCATGGACGTTGGTCATCATCACGTTGCTCATCCTCATCTTCAAGAACAACACTTGGAGAGAAGCCGTGATGGTCTATGTCACCATAGCCCTGCTCATTTTCGTGGCAGACCGCATCTGCTCGGGCTTGGTCAAACCGATGGTGGAACGCTGGCGTCCCACGCAAGACCCTCAGCTCATGTATCTCGTTGATGTGGTGCGCGGCTACCGAGGCGGACATTTCGGCTTCTTCTCAGGCCACGCCTGCAACACCATGTGCGTTGCCGTCTTTCTCTCGTGGCTCTTCCGCAGTCCCAAAGTGACAGTCACCCTCATCTTCTGGTCGCTCACCACCACCTTCACCCGTCTCTACCTCGGTGTTCACTATTTGGGCGACATCTGTGTGGGCTTCACGGTAGGCATCATCCTCGGTTGCCTGTTCTATTGGGTTATGGAGCGTTTTGTGCATCCGCACATCAACATGAAAAACTATATCTCCGAGCAGTTCACCTCCACCGGCTACATGAAGAGCGACATGGACACCTTCATGACCATCATCTTCTTCAACTACATCTGTGTCCTCATCTTTTCCCTCACATTGGGGATAGGGTAGAGTACATTCATTTTCTTTAGCCTCTCATTCCCCTCCACTCTCCACCCTTAACTCTCCACCCTCATCTCTCCACTCTCCACTCTCATCTCTCAACTGTCAACTGTCAACTCTCAACTCCCCCCCCCTCCCTTCATTCCCCTAAAAACCGACGTGCCCCACGTCGGTCAACCGATGTGGGGCACGTCGGCAAGGCGACGTGGGGCACGTCGATTTTGGGGTTGTTTTAGTAGAACTGTGCCAAGACTGATTTTCCCCCTATAACCAAAGGCGTAAACGATGAGATTCGTTTACGCCTTTTTTTGCTGTTGTGACAAGTTTCCGTCCTTCTTTTGTGATTTTCCAAGTAAAATGGAATCACAAGGCTTGTGAAAACACTTTTTTCTTCCAAAATGTTTGGATGTGAATAAGAAGTTGTACTGAAGTTTCGGATGCTTTCTTTAACAACGAATATTTCGAATATGACGAATTTATACAATGCACCTAAAGGTGCAACGAATAAAAACGAATGCTGAGTGTAGCCATTCGATTTCATTCGTAGCCGCTTGCGGCATTAGGGAAATACATCTTCTCGCCGCATGGTAAATTAGAATGATTCGTTTTATTGGCTACGCCGAGCTAAAGGTTCGTTGTTGAAAATGAAGCGTTTGGAACATCCGAAACTTAAATCATTCTTAATTATTACTGCACTCTAAAGTTTAGCGGACAGTAATAGTTTCTTTTCCCACATTGTTACGGTCTTTCATTCTGAAAAAAGTTGCAGCACCTTTTTTGTGTGCTCGTCCACTCGGTAGAGGTCGGAACTGCGTCTGCCAACGACCCATGCAATTTCGTCGCCGTCCATGAGGAGGGGCTGGTGCTCTTTCTCGAAGAGGGTGAGTTTCTGGTCGGTGAGGAAGTCGCTGAGGAGTTTGCGTCTGCCGCCCATGCCGAAGGGGGCGAAGGTGTCGCCTGTTCGGGGGATGCGGAGGGGCAAATGAGTTAGTTGACAGTTGACAGTTGTCAGTTGGGTGAAGGTGGTAGTGGTGAGTTTGTCAGCATCGAGATAAGCAAAGTGGGGGTCTTTCAGGATGTGCAGGTCTTGGATGGGCACTACTTTCTGGTGAATGGTGGGCATGGGGTAGTGTGTCGCTTCTATGATGAGGTGTTGTCTGTCAATCAGCAGACGTCTTCCCTCTGCTGTGAACATTTTGCCGCTTTGGTGCAGTGCCGACAGGATGTCCCGCATCTGTGCCTTGTTGAAGCCTAAGGGGGAGAGCACTTCGTGCAGCAGGGAGATGGGGGAGGGCTGGCTTTGCAGTCGGGCGATATGGATGAGAATCTCGCCGTTTGTTTTGTTTTCCACGCACTGGGCAAGGGCTTGCTGCATGGCTTGCTGATAGACTTTCATCGCTTCCGTCAGGTTCTCTTGTGTGGAGGCGATGTTTTTCATGGCTCCTGGGTTGATGTGCTCCAGAAGGGGCAGCACATCGAGCCGCACTTTGTTGCGGGCGTAGGCGTCTTCCATGTTGGTGTGGTCGGTCACATAGTCCTGCCTGATGCTTTGCAGATAGGTGAGGATGTCTTGTCTTGTCAGGCAGAGCAGCGGGCGCACCACTGCTCCGTTTCGTGGCTGCATGCCGCAGAGCCCCTTGATGCCTGTGCCTCTTGTGGCATTGAGCAGTAGGGTTTCCACATTGTCGTCTTGATGGTGCCCCACGGCGATGGCTTCTGCTCCTGTCTCCTGCATGAGCCGACGGAAGTGCTCATACCTGAGTTCTCTCGCTGCCATCTCGATGCTCACCTTTTGTGTTTGGGCATATTCTTCGGTGTTGAAGTCTGTCTTGTGGAGTTCCCATCCCATTTGTCGGCAAAGTGCTGCCACGAATTGCTCGTCGCGCATGCTTTCTTCGCCCCGAAGGTGGAAGTTGCAGTGGGCAGCCACGACTTGGTAGCCGATGTTGTCGAGCATCCTTGCAAGGCACACGGAGTCGGGACCGCCACTGAGGCCGACTACCACTCGTGCACCGTCGCCCAGAAGGGTGTTGGTGCGGATGAAACGCATGACTTTTTCTTGCAAATCCTTCATAAAGTGGCACAAAATTAGAAAAAAAACCTTTCTCTTGCAAAAAAACTGCCTGAAAACTTTGCTGATTGCACATTTTGCACTACCTTTGCACTCGCTAAAACCAAAGCGACGGTATCTGGTGCGTTGGATGAGTGGCTTAGTCAACGGTCTGCAAAACCGTGTACACCCGTTCGAATCGGGTACGCACCTCCAAAGAACGAGAAAGAGGCTCAATGGACATTTCGGTCGGTTGAGCCTTACTTATCACCCAAAGGCTCGGCGAAGTGACGCGGAGCGCTGCAAGTGACAGTCGGGGATGACTGGATTTGACAGCAAGATGAGGTGGTACGTAAGCATGCAGAGAGTCGATGCCCCTCTCTCAAATCTCAGACATCAAAGAATTAATTGGCGAAACTCGTTACGCTCTCGCTGCCTAATCGAAGCATAGTAGATATGGCCTAATTCCCTTGTCAGACAAGGGAACGAGACATCGCCCAGAAAGCTACTTGTCCTGAAGCGTTCTGATCAGCGGTGCTATAAAATCGGGAATAGCCGGCAGGTGCCTCGCCCTGTTGGTGAAGCTTTAGAGGATAAGGATGCAGTTGGTGGTCTTGGTCTTGCTGCGTCACGAAAACCGAAGGCAAGAATAAGCATGTAGAAAGCGTATGGCTTCCTTGTTTGGACGAGGGTTCAATCCCCTCCATCTCCACAAAAAGGCACAACTTCGGTTGTGCCTTTTTGGGTGGAATGGGTGGATTGAACCTGATTATTTTTTATTTCTTTTGCCCCTCCATCTCCACCAAAAAAGGCACAACTTCGGTTGTGCCTTTTTTGTGTTTATGACCACATCTTGGGATTGGAAACGGCTGCTTGTGAGAAGA
>SAMEA3663263__coassemble_173_pt1 | contig 19760 bp, 12 predicted proteins | sample SAMEA3663263__metabat2_high_PE_003 | metagenome-assembled genome bin SAMEA3663263 (sample SAMEA3663263) | pig gut metagenome | biome: pig gut; feature: pig-associated habitat; material: faeces | place: China | collected 2013
CGGATGCTTTCTTCAACAACGAATATGACGAATATGACGAATTTATACAATGCACAATGCACCTAAGGTGCAACGAATAAAAACGAATGCTGAGTGTAGCCATTCGATTCCATTCGTAGCCGCTTGCGGCATTAGGGATATACATCTTCTCGCCGCATGGTAAATTAGAATGATTCGTTTTATTCGTTGTTGAAAATGAAGCGTTTGGAACTTCCGAACCTTTAGCTCGACGAAGTCAAACTTAAATTATTTAACATTAACCCTAACTGTCAACTCTCAACTGTCAACTCTCAACTGTCAACTGTCAACTGTCAACTGTCAACTCTCAACTGTCAACTCTCAACTCATGAAACTCCAAATTCCCTCTTTATCTCTTCTTGATACCTTTCTGTCTCTTCCCATGGGAACAACGTCACCTCCACGTCAAGGTCACCTTGGTAGCGGTTGGTGAAGTGTTTCACAACTCGTTCGGTCTTTCTGCCGAAATGTCCATACGATGCAGTTTCCTGATAGATGGGTTTACGCAAATCGAAACGCCGTTCGATAGCCTTAGGGCGCAAGTCGAAGAGTTTGTCAATCTTTTGGGCGATCTCACCATCGGAGAGCGCCACCTTAGCGGTACCGTACGTGTTCACATAGATGCTCACGGGCTTTGCCACACCAATGGCATAACTCAACTGCACCAGCATCTCGTCCGCCACACCTGCCACCACGAGGTTCTTGGCAATGTGACGCGCTGCGTATGCCGCCGAGCGATCGACCTTGCTGGGGTCTTTACCCGAGAATGCACCACCACCGTGGGCACCCTTGCCACCATAGGTATCGACGATAATCTTGCGTCCCGTCAAGCCTGTGTCGCCATGAGGACCGCCAATCACGAACTTGCCCGTCGGGTTGACATGATAAGTGATGCCCTCCTTGAAAAGTTCGCTTATCTTTTCATCACCTATCTCTGCAATCACCCGTGGAATCAAGATGTGGATGACATCCTCCCTGATGCGTTCCAACATCATCTTGTCTGCCTCTTCCTGTGTCTTAGCCCACAGTCCGTTTTCCGTGGTCTGTTGCCCGTTGTCCACTCCCACAAACTCATCGTGCTGGGTGCTCACCACAATCGTGTGGACACGCAGCGGTCTACCATCTTCACCATACTCAATCGTCACTTGGCTCTTGGCATCAGGTCGCAGATAAGTCACCTCCTTGCCGTTGGGACGAGTGTAGGTCATCACCTTACCCTCTCGACGGATGTCAGCCAGCACCCGCAAGATGCGGTGGGAAAGGTCGAGCGACAATGGCATGCAGTTCTCCGTCTCGTTGGTGGCATAGCCAAACATCATGCCTTGATCGCCAGCACCCTGTTCGTCAGGGTCTTCACGCTCCACACCTCGATTGATGTCACCACTCTGCTCATGGATGGCATTCAGCACGCCACAACTTTCACCGTCAAACTTATACGCTGATTTCGTGTAACCGATCCGGTTGATGGTTTCACGCGCTATCTCTTGAAGATCAACGTATGCATTGCTCTTCACTTCGCCAGCCACCACGACCTGTCCTGTCGTGACCAACGTCTCACATGCCACCTTCGATTCGGGATCGTATGCCAGCAGATTGTCCAACACTGCATCGCTGATTTGGTCAGCCACTTTGTCGGGATGTCCCTCCGACACTGATTCAGATGTAAATAAATAACCCATAGTCATTGACAATTTAACCATTTACAATTTACTATTTACCATGCGGCTTACAAGTAACGCATGAACAATTGAAATGGGAAAGAAATGGGAGAAGATGCACTGACAATCTTTTGTTCACAAACAGGAGACTCACATTGTCGTTTTAGCATTTTTTTCTGTGGTTGCAAGCAGCCCAAATCTATCCACATTTTAATTCGGCTGCAAAGGTACGATTAAGTGAGCACAAAACAAAGGGAAAAACTATATTTTTCACTTTTATTGCCGAACGTGAGTACTTTCGAATGAAATTGAACGGTAAGGGCTTTTACTGGAATGACCAAATTTCTCTCCATTCTTATTGTTTCTATCCCTTTCTTCCACTCCCTCCACCACCTTTCCTGAACAAACCCAATTGGGGCGCTTCCACAACCACAAAATCGACATCGTCGACATCGGTTCATCGACATCGACGACATCGGCAAACCGACATCGACGATGTCGATTCGGAGACTGTGGAAGAGAGGAAAAAGAGGCGGAGGGTTAGAACTCTTGAAGCCTCTGTAATAAAGTCTGTAGATTCGTTTCTTTCAGCACCACACGCTTCTTTTCATCCAAAAGATAGAGGGCTGGCGTGTGGGGCACATAATACTCCCCGTTCAAATCGTTCACATCCTTGCGAACCACCTTGAGACAAGGATTCTGCACAATGAGGGGTTCTTGCTCCAGTTGGGCATCCAACCGTTGGCAACGTCGGCAATCAGGATCGTAAAAAATGAGCAGCGTCTGCTCTGCTTTTACACTATAGAGACGAACACGTTTCCCCTCAGAGGCAGTCACAAGAATGTCTGCCGCACGGCTTCCCACCCGATTCTTTGCCAACTGCTCCAGCAGCCACACACGCTGAGGCGTTTCAGGCAGAGCACGCAACAACTGAGCATACACCACATCGCTGTGCAAAGGCGATTCGGGGTCGCCCAAATAGTGCTCCATCAAGCCTTCAAAAAAAGATGTTGCAGAAGGATGCGACACCAACGAGTGGGCAAAGACAACTGCCCCTCGAGTCGTTGCCACTGAGTCAGCATGCTGCATCAGATTGAGGAAATCCACCATTCCCTGCTCCCCCACCTCACGGTTCATCGCTGTGCTGTCAGCAAACGAGTAATCCTGCCAGAAATGCTCCAGCATATATGCCATGCGCGCTTCTGGCTCCTCCACCTCATCGGGGATGTCGGGATAAGGAAAGTCGCCTTGCTGTGCCATCACAGCAAGGCAAATGAAAAATGAAAAGTGAAAAATGAGAAATCTAAGTTTCACAATGCCTAAGATGTAAAATGTCCAACCCTCACAACTCTAAAACCTCTCAATCCTTTCCGATGTTCACGTGCGTATTGCCCCACACCTTGGCTTTGTTGCCACCACCAAACACATCGCCCGTGATATTGGCACCCTCCACACTGACATTCTTACGCGGCTCTGTCTCATTCATATAAGTATCTGCCGTCGCAAAGTCTATTTTGCTCTCCGTGCCAATGTTTAGGGGTTAGGGTTTAGGGCTGAGGGTATAGAGATGAGAGTCGCCCAGTACATGGGCTGGCAGAGTATCGGCTTTTAACTCCTGAGCACAGCGATAACTCCTTTAACTCCCTCTAACTCCCTCTAACTAATCAAAATTGGTGAGAGTCTCACCTATGGTATGAGAGTGTGTCAAAATAAGGATGCAGTCGCCCCTTGGGCGAGAAATCCTGCCAATCTAAACAAATCTTATATGCTATTGGTTTGATTTCCAATATAAAAGATTTTGAACAGATTTGAGAGATTTCTGCGCGAAGCGCACTTCGTTCATTTTGACACACTCCCCTTTTTCACTCCAAAGTAAGTTCCTTGAGCAGACGTTTCGCATGACTGTAATCGTCCATGACGGAGAGCACCCAACGGATATCGACTCCGATGCAGCGCTGCAGCGCATTGTCGAACTTGAGGTCGCCCGACATGGCTTCCCAGTTGCCGTCAAAGGCAAGCCCGATGAGACGCCCTTTTCCGTCAAACATACCTGAGCCTGAGTTTCCACCCGTGATGTCGTTGGTGGTGAGGAAACAGAGCGGCAATTGACCTGTCTGACGGTCGATGTACTGTGGAGAGAATTTTCCTTTCTTCATCCACTTATAGACAGGGTCTATCAATTGGTAGTCATAGTTTTCAGGGTTCTGCTCGTGCTTGTTGAGGAAAGAACGTGGCGAGGTGATCATGCTGGTTGCCTCTTCCTTCAAACCCGTGGTACCAGGAATAAAGTCAATGGGTTTACAGAGTCCGTAACTGAGACGCATGGTGAAGTTGGCATCGGGATAGTATTCATGGTCACGGTTCATCTCACGGATGCCATCGCCAAGCAATTGTTCGTACGTTTCTCCGTTGCCCCGCCATCCCCATACGGAGAAGAAGGCTGCTAACACATCAACAGCGGCATCGTACATAGGGTCGTCTCTCAATTCGTCGAAAGTATGCACCTGCTTCATGTCGTCGGGTCGGGCAAAGATGGAACGGGCATAGAGGTCGTCGGCATAACGTGCGTAGTTACCTTGGTAGAGGGAATCAACGGTTTGCGTGATTTCCTTGAGGCGGAACCGCTCGCCGGGAATGTGCTGGAGGTAGTTCTGGAGCAGGGCAAGAAAGACTTTCTTGTCGGTGGCTACATCAATGTCGCGATACTGCTTTGCCACCCGCTCCTGGAAATCATCTTCACTGGAGCGCATCAGATTTTTCACGACGAAACTGAAGATGTCACTGCCATTATAGAAGGATTCTATCCAAAGGTTGCGACCATAGAGGGTTTCGTAGTTGTCGGTGTAGAAATGCTGCAAGGAGTCGAGCACGCCGAGATAACGTCCACGTGCAAGCGTGTCTTCCGCCACCCATTGCATCAGTTCCTTTTCCAACTGCTGTTTTTCGTCGATGACTTTCAGGTTGTCGAGGGCTGTGTTTTGGCCAAGAGAGAATTTCCAGTAGTTGGAACTGCTGGCGTACTTGGAGGCATACATGATGCGGAGCGCATCGCTCTGCTTCATGGCTTCGCCAAGGATGGCAAGTTTGACTCCGCGCACTTGATAGCGCACGTCGTTCACGGTGCGCATGGTGCTCTCAATGCCATAGGAGGAAAGGTAACGGTCTGTGCTGCCGGGATAGCCTATGGTCATGGCGAAAGAGCCCTCGCTATAGCCTTGTGTGCTGACATGGGCATATTTGCGAGGATGATAAGGCACATTGTCCTTATTGTATTCGGCTGGGTTATTGTCCTTGTCGGCATAGATGCGGAAGACACTGAAATCGCAGGTCTGACGTGGCCACATCCAGTTGTCGGTGTCGCCTCCATACTTGCCCAGACACTGTGGCGGCGCATAGACAAGGCGCACGTCGTCATAGCGCTGATAGACGGAGAGGCAGTAGCGGCTCCCTTTGTAGAAGGGGGTGATTTCGCTCTCAATGCCCTTGCCGCTATAATCGACCAGCTGCACGAGTTTCAAGGCGGTGGTGTTGATGATGGAATCGGCTTGTTCTGCTGTTGCATCATCGGGGACTGCCCCCAGGAGGACATCGGTCACGTCAATGGTCTTGATGTGGAAGAGCACATAAAGGTCTTCGTTAGGCAATTCTTCAGCAAAGGTCTTGGCAAAGAAACCATTTTTCAAGTAGTCGCTCTTGGGTGTGGAATGGTCTTGGATGGCATCAAAACCGCAATGGTGATTGGTGAACATCAAACCATCGGGACTGACCACCACACCCGAGCAAAATCCACCCAACTGCACAATGGCATCGTTGAGTGATGGATGCTCTGTGCTGTAGAGTTCTTCGGGAGTCATCTCAAAACCTAAACTGCGAAGAATTGAGTCCGTCTTTGCAGAAAGATTGCCCATCACCCACATGCCTTCGTCGGCTTGCACTGACAGGGTGACAGATGTTAGTAACATGAATAACAATTTCTTCATCTTTTTCATATATTTACTTTTTTATTTCTTTTGACATGATTGTGCTCCTTCGCCACCAACGGTGGCAGAGGAACGAAATCACTCATGTCCCACATCACGCTTCTTGAATCGTTTCCCGATGACAGGCAGACTGTGCAGGGGCATATCCTTATGGATGATTTCGAGGAGGAAGAGGATGATGAGTCCAGTATTAAGAATGATACGCAGCCATGCGGGCCATGTGTCAGGTTCACATTGCATGGCAACGAAAAGGGCACCTGCCAAAAGAATGTAAACGAAAATACCCTTCAAGTCATACTGAATAGGATTAAGCCGCTTTCCCACAAAGTAACTGAGTGTCATGGAGGTGGCATAACCTACAAAACCTCCCCATGCGCAAGCCATGTAGCCGTATTTCGGAATGAAGATGACGTTGACGGCGATGAGCACGGCGCATCCTGCCAAGGAGAACCATGCCCCCCAAATGGTCTTGTCAATCAGTTTGTACCAGAAAGAGAGGTTGAAGTAGATGCCCATCATGATTTCGGCTGCCATCACAATCGGGACGACGACGAGTCCCTCGCGGTATTCCTTGCCAATGATGCACTTGAGGATGTCCATATAGCCCATCACAACAAGGAAGGCAAAGAGCGTGAAGATGATGAAGTATTTCATTGCCACTGCATAGTACTCCTTGCTGTCCTTATCTTTCGCCTTGGAGAAGACAATGGGCTCGTAAGCATAACGGAAGGCTTGGGTGATCATTGCCATAATCATCGCCACTTTCACGCATGCACCGTACACGCCCAGTTGTGCCTTGGCATCTGCCTCATCACGCAAGACCAGAGGGAAGATGATTTTGTCGGCTGTCTGATTGAGGACTCCTGCCACACCCAACACCAGGATGGGCCAAGAGTAACTGAGCATACGCTTCAGCAGAGCAAAGTCAAAGTGCCACTTCACCTTGAAGAAATCGGGGATGAAGAAGAAGGTGATGAGCCCCGTACACCAAAGGTTGATGCAGAAGACATAATAGACCTCAGTCTTGCCCAACACCACAAAATAGAGGACGTTCAAGGCAATGTTGAAGAAGATAAACAACAATTTCAGCGAGGCAAACTTGAGGGGTCGCTTCTGGAATCGCAAGTAACTGAATGGCATCGCCTGAATGGAGTCGAGCACCACAACCGTTGCCATCATGAGCAGATAGTCGGGGTGGTCGGCATAGCCCAGGCTTTCGCTGATGGGGGTGAGGAAACTGAACATGAAAGCCAGAAAGACTACCGACAACGTACACACCACTCCTGTTGCCGTGGAGAACACCGTGTCGGGCTTCTCATCCTCCTTGTTGGCAAAACGGAACAGCGTGGTTTCCATACCAAACGTCAGGAGGACCAGCACCAGTGCCGTGTAGGCATAGATGTTCACGCTCACACCATAATCGCCCGACTCCTTGGGCATGTAGTTGGTGTAGAGCGGCACAAGCAAGTAATTGAGAAACCTGCCCACTATGCTGCTCAAGCCATAGATGACTGTATCTTTTGCAAGGCTTTTGAGATTGGCCATTTTATCAATTATATTTGAAATGAAGAGTGAAGAGTGAGAAATCTAAATTACCTGCCATACGGGATGTTGGCAACTCAATTCATTAGCAGAAGTAACTTAGATTTTTCACTTTTAACTTTTCATTCAAGGTACGTATATCCATACAATCCTGAACGATAGGTGTCCAAGAACTCTTTGCCTTCTTCGAGCGTAATCTTTCCCTCCTTGATGGCTTGCTTTGCCCAGATTTCAAGGCTTCGCACAAGTTTTTTGGGCTCATACTGCACATAACTGAGCACGTCAGCCACGGTCTCGCCATCGATGATGTTCTTGATGTGATAGCCATCCTTGTCTGTGGTAACGTGGACTGCATTCGTGTCACCAAAAAGGTTGTGCATGTCGCCCAAAATCTCCTGATAGGCACCCACAAGGAACACACCGATATAGTAAGAGCCCTTCTTCTTGTCGAGCGAATGGACGGGAATGAAGTGGCTCACACCCGTTTCGGTGGCAAACTGCGCAATCTTGCCGTCGGAGTCGCAAGTGATGTCCTGCAAGGTGGCATTACGGTCAGGTCGCTCGTTCAACCGCTGGATGGGCATGATGGGGAAGATTTGGTCAATCGCCCAAGCGTCAGGCAGCGAGTGGAAGAGCGAGAAGTTGCAGAAATACTTGTCTGCCAAAAGTTTGTCGAGCGAATGGAACTCCTCTGGCACATGCTTCATGGTGTGGACGAGCGTGTTGATTTCACGCGCTACAGCCCAATACATCCGTTCTATTTCAGCACGGGTGCGGAGGTCAAGCATGCCATGCGCAAAGAGGTCGAGCGCCTCCTCGCGGATTTGCTGGGCATCGTGCCAGTTTTCCAAGATGTTGCGCACGTTGATGTTGCACCAAATGTCGTAGAGTTCCTTTGCCAGCGAGTGGTCTTCTTCTCCCACCTCAAACTCGTCGGGCATGGCAGGCACCTCCGTCGTCTCGAGCACCTCCATGATGAGCACCGAATGGTGTGCCGCCAACGAGCGTCCACCCTCAGTGATGATGTTGGGGTGAGGAATTTCGTTGGCATTGGCAGCCTCCACAAAAGTATAGACGCAGTTGTTCACATACTCCTGAATGGAATAGTTGACCGAACTCTCGCTGTTGCTCGAACGGCTGCCATCGTAGTCAACACCCAGTCCTCCGCCACAATCGACAAACTCCACCCCATAACCCATCTTGTACAACTGCACGTAGAACATACTGGCTTCGCGAAGGGCATTCTGAATGCGGCGTATCTTGGTTATTTGACTGCCGATGTGGAAGTGGATGAGTTTGAGGCAATCCTTCATGCCGTTTTCATCAATGTACTGGAGTGCCGCCAGCAGTTCGCCCGAGGTCAAACCGAACTTGCTGGCATCGCCCCCACTCTCTTCCCACTTGCCTGAGCCTGATGCAGCCAACTTGATGCGGATGCCCATGTTGGGGCGCACACCGAGTTTCTTGGCGGTTCGGGTGATGATTTCCAGTTCGTTGAACTTCTCCACCACAATGAAGATGCGCTTGCCCATCTTCTGGGCAAGCAGTGCCAACTCTATGTAGTCTTGGTCCTTGTAGCCGTTGCAGATGATGAGCGAGTCGCTGTTCATATTGACCGCCAACACCGCATGGAGTTCTGGCTTCGACCCTGCCTCCAGACCGAGGTTGAACTTCTTGCCATGCTTGATGACCTCTTCCACCACAGGACTGATCTGGTTCACCTTGATAGGATAGATGATGAAGTTCTCGGCATTGTAACCATATTCCTTGGCAGCCTTTCCAAAGCAGGTGGAAGTCTTCTCGATGCGGTTGTCGATGATGTCGGGGAAACGCACCAGCACAGGAGCCGACACATCGCGCAGGGCGAGGTCGTCCATCACCTCCTTCAAATCCACTTCCACACCATCCTTCCGTGGTGTCACAGCCACATTTCCCTTATCATTGATACGGAAATAGTTCACACCCCAACCATTGATGCCGTACAACTCGTTGGAGTCTTCAATGCGCCATTTTCTCATATTAAACCGATGATTTGATTGACGTAGTTCTTGATTTGTTCTTTCGTGTGAATCACCTCTATCTTCAGAGCATGCTTCGCTCTGCGATAGTAGGGCAACCGTTTCTGAAGCGACTCTTCAATGTAAGCAATCAGTTCCTCCTCCGACTTACCCTGAATGAGCGGACGCACCGTCTTCCCCATCTTCAGATGTTCTTTCAACACAGAAGGTGCCGCATCGAGGAATACCGTCTCTCCACGGGTGTTCATGTAGTCCATGTTGTCGAAAAAGCACGGAGTGCCGCCCCCACAGGAGATGATGACATCCTCAAACTCAGCCACCTCATGCAACATCTTCCGTTCTATCTCACGAAAGCCCTCCTCACCCTTCTCAGCAAAGATGTCGGGTATCTTCTGATGAAACCGATCCTCAATATAATTGTCGAGGTCATAGAACTCCATGCCCATCTCACGAGCCAAGACCTTCCCGATGGTGGTCTTGCCGGCTCCCATATAACCTATCAAGATGATTCGTTTCATACGTTCGATGCTCTTCTGCCACGTCTTGCAGGCTTAGCCTCCGACGGCGATTTCTCGGCTTTTTCCACAAATGCCTTGCACTCCTCATAGGTGAGGTTGGCAGGCTCCTTAATGCTCTTGGGCAGTTTATAGTTGGTTCCCTTGTACTTCAAGTAAGGTCCGAAACGTCCATTCATCACCTCCATCTCTGCATCTTCATCGAATTTCTTGAGATGGGCAGAAGCCTCACCTTTCCGACGTTCCTCTATCAGTTCGATGGCTCCAGCAAGGTCAATCGCCATCGGGTCAATGCCCTTCGGAATGGACACATACTTCTTGCAGTGAAGCACATAGGGTCCGAATCTGCCTGTGCCCACCGACACTTCCTCCCCTTCATATTCGCCTAAGGTGCGAGGCAACTTGAACAACTCCAGTGCTTCCTCCAGCGTGATGCTGGCAATGCTCTGCCCCTTGTTCAACTGGGCAAAACGCGGCTTCTCTTTCTCGTTCGCCACACCAATCTGCACCATCGGGCCAAAACGACCAATCTTCACACTGACAGGCTTACCCGTGCCTGGCTCGTCACCCAAGTAACGCTCACCCACCTTGTGCTCACTCTTCTCATGCAAGGTGGCATCCACCAGCGGCTCCAGTTTGGCATAGAAGTCACGCATCATCTGCTGCCAGTTCTCCTTGCCCTCGGCAATTTCGTCAAAGTCCTTCTCCACATTTGCCGTGAAGTTGTAATCGACAATCTCGGGGAATGCCTGAATCAGAAAGTCATTCACCACTGTTCCGATGTCGGTCGGAAGGAGTTTTCCCTTCTCCTTGCCCACCACTTCTTTCTTCACAGACTTCTTGATTTTCCCGTTCGTCAGTTTCAGTACAGCATAATTTCTTTCCTCACCCTTCTTGTCACCCTTCTCCACGTAGTCGCGCTGCTGAATGGTCGAAATGGTCGGTGCATAAGTGGAAGGACGGCCGATGCCCAGTTCTTCCAATTTCTTCACCAGACTCGCCTCCGTGTAGCGCAATGGGTGTTGAGTGAAACGTTGTGTTGCCACCATCTCCTGTATCTGTAGTTTCTCACCTTTCTTCACGACAGGAAGCAAACCCTCTGTTTCATCCGACTGCACATCGTCATCGTATGATTCACGATACACTCTCAAGAAACCGTCGAACGTAATGACTTCGCCTGTAGCTGTGAAATTTACATCATCAGCAGAGATTGTAATGGTTGTTTTCTCTGCTTCTGCATCTGCCATCTGGCAAGCCAAGGTACGTTTCCATATCAAGTCATACAGACGCTTCTCCTGTGAGTTGCCCGTGATCTCATGCTCCGAGATGTAAGTGGGACGGATAGCCTCATGTGCCTCCTGTGCACCTTTCGAACTGGTGTGGAACTGACGTGGCTTTGAGTACTTCTCACCATGTATCTTCAAAATCTCCTCCTTCGTCGTGTTGATACACAGTGACGAGAGGTTCACCGAGTCGGTTCGCATATAAGTGATATGTCCCGATTCATAGAGATGCTGCGCCACCATCATGGTCTGGCTCACGGTAAAGCCCAGTTTGCGGGCAGCCTCCTGCTGAAGGGTGGAAGTGGTGAATGGAGGAGCAGGACTCCTCTTCACAGGTTTCTTGTCTATGTCAGTAATCTTGAACTCCCTGCCCTTGCATGATTCCAAAAATGCCTCAGCCTCCTCTTCCGTCTTGAAGCCATGAGCCAAAGTTGCTTTAATTGCCTGCCCATCGACCACAAACACAGCATTCACACGATAGGTCGATTCGCTCTTGAAGTTCTCTATTTCCTTCTCCCTCTCCACAATCAGCCTCACCGCCACGCTCTGCACACGACCTGCCGAAAGACTGGGCTTGAGTTTCTTCCACAACACGGGTGAGAGTTTGAAACCCACTATTCTGTCCAGCACACGACGAGCCTGCTGTGCATTCACCAGACCCATGTCGATGGTGCGGGGTGTTTCTATCGCCTTCAAGATGGCGCTTTTCGTAATCTCATGGAAAACAATCCTTTTAGCCGCCTTGGGATCCAATCCCAACACTTGACTCAAGTGCCAGGAAATAGCCTCTCCTTCGCGGTCTTCATCGGATGCCAGCCACACCGTGTCGGCCTTCTTTGCCTCCCTCTTCAGTTCCTTCACCACCGATTCCTTGTCGGAAGGAATCTCATACTCTGGCGAAAAATCGTCCAGATTCACACTCATCTCCTTCTTCTTCAGGTCGCGGATGTGCCCATACGATGACATCACCTTGTAGTCTTTACCAAGAAATTTCTCCAGCGTTTTTGCCTTGGCTGGAGACTCTACAATCACTAAATTCTTTTGCATATTGCGTTGCTTATCTTTCTCTTTTTTAGAAAATCGGGTACAAAGGTAAAGAAAAAATTTTTTTCACTATATATATAATGTGTAAATTTTTCAAAAAAAGATTTTCTATCCTATAGGATAGTTTTTTCAAACACCACACCAAGACAGTCACAAAAGCACACCCGAAGATGCCAAAGTGGCGTACCCCTCGACTACGGTCATTCGTAGCCGAGGGGTACGGTCTATTGAGCACGCATCTTTCGTCAGTCAAAAAGACTGCCCATGCCCGTCTTGTCGTTGGGATTGACCCAAGGGTTGCGCCCCAGGTGTCTGTAGGCAAGTTCTGTCACTTCACGTCCACGTGGCGTACGTTTGATGAAACCCTCCTTAATGAGGAACGGTTCATAGACCTCTTCGACCGTACCCGTGTCTTCACCAATAGCAGTGGCAATGGTGCCCAAACCAACAGGTCCGCCCTTGAACTTGTCGATGATGGTGGTGAGTATCTTGTTGTCAATCTCGTCAAGACCAAACTTGTCAATGTTCAGTGCTTCGAGCGCCATGTGAGCAATTGGCAAGTCAATGGTGCCGTTGCCCTTCACTTGTGCAAAGTCACGCACACGCCTCAGCAGCGCATTGGCAATACGGGGAGTGCCACGACTACGTCCTGCTATCTCGCCTGCTGCATCGAAATCGCATGGAATGCCCAGCAACTTGGCAGAACGGAGAATGATTTTGGTCAGCACATCGGCATCATAATATTCAAGATGCAAGTTAATGCCGAAACGGGCACGGAGCGGTGCTGTCAAGAGTCCGCTACGAGTGGTGGCACCTACTAACGTGAAAGGACTGAGGTCAATCTGGATGCTACGCGCCGAAGGACCTTTGTCTATCATGATGTCGATGCGGTAGTCCTCCATCGCACTATACAAATATTCCTCCACTACAGGCGAAAGTCGGTGAATCTCATCAATGAAAAGCACGTCATTCTCCTCCAAAGAAGTGAGGATGCCTGCCAAGTCACCAGGCTTGTCCAGCACAGGACCCGACGTTACCTTGAAACCCACCCCCAACTCATTGGCAATGATGTTACTCAGAGTCGTCTTGCCCAATCCTGGAGGACCATGCAGGAGCGTATGGTCAAGAGGTTCACCACGAAATCGGGCAGCCTCCACAAACACACTCAGGTTCTCCACCACCTTGGTTTGCCCACTGAAGTCCTCAAAGCGGAGCGGCCGAAGGGCATTCTCAAAATCCTTGTCCTTCGTATTCCGCTGTTCTCTTATGTCAAAATCTTCTGCCATTGTCAAATTGAAAATTGTACATTGTACATCGTCAAATTGTACATATCACTATTGTTGGGTCAACCTGTCAGCAGGTTGCAGCACATACAGTTTGTCATTCACACGCACTCTCTCATTCACCTTGATGCTGATGTGCTGACCCTTCGTTGCCACTTCCACTGGCTTCAGATCGAAGCGTATCTCCTCACAAGGCTGAATCAACGCCCCCGTCGTGGAGCCTGTAATGAGCAATTTGTCTCCCACATGCAAGTCCTCGTTCTCAATCAGAAACTCCGCTACACCTATCTTCGAGAAGTACTTCATGCACTTGCCCACATACACCTTCTTCTCCGTAGCCCTGCTGCCATACACCTCGCACCACTCGCCCAGCTTCTGCCCTTGGTAGTAACCATCCCAGAAACCTCTATTGAACACCGTGCTGAGCTGCCTGTCCCACTCATCCAGTTGCTCCTCCGTCGCCCATGGTCTGGACTCCGAAAGATTCATCTCCCCTTGGGGGGACAGGAGGGGAGCTGCCGCACTGATGGCCTCATCATACGCTTTCACTACTGTATAGACATACTCAGGTCCACGCGCCCTACCCTCAATCTTGAACACTCTCACCCCTGCATTCATCATCACATCGATGAAACGGATGGTCTTTAAGTCACGTGGCGACATAATGTATTTATTATCCACCTTCAACTGTGTGCCTGTTTCCAAATCCGTCACCTCATATCCCCTCCTGCATATCTGTACGCATTCACCCCTGTTGGCACTTCTGCCTGCATTCTGTAAAGACAAGTAACACTTGCCGCTGATGGCCATGCACAATGCCCCATGACAAAACATCTCAATCCTGATCAGTTCGCCCCTCGGCCCTCTGATGCCCTGCCCAACAATCTGCCGATAGATGTCCCTCACCTGCCACATGTTCAGTTCTCTCGCCAGCACCACCACATCGGCAAACTGTGCATAAAACCTCAATGCCTCAATGTTCGAGATGTTCAGTTGCGTGCTCAGATGCACCTCCATGCCCACCTCGTTGCAGTAGGTCATCACCGCCACATCACTCGCAATCACAGCCGAAATCTTCGCCTCCTTCGCTGCATCAACAATCTCATGCATCGTCGGGATGTCCTCGCCATAGATAATCGTGTTCACCGTCAGGTACGACTGTACCCCGTGCTCATGACAGATGGCTGCAATCTCTTTCAGGTCATCAATGGTGAACGCATTGGCACTATGGCTCCGCATGTTCAATTTCCCAATGCCAAAGTATATCGAATTAGCTCCAGCCTTCAAGGCAGCAGCCAAACTCTCCCGACTGCCCACAGGAGCCATAATTTCAAAATCAGAACGTTTCATGGGTGCGAAGTTACTACTTTTTTTCTGCATTTCAACAACATCTGCCCCACATCTTTCACTTTTGCCCCAAACAAATACACCTCCCCCCCATCTTTGATGCCTGTCTTTTTCCTCAACTCGTCAGCGGTCAGCACGAAATTGCGCGTGGCTATGTTGGCTTGGGAAATCGCCTTCTTCAAACCCTTCAGCACTTTCGACGAGAAGGGAATCTTTTCCTCCACCTCAAAGATACGCCCTGGGAAATCGGGGATGAATTCATCGGAGGTCATCAAATGAGTGCCTATCTCCAATTGGCGAACATTGAAACGATGACAAAGAGAACCGAATGCCTGCGCCTTCATCAAAGTGACATCAGGCTCATACAAATAGTGTTTCACACCTCCGGCAGAAACAAGCACATCCATTTCATCGGGAAACTTTGTTGTATAATGAATGACTTTCTCCCACACAAAATCCACACAATGCATTGTTACACACTCTGCATGGGGAAAATCGCCAAGCGCGTAGGCTTGTTTCACCAACACCTCCTTGCACTCGTTCTTCACCGCCACCACATGCACCTCTGTCACTCCCTTCAGTTTCCGCATCACATCCGTCAAATCCACCATTGGTGAGAGTTTCACCAGCACGGTCTTTGCATGCTGTAAGAGTTCGTCCTGCCACTCCACGATATTCGGTTCACACTCCTCCATCGCATACACTCGGCTTCCGTCGCCTGCCCGCCGGGCTGGGTCGAGGTAAATGACATCCACCGATGGAATGGGCAGTTTGCGGCCATCGCCACACCGCACAGACACTCCCCTCACAGCAGACCCTCCCCTCACCCTCCCTACAGGGAGGGAGTGATTACCTTGCTCGTCAGCTTCCCCATTACCTCCCCTATTGGCAGAGATACTCCCCCCTCCCTGCAGGGAGGGTGAGGGGAGGGTCTGCAGCATCTGAAAATTATGCTTTGCCACCTCGCAAAGCCACTCGCTCCGCTCCGTATAGATAGCACGTTCCATCCCCTCGCTCATATACCAGAAATCGACACCCATGCCGCCCGTCATGTCGCACAGGCTCTTCCCTTTGATGATGTTACGCTTGTATCGTGCCGTCAACTCCGAACTGCACTGTTCGGCTGGCACACGTCCCCCCATGATGAGGTCGGCGTTGCCATACCATTCGGGCAACTTTCCCTTCAATCGTTTCCTCGCCTCAATCTGCTCCACGGCAAACGGCACATCAATGCCAAGATACTTCCGAGCCGCCAACAGCAGTTCAGCCGTATCGTCATTCATGTGTTCCTGTATGAAATCACGAAGTTCGGGAGTCCAATTCATAGGATAAGAGTACGATTTAGCATCTTGTTTTTTTAAGCATCGGATGGTGGGTCACCATTTGGCAGTGAAGATTCGACCTCAAAATAGTAGAACTTCTATTTTCGATTTGAATATCAGAGTTACCTTTGAGCAAAAAAGAGGCAGGTAACACTTTAGAAACGAGAGGACTTACATATTCCTACCCGTTTTACACAAATCCAAAGAACACTCATCTTGGTTGCAAAGGTACAAAACATTTCCCAAATAGCCAAAAGGTTTCGACTACTTTTAGCGATCTTTTGTACATAAACACCACATAACCTCGACTAAAATTCAAGTCATAAGTTCGACTAAATGGGGGCATATAACGATGCGTCATTTTTCCCTTATTTTCAGCATTTCAGCCATGTTGAAGTTGTCAGTTCGACTAAACTTTGACTAAAAGTTCGACTAAACTTCGACTAAAACCCACTTCTTCTTTTCTGTTAGTTTAATGACTCCCTGTTTCTTCAGCGCAGACAGCATATTACCAATCTTCCTTATCTTTTGTTCTTCGGTGAGCACATCAGACAATTTGGATTGCAACAGCGTATTAAGTTCTGCTCTTGTGGCTCCGCCCAATGAGCGCAGATACTGAATTATCATGTCTTTGAAATGGAGGTCATTGAAACTTTTGTTCCGAATATACTCCGTCTTTAATTCCTTGTCATCGACAGTCTTGGCGGTATAAGCAGATAGGAACAGCTTTGGATAACGCCCCTCTACAAGATGTAGTTTGCGCAAACGTGAAGCAATATCCTTGTCAATCTTTTCATGCTTTTGTACCATATCAAGTGCAATACAGTCGTACAGCGACAGATCAGGATGGGCTTTCAACAAGCGGTAATACTGCTCATTGATAAGTTTTCCGTATATCTTAACCGTTACTTCTTTCTTGGCTTGGTCTATCTGATAGTCTGGCATGGGGAAGAAACGTTTCTGCTGTTCGGTGAACACCTTCCGTATTCCACGACCAATAGTGTCGATCATATTGAAGTTCACCATTCCTTGGCAAAGTGCATAGTTGCGGTAATACTTCTGTGGGGCCGTCTGTTCAATGGCATTGCGCACAGAACCAGGCAGGAAGTAACCGCCATTGGAGAATGTCACAGAGTCAGGAGTCTCAACCATCGTCACCCTTTCCTGCATGGTATAGTCCTGATGAGCGATAGCATTATGTAAGATCTCACGGATACTATATTCGTCATATTGTTTTACAATGTCCGGGAATAGTGTTCCACCAGGCAATATCCGCTGATTAAGATTTCGGATTTTGGCAAGGGCTTCATCCACGGTTAGCAGGAAAGGAATGGTGAAATGCTCATAATCCCTCTTCTCATCTTGCCCATCAATCAGTACCCATGTAATAGTGGCAACGGATGGGGTCAGATAATGGACGGCTGTAGGCTTACCAAGAAGCAAGATGGCAGCCCTCGTCAGTTTGCCCTTAACTGCAACACCTGCCCTGCCAAGCAGTTCCATATCATCCCAAGTATCAACCTCGGTTGCTAACTTCGGATGAACAGACTTATATTCTTCACGAGCTTTCTGCAATGCCATGGGCTCCAAATCATCAAGTGTAGCCTCTGCGACGATTTCTGCAGACCAGTCGTATGTTGGACTTGTTTCCTCCAAAATAGCATTCAGACGTTCCGGTGTCAGTTCCACCAACGAGTCCTCTATCCGTTGCCATGCTTTGTTATGGGCATAGACAGGTAACTTTGGCAGATGCTTTGGGATATGAATCACCCAAACCGTCTTATGGGTGTCCTCAGTGATAAACTCTTCAATATCCAGCCTTTCGCTCGACAAGTTGGCGCACAGATTAGTCAGTCGAAGTGTCGCCTGTTGAGTCGTGTAGTTGTATGTATCCGTCCCAACAATCCTCAACGTTTTGTCCTCGACACCAACAACCAGATGCCCACCCTCCATGTTAGCCAATGCCGACACGTAGGAGATAACATCATCCTTCTCATGACCACTGAAGTCATTCTTCAGGTTCTTGAATTCCTTCCACTCACAACCCTCGTCCTCTTTGGGGTATTGCATGATGAGATATTGTTGTAATGCTTGTTCTGTCTATCCTGATTCGCCAGATTACTCATTATTGTATAATTTCCCTATATGGATTTTAACTGCAAAAAGGAAAATGTTGATAATCAATTGCTTGCAACGTTTCTGGATTTAGTCTGCAAATAAAAACTTCTATCCATAGAATGGGATATATGTCATATACTTCTTGGAAGTTGTTTCAACATCAGCAGGCTTAATAAAACCAGCATCCACCGTATCAGAAATGATACGAGAAGCGACAGCCGATTCGTTTTTATTCAATTCAAAACGTTCCCTTACAGACTGATTATTGATAGTTTCCCCGTCTTCATACATCAAGCAGGCATGTTGATAACAGGCGGAAATCTTTTCATGTTTTGTCATATCCCTTAGACTCTTCTGCGGGTATAGGAAAACACGTGTGTGCTGTTCGCTTTTTGTAAACTTAACGGCAGGAAGATTCATCTCCTCCACAGCAGCGATGGCACGGTCAATGCCACTACCCCGGCGTTCGCAAATTCCCAGTTGAAACATCATTTGTGCCAACTGTTCATTTCTTGATTGTGGTGGCAAGTCAATTAGTCGGTTAATATCGTTAAGAGGAGCCCCAGCATTCGTAATGGCCAGTCGATTGGAGAATATTTCAATTGTCACAGGCATTCCCGTAATACCAAAATCCTGATGAACCAAAGCGTTAGCAACAAACTCTCGGATAGCCACTCGTGGATAGACAGAAATATCTTCCCTTTTCACGTCAATGACTTCCTTGCTCGTATTACGCATAATGAAATCAACCAATCCTTCGAAGCCGACAGCATATCCGTATGCGCCATGCTGTTCAAGTAACTGTTGGCGATTGTTTGTCCCTACATATTTCCTGACAATCACTTCGCGTCCTTTCATATTTGGAAAGTCGCCCAAATTGTTAGCAAACAGAATAGCACCCATATTCGTGATATTCCACTTCCTGCCCTCTTGCTCGCATAAATGATAATCATTCAGCCTGCTTATGATACTACTTGTAGAGGTTGGCACATTTTTATCCAAAATTTGGTATAGTGACTTATAGTTTAGAAGATGTAGAACCTCATCGGCAGATAAGCCAGCCAATGCCACTTGTCTTTCATAAGTTATGCCTTGTGAAGCAGCAATCATCGCTCTAACCTGGTTTTTCGACATCTTTACGGTTTGACCAGCAGAACGGTAATATGCAGAATAAATATCTTTTCCTCGCAGGCAAACGGGCTTTTCGTTCTGTTCAGGAATGAAGATGAACAACAAGGAATGACCTTCAAAGGTCATAACTGAATGTTCTATCTGGATAGGATAAGCAAGGTTGTTCAGGGCTATATTTCCTAATGTTTGAACAGTTTTGTCCACCTCCTCTTTTGAGATATCAAAACATGTACCATCATTATGCACACCATACACAAGAATGCCGCCACCCTTCAAGTTGGCAAATGCTGAGATATGCTGTGCCAACCGTTCCGCCTTATCCGACAACCCACTCTTCCAATCCAGTTCATTCAGTTCTGTTGGTATCGGATATAGGCTATCCTTCAGTATTGCTATTGCTCGTTCTTTCCAATTCATATTGTTCTTTTCTTTTTTTGTTTGTAAAGATCAATAGTTCGTTAAAAATTTGAATAATCACGCAGCGTCCGAGACGCCATAATA
>SAMEA3663263__coassemble_434_pt1 | contig 10704 bp, 10 predicted proteins | sample SAMEA3663263__metabat2_high_PE_003 | metagenome-assembled genome bin SAMEA3663263 (sample SAMEA3663263) | pig gut metagenome | biome: pig gut; feature: pig-associated habitat; material: faeces | place: China | collected 2013
CCGAGCTAAAGGTTCGTTGTTGAAAATGAAGCGTTTGGAACTTCCGAAACTTAAAACGATTAAAAAAAACGAAGGAAAATGGAATATAGGGATATTTTTCAATATTTCATTATTTCATTTCCTCATTCTTAAAATTTATGTATAAGTATTTTCCGCATACGGATGACGACCTGAAGGTAATGATGGAGAAGGTGGGAGTGAAGAACTTCGACGAACTCTATGCTCAGATACCAGAGAGTATCCGCTTCAGGGGTGATTGTCAAATTTCTTCGGAAGAGGCTGAGACAGGAGTGCGCCGTGTGTTCGACCTGTTGGGCTCGCAAAATAAGCAACTGACTTGTTTTGCAGGTTATGGTGTGTATGATCACTATACTCCTTCTGTCATTCCCAATCTGTTGCAACGCTCAGAGTTCCTTACATCTTATACACCTTATCAAGCTGAGATTTCGCAAGGCACGCTGCACTATATCTTCGAGTATCAGAGCATGATGGCTGAACTGACAGGTATGGACATCTCCAATGCCTCGATGTATGATGGCACTACGGCTGCTGCCGAGGCCATGATGATGGCTGTGGCTGCTGGCAAAAAGGTGAATAAGGTGCTGGTGTCGGGAGGACTGAACCCTCGCACCCGTGAGGTGATTGACACATACGCTCTGCATCATGGCATCGAGTTGGTGACAATCCCTATGAAAGATGGCGTGACCGACCTCTCAACGCTCAAATCTCAGCTCTCAACTCTTGAGGGTGTGGCTGGCGTGATGGTGCAGCAACCAAACGTGTATGGTATCGTGGAAGACTTCACAGGCTTCGCTGAGGCGTGCCATGAACAGAAAGCACTTTTCATTATGGACAGTGTCGCTGCAGACTTGGCAGTGCTGAAAACTCCTGCAGAGTGGGGTGCTGACATTGCAGTGGGCGATGGACAGAGTTTGGGTGTCCCGATGCAGTTTGGAGGACCATACGTTGGCTATATGTGCTGTACGGAGAAACTGATTCGCAAGATGCCTGGTCGTATTGTCGGCATGACAAAAGATAACCGCAATCAACGTGCTTTTGTGCTGACGTTGCAGGCGCGTGAACAGCATATCCGTCGTCAGAAGGCGACGTCCAACATTTGCAGTAATCAGAGCCTGATGGCACTTTGGGTGACGGTGTATCTCTCCCTGATGGGCAAACAAGGCATGAAGGAGGCGGCTCAACTCTCCTATGCAGGAGCCCATTATCTGTGTGATGAACTGCTGAAGACGGGACGGTTCCATCTGGCATACGACAAGCCTTTCTTCAATGAATTCTATGTGAAGTATGATGGCGACGTGGACGCCCTCTATCAGCGTTTTATCGATGCTGGCTTCTTGGGCGGCGTGAAACTGGAGGATGGTCTGCTCTTTGCCGTGACTGAAAAGCGAAATAAGGTTGAAATCGACGAACTTGTAAAAATTGCAGCGCTATGAATAACAAATTATACGGAAAACTGATTTTCGAACTTTCGAAAAAAGGGCGCGTAGGCTACAGCCTGCAAGGTAATGAATATGGCAATTACGAGATACCTGCTTCAATGCAGCGTGCAGAGGAAGCGGAATTGCCGGAATGTGACGAGTTGACAGTGGTGCGGCACTATACCAACCTCTCGAACAATAACTTTGGTGTGGATACAGGGTTCTATCCTTTGGGTTCGTGTACGATGAAGTACAACCCTAAAATCAATGAGGAGATGGCTGCACAGTCTCAGTTCCAGAACCTGCATCCAGAACAACCTGCCGACACGGTGAAAGGGGCGTTGGAGATGGTTGCGATGCTGGAGCATTCGCTGTGTGAACTTACGGGTCTGGCTCACTTCACCTTCAAGCCTTACGCTGGTGCGCATGGCGAGCTGACAGGACTCATGACCATCGACAACTATCACCGTTCGCGTGGCGACATGGCTCGAAAGAAAGTCATCGTGCCAGACTCTGCTCACGGCACCAATCCTGCCTCGGCAGCCGTGTGCGGATTGGAGATTATTGAGGTGAAGTCGTTGGCTGACGGTACGGTGGATTTTGACGACCTGAAACACATTGTAGCAGAGCAGGGTAGTGAGATTGCTGCCATGATGATGACCAATCCTAACACGCTTGGACTTTTTGAAACGCGCATTCCTGAGATTGCGGCACTCATTCATAATTGCGGTGGTTTGATGTATTATGATGGCGCAAACTTGAATCCGATGCTGGGTGTTTGCCGTCCTGGTGACATGGGCTTCGACGTGATGCACATCAATCTGCACAAGACGTTCTCCACTCCGCATGGAGGTGGTGGCCCTGGCAGTGGTCCTGTGGGAGTGCGTGAGGGATTGCAGGAGTTCTTCCCTGTTGTGTCACCTTATCATGGTAACTTCAGCGTGATGATGCGTGCTTATGCCTATATTCTTTCTTTAGGACGTGAGCATGTGAAGGAGGTTGGACCTCTTGCCACGCTCAATGCCAACTATATCAAAGAGAGCCTAAAGGATGTTTACGAACTGCCTGTCGATGGCTTGTGCTGTCATGAGTTTGTGTTTGACGGACTGAAAGATAAATCGACAGGTGTCACCACGATGGATGTGGCGAAGCGTTTGTTGGATTACGGCTACCATGCTCCGACCATCTATTTCCCCTTGCTCTTCCATGAGTCGTTGATGGTGGAACCTACGGAGAACGAATCGAAAGAGACACTCGATGAATTCATCGCTGTGATGCGCCAGATTGCCGAGGAGGCAAAGACGAATCCTGACGAGGTGAAGTCGGCACCGCACCATACCCCAATTGGACGTGTAGATGATGTGTTGGCTGCCAAACATCCTGTCACAACGTGGAGGGTGTTGAAGAATGAAAAAATGAAAGAATGCGGAAATGAAAGAGACTGATCTCATCATCATCGGTGCAGGACCTGGAGGATACCGTGCCGCCGAATATGCTGCCAAGAATGGACTGAAGGTGGTCATCTTTGAAGGTGACCATGTGGGGGGTACTTGTCTTAATGTGGGCTGCATCCCCACCAAGTCATTTGCTCGAGATGCGGAGATTATACAAACTTTGAATAATGCTGAAACCTTTGGTTTGAATGGATTGGATTATAACTTTGATATACAAAATGTTATTCAAAGAAAGGATGAGGTTATTTCTTCGCTCCGTTCAGGCATTGAAACGCTGCTTTCTCATCCGAATATCACATTGGTCAAGGCTGAGGCGAAGTTTGTTGATGCCCATACGGTGATGGCTGCCGGTGAGGAATATACCGCCCCTCATATTGTCATTGCTACAGGGTCTGTGCCCAAGGCTTTGCGTTTGGACGAGCCTGCCAGTCGTCGTGTGCTTGACTCCTCTGATTTGCTGTCGATTGATCATCTGCCTGAGCGTCTCTGTATCATTGGTGCGGGGGTGATTGGCATGGAGTTCGCCAGCATTTTCAATGCGTTTGGTTCAGAGGTGACGGTGGTGGAATTCCTCAAAGAATGTCTGCCTGTACTTGATGCTGACATCGCCAAACGGTTGCGCAAGTCGTTGGAGAAACGAGGCGTGACCTTCCATATGCAGAGTGCTGTTACAGCCATTACCAATGACGGGGTGGTGTTTACGGACAAGAAGGGCAATGCCGTTACGGTGGAGGCTGATGAGGTGCTGATGGCGGTAGGTCGTGCGCCTCGGGTGTTTGACCATTTCAGCCGTGCAGGCTTTGAGTATTCTGAGCGCATGGGTGTTGTGGTCAATGAGCATCTACAAACTACTGTCCCACATATTTATGCTATTGGTGATGTGAATGGTCGCCAGATGCTGGCTCATGCCGCTGAGATGCAAGGTATCCATGCGGTCAACCAGATATTGGGAAAGACTGATGAGATTCGTCTTGACATCATGCCTGCTGCCATCTTCACCCAACCCGAAGCAGCATGTGTGGGTTTGTCTGAAGACTGTTGCAAGGAACGGGGCATTGAGTATGTGTGCAAGAAATCTTTCTGGCGTGCCAATGGCAAGGCGCTTGCGATGAATGAGTCGGAAGGATTGCTCAAACTGATGGTTTCACCGCAGGGGGGCATTCTGGGCTGTCATGCCTATGGTGCTCATTCTGCTGACCTTGTCCAAGAGGTGAGCGCACTGATGTGTCGTAACACCACTGTGGAACAGTTGGCGGCTATTGTCCATATTCATCCAACGCTTTCAGAGATTTTGCAATCTGCAGCAGAGCTGTAATTCTTGGAAGAATGTTACCTATTATTATCAATATCAATTTATTATCTAAATGAAAAAGACTTTGTTTTTTATGTTGGCCTTTTGGCTGACAGGTGTTTTGGCATTGCAGGCACAAACGGCAAGGCAGTTTACGATTGACCTTACGGAAGACGGAAAGGCACAGATGGTTGCCTTTCTGCCTGAAAAACCTTCAGGGAAAGCCATTGTCGGCATACCGGGTGGTGGTTATTCGGTGTTGTCCAACACCCACGAGGGTACCCAATGGTCGGGGTGGCTCAATGAACGTGGTATCGCATATTTTGTGGTGAACTACCGTTTGCCGAATGGAGACCGCACTGTTCCAATTGGCGATGTGGAGAAGGGTTTCCGTATTGTTCGCGATTCTGCAGCCGTATGGGGCATTCAGCCTCGTGATGTGGGCATCATGGGATTCTCGGCAGGTGGACACCTTGCATCCGTCATCTCCACCCTTTCTCCCTATGAGGTTCGCCCCGATTTCACGATTCTCTTCTATCCTGTCATTTCGATGGATGAACGAGTATCTCACGTTTATTCCTGTCGCAATTTCCTTGGCGAAGATCAGAAGAATCCTGAAATGGTGCGCAAGTATTCGACTCAGAATGCCGTGAAGCGCCATTTGACGCCTCCTGCCATCATTTTCATGTCGAGTGATGACAACCTCGTACCTCCTGTGACAAATGGGGTGGAGTATTATCGTGCAATGCGTAATGCCGGCAATGAGTGTGCCATGCACATATATCCTACAGGTAGTCACGGATGGGGGTTCGGTCCCTGGTTCAAGTATCACAACCAGTTGGTGGCAGAACTGGAGGCTTGGCTTAATGCACATCCTGGACCTAACCCTGATGCTGTGCGTGTGGCATGCATCGGAAACAGTATCACGGATGGACATGGCATTGATTTGGCACCTGTGAATGGCTATCCAGCTCTTTTGCAACAACGGCTTGGAAAGGATTACTGGGTGAAGAATTTTGGCGTGAGCGGACGCACCTTGCTGAATCATGGTGATGAGCCTTACATGAAGGAGACGGCTTGGAAGGATGCTTTGGCGTTCGATCCCGATATTGTTATCATCAAGTTGGGAACCAATGACTCAAAGCCTCAGAACTGGAAATATGCCTCGGAGTTCAAGCAGGACCTTCAGCAGATGGTCACGACTCTCTGCCCTGCATTGGCACAGACTGCGAAGAAAGGTAAGAAGGCGAAAAATACCCAGCCTGTCAATCCTCAGATATATCTCTGTACACCCATTCCTGCTTTCAAATCATCTTGGAACATCAATGATGCAATCATTGCTAACGAGATTATCCCTATCCAGCAGGAAGTGGCACTGCAATATGGTTTGCAGATGATTGACCTCCACACCCTTTTTGCCAACGATGCTGACAAAGTGCAAGATGATGGCATCCACCCCAATCAGGCTGGAGTCCGTCGTATAGCAGAGATTGTGGCTGACGCTGTGAAGAAGTAAGTGACAGCCGCTGTCTATACAGTATTATTAAGTTAGGAGTTAGGAGTTAGAAGTTAGGAGTTAGGAGTTAGGAGTTAGGAGTTAGGAGTTAGGAGTTAGGAGTTAGGAGTTGGCTATCCAGTTCATTTTTCTTCAGGAGCAAGCCGCATGGCAACTCCTAACTCCTAATTCCTAACTCCTAACTAATTTTATGTCGAATGCCGTTTTTATGTGTGATTGACGATTATTGCACGCTGTCGCATCTGTCTGTGTAGAACTTCTTGAAATCCTCCCAACGGTAGTAGGGATAGAGGTCATTGGGCAAAGGAAGGGATGCCTCTTCACCATTGAGGATGCACTTGATGAGGATGGGTTGTCCTGCTTTCTTGCTGTGATAGAAAACAATTTGTAAATTTGATGCCTTACCCATTGTCCAGTTCTGGTAGCAGTTCTTCACCTCATAAGGATCTTCGGGGTCAATGTCTGCACCGTTGATGCCCATGAGTACAGTGAGAGGACCTAAGCAGGTGTCGTGCCCGAATCGGAGGTCTGCCAAGCGTTTGGTTTTTCCATTCAGCACATTGTCAGCCTTTTTGATGATGTCACGCAAAATGGGAATCATGTCATAGCGAGGCTCGAACACCCATGTATAGGAACCAAGGTTCTCGTTCTCCCAACGGGCGGCAATCTCTTCGTCTGTGATGATGCCTTCCATCATGCCATCATGTCCGATGCTGGGCAGTGAGGTGTAGAGATTGATGAAATCGCCAGCAATGCTGTTAGGGTTGCCTGGCAGTCCTTCGGTGCTGGTGAATACCCGTGTGATAATTTTCTCTCTCAGGTTGTCATTGTTTTGAAACTTCTGACGGTTCGCCTCGAATCGAGGTCTTGATCTTGGGAATCTCTTGTAGTTAGGATTCTGTCGGTCATCGGGCTTCACACCGTCAAGAACCTTGCGTGCGGATTCCTCGCGGATTTCCAACTTGGGGTTGCATTGTGCGAGTTCTTGGCAGAAAGAAGCCATGCTGAGCACACAACGACCTGTGAGCGATGAAATGGCATAGATGTCACCGCCCTGCTTGAACATATCTTCGAAGTTGTTATACATCGTCCGAGCAATGTACTGGTGTTGTTCCCATCCTAAATCGCTCAATTCGCTCACACTGGTAGCGAGTTCCGTCTTGGCAGCCATAAACTTTGTGCGGAAGGCTTCTCCAACGGGGGTAAGTTGATTCTTTTCGTGTGCCTTTCTGAGGAGAGAGTCCAGATTGCGATAGAGCATGTCATTCCAATAGTAGCGTGAGCCATGACGGCCATAGTGGCTGATGTAGAACGCTTTGTAGCCTTTGGGCGACTTCGTCAGTGCAACAGGCTTCATAGAGTAAGGATAGTCCTGTCCATAGGCTTTTCTCGGGTCAGCCTTGACTTGTTCGAGGGCTGAGACGCCTTGCGCCCATGTTGACAGGGCGATAACCCACAAGAGTAGGGCATTGAGGATTTTTTTCATTGATGTGTAGTTTTGAATAGGATAGTAAATATTAGTAATAAAGTTTGAATTTTTGTTTCTCTTAACAGAAGATATCATCCATCTCCTTACGTTTCTTCTCCTTCCTTTCATCGGCAGGATAACCAATGGGGATGATGACGCATGGTTCTTCATTCTCAGGCATGGCAAACAATTCTTTGCATAGGGAGGCATCGAAGTTGCATACCCAGCATGTACCCAATTCTTGCTCTGTGGCTGCCAGACATAGGTGTTCCACAGCAATGGCAATGTCAATGTCTCCATGATGTTTCCCGTCCGCTCTCACCCATTCTTCGTCATGAAGCACGGATGCGATGATGTAAAGGGGAGCCGTAGTGAACCATTCACGGTTGTAGCACTGTTGCAATTTTGATTTATCCTCATCATTGCAGACGATGTGGAATCGCCATGGTTGTTTATTCACTGCCGAAGGTGCCATGCGCACACATTCCATGAGATAGTCTAATTTTTCCTTTTCTATATTGCGTGGTTGATAAGCCCTGCAACTGTATCTGTTCTTCACAAGTTCTAAGAAATCTTTCATGCTGTTGAGTTTCGGAATAGGATAAAAACGGTTATGAATAAAATATTGCGTTACAAAGTTAGCGATAATATTCAAGAAAAAAGATAGAATTGGTGAAAAAGTTCTGTCTTTACAGTATTATTAAGTTAGGAGTTAGGAGTTAGGAGTTAGGAGTTGGCTATCCAGTTCATTTTTCTTCAGGAGCAAGCCGCATGGCAACTCCTAACTCCTAATTCCTAACTCCTAACTAATTTTATGTCGAGAAGAATGGTGCATGAGGATGGGAGAAGCCCTGCGATTCATCAACAAGTCATATCAGATCATCTCTGGCTTTATTGGTACGTTTGCAAATGGCATCCTGCTCATTCCATTCTTCCGTATTTCATTTCCTCGCCCTCTTTGTCATACTGCTTGCGCTTGCCAACGGGAGATTCAGTCAGAGTAATCCTAACCACTGCTGTCCGTTCGAGACTTCTGGCAATAGCATCATCGAAAGCATCCATGTGGTGAGGGAGAAAACGCTGGCAGATAGCTCTCAGACCTGCAATCTTCTCTTCTCGGTCTGTCACAATCTCAGCTTTACCAACGGCTGTTGCCGATTTGTACTGTAGCGTAAAACTGCCGTCTTTCGGGCCAACCGTAGGCGCACATTTGGTAACAGCCGACAGAAACACCGTCGGATTATGTGCTATGCAGTCCAGCTTGTCACCCTCCAAGGCACAATGGAAATAGAACGTCCTCTCATCAGTCCGAGCCAACGACAGGGGTAATCCGTATGGACTCCCATCTGGCTTAGTCATGCTGACAGTCACGTATGGAGCCTTATCGAAAACCTCCAATGCGAAGGCGGCATCCATCTCTCTGCTTGCTTTTCTCATCTCTTTACTTCTTGAACGATGAAATTACATACACAGGCTTCTCTTCATGGTGAGTACAATCATGATGGTCGCATGATTCCAAAGAATCCTGTAGTTCTCCGTTTTGATATGCCTTGAGTACGTCATCCACCTTTCCGTGACAGCCTCTAATGACGGTGATGCCGTGAGCTGACAGCTTGTTGTAGGCACCCATTCCCATATTGCCAGCCAGCATCAGGGTAATCCCCATCTTCTGCATGACAGAGGCGATATTCGACTTGCATCCGCATCCTTCAGGAGAATCCAGACGCTCTTGCTTTACAACCTGGTTTTGTTTGTCGAGTGTTACTACGGTGTAATAGGCGCAGTGTCCGAAGTGGTCGTCAACCATGCCATCACGTGTTGGAATTGCTAATTTCTTCATCATTTTGTTGTTTTTATTATTTATGTTTTAATTTTCGGGAGTTCTTTTTTTCAACAACGAACCTTTAGCTCGGCGTAGCCAATTTTCCGAATTGTTTTTATGGGCAAGCCCGCCGAATGAAATCCTTCTGATTTCTCCGAATGTGGAACGCCTTCCATTCGTTTTCCTTCGTTGCCGCTTGCGGCATTGAAAAGAAAAATTCGTAAAATTAGGGAAATTCGTTGTTTAAAAAAATCCGTGTAATCTGTGCAATCTGTGGTTTTTATGACTTTCGAAAGTTGAGTTTATGTTATTTTGATTTGTTAATTACAATGCTATTATAGTACCACATCTGAAAGACTGTAATTGTTCACCCATCACGTCTTTCATCATCCCAAATACTTGGTCACCTGTACAATGGCTTGTATAGAATTGAGTATAAGGACAATTCGCTTTCAGGCTATGTGTCAAAGCATTTATTTCCTCCTTTGTTTCATATCCGTCGAGCAAGTGGAAACCACCAACAACGGTATGAACAGGCTTGGGACAAACTTCCAGAATATTAACCAGCCCATTATGGGCACAGCCAGTAAACAGGAGTCCGTCCACATAAAAAGCTATTTCATGACGGAAATTGTCAGGAACAAGTCTCCCGTCACCTGTTTCTACAAACAAGTTTTGATTGCCTTTTGGTATGGGATGAACTTGTGGTATGTGGGCTATGATATGAAATTCTTCGGCTATCTCACAGGTTTCGCTTATCATAAGCAGCCGTTCTTCAGGTATGTAGGGCCAAGCAGTTGTTATGCTATGCTGACATCCTCGTTTTGAGAAATATTTACCGTTTATGGCATCAGGTGAGACAATAACCTTGGCTTTGTTATTGATAGCAATGAGATGCTTCAGACCTCCTGCATGGTCACTATGTCCGTGGGAGATAAACACATAGTCAACTTCACAGAGGTTTCTTCCTAATCGCTCTGCATTTCTGATAAACATATCACTGGCTCCCGTATCAAGTAAGATACGGTGACACTCTGTCTCCAAGAGTATTGACAGCCCATGTTCAGTTTCCAGAACTGGGTCATTCGTGCGATTATCTACAAGTACTGTCCACCTCATAACTTAAATTATTTTGATACGACATATCCTAATCCTACTGCCAGAAGTCCCAAGCCCATGCTTCCTAATGCATATAAGAAGAAAAGTATGTAATTATTGCTCTGCAGCATAGCCAGTCCTTCTTTTGAGAAAGTGGAGAATGTGGTAAAACCACCACAAAAACCTACCATGAGCAGCAGGGTAAATGCTTGTGATATGTTGTGGTAGCGGCTGGTCACTCCCCACAGAATACCTATCAACAGACAACCAGAAATGTTTGCAACGAATGTCCCCCATGGGAAACCATTATGTGCATAACCCATGAGAACTGATATAAGATAGCGGAAGATTCCTCCTATACCGCTACCTATTCCTACCAAAAGTAAATCTTTTATCATCTGTTAAAACTGATTTATCGTTCTTCTGTGAATTTGTAAACTGTCCATGTGGGTAGAATGACCAATAGTAATAAGGCTATCTCCACCAAAATGTATGACCCAAAGAAATCAACCAGTGTCTGGAATTTCAAAACTCCATCTACAAGGAAGACCAGGAGGGCAAACCAGCAGAGAAAGAAGATGGCTGCATATTTGATTTTTCTTTTCTTTAATATCAT
>SAMEA3663263__coassemble_5956_pt1 | contig 2588 bp, 3 predicted proteins | sample SAMEA3663263__metabat2_high_PE_003 | metagenome-assembled genome bin SAMEA3663263 (sample SAMEA3663263) | pig gut metagenome | biome: pig gut; feature: pig-associated habitat; material: faeces | place: China | collected 2013
ATACATCTTCTCGCCGCATGGTAAATTAGAATGATTCGTTTTATTCGTTGTTGAACAACGAAGCGTTTGGAACATCCGAAACTTAAACCCGAATCGGTCATTAGGCCACTTCGTGGCTCTGTCGTAAAACAAATTTGAATAATTATCATAATTTCACCCACTAATTTCTATAATTATGATAATTTGTGGATAAAATTATTTTAATTATGGTAATTTGTTTCTTAATGACCCATTTGGGTTAAATAAAGAACCTTCACCCACATCAATCAAAAACACAAACAACCCTCAAAACCCGTCACCGTGCGCCACATATTTCATTCACTCAGCGCGAAATATTTCGTCCTTACAGCGCGTAATATTTCGCGCTGAAAGCGCACATTTGAGACTCAACAAATTACGTCATTTCACCTCCACCCGAAAAAATTGCACACCTCCCCCACCCTCCACAACACTCACACAAAACCCTCACATCACCCTCCCCCACCCTATCTAACACACCCGACAACACAAAAGAATCATCCCTCCCCTACCCTATTCAATAAACCCCTCCAACGCAAAAGAATCACCCTCCTCTACCCTATCCAACAGACCCGACAACACAATAGAATCACCCTCCCCTACCCTATTCTATAAAACCCCTCCAACGCAAAAAAATCACCCTCCTCTACCCTACCACATTTTGCCTTCACAACTACATTCCCCTAACTTACAACCCACCGCCATCAACACCTTCACAACTCACTTCACCTTACTTTCACTCCAACACCATCAACACCTTCACAACTACATTCCCTTAACTTAACGTGGATTCGACGAAAACCACAAATAATTAAATTCATGAAAAATTGGCTACGTCGAGCTAAAGGTTCGGAAGTGTTTTTCCACAACGGATTGCACGGATTATACGGATTTTTGAGCCTCGGCGGCTCCTGCCATTCGGATTGTTCTGCATCCGGCCATCGTCGCCTCTTGCGACGAAAAATCCGTATAATCCGTGCAATCCGTTGTAAAAATATATCCGAAATTTGAGTCATAAATTATTTTTGTTGGAATTCATCGAACTGACGTTAACTTACAGCCCACCGCCATCAACACCTTCACAACTCACCTCACCTTACTTTCACTCCAACACCATCAACACCTTCACAACTCACTTCACCTTACCTCTGCTTCAACACTCATTTCACTGTCTAAACCACTAAACACTTAATCAGTGAAACATTGTTTCGGTTTTTCGTATAACCGAAATAAAGATTATATTGTTATTTCATTATATTTATTATTTCGTTTATTTGTTTTATCAATAATAACATTCAAACGTAATAAAGGTAATGCAATATAAACATTTAATAATATTATCGTAATAACGTATTTATTATTATTTCGTTATTTCCTTATTTTAATAATATCGTAATTATGGAATATTGTTAAACTTAATAAACCAACAAAAGATAATAATGTTATTTTGTTATTTCTTTTATCCCGATTAACGATAAAAATAAAATATTATTATTTCGTTTAGACAAAAGGGAGGGAGGGATAGACAAGAAGGAGAAGGAGAAGGAGAAGAAGGAGAAGGAGATGGAGGGGAGAGGAGGGAGTGCCTACTGGGCAACGACCAACTTTCATCTGCCAGCACGAAAATGGAACAGCAATGTATGAATCCTAATCGGTCATCGGTTTGTCTCTCATCCAATTCAAGAACATTCATGAACATTAGAATGAGCGATCATTCATGAACATTAGAATGACCGATTCGGGGTAATCGAAGGCGACCAATGACTCCACCATCAGAAAACAGGGGGGGCAATGTACAAATGAAGGGGTGGGGGAGGGGAAAAACAATTTTTTTTGTGTTTTTCTGAAAAAAAAGTTTGTTTTATATGTGAATGTTATGAGAATTTCATATCTTTGCATCTGAAAAAAGTTTTCTAAAAAGGTAAACTTTTGAGGGGACGAAAAGAAAAAAGTTTCCCGTTTTGAAAAACTTTTCGAGAGAGAACAAAATGAAAAACAACTGAAAGATAGCAGGTTAGAAACGTCGAGGTGAAGAATCGGTTGAACTACGAAAGACAAAAAGTTGTCCAGAAGTGAGAAAAAATGGTCTAAGAAAGTGAAGAGGAATGGTGAAGGGGGAGAGGCACCAAATGGGCAAAATGAATAAGCAATTTTTTATAGGAAAATGGCGAGTGGCGAGGATGACAGTGCGTGGAAAGAAGCGGAACGAAGCTGTGACAGGAGGTTGCAGCACATGGAATTTGTGGCTATTGAATGGAGGAGTGGAAGAGGGTGCTGAAGGTGAAAGTGGATGCTGAATAGGGGAGTGGGTGTTGAAAGTGGAAGTGGATGCAGTATAGGGAAGAGGGTGTTGAAAGTGGAAGTGGATGCAGAATAGGGAAGAGGGTGTTGAAAGTGAAAGTGGAAGTGGATGCTGAATAGGGGAGTGGGTGTTGAAAGTGGAAGTGGATGCTGAATAGGGAAGTGGGTGTTGAAAGTGGAAGTGGATGCTGAATAGGGGAGTGGGTGTTGAAAATCGTCACATTGATTGCATGGAATGATATACACATATATCCTAAACTTAAACACAC